>ERZ778025.47-NODE-47-length-411329-cov-14.165641_pt1 | contig 411329 bp, 347 predicted proteins | sample MGYA00375755_ERZ778025 | MGnify/ENA primary metagenome ERZ778025 (study PRJEB29350, sample SAMN05389825) | bioreactor metagenome | isolation source: Thiocyanate bioreactor | place: South Africa: University of Cape Town | collected 2014-03-17 ...
GGACGCTTCCCCCAGGACGCTTCCCCCAGGACGCTTCCCCCAGGACGCTTCCCCCAGGACGCTTCCCCCTCAGGACGCGTCGCAAGCGGTCGTTCAAGAATAGAGGAGCTGGATGAGCCATCCCCAGCGCTCGAGCGACGAGACGCTGAGATACTCCGAGCAGACACGCTTGTAGGCGGCGTCGCCCATTCGAACGCGGAGCTCGGGCGACTCGAGGACGCGACGCAAGGCACGCGCCGTCTCGCTCGCATCCGACGGATCGCGCACGAGCAAGCCCTCGATGCCGTCGTCGATCTGGTCCTGGATCCCTCCGACCGCGCTCGCGACGACCGCTCGCTTCTTCCACATCGCCTCCGTCACCGTGAGGCCGAAGCCTTCCCGGAGGCTCTTCTGCACGACCACGGTCGCATGCCGCTGGAGCGCGTTCACCATCGCGGCGTTCTCGTCACGATCGACCATCGGGAGCTCGGCGAGATGGACGCGCCTGCGCACCTGTTCGGAGAGCGCCTGCCACGCGTGCTCGACCTCGCGGAGCACCTCCGGTCCCTCGGGATCGTCGGCGACTCCTCCCTGCGCGGGCCCTGCGAGGATCAGCTCGGCGCCGAGGTCGTCGCCTTGCTCGAGCAGCTTGGTGAAGCCTGCGAGCAGGCCGATGTGATCCTTCATGCGATCCCACCTCGAGACCTGCACGACGAGAGGCACGCTCCAAATCGGAGGCCCCCCCATACGGATCACATTCGCGCGGCTGACCACCTGATGGGGCGCCCCATCTTCGCCGACGTAGACGGGGCAACAGACCCCGGGAGCGCTCTCGACGAGTCCGGCAGTGGTGAGGACCGCTCGGACCGAGAGCTCCGACATCCACTCGTTCTTCACCGAGAACGGGTCGATGTTCGGTGGAAGCGTGACGGCGTGCGCGCGCGGGAACCAGCTCGGAACATAGGCCGGCCGCGAGAAGACCGCGACCGGCACGCCCTCGAGATACTTGCGAAGGAACCGCCATCCGACGTCGGCCTCGACCCCAGGCCCCTCGTGCCCGATGTGACATCGCCAGACGACTCGCTCACCGAGCTGCCGAAGATGCGGGATCAACCCGGCGGTCTGCGGATCGTGGCAGATGACCGCGTCCCCCGGACGAATGAGGCGCTCGATCTGCGCGCAGTTCTCGGCGAGCACCCGTTCGTAGAGCGCCGCCTGCTCCGGCCCGAGCGGCGAGCCGTCCCCCGCGTTGTCGTGAAGCGCATTGTGAAGGCGCTTCGTGATCGCGAAGAACTCGGGGGGACCTTCGATGACGAGCCAGCGAACCTCCGCCCCGAGGCCGCGCGCATACCTCAGCAGCGAGCGCAGGACCTCGGCGACGCCGCCACCCGCCGCCGTCGAGTTGACGTTCCAGACCGTGTGCGAGCCGAGCATTGCGCGCGTGGCCTCGGCCTCGCGTGCGATCGCCTCGACTCGAGCGGCACCCACGAGCTCGACGAAGGGGCTGAGCGCGCGCGCCGACACTTCGACCTGGAACACGCGCGACCTCGCTGCGAGCTCCGTGCCCCCCGCTGCCGGTCGTTGGGGCGCAGCTCCAACGTCTTCCGGGCCGTGGCATGCAGCGTGCGTCGGCTGACGCGGGTCATGAAACGGATCTTCGTCGCCGTCGACACGACCAGCAGCGCGCCGATCGTCGTGGCCCAGGCCGTCGAGCTTGCCCGCGCGATCGGCGCCAAGGTTCGTCTCTTCCACGCGGTCACGTTGCCGACGCAGGTGCCCCCGCCCGGCGTGCTCATCGCTCCGCCCGCGCTTCACGCCCACGACCTCGTGAGCGCGGCCGAGACGGCCTTGCGTGGCCTCACGACCTTCGTCCCCAACGAGCTGCGAGACGGGTTCTCCGTCGAGATCGGCCACCCGCCCGACCGCGTCTGCGAGGCCGCTCGCAAGTACGATCCGGACATCGTCGTCATCGGCGCACACGAGTACGGGCTCGTCGCCCGCGCGCTCGGCACGACCGCGGCGCGGATCGTCAACCGGATGGACCGGCCCGTCTTCGTCGTCCGACCGATGCCGCCCTCGCACGTCGTCTCGGCCGAGCCGATCAGCGCTCGAGCTGGGTGATCCTGCGGCGACGGACGACCGCGTCTCGCCTCCCCACGATCGCGCATTGCGCCGCCGACATCCCCGTCATGCATCGGCTCCGCACGCACGGCGCTCGGCTTGTGGCTTGCAGCGATGGCGCGGCATGAAAAGGTCCGAGCGCGGGAAGACGACGTTGAAGCTGGGGGACATCATGACGACCCCGGTGCTCAAGCTCGCTCCGACCGAGCCCGCGAGCGATGCGCTCGCGCTGATGCGTGACGAAGGCGTTCGGCACGCCCCGGTCGTGGAGGGCAACCTGATCCTGGGAATCGTCTCGGAGCGCGACCTCGGAGGCCCTCACGGCGGCCTCGCGCGGAAGAACCGGACCGTTCGCGATCTGATGAAGACCGATCCAGCACTGGGCGCGCCCGAGATGAGCGTGACGGACGCCGTCGTGCTCGTTCGCGAGCGTCACATCGGCTGTCTGCCGATCGTCGACGCTGGGCGTCTGCTCGGCATCGTGACACGCAGTGATCTGCTCGCAGCGCTCGCGGACATCCGCCGTACCCGGTCCCAGGCGAGCGTGGCGCGAGGCGGCGCCGACATCCCTCGCCCGCCGCTCGTCGTCTCCCCGAATCGCGACAAGTGGCCGTGAGGAGCCGGCCTCGTACCGGCAGCGCTCACTCGCGCATCAAGCGCGGGTCGGGCGCCTCGCCTTCGAGAGCACGGCGTCCTGGATGGCGTCGAGGATGTCGTCGAGCTCGACAGGCTTGTGAAGGACCCCGAACGCTCCCATCGTCCTCGCGAGCACGTCGATCGACGTGTCCGGAACGGCCGTGAGGAGCAACGTCGGCGGCCTCTTCGCGAAGCGACGCATCACGTTCAGCACGCCGAGGCCGGAATAGCCCGGCATGCGAACGTCGAGGACCACGACATCGGGCGATGCCGCGAGGCCGTCCGCCGCCATCGCGAGGAGCTCGAGAGCCTGCGCTCCGTCGCTGACGTCCTCGACGGCGTAGCCATGCGCGATCAGCTCGTCCTTCAGGACCGTCCTGAAGAGATCGTCGTCGTCAGCGAGGAATACGGTCGGTCGCCGGTCGACCACGCCCTCGTATCGTTCGTCCTCCACTTGCCTCATCGTCGCCACCCATTCCATCCCTCGCAACGGACGCGTCGGGGTTCACCAAGACGCCGCAGAGGCGTCTTTCCCCGCCACTGTGGAAGCCGCCGCTGCAGCGCTCGGTCCCGACAGCGGCAAGTCGAAGCGGAGCATCGTTCTGCCTCTCTCGACCTCGAGAGTGCCGCCATGCGCTTCGATGATCCGCTCCGCGATCACGAGGTCGATGCTCGCCGCCTCGTCTGAAGCCCCCATCCCGCTCTGCTCGAGCATGGGCTCGCGGTCCTCGCGACGGGCACCGCCGTCCGTTCCGCCTTCGACGGCGAACCACCCTCGGTCGTCGCGCAGCTCGGCGCGGAGCCGGATCGAGCCGTTCCGCGGAGTCCCCCGCACGGCGCTCGATCCCAGCCTCTCCAGCGCCTGAACGATCCGCGGTCGAGCGCAGCGGACCTCGAAATCGCTCGCCGAGGTGGTGACCGACACGTTTCGCTCGGCTGCGATCGGCTGCAGTAGGCCGGCCACGTCCTCGACGACGGTCGATGCGTGCGCCAGCTCGAGGTCGAGCGGGAGCTTTCCTGCCTCGAGCCTGCCGATGTCGAGGAGATCGCCCACGATGCGCTCGATCCGCTTCACGGCGCGGGGGACGAGCGCGAGCCTCTTCCGATGCTCGTCGGGAAGGTCGCCTCTCGTGAGTGACGATGTCACCATCGTCACGGCAGCGAGCTGTGCGCGAACGTCGTGCGCGACCGTGGCGAGGAGCGCCTCGCGAGCACGAAGACTTCGCCGCGCCTCCATTGCGAACTGCTCGCGTCTCGCTCGAAGGGCGTTGATCTCGCGGCGCAAGGCCCGCGTCTCCAGCGCACGCTCGACGCCGAGCACGAGCGCGACGGAATCGACGGGCTTCGTGAGGTAGCCGGCCGCTCCCTCGCGCACCGCGGCATACGACGAGGCGACGTCGACCGCGGCCACGACGACGATCGTGGCCACGTCGACCTCACGAAGGCGCAGGGCTCGAAGGAGCTCGTGCCGATCGCCCATCGCGAGGTCGACCATCACGACCTCGGCCCGGTCCTGCGCCAGGGTCTCGAGAGCTCCGCGCACGTCGTCGGCAGACTGGACGATGAAGCCTTCATCGCAGAGCGCGAGCTCGAGGTCGCGGCGTGCGCTTGCCTCATCGCCAACGACCAGAACGCGAGCCTGTCGATGCGTCATCGATCTCTCACCACTCTCGCCCCAGCAAATCGTCGGCCAGGCCATCTCGGTGCGATCGTTCCGGCATGCTGCGTGCCCCTCTTCCGACTCGATGGACTCCGCTTACTCGGCTTCATCGGAAGGCTCGAGGTCGCGCCGCGAGCCTCGCGCTCGCCGACCTCCGCGCCCGCATGAGGAGTGGCCTCCGCTCGGGCCCACTCCGGGCGCCGAGCTGCCCGTTCCACCACATGGGCCGCCCGAGCCCGCTTCGACTCCGACCCCGCTCGTGGAAAAGGACGAGCACCACGGCCTGCGACTTGGCTTCTGGGGTTCGCCTTCGGTCGACCTCGGCACGACTCCGGGTGCCACTGCTGGCTCGACCGGCGATCGCACCGCTCGAACGAGGGCGAGCGAGGAGCGCCGAACGAACGGAGCGTCACGATGATCACCGCGCCCGGAAGCCCCCTCGCCTTCGAGGACGCGGCTCGCCTCCACATGAGCACGGCGGACAACCCGATGCTCATCACGGCTCTCCTCGCGCTCGATCGTTCGATCGGGCACGAGGCGCTGGAGGCCAGGCTCGGGGCAAGGCTCGCGCGGCATCCGCGCTTCCGCCAGCGCGTGGTCGAGCCTCGTCTCCGCATGCCTCGGTGGGTCGAAGACCCCACGTTCGACGTCCGCCACCACGTACATCGCATCGACGCGTCGCTGGTGCCCGGCTCTGCTTCTCTCGAAGACCTCACGGGCGACCTCGCAAGCATCCCCCTCGCCGGCCACCATCCGCTGTGGCGCGCTCATCTCATCGACGGGCCCGAGCCTGCGCTCGTGATGATCGTTCACCATGCTCTCGCGGACGGCGCTGCGCTGCTCGCGCTACTCGCCGAGCTCGTGGACGAAGGAGCCGCCGAGCGCAGCAGGCCGGGCGAGACGACGTCGGCGACGGCGACGCTACGCTCGCGCGCCTGGCAGATCGCGGCAGGCGCCCTCGCCGCGAGCCGCCTGGCCCTCCAGCGTCCCGATCCCGAGGCTCCGCTGCGAAGACGACAGCTCGGCGACCACAAGCGCCTCGCGTTCTCCGACTTACTCTCGCTCGACGAGCTGCGCACGACCGCGCACGCGCTCGACACGACGCTCACGGGTGTACTCCTCACGGCCGTCGCCGGCGCCTGCCGCGCGGAGCTCGACGAGTCCGAACGGGCCGAAGACCTCGTCCTCCACGCGCTCGTGCCGGTGATCGTCTCCCAGAGAGGTTCGTCGGACGTGCTCGGGAACCACTACGGCTCGGTGCTCGTACCGCTGCCGGTTGGAGCCGTCGACCTCGCGTCGCGCATCCGCGGAGGTCGTGACGCCGCTCGTACGCTCCGTACGCACGGCGCCGGCGTCGCGGCCGCTCGACTCGCGGCAGCAGCCGGCGCGATCTCTCCCTTCATCGAGCGCATCGGTGTCGAGCTCTTCTCGCGTAGAGCGAGCGTCACGGTGTCGAGCGTTCGCGGTCCGGCGCAGTCGGTTCACCTCTGCGGCGCCGCCGTTCGCGACATCATGGTGTGGGCACCGGCCTCGGGCAGCATCCCCCTCAGCGTGACGCTGATGAGCTACGACGGGCGGGCGCGCATCGGCGTCGCCGCGGACGCTCACGCGCTCGGCGACGCCCGGCGCATCGTGCGGGAGCTCGAACGTCAGCTCGAGCTCGTGAGCTCTTTCGCTTCGTCGACGACTGCGTAGACTCCGATACGGTGAAACCCGTCCTCCTCCCCCTCGCGGAGCGGCTCGGCCGCGTGGTGCTCAAGCGACGCGGCATCGCGAGCGGAGTCGTCGAGACCCCGCACGGCCCGCTCCACACCTACGACGCACCAGGAGCAGGCAACCTGCCGCCCGCGGTCCTCCTCCATGGGCTCGGGTCTGCGGCGACGCCGTTCGGTCAGGTCCTCGCGTACCTTCAGCGTCACGTGAGGCGCGTGGTAGCGCCGGACTTTCCGGGTCACGGGTTCAGCCGCCACGACGCCGGGCGGCTCACCCCGGACCGCCTCTTCGAGTCCGTCGGGGCCGCCCTCGACACGACCTTGCAGGAGCCGGCCATCGTCATCGGCAACTCGCTCGGGGGCGCGATGGCGCTTCGCTACGCTCTAGCTCGACCGACGAACGTGCGTGCGCTCGTGCTCGTGTCGCCCGCAGGCGCGCGGTCGTCGGACGAGGAGTGGGCCGCGCTCAAGGCAGCGTTCGACGTCCGGTCGCGAGCTCAAGCGCGCGCCTTCGCCGAGCGCCTCTATCACCGGACGCCGTGGTTCCTGCCCCTCATGGCGCATGAGCTCCCCGATACCCTCGGCCGCCGCGCCGTGCGCGAGATCCTCGAGAGCGCGAGCAACGACGACATTCCGCCCCCGGAGGCCCTGACCGCGCTCGCGATGCCGATCCTGCTCGTGTGGGGTAGGTCCGAGCGACTCCTGCCGGAGACGCACCTCCAGTACTTCACGCGGCACCTGCCGAAGCACGCGGTGATCGAGCGACCGGAGGGCTTCGGGCATTGTCCCCACTTCGACGCTCCCCACGTCCTCGCGAGGCGCATCATCGCCTTCGCACGTACGAGCGTCGACGCCACGCGCGCCGGCTAGATGCCGAGACGGGATCGCTCGCTACGCGTTCGCAAACCGTTCGCAAACCCTTCGTCGCGACGCAAGAGCTGCGCTTGACGGTCGTGGGCGCCTCCCTCGCCCGCACGCAGGACAGCACGATCCATCGAGATAGACGGCGTTTCGTGGCTGCACGGGCTGCGTGGAACGGAGCTTGCGAAACGAGGCCGCGGAATGGCCTCTCCTTCACGCGTCGCCGCGGCGTCCCCTTCGACGTGCCTGCATTGCGGGACGGCGCTCGCCGCGTCGGACATCGACGGCTTTTGCTGCCGAGGATGCGCGGAGGTCCATCGGCTCCTCCAGGACGCCGGCCTGGGCCGCTACTACGAGCTTGGCGGCGGTGAAGGACACCCCGTCGTCAAGGTGTCGGCCGACCATAAGTGGCTCGAGCCCATCGCCCAGCGCCTCGAGTCGAGTGAAGGTCTCTCGACGATCACGCTCGACGTGCAGGGCGTTCACTGCACGGCCTGCGTCTGGCTGATCGAGAAGCTCTTCGCGCGCCAAACCGAAGCGACCCGCGCGATCGTCAATCCGGCGGTGGGGTCCGTGGAGCTGACGGTCGGCGCCGGATTCCCCCTCGCGCGCTTCGTCGAGGACGTCGAGTCCTTCGGGTACCGCTTCGGCCCGCCGCTCAAGGGAGCGAGCGCGAGCCAGAGCGACCTCGTCTGGCGCATGGGCGTGTGCATCGCGATCGCGATGAACACGATGATCCTCGGCTTCGCGATCTACTGCGGCCTCTCGGACGGGCCGGTCTACCACCTCTTCCACGCGCTCGACTTCGGGCTCTCCCTCGTGAGCGTCCTCGTCGGAGGGACGGTCTTCTTCCGCTCCGCGTGGCAGGCCCTGCGCCGGCGCATCCTCCACCTCGATCTGCCGATCGCCCTCGGGATCCTCCTCGTCTTCGCGAGCTCGACGTGGACCTACGCTACCCGCGGCGGGGCGACCTCGTACTTCGACACGCTCAACATCTTCATCGCGTTGATGCTCGTCGGCCGCTTCCTCCAGGAGCGCGTGGTCGCGAAGAACCGCGCGATGCTGCTCGCGGGAGACGGCGCCGAGGGGCTCTACACCCGGCGTGTCGCCAAAGACGGCACCGTCGCGCTGGTCCGCTGCACGGAGCTCGAAGAGGGTGACATCGTGCTCGCCGGGCGCGGCGACATCGTCCCGGTGGAGTCGACGCTCCTGGAAGCGGAGCCCGCGCTCTTCTCGCTCGACTGGATCTCCGGCGAGAGCGCGCCGCGCGCGTTCGAACCCGGCGCGACCGTCCCTGCCGGCGCGTTTTCGCAGGGCGCGCGCGCCGTCCGCCTGCGCACACTCGCGGCCTTCGACGCATCGACCCTCGTGAACCTTCTCCGGACGTCGACGCGACGCGATGACGAAACCGCTCGCTCCACGTCGTGGCACAAGCGTCTCACGGCCTTCTACGTCGCCGGCGTGCTCGCGCTCGCGGCGCTCGCGTTCGGCGGCTGGCTAATCGCGACGGGAGACGTCCCGCACACGCTCGACGTGGTCGCCGCGGTGCTCATCGTGACGTGCCCGTGTGCGTTCGGCATCGCCACCCCGCTCGCCTACGAGCTCGCCCAGGGCGGCCTTCGCCGCGTCGGGCTGTTCGTACGGACGCCGGCCTTCCTCGACCGCGCCTCCGAGGTCACGCGGGTCGTCTTCGACAAGACGGGCACGCTGACGACGGGCAAGCTCGTCGTCGAGAACCCGGAGCTCATCGACCGGCTCGAGCCGGCCGACCGCGCTCGGCTCCTCGCGCTCGCCGTCCGGAGCTCGCATCCGAAGAGCCGCGCGATCGCGACGGCGCTCGAGCAGAACGGAGCGCCCATCTTCGCGGAGGCGGACGTCCGTGAGCTCACCGGCAAGGGCCTCGAGCTTCGCGAGGGCGAGCACGTCTTCCGGCTCGGCTCGAGCGCATGGGCGGTCGCTCCGGCGAAGATCCCGTCGCTCGAGCACCTCCGCTCGCCGAACGTGCTCTTCACGCGCGACGGCGAGGTGCTCGCATCGTTCGTGATCGGTGAACAGCTGAGGCCGGACGCAGCAAAGGAGATCAGCGAGCTCCAGCGCGCCGGATACGAGACGTACATCCTCTCCGGCGACGAGCCCACCGCCACCGCCGCGATGGCGCGCGCATGCGGCGTCCCCGAAGATCAAGCTTGTGGCGGCCAGTCGCCCGAAGGCAAGGCGACGTGGCTCCGGGGCCATCGCGACGTGAAGAGCCTCTTCGTCGGCGACGGAATCAACGACAGCCTCGTCGCGGAGGAGGCCTACTGCGCCGGCACCCCGGCGATCGACCGGCCGTTCATGGCGTCGCGTTGCGACTTCTACTTCGTCACGCCCGGCCTCCACCCGATCCGCGAAGCGCTCCTGACCGCGCGACGACTGGCGCGGGTCGTCCGCCGCAACCTGATCGTGGCGCTCGTCTACAACGCGATCGCCGTCGCGCTCGCGCTCGCCGGCTACATGACGCCGCTGCTCTGCGCCGTCCTCATGCCGCTGAGCTCGCTCTCGACGGTGCTCGCCACGACCATGCAACTCTCGTCGCGCCTGTCGCTGCGCCGAGGTCGCGCGCGTCTTGCGCTCAGAGGCGAAGCCGGGAGGTCATCGTGGAAATCCTGATCATGCAGGTGTTCGTGAGCCTCCTGCTCGTCGTCGGCTCCGTCCTCCTGTTCCTGTTCACTGCGCGACAGCGTGACTTCGATCACGCCGACCGTCTCGCGCTCTTGCCGATCGAGTCCGAAGAAGAAAGCAGCGAAGACAAATGACGTCAGCAGCCAAGACCTCCGATCCGCCGGTCGAGCCAATCGCTCGCAGCCAGGCCTCCGAACCGACGACGATCGCCTACGAAGACCAGACGCCGATGCGCTTCGTCGCGGCGTCGGCCGTGTGGGGCATCGTCGGAATGCTCGTGGGTGTCATCGTCGCGCTCCAGCTCGCCTGGGCACCGGCGAACATCCACGCGACACTCGGCTTCGGCCGACTCCGCCCGCTGCACACGAACGCGGTCATCTTCGCGTTCGTCGGCAACATGATCTTCGCGGGCATCTACCACTCGACCCAGCGCCTCGTGAAGGCGCGGACCGCGAGCGACCTCCTCTCGAAGATCCACTTCTGGGGCTGGCAGCTCATCATCGTCGCCGCCGCGGTGACCCTCCCCTTGGGAATGACCCAAGGTAAGGAGTACGCGGAGCTCGAGTGGCCGATCGACCTCGCGATCACGGCCGTGTGGGTCGTCTTCGCGATCAACTTCTTCTGGACGCTCGCGCGGCGCACGGAGAAGCACCTCTACGTCGCGATCTGGTTCTACATCGCCACGATCGTCACGGTCGCGATCCTCCACGTCGTCAACTCGCTCGCGATCCCGGTCCTGGGCGGGACGCTCAAGAGCTACTCGGTCTACGGCGGCGCGCAGGATGCGCTCGTGCAGTGGTGGTACGGGCACAACGCGGTCGCCTTCTTCCTGACGACGCCGGTGCTCGGCATCATGTACTACTACCTGCCGAAGGCGGCAGGCCGTCCGGTCTACAGCTACCGGCTCAGCATCATCCACTTCTGGGCCCTGATCTTCATCTACATCTGGGCGGGCCCGCACCACCTGCTCAACACGGCGCTGCCCGACTGGGCGCAGACGCTCGGCATGATCTTCAGCTTGATGCTCTGGGCGCCGAGCTGGGGCGGCATGCTCAACGGCCTCCTCACCCTCCGCGGCGGCTGGTCGAAGCTCCGCGAAGAGCCGGTCCTCAAGTTCTTCGCCGCGGGCGTGACCTTCTACGGCATGGCGACGTTCGAGGGGCCGCTCCTCTCGATCAAGAGCGTGTCGAGCCTTGCACACTACACCGACTGGATCATCGGCCACGTCCACGCCGGCGCACTCGGCTGGAACGGGTTCATGGCAGCCGGCATGTTCTACTGGCTCGTGCCGGCGCTGTCCGGGCGGCCGCTCTACTCGAAGCGCCTCGCCGACGCCCACTTCTGGCTCGGGACGGTCGGCATCCTCCTCTACATCGTCGCGATGTGGGTCAGCGGCGTGAACCAGGGCATGATGTGGCGCGCGACCAACCCCGACGGGTCGCTCATGTACCCCACGTTCGTCGAGACGCTCATCGCGATCAAGCCGATGTACTGGATGCGCCTCATCGGCGGCTCGATGTACCTCGTCGGCATGTTGATGATGACCTACAACCTCGCTCGCACGGGGCTCTGGTCGAAGGTCGTCGAGACGCGGGTGAAGGTCGTCCCGCTCGCCCCGGCGCCGGAGGTGCCCTGGAAGGACGTCATCTTCTCCCGCCCGATCGTCCTCACGATCGTCGTGCTCGGCTTGGGTGGCGCGGGCATGGCAGCGAACATGTTCGCCGGTCCGCTCTTCTTCGCGATCGCGTTCTTCGTCGCGCTCTTCGGGATGGTGGCCTTCCAGCACGCGAGGAAGGCGGGCGGGCCGCCGTTCCACCGGATCCTCGAGGGCCGCGCGCTGCTCTTCACCGTGCTCTCCGCGCTCGCGGTGCTCGCCGGCGGAGTGGCGGAGATCGTCCCCGCGCTGGTGGTGAAGCCCGTCGAGGCCGCGAACGCGAAGCCGTACAGCCCGCTCGAGGTCGAGGGCCGCGACGTCTTCATCGCCGAGGGTTGCTACACCTGCCACTCGCAGATGATCCGGCCGATGCGCTTCGAGACGGTGCGCTACGGCGACCCCTCGACCCTCGAAGAGTCGGCCTTCGACCACCCGTTCCAGTGGGGAAGCAAGCGCACGGGACCGGACCTCGCGCGTGAGGGCGGCAAGTACCCCAACCTCTGGCACTACCGTCACATGGTCGACCCGCGCGCGATCACGCCGGGCTCGAACATGCCTCCCTACGCCCATCTCGAGAACGAGCGCCTCGACCTCGCGAGGACGGGTGACAAGATGCGCGCGCTGTCGAAGGTCGGTGTCCCGTACACCGAGGCGCAGATGGCGGCGGCGGAGACCAACGCACGCGAGCAAGGCCGCGCGATCGCGGAGGACCTCGCGAAGGAGGGCGCACACGTCGAGCCCGACACGCAGATGGTCGCGGTGATCGCCTATCTCCAGCGCCTCGGGAAGCCGCCCGCGGAGAAGAAGGACGTGGGCGAGGGCGTGTCGATGCAGGAGGGCGCGAAATGAAGTCCGAGATGCTCGCGCGCAGCCCGATGCTCGCGCTCCCGCTCTTCGCTCTGTTCCTCTTCCTCGTCGTCTTCGCCACGGTGCTCTACGTCACGATGAGACGTAAGGCGCCCGCCTACGACCCGATCGCGCGACTGCCCATCGACGACGACGAGCACCTCGACCGCGGAGACCGACGATGAAAGCGAACAAGACGTCCGAGACCTCAGAGGCCGCTGACCAAGTCATCCACGAGGTCGACGGCATCCAGGAGTACGACAACAAGCTTCCGAACTGGTGGCTCTACACGTTCTACGGAGCGATCGCGTTCGGGGTGGGCTACTGGTACTGGTACGAGAGCGCGCAGATCGGCGCGTCCCCCGCCCAGAGCTACCAGGCGGAGCTCGACCAGGCCGCCGCTGCGCAGGCCTCGGAGATCACGGTGGGCGAGGCCACCCCCGAGGCGCTCGCCGCGCTCGCGAAGGATCCGTCCGCCGTCGCGCTCGGCAAGCAGGTCTTCACCTCCACGTGCGCCGCGTGCCATCGCAACGACGGCGGCGGTAGCGTCGGACCGAACCTCACCGACGAGTTCTGGCTCCACGGCGGAGCGCCGGAGAAGATCTTCCGCACGATCGCCTCCGGTGTCCCCGACAAGGGAATGCCCGCCTGGCAGCCGCAACTCGGCGCGCTGAAGACACAAGCCGTCACCGCATACGTCCTCGGCCTCAAGGGCACGAACGTCGCGGGCGGCAAGGTCCCGCAAGGAGAGCGCGAGTCCGTCTCGTCACGTTGACGAGTCGATGCGGCGGCACATTGACGTGTCGACCGGTCGACCCTCTGTTTCTCAAAGCCGTCACATGGGCAACATCCACCTCCCGATCCTCGACCAGCCGCCGCCGCCCCCGAGCCAGACGCCCGGGAGCGGCTCGCTCGGGACCGACGGACGACGACGACGACCCTACCCTGCCGACGTCAGCGGCCGCTGGGTCCGCGCGCGTCGCGTCGTCTACTTCGCGCTCATCGCGCTCTGGGCGGCGCTCCCGTGGATCCGGATCGGCGGGCACCCCGCGGTCTTCCTCGACATCGAGCGCCGTAGCTTCTTCCTCTTCGGGGCGACCTTCAACGCTCAGGACATCTGGCTCCTGTTCTTCGCCGTCACCGGGTTCGGCTTCGGGCTCGCCTGCGTGACGGCGCTCCTCGGGCGCGCATGGTGCGGCTGGGCATGCCCGCAGACGGTGTTCATCGAGGCGATCTTCCGTCCGATCGAGCGCCTCGTGAACGGCCCGCGAAACACGGCGCTCGAGCGCGCGAAGAAGCCGCCGAGCCTCGACTCCGTGTGGCGCACGGGCCTGACCCATGCGCTCTACGTCCTGGCCGCGGCCTTCGCGGCCCACGTCTTCCTCGCGTACTTCGTCTCGCTCCCGAAGCTCTACGAGATGATCCGCACGCGCCCGGGTGCACATCCGGAGGCGTTCGCGTGGATGCTCGGCTCGACCGCGCTGTTCTATGTCTCGTTCGGCGTCTTCCGCGAGCAGTTCTGCGTCGTGATGTGCCCCTACGGCCGCCTCCAGTCGGTGCTCATCGACGACGACGCCCTCGTCGTCGGTTACGACGAGCGACGCGGCGAGCCGCGAGGCAAGGCGAAAGACGCCGGACGCGGCGCCTGCGTCGACTGCAACCGCTGCGTCGTGGTCTGTCCGACCGGCATCGACATCCGGCAGGGGCTCCAGCTCGACTGCATCGCCTGCACTGCCTGCATCGACGCGTGCGACGACGTGATGGATCGCCTCGGCCAGGAGCGCGGCCTCATCCGCTACGACTCGCTCCGCGGTCTTCGCGGCGAGCAGCGCAGGCCGTGGTTCCGCCGCCCGCGGCTCGCGATCTACGGCGTCCTCCTCGCCCTCGGCATGGTGGCGACATCGGTCGCGATGCATCGCCGCGAGCCGTTCGAGGCGAACGTGCTTCGCCTCCCCGGACCGCCCTACACGCGCGAGGAGGGTAAGCTGCGCAACGGGTTCGAGCTCCACCTCGTGAACAAGGGCTCGGCGCCGGCGACGTTCACGCTCACTCCCGCAGCATCGCCCGACGTCGAGGTGATCATCCCCATGCCCACGCTCGAGGTCGATGCCCTCGGCAGCCGCCGCGTCCCGTTCTTCGTCACGATGGAGGAGGCGCGCTTCACCGGCGACCGACCGATCGTCGTGCACGTCGAGAGCGGCGGGACCTCGAAGGACGTCACGACCCGCTTCCTCGGAGCATCTGCTGCGAGCGGAGCTCCGAAGACCAAGGAGGTACACCAGTGAGCCTCATCGTCCCCGCACTTCTCATGGGCGTCTTCGGCGGCGCGCACTGCGTCGCGATGTGCGGAGGGGTCTCGTCGATGCTCTGCTCTGGGGGACAGGACAAGAGGCAGGGCCGCTCGTCCGGCTACTCGCTCGCATACAACGCAGGCCGCGTCGCGAGCTACACGCTGCTCGGGCTCGTCGTCGGAGCGCTCGGCACGCTCGACCTCGGGCTCCCGATGGACGTCCTTCGCTTCGGGCTCCGTGCGCTGGCGGCCGTGTGCATGCTCACCGTCGGCCTTCATCTGATCGGGCTGCCTTCGTTCGTGAAGGCGCTCGAGTCCGTGGGCGCTCCGCTCTGGCGACGCGTGGCGCCCCTCGCGCGGCGGCTGCTACCGCTGCGCTCGCCCTGGCACGCGCTCGCGGCGGGAGGCCTCTGGGCACTGATGCCGTGCGGCCTTCTCTACGGCGCGCTCGCGCTCGCTGCGAGCGCCGAGTCGGCCGCGATGGGCGCGGCGACGATGGGCGCGTTCGCGCTCGGCACCGTCCCCGTGATGCTCACGGTCGGCGTGCTCGCTCACCGGGTCGTCCAGGCCTTCGCTCGGGTGTGGGTTCGTCGGGCGGCCGGCGCGCTGATCCTCGCCTTCGGCCTGTGGTCCACCGCGGGCCTCGCCGGGCAGGTCGGGCTCGCGCCGGGCGCGCATGCGCACGCGTGCTGCCACCACCCCTGAGCGCGGGGCGGATCTCCAGTCACCGAGCAGCGGCTCTAAGGTTCGAGGCGCTCGGAGACTGCCGCGCCCGTGACCATGTCGACACCGAACAGATCGATCCAGCGCACGCGCGGGATGAGCGCGCTCTCGTCCGCGAAGACGTAGATGCGGCCAAGGACAGCGCTTCGGCCCTTGATCAGGATCTGCGCGACCCAGCGTCCCTGCCAGTGTACGACGCGAATGGATCGATCCTTGGTCGCGTTGAGGTAGAGGAGCCACGAGCCGCTGGGCTCGGGCAACACCTTGAAGCCGTACGCCCGCTTGTCGAGTGAAGTCAGGCCCTCGCGGCGCCCGTCCTCCGCGAGCATGACCCAGTAGCTGGCCACCGGCTGCTTCGGGATGAGTTTCTCTCGGCTCTCGAGGATGGCATCGTACTGGACGATGTTCGCGTTCTTGTTGCGCTCGATGCGGAAGAGCGGCTGGTAGACCGGAGCCGCGACGGCACTGCGTGAGAGGAGCACGGCCGCTGCTCCTCCGAGCAGCGTGCGACGGGTGGTCCGGCGCGAGATCATCCTTCCTCCTCGTGCACCACGCATGCCTGAGCCTCGTTCGGAGTCGATCGCGTCGCCATGCCCGACCCGAAGTGTAGCGCGGAATCGAGCCCACCCGCCCGTCGTGCACCATGGCCGCCGCGCAAGCGGTGCGCGCCCGCGCAGCCCGTGCACGCGCACCGGCTGCGGGCCTCTCGCTCGGACGCGCTCGCGATCGGCTCACGAGTTGCAGCGTCACACGATCATGCCCCAACGAGCCTCCACGCTCCGCCTCTGCAACGTCGTCGGCCCCGACACCGAGGAGCTCAAGCCCTACGTGCGATGCCCTCGACGGGACGAGACGATCAACGCGCTGACGTGCACCGGCTGCTCGCGGATGCGCTCGATGGAGTGGGCGCCGCGCAAGGGCGGGGTCGTGATCTGCTCCGTGGAGGAGCCGGAGCCGACGACGGATCCTCGCGCGGACCTCGCGGAGGCGGCCGCGCGCGTGCTTCTTCACGAGGTCTTGACGCCAGTCACGACGTGCGTCACCCCCGACGTCTCGATCGAGCAGCTCAGGCGGCTGATGGCGAACGAGGGACTCCGCTCCGTCCCCGTCGTCGACCTCGAGGGGAAGCTGCAGGGCCTCGTCTCGCGCACCGACCTCACGACCGCCGCCGACTTCGGGCTCGTCGAGAACATGATGACGTCGCGGGTGCACGCGCTCCCCGAGGATGCGCCGGTCGCCTACGCGATCGCGCTGATGGCGTTCGAGAACGTCAGCGAGGTGCCCGTCGTGACGGCCGACGGCACGGTGGCCGGCATGTACCACGCGCTCGACGCGCTCCGGTGGGTCGCCGGGAAGATGGGCTACGTCAACCCGATGAAGAAGGTCGCGACGAACGACGGAGAACCAGCCGTGGAGAGCTGAGCCATGCACGGAAGCGAGGTCGACGAACGCGAGCTGTTCGAGGCGTACGTACCGCCGTTCGCACATCGCTTCTTCCGCGCGCTCGACCGAACGGGTGAGCTCCTTCGCATCGAGGTCGACGGGCTCGAGCACATCCCCACGGGCCGAGCTCTCCTCGTAACGAACCACGCGTTCGGCTTCGACGCTGCATTCCTGATGGCCCGCATCGAGGCGCTCACCGGACGACGCGTCTGGGTCCTCGGAGAACATGCGTGGTGGCGCGTTCCCGGGATCCGGAGGCTCGCGGCGGCCGCGGGCACAGTCGACGGCACGCAGGAGAACGCCGACCGCCTCCTCTCCGCCGACGAGCTCGTGCTCGTCCTGCCGGGCGGCCTCCGCGAGGCGCTCAAGCCGCGCGAGCTGCGCTATCGGCTCCTCTGGGGCGGCCGCTACGGCTTCGTGCGCGCGGCCCGACGCAACCGCGCGCCCATCGTCCCGATCGCCTCGCTCGGCGCCGACGACCTCTTCGATCTGGTCGGGAACGCCTTCGAGCGCTCGAGCCGATTCCATCTGCCGTTCCCGCTTCCGCGGACGGCCCACCTATGGCCGATCCCACACGTCGAGCCGCTGCGCTACGTGATCGGAGAGCCGATCCCGACGGCGACGGCCGCAACCGAGGACGACGAAGCGAACGTCGTCCGCCGCCTCCGCCGCGAGGTCGAGGGCGCGCTGCACGAGATCTTCGAGGATCAGCTCGCATCGCGAGCGGGGTTTCCGGATAGCGCTTCGACCCCGTCTGCCTCGGGCCCGCCGCCGTAGGCAGGGGAATCGTCCGCGAGCGCCTGCACAAGCTCGCTCCCCGCCCGACGACAGGAAGCCCGAAGCAGCGGCGTCATCGCACGTAGTCAGGTGCCGCCTTCGGCGGGGGCTGCCGCCGCTCTGTTCGAGGTCAGACCGCCAGGTCCGGATCCTCTTCTCGACCGCCCACTGCGATCCAAACCATATAGCAATCCACTAAAGGACTATTTCGCTCCAGAGTTCGGTGTCCGGCCAGCGTGCAGTTCGGCCAGCTACTCTGAGAGGGAGTTCGTGGATCCGGGCATCCATGCGGTTGGCGTCGCAGGGGCGCTTGGACGCAAGAAGTTCGCCTCCCAGAGCGTCGCGCTGCGCAGCTCGCGAACACCGTGCGCCAGCCGCTCGTCCCATGTCCGCATACGATTTCGGATTTCGCCATTGACGCCCCTCGGACGATGGCCGGCGCGAAAGCGCAGATGGGCACGTCGACCAGGGGCGTATTGGCAAGTAGTCGCGCCCTCCGTGGCGATCGCGCGCGAAAGGCCTCGCGACGTGATCGGTGCGTCGATCGCCCGCCGACGGGGCCTTCCCGTGAGCCGCGAACGTGCATGTTAGAAGCGGTCATGGCCAAGCTGGGGGACATGTCCGACGAGGAGCTGCTCGCGCGTCTGCGCGGGCATGTCGGCAAGGGCAACGTCTGGCACGCGGAGCTCATCGCGTACCTCGTCGAGGTCGAAGAGCGGCGGCTCGATCGCGTTCACGCGTGCTCGTCGATGTGGGATTTCTGCACGCGCAAGCTCGGGATGAGTGAGGGCGAGGCGCATCGTCGGATCGCGGCGGCTCGCGCCGTCCGACGCTTTCCCCAGGTGCTGGGATTCATCGAACGGGGCGAGATCCGTCTGTGCGCTCTCTACGCGCTGCGGAAACACCTCACGAACGACAACGTCGACGAGCTGCTGCGCGAGGCGTCCGGCAAGAGCACGCGGGAGGTCGAGAAGATGGTCGCCGCGCGCTTTCCGCGTCCGGACGTACCTACGTGCGTCGAGCCGGTAGCGCCTCGAGCGCTGCTGTCGCCGGTATCGCCGATCGTCGCGACACACACCGATGCAGCGCCCACGTGGTCTCTGTCGCTGGCGGCCTCGCCCGCGCCCGGACCTCGGCCAAGGGTCGAACCGCTCTCGGCGACGAGGTACCGCGTCGAGCTCGCCGTGAGCGCCGGGACGAAGGACAAGATCGACCGGATCAAGGACCTGATGCGCCATCGCAACCCGACCGGCGATCTGGAGATCATCCTCGAGGCGTCGCTCGCGCTGCTGCTCGTCCAGCTGGAGAAGGAAAGGCTCGGCAGACGCGTCGTGCCAGGAGGCGCAAGCTTGCCGAGACGACAAAGGCGTGCGTCTCGTCCGCCTTCGAGCAGGCTGAAAGCGCGACTCGAGCACCTACCGCCCCCATCCGTGTGGAGGCGACGGAGGGCTATCCGACCGCACACGTGAGCTCGGAGACCGGGACGCAGGCTCAAGACGCGCACATGCATGCGGACGCGCCCAGCGGCAATCAGGGAGTGTCGGCGTCCGGTCCCGCGAAGGCCGAGCGGAGCAAGGCGGAGCCGGCTGCGCCCGCGCCTGCAGCGAAGGCGTCGCGACGGGGATCTCGATATGTCCCGGCAGAGCTGCGGCGAGAGGTCTTCGCGCGAGACGGCGAACGCTGCACCTACGTTGGCCCTGACGGCGATCGCTGCCCGGCGCGCGGCTACCTCGAGCTGGATCACATCCCCCCGAAGGCATTCGGAGGCACTGAGACGGCGGCCAACCTGCGAGTGAGGTGCAGGGCACACAATGCGCTCTACGCCGAGCAGGTCTTCGGCCGCGTGCACGTCGCAGGCCGCATGGACTTGCGCCACCGCAAGTACGCAGCTCCGAGGCCGACCTCCTTCGAGACCGCCGCCCGAGGCCTTCTGGCCATGGGCTTTCGCGAGACCGAAGCGCGGCGCGCGCTCGAGACACTCGCGACGAAGCACGACATCGAAGCCGCTCCCGTCGAGACGGTCCTCCGCGAGGCGCTCCTCGTTCTCACCTAGCCGTCGCCGTCGACACCGACCACCTTCGAGACGCCGCCGGAGGTCTGCGGTCCCTCGGCTTCGCGAGCCCGAAGCGCGGCGCGCGCTCGAGCCACTCGCGACGAAGCACGACATCGAAGCCGCTCCCGTCGAGACGATCCTCCGCGAGCGCTCCTCGTTCTCACGTAGCCCGTCACCACCGCCGCCGACCTCCTTCGAGACCGCCGCCCGAGGCCTCCTGTCCATGGGCTTTCGCGAGACCGACGCGCGTCGAGCAGGCGAGACGCTCGTATCGAAGCCGCTCCCGGCTAGACCATCCCGGCTGTCTTCGGCTCGAATGTCGCGAGTGTCTCTCCCATCTCGAGCGTGGCGACGATCGCGACGTCGCCGGCGGCGCGCAGAGCGGAGAACGCTCGCATGATCAGCTCACGCAGCTCGGACTCGTTCGCGACGTAATAGTCGCGAACGATGAGCACCGTTGGAAAGCGCTCGAACCCCTCCGCACGGACCTTGGCGTGCCGAACGAAGAGCTCTCGTTTCGCGCTCTCGAAGCTGTCATCGGATCGCCGTGCCAACGGTCCAGCGACAACACCGAGGCGCCCGGCGACTCGCGCCAGGTCTCGGTCGTCGACAAACACGTAGCCGGTCATACTCACGCGGGCCCCCTTCTCGTTCTCACCTAGCCGTCGCCGCCGGAGCACCGCCGCCCCGCTCGCCCGCACACGGAGCGCGCCGGTCCCGCCTCCAGCGCGCGCAAGCTCACTTCGCCTTGCCGTTGGGATAGATGGTCTCGCCCTTCTTCAGCATCTCGACGAAGCCCTCGATCTTTCGCTTCCGCCCGGCCGCGGTCTTCATGCTGAGGGTCCGGAACGTCAACGCGAAGCGGTTCTGCGACGAGAGCTTCTGATACATCGCCAGGGCCTTCGGCTCGGATCGGATCGCCGCGAGCAGATCCGCGGGCGCCTCGGTCGTGGTCATGCCGTACGCCTTCTCCCAGCGGCCATCCGCTTTCGCGGCGTCGACCTGAGCGATGCCCGGAGGCTGCATCCTGCCGCCCTTGGTCAGCCGCTCGACATTGGCGACGTTGATCTGACTCCAGACGCTCTTCTTGCCGCGCGGCGTGTAGCGCTGCAGAAAGCTCTTGGCGTCGAAGCCCTTGCGAACGCCGTCGATCCAGCCCCAGCAGAGCACCACGTCGATGGCTTCCTTGGGCGTGATCGACGCGAGCCCGGAGTCCACCTTGTGGATCTTGATCCAGAGCTCGTTCTCCTTGCTCCAGTGCTTGGCGAGCCAGTCGTAGAAACGCTGCTCGTCCTTGAACTCACGGACCTTGGTGGGATCGACCGGGATCGGCGCCATCAGTCGGCCTGGCCCTTGCCGAGCGCGGGAGCGAGGCTGGCGGTCTGCAAGACAGCGCTGTCATCGGAGCCGACTTCGTTGGTCGCCTGGTAGACCGGAAAGCTCGTTTCGATCATCTCGAACTACGAGCCTAGACCAACTGGGTCGGCGGTTCCTCGCTCGCATTGCGAGGGGGGGCCGCGAGCACTCTTCGCCGGGCTCCGAGTGCTCGCGCTCGTCGCGGCCCCCGGCGACCTCGGCGACGTACGGCGGCCCCGATTCGTTCTTGCCCAGCACGCGCTCGGGGACTGCTCGCCTTCCCACGCCGCCGCCGCGCGTGGGAGACTCGACGCATGGGCCGGTTTCTCTACGCAGGCGCGGACGTGCGAGCTTACCCGTCCGGCGATAGTGACTGGACGCCGGAGCGCCGGATGGACTACCTGCTGCGCCCGGAGGTCACGTTTCCGCTGAGCGTCGATCCGCAGGTCTGGAAGCGGTTTCCTACCGACCTTCCGGGCCCGCTAGCGTGGATACCCATCGTGGAAGTCGAGAGACGCGTCGCCTTGATGCCGTCGAAGCATCGCCTCTGCGTCGCGATCTTCGGAGCAGCAGCTGAGGATGACGCGGAGGCAGAAGATCTCCGCAGGCGCACCGGGGCGGAGACTGCACTTACAGCCGACCAGGCATGGACTTTCGTCGGCTTCGACGTGGCGGACGACGTGATTGGCGTCAGCGGCTTGTCGAACTGCGGGTACGGCGAGGAGCTCGATGAGCTCCGTGCAGCCTGGGCGTCACGCCTGAACGAGCACGGTCTCTTCAGACACCTCGATGAGGCATTCGGCTTCCGCAAGCTGACGGATGCGCGCGTAAGCGAGCACGCTCCGTTCACCGTCTATGGGATCTGGGTCGTGCTTGACCTTTCAACCTGACGGCAAGGACCGTCGGTCGATTCCCGGACCGCAGCTCGCTGCCCTCACCTGCCAGGAGTCGACGACGCGCGCACCGAGCAGCGCCGCGTAGCAAGGGGCCTCGAGGCCAAGTTCGCGCTCGCGAAGCGAGCATCCATCGCGAAGTGAAAGCGTGAAGTCTTCATGGGCGCACGCCTCCTTCCCGACGGCAAGCGCTCCTCGACGCATGAGCGAGCCCTGCAGCGAGCGCCATCGCGGTCGCCCTTCTCCGCCATCCTCACGGCGTCGGCTCGCTTGACTCGACGACCTCGTCGCTCGGCGTCGCCGGAACGAGCAGCGCGCGCAGTGCATCGAGGTCCGGGGGCTTGACGAGGTGCTCGTCGAAGCCGGCCTCACGAGCGCGGCGGCGGTCCTCCTGCTGCCCCCAGCCCGTCAAGGCGACGAGCTTGGGTCTGCGCGTGCCCGACTCACTCCGGATGCACCTCGCGGCTTGATAGCCGTCCAGCTTCGGCATGCCGATGTCGAGGATCGCAACGTCGGGGTGGAAGGCACGCGCCACCTCGACGGCCTCAGCACCGTCGTAGGCGAGGGCCACGTCGCCTCCCAGCGCGCGCAGCAACTCACCGAGCATGTCGGCGGAATCCCGGTTGTCGTCGGCGATGAGCACACGACAGCGGATCGGCGCCTGGCCCTCGGGGGCGCGCGAAGCAGGGGCGGCAGCAGCCGTCTCGGGCGCGGCGAGCGGCAACCGGACGATGAACTCGGCGCCGCGGCCCTCGCCCTCACTGCGCCCTTCGATGGTGCCGCCGTGCATCTCCGCGAGGCGGCGCGAAAGCGCGAGGCCGATGCCGAGTCCGCTCGAGCGCTCGCTCTTGGAGAACATCTCGAAGAGGCGGCTCGCGAACTCCTGTGCGAATCCCACACCGGTATCGCGCACCGAGACCCACGCCGCTCCCTCGTGCTCCTTGGCGACGAGTGTGATGCGCCCGCCACGTTCGGTGAAGCGCGCCGCGTTGTTGAGCAGGTTGGAGAAGATTTGCGCGAGCCGCACCGGGTCACCATGGAGCCAGAGGGGCTGCTGCGGCAGCTCGACCTCAAGCCGATGGCCAGCTTCGCGAATGAGCGGAATGCTCGTCTCCATCGCGTTGTGCACGACGCTGCCCAGCTCGATGCGCTCGCGTCGCAATTCGAGCATGCCGCGGTCAATCCGGGACACCTCGAGAAGATCGTCGACCAGCCTCACGAGATGGTTGACCTGGCGCTCCATCACCTCCCGCTCATTGGCTGTCGTGTCATCGTCGCGTGCCTTCACCCCCAGCAGGCTGAGCGCGCTGCGCAGTGGCGCGAGCGGGTTACGTAGCTCGTGCGCGAGCATCGCAATGAACTCGTCCTTCCGCCGATCGGACTCGCGCAGCGCTTGCTCTGCCTTGCGACGCTCCGTGACATCGCGCGTGAGCGCGAGCTGCGCTGTCGTACCGTCCGGCGTCCGGAGAGGGGCCGCGTGGGTCTCCATGTGCCTTCGCTCACCCGAGAGCCCGATCATGTCGAACTCGAGCGTTTCCTTGGTGCCGCCGCAGACCCTTTCGTTGAACGCGCGATAGACGTCGCGATGCTCCGGGGCGATCAACAAGTCGTAGATGTTCCTTCCCACGACGTCCTCGGCACGACTGGCGCCGACCATGGAGAGCCCCGCCGGATTCATCTGCAGCAAGGTCCCGTCGCAGGCGACGAGCTTCACGCACTCGGGCGTCGTCTCGACCACTGCGCGCAGGTGCTCCTCGCGCGCGCGCGCCCTCGCTTCGGCGTCTGCCGTCGCAAGCATGCGTTCGGAGCCGAGCGACTCCCCTTCCCAACCTCCCTCGGGTCGACCGGTCGAGTCGCAGACGACGTTTGCCTCGAGCTGGGACATCAACGGCTGGGCCTCTTCGCCCGCGAGAGGAGCTGGTGACTTCGGGCGAAACGCGCGCCTACCGCTCGCCCCATCGAGCCGTCAAGCCGGTCAGAACGCTTTCGAAGAACGCTGTTGGCTCACGGCCCACGCATCGCTCTCGAGCTCGGCTGCCTTCGGCGAGAAGGGCAAGACCGCGCAGTTGGCCTGATGCCAAGACGACGCCCGACGCCGAGGAACGACAACCGCTCATCGAGAGCGCCGTGTGAAGCTGCTCGAGGGCCTGTTCTCAACGCCTCCTCCTGGAAAGCTCATGCCGAGGCTCGACCCAGCAGTCGGCGCTGCTCGCAGGAGCGCGGCCCGCCGCGCCGAGAAGCTTGCTAGGGTGCCGGTTACTCGTGACCAAAGACCAACGCGCGCCCCTCGCCCTTCCGCCCTCCGCTCCACTGGCCGTGCCCGATGGCTTCGGAGCTCGTCTCGACGCGCTCGGCGCCTCCGTGAGCGAGGCGTGCCTCGCGCAGCTCGGCGACTACCTCGGTCGGCTGTTCGCGATGAACGAGCAGATGAACCTCACCGCGATCACGGATCCGGAGAGCGCTTGGGAGCGTCACATCCTCGACGCGCTCACGCTCCTGCCGCTCTTGCCGCGCTTGCCCGATGTTCCAGCGGGAGGCAGCCTCCTCGACATCGGGTCGGGTGGAGGGATCCCCGGCATCCCGCTCGCGATCGCGCGGCCCGACCTGCACATCACGCTGGTCGAGGCGACGCAGAAGAAGGCTTCCTTTCTCTCCGCCGTGAGCGCGGCGATGGGCCTCTCCAACGTCTCGGTTCGCGCCGAACGCGCCGAGTCACTCGTCCGCGGTGAGCTCCACTCCGCCTTCGACGTCGTGACGGCGCGTGCCGTGGCACGCCTGATCACGTTGGCTCCGCTGACCTTGCCGTTCGCGCGGCCCGGAGGCCTGGTGCTCCTCATCAAGGGTCAGCGAGCCGACGAGGAGCTCGCCGAGGCCTCCACCGTGCTCCGCAAGCAGCGCGCCGCGCACGAACGCACGGTCGCCACTCCGACCGGACGGATCGTGGTGCTTCGGCGCAACGCCAGCGCCTAGCGAGGAAACGCGATAGGTACGCCGGACGGAGGGCGCGCCTATCGCATGAGAGCGGGCGCCCCGCTGGGCTGGTGACGTCAGAAGATCTCCGGGCACCACGGCGCGCGGTCGGTACGGAAGAGGGCGTCCGCGCGTGCGATGGCGCCCTCCGTCCTTTCCTCGATCTGGCCCGCGCGCGCGAGCTCGAAGGCACCGAACCCGCCGAGGTAGAGCGACGCGAGGGTGGAGACATCGAGGGCGAGGTCGGCATCACCGTCCACGCGCCTCACGCCATCAGTTCCGATCCGCCAGCGACCGCGGTTGTGCTCGCAGAAGTCATCACGAACGTCGAGGACCACGCTCTCAGCGGCACCATACGATCGAGCGGAGAGCGCCGCTCCCACATCGACGAGCCGGACGAAGAGCGTGTCGTGGAGCCGAAATCCCGCGCGCCGGGGCGACGCGAGCAGCGTCCGAAGCACGTGATCCGTCGGAAGCGCTGCCGCTTCGATGCGCGCGGTCCAGTCGATGTCGAGCAGGTAGCGCCAGATCGAGCGCGTCGCCTCGGGCGTCGCCCCCACGGCTTCGAGCACCTCGACCTTCCCGCAGGGCGAACCATGTTCGATCTTGAAGTGCATGCGATAGAGCGCGTAGGCATCTATTTGGCCGTCGACCTCGAGGACGACGTGCTGGAGCGGGCCACCACCGCCGCGTCGCTCGGGTAGGTCCGCGAGCCGTCGATGTTCCCACCACGCCGGCGAGCGCGCGAGCATTCCCGGCGTCTGGCGTCGCGCGCGGTCGTAAACCTCCGGCAGGAGAGCGAGCGCCTCGCCGCGCGCAACGAGCCGCGTCTGCCCGATGGGCTCGAAGCGTCCTCGGAACGCCGAATCCCCGCGCGCGAGCGACATCTCGAGCCCCGAGACCGCGAGCCCATACCCGTACCTAACGTAGATCGTCTCCTCCGACGCCCAGAGGCACGCGACCGGCTCGCCGCGGCTCCGCACGTCGTCGAGCTGCGCACGCATGAGGGCGTGGAGCACGCCGCGCCGGCGATGCGTCGGAAGCACGCCCACGACGGTGACACCGGCAGCGCGTACAGCTCCGCCGGGGATCGTGAGCTCGAACGAGAACGCGCCCGCTCCTCCGACGATCGCAGCGTCGGGCGGAGAGCCGTCGTAGGCAGCGTGCATGCGCTCGAGCTCGAAGAAACGTAGCCATCGATCGAGCCATGCCTGATCGGCTTCTCCGCCGAAATAGTGGAGGATCGCCGCCGCGCGCGCGAGCTCCGACGGGTGTTCGCACGGCTTCACGGTCACGCGACGCTTGATCGAATCGGAGGGCATCCGCGCATTCTAACCACACGCGACGCGGCCTTCGCGCGCTCCGAAGACGGAGCGCCGGCGTACTCACTCGAGCATCGTCTCTCCGCTTCGTGCTCCCCCTCGAGCTCGACCGCGACGTCCGAAAACAGCGCCGCATCCACTGCTCCGTGTCCGGCTTCGCGGACGCAGGCGCCATCTCGCCGCGCGAAGGACCAGCGTCACGGCGCCATGATGCGCCCCGGAGCTCCGTTCGCTCCGTTGACCGTGTGGCACGAGTTGCAGTCGCCCGACGTCACGGAGCCGACCATCGCGCGCGTCTGCTGGCCATTTCGCACGACCGCCTTGAACGGCGGGCGCGGCTGCTCCCCGTTGCGGGTGGAGAAGTTGCCTGCCGCGTTGACGGGCAGGTTGAACGTGCGATTCCGCGAGTCGGTGATCACGACGGTGAGCTGAGGCGGCGGCGCGGATCCGACGCAGTTGTTTGGCTCGTGCAGGCTCGGGTAGACCGTGCCCGCGATGCGGAGGTTGGGACCGCCCTGCTGCTGGTGGCAAGCGTTGCAGGCCTGACCGGGGTTCATCAGCGGAGAACCGGCGTTGCCCAGGTCCCAGGTCTTCCCGCTCGTGCACTTCACCGTGATGGGCGCGCCTCCGTCGGTCGCACCACCATCCCCCGGCGCTCCGCCGTCGGGAGGCGGGTCCGTGCATGCCGAGGGATTCCTCGGCGCACCGGCGTCGAGCCATTCTGCGAAGGTCGCGATCTCGTCGTCCTCCGGCGGGACCGCAGGCGTCGGAGGCATCGTCTTCGCCATCATCTCCGCGAGCGCCGCCTGCGCCATCGTCTTGTTGGGATCCTTCTTCGACGGCGCCTTCAGATCGTCGTAGTCGAGGAGCGGCGGCGGGTTGTCCGTGCTGTGACAGGCGATGCAGCGGTTCTCCAGGATCCCTTGCACGTCGCACGGAAGCCCGGTCGCGAGCCCGCTCCCTGCGGGGCCCGGCGGCGGCGACGATGACGATGGCTCCGACCCCGGTGGAATGACGCTCGAGCCGGCGTCCTCTTCACCGGTCACATCTTCGCTGTCCGATGACGACGAGCCACTGCAGGCGACGGCGACGATCGCCGCGGCGAACACGGGAAGCGTCAGAAGGATGATGGGGTGACGCAAAGCCGACTCCATGGTTCGCATCGTGCGCTACCCGACAGGGGCAGAGCGAGCGAATCAATCCATGTTGCTTCGGTCTTCGAGCACATGCCAAGCATATCGTTGGGCTGGGAGGCGCGCTGACCAGGCTCTCCACCACAGTGGTCAAGCGAGGGATCGCGCGCGACCGGAATCGTTCTTCGTCGCTGTCCGGAGGTGCGACCCGTCGTCATGCCTGCGCAGAGGCGCGGGCGATCCACCCATCCACCACGAGCATCGTTCCCGCCCCCTCGGCGTGCGTTCACGAGCGCGTGGCGCGGATGTGCCGCGTGCGAACCTGCAGGCGGCCTTACCGGACGACCAGATCGATCGACGTCGTCGCGCGGCGCGCGCCGTCGGTTCCGACGAGCGTGAGCGTGTGCTCGCCGACCCCGATGTTCCTCGCAGAGAGCATGAACGGCGGGCGGGTGAGCGTCGCGATCAACGAAGAGCCTTCCCACACCTCGACACGCGCGTTGCGTTCGAAGTCGGCGAGCTCGACGGCGATCGCATCGCCGGACTCGTAACGCCGCTTCGCCTTCGCGACGCGAATCGTCGGCGCCACCGGCCATTCCTTCATCCGGTACACGCGAAACCAGTCGATCTCGAAGCTCGCTGGGAAGATCGTCGATGGGCTCGGAAGCCCGCCCCAACCGCCGACCCATGCGTTCAGAATCCAGAACATCGGCTCGTGCGGTACGCCTCGTCCGGTCGTGCGCTTGTAGGGCTTGCCGTCGATCTGCCACTCGACGAGGTCCGGCTTCCAGATCACCGAATACGTGTGAAACTCGGTGATATCCATTCCGTTCACCGTCACGAAGTCGCGTCGGTCGTCGGCCCGGAGCGGCGGCAGGGCCCAGTGATTGACGAACCAGACCTGGCTGACGTTCTCGGCCAGGAACTCGATGTCGATCTCGGGAACGGCGTTCTCCCATGGCCGCCCCCAGAACGCGTACCAGAGGCCAGGCGCGAACGGACAGCGGATGCGCGCCTCGATCTTGCCGTAGGTCTGGGCGAAGCGTCCGCGCGTCTCGACGTACCCAGCGGTGAACGGGAAGGCTTCGTCCTCGGGCGTCGGGATCGCGCTCACGACGAGAGAGCCGTCCGCGACGGTGACCATCTCCGGTGATCCCGAATTGAGCGTCCGCGGATGGACGAGGTCGCCCCCGAGCGCGTTCCAGATCGAAGGATCGATGGCGTCCCCCCCGAACTCGTCACTGAGGACGAGCACCCAATCCTCGCCCGATTCGTCGACCCGCAGAGGCAGCGGGTCGTCGAAGGAGCGAACGCCCTCGTCGGTCGCACACGCGGCCAGGAGTGCACAGCCAGCAATCAGGCTGCGTGTACGCGACTGCATCCGCGAAGCCTCCGCTCGCTCAGTCGGCGTACGGATCCGGCGCGGGATGCGGATCGACGACGTACTTCTCGCCGACCATTCCCTTGCTGAAGTGGGTCACCTCACCGACGGCGGTGACGGCGCTGCTCGAAAGAGCGAACGTCGTCGGGATCATGTCGAACCCGTCGGCTCGGTGTCGCGACCACAGGATTGTGAGCTTCGACGTGCTGTCGAGGCCCTGAGACATCGAGATCGGAAGCGTGACCTGGAGCGGCTTGAGGAACACGGTCCCCGCCGGCTCGAAGACGAACACGGGCGAGACCGTCTTGTACTCCGACGGCGCCGGCTCCAGCGACGACGTCACCGTGATCGTGTCGACGTCGGGCGGGAGGGCGCCGGGCGGGACATCGATCTTCGTCCCGTCGGACAGCTCGACCTGCCCGCCCTTCTCGTTGTCGATCTTCACCGACACCTTCTCACCGGTGCCTGCAGGGTTGCTCGGCGGCAGCTCCGACGGCGCCGGCTCGTGCGAGGACGGCGTGTAGGGCTCACGGCTGGTGAGATCATCCACCGTGCATGCCGAGCCGAGAAGGCCCATGACGACGAGCGCTGCGATGCTGAATGTCTCGAGGCGCGTGCGTGCGGTGCGTGCGGCGCACGCGGTGACGCTGATCTTCTTGTTCATTGTCTCTTCCCTTCGATCATGTTCGACGCTTGCCAGGCTCCTCGGACCTCCGGACTCCGCCCCGTGGCTTCGATCCGTTTCGATTCACGTTGGTCGTTCCCGCTTGTCCGTCTTCCCTTTGCCGGAACGGCAGCGCGGCCTCGAACTTCAGCCTCGTTTGGTCGAACGCAGTAGAATGCGACGAGCGCTCTCGGAGTCGCGGAGTCAGGCGACCCGACGGAGGGCCGGCGAAGGCGGCGGCATCGTCGGCGGCTCCGAGCACCTGCTCGGACGCGCGAGCTCCCGGCTGCGCATCGCGACGACGCGCACGGTCGGCCTGCGCGAGATTCGATCCGATTGCTGGACGAGCGAGGGTCGGATCGTCGGCAGCCGCGACGGCGGCGGCGGGCGCCAGTCCTCGAGCGCGATCACGGGGACAGGCGGCGGTGCGGGCAGCGCCGTCGGGACGATGGGCTCGTCGTCGACCTCGACGAGGATCGTCGGGCCCGACGCGGGGCCCTCACTGTCGTGAGCGATCGCCTGCACGGCACTCACCGGTACGGAGCTGGTCTCGATCGTAAGAGCAAAGAGGGGGTAGACGTTCGGGGCAGCCATTGGGCATCTCCTTCACCGCAACGCGGTCGAGGAGGACACTGCATGGACCCTGCCATCCCAACCGCAGGGCGCTTTGCGCCCGAATCGTCATGGTCGTGGCTATTTCGTCACGGGACGGACGCACGCCGTCAATTGGTTGAACAGCGCCGCTGAAGTCACCGCGCGCCGCCGGAGGCAGCGCCAAGAACCTGACGTCGCCGGCGATGCGGGCGACGCGGAGCTCGCCCCCCCCGTATGACCAAGACGACGTTGCAGGTGTCCTGCGCGCGGCGCTCGAGCCCAATGTGAAGGCTGAGCTCACCGCGGGGCGAGAGAACGACGTCGGAAGCGATGCAGCGGTGACATCGGTGAAACGGCGACGCTCAGAGAGACCAATAGCGAATCGCGCGGTCGATCGTGGCCGGCTTCAGGATGCTCTTCGCATCGATGACGACACCGCCATGGCGGACCAGCGACAGGAGCTTCTCCTGCCCCATGTCCTTGTACGCCTTGTGTCCGACCGCGATGATGAGGCCGTCGAGGTTGCGGATGTCCTCCCACTTCGTCAGCTTGATGCCATACTCGTGCATCGCCTCTCGAGAGTCGGCGTGCGGGTCGTGAATGACGGCATCGATCCCGAAGGAGCAAAGCTCCTTCATGATCTCCGGGACCTTGCTGTTGCGGAGGTCGTTCACGTCTTCCTTGAAGGTAAGGCCGAGGATCCCGACGCGAGCACGCTTCACGGGGATATCGTTCTCGATGAGGAGCTTGGTCATCTTGGTGGCGAGGAAGGGCGCCACGTTGTTGTTGATGCGGCGCCCAGCGAGGATCACCTCGGGCTGGTAGCCGACCTGCTGGGCCTTCGCGGTGAGGTAGTAGGGGTCGACTCCGATGCAGTGCCCGCCGACGAGACCTGGACGGAAGGGGAGGAAGTTCCACTTCGTCCCAGCCGCCTCGAGCACGTCGAGCGTACGGATGCCGAGGCGATCGAAGATCACCGCGAGCTCGTTCATGAGCGCGATGTTGAGATCTCGCTGAGTGTTCTCGATCACCTTCGCCGCTTCGGCGACCTTGATCGACGTCGCCTTGTGGACGCCGGCGGGAACGATGCCGCCGTACGCACCAGCGACGCGCTCGAGCGTCTCCATGTCTTCCCCCGCCACGACCTTCACCACGGTCTCGAGCGTGTGAACGGTGTCACCCGGGTTGATGCGCTCCGGCGAGTACGCCAGCTTGAAGTCGACACCGCGCTGGAGTCCGGAGACCTTCTCGAGGATCGGACCGCAGACCTCTTCGGTCGCCCCCGGATAGACCGTCGACTCGTAGCAGACGATGGCCCCGGGCTTGATGTGCTTACCGACGAACTCGGAGGCCTTCACGAGCGGAGTCAGATCGGGGACGTTGTTCTCGTCGACCGGCGTCGGAACGGCAACGACGAACATCGTGGTGCTCGCGAGGTCTTCCGGCTCGCACGAGAACCGAAGCGAGCTCTCGAGGAGGACCCCGCTCGTCGTCTCGTTGTTGCGATCATGGCCTTTGCGCAGCTCCTCGACGCGTCCGCAGTTGGTGTCGAACCCCACCGTGTCGGGGAACTTCCGGGCGAACGCGAGCGCAACAGGCAGACCGACGTAGCCGAGGCCGATGACCGAGATCTTTTCCTTCATGACGATTCCTTGACGGCTTGAAGTGTTCGAGGAGCATCTGCGAACGAGGCCACAACGGCGTGGCCCGACCTGCTCCCCGTTGCGCACGCGCGCGGAAGCTGGAGTGCCGGAGGACGCGCGGGGCGCTCAGGCAGCCCGGTGGCTCGGCGGGGACTCCGCTTCGACCATCTTTCGCCTCGGGGGCAGGCTGGAGACTCTCGCACGAGCTCCGGTCTTGTTCGTGATCTCGGTCTCCGTTGCGACGACGAGAGGCTTCACGAACTGCGGAGCGGCGCGTGGCACGGCTGGTGAGACGAGATAGGCCGCGTCTCCCGAGGGGGAGCCCCACACGATCGAGCGGGCCTTCTTACCGGTGGTCCAACCTTCGAAACCGCTGGGCGTCCAGGGCGTCTCGGTCCATCCCAGCCAGAACGTTCCGAGCGGCACGTCTCCGCGCAGGAGCGAGCGCAGCGACAGCGCCAGGAAGCGACGAGCGCGGAACATGAGAGCGATGCGTTCGCACCGCCCCTTCATCAACGTCCACTCTGGCGCGAACTTCGTCGTGTTGCCGAAGAGGAAGACGTCCTTCGTCACTCCGACGACACACCCTGCACAGTTGATGACGATGCAGTGGAGCGATGCCAGAGGAAGGCACAAGAGCACCCGCCAGTAACGGCGGCGGTCGCGCTCGAGCGCGAGCGCCATCAGCGTGTAGAGCGAGTACGCGATCGTCTGGGCGGAATAGCCGAGCAAGAAGCCCAGCGCTGCGCGTGAGCTTCCGAGCGCGTAATACGGAAGGACGACGTAGTAGAGGCCGACGTTGAACACCGTATTGAGCAGGAGCCCAATGTGCGCGCTCACGGGCAGGCCGATCTCCCAGTGGTACCAGAAGGCGCGCCAGAACCGGCCGCCGCACTCGACACGAGAGGAGTTCCATCGCACGCGCTGCACGAAGAGGCCCTTGATCGTCGAAGGCGTGAACGTAAAGACACGCGCCTCGGGCTCGTAGTCGTGGGAGCGCTCGATGAAGTACTGGAAGAAGAAGCGCCCCAGCGCATGAAGCGGAGTCCGCGGCGCGTCGAAGCTGAGCCTTCCACCCCGCCAGCTCGCGAGGCTCGCGATGAAGGCGATGCACGTATCGTCCGACGCACCCGTGAGCGCCTCGGGGAGCGCAGGAGCGCTGCTCTCCGAGAACTTCGGAGGTGCGTGACCAATCCACCATTTCAGCCAATCCCCGATACGAAGCGTCTGCATGAAGCCCATGAAATGGGGTGCCTGCACGAGCAGGTCGGTCCACGTGCAGTAGAGCGCCCCGGGGATGCCGATCTTCGGCGAGGGCTTCCAGTTGTAGCGGGCCACGTTGGAGACGATGAACTCCCTGGCAACCTGCATGTAGATCTGGCCCTTGACCGTGAAGAAGGCTCGCCAGCCGCTCCAGACGAGGTCCGGACGAATGCAGATCTTTCCCGACACCACCCGTCGCAGATTGCCGGTGATCGGATGGGGCGTGGTGAGCCGCGCCGCGAGGAGCTCGAGCGCGTGTGGGCCGAGGGTGCCGTCTCCGTCGATGCTGAAGTAGATCTCCGGGATCCGTACATGCGCTCCGGAGGCGACGAGCTCCTTCATGAAGGAGACGCCGGCCTCGACGGCCATCATCTTGCCCAGACGCGTGGGCGTTCCGGTCACGTAGACGTGGACGTTCTCGGGAAACGCTTGCTGTTTCAGCCACGCATCGAGGTCGGCGCGGAGCTTGGGGTGCTCCGTGACGCCGTCCACGCTCGCGATGATCACGAGCTCGCTCGGGTACTCGTTGGTCGCGCAGCTATGGACGGTCGTCGTGATGGCGTTCAGATCGTCCTTGTCGCGAAGGAGCGAAGGAATGATCACGAGCCCGGACGGGCGAGCACCGCGCTCGAGCGGCCGGAACGAGTCGCGGCGGTCCAGCGCGATGTTCGATAAGTACCGAATCAAAAGCAGAATGCGGTCGCTCTGGAAGAACGCGAAGCAGACGAAGAGGTTGAGGAGGATGGGCGCAGTGAGCTGGAACGAATCGAGAGTCCGGAAGCCCCAGAAGAGTGACTCCATGGCTACTTCGCGGAGACTCGCTCGCCGGGCTCGTAGCGCGAGGGGACCGAGGGAGAATCGTTGGCACGGATGCGCAGCGTCTTCGACTTGGCTGCGTCGCGCCTCGTCAGGTCGAGCACGGCGTACTGTCCGCGTGCCTGATTGCCCCACGGGTCCGGGAGAATGACCTCACCAGGGACGAGCTCGCTGACCTCGCCGACAGGCTTGCAGTGGAACGCGCCCCATACGCACTCGAAGACGGTCGCACCGGGCGTCACTCCCGCGCTCTGCGTATAGGGAACGAAGGCGACGTCCATGCTTTTCTCCGCGGCGCGGAAGATCGGACGCGTCTTCAGCTGAGACTCGACCTCGTCGAGCGTCGCCAGCTTCTCCGAGAGGAGCTTCTTCTCGTGTCTTTTGGAGCGCTGCTCCGACTCGAGCTTCATGATCTCGAGCTCGATGCGCACCATCTGTTCCTCGCGCACCATCACCTCCGGCATCATCGGACCTTCGCCGGAGATCGACTGGCGGGTGAGCATGGCGTGGTCGACCTGGAGGTTGGTCTGGAGACGTGTCCGCTCGTTCTCGAGCATCGCGAGGTGGAGCTGATTCTGCGTCTGCAACTCCTTGGTGAGCTCCGTCTTCGAGATGAGCCCCGCCTCCAGGTTCGTCTGGCGATCCTCCACCAGGCGAGACTGCTTCTCGGCCATGTCCGCAAGGAGCGCGTGCTGGTCCTGCAACATCTTCCGCTCACGGACGCTCGCGGCGAACTGGCGCGTGCTGACGGCGCTGGTCCACGCAAGCGAGCTCGCAGGCGTACGCTGGAGCCCTTTGAGCCGCTCGATCGCCTTCTGACCCGCCGCCAGCGCCTCCTCGACCGCTTCGATCTCCGTCGCGGTGCGCGCACGCTCGACAGCGAGCTGGCTTGCGTGGAGCTTGCTCGCGAGCACCTGATCATTGTCGGGAGAGAGGATGATCGGCGCGATGAACGAGTCCGTCGCCGCGAGGTAGCCCTGCTGGCCCACGTACCCGGTGCAGGCGACGAGCGCGCCCAGCGCCGTGAAGGCGAATAGCCGCGTACCCACCCCGCGCCGACCTGAGCTCTGCCCCTTCTCTTCGTTTCCCATGGCCGGGTGCTCTGCAAGCAGGGGACCACGCGACGTCCTGAGGAAGCGCCATGACGATGACGATGCCGACAACGGGCGCGGCGCACGAGACTCACCGTCTTCGCGGAATCTCCTGCGCGGAGGGGGTGAGGTGACGGCATGAGGGCTGCAGTCATCCTGAGGATGTCTGCCAATTTCGCGCGCAATCCTCGACCTGAACGCGCCGCCGTCAAGCCGCTGACGCGAGGGAGTCGAAAACATGGCGCGCTCGCGTCGATCGCGTCGGGCGCGGTCATCACGGTCATCGCGGTGGCGTGCAGCGAGACCCCTGCCGCAACGGAAGAGTGGACCGCGAGGCCTGGCGCGCTCGACTTGCTCGCGCCGCAAGATGCCGGCGACGCCGCCGACGCACGGAGCCCAGGCGACGCAGGAGATGCCGCACGCGTCGGCGATGGCGATGCCGATGACGCGGCGGTCGACGAGCCGCCCCTACCGCTTTGCACGCTCACCGGCCCCCCCGCAGCAACGCCGGGCGACACGCTCGTCTTCAGCGAGGAGTTCGACGGCACGGCGGTCGACCCGCTCAACTGGAACGTCCAGTCGGGGTACAGAGGACACGGGGGTATCGCCAACACCGCTTCTCCGGCGAACGCGGTCGTCAAGGACGGGACGCTGCAGATCACCACCGAGCGGGATCCGGCGAACACGCAGTACCCGTACAAATCGGGCCACATCGACTCGCTCGGAAAGTTCGCCCGCACGTACGGGAAGATCGAGTTCCGGGCGCGCTTCCCGTTCGCTGCAGGCGTCTGGTTTGCGCTGTGGGGACGGCCTTGGTCGCAGCCGTTTCCCGAGATCGACATCGAGATCATCAACCGCCCGGCCAAGACGAACCCGGAGCTCTACTTCGTCAACCATTGGGCGTCCGAGCCACTGCCCGCGAACGATCGCCGATCGTTTGCGATGCTCAATCTCCCGGACCTCAGTGAGTTCCACGTCTACACGGTGCTGTGGAAGCCAGACCTGCTCGAATGGCAGTTCGACGGCGTCACGAAGATGCAGGCGAAGCCGCAGGGCATTCCGAACCTGCCCGTGTACTGGATCATCAACGGCTGGGTGGGCAGCTGGGTCGGCAACCCGACCGACGCCACGCCCTTTCCGAACACGTTCGAAGTCGACTACGTCCGGGTTTACCGCATCGACGGCGTCATCGCCGATCCGCTGCTGAAGATCGTCAACCAGCGTACGAAGTACAAGCGGACGGACGCGATCCAGATCGCGGCCGCGAACTTCGACGAGGCGTGCGTCCACGTCGAGATGTACGACGGGAACACGCCGACGAGAACCACGTCGACGCGGCCGTACCAGTTCCGGCTGTCGACGCTGGGCACCGGCATGCACCACCTCACCTTCGTCGCGACGGACGGCGTGCGGAGCACGACGTCGACGATCGACGTCCAGATCGACTGACCTCGCTCTCGTTCGACCTGGCCTCTCGCGCTCACTTCATCGACCCATTCGCACAGGTATCCATGTCTCGTATTCGACTCGCGCTCCTCGTCAGCATCCTCGCCATCGGGTGCACCGCAACGTCGGACGCCCCGCCGTGGAGCCCGCCGGAGGCGCCACCTCCCCCTCCGCGCGAAGCGATGTACCTCGAGCTCGAGCAAGGTGACCTGGAAACGGCCGACGGGATCATGAACGACACGTGGCCGGCGCGCGGATTCCCCGCCGCGAAGCTCGCGTGGCCGTTGACCTGGACGGAGGACCCCTACAACGACGCGTTCTTTCGGTTCATGTTCTACTCGCTCCGCTACACCGAGCACCTCTGGTTCGCCTACCGAGCCACGGGTGAGGAGCGCTACCTCGAGAAGCTCCACGCCATCCTTCGCTCGTACATCGCGAACGAGAAGGTCCGCCCGTTCAATCGGCGCACGATCGACAACGAACACGCCACCGCCTACCGCGTGATGGTCCTCACGTACCTCTACGTGAAGCTCGAGAAACGCGGGAGCCTTCCGCCCGACGTCGGAGACGGCCTTCGTTCGTCGCTCGCGAGGATGGCGGAGTACCTCATGGATCCTCGCCGTTTCGAGTCATGGGCAAACCACGGCTTCACGCAGGCCGCCGCGCTCCTCGTGCTCGCGCACAACCTGCCCGAGCTCGAGGGGGCGAGCACGTGGCGCACGACGGGACTCGAGAGGCTCGAGGTGATGCGGACCACCAACATCGACGCCGACGGCGTCGACATCGAGAACTCCCCCTTTTACCACATGTTCGTGCTCGGTCTCGTGACCCAGATCGGCGCATGGGCCGCGGAGCACGAGCCGTCCATCGCGCCTCGGTGGGAAGCCACGAAGCGGGCGATGATTCACTATCTGGCCTACGTCACTTACCCGAACGGCAGGCTCCCCATGCTCGGCGCCACCGGAACCAGCATCGTGGCGAATCAGGACCCGCTGATCTATGGACCGCTCGCCGCGATCGACCCCGAGTTCGCGTGGGTCTGGTCGCGTGGAGAGGGCGGAACCCCTCCTGCCAAGCGCGCGGAGCTCTTCCCCATCGCGGGCCTTTTCGTCCTTCGCGCCCCGAAGGCAGCCCCCGAGCAGACCTTCGTGACGTTCGACTCGGGCATCTACCGGACGGACCACAGTCACCTCGACGCCCTCAGCACGACCATCTATTCCGACGGCGCGGCGCTGGTCCCCGACTCCGGGCTCTACACGTACGACCGCGGCGCCGACTACGACTACTTTCACGGGACGCGCGCTCACAACACGGTCGTGGTCGACGGGAAGGACCAGCCGGAGGGCGCCGCGAGGCCCGGAGCGTATGGCGTCACGGGCAACACCTCGTGGGCGACTGGAGAGAGCACGCTCTACCAGGGCGTCACCCATCGCCGCACCGTCGTGATCATCGACCAGGGACTCGTGCTCGTGACGGACGATCTGGCGAGCGACACGCCGCACGAGTACGCGCAGACCTGGCACTTCTTTCCCGGAGCAGGCCTGTCCGTCGACGGCCTCGACACCAACGTCGACAACATCAAGGCCGTGCCGATCCTGCTCCTGCGTCAGGCCGATCCGGAAGGTCTCTCCGTCGCACATGCCTACGGTCAGACGAATCCCATCCAGGGCTGGGTGTCCCTTGCCTACAGCAAGAAGGAGCCCGCACACGCCGTCGAATACCGCCGCTACGGTACGCACGCCAGCTTCGCCACGGCCTTCGTCATGGGCCGGCGCGCGCGCTCTGGAACACCCGCGCGCGTGCGACAGAGGCTGGATCCGGTCACGGGTGAGCGGCTCGTGACCGTGTGCGCCGAGGGCTCGAACGCGACCGTCCGGATCCGCAACGAGGGCACGGCCGACGCATCCGTAGGAGTCTCCAAGGGCGGTTGCTGACGCGCGCTCGCGCCTGGGCGCCAAGCCGATGTCGCCTCGTCAGCGCTCTGACGTGGGTGGGAGACGATGTCTGGCCGAAGGGACGTCGTACGGCGAGCGCCAGGAATACGCCGCAACTCGCGCCAAGACGTCACCGCGTTGACAGGCACGAATGATGAAAAGGCGCTCTCGTCGGACGTCACCTGGTTCCGCGCCGCCGCCCTCCCCGGAACGAACGAATCACCTCGGAGACAAGTCACGATGATCGCCGCGCTCGCTTCACGCCGCTCCAACGCTTACGTTCGCCGCACGGTCGGCTTCCTCGCTGCGGCGTTGACATTCGCAACGGCCGGGTCGGCTCACGCCGAGCCCCCAACCGACTACTGCCAGAGGGTCACGGCCCGCGCCGAGGGCGACGCCGCACTCATGTTCGCTCCGACGGTGCATGCGCAGCTCATTCGCTTTCCCAGCGCGGGCTTCGCGGATGCGTCGGGCCTCGAGGTCGGTCGTGGGTTTCAGCCCCGCGCCGCCATGAGCATCGGCGTCATCGACATCTACCGCGGCTTCGGCGTCCTCGACGTGGCGCGAGCGGATTGCCGCCGACAGCAGAGCGCGTGGACGCTCGAGCAGGTCGTCGCCCAACGCGCCGAGATCGGACGAGCCGCGGCGCTCGAGCAGAAGCTCGCCTTCCTTCGACAGCATGCTGCCGATGTCCGTGAGCTCGTGCGTGTCTCCGAGGAGCGCTTCGCCGCTCAAACCACGACGCTCCCCGAGGTTCAGGACATCCGCCTGCACGCTCTGGCGTTCGATCGCCGGATCGTCGACACCGAGCGCGAGATCGCCGTCATCGCGTCGCGTGGGCTCGCGATGCCTCGAGAGGCGATTTCGGAGGCGCTCGACGCGTACGAGAAGAACGCGGTCAAGCACGAAGAGAAGGTCGCCCACGTCCGCAATCTGCAGCCGTGGAGGATGAGCGTGACCGCCGGCGTCGCTGCGACCCCCGCCGCCGACGCCTTCGGTGTCGCCGAGCTCTCGTACAACCTCGGCGGCCTCTTCCAGGGCAGCGCCGAGCGGCGCGCGATCGAAGCGAGGGCGAACGAGCTCAAGACGGCGCGGTACGAGATGCGCCAGCAAGTCGAGGCCATGAAGCGCGAGCTACGCGCGAATGCCACGCAGAACCGCCTTCAGATTCGCGCGATCGAAGCCGAGCTCACGCGCATTGCCAGCAATCTGGCGTCGCTCGAGGGCACCGAGGCGCCGAACAAGCACTCGGTGGTGGCCGCGATGACGCTCCAGACGATCGAGCTCGAGGCGGAGAAGGTCTTCCTCACGACTCTGGCCGACGCCCAGATGGCCTTCGGAGCCGACAAGTGACCTACTGGACTCCGTCCGACCGGCCGGAGCGGAGGTCATCGCTCCGAACCCGGCTCATCTCGTTCGCGGCGCTCTGCGGCGCGGTGAGCGCGATCGGGTACGTCGCGAGCACGGTCTATCACGTCGCGACGGACGGCTTCGTGGCGCCGATCGCGCTCTCGCCGGATAGCGACCTGGTCATCCAGAGCAAGCTCAGTATGAGCCAGCTCCTCGCCGAGAGGATGCGGATCACCGCCAAGCGAGAGGCGACCGCAGCCGAGCTCGAGGGCGCCTCCGAGGCGCTCGAGGAGCTGAAGGCCTTGCACGCGTCGTCGGCCAAGGCGCTCGAGTGGACCTCGACCCTCACGACCAACGAGGCGCTGGCTGGGGCCGAAGACCAACGTGTCCTCGTCCAGCAGCGGGCGGCCCTCGCTCGGATGATCGCAGACGAGGAGAGCCTGCTCGACCGCATGAAAAAGGATCTCGACGCCGGGCTCATCTCGAAGGTCGAATACGCAAGACAGGCCCACGCGCTCGACCAGCTGCGCGTCGCGTCACTGGAGAACGAGCGCGCTCGAATCACCCGGAACGTGCAGATGAACCAGCTGCGGCTCACGCAGCAAGCGCTCCGCGGCAGCCGTGACCGCTCACAAGTCTCGACCCCCGAGATGCTGGCGCAGCAAGACCAGATGGTCCGTGTGAAGTGCGAGATGATTCGCCTCCAGGCCGAGCAGAGATCGAAGACCGCGGAACAACGAACGCTCGACGAGGAGCTCACGAAGCTCGACGAGCTCCTCGCTCAGCTCAAGGCGCGCCCGATCTTCCGTGCCATCGAAGCGGACACGAACGTAGCGTTCGTGCCGTACACGCAAATCGCCGGGGTAGGTCCCGGCGCCGAGATCTACGACTGCGTATGGGGCGTATTCGCCTGCAAATCAGTCGGTCGCATCGCCGAGCTGTTGCCGGGCGAGGCGCTCGTCCAGGATCCCTGGGGGAGCCCCGCGCGCGGACAATACGCGATCATGAGGCTCGACGATGCAGAGGCTGCGCAGTCGAAAACGCTGCGCGTTCGTCCCTCGAGCCGACCGCTGTCGCCTGCTCCTCCGGCGCCGTCGCCAGTCGCCAGTCGACTTATCGAATAAGGCAATCATGAGTTGGTTGATCCGTAACCTGCTCGATCTCTACATCGCCACACCGATCGGAGCACTCGCATTTGCCTTTTGCCTGATGTTCTTCGACTACTTCTATTCCCTACCCGCGCATTTCCTCTCACGCGCCGTCATCGGACCGCCCCACCCCAGCAGGGCTCGACTGCCCTCCGGCCTCGTGGTCATCCCCTCTCTCCTCCGGGGAGCCGACGAGCTCGAAGCGATCAAGGCGACGCTGGCAAGCGTCCTCGTCAACGGATACCCGGGTCACATGATCGTCGTCGCCAGCATCGACGGCTACGACGAAGCGCCCTCGGTCTATGCCGAGCTTCAGGCCTGGATCGCGGCGCAGCAGTCCGCGCTCCCGAGGGACGTCTGGCTCTACGTGACCGGCACGCCGAAGCGGCGGGGCAAGCCGCTCGCGATCGACCATGGTGTGCAGCATGTGAAGGCGCTGGTGAGCGCGAACGTCCACGCCGAGTTTCCGAAGATCTACTTCAGCACCGACGCCGACGCGGACCTGGGGCCGCACGCGTTCGAGCACATCGCGCGCCGCCTCTGTCGAAGGAACCCGTTCACGGGGAGCCCGGGGCGAGCCGTCGCCGGCAACCTCCACGTGCGAGGCAACAGCTACTGGAAGGGCTGGCGCCATTTCTTCAGCGTCGAAGGCCAGCTCGGGATCCAGGTCGCGCGCGAGTACCTCGTGACGAACATCGCGCGCTACAACCGGCGCCCATTCCCCCTCAGCGGCACGACCGGCGTCCTCTACTGCATGTGGACGGAGATCTTCCTCGAAGGCCCCCGCTTCATGGGCTTCATGCGGTCGCTCCGGTTCGCCGACTACGTGAAATGGTGGCTGGGAGTGCCTCCACCGAAGTTCTCCGAGAGCAACGTCGCACCGATCCCGGAGCTCCTTGCTGGCGACACGGACGACACCGTGAGCGCATTCTTGGCGGTGATCGCGCGCTGGGAAGACGGGCGCTTCACGCTCGACGCCCCGCGCACGCCCCTTCACGCACTCTACTACATGTTGCGATCGCTCTTCTTCGACCGCGCGCTGCGGTACGAGCCCGAAGCGCGCGTGTACACGTCTTCGCCGTCGACGCTCGGAACGTTGTGGCGCCAACGGGTGCGCTGGAACGCGGCGCGCATCGAGGTCGCCGGTCGGTTCTCTCGCTCCTTCTGGTTTCACTGGGACCTCGGCATCTGCGCCGTCGGCGTGGTGGCGCTGATCCTGAAGTACGTCTTCTTCGGCGCGTTCTACTATGTCGCAGTCCCGTTCGCGCTCTTCCAGGGAAGCTTCGCCCATCGCGTCGGCGCCGCGTTCGTTCTGCAGCTCGCCATCTACGGCCTATGGACGACGATGGCCTTGCTGATGAACGACTCCTTCCACAAGAACTGGCGACTCTTGCTCGCGCTGCCCTGCGCCCCGCTCTACACGCTCGTCTACAGCTTCTGGACGACCTTCACCGGCACCATCAACGACGTATTCCTCTTCGGGAACATCACCAAGTTCGCGCCGGAGTCGACGCTGATCAAAGGCGACTCGCACCGGATCGCAATCCTCGCCCGCGCTCGACGAGCGCTCCTGCTCGCCGTCCGAGCGACCGTCCGAGGCGATGTCCCGTTCGGGCTCTTCTGGTTCGGTTGGTCCGAGACCGAATGGACGCCGAGCGGCTATGAGGGTTGGACATCCGGAAAGAACCCGAGCCTCCTCGAGCGCCTCCGGTTCCGCCGGCCGGCGAGGAGCGCCGGCGAGGGCGACGCTCCGATTCCGGTAGCGCGCGCGTCCCTCCGGCCGAGCATCCGAGTGGCTGCGCAGAAGGACTCCGCACGACGGAGCCTCCAGCCGAGCCCGAACATCGTCACGACGAGGCACGCTGCTTGAGCGCGTAGGTCGGAGCCGCCCGAGGTCACCGGGAGGTGCACGACGAGGCGGCACCTCCCGGCACACGGAGCTCGAGGTCGAAGATGCCGTTGTCCGTGCGAAGCCCTGCCGGGCCGTCGAACGCGAACGCCTCGGACGGCAGACGACCGCGCCAGACCAAGACGTCGTCCGCCATGACCTCGAGGACTCCGCCCCTGAGGTCCGCGCGCAAACGGTGCAAGTCGTCTCGCTCGATGAGCGACGGCGGGGTCGACGACTCCGGCTTCACGTTGATGTAGCCGCTTGCTCCGCATTCGCGATGAGTCGAGGCGCCCGCGTTGTGTTTCACCGAGACGAAGATCCCCGAGGAGGGAGCGATGTGCCACATCACGTAGACGACGTTGCAGGTGTCTCGCGCACGAAGCTTCACGCCGATCTGCCGCCGGAGCTCGCCGTTCGCCAGCGGCACGGGGGTGGAGCTCGGGCCACGGTAAATGAACGCAATCTCCGCTGCGGCTCCGTGATCGCCGGCAACAACGGCTCGGACACCGCCTGCATCGATGTGGAAGCGGCGAGCGCCGGGAGAATCGACACGACCGCTGCTCACGCAGAGTGAGGCCGAATCGATCGGCGCGAGCGGTGCGTCGGAGCGTGCGACCGAAGCGACCGGCGTAGGTGCTCGGCTGCTGATCCGAGGATGATGCTCGGCCGACCAACAAGTCGTCGTTGCGAGAAGCGCGACCACCATCGCTCGTCGTCTCGCGCGCACCGAGGAGCAACGGCGCGCTTGCGAGAGCAGTTCACCTCCAACGACGAGAGCGCCACCTCGGCCGGCGCGATGCGAGCTCGTCGTCAGGTTTGGAAGGTTTGGAGGTGATGGGCATCGACAGTCGTCCGCCCGCGTTCGGGCCACCGGCAGGATGCTTCGCGCCCGTGTACATCAACAGACACGAAGGGAGGCCAGGAGGCCAGGAGGCCAAGAGGCCAGAGGACGGGTTCGGACGCACCTACATCGGTGCGCGCTCGGCCATGACTCCACGCCCCCCCCCGGCCCTCCGCAGCGGCGGGGCTTGACGGCCCGATGGGGCAGCGGCAAAAGCCTTTCAAAGCCATGCTTCCCGACACCGTCAAGGCGCAGCTCGACGACCTCATCAAGAAGAACAAGGTCCTTCTCTTCATGAAGGGCAACAAGCACTTCCCTCAGTGCGGGTTCTCGGCGCAGGTCGTCCAGATCCTCAAGGAGACCGGCACGAAGTTCGAGACGGTGAACGTCCTCCAGGATCCGGCCATTCGTGACGGCATCAAGGAGTACTCGAGCTGGCCGACGATCCCGCAGCTCTACGTCGATGGCGAGTTCATCGGCGGCTGCGACATCGTCAAGGAGATGTACGCGGCGGGCGACCTCCAGAAGAAGCTCGGGGTCGAGGAGAAGCCGGTCACTCCGCCGAAGGTCAAGCTCGACGACGGTGCGGTGAAAGCGATCAAGGGCGCCGACGAAGGCAACGGCGACGTACTCCGCCTCGAGATCGGCCCGCAGTTCCAGTACGACCTCTACTTCGGACCGAAGAAGCCGGGCGATGTCGAAGTCGTCGCGAACGGCGTGACGATCTGCTTCGACAAGCAGAGCGCGGCGAAGGCCGACGGCCTCGTGGTGTCGTGGGTCGAGACCGCCGACGGCGGCGCCTTCCGAATCGACAACCCGAACGAGCCCGTCCGCGTGAAGAGCCTCTCGGCGACCGAGCTGAAGAAGTGGATCGACGAGGGCAAGAAGTTCGAGCTCTTCGATGTCCGCACGGACGAGGAGCGCGACATCGCGAAGGTCGACCGCGCACGCGCTCTCGACGTCGAGGGCGAGAAGGCGCTGCTCGCTCTCGCCAAGGACACGCCCGTCGTCTTCATGTGCCATCACGGGATGCGGAGCCGGAACGCGGCCGAGCGCATCCTCCGGGAGGGCTTCACGCAGGTGTACAACCTCGAGGGCGGCATCGACGCCTGGTCCCAGAAGGTCGACTCCACGGTCCCCCGCTACTGATCGGCGCGAACGAACATGAGCGACACCAAAGAAGCGATCCGCTCTGCGATCCTCGACAAGATCCCCGGCGCTGACGTCGTCGTCGATGCCGGGAGCGGCGGCCACTTCACCATCCAGGTGGTCTCCCCCGTCTTCGCCGGCAAGAACATGGTCGAGAGCCAGCGGCTCGTGTACGGTGCGATCGCCCACCTGATGAAGGGTGACGGCGCGCCGGTTCACGCAGTCGACAAGCTGACGACCAAGACGCCCTGACGAGCGCCGGGCCCGAGGCACCTCGGGCTCGGGACACGAGCTCGCGTCGACGCGCTCCGCGTCGCGCCTGCCTCACCGCATCCGCTTGCCCGTGACGTTGCCCTTCACGGGCGGCGGCGGGATCGCGACCGGCGCCCCCATCAGGGGACGCATGGGTTGGGCCGTACCGCTGGGCTCCACGTGCACCGGCGGCGTCGACGACGGCACCGGCTCGACGGCGCGGTCGCCGGTCTGCCAGCCTCCGACCGGAGGCACGGGCGGCGCCGGGTCGACCTGTTGCACCATTTCCGGCGGTAGCCCCATCTCGCCCATCACGAACGGCTCGGGAGAGCCCTGCGTCGCGCACAGCCCCCGCGTGAGCATCGACGTCGCGGCGAACGCCATTGCACCGGCGCCTGCCACCGCGAGGGCGAGCTTCTTGCGGCGCTTCTTCTTCACACCGACCGGGCAATCCTCGGTGAGGATCGTTCCGTCGGCGCGCTGGTAGAAGCGGACGCACAGCTCCTTGCCGACGCGCTCCTGGAGCAGCCGCTCCGCGTCCTCGCGCGGCATCGCGGAGAGGTTGTAGACGTTCTTCTCGCAGCTCACGCAGAAGCGCACGCGCTCGTCACCGAGCATCTCGTCCCAGCTCGCGTTGCACGGGCTCGCGATGCGCACCTGGTCGAGCATCGGCAGCGAGCGCTTCCCCGTGCTCGCACCGAGCCGCTGTGCGACGGCGGCAAGCTCGCGCTCGAGGTCCTGCTCGCGGGCCCGAAGTCCGTCGAGGTGGGAGGTCTGCTCCTTCAGCCGCGCGATCTCGCGCTCGAGGGAGTCCTTGCGTTCGCGCAGCGCGTCAATCTCGTTCCTGTAGGGCGACGTCACGGTCCCCTCCCGACGGACGAGGTCGTCGAAGGATCTCCCCGGCCGAACAGATCGAGGGACACGCCGGACTCGGCGACGTCAGGACGAGGCATGGCGCCGCCGATTTCCGCCCGACGCGGTCAGGGGGCGGTAGCCACCGACTCGGTCGCCTCGACGTACATCGACTCGATCTCGATCCTGTACTTCTCGTTCACGGCCTTGCGCTTCACCTTCATCGTCGGTGTGAGCTCGCCGCCGTCGATGGAGAACTCGGTCGGGACGACGACGAACTTCTTGATCGTCTGCACCCGCGCGAGCTTCTCGTTCACCTGGTCGATCTGCCTCTGCAGATGCTTGCGGAAGGCATCGCACGTCGCGGCCTCGGCGATCGTCTTCGCCGGGCTGCCGCATGCCTCCGTCTCCACCTTCAGACGATCGGGGTCGAGCGTCACCAGCGCGGCGAGGTACTTCTTCCGATCGCCGACGACCACCGCCTGACCGACGACGGGGATCGCCTTGAGCTGCCCCTCGAGCACCTGCGGCGCGATGTTCTCGCCGCCCGCTGTGATGAGGAGGTCCTTCTTGCGATCGGTGATCTGGAGAAAGCCGTCCTTGTCGATGGTGCCGATGTCGCCCGAGTGGAGCCAGCCGTCGTCGTCGAGTGCGTTCTTCGTCGCCTCGGGGTCCTTCAGGTAGCCCTTGAAGACGTGCGAACCGCGCATGCAGACTTCGCCGTCCTCGGCGATCTTGAGCTCGGCACCGGGCACGACGATGCCACACTTGGCGGTTCGGTAGTTGTCGGGCGGCGAGTACGTCGCGGGACCGGTGCACTCGCTCATCCCGTAGACCTCGAGGATCGGGATGCCGAGCGAGAGGAAGAACTCGAGGGTGTCCTTCGAGATCGGCGCCGCACTCGTCACGCAGATGCGCGCCCGGTCGAGGCCGAGACGCTCGCGGACCTTGTCGAAGACGACCTTCTTGGCGATGGGGTGGAAGAGCGGGCGCGCCTCGCCGCGCTGCTCGGCGTAGCCGGCCGCGAGGCCGACCTTGCGGGCCCAGGCCGCGATCTTCTTCCGGAGCGGAGGCGACGACGCTCCCGCCGCGACCATCTTCGCCTGGATCTTCTCCCACACGCGCGGCACGCCGAGGAAGATGGTCGGACGCACCTCCTGAAGCGACTCACCCAGCTTCTCGAGGCTCTCCGCGAAATAGAGGACCGACCCCATCGCCATGGGGCCGTGGACGGTGAGGAGCTGCTCGGCGATGTGGCTGAGCGGGAGATAGCTGATCGAGACCTCGTCCGGACCGAAGCGGAGCGCCTTGATGACCGCCTGCGCCGTCCACACGAGGTTCGTGTGCGAGATCATGACGGCCTTCGGCTCGCCCGTCGTCCCCGAGGTGTAGATGAGCGTGCAGACGTCGTCCGGCTTCTGGACCGCGATGCGTGCATCGAGCTCGCTCTCGGGAGTCTCGTCGCCCAGCTCGAGGAGCTCGTTCCAGCCGAGCACACGCAGACCGCCTCGCCTGCTCTCCGCCGGACGTCCGAGCATCTGGACGACCACCTCGAGGTGCGGCATGCGCTCCTGCTCGGCGACGAACTTCTCGACCTGCTGCGCCGTGTCGGCGAACGCGACCTTGGCCTCGCAGTGGTGCGTGATGTACCGCACCTGCTCAGGCGTGTTCGTCGTGTAGATGCCTGCAGGGACGGCTCCGGCGAGGATCGCGCCGACGTCCGAGATCAGCCACTCGGGGCTGTTGTAGCCGATGATCGAGATCCCCTTGCCGGGCTGCACGCCGAGGCCCACGAGCGCGCGCCCGACACGCCGCGCGTCACGCAGATATGCGCTCCACGTCGTCGTGCGCCAGCCGCCGTCGCGCTTCACGCGGAGCGCAGGCCGGTCGCCATAGCGCGTCGCCGTCTCCCCCAGGACTTCGTGAACCATGGTCGCCATGACCGCAAAGTATAGGCGCGGGGATCGAGGCCGGATCCCCGAAAAAGCTGAGCTTGCGGCACATGAGACGCACCTCGTGCAGCGCGCGACGGGCGCGCGCGAGCGGCATACCTGCACGCGACCGCAGGCCATGCCGAACGGTTGAGCAGTGCGGTCCGCGCGCGGCTCGGGCCGAGCCGATGTCGATATGGAAAAGTGGCTAATTCCAAGGATGGCTTCACAATATGAGGTGGAGGGTGAAGTCTTGGACCTCCACCATTCGATTACGAAAGCGTTTTCAGTCACAGCGTTCTTTGGATTGACGCTCGCTCCACAGGATGGAGCTCGAGGCATTCGGGCCGTCGCCGAAGGCCTGTCGTCGACGCCGCTCTCGACATCATCGAGCGTCGTCCACGCAGCATCGGTGCGTGCGTCCACGACGCCGGCATCTTCCTATTCTGTCGCGCCTGTCGCGAGCGTGTGCGGAGAAGGGTTGCTGCTCATCGAGGGCGATCATTGCCCCGACGCCGAGCAGGTTTGCATGAAGTGGCTCGACCCACCGCCGTACCAGAACCTCCGCTGCGCCGAATACGCGAAACCTGCAAAGTGCAAGGTGCCGCGCGTCCAGCGTCGCTTCTGCATCGACCGCCACGAGTTCGCCGAGCCGGCATCCCCCGACACCGCCGAGGTGCTGCCCATCGTGAACAAGAACTGGGGAGAGGCGAAGGCGCTCTGCGAGGCGCGCGGCGCGCGGCTCTGCAAGGAAGCCGAGTGGGAGTTCGCCTGCGAGGGGCCCGAGATGAGCCCCTACCCCTATGGCTGGAAGCGTGACTCGACGATCTGCAACTTCGACAAGACCGGCCTGGGCGGCGCAATGGAAAAGCTGAAGGACCTCCGCGCTCCGCTCAGCGCGTACCCCGAATGCGTGAGCCCATTCGGCGTTCACAACATGGTCGGCAACGTCGACGAGTGGGTCGAGCGCGAGGGCCGCTCCGCGCCGAACCGCTCCGCGCTGCGCGGCGGCTGGTGGCTCCCCGGCCGCAATCGCTGCCGCGCCGCGACGGTCGCGCACGGCGAGGACTACTCCGGCAAGCAGGTCGGCTTCCGCTGCTGCAAGGACGCCCCCGCGGCGGCGGAGTCGAGCAGCGCCCCGTGATCGCCGACGACTGCTCTAGGTGCGGAACTCGCTGAGCGGCGCAGGCGCCTTCACGAGCTCGTCGATCCGCGCGGCGTCCTGCTCGCGACCGAGCTCGCGCATCGTCTGGGAGACCCGGCTCAGATCCTCGGCGCCGATGACCTTGTGCTCGCGCTCCACGACGTCCATCACATCCGACCAGGCTCCCTCCCTGAGGAGCGCGGCGACGTAGATCTTGAGGCCCACCTGCCGGAGGTCTGCCGAGGCGGGCGTCGCGAGAGCGGGCCTGAGGACGGCGACCGCTTCTTTCGGCTCCCGCCGATCGAGCGCGGCATAGCCCTGCTGGATCGCCTCAGCGAGCGTTTGATCGACGCGGAGCTGACCTGCCTGCCGGAGCCCCTGGACGTTCTGGAAGGCGTAGAGGACGCCGAGGTAGAGCACCCACCACTGGCTGTAACGGATCGAGAGAAGCGCGATCCCCGCGGCCACGGCGATGGAGACCACGCGCGCGATCTTCTCTCCGTGATCCTTCGTGATCGCTCTCACGAGCGAGCGAAGGACGTTGCCGCCGTCGAGCGGCAGCATCGGGAGCAAGTTGAAGATGCCCCAGCCGACGTTCACCCAGAGGAGAAGGCGCACCGCATCGCGGGCGATCGGGTGGGCCGGATGGAAGCCCGCGAGCTGCGTGGCGATCACGACGAACGCGAAGAGGAAGCCCGCGAACGGCCCTGCCAGGCTGATCGCGACGCTCTTGCCGGTCGAGACCTCCGCCCTCCCTTCGTTGAAGTAGGTGAGGCCGCCCATCCCGTGCAGCTCGATGCGCGGCTCGAGCCCGAACGCCTTGCCCATGAGCGCATGGCCGAGCTCGTGGATGATGACGGAGACGAGCACGATCACGACCCAGAGCGCGAGCTTCACCGGCTCGCGCTCGTTGAGCCCGAGCAGGAGCGCCATGAGGAAGAAGCTCCCCTGAATGCGCAGGGGAATGGATCCAAGCCTCAGCTCCATCGGGTGCCCAACGTCTATCTACAGGACGATCTTCCGAATTTTCTCGACGATCTGCGCGACCGGAGTGCTTTTCGGAAGGAACTGGCTGACGCCGATGACGAGCGCCTGGGTGACGTGCTGCGGGCTGTGCTGGGCCGACACGAACATGATCGGCACGCGCTTCATCACGGGGTTGTTGCGGAGGATCTTCGCGAGCGTAAAGCCGTCCACGCGCGGCATCGCCGTATCGCTCACGATCATCGCAGGAGCCTGGATGCTGCTCGTCAGCTCGACGGCCTCCATGCCGTCCTTGGCCTCGATGACGTCGTAGTGGAGCTCGAGGAGCGCCCGGAGCCGCGCCCGAAGAGCAGCGTCGGGATCGACGATCATGATCGTCTTCCGCCCCGTCGCACGCGCCGCCACGGCAGACGGCCGAGCCACTGCACCGCCCCCGAGCGCATGCGCCTCCGCGGCCGCGTCACGGATGGTCGACGGCCTCGCCGACGGCGTCACGCCGGTGGTCACCGCCGGACGCGTCGAGGGCAGGCTTCCCGGGTTCGGCGTGAGGGAGGGGCGTTTGGGTTGAAAGGTCATGACGGGCGTCGGCAATCGCAGACAGCGACCCCCGACTGCTCTGGTTATAGCACCGCCATCCGCGAAGGGAACGGCTCGACCGGATGCGATCGGCGGTGCGAAGCCGTCGTCGGGTCGCGCCGAGCTCGTTTCGACGCGCGATCCGACCGAGCAACGCCGCGACGACGCGACGCAAGAGGCGCGGCTGAGATCGTCGCGCATCCGTACGAGCCCGACGGCTACGGCGGATGAATCGCCAGAGCGGTCGCGCTACCGCCTCCGCTTCTCACGCTTCCTTCGGTTCCGGTCCTTGCGCCGTGCCTCGGGATCGAGCCGGCGCGCGATCCCCTCGGCGACGTCGAGACGGCCTTCCCGCAGGTCGGCCACGAGCTCGCCGAGGACCGCCTCGTACCCGACGCCCGCGTCCTCGCTGAGGCGCGTATGGGGGAGGACTTTTTCGCCCGCGAGCCAGCGCTCGTCGAGATCGCTCGCGAGGACGACCGGAAGCGCGGCCGCGAGATCGTAGGGCCCGACATCGAGCCCCTCGCTCGCGAGCGCGGTCATCATCCCGAACCCGTGAGCGTGAGCGACCTTGAAGAGCGGTGGATCGATCGGCAGGACCGGGTTGGCTTCGCCGTCGTCATGCGCCTTCTTGCACGCCTCGACGCTGCCGGAGTGATACGCGCGGCACGAGATCGGGCGGACCTCGTAGGCAGTGCATCGGCCCGTGTCGATGTCGAGGAGCGGACATGGGATCTTCGCGCGGGCGCGACCGGTGAGGTCGAGGGAGGCAATCTGCTTCGCAGCGGTCCCCGCGCGCTCGGTGAGGGCTTCGAGCTCCTCCGGCGAGCGATGCTCCTTCAGCCAGGACCCGATCCGGAGGATCTCGGGCGCCGACGCATGGACCGTGGACGTCCAGCAGCAATACGAGCACCCCTCGACGCACGCGAGCGGCAGGCGGCGACCTCCCGAGAGCCGTTCCGACATCGTGTTCGCGGCGCGCTCGGCGTCCTGCTGGACGAGCTCGGCGACCTCGTTCACGACCTCGCGTGCGGGCACGCCTCCGGCCCTCATCTCGCCGACGGTCTCGCGGACGATCTTCGCCTCGACCTCGATGAACGGCCTGAGCATCGGATCGCGATGATCGAGGCCCACCCTTCGTTCGGTCATCGCTTCTTCTCGCTCACGGGCTTCCTCGCGGTCGACGCGGTCAGCTCGGTCGCGTTTGTCTTCGTCGTCCTAACCCTGGAGCTCGGCGCGGCGACGAACGCCGCGATCTCGGCAGCGGCCGCGTCGAGCTCGCTCTCCTGCCGCTCTTGCCCTTCCCGCTTCAGGAGCGCGAGCGAGTGATCGCCGCCCTCGACCGTGTGGAGTCGCGCCCGTGGCATCCTCGCGAGGAGCTTCTTCATCTCGGACGCGGTGCCGAGCTCGTCGCGCGTTCCCTGGATCACCAGCATCGGGAGCTTCACGCGGAGGATCTCGTCGCGCACCACCGTGGGCTTCCCCAGCGGATGCAGCGGGTAGCCGAGCAGGACGACGCCCGCGAGGACGAGGCCCTCGTTCGCCGCAGCGATGTGCGTCGCGATGCGTCCGCCCATCGACTTGCCACCGATGACGAGGCGCTCCGTCGGTAGCCCACCGCGCGCACGCACCGCCGCGATCGCCGCGCGCCACGTCGCCTCGAGCAGCTCGACGCGGTCGGGAGCCTTCCGACCGGCCTCGGCGTAGAGGAAATTGAAGGTGACGACGTCGACGCCCTTCTTCGCGATGCGCGCGGCCATCGACGTCATGAACGGATGCGTTCGCGGCGCGCCTGCTCCGTGTGCGAGGACCAGCGTCGCCTGCCCGACCGGGTCGGCAGCGCGGTAGATCGCGCCGCTCGTCTTTCCGTGCGCCCCCACGTGGAAGGAGAACCCTGACGCCATTGCGGCAAGGATACCGCGAGACGGCGCCGAGCACGACGCGCCCTACACGCTGCTGGCTAGAGCGCCAGCGTCCACTTCGACCACGCGGCATGCGCCACGGCTGGGGTCGAGCCCACGACCGCCTCGAACGACTTCGCGCCCGTCGGATCGTCCGCGAAGTCGTCACGCCACCGTTGGTAGAAGGGCCAGAGCTTGCCTTTGGCATCGAGCCACTGGCAGACGTAGCGAGCCATCGCGTAGTGGAGGTCCTCGTCGTCCCCGCGGAACGTCTCGTCGCGCATTCCGAAGAGGCGATCGAGGCGCGCCTTGTCGCGCTCGCCGGAGGTGAGCGCACGCATGAGACGCGGGTGCCGCCAGTTCTTGCCGCCGTGGATCTCGCCGGAACGCGGAATCTGCGGCTGCTCGAAGACGGACGCGATGCCCTCGTTGATCCAGGTCGGTGCGTGGGGGAAATCCGCTTCGACGAGCGGATGGACGATCTCGTGCGTGAGCGTCCCGAGCCCCAGGCCGATGTTCATCACCATGTAGCGATCGCCCGGCTGGTAGAAGCCGTAGTGAGCGATGCACGGCGCCGAGTACTTCTGCATGCAGAACGCCTCGTAGGTCTCGCCGTTCGGAAATAGGTAGACGCTGATCGCCTCGCTCGGCTTCTTCCCGAAGCGGCCGTTCATGAAGCCGGCCATCGCGTTCTTCATCAACGCGACGCTCTGTCGATATGGGCCGCCTTGCCATCCCGGTGGCCCGATCACGACGAACACGTCCGACACCACCGTCGACACCGTCTTCGACCCGAGCTCCTCTCGTGCGACCTTCGCTCGCCGCTGCTGATCAGCGACGAGATCGTAAGGCGGATCGCTCGCTCGTTCGCTCGGCACCTGTGTCTCGTCCGACTCGACCATCTTGGAAGGCGGCGACGCCAATCCCGCGGTGACGGGCGCCGTGGCTGGTGCCGTCGCGGGCGGCGCCAGACGCGGGCCCGACGGTCGACCGTCACCGGTGCACGCGACGAGCGAAGCGACGAGCACGGCGGCGAGCAGACGGAAACGACGCATGACCGGACGTCTCTGCTCCGACGGAGATCGTGACACGAGCCTTGGGTTTTCTCTCACGCCGCGAGGTTCGACAGGCTCTTCGGAAGCGGAAACTCGTAGGTCGCTCCCTGGAGCCCGATCTCGACGACGCGGTCCCAGTAGTGCGTGCCCATGGCCACTGCACTTCGCTCCCCGAACGGAACGACGCGGCTGAAGCGCTCCACTGCCGTGACGAACCGCTTCATCATCGGCATCGCGTAGCGGATCGGCTGCCGCGGCACCTCGAGCTTGTCTGCAAGCTCGTCGCCAATGAGCTCGCGACACACGACACGACCGAACATGACGTTCCGCTGCGCCTCGCGCATCTTCCGCTTGGTGTCACAACCGTCGAACGCCGCCTCGAACAGCGCACGGGTCAGATCGCGCGAGTCCTGATCGGGCTCGCCCATCGTCATCTCGATCAGATCGGCGAGGCGCATCGCCTCCGGCTCGGACGCGGGGAGGACATCCGGATGAACGCCGATCGTCCGGCCGACCCAGCGCCACAGGTGGATGTAGCCGTCGGCCTCCTCCGCGGTGATGCGCATCCCGAGCTTGCGGAGGCCATCGATGATCGCCGCCGAGAAGAGGAGCGTCGTCCCCGCGAGGTCGTGCTGATTCATGGGTGCCCCCCATGCATCGGCGTTCCAGCGTCCGCTCGCGAGGATCATCTTGCGGACCTGCGCGTGGATCATCCGGACCTTGAGCGTGATCTGCCAGCCGTCCGCGAACGGGCGCATGCCGGCCGGGCGGCACACCGCCTGGACGAAGCGCGCGGTCTCGTTGAGCCGGCGCGAGGCCTGCGCCTTCAGACGGCCGGAGAAGACGAGCGGCTTGTTTCCCCCGGGCGAGGCGTAGCCGAGCACGAGGGAACGTGCGCCGAGCACCGCGCCGCCCAGCGCGCCGGCCCGCATGAGGAGAGCGCCGCCACGGTCGCACGTGCTCCAGTCGACCCACGCTGGGACGTGCGCCGCCTCTTCGATGAGCTCGCGCATCGCGAGCGGCGCCTCCGGGATGCGCTCTCCGCGCAGGCAGCGTTCGAACGTCCGCCAGCCTTCGCCCTTCCGCATCCCGTCCATCGCGGAGATGACTCGATCGGCGGGAACGTCGCTCTTCCAGAGATGGCGGCCGAGCCGATCGACACGGTCGCCGAAGCGCGCTCGCGCGGCATCGAGATTGGCGTAGCGCGTCGGGAAGGACGGCCCGGGATCCGAAACGGCGATCACCCTCGAAGAATAGCCCGTCAGAAGCCGATCGCGAGGATCGGTCCGACGCCGAAGCCCTTGAACCCCGTCCCTGTGATCACCTGGTAGGACGCCTCGGCGCCGAACGCGATGCGGCTGAAGTGGATCATGAAGCCGCCGCCTCCCATCAACGCGAGGCCGGTCTTGGCCCCCGTGGCCCCATCGGCGGCGACGTGCCCTGCGCCCGCACCTCCCTCGACGAAGGGCGCAAAACGATCGATCGGGAGCACGAGCTTGAACGTCGGCATGCCGACGTAGACGTTCGGGTCGATGAAGTAGCCGGCGAGACGCACGCCGGGCACGAGGATCACGGGCCCGGTATCGAAGCCGTACCCGAAGCGGAGACCGACGGCGAAGCCCGCCTTCCCTCGCGAGAAGACGACGCCCGGCGCGATGCCCCACTGGAAGCCGGAGTTGTAGGCCGACACGAGGGCCCGCCCCTCCGACATGGCCGGAGGTGGCTCCTCGGTGACGGACGTCGTCGGAGCGACGACCTCCGATGACGAAGCGGGCGGCTCCGGTGGCACGGGGTGCAGGTGCGGAGGTGCCGGCGTCGGCTCGGCCTGCGACGGGACCGCTTCGGTGTCCGCGGGCTTGGGCTCGGGCTCGGACTGCGCATGGACGGCAGGGGCGATGACGAGCAGCGAGGTTGCGACGAGGGTACAGGCGAGCGGGCGCAGCGATTTCACGGGCGCCATCTTAGCCGCCTCCTACCTCGAGGCGCGGAGGCGTTTCTCCTCGTACATCGCGCGGTCGGCGCAGGCGATGAGCTCGTCGGCGGTCGACTCGTCGTCCGCAATCGCGATCCCCGCAGAGAACGACGTCGCGAGCGGCGCTGTCAGCTCCTCGAAGCGCGATCGGAGACGCACGACCGCCGCCTCCGACTCCTCGACCGACGCATCGACGAGCATGAGGCCGAACTCGTCGCCGCCGATCCGCGCGAGCACGTCACCACGCCGGAGGACCGACCGCGCAGCGACGGCCACGGTGCGCAGCACCTCGTCGCCCCGTGCGTGCCCGTGCGCGTCATTGACGAGCTTGAAGCCGTCCAGATCGATGAAGACGACGGTCACCCGACGCCGGCGCTGCCGCAACTCGTGCTGGAGCAGGTTCATGAAGTGACCGCCGCGCGGAAGCCCGGTGACCGCGTCGGACCCGGCCTCTTCGAGCGCGCGCTCGAGCAGCGCCGGGGCGACCATGATCGGCCGGCTCTCGCGAGGGTTCCTGCGATTCGCCGGCCGACTCGTGAGGAGATCGAGCGCGGCGACGCGGATGTGGACGGGCCGACCGAGGATGCGCGCCATCTCCCGGCGATGATCGACGACGCGGATGTAGAGCGACCGCGCCTCGCCTTCGCGGAGACTCATCCCCAGCAGCAGGCGCATGAGATCCGCATGCGGCTCGGCGCTCGTGACGCCCCGCTCGGCGAGGAAACGCTCGAGCTCGGCGTCGTCGCAGATCACGTCGAAGACGTCGTCCCGGATGAGCTGCCACGCAGCGTCGCTCTCGGGATGTCCACTGTTCGGGGGAACGGAGGTCGTCATCGACATCGGACGACGAGAAAGGTGCTCATGGCGCGTCGTCACCGCCAGAGCCGGAGCTCCGCGAGCAGAACGTGAAGGTGGACGTGACGGCGGACGTGAAGAAGCAGCGGCGCGATGGATCAAGCTACGACGCGAAAACCCGCTCTCCGGCGCCGCGCTTCCCGGTCGCGCTTCAAATCGATGCGTGCATGTCACACATCGTCGACAACACGCGCGACTCCGCCCACGGACGCAGCGCGTGAGTCACCGTCGCGTGGCGCTCTCCCCCGTCGCCCGCTCAGGAAGGGGACGCGACGAGCTCGATCTCCGTGATCTCGGCCGGCGCGCCGACGCGCATCGGCGGCCCCCAGTAGCCCGTGCCCTTGCTCACGTAGATCTGCGCCCGCGCGAGCTTGTGGAGCCCGGCGACGAAGGGCTGCTGGAGGCGCACCGCGAGGTTCCAGGGGAACATCTGCCCGCCGTGCGTGTGTCCCGAGAGCTGAAGGTCGACGCCGAGCTCGTCGGCGAGCTCGATCCCGCGCGGCTGATGCGCGAGGAGCACGCATGCACGCGCGGCGTCGCGGCCCTCGAGCGCCTTGCGAAGATCCGAGCCGTGACCGTTGCCGAACCCACCGGACGAGTGGTCGTCGATGCCGGCGAGGTCGAAGCCCTCCTCGCCGCCGATGCGCACGCGCTCGTTGCGAAGCACCGTCATACCGAGCTTGCGGAGGTGCGCGATCCACTCGTCCGCGCCGGAGTAGTACTCGTGGTTTCCGGTCACGAAGTACACGCCGTGCTTCGCCCGGAGCTTCGCGAGCGGCGCGGCGTGCTCGGCCAGCTCCTCGACCGAGCCGTCGACGAGGTCGCCGGTGATCGCGATCACGTCGGGCTCGAGCGCGTTCACCCGCGCGACGACGTCTTCGATGAACCCCTTGCCGATCGTCGGACCGATGTGGACGTCCGTGAGCTGGACGATCCGTGTGCCCGATGCCGACCTGGTGAGCCGATCGATCGCCACCCGCACGCGCTTCACGGCGACCGGCGAGAGCGCGCTCACGACGCCGGCCCCGCTCGCGCCGAGACCGAGCAGCGCGGCGCCGCCGGCGAACAGACGCGAGATCGCCTGGCGCCGCTCGGGATCGTCGACCACTCCACCGTGCGCCTGCACCCGCAACGTGACGACGCGCGCGAGGTCGCTCACCCCGAGCGCCATCACCAGGAAGAAGAGGACGCCGAGCCAGCTGTAGACGACCCACATGACCGGCGACGCCACCGACCGCGGGACGAAGCGGAACGCCACGAACCCCGCCATCAGGAGGACGAAGAGCACGACGAGCACGATGGTCGCCAGTCGAGCCCAGGGCGCCGGCAACGCCGCGTCGCGGATCAAGCGAGCCCACACGTAGCGATGCGCGCTCCCATGACGAGCGAGGCGATCAAGAACACCAAGACGAAGCGCACGGCCATGCGACCCCATTCTACGATGCCGCAGGGCCGGCCTCGTTGCGAGTGCTCTCAACGCGGGCCGGAAGTCCCCCTCAGGGAGGCAACTCGGGGAGAGAGCATGACCGGCCTGCGAATCAACCTCGACCGTTCGGGCGCTCGATCGCAAGAGGGCGGCTCCGGGGCACTCGTACCCATCCTTTCTTTCGCTCCCCGACGCGGAGCCGTTCGCGGCTTCGGCGGGCGAAGAACCGAGGGCCGAGGTAGCCTGGGCGCGTGTCCCACAACACGTTCGGCCACCTCTTTCGAGTCACGACGTTCGGCGAGAGCCATGGTCCGGCGATCGGCTGTGTCGTGGATGGGTGTCCCCCGCGCATCCCGCTCGGCGAGACCGACATCCAGGGCTTTCTCGACAAGCGCCGTCCCGGACAGTCGCGCTTCACGACCCAACGTCAGGAGCCCGACGCGGTCCGGATCGTCTCCGGCGTCATGGCAGACGCCGCCGGCGTGCAGGTCACGACGGGCGCGCCGATCGCGCTCTTGATCGACAACGTCGATCAGCGGTCGAAGGACTACGGCGAGATCAAGGCCCAATACCGCCCCGGCCACGCCGACTTCACCTACGACGCGAAGTACGGCATCCGCGACCACCGCGGCGGGGGCCGCTCGTCCGCGCGCGAGACCGCGATGCGCGTCGCCGCCGGTGCGGTCGCGCGCAAGGTCGTGAGCGGCGTCCGGATTCGGGGAGCGCTCGTCCAGCTCGGGCCGCACAAGATCGATCGATCGCGCTGGGACGACGCGGAGATCGACAAGAACCCCTTCTTCTGTCCCGTCGCCGAGGCCGCGACGCTCTGGGCGGAGTACCTCGACGGCGTTCGCAAGCGCGGCTCGTCGTGTGGAGCCGTGATCGAGGTGGTCGCGGAGGGAGTCCCGCCCGGCTGGGGCGCGCCGATCTACGGCAAGCTCGACGCCGAGCTCGCGAGCGCCCTCATGAGCATCAACGCGGTGAAGGCGGTCGAGATCGGCGACGGGATGTCCGTGGCGGCGCTCTCGGGCGAGGAGAACGCCGACGAGATGCGCACCGGCACGGATGGCATGCCGACGTTCCTCTCCAACCATGCAGGCGGCATCCTCGGTGGAATCTCGACGGGCCAACCGGTCGTCGCGCGCTTCGCGGTGAAGCCGACCTCGTCGATCCTCACGCCTCGTCGCGCGGTCGATCGCTTCGGCGCCGAGGTCGATCTCCGCACGAAGGGCCGTCACGATCCCTGCGTCGGCATCCGCGCCGTCCCCGTGGGGGAAGCGATGATGGCGATCGTCCTGGCGGACGCCTTCTTGCGCCATCGCGGCCAGGTGGGCGAGAGCCCCAGGTGGCCGTTTCCGCCCGGGACCTGAAGCGACCGAGGCCTCGCTCAGGTCACGAGCCGCGGGCCGGTTCGACGCCCGGCAGCGCGTCCGGGTCGTGACCGACAAAAATAAAACGCCGCGGCGGGCTCGGGGGGGGGAAGCCTCACCGCAGCGCTGCCTCCCGTTATGCGGGTATCGTGCCATGCGCGAACTACGCGAGATCACGTGCGCGAAAGCTCACAGTCGTGCAAAAACGAATGAACACGCCGACAGTTTCGAAATGAACCGGCCCGGGGACGGAGCGCCGCCCCCGCCTTCGAGCTGCACTCGTTCCCGTTGCCGCCCGAGGCGAGGACGGGGCGCCGGCTCGCGCGAGCGGCCGAACCTCATCGCCGGCGTCGCGCTCGCCGATGCGTCAGGCGACCGGACCGTCATTCGTCGTGCGCAGCCTGCGCACGACGCATACGCAGGTTGCGCAGGTGAGCGCGCCGGGACGACGCCGCTGCCACGAAAGTACGAGGGAACCGGCTTGGCAGACGCCATGCAACGCTCGACTCACTCCACTACACCGAGTCACGACATAGCCGTCATCGAGGCCCCTGATGCGCAAGCCCACACTCCTTCTCCTTCTTGGCCCCGCCGCTCTTGCCCTCCTTCCGCTGACGGCATGCGAGAACGATTCGCCCGGTGGTGCCGGACCAAACCTCTCCATGGACGGAAGCGTCGCCACCTTTGACGCGACGACGTCGCCCTTCGATGCGACGACCCCCGACGCTCCGGCCGGCCCTTCCGTCAGCGTCACCGTCGACGACTCGCGCGGACCGAAGGCGGGAGTGCGGATCGTGTTCCACGACGCGAACGGCGCCGTCATCGAGACGAAGCTCACCGGCGCCGACGGCAAGGCCACTCACACCGGGCCGACACCGTCGATGGCAAGCGCGCTCTTGGCAGCCGGCCAACAGCCCCACATCGTGACGTGGACGGGCGTCGAGGACGGTGACGAGCTCCATGTTCGCGACGAGGACACGGAGGAGATGATCGGCATCTACCAGGTCACGTTCTCGAGCTTCGAGGACTCGGGAGCGAACCAATACTTCGTAGCGAGCCCATGCGGCACCAACATGTCCTACGGAACGGCGACGGAGCTTCCGCTCTACCGCCGCTGCGCCGGTTCCCAGAACGCCGTCCTCGCAACGGGCCGGAGGTTCTCGGGCAACGTCACCGGTCACTCCTTCAAGAAGGGCAACGCCACCGTGAGCGACGGAGGCACGGGAGCGATCACGCTCGGAGACTGGAAGGCACCTTCGACGCTCATGGTGAACGTGGAGAACGACCCGGCCGACGGCTCGTTCGATGCGCGGCTGCTCGAGGTCGCGGACGGCGCTGGATTCGCGAGCAGGCTCCGCACAGCAGAGGGCTCGCACTTCACCTTCTCGATCGCGACGGGCTTCGCCGACGCATACCAAGCAAGCATCGCGGCCACGGACGCCACCGACTCCCTGCGCACCATCGCCAAGCGGTTTGCGCCCTCGGCGAGCGTCGCGCTCGACTACGCCGGCCTACTGCCGTCGATCGACGACGCATCGCTCGACACGTCGAACCCGCGGCGTCCCGTCGTCAGCTGGACGGCGGGCTCGAGCGCCGGCACCGACGGTGGACTGGTGCAGCTCTCCTTCCTCGGATCGCAAAACACCTTCCGTTACTGGACCCTCATCGTCCCGCCCGGCTCGAACACGGTGACGGCGCCCGAAATGCCGGCCGAGGCTGACAGCTTCTTGCCGTTCGCCCCCGACTCCGGAATGGAGTCGTACTTCCGCGTTCCGGAGGTGCTGTTCCTGGAGGCCGACTTCCTCCCGAGCTACGCCTCGTTCCGGAGCCGGCACCACGAGCTGCTCGGCCTGCCCCGGGGCTTCTACGACTTCAACGTCCCCGCACTTCCGACCAACGGGACTTGCCGGACGACTCGTTCCCCCGCCATGGGCATGTGAACCGGCAACAGCTCATCACCACGCTCGGTCTCACGCTCCGCCGCTTCGTGTGAGCGGGTGACGAGTGGAGGAGAGGACGGCATCTCGCGCGCAGCCGACGCGCCGGGCTCACGACCGCGCACCAATCGGTGCGCCGGCTCGCGGACAAAAAGAAAAAACGCCGCGGCGGGCTCGGGGGGGGGACAAGCCTCGCCGCAGCGCTGCCCACGCATTATGCGCGTATCGTGCCACGAGCGAAGTACGCGAGATCACGACGTCGCACGCCAACGGTAGTGCAGGATCGAAGGATCGCTCGGACAACTTCGCAATGAGGGAGCCGTCCGCCGCCTTCGCGGCGCCGAGACGAGAGCTTCACGTCATCGGCGCCGCCACGGGACGATCACTTCACGACGGTCGTCGGGACGCAGCAGCCCGTGACGCAATACGAGCCGGCAGGACACGGCGTGTTCGCGTTGCACACCGGACCGGTGGAGCAGGTCTGTCCGCTGCCGCCGTCGGTCGAAGACGCTGCGCAGTCGGCCGGGATGCTCGTCTTGCCGACGCAGAGCTCACATCGATCGCAGGGATTCTGGCAGTCGGCCACGGGCGTACACGGCGGGCACTTCACCGGATCGTCGATGTCGGCGATCGAGCAGGTCGACGAGAGCCGAACGTCCTTCGATCCCCCGCCTGGGAGCTGCACGTTGCAGCAGCCGAAGCAGTCGCACCCATTCGGAGCGAGCTTCGCGCAGAACTTCACGCACTGGTCCTGCTGAGTCGCCGGGCAGTTCTTGTAGTTCGGATCGTACGTGCAGGCGCCCGTCGTCGCCTTCGGGTCGCACTTCAGGTTCCACTCGCAGCGGTCGTCCCCCGCCCCGCTGTTGCCGTCGAAGAAGCAGTCCTGCTTGCAGGCGTCCTGGTTGTCGCCCGGAATGCCGGTGCCGAACGTCTTCTCGTCATTGTCGTGAGGACCAGCGCACTCGAAGTCGGCACCGTCGATGAGGCCGTCACCGTCGTCGTCGATGCAGTTCGCGCACTGCGGGCTCGTCCCGTCGGCGAGGACGAGCGGAACGCAGGTCCCCGGAGCGCCGTCGCCGGAGTTGTATCCCGAGCTCCCGTCCTCGCTCCCGGGGCCACCGTCCGTCGTCCCGTTGTTGAAGCCGCCGTTGCCGCCCTCCACGGAGGCATCGGCGACGGCATCGTTCGACGTCTCGGAGCCGCAACCGCCTTGCGCGCTCGCGACTGCGAATCCGGTGAAGGCAACTAGCAAGACAACGAACGTTCGCTTCATGGGCGTCTCCTCCTCGCAGGCTACCAAGACGCGCCAAGAAGCTCTGCTGAACGCACGTTCGCGGTCAGTCGACTGACCGCGCTCGACACGGCCAGAACTAGAAGAAGTCGCGCATCACCGGATACGGGCCACCGAACCACGCATCGAGAAGCGCTCGCGCGGTGTCGTCGGCCTCGAGCCATCCGGCGTCCGCGAGGACGTGCGCGGGAGCGTGACCCGTGTAGAGCGCAGCGAGGCCACGCTCGGTGATCGTGACGCGCGGCGCGCCGGCTCGTTCTCCAGCCGCGACCTTGCCCTCGCCGCCTTCGAGCTCCAGGGTGTAGAGCCCGCTGTTCTCCGGCATCGACGCGTCCTTCACCTCGAGCGTGAGCGCGCCGCTCGCTCCGAGCGGCCAGCCACGCGCGGAGAGGGCGCGGGCGACGTCGACGACGCGCACCATGAAGTAGTCCGTGAGCGAGATCTCGTGGTGACGCTCCGGAAGGAGGTTCGTGAAGAGGTCCGACGGCCCGCCGTGCCACTTCACGACCGTCGCCAGCGAACGGTACTCGACGAGCAGGCGAAGGATCGCGCGGGCGGCGCGCGACGTCGTCGCCGCCAGATCGGTCACGAGCACGTTCGTGCTGTCTCCGGCCGACGTGTGCGAGAGCACGACGTAGCCCTCGAGCACGCCACCGTGCGAGGCGGTGAACGTCTTCGTGACGTGACCGCGCGGCTTCGAGACCCGCGTCCAGACGTATGGACCACGATCGAGGAACCCGGGGCATCGCCGCGCGGTGGCAGCGTAGAGCGCGACGACGTCCTCCGGGGTCTCGCGCACCTCGGCGATCGTGATCTCGGGCACACGCGCGACCTCGCAAGCGCGCGGGTCGAACGCGATGGAGAAGCGTGCGCCGGCGCGCTCGTAGCCCACGCGCCGGTAGAGGGAGACCGTCGCGGGGTAGAGCGTCGAGAGCGCGAAGCCGCGCGCACGGGACTCACGGAGCATCGACAGCATGAGCTGGGCTGCGACGCCGCGACCGCGCTCCTCCGTGAAGACGCCGACCCCGGCCACGCCCATCATCGAGACCGACCGGCCACCGAACCACTGCGCCATCGGGATCTCGATGAGGCCTCCGCAGAGCCGGCCGCCGCGCTTCAGGGTGCGGATGTTCTCGATCCCGGAGCGCTCGAACCACAGCTTCGCTTCCTCGGGAGGGAAGCCGAAGGCGTGAGCCAGCGCGTCGCCGAGAGGGGCGAGGTCCGCCTCGAGGGCGGCGGTGAGCTCGAGCTCGTCGTGCGATGCCATGGGACGCGAGACCATAACCAGCGGTCGGCCGGTCCGGGAGCCCCACCTGCAACGATTGTCGCTCGGCGCTCCCTCCCATGCGCGGGCAGATGCTAGCGTCGAGCTACGATGGGTCGAGAGGTCCTCCCTCGGCTCTGCGCCCGTGCACGCAAGGCGTGGCCCGAGCTCGGGGCCATCGTCGATGCGGAGCTCGAGGCGTTCATCCGCGCCCGGGTGCCCGACGAGCGCCTCGACGACGACGTGCGCGCCGAGGATCTCCTCCTCGCCCATGCCTGTGCGAAGGGCACCCGCGCCGCGCACGATGCGCTGCAGGCGTTGTCCGAGCCGGACATCGATCGCGCTCATGCGCGCATCCGTCCGCCGCTCACGCTGGCGCAGGCCCGGCAGATGGTCTGGAGCCATCTGCTCGACATCCCCGAGGGCGGCGCCGCGCGGATCGCGCTGTACAAGGGAGAGCGGGAGCTCGCGGCCCACGTCCGTGCGCTCGCGAACCGGCTCATCCTCGAGCGTGTCAGCGGCGACAAGCGCGCCTCCTCGCTCGAGGACGCCATCCTCCACAGCTCGGCCGGCGCGAGCGCGCTCGCCCCGGATCAGCAGCGCGTCAAGCAGACGTACCTCCCCGGGCTCCGCGCGACGCTCGCTTACACGCTGTCGTCGCTCGCCCCGCGCCAACGCGCGCTGCTCCGCGACGCGATCGTCGAGCGACACGACGAGGACGCCCTCGCGCTCATGTACGCGACGTCACGTGAGGCGGTCGTCGAGGCGATCGCCGCCGCCCGCGACAAGCTCGAGTACCTGCTGAAGAACCGCCTCGCCGAGCGGATGCGAGTGTCCGATCGCGATCACGCGAGCCTCGTCGGCTGCGTCGCGAGGCACCTCGACGGCGCGTTGTCACGCACGCGGGGCACCTGAAGCGGGTGGCCCGCCGTCAGAGCGACGTCTCGGCGAGCTTCAGCACCGCCGCGAGCTCCGCGTCGGTCACCGGCGTCACCGAGATACGGCTGCGCTTCACGAGCGCCATCTTCGAGAGGACGGGATGGACTTTGAGCGCGGCGAGGGTGACGGGCTTCTTCAGGCGCTTCACCGGCGCAACCTCGACCGAGCTCCAGTCGCCGTCGGTCGTCGGGTCCTGGTACGCCTCCTTCGAGACCCGGGCGATGCCGACGATCTCCTTGCCCTCGTTCGAGTGGTAGTAGAGGAGCGTATCGCCCTTCTTCATCGCCCGGAGCGTATTGCGGGCCTCGTAGTTGCGGACGCCGTCCCAGGACGTCTTCTTGTCGGTGAGGAGCTGGTCGAACGAGTAGACGAATGGCTCGCTCTTCACGACGAAGCAGCGGCCGGACCCTTTCGAGGGAGAAGTCTTCGCGGAGGCCATCGGGCGGAGCAGTGTAGAGTCGCAAAGGAGTGAAGCGCTACGTCGCCGTCGCAGGCACCATCGGATCCGGCAAGACGTCCCTCGTGACGTGGCTCGTCAAGCGGTACGGGCTCGTCCCCTATTACGAGCCGAACGACGAGAACCCGTACCTCGCGGACTTCTACCGGGACATGCAGAGCTGGGCATTCCACTCCCAGCTCTTCTTCCTCTCTCACAAGCTCGAGCTTCACCAGTCGCTCCTCTCGTCGAAGGAGCCGGCGGTCATCGACCGGACGATCTACGAGGACGCCGAGATCTTCGCTCGCAACGCGAAGAACCAACGCTTCATCGGGGCGCGCGACTGGGCCGTATACGAGCGGCTCTACGAGGGCATCAAGCGCACGCTGCCGCCGCCCGACGTGCTCGTGGCGGTCACGTGTAGCCTCGCGACGACGAAGAAGCGGATCGCACGACGCGGCCGCGAGATGGAGCAGGCGATCCCTGACGCCTATCTCCGGCGGCTTCATCGCCTCTACGAGTCGTGGTTCGAGAGCTACGACCTCGGACCGATCGTCCGCATCGACACCACGAACCTCGATTACGTCGAGAACCTCGTCGATCTCATCGAGCTCCAGCAGAAGCTCGACGAGGTCCTCCGCTGACTCGGCTTCCCTCACGGGAAGCTGCGCTGGTTCACCCCCTTCCGAGGGACTCCCGTCGCCTCGCTGCGTTCACTTCACGTCGCCCGTCGGCGCGATCGTCGTCGAGCCCGCACCCCGAAACGCGAGATCCGCAGGCGCGTTCGGGACCGTGAGCAGCGTGGTCTCGAGCTTGTCGCCGTCGAGCTTCACGAGGACGACTTCTCCGCCCTCCGTGAAGGCGTAGAGCTCCCCTCCCCAGAACGCGAGCCCGTAGGCGTCGGCGTAGCCGAGCGGCCCCCAGTTCTTCACGAGCGCGCCCGTCTTCGGATCGAACTCGACGAGGCAGTCGGCGCAGTCGGGGCCCTTCACCGTGAGGAAGGACTTGCCGTCCCTGACCGACACGAGATCGCCGCTCGACTCGAACCCACCGCCGAGCTCGCCGACCTTGGTCGTCTCGCCGGTGGCAGGATCGATGCGCACGTATGCGCTGCCCTGGTAGCCGACGAGCGTCTCCTTGCCCGGCTCGAGCGTACCCGCCGGGACGAACGACAACGAGTTCGGGAAGGTGCCGGTGGCGATGCGCGTGCAGCGCCCGCTGCCGTTCTCGATGAGAAACAGCTCGGCGCCCGTGGATGCGTAGATCGCGGACGACTCGTCGAGCGCGATGTCGGCGACGTGGGTGCAGCCCTGGAACGGGCCGATCTCGCGGACCGCGTGCGTCTTCGTGTCGACCACGTAGAGGACGGTGTCGCTGTGCCCATAGACCTCGCCCGACGGCTCGTCCGCACGACCACCGTCCGTGACGAACCCCGGCTCGGGCTTCTTCTCGGGCTCTTCGAACCCGTCACGCGCCGAAGTCGCGCACGCGACGCCGAGGACGAGGACGGCCGCCGAGACTGCGAGAGCTCCACACTTCACGTCCTCACCTCGAATTCGCCTCTACCATGGCGGCCGATTTTGCCCAACGGCGGCGCCAGTCCATAATGCGGATCGCATGACCGATCCGAGCCCCGAGACGACGTCCGAGGACCTCGAGATCGAGCGGCTCGCGCGTGCTCGCCGTCAGGCACGCGGCCTCCGCGTCGCTGCGCGCCGCGCCATCGCGCTCGCGCGCCGCTACCGGAACGAGGAAGGACCACGCGGCGCGCGTGAGGCGGCCTGCGTCGCCCAGGCGCTCGTCTGGCGGCGGGCCGCGAAGGACCTCCGGAGCCGGAGGATCGAAGAGCTCGGTCCCGGCCTCGCTCGCACCTCCGGGCCGTCCCGCGAAGCGAGCCGTCGCGCCGGCTGATCGCCCTGTCGATCAGGCCGCCGGTTGAAGAGAGAGCGATTCAACAGGGAGGCGGGAAGGCGGGAAGGTTTTCTTGGTGGGCAATCCGCCAACGCCTCGGCGGCTTGGGTGCGCGAGGGGGACGATGCAAGCATGCAGTCGTCGGTCGGGCCATGAGCAAGCCGGCTATGAGCAAGCCGGCCGACCAATCAAATGATCCTTCTGATCCTTCCCGCCTTCCCGCCTTCCTGTTTCTCCTCCCCGTCGATCAGCTGCCGTTGAAGAGAGAGGCTCCGGGGCGCGCCGAACGGGCGCCGGCGACGCCCCGCCGTCAGCCGCTCTTCTTCCGCTTCGCCTTCGCCGGCGCCTCTTCGACTGCGCGCGGCTCCGCCTTCTTCGGGCCCTTCGCGACCACCGGCGGCGGCGTCTCGACGACGTTCGCCGGTGTCACCTCGGCGGCCGCGACCGAGCGCTTCAACGCCTCGAGCAGATCGATGATCTGCGCCTTCGGTGCCTCGGGCGCGGTCGAGATCTCTTCGCCGGCGACCTTCTTGTCGACGGCCTCCTTCACGCGATCGGCCCACTCGTCACGGAAGCGCGCAGGCTCGAACGAGTCCTTCTCGAGCTGCTGGATCAACTTGTCGGCGAGATCGAGCTCGATCGGCTTGAACTCGAACGAGCCGCCGGTCTCGACGTCGTCGAACGAGCGAACCTCGTCGGCGTAGAAGCACTCGTGCAAGATGAGCCCCTTCTTGTAGGGGCGGATGATCACGAGATTGTCCTTCCCGCGCTGCGCGAAGCGGCCGACCGCGAGCTTGTTGTTCCTCTCGAGCGATTGCGAAAGGAGCGAATACGCGCGATCGCCGCCCTTGTCCGGACCGATGAAGTACGTCTTCTCGATGTAGAGGAAGTCGACCGTGTCGGCGGGGACGAACTCCTGGAGCTCGAGCACGCCGGTGCGCGCCGACTCCATGGCCTTCAGCTCCTCGTCGGTGAACTTCACGTACTGATCCCGCGCGTACTCGAAGCCGCGGATCGTGTCCGATCGCTCGACGACGACGTTGTCGACGGGACAGAGCAGCTGCTGCTTCAACCGGCCACCACACGTCTTGTGCAGCATGTTGAAGCTCACGGACTTCGCCGACGTGGCCGTGAACAGCTTGATCGGGATCGAGACGAGCCCGAAGGAAATGGTGCCGGAGCCAATCGAGCGAGCTGCCATGGGATCTCGATCGTAATGAATCCTCCTCCGGCGTGTCTAAAACGCTTCCGTTACCGGCGCCGCCGACACGTGATTCCAATGAGTTACGAAGCGACACGCGGCCTCGGTATCAAAATCCGCCTTGACGATAATGTGATCGGAGGTAGGAGACCCGCTCCCCCGCCTGAACGGCTCAGGTCAGGGCGGAAGACGGAGGGCGGAGGCGATGAAGCTGGGGGTGTTGGCTGTCACGGGCGCGGCGATCGTGGTCACGGCAGCAGGCTGCGCGGCCCCGACGAAGGAAGCGCGCTCGACGACGCTGCTCGCCGCTGCCATTTCCGCCCCCGTCGGGGTCGCGACCGACGTCGCTTCACGCTCCTCCACGACCGGCGCGCGCATGGGCGAGACCAAGGCCGAGCCCGAGGCGCTGCCGACGACATGCTTCGGCGAGCAGCCGGTGAAGGACGCGAAGGTGTGCCTCCCTCCCGGGACGTTCGCGAAGAAGCTGTGCGGCGGGGTCTACCCCGAGGTCGCGCTCTCGATGTTCGCGAAGGGCACGCCGTGGACCCGTATCTGGCTCGCGGGTGACGTCGAAGCCTGGAACGCATCCGGCGGGCTCACGCACCGGGCGAAGCTCGGATTCGACGAGGAGGTCATCGTCCTCTCGCGCCACTCTGCCGGCGGCAGCGGCGGCATCGTCATGACCGGCGCGATGGCGAGCTACGACGTCCTTCGATGGGACGGGACGTGCGTCTCCGTGATGGAGGGCGAGCTGACGACACGACGCCCGCCGGCACCGAAGCCTGCTCCGGTTCCGTGGAACCGCCTCGAAGAGACGACGCGACGCGCGCTCCTCACTTCGCCGAAGGTGAAGGCGACACACGACTCGCTCGACAAGGCATGCAGCTCCGTCGCTTCGGCCGCCGAGAAGAAGTCGTGTGACAAAGCAGACAAGGCGTTCGCGAGCGCGGTCGCCGACTTCGTCCGCACCGGCGGTGCGCTGCCGGCGCCCGCACGTCGCCCCTGAGAGAGGCTCAGCCCATGGCCGTGGCACGTGCTGGCATCCGCCGTGCACTGCGACCTCGAGCGTGACCTCATTTCGAACCTCGATCGGACGCACCGCGCGACTTCTCGCTCGAACGGCCCTATGAAAGCGAAGCCATGCTGACGGGCGCCACTACCCGTACGCAGTCGTTTCTCCGCGCTCCGATCGCGAACGAGACCGAGCGTACACATTTCCAGCGGCGCCTCTCGTTCACGCTCCTCCTCGTCTTCGTCCTCGCGTTCGGCTTCTGGCTTGTGACCGTCGGCGTCCACCCGTTCATCGGGAGCGGATCGATCCGCGTTCACTTCACCAGGCTCATGAGCATCGCTCAGCTTGCGACCACGTTCGCTGCGCTGACCGGCTGGGCGGTGGTTCGCTCCCGCAAATGGGGCATCGATTTCCTCGACGCCACCGACGTCATCGCCACGCTCGCGATCTGCTGGGGCTGGGACTTCATGGCGACATGCGATGCTCCGGTGTGGCGTCCCGAGCTGACGGGAGCGCTCGCGGTCTCGTACACGCTCGTGATGCGCGCCGCGTTCGTGCCGTCGACGGCGCTCCGCACCGCCGTCATCGGCGCCGCCGGCTTCCTCCCGCTCGTCCCCGCGACGCACGCGATGTACTCGAGCGTCATCCAGCCGGAGACGCGACCGCTCGGCCCCGCCGTGTACGTCGGGATCTGGGCGATCCTCGGCGTGACATGCGCGAGCACGATCTCGTACGTCATCTACGGACTCCACCTCGAGGTGAGGAAGGCGATGCGCCTCGGCCAGTACCTCCTCGAGACGAAGATCGGCGAAGGCGGTATGGGCGTCGTCTATCGCGCAAGCCACGCGATGCTCCGGCGCCCGACCGCGATCAAGCTGCTCACGGGAACGGCGAGCCACGCCGCGGAGCGCTTCGAGCGCGAGGTGCAGCTGACGGCGCGGCTCACGCACCCGAACACGATCGCGGTCTTCGACTACGGGCGCACACCGGACGGCGTCTTCTACTACGCGATGGAGTACCTCGAGGGGATCACGCTCGACGATCTCGTCCGCGACCACGGCCCGCAACCACCTTCCCGCGTCGTCCACCTGATGCTTCAGATCTGTGGGGCCCTCGAAGAGGCTCACGACGCCGGTCTCGTTCACCGGGACATCAAGCCCGCCAACGTGATGCTCACCGAGCGCGGCGGACAGAAGGACGTCGTGAAGGTCCTCGACTTCGGGCTGGTCAAAGAATCCGAGGCTTCGAGCTCGCTCTCGACATCGAGCATCAACGCCGTCATGGGCACGCCACACTTCATGGCTCCGGAGGCGATCCTCGATCCGCCGAGCGTCGACGGGCGCACGGATCTCTACGCGCTCGGGGTGACGGCCTACTTCCTCCTCACCGGCGAGCGCGTCTTCGACGGCTCGAACCTGGTCGAGATCTGCAGCGGGCACCTCCACCAGACGCCGATCGCTCCTTCCGAGAAGCGGCCCGAGATCCCGAAGGAGCTGGAGCGCATCGTGCTCGCGTGCCTCGAGAAGAAGCGCGAGGACCGCCCGAAGACGGCCGGCGAGCTCGCCGACCAGCTCCTCACGTGCGGGGTCGCGCCGTGGTCGCGCGCGGATGCTCGCGCCTGGTGGGACAACGCCAAGAACACGCCGCCGGTCGAGCAGGAGCCGCAACGCAAGCCGCGGCGCCGGAGCTCGGCGCACATGCTCGGCGCGACGATCACGGTCGCGCTGGACGATCGCGCCGCGAGCTGACGTCCCGAAGCGAGATCAATCGCACGGCTTCTGGTCGTAGCCGGGGGACGCGGCCATCGAGCAGAAGTCGGCACGGTTGTCGTTCGTATCGGGAGCGCCGGATCGGCGTCCGAAGGAGTGCGCCGGCTTGCCCGACGTCTTGCGGATCGTCGGGAGCATCGCCGGGGTGCCCTCCGCCGTGGCCTTGGGCGGCAATCCCGGCGGCGGAACCGCGCCCGCGTCGGCATCCTTCGTCCATCCGACGACGTCGAGGAGCTGCATCCCGCGGACCAGCTGCACCGCGCCGTGGGTATTCTCGAGCCCCCAGGCGCTCAGGCTGACGGTCTTGTCGACGCGATCGAGGACTTCGAGCTTGAAGGTCTGGTTCCCGCCGACGACCCAGAGACCGCTCCCACTGACCTTTGCGCCTGGCTCGCCGACGTTCACCAGGTACTTCACGGCCCCGGTCGCATCGAGGATGCGGAGCTTCAGATCGTCGACCGGCGTGCCCGGCTCGGCGCGGAGCTCCACGAACTCGGCGCCGTCCCCCAGGCCGTCGATGTCGACGTAGATCTCGTTGATCTCGACGAGGCTACTCGCGCCCCCGTCGTCCTCGACGCGAGCGTCCTTGCCCGCGTCGCCTTCGTCGCGCTCGTCGCCACCGTCCGTCGACGAATCGTCATCGTCGTCGTCGTTGCCGCGACGGCCATTGCTCGCCTCGAGCGATCCGGCCTCGCGAACCTCGGCGGGGAGCGCCTCGCCGTTGCTCGCCGCACAAGCCGCGTGCGCCGCCAGCGGGGACAGGACGAGAACGAACACGAAGAGGTTACGCGCCATGGGCTCCGCCGATCCTCGACGAGGACCAGCACATGATACGCGCCGATGCACCGCGATTCCCTCTTCCTCCTGCGCCCTCGTCCGTCAGTACCGGTACCGGAACTGGTACGGGAGGCACTGATCGCCGTTGATCTGCCTCACGCGGAGGAAGAAGTCGGCGGAGTCGTTGTCGGTGAAGCCGGAGCAGTCCCAGTCCGGAACGGCCCTCCCCGGCGCGGCCGCGCAGCAGCCCTTCATGCCGATGTCGCTCGTCTGGAGGACGCCCTGCTTGCACTTCTTGACCGCATTGGCAGTCGAATTCTTGCAGCGGGCGAAGACGCAGAGCTCGGTGCCGGCGGTCTGCGCCTCGAAGTCCGTGTCGAGCAAGCAGCCGGTCTTGTCGGTTGCCGAGAGCTTGTAGAAGTCGATGTCGACTGCGCCCTTCGCGACACCGTTCACGGTCTTGTAGCTGTTGTCGCAATCGTCCGTGTCCGGAAGAGACTTCGCCACGTTCTCGGCACTGCCCGGGTCGTCTTTGTCGATGCACTGATCGCCGTCGGGAGGCGTCGGATCGTCGTTCGGCGGATCGTCCGGCTCGAACTCGGGATCGAACGGGGGCTTGCCGGCGTCGGGAGGCGTCTTCTCCTTCGGCGGCGTCACCTCGTCCGCCGGGGTCTCGAGCGGATCCTCGGCTTCACCGTTGTCCGTCGCGCAGCCGACGAGCACGACGCCGACGACGGCCGCGGCGGTGACGAAGCGGCGCGAAGCAAGAGTGAAGCGCATGTGCCCATGCTGACCGAACGGCTGATGGATGCAAGACGCAACCAACGAGGACTATGGACCATTCGGGATCCAGCTCGCGTCACGATGACGCGCCGCATTCGCTCCGACGCGACGACCGCCTCCGCGGGTGGTTGGGCGCCGATCCCGAGCTCACGAGCCCGAAGCGTGGGCGACGCTCACCCTCCGAACGGGAGGAGACGATCGGCGACCCAGGCCCTCACCTGCTCGTAGTCCGCATCGCGTGAGGCGACGCGACCGAGCATCGCGGCGAGCTCGCTCGGCGTCGCCTCGAGCTTGAAGCCGAGCGTCTTCGTGTGCCAGTCGACGACGAGGACGCTCATCGCGCGGAAGGCGGTGAAGCAGCGCGACGTGCGGCCGAGCGCGAAGAGAAGCGCGCCTGGGACGTCGTAGACGTCATCCGCGAGGTGGTCGGCTTCGCGGAGCGCGATCCGGAGCGCGGTCTCGCTCGCCTTCGGATCCAGCCCGAGCTCAGGGGCGATCCGAGCATGGGCTCGCACGAGCACCTCGGGCTCGACCAGCCAGGTCATGACTTGCCCTCCGAGCGATCGCCCGACGGCGCCACGCTCGTCCGTTCGCGACGCTCGGCCTCGACGTCCTCTCCGAAGCGACGATCGAGCTCGGCGAGCGCGTCGTAGTCACGACGCCGCGCCTTCGGCAACGAGAGGAAGAATGCGACGAGGTCTTCGTCCTGACTCACGACTTCACGCTTTCATCGAGCGCCGCACCGGCGCAGAGGTCGGAGATCGACCCTCGACCAACGTAGACGAGATCGGGGGCGTCGACCCAACGTAGTCGACGACTATTCCTCGCGAGCGCGCACATGCAAGGACGGCCGCTCCACGCTCGAGCCCCATCGGTGCGCGAAGGACGACCGAAGCGCGGCGCCCGCAGCTCACCTCGACTCGATGCGTTGCTGGCTCGCGCTTGCTCGACGTCAGCTCCAGACGCGCTGGATCGGGCTCGTGCTGCTCGGCTGCGAGCCGGCGACCAGGATCTTGCCGTCGGGCTGAACCGCCACCGCCCCCCGCGCCCGACCTCCCGATGCCCGCTCGACGGCGTAACACCGCATGCCAATGTTACGGTCGCCGAGAACGCCGGGTTACGAGCGTTACGCGACAGTTCGCGAACGCCGGGCCCCGGCCGTGCCAAGCGGCACAGCTGCCGGACATGGCGATCGCGATGAAAACACGGCGCATCCACGCATCCGCGTGAGAGATCGCGGCCTCGGCGGTACCGGCACCTCGCTTGCACACGGCCGCCCCATGCACGCTCTCGAGGTCGAGGGGGACCTGCCGAACACCTGCCTCGAGCCGAACGAGAGGCCGACGATCCCAGCTCCACGCGAGTCCGCCGTCCGTCTCAAGGTCGCGACCCTCCCATGCTCGGCCGCCATGGTCGACATCGTCGTCTGTGATCTCTCACGCGACCCTCGCAGCGAGGACTTCGCTCCGGAGCGTGTCGGGAGCATCTCCACGCTCTGGTCTCCAGGAGGAGCACGTGACGACTCTCGGCTCGCCTGCCTCACCGAGCTGATCGCGCTCGGCTTGGTGGGCTGACGGCTCTACGGCGGAAGCGGACGCTCGGCGACGAAGAGCTGCTGGCCACCGGGCCCGCCGAACCGCGAGAAATAGATGCGGCAGTCGTCGGGGGAGAGCGATCCCGCCTGCTCGGTCACGCTCGTGTTGAGCTCGTCGATCGGAGTTGGTGCTCCGAAGGTGCCGTTCGGATTCGCCCGCGTCGCGAGAAAGAGATCCTGCCCTCCCCTTCCGCCCTCGCGCGTCGAGCTGAAATAAATCGTCAGCCCGTCCTTCGACAGGAACGGGAGGAGCTCGTCGTTCGGGGTGTTCAACTCCGTGACGTTCTCCACGGCTCCGAACGTCCCGCCCGCGAGCTTCGCGCGGAAGATGTCGTAGTTGCCATCGCGATTGGAGACGAACCAGAGCTCGTCGGAGGCGACATGGAAGAAGCCCTGCCCCTCGTATGCGCTCGTGGCGATCCCCGGCGCGAGCGTGGGCGCGCCGAAGTCTGCGCCGAGGCCGGCGCGCTTTGCCCACCACACGTCGTTGTTGCCGCTCCTCCCGGAATGGAAGACGAGCGTGAGCCCGTCCGAAGAGACCGTCGGATCGTTGTCGTTCGACGTGCTGTTCACCCCGGAGACCGGCTCGACGGGCCCGAACGGCTGGTCACGCGAGACACGCGAGGCGCGCATGATCTGCGAGCTCGCAGCCGGATCCTGGCCGGTGAAGAAGACGACGAGCTCGTCGGCCGTGAGATGCGGAGAGGATGCATGGATGTTCGGATCGATCCCCGGCACGAGCTTCGCCGGTCCGAACGGCGTCGCGGGCGAGCACTTCACCGGCGGCTTCCCCGCGTCGGGTGCCGACGGATCGGTGGCGGTCCTCTCGACGTCTGCCTGCCCCGCATCACCGTCGATCGAGCGCTTCGGCAGATCGCACCTCCCGCACCCCAGCGGCTCGCCGTTCGGGTCGGGGAACGAGCACCCGAGATACACCCCGCTCAGCACCACCGCGAAGACGAGCGCAGCCCGCATGACCGCCCTCTCCTTCTGGGCAACGATCATCTTGGCACTTCCCGGCGCGCCGATCGAGCCCCAGTCGCCGAGCGCTCCTGCGGCGGACGAGCCCGGAGGTCACGCCGCGCGGCGACGACGACGACGACGAGCTTCCTCGTCGTCACTCGACGCCAGACGGGCCTTTCCTGCGCGGCGGGCTCTCGGACGCGAACGTGGCTGCGCGCCTGTAGCTCGCCGAAGACACGATCGGCTCGCATCTCCGTCGGATCGACAAGCTCGCGGCCACAGCGCATGGCCCTCGCCGCGAGCCTGTTCGCGGAGAGCGCATCCGTGCTCACCGAATGAAGGGCGGGTTCCGTTCGCGGGTGCCCAAGTTGATAGGAACGTGGGATGGGCGCACGGCCCAAGTTGACACGAACGTGGGATGGGCGCGACAGCCGGTTCGTCGCAAAGATGGACCGACGATGAGCAGAATCCCCCGCACTCGTCCTTCCCTCATTCTCGCCCTCTTCGCGCTTGGGTCTTTCGGCATAGTCGCCTGCACCGCGGAGTCGAGCAGCACCAAAACATCCGAGAACGACGCCGGAAGCGCCGGAATCGATGCCGGTAGCGGAAGCGACGCTGAAGGCGACGCAGCCCCTCTACCTCGCTGCCTCGGCGTTGCGCAGGGCTGCGTGCGCCCGCAGGCGTCGACGGAGCTGCGCTGTGAAGACAACCGTCCGAACGGGAAGTCGTGGACCACGTCGGTCACGCTGACCCCTGCGGACACGGAGGGCTTCTGTCGCGTCCGCCGGAGCGACGCGGAGACCGACATCGAAGTGCACGCGTACTCGCCCGACGGTGAACGCGACGACGACCTCTACCTGCGCCTCCGGAAGTTCACCGGCCCCGGCACGTACACGCTGGTCGACGAAGCGGACATCGGGGCCGCCAACACCGGTCTCACCCTCCGGGGCAAGGGGTCGGCGGCCGGTCCGAACGACACCTACACCGCTCGCGCCGGCGCCTGCGGCAAGGGCTGCGTCGCCGTCGTGAAGTCGTCGACGACCGGCGTCCCCGCCGCAGGCGACTATGCCGAGTACAGCGTCGAGGTCGACTGCGCCGATGGCCTGTATGACTACGGGGAAGAGTGCACCTCAGGCATCAAGTGCACGCTCTCGGATGAAAAGCTGCGCGTCGACATCGGCTGCACGTTCTGATCGAACGTCGAGCCGAGCGAGCGCCAGCAAGAGCGGGCGCTCGCTCCGGCGCGCTCCGAACCGCGTCGAGCTCTCGTGCTCTCGGCAGTTCGAGCGCGGCGCCGAGCTCCGGCGCGATCACGGATCGTGACCACGGTCGCTCTCCACGCCGTGCGGCCCCGCGTGCGCCGTCTCGCGCGGCGATGTCCGCCGCCCCTCCTGCGTCCGGGTCGACCGCGAGGTCGCGCGACGGCGGGATCAGGGACGCGTGAGCCCGCACGACCGGAGCCACGGAGAAGCCATACGAGCTTCCCTGCCGTCGCGCTGGACGGCCTCCTTCGGTCCGTGCGGGCCCCGACGTCGTCGGTCAGGCCGCGGTGGCCGCGGTCGACGCGAGCGCCGTGGCCTTCTGGAAAGCGTCGAGCGACACCTTGCGGAGCTCGGCGCCGAGCTGGGCGCCGTAGGCGAGGGTCTCCTTCTGGAGCTTCGCGATCTCCTCGATCGCGGTCGCTGCACGCTCGACGCGCTTCGCCTCGGCCTTCTCGACCTCGGCACAGAACGCCGTCGCGCGGGCGATCGAATCGTCCGTCAGCTTCTGCCACATCTCGAAGACCTTGCCCCACTGCGCGAACGGATCGAGTTTCATCGAAAGAGCCTCCTTGTGAGCAACGCCGGTGCCGGCCTCATGCTGCACCGCAACATCGCCAGCCGCGACCTTAAGTACCGGCCCCCATGCCGTCAAGGAGCTTTGTTGCAACGCAACAAGGCTCACCGGCCGCCCGTTGGAGAACGCTGTACGCGAATGCTCGCGCGACCTCCGCGCGTCCTCGAGGCGAGCCTCAGCTTCGACGAGTCGTGCGCTTGGCCTTCTTCTTCGACTTCGCGCGCGCGGCCGGGTTCGGCTCCCGCCGCGAACGTGATGCGCCCGCCCCGATCGACTCCTTGAGCGCCTCGATCTCCCGACGCAGGCGCAGCATCTCGTCCGCCACGTCGCTCACGAATTCTCCCCGCGCCACGGCCGCGGCCACGGGTGGAGACATCGGCTCCCCGACTCCCGGCACCGTGTCGACGACGTCGACCGGCGGCGGCGCAGGCTCCACCGGCAGCGGCGGCATCCCCTGAAGCGGCGACGACGGCTGCGCTGCGGGCTCCGAGCCGCCGCGGCCCCACTGCGTCGCGCCGAGGACGAGCCTCGCGAGCGCGTCCGTCGCGGCAAACGGCGCCGTCGCGAGCGGGTTGATCGGCAGGAGCGCGCGCGCGCGGTCCTTCGCCTGGAGGTACATGTCGAGCGCCCAGCTGACGTAGCGCGTGAAAAACTCGCCGAGCGCGGCGTCGTCGAGCCGGATGAGCCGCATGAGCAACGACGCGGGCAGGATGCGTCCTCCGCTGCGCTCGAGGATGATCTGGGTCAGCGTCTCCTGGGTGAGGTCGCGACCGTCCTGCGCATCGCGGATGGAAACGTCCTCTCCGCCGCGGATCGTCTTCTCGAGATCGTCGAGGGTGATGTAGCGGCTGTGCCTCGTGTCGTAGAGGCGGCGATTCGGGTACTTCTTCACGAGCAGCATTCGGCGCGGAGTCTAGCCGAGGGCGCCCCCTGTTGCGCCGCAACAATCCTCCTTGACCGAGGCCGTTCTCGGGCGTAGGAACTCCCCGACCATTGTGCAATGCACCATGGTCCCCCGGAGGGAGGGAGGCGGAGCCCATGGCCATTGCGGTGTCGTACGATGCTCCTCGGACGGATCGGGGGCTCCTTGCTCCCGACCGTTTCCGGTGCCATGGCACAATCTTCCGGGAGGCGCTCGCAGTGCGAGCCGTTGCGCATCTCCTCGTGGGCGTCCCCGCCTTCGGGCTCCGCACTCGCTGAACGCTGAGGTACACCGTGCGCAAAGCATCATCAGGCTTCCGAGCGACTTCCACCATTCCGCTCCTCGTGCCCGGGCTCGTCACGATCGTGTCGATCGCGGCCATCGCATGCTCGGACAGCGAGCCGAGGGCATGCCGGGTCGGAGCGGACTGCACGTCGGGGATGTGCGGTGCCGACGGCCGATGCGTCGACGGTACGGACGCGACGCCGGACTCGAGCACCGGGACCGGGCTCGACGACGGAGGCGCCGACGACGGCGAGGGCGGCCCGCACGCCGACGACGGCGGCAACCTCGCCGTCCCGGGCTGCTCGCCGAACAAGGACGGGACGATCACGCGCGAGGAGGTCCCGATCCAGGCCGGGCTGCGCGCGACGTACCGGGTCGCCGAGAACGTCGACATCTCGACCGCCGGGACGCCGCTCGCGAACGGCCGGCGCAAATGGGACCTCTCCGTCGCGCTCCCGAACGACGCCAGCATTCTCGTCGAGACGATGCCGCTCACCGGCAAGTGGTACGCGCCGAAATTCAGCAACGCGACCTACGCCACCCAGCTCCGCAAGTCGTCCGACCTCCTCGGCGTGTTCGAGACGACGCCAGGATCGCTCACACTCCGCGGCGTCGTCTCTCCTGCCGAGGGCCTCTACAAGACGGAGCTGACGAACAATCCCCCGGTGGCGATGCTCCAGTTCCCGCTCACCGTCGGCGCGACGTGGAACAGCGATACCACCGTGAGCGGCTTCGCCCAGGGCATCCTCTCGACGTACACCGAGAAGTACGCCGCGCAAGTCGACGCCGCAGGCGAGCTCGTCACGCCGCTCGGCACCTTCGAGGTCCAGCGCGTTCGCATCGACCTCACCAGGACGATCGGTCTCCTCGTGACGACCTCGCGGACGTACGCCTTCATCACCGAGTGTTACGGCAACATCGCGAGCATCGCGTCGAAGGACAACGAGAAGGACGTCGAGTTCACGCGCGCGGCCGAGGTTCGGAGGATCGCGCCATGAGCTCTCGTCGCGAACACCGGGCCGCGGGCTCACTCCATCACGGAGACGACCAGGACGAGCTGGGCTCGCCCTCGCCTCTATCGGGCCTCCAGACCTGGAACCTCGAGGCCGACGCGAGCTTCGTCGATGTTGCGTGACGTCTGGTTTCTTTTCCTTTTGCTTCCCCTGCTCGCCGGCTGCCTCTCGTTCCATGGGGGCCCGATGCCGGGCGAGCCGCGGAACGCCCGCTTCGCCGAGGTGGAAGGCGCGCGCGTTCGCTACCTCGACACCGAGAGCGGCGATGCCACGACGAGGCCGGCCGGAGCGACGGAGCGCGAAGACGGCGAACCCGTCCCGGCCGTGGAGAAGCCCACGGTCGTCCTCGTCCACGGCTTTGCCTCCGCGATCGAGGCGTGGAGCCCCGTCATCCCGGCCCTCGCGAAGACGCACCGGGTGCTCGCCCTCGACCTCAAGGGCTTCGGTTGGACCGATCGTCCCGAGGGGGACTACTCGCCCGAAGCCCAGGCGCGCATCGTCCTCAAGCTCCTCGAGGTCCGCGGCGTACGGAAGGCTGCCCTTGTCGCGCACTCGTGGGGCAGCACGGTCGCGCTCGCCGCGGTGCTCGCGGCGCCCGAGCGCTTCACGAAGCTCGCTCTCTACGACGCGTGGGTCTACGAGGATCAGCTCCCGACGTTCTTCCACTGGGCACGCGCCGAAGGCGTCGGCGAGGCGCTCTTCGGGCTCTACTACAAGGAGCGAGCGGACGAGCGCATGGCGCTCGCGTTCTTCGACAAGCGCTACGTCACCGAGCGTCTCGTCGAAGAGGTCGACGCAGCGCTCGAGCGTCCGGGCACGGTCGCGGCCGCCCTCGCCGCGGTCCGTGGACAGCGTTACGCCGAGGTCGAGGCGAAGTACCGCACGATCGACAAGCCGACGCTCCTCCTGTGGGGACGAGAGGATCTCGTCACGCCGCTCAAGTTCGGCGAGCGCCTCTCACGCGAGCTGCCCAACTCCAAGCTCGTCGTGTACCCGCGCTGCGGCCACTTCCCGATGATCGAGGCGATGGACGCCTCGACCCGCGATCTCGTCGCGTTCCTCACCGCCAAGGACGGTACGCCGTGAAGCGGCTCCTGATGTGCGCCGCAACATTCGCGGCAACCACGCTTCTTGCGCCGCACGCAAGCGCGACCGGCTTCCACGAGATGGGCCAGGATTACCGGCCACGCGACAAGACCGAGGTCGATCTGTCCGGCTACTTCCGGACGCGCGGCGAGGCGCTCTACAACCTCGATCTCGATCGCGGGCTCACCCCTTCGGGTCAGCCGCTCTTCCCGGTCTCCCAGGCCGATCCCCGTGCGCAGACGCTGACCCACTGGGACATGCGCCTCCGCACGGACATCGCTCTCTACGCGCCCGGCTCGATGGTCGGCGTGAAGGCGCGCCTCGACGTGCTCGACAACGTCGCGCTCGGCAGCCTGCCCGACGGTGTGCCGTCGGCGGTGACGACGCAGCGCTCGCCTGCAGACGTCATTCGCATCCGTCGCGCGTGGGGCGAGCTCCTCCTGCCGTTCGGGTTCCTCACCGCCGGCCGAATGGGAACGCACTGGGGCCTAGGCATGGTCGCAAACGGCGGCGACTGCCTCGACTGCGACAGCGCCGACGCCTCCGACCGACTCGCGTTCATCACCCCACTCGCCGGCCACATCTGGGCACTCGCCTACGACTTCAGCGCGACCGGCCCGCTGGGCCAGCGCCCGGCTCAGAACCGCATGATCGATCTCGAGCGCACCACCAACGTGCGCACGGTCACGTTCGCGTGGCTCAACTGGAAGAGCGAGGAAGTGCGCGCGCGCCGTCGCAAAGCCGACAAGACGACGGTCGAATACGGCAGCTACATCACGCACCGCTGGCAGTCGAACGACATCCCGGGCACGTACCTCCCGACCGCGCAGCCGATCGATCCATTCGCGAACGGCGGCGCCGGCATCATGGCCCGCGGCTACCGCGCGAGCGCAATCGACGGCTGGTTCAAGCTCACATTCCCGTGGGCGCGGATCGAGGCCGAGGCCGCGCTCCTCACCGCGACCGTCGATCAGGGGTCGCTCGTCCCCGGCGTGCTCCTTCGCGAGCCGATCAAGAGCCGACAGCTCGGCGCGGTGCTCCAGAGCGACTTCGGCGCACCGGAGAGCCGGTTCTCCGCCGGTCTCGATGCCGGCTACGCGAGCGGCGATCCCGCGCCCGGCTTCGGCGTGGTCCAGCGGCCCGGCGCGGCGGCGCCTCGGCCCGGCGATCTCGACGGACCACAGGCGAATCCCCGCCGCGACAACCGCGTCGACAACTTCCGCTTCCATTCCGACTACCGCGTCGACCGCATCCTCTTCCGCGAGGTCCTCGGCGCGGTGACGGACGCCGTCTATGCCCGACCACACGCGCGTGTGACCATCGCGTCGGCGAAGAGCGCTCAGGTCTCCGCGCACGCTGCGGTGATCGCGTCGTCCGCCGTCCAGAAGACTTCGACGCCGTCCGGCAAGGCACCACTCGGCATCGAGATCGATCCCTCGCTCGTGTTCGAGACCAAGGCGTTCCTCGCCGCGCTCGATTACGCCGTTCTGTTCCCGCTCGAGGGGTTCGACAACACCGTCGCGAACCTGTCGGCCAAACCCGCGCAGCTCGTTCGCCTCCGCCTCAACTACCTCTTCTGATCGATCGCAGCCCGCACCTCACGAAGTCCCGATGCGCCACCTCTCCTTCTTCGCTCTGATCGGCTCGGCTCTCCTCGTCGTCGCTGCCTGCGGCGAGAACGAGACACCGCCGCCCGCCAAGAGCGCATACGTGTCCGCAGAGCCGGCGCCGCTGCCGTGCGTGCCGAACCTCGACGGAAAGATCGAAGCGCGCGAGCTCGCACCGCAGCTGGGAATCCCGGCGACGTACCTCGTCTCGCCCGCCGGGAAGGAGCGCACCGTCGACCTCGTCGGCACGGAGCGCGACGGCAAGCGGACATGGGACCTCGGGGTCGACTTCGCGGACGATCAGGTCGCCCAGCTCTCGGCGCAGACGCTCGAGGGCAAGTGGTACGCATCCGAGTTCGCCGGGCTCACGAACGCGATCGTGACGGCGATCGACGCGGGCGGCCTCACCGAGGGCATCTACACCCACGACGAGAAGGCATTCTCGCTCCACGGCGTCGCGTCCGCGTCGCCGGACGGCCCGAACAAGACGCTCCTGAGGTACGACCCGCCGATCGCGCTCTTCCGGTTCCCGCTCGCCCCCGGCATGGCTTGGTCCACGACCGGCGAGGTCAAGAACGGCACGTTCCGTGGCCTGCCGTACGCGGGACGCGACACCTACGAGATCAAGGTCGACGCCGCGGGTGAGGTCGCGCTCCCCGACTTCACGGTGACGCAGGCGCTTCGCGTGAAGACGAAGGTGACGATCGTGCCCGCCGCGGGCCAGGTGACGACGCAGCGCCAGACAAGTTTCCTGTTCGAGTGTCTCGGTGAGGTCGTCCGCGCGACGAGCAAGCTCGAGGAACCCGACGAGAACTTCGGCACGGCGACCGAGCTCCGGAGGCTCGGGCTCGCCCCCTGACACGATCGGCCGTCCGCCGACGGAAGAGCGAAAACGACGAACGGCCGATGCGGCCGGTGCAACGAGGAGACCCCGATGATCTGGGACCTGTGGAAGAAGGGCTTTTACGCCTGGGAAGACGCGACCGCGAAGTACCTCGAGCACTGGCTGAAGAGCCCTCTGCTCATCGGACCGGCCGGCATGATGCTCGGCGGCGCGATGAAGGCGAAGGCCGCCTACGACAAGACCGCGTCGAGCTGGGTCGGGAGCCTCGGCCTCGCGACGAAGCGCGATCAGGAGCGCGCGCTCCATGTCTTGAACCAGCTCGAGAGCCGCATGATCGACCTCGAGGAGCGCCTCGCCGAGCTGAAGAGGAAGGAAAGCGACCGTCCCTGACGGAGCGAGGGGACGAGTCGGACGGGACGAGGTCCAGCACGCTGGGCGTGGTTCCGGGAGGACCAGGACGAGTCGGCGAAGGCCGACGCGAACTTGGGGCTCACGCCCCAACCACCCGCAGAGGTGGGCCTTCGGCCCGCGTTGAATCGAAGCAGGAGCAGCTCATGGACGTCACGCCTTACCTCGACCTGAAGATCGCACCGCGCGCCGTGTTCGACGCGCTCGCCGAGCGGAAGACGCGCGTCCGCTTCATGGTGCCGATCCCGGGAACGAACGACTGGCGGGCAGTCACTTGGGGCGCGTTCGCGGATCAGATCCGCGAGCTCGCGCTGTTCCTCACGACGGTGACGAAGAGCGGCGACCGTGCGGCGGTCTATGCGCCGAACCGCGTGGAGTGGGCGAGCGCAGCCCTCGCGATCCAGGCGACCGGCGGCGTGATGGTGCCGGTGTACCCTGCCTCCACCGCCGATCAGCTCGGGTACGTCGCCTCGCACTCGGACGCGAAGGTGATCTTCGTCGACACACCGGCGCTCCTCGGGCGCATCTTCGAGGCGTGGCCGGCGCTCGGCGCCGTCGAGCGCGTGGTCCTCCTCGACGACACGGTCGACGCCGCACGCGTCCACGAGTCGCTCCGCAGCAAGGGCGTGGTCGTTCCCTTGTTCGAAGAGGTGGCTCGCAAGATCGTCACGCTCTCGGCCGCACGCGACATCGGCGCCGCGAAGGACCGCGAGGATCCGAAGGCGTTCGAGCGCACGATGAACGCCGTGTCGCTCGACCAGTACGGCGTGATGCTCTACACGAGCGGCACCTCGGGCAACCCGAAGGGCGTCCCGCTCACGCACAAGAACGTCGCCTCCAACGGCAGCGATTGGCTCAAATGCCTCGCGCCGCTGCTCGACGAGGGCGCGATCGACCTGCTGTGGCTCCCGATGAGCCACATCTTCGGCTTCGGTGAGATGTGCATCGGCAATGCCCTCGGCTGGACGTCGTACCTCTCCGATCCGGCGACGTGCTTGAACCGCCTCCCCGAGGTGAAGCCGTCCGTCTTCTTCAGCGTCCCCTCCCACTGGGAGAAGCTCGCCGTGCAGGCGATGCACGAGGCCACTCCCGAGGCGCGGCTCGCGAAGTACAAGGCGACGACAGGCGGACGTCTCCGCTTCTGCCTCTCCGGCGGCGCGGGACTGAAGCGCGAGGTGAAGGACTTCTTCTACTCGTGCGGCCTCCTCCTCGTGGAGGGCTACGGCCTGACCGAGAGCTCGCCCACGCTGACGATGAACCGCCCGGACTCGTTTCGCTTCGACTCCGTCGGCAAGGCATTCCCGTCGGTCGAGCTGCGCCTCGCGGCGGACGGCGAGATCCTGGCCCGCGGCCCGAACGTCTTCGCCGGCTACCACAAGGATCCGGATGCGACGCGAGAGGCCTTCACGGAGGACGGGTGGTTGAAGACCGGCGACGTGGGGCGCTTCACCGAGGACGGGTTCCTCCAGATCATCGACCGCAAGAAGGACATCCTCGTCACCGCTGGCGGCAAGAACATCCCGCCGGCGAACATCGAGCTCCGCTTCCGCGACGATCCGTTCATCGCGCACGTCGTCGTCTACGGCGAATCGAAGAAGTTCCTCGTCGCCGGCGTGTGGCTGAACGAGGACGCCGTGCAGGCATCGCTCCGCGACGTCACCGCCGACGGACGCGAGGCCGCGAAGCGCGCGCTCGTGCAGAAGCGCATCGACCAGGTGAACACCCAGCTCGCGAGCTACGAGACGATCAAGAAATTCGCGATCGTCGACGAGCCGCTGACAGTCGAAGCCGAGCTGCTCACGCCGTCGCTCAAGCTCCGTCGCAAGAAGGTCTACGATCGCTTCCGCGACCTCTTCGAGGGTCTCTACGACGACACGGGCTCGCCGGCACCGGCGGCCAGGGCCTGAGCGACCTCGCTGCGCTATACCATTCTCTCTCGGGGCAGGAGCTGCCTCCACCACGACGGTCGACCATGAAGCGCCTCAAGAACCTCGCCTCGCTCATCACGCGGCCGCGGCCTCCCGTCGGCACCACGCCGGCGGACGTCGTGCATCGCGAGAACAAGTGGCGCCTCCTCAGGTATCGCCCGGCCGCCGGCCAGACGCGCAGGTTCCAGACGCCGGTGCTGCTCGTACCGTCGCTGATCAATCGCCACTACGTGATGGACTTGCTCCCCGGCAAGAGCATGGCGGAGGACCTCGTCGCGGCGGGCCACGACGTCTACTGCATCGACTGGGGTACTCCCGGCGACGAGGATCGCTTCGTCACGTTCGACGACGTCTGTGACAAGTACCTCGGGCGCGCGGTCCGCTTCGTTGCGCGCACGTCTCCGCGCAACCAGACGCACGTCCTCGGCTACTGCCTCGGCGGGACGCTCGCGACGATCCACGCCGCCGCGAGGCCGGAGCACGTCGCCTCCCTCCTGCTCCTCGCCGCACCGGTCTCCTTCGCCGACGACGGCCCGCTCGCCGCGTGGACGCGGAGCCCGCAGTTCGACGTCGGCTCGATCGTCCAGGGCTTCGGCAACGTCCCGTGGCAGCTCATGCAGAGCGCTTTCCACATGCTCCGGCCGACGCTCACGATGGCGAAGGCCGTCGGCGTGATCGATCGCGCCGCGAACGACGAGTTCCTCGACGGTTTCCTCGCGATCGAGACGTGGGGCAACGACAACGTCTCGTTCCCGGGCGAGTGTTACAAGCAGTACATCGAGCAGCTCTATCGCGGTGACGCGCTGATGCACGGCTCCTTTGCGCTCTCCGGCATCCCGGCGCGCCTCGAGAACATCGCGTGTCCCGTGAGCTGCGTCGTCTTCGAGCACGACAACATCGTGCCCTGGCAGAGCGCTGCGGTGCTCGTCGATCGCGTCGCGTCGAAGGACAAGGCCCTGCACAAGCTCCCCGGCGGTCACGTCGGTGCCGTCGTCTCGAGGGCCGCGCAGAAGAAGCTGTGGCCGATGATGAGCGCATTCTGGGCCGAGCGTGACGGCGCGCTGGAGCCGAAGCGCTCCCCGGATCCGAAGAGCGCTCCGCCCACCGCGCCGTCGTCTCCTCGCCCGAAGCCCGCTCGCGCGACCAAGTCTGCGCGCACGAAGACGAAGGCCGCAGCGACCGGATGACACCACCGCGCGCGCGAGCTGCGCGTTTGCGACCGCCATCAGGCGCGGGCTCCTGCCTCGTCGATCGGATGGTCGCGCGAAGCGAAGACGCGCTCGGCGTGATCGTGATTCGCGTAACTCGGAGGAGTCGGTGCAGGAACGCCTCGATGCTTCCTCGATCGTGGCGAGATCGCCCTCTCGACGAGCGTGAGGACGACGACTTAGCGCGGCGCGCGAGCTGCAATGGCGCGCCCCGCGAACCTGCCGCTCACGTGGCGGGGAATCTCGGAGGACACGATGAACTGGGAACGCGTCGAAGGTCAGTGGCATCAGCTGAAGGGCGAGCTCAAGCAGAAGTGGGCGAAGCTCACGGACGACGATCTCAAACACGTGGGGGGCAAGAGGGAGCAGCTGATCGGCAAGCTCCAGGAGCGCTACGGCGTGATGAAGGAGGAGGCCGAGCGCCAGGTCAACGAGTGGGTCGCGAAGCTCGACTCCCGGACGCCGAACCGCTCGCACTGATAGAGGCTCCATGATTGACGAGGCCGGCGGCTCTTCGGACCGCCGCGCCTCGACAACGTGCAGCTGCGCGACGACGAACTGCGGCCAAGCCCCGACGACAGCCGCACGCCGAGCCACATGGGCTTCGTAGGCGCCTGACCTCGGGGTAGGATCGCCGGCCGATGGCCTCGCTGCGACTCGCTGCTCTACCGATCCTCGCCCTTCTCTTCGCCTCTGCCCTCCACGGCTGCGCGGACGGGCCGGCGAACGAGACCTCCTCAGACGCAGGCACGAGCGACGGCTCTCGATCGAAGGACGGCAGCGGAGGCGCGACCGACGACGACCCGACGGAGACGGACGCCTCGACGACCGAGGACGACTCCGGCAAGGGCAACGACAGCGGCACGTGCACGGGCCCGATCGTCACCACACCGGGCGAAACGTGCGTCGGCTTTGGCGCGAAGGCCGAGACCTGCGATCCCGCGTGTGAGCAGCCCTACGGCTACGTCTGCTTCGACGGCGCGCCACCAGGCTTCACCGGCTGCCGCAAGGTGACCGAGAGCGCATTCGGTCAGACTTATTGCTGTCCGAAGAACGACTGCGTGGCCCAGCCCGACCAGGACACCATGTGCAGCGGCGTCGCTGGCAAGCCGCACCGCTTCCAGTGCCCTCCCAACGGCAACGGCGGCCACGTCGCCCCGCCCTCGGGTTGCGAGGAGAAGGGCTCCGGCGGAAGCGACGTCGAGAAGTTCTACTGCTGCCCGTGAACGCTCTCGTTGTGTGAGTGCCCCGGGCTACTTCGGGCCGGCGCCCTTGCAGCCGACGAGCGCCTCGATCTTCGAGCCCGGCGTCGTGTTCGCCGTATCGCAGATCGACTTGCAGAGGATGATCTTCGTCGGCTTGTTCATGTCGTCGTAGTACCAGCCGTCCGGGTTCGCGGCGCACTTCGACACGTCGGTCACCTGCACGAGCTTCTGCGATGCCTTACCCGTCGGCGTGAACTGCACCTCCACGGTCGTCGGGTCGGCCGCCTGCGCCGTCGGGTAGCCGAGCTCGCACGCGAGACGATCGACGATCCCCTTGCCGATGTTGTCGAGCACACCCGAGTAGTCGGTCTTGCACACCGAGTCGATCAGGCCGCCAGTGAGGAGCGCGAGGTTTTGGTACTTGATGCCGTTGCCATCGGCGGAACTGCACTTTTGGGTCGAAGGCGGGGTCGTCCCCTCCGTCCACCCGCAGATCGCGTGATAGGCGTACTTCCGATTCTCGGCGGTGCCGAACTGGCCGGCCCCCTTCGCGATGAGGTCCTGGTCGAACTTCGCAGCTTCCAGGTCCGAACGACCGTCGTCGGAGACGCCGATGAACACTTTGAACGCGTCCGCGCGGAGGTGCTGGCCCCAGGCGAGGTTCGCGTTGGAGTTGTCGTACGTGCTGAGAATGAGCTGGAAGGAGTTGCTGCTCCCGACGCTCTGATCGATGTGGCGGAAGAGCGGCGGGTTGTCTGCGCAGCCCGGCTTCGCGAGCGGCTCGGGCACGCAGATCTTCAAGTCGCCCCCCGTCTTCCTGACGATGAAGATGACCTGGTAGTCGAGGCCGCTGCTCCCGATCTTCTTGGCGAAGTTGTTGATGTTCGCCTGAACCTGCGCCATCTCCTCGCCCATGCTGCCGGAGTTGTCGATGACGAAGATGATATCGACCTTCGCCTTCGTCGTCTGAGCGACCGTGGCCGCGCACGTCTTACCGTCCCCATTGCCGTCGCCGTCGCCCTTGTCGGTGCCGTCACCGCCGAAGCCGCTCGACGAGCCCTTGCCGTCGCCGCCTTTGTCGCCGCCGTTTGCGCCGTCGTTGAAGTTGGACGAGTCGCTCCCGCAAGCGGCGAGCGCGAGGCAAGCAGCGAGGGAGAGCGAGGCCAGGGCGCGTACGGCGATCATCATTCCATGATGACCAAAGCTCGACCGCCGAGACGAAAGAAAGTGCGTCTCACCAGAAACAACTGGGCGGGTGCAGGCAAAGGCCCGACACCGGTACTGGGCTGCAGCTGATCCAGTCGGCTCGGCGCGCCATGAGCAGCGACCTTCGGCGTCGCCGCTCACGACGGCTCACACGTCCATGTCCTTCCAGCGCTTGCTCACCTGGGAGAAGACGATGATGCCGACGAGCGAGCAGAGACCGATGATCGCGAACGGGTACCAGACCTGGTACGGCCGGTAGGTCGTCCAGAGAAGCTCGTTCACGGCGCTCGGATCCTGACCGAGCTCCTTCACCAGCGTGGCAAAGGCAGCCTTCCGCTCCACGCCGGTCACAGCCTCGAGCGTGCTCACGTCACCGTCCCACGCGCGGCCCGCTGCGAAGCCCGTCTTCTCGACGAGGTAGCGGAGCGAGAGCGTCGCCTTCTCACCGTAGGTGCCGTACTGCCAGGCGGCGATCTTGGCGCCGACGCTCTGACCGACCGCAACCGGGATGTTCACGTAGCCGAGATAGAGGGCCTTCTTCCCGGCCGGCGCGATGAGGGCGAAGTACTCCGTCTTCTTCGGGCCCGTGAGCATCTCGCCGACGGAGAAGAAGACGATGCCGAGCGCGCAGATGTAGAGGCTCGGGGATGTGCCGTAGATGACCGTGCCGATCGTCGCGATGAGCACGCCGATCGTGATCGACGTCATGACGCGGATCCGCGCCACGAGGAACGACATCGGGATGACGAACGCGACGATGAGGAACGAGTTGAGGTTGAGCGCGATCTCCTGCTTGAGCGATGGCCCGCGGATGTCGGTCGCGTTGACCCAGTTGCTCGGGATCCAGCTGTTGTTCTTCACGAAGGCGAGCGAGTCGACCCAGTCCGTGTAGAAGTTCGGCATCAGATCCCAGAGCTGGTAGAGCATCATCCAGAAGCCGCTGAAGAGCACGACCACCAGCATCAGCTTCGGGCTTCCGAAGAAGTTCCTCACCGTGTCGATGACGACGCGCCCGATCGGCTTGCCCTTGTCCGCCCCCGAGTCCACCTCCTTGTAGGTGAGGAGCATCGGGAGGTTGAACGAGATGACGAGCGCCGAGCCGAAGAACACGAACGGCCAGCCCTTGCCGCGCATGAACGCCGCGTAGAACGGACCGATCATCGCTCCGACGTTGACGAGCCAATAGAAGAAGCCCCAGCCGACGCTGGAGTTCTTCTTCGACATCGACTGCGCGAGGGTGCCTTGGATACCCGGCTTGAAGATCGCCGTGCCGAACGCGAGGACGAGGCAGCCGGCCATGAAGCCGCCGAAGCTGTGCTGCGTCCCCATCAGCGAATAGCCGGTCATCGTGAAGAGGACCGACGCGATGATCGTCTTCTTGTAGCCGTAGCGGTCCGTGATCCCGCCGCTCACCATCGGGACGAGCGACTGCACGAGCGCCCACCAGAAGAAGATGGTCCCCTTCTGCGCCTGGGTGAAATGAAGCCCGTTCGGATCGTCCGCCTGCGCGATGTAAAGGCCGACGACCTGACGGACGCCGTAATACGCGAGGCGCTCCCACATCTCGATCCCGCATCCCATCCAGAAGGAGCGCGGGAACGTCCTCAACGTCTCGAAGAAGCCGAGCTTGGGCTCCGAGTCGTTGGGAGGAGGCGCAGCGGGGGTGCTCTTCGACTCGGAGTCCGAGGTAGCGGCGGCCATGAGGGCCCGCGGTTTAGCATCGCCCCCGGCGGGTGACGAGCGCTCGTCACCCCCGAATACATGCGCCGCGGTGCAGAAATGCTCGGGCTCCCGAGGTTCTGCCCACGAAATGGGGAGCACGACTCGTCGTTCGAGCTCCGTGACGTGCCCTACGTGCAGTACTTCCACGAGGGCCACGCCGCCTACTGGCACGCGCTTCGGGATCCCGCGTAGTCACGGCTGCATCAACCTCGCCCCCATCGACGCGATGCGCGTGTTCCGCTTCACCGCCCCGCCCGTCCTCGAGGGATGGCACGGGATCCAGATCGAGCCCAATAAGGGCACCGTCGTCATCGTGCATCCGTAGCCAGCGCTCACGCGCACGACGCGCGGCTCGATCGCGCGTGCGGAGGTCTTCACTTCGACGCGCTCGAAGTGCATCGGCGGGGTGCACTCGAAGTGCAAGCTCCTGCACTCGCCGGACGTACGCAGCCCGAAAGTGCCGCGATTTTCGCACGGGCGTTGGTTGGCCCGCGCGCTGCAATACCGGCTGTCCACGAAGCCAATTCGGCTTCGTGAGCTTGGTGCGATCGGTCTCTTGCAGGCGCCCGATCGCGTCGAGAGACCGCGACGAATGGTTCGTCGCGGTCACGGTCTTCCGAGCGCCCGGTCGCGTTGCGCCGGCGCTCTTCGTCTTGGACGTGATCGGATTCTTGCAGGCGCCCGATCGCGCTCGAGGGACCGCGACGAATGGTTCGTCGCGGTCATGGTCTTTCGAGGGCTCGTGCGCATCGCGCCGGCCACTCCGCTCCGAGCTCGGGGCCGCGACGAAGATTCGTCGCGGCCCTTCGACCGTTTGTCTCCGGCCCTCGCGCTCCCCGGGGTTGTCTTGCGAGCAACCGGATCGCTCGAAGCCCAACCGGCGACTCGCGATCATGGTCGGCGGGTTCGGCGAGCGCCAATTTCGCTGAAAATTCAGGATGTACGGACAAGGAGCGGGATCGGTCACGATCCAGTCGCGCGCGGGCGCGTGCTTTGCACTGACGTCCAACCGCAATGAGTTTCATGGGCGAGCCCAGACGCGACCGCGTGACGGACGCGCCGATCTCGATGGACCTGTCCGGCAGCGTCAGCGTGCCTCTCGCGACGGGCGTTGCGCGGCTCGCGGCGAAGCTCGGGATCCCGCAGTCGTGGGTCGGGATGAGCGGCTACCTCGTCGCCGGGATCTTCCTCGGGCTCCTGCTCATCCTCGCGCTCGGCATCGGACGCGATGGTGACGCCGTAGCTGCCGCGTCGCCGAACGCGGTACGGGACAACGTGGTGCGCCTGGGCTCGCGTGAGGTCGGCTCGTCGTGCTGGCAAGGCTACGAGAGGACCGGCCCCGCACGCCTGACCGTCGCCCTCGAGGTCGGGATCGACGGCAAGATCCGCTACGCGGCAGCATCGGGCGAGACACCTGCGATGCGCAGCTGCCTCGAGACCCACGTCAAGGCGTGGCAGTTCCTCCCGCAGCAGCAGGCGCAGGCGATGGCGCTCCCGTTCGAAGTCCGGCGCTGACGCCCCGCACCTCCCGACTTCGCCACGCAGGCCGCCGCCGACGCGCTGTTCGCCGAGTACGAGCGCGAGTGTCAGCTCGTGAGTGGAAGCTAGGCCCCGGCCACGTATCGAACCAGTGAGATAGGATGTGCCGGTGCCGGTGCTCCGCTGCGAGTACGTCTTTCGCTGCCGTACGAGCGACCTCCGCTATGGTGCCCGCGTGCGCCTCCTCGTCTCCGCGTCCCTCGTGTCCTCGCTCATCGCCGCCTGCTGCATCATCGCTTGCGGTTCCGACGACCCGGCCTCATCGAGCTCTCCCGACGGCGGGGCGCCGACCACGGATGCGGCGTTCGCGCCAACCGACGCTCCGGATCGCGACGCAGGCACGAGGGAGACGCGGGCTTGCAAGGCCGCCGAGCCCGGTACCGGCGACGTCGACAGGAACGAATCCTACTGGAACTTCTGCAGCCCGACGTGCGGCGACGGGCAGTTTTGCTTCAAGACCTCGGACGTCCCGATGAGTCCGATGGACTTCGATGCGGGCGACGTGAGCGCGCAGACGTTCGAGCTCGATCCGCAGCTCTGCAATGGATGTCATCCGCTCGAGCCCTGCGACGGTGGCGATCCCTGCGCCTGCCTCCGCGCGCAGCTGCCGTCCGACGTTTGCGGACCGGAAGCAGGCTCCCAGTGCCGCGTGAGAGACGGACGGCTGCAGTTTCGCTGCCTCGCCATCACGGCGCTCTGACCTCGGCGCAGGGTCGACGGCAGACGTCCGGTCACACGAGCAGGGGCCCGGCGCCATGATGCGTCCCGGCTCCGTTCGATCTTGGCACACTGTGAGAGCGTGCGCATCGTCCTCGCTGCGTCGCGATCGCCGCGCAAGCTTCGATCGGGGGTGGAAGGGCGGTCTCATTCGAACGCGCTTCGAGCGGGGGCGCTCGAGATGACCACGACGCTCGAGCCACCGGAGGGCACGCCGATGCACGGTCCGCACATGAAGGGGGAGGGCGAGCCTCACGATGGAGCCCAACGACGCCCGTTCTATCGGCCACGTTCGGAGCGGGCCGCGAAGCGCCGTCGCCGCAGCTCCGCTTCGGGAGTGGAGCGCGGCGGCCGTGGGCCTTCCCATCGTCCGTGCCGTTGGGTAGCTTCCCCGCCCATGCCGAACCCCACTGCGCTCCTCGAGACGTCGCTTGGCAACATCAAGGTCGAGCTGTTCGCCGACAAGATGCCCATCACCGCGGGCAACTTCGTGAAGCTCGCGAAGAGCGGCTTCTACGACGGCCTCCACTTCCACCGCGTCATCAACAACTTCATGCTCCAGTTCGGCTGCCCTCACAGCAAGGACCCGAGCAGCCGTCGCGCCGGCACCGGCGACAGCCCCGATGGCCCGCTCAAGGATGAGCACCCGGCGGACGCGAAGTTCTCGAACGAGCCCGGCACGCTGTCGATGGCGAACACCGGCCAGCCGAACAGCGGCTCGTGCCAGTTCTTCATCAACACCGTTCACAACGCCTACCTCGACTGGTTCTCGCCCGGCCCCTCGAAGCACCCCGTCTTCGGAAAGGTGATCGAGGGCATGGACGTCGTGCACAAGATCGAGAAGACGCGGACCGACCCGAACGATCGCCCGGTCACGCCGGTGCGGATGAACAAGGTCACCATCTCCGAGTCCTGATTCATCTAGGAGCTCTCGCCGGCGGCGCGACGTCGCCGGCGAAGCTCGATCAGCCGTCACGAGGAGACGCGCCGGCTCGTCTGCGGTGGGCTCACCGCTGCGCCGCGTCCCGTGGCAACGGTCGCCGCGCAAAAGCTGCACCGAGCGCGCCGGTTGCGCGCATCTGGTAGCCCTTTGCGCGGAAAATCCCGTGTCGCACGCGACGAGCGCGAATGGCGCGAGCCGTGCAGTCGTGCGCGGGAGCGATGGCCACGAACGAAGGCACCTCCACCATGCAGACCGCCAACCGTCCGACGCGCGCCGCCGTCGTGCTCACGCTTGCGATGACGGCCTTCCCCCTCCTTCCGCTGCTCGTGTCCGCGGCGGGATGCAGCCGCTCGACGGCGCACGCAGCCGTCGAGGTCCGCGCGAACGAGAGCGCCGCCGCGCCGAGCGACGCGTCGTCCGTGAAGACGAACGCAGACCGATCGTCGCAGTGACATCGCCCGCATAGCGTCGGAGCTCCGAGCTGGGGAAGCGAGCTCACGCATGCCTTCTGCGCGTGGACTCGACGGCGAGCTCGTGCCGGCGATAACACTCGTCCGAGAGACGACCGAACCGCTCGCGTCTCTCGTGCGGGAGCTCGCCGGGTCGCTCCGTGAGATCGACCCCCGCCGCTCGCAAACGATCGAGCAGCCCGGGATCGATCTCCTCGAGATCGGAGGCGAGCGCGATGTCGTCCTTCTCCCGCGCACGCAGCCAGAGCAGCTCCCTCCGCGCGTGCGGGTCGGCGGCGATCTTCCTCACGATCCAGGGCTTCGTCATCGGTCACCTCCTCGAGGTCCCCGAGCGAGATGCATGCCCATGCCACGCGCAAGAGATCTCGCGTGGGTCGCCGAGCACCCTCCTGGCCCAGGCCAATCGAGGCCGGCCCCGATGCGATGCTGGATGGGGAGAGCGACGAAGATGGAGCTTCCCGGCGAATGATCGCGGAGCCCCCTGGACAACATGAAGGTCCGGGCCAACGCTGTCGTCCATCTCGCGTCCGTGAGCCGAGTCGGGAGCCTCGGTGGCGGACGCGCTCAAGCAACCCACCCGCACAAGCCCCACACGCTGCATCGGGTCGTGGCTCGCCACGGCTCGGTCGTCCATCGTGGCTTTCTGGCTCTGGTCGCTCGCTCGCGTCGCCCGTGGGCGAAGAAGCCGTTGCCAGGTCCTGACCCGCGCGACGGATGCTCCCTCAGGGCGTCCCTCGTCGGAGCTCACGGCAGGGCGGCCATGGTGCTCCGCGTGACGGCGCGGGAACGCAATGGGGAACTCCCATGACCAACATCACGACCCAGACCACGTCTCCGCTCCTGGCCGAGGCGCAGAAGGGCCCGGCCGAGAAGCTGCTCGACCTGGTCCTCGGCTCGTCCGCGCACCTCTGGCACAACCGTCCCGGCCTCGACGTCGGCGGAACGTGGCACGCCAAGCGAGGAGCCAAGAAGGACCTCGCGTCTCGCGCCATGCCGGTGAAGCCCGGACTCTTCGTCCCGGCTGCCGAGCGCCTCTACGCGCGGCTCCTGGACATCTACGATCTGAACGCGGAGCTCATGGCGCGCTTCGCGAGCTACGCGCTCACGCAGACCGAGTGGCGTGACCTCAAGGTCGCGTGCGCGGCGCTCATGCTCGTGCAGCCCCACGCGGGTCAGCCGATCAAGGATGACGACGGCACCGTCGGCTTCCACGACGACGACTACCGCACGGTGGGCGAGGCGATGGCGCTCTTCTACGAGAAGAAGAGCACCAAGATGCTCACGCCCAAGGCCGTACTGCGCATCGCGGAGCTCCTCGAAGCGCCGGCGATCGCCGAGCTGAACCGCATCGCGGGCTTCTCGGCGCCCGGCTCGAAGAAGCCGCAGCTCGGACGCTGGAAGGGCGCCGCGACGCGGTGGCTCGCGCTGCGCGAGAAGAACCTGCCCATGCTCCAGGGCCTCGTGAAGGCGGGGTACAAGGAGACGATCAAGAACATCGCGCGCAAGGCCGGTTACAAGCCGGAGAGCGCAGCGTTCTTCGAGATCCTCGGCTGGAAGCAGAAGCAGGCTGCGGGAGGACACCGCGAGATCGGCCTCTCGAACCTCGTGCTCCAGAAGCGCGAGCGCTTCGACGGTTTGTCCGAAGCGGAGATCTGCGAGGCGATCGTCACGCAGAAGCTCTCGCACAAGGACGTCGTGGGTCGACTGCCCAAGGACGTGGGCCTCACGCCCGCCATCATGGTGGCGCTGCTGCCCTCGCTCTCGGACCGTGACCTCCGCATGCTCACCCCCACGCTCGAGGAGCTGGGGCTCATGACCGAGCCCGAGATCCGCCAGCGCTGGGAGAAGGCGATCGCGGAGGCGACCGACCAGCGCGCGCTCAACATCGCGAAGAACGTCCGCTCCAACGACCTCCGGAACAAGCTCGAAGAGGCAAGCGACAACGCTGCGAAGAAGGCGGTCGCGGAAGCGGCAGCCGAGCAGCCCGTCGACGTGATGTTCCTCATCGACAAGTCCGGCTCCATGGACGGCGCGATCGACAAGTCGAAGGAAGCGCTGTCGCGCATCCTCGCGGGCTTCCCCGAGGAGCACGTGCACATCGCGAGCTTCGACACCACCGGAACGGTCCTCAAGCCCAAGGCCCCCACCCGCGCGGCCGTGCAGCACATGCTCGGAAGCATCAAGGCGGGAGGAGGCACCGTGCACGCTGCGGGTGTTCGCGTCCTCCACCAGGCGGGCGTCCGCATCCCCGCGACGCACAAGCTGATCGTCATCATCGTCGGCGACGAAGCCGGCGAGGACGGCGCGCAGCTCGCGCGGGCGTTCAAGGACTACGGCTACGACGTCGCGGCGATCGCGATGATCGTGAACGTCTCGACCACGCGCGGAACGACCGTACAGTCGTGCGCGCGCGTGATGGGCGTGCCGTACAGCGAGGTGAAGATCGATCAGTTCGAGGACCCGTACCAGGTCCCGCGCGTGCTCCGCGCGCTGCTCGAAGCTCCCACGCTCGGACCGGGCGTCGGAGCGCAGGTCGGCTGGCTCGAGCGCGTCCTCGCGACGCCGATCCTGACGCTGACGACTGCATGATCCCTCGAAGCTCTGCTCCTCGAGCCTCGGCATAGCGCCGACCTCGAGGAGCAGAGCCTTCGACGTTTGCGACGCGGCCCGAATCGCCGTGCGGTCGGCGCGCGCGCGTCAACGGTCACCCCTCGCCAATCACACGGCGGCATGCCATGGACTACACCAAGTTTCTCGGAAAGAAGGAGGAGGCCGTCCTCGCGTATCTCGGCGGTCCGTTCGTTCACGCGAAGGATCGCCGGCTCCGTATCGAGGAGCCTCGGCCTTCGATCGGCTTCCATCGCTTCGAGATCAAGGGCCGCTCGGCACGAGCGCTCGCCCCCGATGACTCGCCCGACCTCGCCGGTCTACCGCGCGTTCGTGGTCACCACGTGCGCGGATGGTTGACGAGAGCCGAGCTGCGCGACCCGAAGGAGCGCGTCCTTGGCCTCGAGCGCATCCAGCTCGTTCCGGCCGAGGAGCCTGCGCCGTTCAGCGTCGTGCGTGCTCGCCGCTGGTACTCCGGCGATCAGGTCTTCGAGTCGCTCGACTTCGACGGTGAAGTCGAAGAGGCAGCGCGCCTCCGCCTCGAGAGGCTCGAGCCGCTCGGCGACATGAAGGGCGTTCCTGCATCCCTCCGGCTCGCCTACGGCGTCGCGCTCGCTCTTGCGGTCGCGGAGCGGATGACGATTCCGCTCTCCGTACGCGAGGCCGCCGCCGCCGGACCTCGCGTCGCGGAAGGCGGCGAGGCCATCGCGCGGGAGCTCGTCACCGCCCTCGCCGCGCGGCGCGCGGAAGAGGTGGACCGAGCACGCATCGCGGCGATCGTGGCGGGACGTCGTCCGCGTGAGCCGGTCACGGCGTACCCCGCTCGGCCTCGCGACAATCCGACCCTGGACAACGCGCACGTTCGTGCCGAGATTGCGCTCGACGGCGCGCGCGCCCGGATGCTCTCGTCGCGTCACCTCGGGCACGGGAACCTGGAGGTCGCGTTCGAGTTCATGGGCGAGCGCTTCATCAGCGTGGTCGATGCGATCACGCTCCAGGTCTACGACTCGGGCGTCTGCCTCGCGGGCGCCGACGAGCTCGTCACGCTCGACAGTCTCCCCGGCGTGATCCGGGAGGCGATCGACGACGACCTGCTCGTCATCACGCGGCGTTGAACGGTCATCGCACGGAAGCGATGACCGACGCGCCCTGACCGACGCCTCTCGACCCCACGAATGGTCGGAAAGCGAGCTGGTTCATGTCGCATCGTCTCCTGCGTGAAGTCTTCGTCCTCCTCGGGGAGGACGGACGCATCTTGTGGTCGGACGCGTCGGAGAGCCCGGTGCGTCTGCCGGACTCGCGGGCACGCTGGGAGGCGATCTGGGCGCTTCGCGGTCGGATCGTCGAGATCGCTCACAGCCACCCGATCGGACCCCTCGCCTTCTCTCGCGAAGACGCGACCACGATGCGTGCCTTGGTCAGCGCGCTCGGGCGGCCTCTCCTGTTCTCGATCGTCGCGCCTGGCGGAATGCTCCGTCGCGTGGAGTCGATCGATGGCGGTGAGGCTCCGCCCGCGCGTGTGGTCGAAGACGAGCCCCATTGGACAAACGCGCTGCGGCTCGCTTCGGGAATGCAGGCGGCGCGAGACAAGAGCGGGAGGGCGAAGGACCTCGTCTTCCCCGAAACGGAGAAGTAACCCATGGCAGTTCTCAACATCACCTACAACGGTCTGTCCGCGGACTACCCGCTGGACGTCGACTACCAGCTCACCGACCGCGACGTTCGCCGCATCGCAGTCGAGGTCGTTCGCTCGGGCGGCATTCGCGGCCTCCAGGTCGCGAACCTCGGCGAGCACGCGTTCGATGACTACGTCGTCGATCGCTTCGACGCGCCCAACGGCGACCGCGACCGCAATGGCCGCCGGATCTACCTGCGCCCGAAGGTCCCCTTCGGCTGTCTTTGACGGGGTCGTGAGGAGGACGTGGAGGGCGTATCTGCGCCCTCCCTCTCGCTCGCCCTCCCCTTTCGCGTTCCTTTCGCTCTTTCTTCCCAGGTGCCGTGATGAAGCGTGTCGTGTTCTGTGGTGTCGGTGCGCTCGGCTCGAACGCGGTCGTCGCATGCCGCAACCTCGGGGCGCAGCTCGTGCTCGTCGACTTCGATCGCGTCGAGTCGAAGAACTGCCTCTCGCAGGCCTTCGTGAAGGCGTCGGTCGGGAAGAACAAGGCCGACGCGCTCAAGCTCCAGCTCTCCAACTTCTGGGGAGTGAAGACCGAGTCGTTCGGCGTGCGCGTCGACGCTCACAACGTCGCGACGCTCTGCGGCTCGGCCGATCTCGTCGTCGACGCGTTCGACAACGCGAAGAGCCGTGACGTGCTCTCGACCTGGGCGAAGAGCGCAGGCAAGCCGCTCGTCCACGCCGCGGTCTCCGCGGACGGAACGTTCGGCCTCGTCCGATGGAACGAGCGCTTCGTCGCCGACGCCGAGCCGTCCCCCGGCGCCGCAACGTGCGAAGGCGGAGAGCACCTTCCGCTGATCGCGCTCGTCGCCTCGACCCTCGCACGCACCGTTCAGGACTTCATCGCGAACGGAGCGCGGCGGGACTCGATGATCGCCCTCTCCGGCGTCACGTGTCCCCCTACTTCAACGGCTCCCTGAGCACTACGACCAGGATAGTCTTCGGACGAGGCCCAGCTCGAGGAGCCAGCGCTCGTCGTCGCTCGTAGACTCGCTCGACGGTGGTGGCGTGCAGCTCGCAGGGCCCCCGCGGCCGGGCTCCCTTCGACGTCGCCCGTCGTTTCCCATCACGAGCTGACGCCGGGATCAATCCGAGGGGCGGGGTGGGGCAGGCCGGGGGCGGGCTCGAGGCGGCTCGGCAGCGCCCGCCCGGCGTCCCTGCCCCTGGAATCCGAGGGGCCCGAGCCCCCGGGACGCCCCTGGAGCCCAGCTTGGCCCTGTCCACAGGCCCGGGTTACAAAAGGGTTTCCAGGCGTTCTTGACCGTGTCGTGAAACCTCGGCACCCTAGTAAGCCATGGCAAGTGATCCCCCTTTCCGCGCGCGGCCGAGCGTCCCGGCCGACGAAGGGGAGGCCACACGTATTACGAGCCTGTCGAGCCTCGAGTCGGAGCTGCGCGCGCGGCGCCAGCAAGTCGCGGCCTACCTCGTCGTCCTCCAGGGCACGAACGTCGGCGAAATGCACAAGATCGAGGGCCCCGAGGTCGTCATCGGGCGGGCCGTCAGCGCCACCGTCCGGCTGAACGACGACGGCATCTCACGCCGGCACTGCCGCGTCCTCTCGATCGGCGGGCAGGTCATCATCGAGGACCTCGGGAGCGCGAACGGTACGCTCGTCAACGGCGAGATGGTCCAGCACCACGCGCTGAAGGAGGGCGACAAGATCCGCCTCGGCGCCACCACGACGCTCAAGTTCACCTACCAGGACAAGCTGGACGAGAGCTTCCAGCAGCAGATGATCGATGCCGCCCTCCGGGACGGACTCACGCGTACGTACAACAAGAAGTTCTTCCAGGACCGCCTGGAGACCGAGTTCGCGTACGCGAAGCGTCACAAGTCGATGCTCTCGCTCGTCATGTTCGACGTCGACTTTTTCAAGCGGGTCAACGACACGTACGGCCACCTCGCGGGCGATGCCGTGCTCGTTCATCTGGCGCGCATCACGCAGGCGACGATCCGCACCGAGGATGTGCTCGCCCGCTACGGCGGCGAGGAGTTCGCCGTCATCTGCCGGGGCATCGCGCTGCTCAACGCGGGCGTCCTCGGTGAGCGCCTGCGCGCGCGGGTCGAGCAGGAGAACTTCGACTACCAGGGGACGCGGCTGCCCGTCACGATCAGCGTCGGCGTAGCTGCGCTGCCGGAGGCGAACGTCGCCACGCCGTCGGAGCTCGTTCGCGACGCCGACAGCGCGCTCTACGAAGCGAAGCGCTCCGGCCGCAATCGCGTGTGTCTCAACGGCCTCTGATTCGTGGTGAGCCCTTCGGGCTCTCGCGGCTAGACGCGTTTGCAGCGAGCGACGAGGAGTGAGTCAGCGGCGGCCGCGAACCGGCGCCGGCTCCTTCGGCGTTCGCAGCGTCACCTTCTCGGCGCGACGGCCGGTGCTGGTCGGCCACGAGATCGGCGGCGGAGGGAACGCGGGGCGGGCGAGGAGATAGCCCTGCCCGAAGCGAGCGCCTGCCTCCTGCACGGCCTCGAGCTCCTCGGCGGTCTCGATGCCCTCGGCGACGACCATCGCGTCGAGCTCGCGACAGAGGACCACGATCGCCGAGACGAGCTTGAACATGCGCGTGCCCTTGCGGAGACCCGCGACCAGATCGCGATCGAGCTTCACGACACGCGGATGGAGGTCGGCGATGTAACGCAGGTTCGAATAGCCCGCGCCGAGATCATCGACGACGAGGTACACGCCTCGACCGCGGACCTCGTTGAGGATGCTCTGACAGAGTCGGAAATGGGAGAGCGGGACGCCCTCGGTGATCTCCAGGTAGACGTCCTCCGAGTGCTTGAAGATCGGATCGTCGGGCTGGACGACGAACTTGTCGTTGAGCTCAGCGGGATGGATGTTCAGGAACAGCGGATGCGTCGGGCATCCTGCGATCGCCATCTCGCGGATGATGCGCCCGAGCTCGCCCGCGCACGTGTGCTGGACCGCGGCCGCGAAGAGGCTCATCGGGCTGTCGAAGTCGGGTGAGCTCGAGCGCACGAGCGCCTCGTACGCGAACACCTTCTTCGTCTTGAGATCTACGAGCGGCTGGTACACGACCTTGAGGTCGCGTGTGTCGAGCAGCCGGCGGATGGCGACGGTGGTCCTTCGAGGCTCTGCAGCGGCTACGCGACTCAAGCTCCGACCATCATAGTGGAGGTCGGCCTCTACTGACACACACAGTCAGCCCAGCTGACGCTCGACTCGTCGAAGCTCACGATGGGATCGTCTCGGCGAGCCGGCCCTTGCGGAAGACCCACATCTCGCCTGGCCGGCCGATCGTCCATTCTTCGTCACGTGTGAGCGGCGCCGTCGCGATGACGGCCACGCGATCACGAGGCGTCGTCACCGTCGCGAAATCGACCTCGATGTCGTCGTCGGCGAGCGTCGCCTTCATGAAGGGCGCCTTGCGAATGATGTAACAAAGCCTGGTCGCGCAGCGAGCGAAGAGCTGGGAGCCATCGGCGAGGAGGAAGTTGAACGTGCCGTACTGGCCGATCTCGCCTCCCGCACGAGCGACGGCGCGCGCGAGCGCCGACGGCTCGGGGTAGCCCTTCGGGAAGGCCCGCTCGAGGCGGTTCATCAGCGCGCAGAAGGCGTACTCGCTGTCGGTCGTGCCGATCGGCCTGAACCTCCCGGGCCCGAGCCGCTTTCTGATCCCGCGGACCGTCCCGTTGTGCGCGAACGTGAAGTGCCTTCCCCAGAGCTCACGCACGAACGGGTGCGTGTTGGCGAGGTTGACCGGACCGCGCGTCCGCCTGCGCACGTGGGCGATGGCAAGCAGCGTCTTGATCGGGTTGCCTCGGATGTACGCCGCGAGGGCCGAGTTCGCCGCAGGCGCCGGCTCGAGGAACGTCCGCACGGAGCGTCCCTCGTAGAGGGCGAGCCCCCAGCCGTCGGCGTGCGGCCCTCGCATTCCGCCTCGGAGCGCGAGGCCCGAGAAGGAGAAGACGATGTCCGTCGGGACATTGCACTCCATACCGAGCAGCTCGCACATGGATGACGTCCGAACGTAGACGGCCTTCAGACGACGATCAAGGCAACCTGTGAAGCCAGGTGTTCAGAGACTTCAACGTGGTCGGAGTGATCGTGTGCGGACCCGCAAACGGATCGAACGTCATGTCGAAGCCGGCAGACGTGAGCGAGTCGCGCAGGCGCTCGGCGATCGAGAACGGCAAGATGGCATCGCTGCGACCATGACTCTGGAAGACGGGCATGCGCGGCTGCCGGCGCGCGCGCTCGCTCATGAGCGGCTTCCATTCATGCTCGGCGACCATCGTCCCCGAGAGGATCACGAGGCCGCTGATCTTCCGCTCGGGCTGGCGAAGAGCGAGGTCGATGGAGAGCATCGAGCCCTGGGAGAAGCCACCGAGGACCAGGCGATCGGTGGGGACCTCCTTCGCGAGCGCGTCGAGCATCTCACTGTAGGCCGCGCGTGCTTCGGCGAGGCCGTCCGGCACCTCGCCTGAGAGATCGCGCGCTTCTCCTCGCGCAATGGAGAGCTCGAGGCGCGCGAAGTCGATGAGCCACCATGCTCGCGCATCGCCGAACATCGGCTGCCCGAGGACTTCGCGAAGGCCGAGGAGGGCCTCCGGGAAGATCATCACCGTCCCCGGAGGCACGTCGATCTCGTCCGCGAGCCCGACGAGGTCGTCGCCCGGAGCCCCGAAGCCGTGGGCGAGGACGAGAACGAGCGGGGGCTTGCCGCTCTCCCTCGTCCTCGGGCGCGGCTGGCCCCCTCCCCGATTGTCCCCGTGGTTCTCACTAATTGCGCCGGCCTTCACCACACGACGAACCGTGAGCGGACCGAGAGTCAGGGTCTCCATGGGGGCATCATCCTACTCGCCTGCTCAGGCGGCCAGGCGTGACACGAAAGACATGGTGGATCGCGCGTCCATCTATTTGAAAACTTGGGCGATTCGGTTGCTCGTGCCCGAGGGCCGAGCGTACACTTCTTCGAAGGTCGAGACGCATGTCTTCCGGTCCCTCCGTCAACCCTGGCGACGTGATCGCCGGAAAGTATCGCGTCGAGCGTGTGCTCGGCGCCGGAGGCATGGGCTACGTCGTCGCCGCGCGCCATCTGCAGCTCGATCAGATGGTCGCGATGAAGTTCCTCCGCAAGGGTGCGGTCGAGAACACGGAGGCCGGCACGCGCTTCCTTCGCGAAGCGAAGGCGGTGGTGAAGCTTCGCAACGAGCACATCGCGAAGGTCTACGACGTCGGCACGCTCGAAGGCGGCGAGCCGTACATCGTGATGGAGCATCTCGACGGTTGCGACCTCGCCGCGCTGGCGAAGCAGCGTCACGTCATCCCGGTGACCGAGGCGGTCGAGTACGTCATGCAGGCGTGCGAGGCGCTCGCGGAAGCGCACGCGCTCGGCATCGTCCACCGCGACATCAAGCTCGCGAACCTCTTCGTCACCCGAGGGCCCGCAGGCGGACCGCTCGTGAAGGTGCTCGACTTCGGCATCTCGAAGACGAACCCGTTCGGCGAGTCGGAGCACGACATGACGCGCACGTCGTCGATGCTCGGCAGCCCGCGCTTCATGTCGCCGGAGCAGATGCGTGATCCGCGGGCCGTCGACGGTCGAAGCGACATCTGGTCTCTCGGCGTCGTGCTCTACCGCCTCGTCGCGGGTCGCCCGCCGTTCGAGGCGGACACGCTCGGCCGCCTGCTCACGATGGTGATGCACGAGCAGGAGCCGCCGCTCTCGTCGGTGCGCAGAGACTTCCCGCCCGGCTTCGAGCAGGTCGTCGCACGATGCCTCCTGAAGGATCCCGCGATGCGCTTCGCGAACGTCGCAGAGCTCGCGTACGCGCTCGTGCCGTTCTCCGTCGATCCGGCGCGAGCGCGCTCCGCCGCCGACCGCATCGCGGCGGTGCAGAGCCTCCCGATGCTTCCGCCGATCACGGCCGAGACGTCGGGCCCGCTCCCGCTCTCGCATGCGTCGGGTCGCCTGAGCGCGCCGCCGGGTGCGAGCGACACCGGGACGGCAGCGCCGTGGGTGGGAACGCACGGTGGGACGCGACCGAAGGGCTCCGCCACGACGATCCTGCTGGGCGTTGCGCTCGCCGCGATCCTCGTCGGGTCCGGGATCTTCGCCAAGGTGCGCTACGACGACGAGCAGCAGGCGGCAGCGAGCGCACAGGCGGCGGCCGCTGCCGCGGCGATGAGGCCGGTCGCGGAGGCGACGCCTCCACCGATGGCGGCTCCCGTGCCGATGCCCGTCTCGACGACGAGCTTCGATCCTGCTGCGCCCACGAACGTCTCGGCGGTGATCGGCGTCTCGTCCCCGCTGACGCCGCCACCTCCCACGACGGGAACGCCGATCGTGGAGACGACGCCGACGGCGCACCGGACGGCCCCCACGACGATGCCGCGGGCGAAGACGATCACGCCCTCACGAACCTCGAGCCCGGCGACGCCGAAGAACGAGAGCGGCATCCCGGACACGCGCGATTGAACCGGAGCGCCTTTCGTGTCCTCATGAGCAGAGGAACGGCAGCACCGATACGAGGAATGAGAGCGATGCTCAGGGGCACTATCGTCGCGACGGCACTGTGCGCAGCGCTGATGGTCGCGCCGCAAGCGCGCGCTGCAGGCGACGGCGAAGGCGGCGTTGCCGCGGCGGAGTCGCTCTTCCAGGAAGGGCGCAAGCTCGTCGAAGCGAAGCGCTACGCCGACGCGTGTCCGAAGTTCGCCGCAAGCCAGAAGCTCGCGCCGGCGATCGGAACGCTGCTCAACCTCGCCGACTGCTACGAGAAGAACAACCAGCTCGCGAGCGCGTGGGCGCGTTTTCACGAGGCGATCGCCCTCGCCCAGAGGCTGGGGCGCACGAATCGCGAGCAGACCGCACGCGATCGTGCCGAGAAGCTCGAGCCGCGGCTGATCCGGCTGTCCATTCTCTCGCACTCGTCGGCGACGGAAGTGACGCTCGACGGCAACCCGATCGATCCCGCGGTGCTCGGCACCCCGATTCCCGTCGACGTGGGCAAGCACACGATCGAAGCCTCTGCGAAGGGCAAAAAGCCGTTCTCCACCACGATCGAGGTCAGCGAGAAGGCGAAGAACCCGTCGGTCGACATCCCCGCCCTCGAGGACGAGCCGAAGGCGCTCGAGGAGCCGAAGAACCAGAACACGAGACGAGAGCCACTCGCGGACGAGCACGGCGGCTGGTCGGCACAGAAGACGATCGGTGTCGTTGCGGCTGGAGTCGGCCTCGTCGGTCTCGGCGTCGGCGGCTATTTCGGACTGAAGACGTCGAACACGTGGAAGGAAGCTCAGACCCACTGCGACGGCCTCGTGTGCGAGCAGGAAGGCGTCGATCTCGCATCGCAGGCAAAGAGCAGCGGCAACATCTCCACCATCGGCGTCATCGCGGGAGGCGCGCTCCTCGTCGGAGGCGCGGTCCTCTTCTTCACCGCCCCAAGCGAGAGGAGCGAGAGCAAGACCGGAGCATCCGGTGGGACGGCACGGGTCGGGGTCGGCCCAGGCTCGATCATCGTCCGGGGCACGTTCTGATGAGCGCCCGGCGGCTCGTCCTGTTCGGCCTCACTACCGCGCTCGCCTTCTCGTCGCTCGCCGCGTGCAACGCGATCCTCGGTGTCGAAGACGTCCAGCTGAAGCGCGTTCGCGACAGCGGCAACCAGGAAGAAGAAGAGCCGACCATCGACTCCGACCCCGAGACGGACGGTGAGACGCCGAGCCGGCCCAACGTCTTCCAAACCGCGCTCGGCGAGCAGCACTCCTGTGCGCGCGAGCCCAACGGCACGGTGCGCTGCTGGGGCGACGACCTCCAAGGACAGACGGGCTCGGGCGGGCCAGCCGACGGCGGCATCGTGACGACGCCGCGTGATGTCGAAGGCATCACCGATGCAGTCGACATCGCATCCGGACGCAATCACACCTGCGTCGCCCGCCGCACCGGCAAGGTCTCATGCTGGGGGTACAACCTCGACGGCCAGCTCGGCAACGGCGAGGCGGCGAACCGCAAGGCTACACCGGTCGAAGTCGCCGGGTTGACGAGCGCCTTCGCCGTAGCCGCCGGTGGCAATTTCTCGTGCGCGCTCCGCGGCAGCGGGTCGGTAGCGTGCTGGGGCGGGAACGGGAGCGGACAGCTCGGCAAAGGCGACGAGTCGCCGAGCACGACGCCGGTCGCCGTCCCGAAGCTCACCGGCATCGTCGCGATCGCCGCGGGTCAGGCGCACGCATGCGCGGTGAAGAACACGGGCACGGTCTCGTGCTGGGGTGACGGCGCGAACGGCCAGCTCGGATCGGGACAGGCCAAGAGCAGCTCGAGCCCGGTCACGGTCGACAACCTCCCCGACGCCGTGATGGTCGCCGCCGCCGAGCGATCGACGTGCGCGCTCACGAAGACGGGGTCGGTGCTGTGCTGGGGCGCGAACGAGCTCGGCCAGCTCGGCACCGGCGCGCCGAACGCGAACCCGAACCCCGCGCCGATCGTGGTGTCGAACCTCACCGACGCGAAGTCGATCTGGACCGGGAAGAACCACGCCTGCGCGGCACGCAAGAGCGGCGCCGTGGTGTGCTGGGGAGCCGGCTCGCGCGGTCAGCTCGGCGACGGCCAGTCCCGCCCCGACGGCGGCGGCGCGCAGGCGTCGTTCGTCACGGTGACCGGACTCCAAACCGCGATCGGCGTCGGCGCCGGCGGCAGTCACTCGTGTGCGCCGACGAAGGCGAACGAGGTCGTGTGCTGGGGCGCGAACGACCGAGGTCAGCTCGGCAATGGCTCGACGATCAGCGAGCGCTCCCCCGTGAGCGTGACCGGATACCCCTGAGCAGATCCGCGCTCGATCACGGCCCCCCAAGCGCGTTCCCTCCAACTGTTCGGTTGGTTCCGTTCCCCCCCACGCACCGTCGACGGCCATCGGGCCAGGCCCCAAGTGGCCCATGCCACCCCCGCCCGGGTGCCCCTAAAAGGGGGCATCCAGGATGTCAGCTTACTGACTCCCTGGATTCGTGGGTTTTGGGGCACCCGGCTGGGGGGCCGGGATGGGATGCGAGGTTGGAGGGAGGGCGGCATGTGGCGTGCGTGAGGCGCGGCGCATGCATCCGATGTCGTTTCTCCAGAAGAGGAGTCATCTCTGTGCTGTGGCGCGGGGGCGGGAGATGTTCGATGGCGTCGCGGACATGACGCCGGCTCGATTCGACCTGCTGTATCTCCTTCACGAGCAGGTGAGCGATGTCGTGAGTGGCGCGCGGTCGAACACGATCGCGCAGGCTCGGCTGAGGCGATTGCTTGGGTTGAGTCGGCAAACCGTTTGGAAGATGGTGGAGCGGCTCGTCGAGCTCGGGCTCATCACGAAGACGAAGGATGTCCACGGCGTCGACCGGCGGAGGAACATCCTGTCGCTGACCGCCGAGGGGATTCGGCGCATCCGTCAGGCGTTCGGCGTCGCGTTCAGCGAGAGGATGCCGCTGCCACGCGATGCGCCCGCCGCCGAGGATGTGCCGCGCTACTGGAGACGGCCCGAGCTCGCTGACGTTCGACGCGGGCGCGCCGGCGAGGTGATCCTGCCGGAGAAGGTCGGACGCGAGGTGGCGAAGATCTACACGTCGTTCGCCTGGAATCGCGCTGGCAAGACGCGGCGTCAGAAGAGGCGCAGGTACCTCGATGACCTCGATCGGATGATCGTCTTCACCAGGGACCTCGCGGACGCGCTCGGGGACAGTGCTGCGATGATCTATCCCGTCTGGGAGCTCGATCATTGAGACGGGGCCGCGCTCACGGCCTGAGCTGGAAGACCGCGTAGCCGTTCGCGGGGAGCTTCACCTTCAGGTTACCGCCATCGACCGACAGGGAGCCCTCGCCGAGCACGACGCGTCCGCCCGCCGGCACCGGCGACGAAGCGACGCCTTCGCGTGGCTCCGAGGCCAGGTTGACCGCAACGAGGTAGCTCTCCTGATCGTTTTCCCTCACGAACGAGACCACCGCGCGGTCGTCGAGCGGCACGACGCGAGACGCGCCGGTCGCCCAGACGGCGTGGCCGCGACGGAAGGCGAGGAGCGAGCGATAGAACGACAGCATCGAGTCGGGATCGGCGTCCTCCGCCTCCACGCTCGTCTCCGCCGGAGCCTCGCCGAACGGGAGCCACGGCGTCCCAGTGGTGAAGCCATGGCCGGCGGCGTCGCGCGTCCATGTCATCGGCGTTCGCGCGGTGTCGCGGACGTCGATCAGCGTCGCGGTGCCGGGACGGAGCGCGACCTCTTCCCCGTAGTAGATGAACGGTGTGCCGCGCATCGTCATCTGGAGGAGCGCAGCGCCGCGATAGCGCGCGGGATCGGTGCCGGCGCTCTGCCACGCGCGGAGGACGTCGTGCGATCCGATCACGAGCGCAGCCTGGGCGCCATCCGGGAACGCGCTCACGGTGTTCATCGCGTTCTCGATCGTCTTCTTGTCGCCCGTCGCGAACGAGATGCCCCAGAAGTAGCCGTAGGCAAAGTCGAAGGCCATGTGGAACATGTCCTTGCCCGCGCCGAAATACGGCGTCGCGTTCGTCAGCTCCACCGGCTCGGCGACCATCGCGCGATCGGGGAACTCGTCGACGAGCTTGCGGATGGACTTGATGTACTCGACCGTCTCGGGGACGAGCGAGCACGACGACGCGGTCTCGAAGAGGAGGCCGACGACGTCACAGCGGAAGCCATCGACGCCCTTCTCGAGCCAGAAGCGCGCCGTGTCGAGCATCTCCTTCGCGACCTCGGGCTCGCGGTAGTTGAGGTCGGGCTGGTCCGGGTAGAAGCGATGGAAGTAGTACTGCTGGCGGGCGGGCTCGAGCTCCCACGCGCTATCACCGAACGTCGAGCCGTTGGTCCCGCAGCCGATGTCTGCCCGCCCGTTCGTATCGGACCACACGTACCAGTTCGCCTTGGGATTCGTCTTGTCCTTGCGCGACTCCTGGAACCACGGATGCGCGCTCGATGTGTGGTTGAGCACGAGGTCGATGAGGACGCGCATCCCCCGCTTCTTCGACTCGGCAAGGAGACGTTCGAAGTCCGCCATCGTCCCGTATGCCGGCTCGATCGCGCGGTAGTCGGCGACGTCGTAGCCGGAGTCGGCGAACGGGGACGGCATGATGGGCATCAGCCACAGGGCGTCGACGCCAAGGTCCTTCAGGTAGTCGAGACGGGAGATGAGCCCGTTCAGATCGCCGATGCCGTCGCCGTTCGAGTCCTGGAACGAGCGGACGTTCACCTCGTAGAAGACGGCGTGCCGATACCAGTCCGGACCGGTGAGCAGCGCGGCAGCCGTCGCTTGCTGCTCGGCCGTCGGGCGTGAAGGGGGACGGACCGGACCGGTGGCCGTCACCTCGCCGGAGCCGGACTTGGACTCGGTGCACGCAGGCGCGCTCGCGAGCGCAGTCACGAGGGCGATGGCGGCAGTCCGAGCGTAGGAACGGTTCACCGTGCCAGCGTATCAGCCTCGATGCCGCAGGCCATGTCGCTATGTGATCACGGAGCAGGGAGAAGGCCCACGGTCTTGCTCGCCGGATCCGTGATGCTTACGAAGCCTCGATGCGATGGGCGTCGGTCGTCTCCGTAGCGTGTCTCGTTGCCTGCTCCGCCGATAAGAAGAACAACGCCGCGCTGGAGACGAAACCCGGTGCCGCGATCGAGCCGGCCGAGAACGCAACGAACCGACCCGATGGCGCAGCACCCGATCGATCACTGGACGCCGGCACGGACGCGGGCAGCGATGCGGCCACGCCTCGCCCGTACAAGCACTACGACATCAACCATGTCCTCTCGACGGGACAATCCGACAGCGTCGCCAACGGCGCGTCGCCTTACCTCACGTCGGTCCAGCCGTTCGGGAACCTCTCGTTCGACGTCGGAGTGATGACCGCCACGGGATGCGACGGCGACGGGTGCCTGCGATACGACACACCGTCGGACTTCATCCCGCTCGTCGAAGGCGACGAGTTCTTCAGCTACGGGGTCGAGACGATGTCCGCCGGGCTCGCCAACCAGGCCACGGTCTTCGCGCGCGACTGGTTCGCCAAGGCCGGCCTGCCGCCGCTCCGCCACGACATGCTGGTGAGCCTGCACGGGAGGAGCGGCAACACGTACTGGTGCCTCCGCAAGGGCTCCTGCAACTACATCCCTGGTTACCTCGCGCCGTTCGACGAGGCGCTGATGGAGGTGAGCAGCGCGAAGGCGATCGCGGCTGCAAAGGGCAAGACCTACGTCGTGCGTGCGGTCACCGCCATCCACGGCGGCTCCGACCACTACCAGAAGGAGCACGAGCTCTCGTTCATCGACCGAAACGACGGGAACGGCATGGTCGGCAACTACGCCGAGGCGCTCATCGAGTGGCAGCACGATTACGAGACGGAGATACGCGCGATCACCGCTCAGACGGAGCCGGTACCGCTCTTCGTCTCTCAGTTCGGGAGCTGGACGGACACGCCCACGAGCCGCATTCCCGTGCGACAGATGGAAGCTCACGTGAGGACGGCCGGGAAGGTGGTCGTCGTCACGCCGAACTACCCGTTCGTGCACTACGAGGACTGCCTCCACTACTCGAACTACTCGCAGCGGCGTCTTGGGGCGTACTTCGCGAAGGCGTATCAACGGGTGATCGTCGAAGGCGGAACCTTCGAGCCGCTCCGACCGCTGACCGTCACTCGCGCGGGCAACGTGCTCACGGTGAAATTCCACGTGCCGGTGCCGCCGATGGTGATCGACACGACGCGCGTGATCGATCCGGGCAACTACGGCTTCACTTACGCCGACAGCACATCGTCTGCGTCCGTCGCGAGCGTGGCGCTCGCCGGGCCCGATACGGTAACGGTGACGCTCACGGCCGCGCCGACGGGGGCCGAGAGGAAGCTTCGCTACGCGCTCAACGCGCCCGTCCCGCACGCATGCCCTGGCCCTACGGGCGGCGCGCGCGGCAACCTGCGAGACTCGGACGCGACCGTCGCGTACCACACGGACGCGTCCGGCGCTCCGTACGAGCTCTTCAACTGGGCCGTCCATTCCGAGATGGACGTCCCCTGACGCGCGTCACGGCCGGACGAGCGAGGGCCCCGCCCCCCGCAGCGGCCGACCCAACCACCGGCAGCGGCCGCCCCCACCAACCGCAGCCGTATTGCGTTGGCCGCCCCCGGGGGCCGGTGGACAAATCACACACGAGCGCGTAGCTCGACCATGGCGTCGAGGCTCGGTTGAGCGATACTCGGGCCCCTGATGGCCGAAGAGCGGGGACCGAAGGGCGACGCACACGAGGGCACGGGCCACATCATCCAGTCGCTGGTGGTGAACCTACTCATCGCGACGGTGAAGGCCGTCGCGGCGTTCTTCACGAAGTCCGGATCGATGCTGGCCGAGGCGCTGCATTCGTTCTCGGACTGCGGAAACCAGATCTTGCTCCTCGTCGGCGTGCGGCAGGCGAAGAAGCCCGCCGATGAGAGGCACCCATTCGGCTACGGACGCGCGGTCTATTTCTGGTCGTTCATGGTCGCGCTGATGCTCTTCCTCGGCGGCGGAGCGTTCTCGATCTACGAAGGCGTCCACAAGATCCGCGAGCCCGAGCCGGTCGAGCGCGTTTGGCTCGGCATCGGCATCCTCGCGGTCTCGCTCCTCCTCGAAGGCGGGGCGACGCTCTCGAACATTCGCGAGCTCAACAAGCGCCGCGGCGAGAAGGGCTTCTACCAGTACCTGAAGGACACCACCGACTCCGATCTCGTCGTGGTCTTCGGTGAGAACTCCGCGGCCGTGCTGGGGCTCGTCTTCGCGATCGCGGCGCTCGGCCTGGCGGCGAGCACGGGCGACGGTCGCTGGGACGGGATCGGAAGCTGCGCGATCGGTCTCGTGCTCGTCGGCGTAGCCGCGTTCCTCGCAGTCGAGGTCAGCTCCCTCCTCCTCGGTGAGTCCGCGGCACCCGAGATCGCCGAGGCCGCTCGCGAGACGGCCAAGAAGTTCCCCGCGCTCGAGAGGGTCCTCAACATCGTGACGATGCAGCAAGGTCCGGGCGAGGTGCTCGTGCACGTGAAGATCGCGTTCACCCCCGCGCTCACGGTCGAGGATGCATGCCGGATCATCAACGACTACGAGGCCGCGCTCCGCGAAGCGCGCCCCGAGGTGCGTTGGGTCTTCGTCGAGCCCGACATCCCGAGGACGCCGTCGCAGCTGAAGCTCCTTCGAGCCGCGCGCGCAGCGGGCGATACCTGACGGACGCGGCTAGAGCACCGAACGGCGCGTCACACGAACGCCCTGCTTCGGGCGGAGCGTGATCAACGGCTCGAGCTCGATCGGGCGGCCAGGCTCGAGCGACAGGCGCTCCTGACGCACGATCATCGCGAGAATGATCTGCGCCTCCATCATCGCGAAGTGGTTTCCGATGCACGTCCGCGCGCCGCCGCCAAACGGCAGGTACGTGTAGCGCGGCCGCTTGTCGGCGCGGTCCGCACGAAAACGCTCGGGCTCGAAGGACTCGGGGCTCTCCCAGTAGGCCGGATGCCGGTGCAGCACGTACGGGGCAATGCCGACGACGGAGCCGGCCTTCAGCGAGTAGCCACCGAGGACATCGGGCTCGACGTTCTGCCGCTCGAAGATCCATGCCGGTGGGTAGAGCCGCAGCGCCTCCTCGAGGACGAGCCTCGTGTACTCGAGTGAGCGGATGTCCTCGAGCGCGGGCTCGCGGTCGCCCAGCACGCGCATCGCCTCGTCGCGGACGCGCTGCTCGATGTCGGGATGCCGCGCGAGCAAGGAGAACGTCCACGAGAGCAGGTTTGCCGTCGTCTCGTGCCCCGCGAGGACCATCGTGATGATCTCGTCGCGGAGCTGCTGATCGCTCATCCTCTCGCCCGCCCCGCTCGCGCCGGCTCGGACGTCCGCGGCCTCCCCGCCTTCGTCCACAGCCTCCATGAGCATGGCGAGGAGATCGCTGCCGTAGCCCTCGTTCGCTGCGGCCTGCGCTCGACGATCGGCGATGAGACGGTAGACGATTCCGTCGAGCGTCTTCATCGCCGCCTTGAAGCGGAGGTTCGCCAGCGTGGGGATGTAGGGCGGGATGGGGATGATCGACTCCACGTAGTCGTTCGCCCAGCGGAGCGCCGTGTCGAGCGCTCGGCCGACGTCGCGAGCGTCACCATCGACGTCCGCCGAGAAGAGGGTGAGCCCCACGATGCGGAACGTGAGCCGCATCATCTCTTCGTGCACGCAGAACGAGCGGTTCGTTCCCAGGTCCTCGGCACGCCAGCGCTCGAGCATGTCTCGCGTCGCCCGCGACATCCGCTCGGCGAACCCGGCGAGATGCGCGCGATGGAACGCCGGCTGCACGAGCTTCCGCTGCCGGCGCCACGGAGCGCCCTCGCTCGTGAGGAGCCCTTCGCCGAGCACGAGCTTGAGGCCGGCGTAGTTGCGACTCTTCGTGTACGCCTTCGCGTTGTCCACGAGCACGTGCCGCACGACCTCGGGATCCGACACGAGGTAGTAGTCGAACGGCCCGAACCTGAAGTGGACGACGTCCCCGTACGTCTCGCGCGACCGCATCATGAGCCCGAGCGGGTCTCGCCATGCCGAAAAGACGCTCCCGAAGAACGGGATGCCCTTCGGTCCCGGCGCCAGCTTCGGAACGGACGGCGCGATCTCGCTGACGGGGCTCGTCTGACTCATGGCTCTCCTCTGTCTGCCGACGCCTCCGGTGAAGGGCCGTCTTCGCGAGGGCCGCAGGCGCGCTCCGGCACGGATCGAACGTGAATCGCCGCCCCTCGCCTCGTGGCCATGCTCGTCCCGCAATGGCCTGGCGAGGACGACACGATCATGGCCGAGAGCGACGAACTCATCCACCACTATCTGGTCAGGCAAGGGCCCGCGACCGTGAAGCTCTCCGCTGCGCGGCAGTCCACGCTAACATCCTGGTCACTCGCCATGAGTGCGCGCCGTGAGTGACTCCCCATGAGTGATATCCGAGGCAAGAAACCGCGGGTCCTCGGCGCGCGCGTCGCCGGGCTTCGTCTGACGCCCGAGGAGCGCTTCGTCATGGCGCGGATCGACGGCTCGCTCTCGGTCTCCGACCTCGGGAGGGTCACGGGGATCGAGCAAGGCCGGGTCGAGCAGATCGTCTCGAAGCTCGCGTTCGAGGGTGCGGTCGATCTTGGCGAGCCGAAGGCCATTCCCCTCCCTGCGATTGCGGGCCTCGACGACGGGGGCACGACATCGATGGCCGATCTCGCTGCCGCGCTCGGGATGGACCCGACCGCCTTCGCAGCGAGCGAGGAGCCGGCCGCACCGCCGCCACCGCGACCGCCGGCTCCGCGCGTCCGCCTTCGCCGGCGCGAGGCCCCCGAGCCGATGCCGAAGCTCGAGCCCATCGAGCCGGTCGCGGAGCTCGAGCCCGTCGCGGAGCTCGAGGCGCTGGCGAGCCTCGTCGAGCGGATGCCCGACCAGCGAAGGAGCGACCCTGACCTGCCCGAGATGAACCTCGCGCTCGATGCCGCGGCGCTCGAGGCGTTCGGTGAGGCCCCCGACGAGGACGGCGCGGGTGCCGAGAGAGCCGAGCTCGAGGAGGTCCATGACGACGAAGGATCGCCCGACGCCGACGCAGCGGCGGAGGACGAGGCGCCGCGCGCCGACGAGAAGGAAGACGAGGTCGCTCGCGCCGTCGCGGAGCGCAACTACCGCCAGATCTACGAGCAGCGCTGGCACGAGCTGCCGATCGATCAACGCGTCGCAGGCGCACACCGCGCGAACGGCGTGGACCTCCTTGCGCTCTGCTTCGACGCCAATCCGCGGGTCATCGCGGCGGTGCTCGAGAACGCGACGTGCGGCCTCGACCACGTGCGGCTCATCGCCTTCTATCACCGGACGGGGACCGGTCTGGAGTTCATCGCGCGACGCCAGGACTGGCTTCGCGACCTGCTCGTGGAGCGGCGCCTGCTCCGCAATCCGATGATCGGCGAGATCGTCCTCGGCCGGGTCATGGGACCGAAGCGCCTGCTCCCGACGTACAAGGTCGCGGTCGACCGCGACGTGCCCGACCTGACGCGGATCAAATGCCGGGGATACATACGCAAGAAGTGGCAGACCGCACCGTCGGAGGAGCGCGCCGATCTCCTTCTCCGCACCGAGGGCCGCTGCCTCTTGTTGATGACCGGCTGCACCTTCGACGCGAAGACGACGGCCATCCTGTGCGGACGGCCGATCAACTCCGTCATGTTCGTGCAGTCGGTCGCGAAGTTCGGCTCGTCACCGCCCGCGCTGCTCGCTCACCTGCTGAAGCAGCCGTTCGTGCGAAAGAGCCCTCCGCTGAAGAAGATGCTCCTCGCGCACCCGAACATGCCGGGTGACGCGAAGCGCTCGGTCTGAGCGGCGAGCCTCCGGCGCGCGAAGGCTCAGGGCTTCGTGATCGTGTGCGTGAACTCGGTGTTGCCGTTCTCGTCGATGAACTCGGCGGTGAGCTTCTTGCCGTCGATGACGATGTAGAGGAAGCCGAGCTCCAGCGACTCGAAGAGCGCAGGGTTCTTCCCGCCCAGCTCCGTCGCCTTCGCGCCTGCGCCGGAGACGGCGAGCTCCGTCCCCTTGCAGCTCTCGTTCAGCCACTGCCGGCTGTGATCGTGGCCGCTCAGGTAGAGGTCGACCTTCCCGCAGACCGTATCATCGAGGAAGCGCTTCACGTTCTTGCCGTTGAACGGATCCGGGAGCGAAATAATGCCGCCGAGCGGCGCATCGTAGTTGCCCGCATTGCCGTGCTTGCCGTTCGACAAGTACGGGTGGTGGCCCACGGCGATCTTCCATTCGGCCTTCGAGGCGGCGATCCAGGCGCCGACGTCCTTCCGCTGCGCGGCGTCCTGGCCGGGGTACAGCGTGTTGCCGTGGAAGATTGCGTTGGTGTCGAGGGCGAAGAGCTCGACGGCGCCCGCGCCTGCCGGCGGCACGTGATGCCAGTAGGCCGAGGGCAGCTTCCACTTCTTCGACTTCGCCGAGTAGTCGATCTGGTTCTTGCCCTTCCCGGGGTCGGTCCCCGCGCCGTCGTGACCGTAGTCGTGGTTGCCGAGGACGACCCAGAAGTCGAGATCGACCGCCGCGTAGGGCGTCTCGAAGTGCGTCTGCCAGACCGGATCGTTCGCCGAGGACGCCCCGCTCGGATAGATGTTGTCACCCAGGAGCTGGACGAAGTCGCAACCGCGGGTCTTGCAGAGCGCGGCGATCGCGTTGCCGACCTTCAGCTGATCGTTGCTGCCCGTGCCCGTGTCGCCCATCGCGACGAAGCGCACCGGCTTCGAAGCCGGCGGCGTCGTCCCGGACGAGCCCCCGTCGGTCTTTCCACCCGGATCGCCACTGGAGCTGGAGCTGGAGCTCGAGGTCGACGTCGAGCCGGAGCTGCCCGACGACGAGCCCCCGGAAGAGGACTCCCCGGGAGAAGCGCCGGAGTCAGCCTCGCCTCCGCATGCAGCGACGACGAGCGCGAGTGAAACGACACATGAAAAACGATGCATGTTTCCGTTCTCCCCTAGGCTCCCCGCGTCGGCTCCGGGAACGAGGCGACGACGTATCTCGCCGTACGATTGGCGCCGTCCCCTGTCCAATCACGACAGCGTCTCTAGCAGCCAAGTGCGCAGGATTCCGCGACTTGTAAGGCGCTGACAGTCGTCCGTTCGCGCGATCAGTCCGCGCGAAGACGGCTCCCCGACTCTCCGATGTGGCGCGACGCGCTCACTTGGGGGTCGGGAACGTGACCGGGATGGTGAGCGTCGCGTCCCAGCACTTGTCGACCTCGGGGAACGGCGTCGTCTTGATCACCTTCAACATGCAGTCCGCGACGGGATCGGGGAGCGTCTTCTCGACCACCTTCGTGCTCTTGATCTTGCCCTTCACGTCGACCGTGATCTTGATCTTCACGGTGCCTTCGAGGTTCGGGTTCTTCTTCTTGCCCTCGGCGTAGCACTCCTTCAGCTTCGGGCGGGCGCGCTTCTCGAAGTCGACGCCGACGGGCGTGCACTCGTCCTTCGTCTCTCCGACGATGACGCCGGGCTTGGCCGGAGCGGGCGGCGCCTCGGCGTCCGCCGTCGCGGCCGGCGGAGGCTCTGCGACCGGAGCGGCGGAGGCCGCGTGCTCCGGAGCGTTTGGGGCGTTGGGCGCGCTCGGCGCAGCATCGCTGGTGGCGGTCGCGGTCTCGACCGGAGGCGTCGCGACGGCCGGCTCGGGCGCACCACCGCCGCAAGCGATCACGAGCGCGATGGGGAGGGTCGTGGCCAGGAGGGAGACAGCCTTCACCTTCGTCATGGCTCGCAGTCTACGCCTGATCGTCCTCGGCGTGGACGGCACTGATCGGCGACTGCCGGAGCCAGTCGCGAGATGCGAGCGCGCCGGTCAGAGCGGACCGAACAGCTCGAGGGCCGAGAGCTTCCCGTTGTCCGCCGTCGCGGGCATCTCGATGTCGAGCCTTCCATCTTCGATCGCGATGTCGAACGACCGCACGATGGGCGTCCCCGCGTCGCTCGTCGTGCTCGCCATGCAGCCACCGCTGACGGCGAACACGTCGAAGCTCGAGAGGACCTTCTTCCCTTCGAGGAGCACGTCGAAGACGCGCGACCCGACACCACCTCCGCCGGGGCAGCCCGGCCCCCAGTACACCTCGGCGAAGTAGAGGACCACGCGGTACATGCCGGGGGCGAGCCCTTCCCCGACTGCGCACACGAGCGGGGAGCCGTACGCCTCGCCGGCGAAGAGCGGAGCGTCCTTCGTGTTGGAGAGCGGCGCTTCAGCCGTATACGCCGACGGGCCGCAGCCACCATCGGGCACCGGCGCCGCCGTCCAAGTTCCCTCGTATTCGACCCCGACATGCGTGGGACCGTTGATGTCGAGGCGCACGACCAGCGGCGGCACGCCATCCGTCTTCGGCACGACCGGAGCGTCCGTCCTCGAATCCGGTGAGTCCGCATCAGCAGTGCTCGCGTCGGTCGAGTCCGTGCGCTCGTTCGTCACGGAGGTGCCGACCGCCGTGAGGCCACACGCTCCGCACGCAAGCGTGAGCGCGAGCAGTAGCGGACGCCGTTTCCTTGCGAGGACGCCCAACATGCGGCGGGCAGGCTAGCATGGCAGCTCCGTCGGACGACGTCGCCGAGCGCGACCGTCGCTCACGCGCTATCCTCGGCACATGCGCGCTCTTGCTTGCTTCGGGCTTTCCCTCACGCTCTCCCTCCTCGGCTCGGGGTGCAGCGGCGCCTCGTCGAACCATGAGCCGGCGGGGGCGACGAGCGCGAAGGTCGCCGTCGAGAACCCGACGGGCACGTGCACCGCCCCCGACTCGGGAGCCCGCGCCGGCTATCACGTTCCCGGCGACTCGCAGTGGCTCCCGGACTGCAAGATCATGCTCGCGCGCGAGTACTGGCGGGTCTTCGTGACCAAGCCGGGCTCGGCGTATCTCGTTCCGCGTCCCGACGGCGACAGGGGCCTCGAGCACGCGTGCACGGTCGAGAGCAATCCGCTGCATGCGGTGGTCGTGAAGCACGCGCTCTGCAAGCCTGCGTCGTCGCAAGCGGAGGTGGAGCGGGTCAACGACCTCCCTCCGAGCGACGCTCTGGCCATCGCTCACGAGCTCCACGCTTCGCTGCGCTTCATCGCGAGCGACGAGGGGCTCGGAATCGCGCCCTTCCCCATGCCGAGCGACATCATCGACGCGTGCAACTTACACTCGAATGCAGATGCCCCGGAGCTCGACGCGATCTGCAAGCGAGAGAAGGAGCGCCTCGGCTCGGGCCACCTCGTCGGGTTCACGTACGTGGGCCCCGGCGGCGTCGCCCTCGCCAAGCGCCTGAACGAGCTCTACGCGATCCCGCTCGACTGAACCTCATTGGGTTCGCTCGAGGCCGAGTCGGAGGCCGACGCGGCCCGAGCGGTGCAGGCTCACAGCGCCTGCTGCTTCGTCCCCGGCTCGAGCTTGCCGTCCTTCGTCGTGACCTGGAATTTCGAGCCGTCCCACGCGAGGACGAGGACGCGGAACCGAACGGGACGCTGGAGAATGTCGCTCTTGTAGCGGACGGCTTGGGCGAGACGCGCCCAAGCGTCCGGAGCACCGAGCACCGCGTAGAGGCCGACCGCACCGGCGTCGGTGACCTCACCGGCAAGCGTCTCCTTCTTCTCGTCCGCGGCGCCGAGCACGAGCTTGGCGTCGAGGTCGTCCCACGTGAGGATCGCGAGCGAGCCCGGTCCGCTGAACAGCGTCAGCTCCTTCAGCTTGCGGCCGATCGCCTCCGGCGTGGCGCCCGACGCGGGGTCGGGCTTGTCGAGCAGCATTGCGAGACGGGACGCCGAGAGCATACGCGCGAACACGCGCGGATCGTTCGGGCCGGACGTCCCTTCACTGCCGGCGACCTCGCGCTCGATGTGAAGGGCCTCGTCGATGCGTCCCGCGCCGGCAGCGGCGTTCGCGAGACGAAGCCAGGCGAGGGGGTTCTTCGCGTCGAGATCGGTGAGCGTCTTGTACTGGCGGTAGGCCGCGCCGTACCAACCCTGGCGGAGATAGATGTCGCCGAGGACGCGCCGCGCTTCGCGGCTCTGTCCGTCGAACTCGACGATCTCGGAATACGTGCGGAGCGCTTCCTCTTCTTCGCCCGCGGCCGCGAGCACATCACCGAGGTGCTGCGCGAGCGTCGGGGTCATGAAGCCGCGATCGCGGAGACGGCGGCCATGGGCGATCGCCTCGTTCCGCTGTCCCGCGCGAGCGAGGACCTTCACGTAGCGGACGTCGCCCTGAGGATCGTTCGGTGCCGCGAGCATCGCCGTCTTGACGATGACGAGCTGCTTGTCGACCTTGTCGGTGCTCGAGAGCTCGTTGTCGACGCGTATCCAGTCGACGCCGCCGTGCATCACGCGCGAGACGGCCGCCGCGATCCGCAGGTCGACCGTGCGACGAAGGAGCCCCCGCGCCACGAAGCGCGCTGCCTCCGGCCAGGGCGCGAGATGCGCGAGGAACGTCTCGGCGGTCTGTTCGGTCTCGATCCGCCGGCCGAGGATGTCGAGGAGCGCGGCCTCGTCGCGCCAGTCGGGGAGCTCACACGCGGCGTACGCGCGATCGTAGACGGCCGCGAGCTCGTGGCCGCTCGTGATCTTCCTCGCTCGCTTCTGCCAGAGGAGCGCGCGCTCGGAGAGCGGTCGGCTCGCGACGTCGCTGCAGAGCGAGAGGGCACGAAGGACCGCCGGACGATGCGCGACCGCAGCATTGAACGACGGCTCGTTCTTGGCGCGTCCCGTCTTGTCGTCGGCCGCCGTGGCGGCGGCCGCCTTTCGCATCGCGACCGGTGGCGGAGCAGGCGCAGCAGCCGGGGTCGGCACCGGGCGCGCGAACGCGGTCCCGGGCGCGTGCGGCGCCATCCCGAAGCTCCCGCCTGGCGTCGGCATGTCGGCGACGCCAGGCGCGACCTCGGCCGGCGCTGCGGAGGCCGCCGGGGCCGACGTCCACTCCGTCGTGGCCGTGGCCGTGGGCGCGGACGCGACGAAGCCGCCGGCTCCGCCCTGACGCGCGACACCGTCGGCCATCAGCGTCTCCTCACGCTCGGTCGACGCGGCGCTCGCCTTCTCGCTCCGGCTGCATCCCATCACGGCCGCGGGCGGCGCCCCGGGCAAGAGCCCGTTCATCAACCGCTCATCGTCGCCGGGACGCTCGATCGACGTGAGGCGCACGCCGCGAACGCGCGAACGACGACGCGGGATGCCCTGCCGCGCATACGCGCCCTCGTCCTCGAGAGCGAGCGAGCTCGTGTACGGTGTGATGAGACCGTATTCGGCGCCGAGCTGGAGGATCTGCGCGCGGTTGTCGTCGGTGCCCGCGGCCGAGCCCATGAGACGGCGCGCGTATTCGGCCGCCCAGAGGCGCGGGACCTGAGAGGCCGTGACCGACGTCGTGTCGACATCGAGCGCGAGTTTGTCCTCGAAGTCCTTCGCCCCGAAACGGCCACGGACGGTGACCTTGTCCGGGAGCGGATGGTGCGTCCGCGCGAGCAGGACGAGCTCCTCGCCGCGCGAGAGCTTGCCGGTCACCGAGTAGAGGGGCTGATCGAGGCCAGCGCCGAGGTCGAACGCGACGTCGGTGATGACCGGCGTCTTCATTGCGCTCGCGAGACGGAGCGACTGCCCCGTGGTCTGACTCGCCTCGTCGACGCGCACGTATTGCCCACCGCCCGCGCGCGCGAGCTCGGCGAGGAGCTCGTGACTGGACGATGCGCCGGTGCCGAGCGCAAAGAAGCGCGCACGCGATCCCGTGAGCGATCGGCGCAGGCGCTCGAGCAAGGCCTCGGCTCCGGTCTCGCCCGACGTCGGAGCACCATCGCCGACGTACACGACCGCGGCTTGCTCCTTGCCGTGGAGGCGAGCGAGCGCGGGCTCGAACATCGCGCCGATGTCGGTCGCGCCACCCGCCCCATGATCGGCGAGCTTCTCGAGCGCCTTGCCGATCTCGGCCTCGGTCGCGGGCGCCAGGTCGTCCTTCGGATAGACGACGCGCGGAGCGACATCGAGCGCGATGACTGCGAAGTGATCGCCGTCGGAGAGCGCTCGGAGCGTCGCCTCGGTCGCCGCGATGCGGAGCTGCCTTGCAGACTCGTCGCCTCCTGCTGACGTATCGACGACGACGACGACGTCCGCGCTCGGCGCCGCCAGCTTCGCGAAGTCCTTCTCCGCGATCGGCTTGTCCGCGCCCCACGGAGCCCATCGGAGCATCACGTAGTCGGCCTGATCCGGGCCCGCCTGGAAGCGCCACGCCGAGACGGGCGGCCGCTTCTTCTTGTGTGTCATCTCGAGCTGGAAGTCCGCGCGTGGAACGTAGCCGCTCCGGCGCATCGAGACCGTGCGACCGCCGCCTTCGACGCGAGCGTCGAGTGAGGTCGCGAGACCGATGTCCTGCTCGGTTCCACCGACGTCGACCGAGAGCGCAAACTCGTCGAAGCGCACGGGATCGTCCGACCGAAGCGGGTAGACGTAACGCGTCTTGCCTTCGACGACGGGGAGCATCTCGATGTAGCGAAGGACGACGCGACGTGATCCGCTCGCCGGGATGGGAAAGATGCGCGCGCGATAGGTGCGTCCATCGACCCACTCGAGGAGCGCGGGGTCGTTCGCCTGCCGGACGGCGGCCTCGTAACGAGCCGCGGCTTCGCGCTTCTCGATCACCTCACCTTCGACCAGACGTCCATTCGTCTCGAGCGCAAAGCCCGTCACCGTCGCGGTCGGCGGGACAGTGAACCAGTAGTAGCCCTCGATCGGCGTACCGCCCGGGTTCGAGAAGGACTGATCGACCTCGGTCTCCGCGATGCCGTCGCGAACGACGGCCTTCACCACCTGCTTCGCGATCCCGAGCTTCTGCGCAGCCGAGCCGGCAGCTGACGCGGGGTCGAGCCCATAGAGGCGCCCGGTGCCGCTGCCGATGAAGCGACCGGCTCCGCGCTGATCGACCATGCCGCCGGTCCAGTCGTTCCAGAACTTCACGCTCGCGACCTCGGGCTTGCCATCCCCCGTGGCCTTGCCCTGTTCGCCCGCGCCGATCTCGACCCGACCGCCGGGCGAGCTCATCACCGCGAGGCCTCGCGAGACGTAGACCGCGATGGCACTCCCCTCACGCCGTACGTCGATGCCGGCGTCGGACGCGGTCGCGACGTAGTTGCCCGACTTGATCGCGAACGCATCGCTGCCAGTGCGCGGAGCATCGACCCAGATCTCGCCCGAGGTGAGCTCCACGCCGTGCTCGAGCAGCTTGAGCGTCGTTTCCGAGCGGAGGAACACCGCGGCGCCGTCGCCGGTCCGCACGAGCGCGCGGGCGCCCTTGTTGGTCGTGATCGTCGCGCCGCTCGCCAGCGGCATCCCCGAGAGCGCGCGGCCATCGCTGCCCTCGACGACGACGTCGCCTGCTGCAAGGTCGAGCCGTGCGCCGAGCGAGCGCGCCTGCTTCGGCGGCGGTGTCTTCAGCACGTAGTGAGCACCGACGGCGCCGAGCGAGCAGACGGCGATGGCGGCGACCAGGATCGTGCGGAGCGGGAAGCGTCGCTTCGGCGGCTCGACCACCACATCGGCCGTTGGTACGCGGTAGGGGCCGGCCGCGTGATGGTGGAACGGCGGTCCAGGCATCGGAGGCGGCGCGTTCGGCGCCATGCCCGCGCCTCCCGGCGGCGCAGGTGGTGGTGGCAGTGGCGGAGGCGGGGGCTCACCCGCCGAGCCGGTCGCGCCCTCTTCTGCGCCAAGGCGATCTTGCTCGGGAGCTGCGGCGTCGAGAGGGGGCTGCGGCGGGGTCGGTGCGCTCGGGTCGTGCATTGGCCTGGCACCAGGGTACGTGCCCCGCGCGCGAACGATCTGGACGAACCATCATCGCCCGCGACGCGCGCCCGGCGAGCGGAGCGATCGGTCGGATCGCCATGTGATCCGCGGTAGCACGCGAACGAACGTCTCGCGTCGAGGCTATGGCTTGCGCGCCGACGGCGGCACCGATGGCACCGGCGGGACCGCGGGATGCCCGGTGGGCGGCGGATCCGAAACGATGTCGAGGCGCGGCGGAGGCTCGGAGACGGTCACGGGCGGCGGCGCCGCGGTCATGCTCGGCACCCACGTGTCGAGGCCGAGGGGCGCGAAGACCTCGCGGCCCTTCGCGGGGAGCGGCTGGAGAGTGCTCACGAGCGCCTCCTTGCGGAGGTAGAGCTCCTCGCGTCGACCGCCCTCGGCTTCCGTCTTCAGCGTGAGCTCGAACGCGTTCGGGCTCCGCTTCGCGATCTCGCGCACCGTCGGGGCGAACATGGAGACGAGGCGAACGACGAACGGAACGGCGAGCCCGCTCTCGAAGACGGGCTGCCCGTCGAGCGCGACGTTGATGAGCTGCTCCTTCTGGTCCGCGACCTCGCGTGTCGCTGCCTTGAGAGCGGCCCAGACGCGCTCGAGGTGCGCGACGTCCTGTCCTCCGAGATTGCCCGGCAGCGCCTCGGCGTTCGGCGCCCCGGGATGCTCGACGGTACCTGCGACTCCGCCCGCCTCGTCGCGACGGATGCGGAACACGAGCATCTCCTTCTCGGCGAGCTTGCGGCGCAACGCGAGCTCGAAGGCATCCTCGCTCATGTCGATCTGCACGATCGTCCAGTCGTCGACGACGAGCTCCTTCGCGGTCACGGTGCCGCGAAGCCAGCTCTTCTCGACGCCGACGCGCAAGGCAACGCCCTCCGCGAAATCGGCGACCTTTCGTGGAGCGGTCCACGCGGTAGTGCGGTGCGGTGCGACCGTGAACGACGTCGCGATCCCGTCGGGATGCACGAAGGCAGCGCTGCCCGAGTGGCGCGCTTCCTTGCCGTCGATGTTGAGCCGAAGTGCGATCGTCGTCGTGAGGACGGGGATGCGCGCCGCCTTGAGGAACGCCTCGAGCTGCGCTCGCATCTCGGAGGCGCGGCGGTCGCTGTCGCTGCGTAGCTGGAGCGACTCGCGCTCGTTCGCTCCGAGCGTGCTCTTGCGATGCTCCTCGATGTAGTGCGTCGCGTACTCGGCGACCGTGCGCGCGTATTCGAGCGCGTGCTGGTGCTGGACCTTCTGCGCGGTGTCCTGCACGGCGCGCATCACGACGTTGTGGAACTGCTCGAGCGCCTCGAGCCCCTTCACGCGGTTCTGCGCGAGCTCCTCACGTTGCCGCGCGAGGGCCGTGCCCTCGACGTCGAGCTGCACGATGCGCGTCGAGGCGGACATGAATGCCTCGAGGGTCGTGAGGAAGTTGTACCCGAGCGGAAACGGCGTGGAGTCTCCGAAGAGGTAACGCATCGCCAGCGAAGGATACCGAACTTGGGGCTCACACCCCAACAACCCGCAAAGGTGAGCCCCACAAAGACCCGTCGAAGCGTCCGCCGCCCTGGTCCGCTCTGCAACAGGCGGGATCGACTACTGGAGGCGGCGCGCTTGCTCGACGATGACCGCCTCGTCGGCGTCGATGTCGATGTCGACCGGGGAGCCGTGGATCGCGTCGAGCGCGCGTTTGGCGTAGCCGCGAACGATTGGATAGGGGTGCGTGAGCTGGCCGGCGAGGACGGGCACGGCCGACTTCACGCGCGCATCGCCGAGGAGCTGGAACGCGACCGCCTGCTCGTGGGGCTTGCCGCGCTCGGCGGTGGCGAGGACGGCGTTCGCGTCGAGCGAGCCATAGAGCTTCTCGAGAGCGCCTCGCTCGTAGCGCTTGTTCCACCACTTCTCCATCGTGCGAACGAGCGTGCCGACCTCCTTGTCGGCATGACAGAGCGCGCATTCGACCGGGCGATCGAGAAGGACCTTCGGCATGTCGGTCGGCGAGCCGATGCGGTGGTAGCGCGAGAGCGTCCCGTCGAGCGCCATGTTCTTCCGCGGCATGTGACAGTTGAGGCAACGGGCGCCTTCACCGGCGGGATCGTGGTGAGAGTGGGCGCGGAGCGCATCCGGTGACGAATAGCTGTCGTGGCAGCGCGTGCAGAGCGCGTCCTCCTTCGCGGGCTCGAGCTTCCGAAGCGCCGACGTGCCGTCGTGCGCGTGGGGATCGTGACAGTCGGAGCACGCCAGCTTCGAGGCGCAGCCTCCGAGCATCATGTCGCGCGCCTCGCCGGAGTTGATGTTGCTTCCGCCGGGCGAACGCTTGCGCGATCCGCCCTCCCAGGTCGGGTCGTAGCCGGAGAAGAGGACCTGATGGCACCGCGCACACACACGATTGAGCGTCTCCGCCCGCTTCCCGTTCGCGGCGAGGCGCGCGCTCCGCGGCGGGGCGAGCCGGACCTCGAACGCATCGCTCACCGGCTCGAACGACGGAAGCCGCGTCGGATCCTTCACGTGCTCGGCGGCGCCGAGATGGCACGACTCGCAGCCGATGCCGACTTCGACGAGGTGGCTCGCGCGGAAACGCGAGCGCGTCGTCGCGACCGCGTTCTGCAGCGTGGGCTTCGTCCCCGGAGCTCCGAGACGGGCGAGCTCCTGCTCGAGCATCGACGTCATCGCGGCCTGGTTCGTCACCGCGTAGCTCGCGCGCATCGACGCCGGGAGAAGCGGATCGAGCACCTGGCCTTGGTAGCCGCCGGTCCCCGCGAGCGCGCCGAGCACGGTCGACACGTACGGCACGGTGTTGTGGCAGAAGATGCAGGTCTGGTTCCAGACCGCGCCGATCTTGAGACCGTCGCGCTCCTTCACCATCACGGAGTAGCCCTTGTAGCGGAGCTTCTGCTCCGCGAGCATGTAGCTCACCGGGAACACGCGCTCGTGGGACGGATCGCCCAGCGCGGGCGCGCCTTCACGCACCGCTCCGACCGCGACCCCCGCGTAGTCCTCGCGATGATGCCCGCCGATGACCCGGGTCAGCTTGTAGATGCCGTCTCCGAAACGCTTCGACGAGATCGTGATGAAGCGATCGGCCCCCGCAGACTCGAGCCGCACGGTGTCACCGTGGAAGTGGAACACCGTGCCGTCGAACGGGCCCTTCACGTCCGCGGTCCGTGCCTCACGGGTCATGTTGCGCATCGGCGAGCGACGCCAGGTGTCGACGTACTCAGCGTGGCATCGCTCGCAGGCGTGCGACCCTGCGTAGTCCGCGAACTCCACGTTGCTCGTCACCGTGCCGGATCCCGAGGCAGCCGCCGGCCGCTTCGCCCCGCCGCTCGACGCGCCGGGCGAACCGCTGCACGCCGCGATGGCCGCCGCAGAGAGGACCGCCAGAAGGACCAGAAGCATCCCCCTTCCCGGCGGTGTCACGTGAGCCACTCTCCCGCGCGAGCGAGCGTCCGGATGTGCTCCCGGATCAGACCGAGGAAGGAGCGCTTGTACTCCGGGTTCTTGATCTTCGCTGCGCGAGCGAGGAGCCGATCGCGCGCGGCGCCGATCGCCTTCCGTGCGCCTTCGACGTCACCCTTCGCATGAAGCGCCTCGGCGTAGGCCACGCGGATGATCGCCTCCCCCTCGGCGACGCCACCGACCTCCGAAAGCAGGCGCATCGCCTCCGCCGCGACGACGAAGCTCTCGTCGGGCGAGGCGCCCTTGTGGAGCATCGTCAGCGTCATGAACGCGAGCAGCGCCGCGCGATAAGGCGGAGCATGCTCGAGGAGAGGAAGCGCCCTCCGCTCCTCCGCCTCGGCCGCGTCGTTCTCACTGGCGAAGTAGTACACGCCTGCCAGGTACGCGCGCGCGCGCCCCTCGCCGACGCGATCGCGCTGGGCCGCGTATGCCGCGATGACCTCCTCCGTCGTGCGGACGGCCTCTTCACGCCGGCTGGTGCGCACGTAGAGGTACCCGAGCCGGAGCTTCGCGTCGTTCACGACCGTCGCGAGGCCCAGGCGCTCGGCAGACTCCCGTGCGTCGCGGAGGACGGACTCGGCGACCGAATACGCGCCCAGCTCGAGGAGCGCCGAGCCTGCGTTCTGCCGCTGTCTCGCCGCGTTCCTTCCGTCGCCGAGCAGCTCGAAACACCCGACCGCCTCCTGCGCGAGCACGGCCGCCTTCTCGAGGTCGCCCTCCCACGACGCCCGAGCGACGTTGGCCGAGAGGAGGAACGCGCGCGCGGCCGGGTCCTTCGCGATGAAGGCCTCGTCGCGATCGATCGGCGCGAGGAGCGCACCGGCCACGTCGTAGATGCCGGCGACGCCGAGTGACGTCGCGATGCGCGAGGTGGCGATCACGCGCGCCGTGGTCATCGCCGCAACCTGCTCGCTGCCGGCGGAAGCGACCTCGAGGACGCGCTCCGCGACGGCGCGCGCTTCCTCGACGTGCCCGAGCGTCATCGCGGACTCGGTCGCCTCCGCAGCGGCGACGTACCAATCGCCTTCGCCCCTGGGTAGATCGCGCATCGCGGCATACGAGTGCTCGCGCGCCGCATCGTGCTCTCCCGACCAGCGCGACGCCTCTGCGAGCACGAGACGAAGGTTGCCGTGCTCGACGCCGGACGCGCCCGCCTGGATCGCGCGATCCGCGCGGAGCTTCGCGGCGACGAAGTCGTTGCCCTCGAGCGCCTGGGAGGCCGCGCGACCGTAGAATCCCGCCGCCCGCTCACCTACTCCACCGCGCTCGAAGTGCTCGCCGAGGAGCATCGGGTCGTGCTCGCCTGCGTGCTCGAGCCACTCGGCGGCGAGCCGATGACCGAGCGCCTGGTCCTCCGGCGTGAGCATCTGATACGCGGCATCACGGACGATCGCGTGGCGGAACGCGTACTCACGGTCGCTCGGGAAGCGCGAGTCGTCGCGACGCTGGATGATCTCGCGGCGCATGAGCTCGCCGAGCCACTCGTCGACCTCGCTCGCCTTGTACTCACCTCCGGTGAGCGCGAGGATGCCGCCGCGCCAGAAGGCCTCGCCGAAGACGCTCGCCGCGCGGAGCACCCGGCGCGCCATCGGATCGAGGCGCTCGAGACGCGCCTCCACCATCGCGAGCACGGTGGTCGGGAGCGCCCACGGGTCGGCCGCCACCGCCGACGAGGCAGGCGGGGGCGGAACGGTACCGGGCGGAAACGTCGCGGGCCGCGCCGGGCCCCGTCCGGTGCCTTCCGCGTACGCGCGGATCAGCTCCTCGAGATAGAAGACGTTGCCTGCCGAGCGATCGAGCAGACGCGCGACCTCCGCCGCGCTCAGGTCCTCGCCGAGGACATCGCGAACGAGACGCTCGCCCGCCCGACGGACGAGCGGGCCGAGCCGCACTTCTTGCAGGCTGCGCTGCGCCCACAGCTGCGGGAAGGCGTCGTGAACGTCGCCACGCGCCACCGCGAGCACCATGAAGCTCCGATCGGTCGCGGCACGAAGCGCGGCGTCGAGGAGGTTCACGCTCGGAAGATCGCCCCAGTGCAGGTCCTCGATCACGACGACGCACGGCGCGGCGCTGCTCTCGGCAACGACGAAATCGCAGAACGCGCGTCGCATCTGATCGCCCATCAGGATCGCGTCCTGCCTGGCGGCCCGGAGCTGGACGCTCTCCGCGTCCGAGAACCAGATGCTCGTGATCTCGCCGAGGAACTCCGCGACCCGTCCGACGTCCGCCTCGGGCACGTTGCGGGCGACGCGGGCGCGGAGCTTCTGCTGGCGCACGACGAGCGGCTCGCCTCCGCTGACGCCCGCGCTCCAGCAGAGGAGCCGCGCGATGAGCGCGAAGGGCGAGCCCTCGCTCATCGCGTCGCCACGGGCGAGCAGGATCTCGGCGCCACGCTCGCGAAGCTGCCGGAGGACCTCCGTGACGAGGCGCGACTTACCCGCGCCGGGGAAGCCCGTCACCAGGACCGCCCGCGCGACCGGCTCGTCCACGCACTCGTCGTAGAGCGCGAGGAGCGTCGATAGCTCACGCTCACGGCCGACGAACGGCGTCGGCTTGCCGAGGAGCGTGCGCGCCTTGGTCTCGCGCTCGCGGAGACCCCGGATGAAGAGGCCGCGATCGTCGCCGCCGACGTCGAAGCGCATGTCGAGGAGGCCGGCCGTCGTCTCGTCGAGGAAGACGGGGCTCTGGCCGTGGAGCGTCTCGTCGCTCATCCCGACCTGCCGCGTGCGCGCCGACGCCAGGATCGACGCCGCACGCTCGAGCACCTCACCGACGGCGCTCCGCCCGGTGACCGTCGCGAGCCCCGTCGCGAGGACGACGTGCGCCTCGATGAGGTGAGATCGCAGCGCGAGCGCGCAGCGCGCCGCTTGCGCGGCCTGATCGCTCGCGCTTCCCTTCCCCGCGAGCGTCACGACGATCGATCCGTCGGCGAGGATCTCGGACTCGGCGCCGAAGCTGAGAGCCACCGTGCGCGGATCGAACGACGCCGCCATCGTCTCCACCGTGCTCAGCTCGTCGAGACCGTCAACGAGTCCTTCGACGTGCGGGAACGCCGCCATGACGACGCACACGAGCCGGCGCTCGCCCGCCGTCAGCGCGCGCATCGCGGGAAGGCTCGCGCGCTGCGCGGGGGAATCCCTCACGGCCGCGAAGGCCTCGAGCTCCTTCAGGACGGCGCCGCCGCTCCCGGGCCGGGAGGCAGGGTGCTTCGAGAGCATCCGCGAGAGAAGATCGTCGAGCGCCGGTGGGACCTCGATCCCGATCTCCCGAAGGCTCGGCGGGCTCTCGAGGAGGATCTTCGCGAGGAGCGCCGCCACGTTCTCTGCGGCGAAGGCCGGACGCCCCGCGATGCACTCGTAGACGAGGCAGCCGAGAGCAAAGACATCGGCACGCGCATCGAGCTCCCTCGCGCCACGCGCCTGCTCCGGCGCCATGTAGCCGGGCGTGCCGACCATGATGCCGCTCCGGGTCGAGGGCAAGGCCGCCCCCATCAACCGCGCGACGCCGAAGTCGAGCACCTTCGCGAGGTCGACCGACTTGTTCGGCAAGAACACGTTCGACGGCTTGATGTCGCGATGGATGATCCCCTTGTCGTGCAGCGCCGCGAGCGCCTCGGCGATCCGTCGCGCGACGGTGAGCGTCTCGTGGAGCGTGAGCCCGCTGCGCTCGATCCGGTCGGCGAGGTCCTCTCCCTCGAGCCACTCCATCGCGAGGTACGGACGCCCGCCCTCGATCACGCCGTGCGCGACGTACTTCACGATGCGGGGGTGCGTGAGGTCGGCGAGGATCTGCGCCTCGCGCTTGAAGCGCTCGGCCTCGCGGACGAGCGACCCGTAGAGCACCTTCACCGCGACCAGGCCGCCCGTGAGCCGGTCCTTCGCGCGGAACACCTCGCCCATCCCGCCCGCGCCGACGAGCCGCTCGATCGTGAAGCGATCCGCGATAATCCGGTCCACCACGGACGCGAGACTAGCCGACCTTTCGCATGGGCGACATGGGAGGGACGACAGCGCTGCCGTCGGTCGTTCCCCCGGCCAGGCGCTGCTCGAGGCGCACCACGAGTCGGCGGACCAGATCGCGATCATCTGCGAAGATCGCATGGCCGGTGTCAGGCAAGAGCTCGAGCTCGGCGCGCGGAATACCGCGAGCGAGCACCTCCGCGTTGCGCCTCGGGATCAGCATGTCCTCCGCGCCTGCGACCACGAGCGCGGGGCAGACGATGCGCGACAGTCGCGGAGCAACGAAGTGCGTCGATGCCGCGAAGAGATGCCCGGCGAACGTCGCCGGCGACGTCGGATCTTCGCGCATCGCGCTCGGCCAGTCGCGGAGGATCTCTGCCGCACGCGCCCACTTCGACCTGGGCAGGAGCAGCCGTGCCATCTTCGCCTGCGCGTTCCGACCGGCGAGCGGCACCGAGAGCAGGCGATAGAGCGACGTCGGCGCAGGCAGCGCTCCCGCGAGGAAGCCCGGCGTGGTGGCGAGGAGCACGAGCCCGCGCACGCGGGAGGGATGCCGGAGCGCGACGTGCTGCGCGATCATTCCACCCATCGAGATCCCCACGACGATCGCGTCGTTCACGCCCGCATCGTCGAGGACCGCCGCCACGTCGTCCGCCATCGTCCCCATCGTCCACGGGGGACGAGGACGCCCGCTCTTCCCGGTCCCCCGGTTGTCGACGGCGATGACCCGGCGGGACCGCCCCTCCTCCTTCGCGAGGATGTCGGGGATGTCGAACCAGAAGCGCGAAGAAAGTCCGAGCCCTTGCAGGAGCACGACGGCGGGCTCCCCGGGGGCGCCGCGGGTCACGTAGTGGATGCTGGCGCCCGGGCGATTCACGAAGGGCATGGTCGTCTCCCCAATCTATCGCCTACGTTTGTCCCATGGCAGGTCGCTCGACGCCGAAGAAGCGAACCGTGAACGTAGCGAAGCGCGAGACCACGGCAAGGAAGGTCGCCGCCAAGCCGAAGGCCACCTCCGCCGCGAAACGGGCGAAGACGAAAGCCATCGCCAAGGCGAAGAAGACCGCCAACGCGAAGGCCCCCAAAAAGCCGAAGCCCACCAAGGCGAACGCCGCCACCAAGCAGAAGGTCGCCGCAAAGGCGAAAGCGACCACCAAGGCGAAGGTCTCGAAGGCGAAGGCCGCCACCAAGGCGAAAGCCCCCAACGCGAGGGCCGCCAAGGCGAAAGCGACCACCAAGGCGAAGGTCTCGAAGGCGAAAGCCGCCACCAAGGCGAAGGTCTCGAAGGCGAAAGCCGCCACCATGGCCAAGACCACCGCAAAGGCGAAAGCGACCTCCAGGGCGACGGTCTCGAAGGCGAAGACCTCCACCAAGGCGAAGAGCGCCAACGCGAAGGCGGTCGCCGAGATGACGACCGCCGCCGAGGCGCCGACGACCGCGAGCGAGAAGAGGCCCGCCGAATCGAACCACGCCGCGTCCGCGCCGAAGGTCCCCTCGCCAACGACGAACGGCGTGACGTCACATGCGACGGCCGCGGTATCGCCATCGACGGAGCGCTCGCCGAACACGCGGGCGCCCACGTCGCCATCCGATCGCGTCCTCGCGACTTGCGCCGAGCTCCCTTCGGAGCGCGCGCTCACCGACGAGGAGCGCGATGCGATGGCGAAGGTCTCGGAGACCGCGCGAGAGTTCGTCGGCGCCGACGGCGCACCGGGAGAGGTCATCGAGCGCATCGCGGAGTTCGTCGACGAAGTGCGCGTCGGACGACGCGACGCGCCCGAGAGCCAGGACGTCCGGCTCGGCCTCGGCGTCCTATGGGGAGAGCAGCTCCGTGCTCAGGTCGGCTGGCGCTGGGTCCACCTCACCTACCCCGACGGCTTCGCGTCGTACGCGCTCGTCCCCGACGATCGCGCGTTTGCATGCTTCCCGCTGAACCGGCTCCCGGAGGCGCTCCACCAGGGCGGCACGAACACCTCGGCCCATGTCTTCGAGTCGATCCGCACGGGCACACTCCCTGCCCGCAAGGCGAACGCCTACCTCGTGATCGGCTAGCGTCGTGCGCGCTTGCATCGACGCTCGACTCGCCGACTCGACGGGCTTCGGGCTCGCGAAAGCCCAGGAACCTCAGACCTCGGGCGGCAGTCTCAAAGGAGGCCGGCGTCAGCGCCGCAAACTTCCGCCGCCGCAAGTGCATACGGCCCGGTGATGTCACGAGCACGTCGATGAACTGACGCGCAAATCGACAGTCGCCAGGAGGCGGCGTCGGGGAGGCGGGCCCTCGCGCCCGCACAAGGAGCGGACGAGAACCCCGTAGGTCGGAAGACGCCGGCAAGCGACGGCCACGCGCACGCGATCTCTCGAACAGACCTAGCGACCACGTCACAGCGCGTTGCCGTCGCCGGAAGCCCCCCCGCAGTCGGCAAGGCCGCGACGCGGGCGTGAGGGCCCGCCTCCCCGGCGACGCCGGTGTAACAGCAGCGACAATCCGTGAGCGGAGATGCGCGGCTCACCCCATGCCGCATGCGAGGCATGGCTCGGTCCCCGACGACGGCGACGAGACGCCGGGCGCGACAGGCGGTCCCTCGAGGGGGTTCCACTCCGGAGGCAGGTGCTGCGGCTCCGACGGCGGGCTCGCCTCCTCGTCTTCGGACGAGGACGAGGACGAGGACGAGGACGAGGGCGAGGGCGAGGCTCCATCGGGCGAGGTCGCATCATCCGGACGTGGAGAGGCCTTGGAGTCCTCGGCGGGCTCCGAGCTGACCGGCGTCGCCGCGTGCGACTCGCTCTGGATGTTCTGATCGGTCCTGGTGGACGCGGGCTCGGTTGCCTCGGCTCCACATCCTGCGACGACGGGAGCGGCCACGGCGAGCAGACCAAGAATGCGCTGCGGGATCTTCATGATAAGCCTCGTCCTTCAATCGAACGATCGCGTGAAGAGAGAGCAGCGCCCGGACTCGATTTGTTCCGTCGACTCCCCTTCAATCGAGCCGCGCGGCACGAACGCCATCGACGTCATCGGCGGTCGCGCGAGATCCGTTCGACGCAGCTCGACGACAAACCACACGCATGCGGTAGCATGCGACGGAGCCCGGCCGCCGCCGACGGATCGATCGCTTTGGCATCCTGCCCCTCGCGAGCAGCAGACCGAGCCTCAGATCCACATCCCAATCGCGAAGTAGAACCCCCCAAATAGCCAGCTCAGCGCAGCCCAGAGGAGTGCGCCAGGAGGAGCTTCTCGCGTCCAAAAGTAGACGCAAAGAGGAATGACCGTCGTGAGTGTCGCGAACAGAAGGCCAGTCCATGCACGGGGAAGCGCTTCGTCCGGGACGATCGCCCACCCCGCGAACGGTCCCATCATCATGTACCCGAAAATGATCGCGTGATCGTGATTCACCGAGACTGCCGCACACCCGCCATTGCATCCACCGATGAGAAGGAGGCACGCCGCGACCTCGTGCCATTGGACGGGTGGCATTCGAGGCCCTTGAAGCTCTGACGGGTCCACGAACTCGATATGCCTCACGGTGCTGCGAACGCGAGTGCGCTCGCGCGGAGTGGTCGAAGCCGGCGTCCGAACGGCCAGCGGCCAAGAGTGAGCCGCAGCCATCACCATCCGCATTGCACTCGAAGTGCGCGACGATTCAGAACTACGAGCGCGGCGGGCGGAGCCACGCCTTCTCGCCCCACGGGCAGCGGAAGTGCTGCGGCTTCGTCAGGACCCACAGCGTCGGGACCGGCGCGGGCTCCTCCGGGTACGGGCCTTCGCCGTCGGTGAAGTAGACGACACCGTCGACGTCGTGCGCACCGAGTACCGAGGGCGCGAACACCGCGCGGAGGTCCGTGCCGCCACGTCCGACGACGTTCTCGATTCGCCCCGCGAACGGGTAGACGCGGGCCACCGCCACGTCGCACTCCGCGATCGTCACGTGCACGCGCTCCGAGAGGACGACGAGCTGACGCGCGATCTCCTCGAGCTCTTGCTTCGTCATGCTCAGCGACGTGTCGATCGCGACGAGCAGGCGCTGCTCCGCGGTGCGTCGCGGCGCCCAGCTCCGACCGGGAACCTCGAAGACGCGATCCGGGAAGCGGCGGCTCGGCCGCGACCACGTATGCACCGGTGCTCGTACACGCGCGACGAACATCGCGAGGGCGGCTCGCCAGTCGATGATCACGTCGGGTGCACGCGTCGTCTCGGAGAGCTCCTCGATGAGGCGCCCCGGGGTCCGGCCGGCGACGAGGTAACGACGCGAGACGTTCGGGTCGTCGTCGTCGTTCGTGACGGGCGGCTGGGGCGGCGGCCTCTTGCCTCGTCGCTTCGGCGGCGGAGGTTCCTCCGCCGCCCGCTTCGCGGCGCGCTCCGCCTTCGCCTCGGACACGGCACGCCCCACGAGCAGCGCCGTCTGCGCGACACCACCTGCCGAGGTCTCGCCTCGCGCGAGGTGGCGATGATCGTCCACGTTGCCCGAGCCCTGCTCGCCTGCGCCCGGCTTCGGCCGCGAGCCGGTCCCCTGGAGGTGCCGGACGAGGATCTCGTAGCGCTCGATCGTGCTCTGCCCCGGCCGCATTCCGATCGACGAATACGCACGCCACCGGACCGCCGGCGGGAGCTCCTCTTCGATGTACTCGTTCGCCGACATCTCGACGGCGAGATCCATCAGCTCGGGCTCCTCGCACTCCGCGAACTTCGGATGAGTGAGATGCCCCAGCACGACGTGGTGGACCTCGTGGAGCAGCACGCCGCGCAAGTACTGCGGCTCGGCCATGAACGACTCGACGTTCACGTGCAGATAGAAGCGCCCGTCATGGAGAGACACCGCCATTCGTGCAACCGACGGGTCCGCCACGGGCGTCATCTTGGCGAGGATCGCCGCGTAGTACGGATACGCCTCGAGGAAGCTCGGATCGCGAATGAACCCGTCGAGCCACTCCTCGAGCTCGCTGCGCGTCGCCGTCTTCGCGGTGCTCGGGCTCACGACGACCTCACGCCCCAGGGCGAACCGGTGTGATGCCGACGCGCTTCAACGTCTCGACCAGCGGCATCGCGTGCTTCTCGTGGAGCTGGAGGAGCAGATGCCCGAGGCTCTGGCGCGCGACGTTGCTCCGCTTCAGCTCGGCGAGGCGCGACGGCTGCGCGACGAACGCGCGGAGCGCGGTCACGGCGAGCGCGATGCGATGCTGCTTCATGGAGTCGCTCCGCCAGGCCGCGAGCTTCTTCTCGGCCGCGCTTCCGGGGAAACTGCCGAGAAGGTCGGTCGGGTCGACGTCGACGAGCGTGACCGCCGTCGGATTGCCGCCGAGCGCCTCCTGCAGCTTCTCGCGTTGATCGCCCGGCAAATCCGCGAAGAGCGCCTCGAGCGAAGCCAGGGTGAGCTGCCCCTGTGCTGCCAGCACGCCCGCCTCGGGGCCCGAGAGGAGCGGCACGAGGCGTTGCACGATCTCGTCGAGGCGGTCAGTCTGACCTTGCTGCCGATACCCGGCGATCTCCTTCGCGAGCGGCGACGAGGCGCCGTACGTGCCGAGCAACGCGCGCACGTCGAAGCCGACGCGCGTCCCCCACGAGCTCTTCGAGGCGAGCAATGCCTCCACCCACGCCGCCGGCAGATAACCTCCGAGCGCATCGCGAAGCAGCGCCCCATCCTCGAGCTCGGCGGCGGTGAAGGCCTGGAGCAGCTCGGAGGCATAGGTCCACGTGCGAGGCGGCACATCCTCGAGGAGTCGCTCGTGGGCATGTGCCAGCGCGAGGATGCCGGGATGGAGGTTCTTCGTCTGCGCCCACGCGAGCCACGACGCGCGATCGGCGCGCACGGAGACCTGGAGGAACCGCGCGCGCAGCGCCTTGTCGAGCGCCGTCACGTGGTAGTCCGCGGTCTGCGGGTTCACCGTCGCGACGCAGACCCAACCCTCGGGTAGCTCGTACTCGTGGAGACGGCGCGCGGAGAGGAGCTGGAGCGCCGGCTGCTGGATGTAGCGCTCGGCACGGTTGAGCTCCTCGAGGAGGAGAATGCCGGCGCCATCGCGGGGCAGCACGTGCGGGAGCGCGTATTCGGTGCGTCCGTCCTTCACGATCGGAAGCCCGACGAGATCGGGTGGCTCGAGCAAGCTGAGGTCGAGGATGGTGGTCGCGATCCCGAGATCGCTCGCGACGCGCCGGACGATCTCGCTCTTTCCTACGCCGGTCGGTCCCTCGATCAACACGGCGCGCCGCGCGCGATACGCGACCTGGAGGACACGCTCGAGCCGTGGCCCGACAGGAATCGCGAGCGGACGCAGCCCATCGCTCGCACCGGCTTTCGACGACGCGTAGTTCACGCTTCTCCCGTAGCACGAGCCTCGCGCAGCGTGGTCCGTTCGAGCACCGACGAGCACGCGACGCCGCGCTCCGCGACAGCTCATCCAGCACGACCGAGATCACTCCCGGCTCGTCGGCCCGGCGACCTCCGGGGCGGGCCTCATCTCAGCCTCGCTCGCGCACGATCTGCATACCGCGCGGGCCATCCACGCAGATGCGTAGGCCCGGGAAGCGCGGCAGGTATGCAAGCGGAGGTGCGCCTTCGCGACTCCCCCTCACGCGTCGCAGCACGACCTGACTGGCGTCGAGATCGTAGTGCGCCTCGTACTTCGCATCGCCGACGTCGATGGTGAGCGGGAACTCGCGATCGAGGGCCGCCTGGGATTCGAAGGGAAGGTCGGACATCGTCAGATCGACGCCCGAGAGCATCGCGAGGTCGCCGCCATCCTCGACGCCGAGCTCGACCAGACGGTGGAGCACCCACTCGGCAAGCGAGGGCATCGTCCCCTCGCGGGCGACGCCGGCTGGATGTCCACGCGTCGCGAGCTGCGCGGCGAGAGTGATCCGCGCGAGCCGTTCGCGCGTCGTCGCGAGCGCTTCCTTGAAGATGGTGCCGCGCGTGAAGAGCGCGGCGATGGCTGCGCGCGCGATGGCACCCGTAGGGTTCTCCTCGCGCGTCTGGATCACGCGCTCGGCATAGACGCGCTCGACCTTGGCGAGCACGCGCCCGCGCTCGAGGTGGACCGCTGCGAGTCGGTCCTCGCCAAGCCCGGCGCGCGCCATCGTCGCCAGCGAGACTTGTGTAGCGCAGGTGATGAGCAGGCGCGCCCCCTTCCCGGCGCCGAACGAGCGCGCATCGAAGACGATCACGGCATCGACATCGCGCACGCGGTGAACGGCGCTCTCGCGCGCGAGCCCGAGCTCGGTCCCACCGTTGCCGAACTTGAGATCTCGCCCGCGGGCTCGCGCGACGTGGACCACGCGCGGGTCGGCGGCCATCGCGATGCGGGCGAGCGCGTCGCGGTCCACGGGCGTGTTCGTCGGCGCCACGTCGGGCAGGCCTTGAAGGCGCCTCAGGCGCGAGCGGATCCGGCGTGCCTCCTCGACGACGAATGCCGAAACGTGATGGTGCTCGGGACGTCCGATGCGCACGGCACGCACGAGCGCGGTCGCATCACATCCCGCGAGCCGTAGATCGTCGTGGGCCCCAACGTCATCGCGAGGATGAGACGCCGTTCCAGCGAGGAACAAGGGGCGTCCGACCGCAAGCGCGGAGACGAGATCGATCGCGTCGTCGAGACAGCCATCGGCGCGCGCAGCGACGAGAAGCCTGCCGAGGAAGGGATCGAGCGGCAGCTGGAAGACGCCTCGACCTCCTTCGGTGAGCGCTCCTTTGGCATCGAGCGCGCCCCACGCCGCGAGGTCTGCACGCGCGGCCTCGAGGGCGTAGGCCTTGGGCGCGTCGAGCAGCGGAAGATCCTCGGGACGCTCCCCCCATGCTGCTGCCGACATCACGAGCGTGACGAGCGACTCGCGGTGGATCTCCGGAGACGTGCTCGTTGCGAGTCGAACGGCGTTGCTCCAGAGTCGATAGCAGATACCGGGACCAGTCCGGCCGGCACGCCCCGCACGCTGGGCCGCCGCATCCTCGGCGATCGGCGCGAGGACCAGCGACCCGCGGCCGTCATGATATCGAGTCTGCCTCACCAAACCCGAGTCGATCACGACGCCCACGCCCGGGATCGTGATCGATGTCTCCGCGACGTTCGTCGCCAGGATGACCTTCCGTCGGGGCCCCCGCTCGAACGCACGGCGCTGCTCTTCGAGCGTGAGGCTGCCATGGAGCGGTACGAGGTCGACGTCGTCGTGCTCCAGCGCACGACGACACACGTCGATCTCGGCCTTTCCGGGAAGGAACACGAGCACGTCGCCGGGATCGCCGGCTGCCGTCTGGAGCGCCGAGCGAACGCGCGCTCCGAGGTCCGCGGAGTCGGGGAGCGCGTCCCCCCGTCCGAGGTACCGTAGATCGACCGGGAACGTTCGCCCCGCTGCCGAGAGATGCACGCCTCCGATGTGAGTCGCGATCCGATCGCCGTCGAGCGTCGCGGACATCACCACGAGCTTGTTCTGTCGCTGGCGCAGGAGCAGCGCGAGGAGCAGGTCGACATCGAGCGTGCGTTCGTGGAACTCGTCGAGGACGATCGCCCCCGCAGACCGAACGAGCGATGCGTGTCGCAGCACGACTCCCGGCGTCGCGAACACGATCCGGGTGCTGTCGTTCATCGCAGAGTCGTCGCGCACCACGTACCCGACGCCGTCACCGAGACGCGTGCCTTCGAGCTCAGCCACACGCGCCGCAAGCGTACGGCAGGCGACGCGACGCGGCTCGATGACGAGCACCGACCGCCTTCGCCCCTCGGCTTCGCCCAGCTCCTGACACCAGCGCGGCACCTCGGTCGACTTGCCGGAGCCCGTCGGTGAAGACACGACGACCGGCCGCAGTCCGACGTTCTCGAGGAACGATGCACGAAGGGCAGCAATGGGCAGCGTCGCGTCCACGGCGTCGAGTGTTGCACACGTTCTCGCTTGGTCGTGAGTCACGAGACGCTTGCGCAGGCGAGAGCCGTGCACTGCGCCGGGTGTGAGAGTCGACGGGCCGAACGCAGGTGCTGCGTGGCCGCAGCGCAGGCTGCGGGATGGAGCGTTCGTCGCGGCTGAGCTCTTCCCGTCGCGACCTCGCTCGCCCGAGCGGAGCAAGTGCTAGCCTCGATCCTGCCGCGGATGCACTTGACGCGTGAACCCACCGCCGCGCTCCGGCCCTTCGTGCAGTCCCTCTGGGCGATGGACGGGCGGGAAGTCTCGCCGGCACCGACGCGGACGCGTGGGGTGCGCAGGATGGAACGGGTCCTTCCCACCGGGACCATGCACCTCGTGATGCGCCTTTCTCCTGCGCCGCTGGTGCTCTTCGACGACGCGTCGGGTGCGCGTTCCCGTGCGGTCGGTCACTCCGTGATCGGCGGCGCGCGCTCGAGCTTCTACGTGCGAAGCGTCGCGGAGCCCGCGCACTCGGTGGGCGTCCAGCTTCGACCGGGCGCCGCCGCCGCGCTTCTCGGAGCTCCGGCAAGCGAGCTTGCGGAGACGCACACGCCGCTCGACGAGGTGTGGGGCAGCCGAGCCGCGATCGCGAGAGAACGACTCGCGGACGCCGGGTCGCTCGAAGCCCAGCTCGATCTCTTCGAGGCTCTTCTCGTCACGCAGCTCGTGCAAGGGACCAAGCGGCGCTCAGCCGAGATCCATCCTGCCGTCGCCGAGGCTCTCGTCCAGTTCGAGGCCGGCGCGCCGGTCGCCGAAGCGGTCCGCCGGAGTGGCTACAGCCACCGAACGTTCCTCACGCTCTTCCAGAGGTCCGTCGGACTCTCCCCGAAGGTCTTCTGTCGCATCCGTCGCTTCCAGCACGCGCTCGATCGCCTCACCCGCGAGCGACCCCGCCTCGTCGACCTCGCCGCCGATGCCGGGTACGCCGACCAGGCGCATCTCACCCGCGAGTTCACGGCCTTCGCCGGGATATCACCGGCCGAGCATCGGGCGCTCGCCCCTGTCACCTCGAACCACGTGCCGATCCGCCCCTGAAACCGAGGCCCTTCGCCCGGCGTTCAATTTCGTTCAAGACGAGGACTCCCTTCGCGCACGACACTGCTCGCGAAGGAGACGAGAGTCATGTCCATCCACGAGGTCTTTCCGTACCTGCGCGTGAAAAATGCCGGCGCAGCCATCGAGTTCTACAAGAAGGCCTTCGGCGTCACCGAGAAGTTCCGCCTCACCGAGCCGAGCGGTCGCATCGGCCACGTCGAGCTCGACTTCGGCGGCACCACTGTCATGGTCTCCGAGGAGTACCCGGAATACGGCATCCTCGGCCCGCAGTCGCTCGGGGGCACGGGCACGTCGATCCATTTGCACGTCGACGACTGCGATGCGCTCATCGCTCGCGCCGTGGACGCCGGCGCGTCGCTCGTTCGGAAGCCCCAGAACCAGTTCTACGGCGAACGCTCCGGCACCGTGCGCGATCCGTTCGGTCACGAGTGGCTGATCGGCCACGAGGTCGAAAAGCTCACTCCCGAAGAGATGCAGCGTCGCTACGACGAGATGATGAAGAAGAGCTGATTCGACGCGCCCGAAGGTCGTGCCTATTTGCGCGGCGTGGGGCTCGGGAGACGCGACGCCGTTGGGGCACGGAGGTGGTTGGCATAACGATCGCTTCCGGCGAGGGGATGGTTCTCGCCGCTGAACCACTCGACGAAATCCGGGCACCGACGCCGGCCGCCCTGAGTCTGGGCGAGCCGGTCGAGGTGCTCGTGCACGATGCGACCCGCCTCGCCTGGAACGTGACCGTTCCGCTCACTACCGAACGGCAGACGCATTACTCGTTCGAGCTCGAGCTCGAGGTGCCTGCGAACCTCGTGGGAGTGGTCGATCTCTGGTCCGCGCTCGAATCGTACGCGCGCCTCGACGATGCAGTCGGGATCGCGCAGACGTCCGGCGAGGCATTCCGTCGTTCGGTCGCCACCATCTCCTCGAAGCTCGCCCGTGCTCGTGACGGGTTCGTTCGCCACTGCGCGCTCATCCAGTCGTCGGCAACGGTGGAGGAGAACCATGCCGGGGCGCTAAGGCTCTGGCTCGCGGCGATGTCGGCCGAGCTCGCCAACGCGAGGAGCGCGCACCTCGAGAAGGCCGCCGAGCACGACGAGCGGCGATTGGCGGACGAGTTCCTGAGCATCCAGCTCTGGGCCATGTTGACCGATTGCGCTCGCTCGCTGCTCGAGCTGCGTCGCACGCTGGACGAACGAGGACAGCCCGGGGTCGCTCTCCTCGACGAGGTCGAGGCCACCTTGGCGGGCGGGTTGAAGGACGAGATCGCGTATCGATGGAAGGCAGAGTTCGTCCTGGCCGAGCCCGTCAACACGCTTCAACTCGAACGGTTCCTCTCGCGCATGCGATGGCTCAAGAAGCACTTCGAGCATGTCTGCTTCCTCGACATCGAGACCTATCAAGTCGCCCATCGGCTCGGAGGTTGGTTCTCCGCACTTGCGGCCATGCTCGCGTACCTATGGTTCGTTCTCGTGCAGATCGCCGTCGCCTCTCGCCCGAGCGCGATCGGCTCGGGCGTCGTCGTCTTGGCTCTGGCCACCGCCCTCGCCTACGTGTCGCGTGACCGGCTCAAGGAGCTCGGTCGCAACTGGCTCGCCGGTCGTGTCCAGCGGATGTTCGCGCAACGCGTGACGCGTTATCGGATGCCCCGACGAGAGCGCCAGCGCGGTTCCGTCGTCGTGGCGGCACGCGAGTCGTTCTCGCAGAGCGGGGCAGAGCGACTCGATCCGTCCGAGCCCGGGAGCGGAGCAGCTCACGATGTGACGCTGTTTCGTTTCATGCATCGTGGCGTCCTCACGCCCCCTACTTCCCGAGCGGTGACCTCCGCCGCGCAGGTGCGCCTGATGTATCGGCTCGACCTGTCCTGGCTCTTTCCTCGACTTCACGACGCCGTGCGCGGCTTCGCCTCGATCGACGAGCACACCGGTGGAATCGCCATCGTCGACGTTCCTCGCAACTACGAGCTCCCGATTCGGGTCAGCGTCGAGCGCCCAGAGGGCGCGGAGAAGCTGCTGTGGACGCTCATCGTGAACAAGAATGGGCTCGTGCGCGTCGCCGAGGGAGAGGCTGCGGCCCGCGGCGCGCTCGTTCCGCACCCGGCGAGGGGACACTCCAGCTGATCGGCCCTTCCGATCACGCGGCCTGCGGGGGGCTCCGCCGCTCGGCCCACCAAGGACGGAGCCTCGGCAGTTCGATGCCCTCCGATAGCCGGTCACCCACGACGTCGACTCGCGCGGTTCGACCAGGGAGCGGTTACGTTGGCCGAGTGAGCGTCGAGCGCTGGGCCGAGCACGTTGCGATCCCGACCCCCGGCGTTCCGTCGGAGGCAGCGGTGTGGAGCCTTCGGCGCTTGCTCTTGCCGATCGTGCGCCTCGCGCATCGTCCGACGCTCGAAGGCATCGAGAATCTCCCCGAGACCGGACCGTTCTTGCTCGTCGCGAATCACTCCGGGGCTCTCGCCGTCGCCGAGATCGACACGTTCGCAGCGCTCTGGGCCGATCGGTTCGGTCGCTCGCGGCCGCTCGCGGGCTTCGCGCATCCCTTCGGCTTCGCCGTCTGGCCGCTCACCTTCGTGCACCGGCATCTCGGCACGATCCCCTCCACCTACGGAGCCGCTGCCACGGCGCTCGGATCGGGCGTGCCCATCCTCGTCTTCCCCGGCGGCGACCACGAGGTGACGCGACCGTTCTGGCAAGCGAATCGCGTCGACTTCGGCGGACGCCACGGCTTCGCACGCATCGCGCATCGAGCGTGGGTGCCGATCGTTCCCATGGGGATCCGCGGCAGCCATCTCACGGCGCCCGTTCTCTGGCGGTCCCGGATCCTGCCGTGGCTCCTCGTGTGGCCGCGCGTCGTCGGCGTCAAACGCTGGCCGATCACGCTGCTCGCCGTCCTCGGGAGCATCGCGATCCTCTTCCTCGTGCCCGCTTCGCTCCCGCTCCGGGTGCTCGCGGCGTGGCTCTGGATGGCGACGCCGATCACGCTGCTCCCGTGGTTGCCACTCACGATCCACATCCGGATCGGCGCACCGATCGCGCCGGACGCCCTCTTTGCTTCCCGTGAGCAGGCCACCGACGACGCGCTGGCTCGTGCAGCGAAGGTCGTCGAGAGCGCCGTCCAGGCGCTCGTCCGGCCCTGACACGCGGACGACCGACGCCGCGACGCTCTCAGCGCGAGCGCAGCTTCTCGAGCTCGGCGAGAGCCGCGGCGAGGCGTCGTTCCAGTTCGTCGGCACGCTCCGCTTCGAGCTGGGCCCGAGCGGCTTCGTTCTGGGCGCGCGCGGCTTCGTTTTGGGCGCGCTCGGTCACCTCGTCCACCGCGCGCTCCAAGCGCTTGATGAGCTCCTCCGCCTCCGCCAGCGGCGCGGTCCCGAAGTAGAACCGGACGCGATCCTCTTCGAGCGCCAGGTCGAGCTCCAAGATCGCCGACGCGAACCTTCCTGCCTGCGGCACGATCGGCACGTAGGCACGTGCGTTCGGCTCGGGCAGACGCCAGCCGGCAAGCCGCATCTTGCCCCGGTCGAACGCGAAGTACTCCGGGATCCCGAGGCGCGCGTAGCGCTTCACGTTCGTCTCGAAGTCCTTCGTACGGTCGCCACTGACGTGGACCTCGAGCACGAAGTCGAGGCCTTTGCCCTCGTGGCTCACGACCCACTTCTCGCGCGGGCCGGGCGCGACATCGCGCACCGCGAGGACGTCCGGACAGAACATGGCCTCGCCGGGGTAGTACGTCGCGAGCTCCTTCGAGACGTAGATCTTCTTGCCGATCCGACGGAAGAACTCCTGGAGGGCGCTCACCGGCCCATCCTTCGCCTTCGAATGGCGGTCCCCCTCCGGCGGGTGAAGCTCGAGCGGCACCGACGACGGAAGCGCCGCGACCCACGCGCGTCGCTCGTCATCGCTCATCCGCGCCCAGTCCTCCTCGGAGGGGGCACGCGGATCCGCTGGGTCGACGGCGGGCAGAGCCATTGCAGCGATGATAGCGCCGCGTCCCCCCCGGCGCACGGCGCGCGCTCCCGAGCTACCGAGCAGGCGCGTGGCACACTCGGTCGCTCGGGCACCGCTGTTCGAGGAAGGAGCCGCTCGATCGCGCTGGACGAGCTGGATCGTCGTTCGGCGCGACGCTCCCGAGCTACATACCGGTGCAAAAGTCGGAGCGCTGAGGCCCATTTTGCACCGGTCCTGGGCGTCGGAACGTGCCCGACTGTGCGATTTTCGATCGACACGGCTGGGCTCGTGTGATCGATACGTGTAGATGATCCGTAAACGCGCTGGCCAACGGAGCTTCTCGGACGCCTTCCTCTTCGGCGCCCACATCCCCGATCCGAAGACGCTGCTCGACCCAGTGCTTCGGCAGCTCGACGAGGTTCTCGAGAGCGACGAGCTCGTGGACGAGGTGCTCGACGCGCTTCGGAAGCGCCATCCGCAGAGCGGTCGGCGCGGTCGGCCGGGAACGCCGGCCGAGGTCGCGCTGCGGCTACTCGTGCTCAAGCACTTGCGCCAGTGGAGCTTCGAGGAGCTGCAATGGGAGGTCACCGGGAACGTCGCGTATCGAGCCTTCTGTCGGATCGACAGCGGCAAGGTCCCCGATGCGAAGACGATGATTCGGATCAACCAAGCCGTCGATGAGGCGACACTCCGGCGCGTCTTCGAGCGCGTGGTCGAGCAGGCAAAGCACCGGAAGCTGACTCGGGGACGTCGAATGCGGGTCGACACGACGGTCGTCGAAACGGGCGTTCGGTACCCGCTCGATAGCGGCCTGTGCGAAGACGTCACGCGCGTGGCGTGCCGGGAAATGGAGCGGGTGCGGGCAGCAGGGCTGCCTGTGCCCGACACCTTTCGCAACGTCCGACGCAGCGTCGCCCGACGTCTCTACGAAATCGAGCAGATCGGCCGGCGGCCGACGAGCCGCGAAGCGAAGCTCGAAGCGCTGAAGAGGCCGTACAGACGTTTGCTCCGCGTCACAGCGCGCGTTGTGCGCCAGGCACGCGCAGTCGTGGAGGCGTCGAAGCGACTCCGGAGGACGATCCCCGGCGAGATTGTCCGCAGCCTACGTGTCCTTGAGGGCATCGTGACCAACGGCAAGCAGGTCGTGGCGCAAACGCGGGCGCGCATCCTTCGCGGCGACACGAGGTCGGAGGGCAAGCTCGTCAGCATCTTCGATGCCTCACACGCAGATCATTCGCAAGGGCAAGAAGCACAAGCCCAACGAGTCGTCGATCGATGCTCACAAGAAGTGCTTCGGCTTCGCGCCGGGTCTGCTCTCCGCCGATCGCGGCTTCTACTCGACCGCCAACATCGCCCGCGCTGTGGAGATGGGCGTGCGCCACGTAGTGATTCCGAAGCCCGGTCATCGAAGCGACGCCGTTCGCGAAAAGGAACGCGCGCGCTCGTTCCGCCGCGCACGCGCGTGGCGCGCCGGTGGAGAGGCGCGCATCTCGCGGCTGAAACGAACCTTCGGAATGGCGCGCTCGCGCTATCGCGGCGAAGCCGGCCTCGCGAGATGCGCCTACTGGGCGGCGATCGCGAACAACCTGGTGGCGATCGGGAGGGCGCCGTGAGTCTGGCTCGGGCTCCGGGCCGCACGCCAGCCTCGGTGGTCGGCCGAGCCCGGCATCGGATGCCGGGCGCCGGGACCGGTACCGGCAACCGGCACCGGTAGCCGAGTAACCGCCACCTCGGGCGCCTCGAAGTCGGGCCGAGCGCGGAGCGGCCGGGTTCTTCAGTCCGACTTTTGCACCGGGATGTAGCTAGGCGGTCGACGACCGCAGGCCGATGCCGCGACCGTCCCGGGCAACCGCCGGCGCCTCGTCGTCCACTTCCTCCTCCTCATCGCTCCGACGCCCCCGTGACGCGACAAAGCCGAGCTGGCGAAGGAGGGCGCGCTGGGTGACGGCCACGCGCGCGATCTGGCTCCACTCGAGGTACCAGGCCCAGAGGTCGCTCTCGGCCTTCGCGAGCGCCTCCGTATCCGTGGCGGGTGCCGACGGATTGGCGATCTTGCCAACCGTCTCGAGCAGCGCGCGCGCCTCGTTCATCACGACCGCCGCGAGCCCGCGCAGCTCGAGCTGGCTCTTCGCCGCTGCGCCCTCGGGACCGTAGGCCCCGGCAGCCATCTGGTCGAGGCGCTCGAGCAGCGTGCGAACGCGCACCGTCACGGCCGGCCCCTCCGTCTGCGAGAGGTTCTTGAACACGCGCTCGTGGACCGCGGGGAAGCGCCGCTCAAGCGTCGCCGACGCGATCGGGAACCAGCGATTTTCCCAGGCATCGAGCTTGTCGATGATGCTCTTGTCGCCGCCCCTCACCGGGCTCGCGTCGAACCTCACCTTGCCGACGGCCTGGAGGAGGCCCCAGCCCTCGTCGAGCTCCGCCTCGTTGAACCCGTAGGCCGCCATCGCCGCCGCGATGCGCGAGTTCCGCATCCCCATCAGAAGCGTCAACACACGCGCGGCCTTCGCCCCAGCGACATCTTCGCCATGACCCCCTCCGCGATGTAGTCCGAGAACGCTCGACACCCCCGAGCGCGCCTGCGGAGCACACACCGTATGGCGCCGCTGCGATCCTGTCCACCGCCCGAGCCCCCGATTCTGCGCTCCCGCAGCTCGAGCTCCGCGATCCCCCGCTCCGAAGAGCGCTCCCCGCGCTCGTACGCCGCAACCGCTCGTTCGCAAACGCGATCCCGCAGCCCGGAGGGCCGCTCCGAACGAGCGGGGCGACGTCCGCCGACCAGGGGGCGGACTCCGCGGAGCAGGGGCCGAGCCTGTCGGAGGCTGGGGAGCGCGCGAGCGAGCGGCGCCCTCAGATCGACGGGACGGGGGCGGCATCTCGCGACGCCGCAGCGACGGCGGACGAGCGAGGTCCGCGCCTCCAGCCCCCGCCCTCCGCACGGTCGAGAAGAAGACCCATCACGACTTGGGCGCGCAGTAGTACTGCGGAGGCGAGCTGAAATTGACCGCGATGGTCTCGCCTGGCGGGCATACGAGCTGCTCGAACCCGTCCGGCGACTTGAAGCACACGGGACACGGGGAGGAGCCGCCGAAACACTTCGAGCCGTGGATGCCCAATCCGCTCAGGTCGACACAACCGCGAGTCGCCCCTGGACACTCATGCGTCCACTCCCCATCGACGAATTCGATGACGCACGTGTCTTCGACGAGCGCCGCATTTCGAGGGTCGGGCTCGGACTCGCCGGTAGCCCCGGCGTCCGTGGCTTCATTCGGGTCGTATTTTGCGGCGTCCGGAGTCGTGAGTTGCCCGTTGCTCCGACCCGTTGAGGACTTCGAATCACTGCAGCCAACAGCGAGCAGGACCGCCGCAGCGACACAGCCCGACAGCGCATTCCCTTTGCGGAAACGAGGCATTGTTCAGTACTCCGTTGAGTTGGCGACGATGAATCCCCATGAGCCTGCGGTGAGATTTCGCACCTCCAGTTTGTTCGTGCCATTGCTGGCTGGACCGATGACGTTGCCAATCCAGAACAGTCTCGTATCACCATAGTACGTAAGCACGGCCTGAAGAAGGCCCCCACCACTCGATCCCCCACTCGCATCCACACCGCCGCTGACGTGAAGGTGAACACCGTTGGGCTGAAGGATCGTGTTGTACTGAGGAACGTTGCGCCCGATTAGGGTAATTGCGCTGTAACCATTGCCGAACACCGTCGGCGAATTTGGCGGAAGAATCCCAGTGTTGTCGTACGCGCTCAGCTCGGTCTGGGGACCGCCGTGATAGTCGGCCGCGTTTCCATACCCTGGCCACAACCAGCCCGTCGTGGTGCCCGGCTGGAGTCCGCAGGTAAACTCTATGATTGCGAAGTCGTCAGCTCTTGCAACGACCGAGTTGCCAGTCTGGAAGGCAGCCGGAATCGTAACAGTGTAGCAGCCTGTGGTCGGGGCGTACGAATAGTAGTAGTTGTACGGATCGGCGCTGGTGTCCCGGTAGCGTACCTGCCCGAGCGCCCATGTCGCCCCGATCGCGCGCGAGGTCCATTTGTTTTTCTTACGATCCCAAAAGCAGTGCGCGGCACCGATCGCGGTGTACCGTCCAATCATCGTCGCAGAACAGCCAGCCATGTTGACCTGCGCACTCTTTGGCCACTGTGTTCGCTGAGCTCTCGAAACATAGTAGCGATCGTCGGTCCCGACGATGAGTGATTCGCCGTCGTTCACGTCAAAGTTCGTGAGCGCCAGGGCAGACGAGGGCGCCGACTGAACAAGGCCAAGCGGGTCATCCGGACGGTGTACTATGCCAGCAGCCGGCGGCGCCACGAGGCGGCCCCGCGCCCCCGGCGAAGGGTAGCCCCGCGGCAACCCCGACGCCTGAGCTCGCGCTTCAGCGAAATCGCTGGAGAGCGCAACCTCGCGATACTCTATCCCATCGGCGAGCATGACAGCGCGCAGATCCCCCTCATCGACGATGCCAGGGGCATCATCTCCGGTCGGCACGGGCGGAAAGGATGGAACCTCATCGGATGAACTGATGCGCGCGCGCCGCGCGCGCCAATGGCGCCCTTGAGCGTCGACAACCAGGCGGCCCTCTCCATCCTCCGGCAAGGACTGCGCATCCAGTTTGTCGACGTCCGCAGACGCGACATCTGCAGCTTGCAGCGGCGAGTCAACGGTGACGCTGGAGCGGGAGACGCGTGCATCTCCTTCGCCCAACACCTCGGCTGGCTCTTGAGCCGCAGGCCCGCATGCCGAAGCGAGCAACGCCAGCACTACATAGGCTCCCCTGCCCGTCGCGACCTTGGAGGCAACCATGTGGAGACGTTGGCGGAGGGAATTCTTCGGAAACACCATGCTTGACTCGACGGTAACCTCTTCGTCGAAACCGCTCAAGTCGAGAATATCTCTTGTTGTACAGAGTGCGGTTTTTCTGCGATGACTCTCAAGTAGCGGAAACTACGTAGGCGGCGACGGGCTGAGGCGGTGGATATCTGGGGGACGTGGCCGATCCCCAGCGGCCTTCCGCGCCTTGCGCCCTACCGCTCCGAAATCCCGGTGAGTCCGAAGTCTTGCCAAGATGAGCATCCGTCCGCGGGCAACACGCCGTGATCATTCGTGCGGGTGAAGACCTTGTCGTGAGGTGAGATCGGACCGCGATCTCACCTCATCGCCCGCGCGTTTGCGGCGACACGATGATGCCGCCTCGAATGTCGATCGCGCGAGCGGCCGCGAGTGTCCCGAACGAGAGCTCGCCGTCGACTCTGGAGAAGCTGTGGAAGTCCGTCGAGACTGACCGCGCGATCCGCGCATGACAGGCGCACTCGAGCCGAAGAAGAAGACACTCGAGGAGGGTGCTCGCCGCCATCCTCCGCCGTGACGCGGCGCTGAAGCTCGTGCAGGTTGCCCTTCGAGCTGCTGACGCGTCGCCAAGCTTGGCATCGCGGGTGTTCGCCACCTTGACGGCGAGGAGAAGCTCCACAGCCCGCGAGAAGCGTCGAGCTTGTCGTGTGAAAGGAGCGGAGCACGAGGCTTGGTTTGATCGGTCATGCCCCTGGTCGCGCAGAAGTCGTGACTGCCCCGAGCGCCGGGCCTCTCGTCTCACGAATCGTCGCTGGCGCTGGCGCGACTCGTGCGCGCTTACGCAGGACCGACCGAACCAACCGGCGCGGATCTCTGACCGTGCGCGCGATCGCGGGGCGGTGTCGCGGGCCCTGCCTTCGTCGGCCGGCCAGGACCTGGCGCGAGCGCACGAAGAGCTCGCGCGGGTGCCGACGCCCATGAGGCGCTCGAGCCGACGCGGCCGAGGAGAGGACGTCACGGGACGGTGATCTTGCCCTGCTTGCCAGGGACGTGACAGTTCGCCGAGTCGCAGCTCGCGGCGGCGCCCGCGCCGAGCGCAGTGCTCATGCTCTCGATGCCGGCCGCGCTCCGGACGTGCGTCTTCGAGCCCGCCTTCACCGGAGCGCCGAGCAGCCAGAAGAACCCGTCGGTGTCGCTCTTCACCGGGCCGAGCTTCTCCGCGCCGTTGACGACGACGACGTCGACGTCAACGGCGGGGGACGTTCCTCGGACGACGCGACCGCCGAACGAGAACGCCTTGTCCTTCGCGCTGCCGGCCGCCGTGTGGCACGAGAGGCAGTCGAGCGTGTCCGAGGCCGCGGGACCGCCCTTCGCCGCGTGCGCGGCGCTCATCGTCGTCGTGGGCTTGTTGGCGTTGGCGTCGTAGTCGGCCCCGAAGACGCCGCCTCCAGCGCCGCCCGTCGCCGACTCCTTCGGAAGCGGCTTGCCGAGGATGACACCGGCAGCGCCGAACTGCGGCTCGTCTGGACCGCAGGCCCCGAGGGCTACCGGCAGCAGCAGCGTCACCAGGAGCGAGAGCGCGCGCATCGCTCGAAAGAGAGCACGACGCGTGCCTCCGGGCGAGGGCAGACGGCCCTGCCGGTAGAGCGGGCACCCGCGCGAACTTTTAGCAGCGGCCGTTTTGAGGGTCATGCGTCGCCCGAACCCCCTGTAGTGTAGACCACTGCATGACTGGCGCGCGGATCCACCAGCCGCAAGCCCCCGTCGTGGGCAGGGGGCCCCGCTCAGCGAGGATCCGTCGTCCGGAGCGCTCGCCCGGCATGTGGACCGCTCCGTGCTTTCGCCGCGAGGGGTCTCGCGAGGAGTTGGATGGCATTGGCTGAAGCGGCGCGACGGACCTCCTCGATGACCGAGCTCCGCGCACGCAATCGAAGGGGCGTCGTCCCTCTCCTCGCTGCGCTCCTTGCGCTGCTCTTCGGCGTCGATGCGTACGCGGGCCCTCAGGTCGCCCAGCGGGGCCGTCCCTCACCGGCCCCCACGCCCGCGCCCGCACCCGAGAAGGAGCGCCCCTCACGTGGGTGGTCGAATCCGAAGGCGCTCGAGCTCGCCAAAGAAGGGATCGAAGCAAAGAAGAGCGGTGACCTCACGCGGTGCATCCAGAAGGACCAAGCGTCCCTCGTGCTGGAGGAGCACCCGTACGTGCGCCTGCACCTCTCGAGCTGCCTCGCCGGTCAACGGCGCTTCAAGGACGCCCTCATCGCCGCGCGAGACGCCCTCGCCGCCGGCATCCGGAACCAGGACGAAGACCTCAAGCGAGCGGCCCTCGCGCGCGTGCAGGAGCTGTTACCGAAGCTCGCGAAGGTGACCCTGGCGATCCCGAACAAGACCGCGGGGCTCAGGATCACGCTCACGCCGGCCGTCGGAGCGGGCACGTCGATCCGCCCGAGCCAGCTCAAAGGTCCGATCACGGTCGACCCGGGCGAGTACACGATCGAGGCGGTACGTGAGGAGAAAGGCGATCGCTATCTCTTCAAGGAGAAGTTCACGATCGACGAAGGTGAGGAGAAGGAGATCGAGATCCTCCCGAAGAGGGACCACCTCCCCGACGAGATCGAGGAGTGCCTTCGCAACGCGAAGACGTACAAGGAGCGCCTCAAGTGCATCGAGGAGACGACGACCCGTCCCAACGTCCGCGTCGGGCTCGAGATGAGCGCCTACACCGACTCGACCGCCGTCCATGTCCTCACGCCGGCGATCAACGCTTCGGTCGTGTCGCCGACGGGAGGGTGGAACGTCGGCGGCTCGTACCTGCTCGACATGGTGACGGCCGCGTCGCCGGACCTCGTATCGACCGCATCGCGCTCGTTCCGCGAGCAGCGTCACGCGGCGTCTCTCGCCGGCGGCTACAAGTTCTCCTTCGCGCAGGTCGGCGTGAACGGCAACGTGTCGAGCGAGCCGGACTATCTCTCGCGCACGCTCGGCGGCTCGCTCAGCACCGAGCTCAACGACAAACTGATCACGCCGCGCGTCGGCTACAACTACTCGTGGGACACGATCGGCTACCGCAACACGCCGTTCGATCAGTTCAGCCGCGCGTTGACCACGCACGCGATCGAGGCGGGCGTGACGTTCGTCCTGTCGCCGACGACGCTCCTCGTGACCGGCATCTCGATGAGCTTCGAGCGCGGTGAGAACTCGAAGCTCTATCGCTTCATCCCGATGTTCCCCGCCGACATCGCCGATCGCATCCCGGCCGGCGCGACCGTCGCGCTCGTCAACGAGCAGCGCCTCAGCGTCCGCCCGCGCGAATTCGTCCCACAGCAACGCGACCGCTTCGCGATCGGCGCGCGCGTGAACCATCGCTTCGCGAGCGGGACGCTTCGCATCGAAGAGCGCATCTACACGGACAACTGGGGGATCAAGGCGTCCACCACCGACGGCCGCTATCTCCACGACCTCGGCGAGAACCTCCGCGTCTGGCCGCACCTCCGTCTCCACGCGCAGTCGGGCGCGAGCTTCTACCAGCTCGCCTACACGGCGGCCGTCGACCAGCAAGGCACACCGGTCGAGATCCCGCGCTACCGGACCAGCGACCGCGAGGCCTCGCCGATGGTGGCGGTCACCGCGGGCGGCGGCGCTCGCATCGCGCTCACGAGCGAGAAGGCAACGACCCAGTACGCGATCGTCGTGTCCGGGGACGTCATGTACAATCGCTACCTCGCGTCCCTCTTCATCCTGAGCCGTACCGCCGTCTGGGGCACGATCGGCTTCGATGCGGAGTTCTGAGCCATGAAGTCCCGGCACCAGAACCGACGAAACACGTTGCGCTCGCTGACGGCCCTCGCCTTCGTCGCGACCGTCGTCGTTGCGTCGGGCCTCGGCGGATGCACCGATCCCGTGCGTGATGCCGAGATCGAGGCGCTCGGCCCCGAGGAGCCCGGCGTGACGCCCAACGCGGAGCACCGCCCCGGCCAGCCCTGCCTCCACTGCCACACGAAGGGCGGGCCCGCGTCGAACAAGCCCTTCGCGATCGCGGGCACGATCTACGAGACCGACCAGCCCGGCTCCAAAGGCGCCGACGGGATCACGGTCCAGTTCGTCGACTCGGCCGGCGGGGCGCCGCGGGAGTCACCGCAAACCGGGCCTTCCGGCAACTTCTACGTCCCGCTCCAGGACTGGCCCGACCTCCGGTACCCGGTCCGCGTCGGCCTCTACGAAGATCCGAACGGCCCGCCGACCGTGATCATGAAGAGCCTCATCAATCGGGAAGGCTCGTGCAATTTCTGTCATCGACCGAACCTCTCGGACATGACGGACGACGAGATCGACGACAGCCGCAGCTCCGCCGGTCAGATCTTCATGAGGTCGGGCGGATGATGATCGCACGCTCGAAGCTCCACTCGTTCCTCGTGGCGCTCGCGACGTCGGTCGTCATCGCGGCGGCGGCCTCGTGCAGTCTGCCGACCGAATCGGGAGAGTTCGGAGATCTGCCCGATCGCGCGTCCTTCGTCGACAACAAGGTCTCCTTGTTCATGGAGGTCCGCTGTGGCGGCCTCGATTGCCATGGTCAGGACGGCCGCCCGCTCCGGATCTACGGCCAGACCGGGCTGCGCCTGAAGGCGAAGGCGGACGGCTCACGCGACAACTCGCCCACCACCGACGAAGAGCGGACGGAGAACTACCGATCCGTCGTCGGGCTCGAGCCCGAAGCACTGGCGGAGTGCTTCGAGTCGAAGGGCGAGATCATCGACACGTTCCAGCTGCTCAAGAAGCCTCTCGGAATCGAGAACGGCGGCATCCGCCACAAGGGAGGCCCCGTCCTGCGCGCCACGCAGTCGGACCCGGGATGGCAATGCCTCTACGGCTGGGTCAGCGACAACGTCGACGCCGCCCAATGCGAGCAGGCCGCCAAGATCATGCCGTGAGCCGGCGACCGGGTCCGGGATGGAGTAGCCTCGCGCGGCTGTATCATTGGCCCGGGGTTCCGCCCACCGTGGGACGAAAGGTGAAGTGTCGAAGGTTGGTATGGAGATCACGCAACGTTCGTCGAACAGCACCGCGCGCGCCATGCTGGCTGCTGCCCTCTTCGCGCCGGCCTTCGCATGTGGCCAGGAGTCGAACACACCTCCCGAGGATGCCGGCCCGGTCGTGGGCAAGCGGTAGCTCTGGTCTCGTCGGCCACGGGGTCATGCCCTGAGCTCGCGCGGTGCCTTCCGCGCGTGAGACGATCTCACTCACGGAAGCGCTGAGGATGCCATCACACGTCGCCGGGGAGGTCGAGCGCCCCTTCGAAGATCTCGTCGACGACCAGGATCGTTCCAGTCGTGAGCTCGAGCCGGCCTCCTGCGCCCACGACGCGATAGCGCCACGATCCGTCCGCCTCACGAGCGAAGTGCTCGAGCCGCGCGAGGCGCTGCGAAACGAGCACGTAGTCGGAGAGTGACGGGATGCTGCGATAGTCCTCCCACTTGTCCCCCCGGTCATGCGGCTCGGTGCTCTTCGAGAGCACCTCGACGACGACTCGCGGATTGTCGATCACGTCCGCCGTGCCGTCATGCAGCTGGACCGGACCGCAGACCACAGTGCCATCGGGGTAGACGAAGTTGCCCGAAGCGGGAATGAAGACCTTCTGATCCGAAGAGAATGCCCCGCAAGGGCCGCCCTGAAGCGCGGCGTCGAGGCGAGCGAGGATCCGCACGCAAAGCCGATTGTGGCGCGGGCTCCCGCCCGCCATCGCGTAGACTTCACCGTGAAGGAGCTGATGCTTCTCGCGCTGCGTACGCTCCCACTCGAGGTACTCGGCCGGGGTCATCCTCGAGAGAGGTGCAGTCGAAACGCCCATGCTCGGAAAGTAGCACGGGCGATGAAGCACGCCGGCAGGGCTTCGTCTCGGCGATCTCGTGACGGCGCCGCGGCGCGGGCCATACGAAGTGCAAGCACCTGCACGACGTCGCGTGGCGCCGTCGCAGGTTCGATGAGCTCGCTCGAGCGTAACGTCGCGGGACGCAGGGGAAGCCCGCGCTTCATCGTCGACTACCTCCTCCGGTGGACTTCGCCTTCGCGCGGCCCTTGAGGAGCATCTCCGGGTCCCGCTCGAGGTCGTCAGCGAGGGTGCGGATGCTCTCGGCCGTCTCCCGGATCGCACGCAGCGCCTGGTCGAGCTCCCGGGCCGTCCGGCCCGCTCCGTCGATGCGAGCGAGCACGCCGTTCATCGTCGCGACCGCCTTCGAGACGTCATCGAGCGTCTTCGAGGTCTTCTCGGGCAGCGCCGCGCGATCGAAGCGACGGAGCGTTTGGCCGAGGGCCGCGAGGGCCTGGTTGGCCTCGGTGAGCGTCGACGCGGCCTTGTTCGCCACATCGTCCTTCTCGAGCTGCGCGACCACCCGATCGATACGGCTCGTCACCGCAACGATGGCATCGACGAGCTCGGGGAGCTTGTCCATCGCCTTGATGGAGGTGTCCTCGAGCGTCTTCATCATGCTGGCCGTCGCCGGGATGTGCCTCTCTGCCTCCGCGAATGGCAGCTGCGGAGGCGGATTCTCCTTCGGATCGAAGAAGTCGATCGCGACGAACTTCCCGCCGGCGATGCCTTCCGATGCCAGCTGCGCGCGCAGGTCGGGTGGGACGTCGAAGCGCCCCTTCGAGGCTCCGGTGCCGAAGCCCATCTGCGGGAGAGCGTCGAGGTTGATCTGCTCCGTGACGTCGACGTGGCGGTGGTCGGGCGCGATCGCGATCGCCGAGACCGCGCCGACGGTCACGCCACGGAACATCACCGGCGCGTCGACCTGCAGCCCCTGCACCGACTCGTTGAAGTACGTGTGGTAGTCCACCGTCTTCTTCTCGATTCGCGGAGCCGCGAGGACGATGCCAATGGCGATCGCGGCGACGACGGCGAGGATGACGAAGAGCCCGATCTTGAAGTGATTGGCAGGCGTAGCCATGCGGGCCTCTCAACCGCTGCTCCCTCGGCGCGGCCGCCGGTCGAAAAATTCGGACACGCGGGGGTCGTCGCTCTCTGCGAGCTCGTGTGGGGCGCCGGTCGCGATGATCCCCTTCGACTCCCGGTCGAGCATGATGGAGCGGTGGACGATCCTGAAGATCGTCTCGAGCTCGTGCGTGACGACGACGACCGTGAGGCCGAGCGACTCATTGAGCGTAACGATCAGGTCCTCGATCTCGGAGGCCGTGATCGGATCGAGGTCGGCGCTCGGCTCGTCGAGGAACACGAGCTTCGGCTCGAGCGCGAGCGAGCGGGCGATGGCCGCACGTTGCCTCATCCCGCCGGAGAGCTCGCTCGGAAACTTGTCGTACGCCCCGCCGAGCCCGACGAGGCGGAGCCTCGCCTTCGCGATGGCGGTGATGGCGTCGGGAGGGAGGTCCGTCCACTCCTCGAGTGGCAGCTCGACGTTCTCGCCGACCGTGAAGCTGCCGAAGAGCGCACCGCCCTGGTACATGATGCCGAAGGGAGGGAGCCCCGCATCGAGGTCGATGTTGCGTCGGCCGGCGACGAGGACCTCCCCCACTTCGATCGGCTCGAGGCCAACGATGTAGCGGAGCAACGTCGACTTGCCGCAGCCGCTCGGTCCGAGGATGGCGAAGATCTCGCCGCGCCGCACATCGAAGGTCACGTCCTTCAGGAGGACGACATCCCCCCAGCCGACTGTCAGCTCCTTCACCCGGATGATCGGGGTAGCGTCCTGACGGTCCTCTCCGCTTGCGCCTGCGCCGGTGCTCGGCTCGCGCGTGCCCTCGCCGATGGAGGTCGCTTCCGTCATGTCAGCGCCCGAACTCCTGGAGGATGATGGTGAAGATCGCATCGAGCACCACGAGCGCGAAGAGGGACATCACGACCGTCGAGGTCGTTCGCTTGCCGACGCCCTCCGCGCCACCGGACACGGAAAAGCCCTGCTGGCAGGCGATCAAGGCGATCGCGATCGCGAACACGACGCTCTTGATGACCCCTTGTCCCACGTCCCAAAGACCGACGGCCTCTCTCGTCTCGATGAAGTAGCCCTTCACACTGAGGCCGAGGCTGGCCACCCCGGCGCAGAGCCCACCGAGCACGCCGACGACGTCCGCTACGAGCGTGAGCGCAGGAACGATCAGGACGAGTGCGAGCACGCGCGGGACGACGAGCCAGGCGAAGGGGCGGAGGCCGAACGTGCGCAGCGCGTCGAGCTCCCCGGAGATCTTCATCGAGCCGATCTCCGCCGCGAACGCGGCTCCCGATCGTCCGCAGACGATGATCGCGGTCATGAGCGGCGCGAGCTCGCGCGTCACCGTGAGGCCGACGAGGTCGGCGATGTAGAGGGCCGCGCCGAACACGGCGAGCTCCCCCGAGGCCTGGCTCGAGGCCTGGTAGGCCATGACGAAGCCGACGAGGAAGTTGATGACCACGACGATCGGCACGGCGTCGGCGCCCGCTCGCTCGACGAGCGGCGGGACCTCCTTCAGGTGGCCCTTGCGCGGGCTTCGCGCGAGCGCCAGCCCGGAGACGACGAGCTCTCCAAGGAAGGCGATGACGCCCTCCAGACCTTCGCCCATCCTGACGGTAGCGCGACCGACCTGCGCGATCGCGCTCTCGGGCTCGCGCTTCTTCCGCTTCTCCGGCGGGGCCTCGACGCCGTACAGCTCGACGAGCGACCTGAGATGCGAGGGAGTGCCCTGGATGTCGGTGCGCACACCGCGCGCAGCGAGCTCCGTCCGCAGAGCCACGATGAGCGCCATCACGGCTCCGTCGATCGCATGCGTCCCCGAAAGGTCGACCGTGAGACTCCCGCCCCTCGCGCCCTCGGTCGAGCGGTGTAGCTCTCGCCAGATCGCCGGCGCCTCGTCCATGCGAAAGTCGCCCGTCAGATGAAGAGCCCCCTCGCTCAGGGCGACGGCGAAGGCCGGCCCGTCCGCGGTGTCGAGGGTCGTCGCACCAGAGCCCACGGTCCCAAGCACACCTCGGGCCGTGCCCGCGCGGCGGCTCGACGATCGCGGGCGGGCGCCACGTCGCTGCGGGCGCTCCGGGGAAAGAAGACCGACGCAACGGATGTAGGTGGACGCACGCGCCCGAAGGTCGGCGAGCCCGCGAGGTCCTCGAACAAGACGATCCCACTTGGAGGCCTCGCCGCATCTACGTGGGCCAGGAGTGCGCCGGGCCGAAACGCCAAAAACAGGCGAGCATCGCGGCAGACATCGCCGGGCCTCCTCGGCGGGCTCGCATCGGACGGGAGCGACGCACCGGACGGTGCCTCCCGCAACATCGCTCGCGAATCTCTCGAGAAAAGCTGAGCCGGCCGGGGTATGCTTTTGCGAGATGATGGCTCTGGACCGCTCGCCGATTCGCGTCGTGGGGCGCTATGCGCTCTACAACGAAATCGCTGCCGGCGGCATGGCCACCATTCACCTCGGTCGGCTGCTCGGCCCGGTCGGCTTCGCGCGCACGGTCGCGGTGAAGCGCCTGCATCCGCAGTTCGCGAAGGATCCCGAGTTCGTCTCGATGTTCCTCGACGAAGCGCGGCTCGCGGCGCGAGTGCAACACCCGAACGTCGTCGCCACGATCGACGTCGTCGCGACGGACGGCGAGCTGTTCCTCATCATGGACTACGTCCGTGGTGAGTCGCTCTCGAAGATCCTCCGCACGATTCGCAAGCAGGACAAGCGGGTCCCCCCGCGCATCGCGGCGGCGATCATGTGCGGGTTCTTGCACGGTCTCCACTCTGCCCACGAGGCGAAGAACGAGCGCGGTGAGCCGCTCGGCCTCGTGCATCGTGACGTCTCTCCTCAGAACGTGCTCGTCGGCTCCGACGGCATCGCCCGCGTGCTCGACTTCGGCATCGCGAAGGCCCAGGGCCGGATCCAGGTCACGCGCGACGGACAGATCAAGGGCAAGCTCGCTTACATGCCGCCGGAGCAGCTCTCCGGACGAGACCTCTCTCGCGCGGTCGACATCTACGCGTCGGCGGTCGTCATGTGGGAGACGCTCACGGCCGAGCGGCTCTTCAAGGGCGAGACCGAAGGCGAGACGCTCGCGAAGATCCTCCGCGAGCCCGTCGTGCCCCCGAGCGCGGTCGTTCCGGATCTGCCGAGAGGATTCGACGCGCCGCTGCTCCGGGCACTGAATCGCGATGCCTCCAAGCGGCATGCGACCGCGAAGGAGCTCGCGCTCGACCTCGAGCGCTGCTGCGGTATCGCGAGCCCGACCGAGGTCGGCGAGTGGGTCGAAGACGTCGTCGGTCACATCCTCAACGCACGTGAGGAGCAGATCGCCGAGATCGAGAGCAACTCGGTCGGCATGAACATCCCCTCCCGTCTCTCGGAGGAGAGCGACTCGGAGATGTCTCTCCCGAGCTCACGCGCGATCCTCGCCGCGACCGGCGGCTCGCCGACCGACACGCTGCCGATGGGATCCGGGCCGCCGATCTCCGGACATCAGAGCAGGCGGCTCGGACCGCCGACGCCGACGGCCCCGATGGCGCCCCAACCGCTGACGTCGCAGGGCGCGCGCTCGTTCAACCAGGACGAGTACACGGGCTCGAAGTCTCGTAGCGGCCTCACCGGCATGCTCACTGGGACGATGCTGGCCCTCCCGGTCGACCGGAAGCTCCCGATCCTCGCATCGATCGGAGGCATCATCGTTCTGCTCGTCGTCGTGGGCGTGGTGGTGGCGGGGAAGTTCTCGAGCGACGCCGACGCGAAGGTCACGCCCGTCGGAAGCGGCTCGGTGGCATCCGCGACCGCTGCCGGCAGCACAACCCCGCCTCCCCCGCTCAACACCGATCGCGTGATCCCCGATCCTCCGCCGCCAGAGGAGACGGACGAGCCGGAGCCGGAGCCCGCGCCGAAGCCGTCGGCCACCACACCTCCTCCGGTTGCGAAGCCGACCGCCACGGCGAAGCCCACGGCCACGGCGCCCAAGCCGACCGCGACGGCTGCACCGCCGCCGAAGAAGAATTGCGACCCGCCGTACACGATCGATGCGACGGGGCGGAAGAAGTACAAGCTCGAGTGCATGTGAGCGGCAAGGACTGCGGGTAGCGGCCACGGTGCGGCCTTGGTAATGCCGCACTCATGAATCGCGCTCCTCGGCTGCTCCTCCTCGGCGCGGTGACGCTCCCCGTCCCGCTCGTCGCTTGTGGTCCTTCGGGTGAGGCCGCGCACGTTCCGCCGGTCACCGCGGCGGCCGCCAAGCCGGCCGCAACGAGCCCCGCCGCCACCGTGGCCAAGGCAACGGGCTACGCGGGTCATGGCTCCGATAGCGTGCCGCCCGAGATCATCGCCAAGTTCGCTCCGACGCCGCTGCCCTCGGACGTGAGTCGGCGCATCCAGTCGATGCTCGACGTGCGTGCGCCAATCGGCAGCCGGATCTCGCCCGACGGCAAGACGCTCTACTTCGCGTGGAACGTCACCGGTACCCTCCAGATCTGGCGGACCGACGGACCGAACAAGTTCCCGGTCCAGGTCACGGGTGGAGAAGACGTGACCCGGCTCGCGGAGATCACGCCCGACGGCAAGTGGCTGGTCGTGATGCGCGATCGCAAGGGCGAGGAGAACCCCGGCCTCTATCTCGCCTCCACGACCGCCCCCTCCGGCGCAGCCCTCGAGCAGATCCAGCACCTGCCGAAGGTGCAGACACAGCTCCAGTTCGTCTCCGAAGACGGCAAGTGGATCTACTTCCGCGCGAACGACAAGAAGACCGACTCGTACGGCATCTACCGGTACGAGATCGCGACGCGAAAGAAGGAGCTCGTCTTCGGTGAGGACGGCCTGTGGTGGGTGGCCGATCAGCTCGTCGACAAGGGAAACAGGAAGCTCCTCCTCGGGAAGGCGACCGGCGCGCTCACCGCGGAGTACTGGGAGTGGGACGAGGCTCAGAAGAAGCTCTCGCCGCTCCTCGGCCAGGGCGAGAGAGAGCAGTACCAGGTGGCGTATTCGGCCACGCCGGGCGAGCTGATCGTGTCGACGCCGAAGTTCGGCGACTTCCGCCGCCTCTACCGCGCGAAGCCGAAGGGCAAGGCGCTCGAGAGCGCGGATGTCACCGCGATCAGCCCCGACGCCAAGCACGACGTCGCCGGCTTCCACCTCGACCAACCGCGCAAGGTCCTCTACTACACGACGAACGAGAGCGGATACACGCGCCTCCACGCGCTCGACGGCAAGAGCTACGCAGAGAAGAAGCTGCCCGAGATCGCCACCACGCCCGGCGTGAAGGAGGACCACGTGACGACGAGCGGATCGTCGTGGGACGGGCGCTACGTGCTCGTCAACGCGGCGGCGGCGCGCCATGCGACGACGTCGTTCGTCCTCGACTGGAAGACCCAGAAGCTCACGCAGTGGGTCACGCCGAGCACGCCCGAGGTCGACACCTCCAAGTTCACCGTCCCCACGCTCGAGAGCTATACCGCGCGTGACGGCACGAAGATCCCGATGTTCGTGCGCCGGCCGGAGTCGTGTGTCCGGGCCGCAGCGCAGGGCGGAGAGCCCTGCCCCGTGGTGGTGCACTTCCACGGAGGCCCCGAGAGCCAGTCGCTCCCGGGCTTCAGCACCTACGGCCAGATCTTCGTCGACGCCGGGTTCATCTGGATCGATCCGAACGTGCGCGGCAGCAACGGCTACGGCAAGCAGTGGCTCGCGGCGGACGACGGCCCGAAGCGCCTCTCCGTGATCACCGACATCGAGGACGCGGCGAAGCACGTCCGCAGCGCGTTCGCCGTCGCGGGCAAGGCTCCCAAGGTCGGCGTGATGGGCGGAAGCTACGGCGGCTATTCGACCCTCGTCGCGATGACGAAGTTCGCCGGAGCGTTCGACGCCGGCGTCGCCAACGTCGGGATGTCGAACCTCCTCACGTTCCTCCTCAACACCGCTCCCTACCGCCGCGCGCTCCGCATCAGCGAATACGGCGATCCTGAGAAGGACAAGGAGGCGCTCGTCGAGCTGTCACCGATCACGCACATCGACAAGCTGAACGCACCGCTGCTCCTCATCCAGGGCGCGAGCGATCCGCGCGTCCCCGTCGGCGAGGCGATCCAGATGCATGCAGCGCTCGAGAAGAAGGGCGCGACGACGAAGATGATCGTCTTCCCCGACGAAGGGCACGGCACGCAGAAGCGCGAGAACAAGGTCCTCGAGATCGGGCACACGCTCGATTGGTTCGAGACGCATCTGAAGGGCAAGAAGCACTGAGCTTCGCCCCGCGCCTACCTGCCTTCGCTCGTGCGGAGGCAGGAGGCGGCGCGCTATACTCGCCTCGTGCGAAGGCTTCTCACTCTCTTCATCCTCGGCTCGGGTGTCTTGCTCGCTTGCGGAGGAAACGACCTCGGCGCGAGCGACACGACCTCGGCGAAGTCCGGCGGAGGGCGGGCGCTCTCCTCGAGCCCGCGCCAGGGGGTCGCGACCTTCTACGACGCCGACGGCTCCGGTAACTGCAGCTTCGACGCGAGCCCCGGGGATCTCGACGTTACCGCCATGGCCATGCCGGAATACGACGCCAGCGCGTCCTGCGGCGGGTGCCTGCTCGTGAAGGGCCCCAAGGGCGAGGTCACCGTGCGCGTCACCGACAGCTGCCCGGGCTGCGAGGGGAGCGGCATCAATCTCGATCTCAGCGCGCAAGCGTTCGCGAAGATCGCCGACCCGAAGGAAGGGCGCATCGACGTCACCTACCAGGCCGTCGCCTGCGCCACGGCCGGGAACGTCGCCTACCACTTCAAGGACGGGAGCTCGAAGTACTGGACCGCGATCCAGATCCGGAACCACCGGGTCCCCGTCGCCAAGGTCGAGTACAAGAAGGGCGACGCCTGGGTCGCGATGAAGCGTGCGGACTACAACTACTTCATCGAGGCGAGCGGCGTCGGCGATCAGCCGAACGGCCTCTCGCTCCGCGTCACGGCGACCGACGGGCAGGTCGTCGAGGACACGCTCGCGGGCGGCGTCCAGGCGGAGCAGACCGTCAGCGGGACGAAGCAGTTCCAGTAGAGCGGCTCCTCGACGGCTCTAGCCCGGAAGGCGCTCCTCGGCGCGCACCTCGACGATGGCGCGGCTCACCTCGTCGAGCGACTCGCCCATCGACTCCACGTTCTTGAGCGCGGAGTCGTCGAGGCCGATGCGCGCGGCGCTGACGGCATCGACGGCGGTATACGCGCGCGCGAGCACGCTCACGTGCTCGGCGATGCGCTGGTCGACCATCCCGAGGACCGCATCTGCGGCCGAAGGCGCGCCGGGCGGCGCCGAGGTCGAGGCGGGCGCGTCCGCGCTCGCCGCCGGCGGCGTGATCTGCTCGGCGATCCGGAGAAGGGCCTGCGGGCGCGTTCGCTCGAGGCGGACGCGGGCCTCGGCGAGCCGGAGCAACGACTGCCACGTCGTCTTCACGCGCGCAGCGGTGGCGCGATCGAGCGGGACCTCGTGTGCGTTGCGCCGGAGCTCGGCGCCGTCCTGGAGCGAGCGCTTCGTGCCGAGCTCGCCGACGAGCGCCGCGGCCTGATCGAGCGCGTGCGCGACGGGGTCGTCAGCCTCCACGAGCAGCGGCAGCGACGCGAGCACCGCGGCCACCACCGCTGCCACGACGAAGACCGGCAGTGACGCCGTCGTGTATGCGTTCGATAGCGCCCCAGCAAATCCTCCGCCGACGAGGGCAACGAGAACGTGCACCGCCTGCGCCGTGCGCGACCTCACGCGCGTCGTCCGCTCCGCGAACGCGGCAGCGACGAGCACCGCACCGGCGGCGGTCGGAGAGACGGACCCTAGCACGCCGCTCCCGAACGCACCGAGCGCGCCGCCGCCGATCGCGAGCGACTGGATCGACCCGCTCGCGAAGATCGCGAGCAGCACACCGAACCACACGAGCGCGAGCGACGCCCCGACCGGGCCGAAGCGGTTCGCGAGCGGCGCGAACGCGAAGAGGGAGGCGGCAGCGACGACGAACGCGATCTTCTTCATGTCAGAAGCTCGAGGCGCGGTTGAGGTTGCCGAGGTCCTTCGCGGCGGCGGACTTGGCGACCGCCTTCCCCTCCGCGCTCTGGGGCCGGACCGAGCTGAAGCCCTTCATCTGCGCCGAGTACGCGTTCATCTGCGCCGTTAGCGCCGGGGCCGCCGCAGGAGGCGCCGCGGCGAGCGCCGAGCCGAGCGCGGCCTCGTTCTCTGCGGTGAGACGTGTCGCGGTCGATACGTCGCCGCGCGCGTAGGCACTGGCAGCCTCGAGCTGACGCTTCGACGCGATGACGCTCATCGCGCTCGCGAAGACCGCTCCGTCGCGACCACGTTCGACCTCGGACGCGTCGTACGAAGTCGTGAGGGAGAGCGTCGGCACCGAGGAGACACGAGTGCCCAAGCCGCCGACCTTCTTCCACGATGTGCTCGCGCGGAGATCGGAGCTCCCGGGCGCGCCGTCCACCGTGAGCTCGAGGATCACGCGGCGCTCGTCGCCCGCGAAGAGCGAGCCGAGGCGGAGCTCGACGCCATTCCCGTCGAAGGTCGCGTCCGCGCCCGTCGCCGAGACGAAGCGGGTCCCGCTCGGGAGCTGGATGTAGACCCGAGCGTCCTCGATCGTCGTCATCGCGGTCTCTTCGAGCTCGCGCTTCAGGAAGCCGGCGAGGCTGCCGCCGTCCTTGATGAACGCGAAGTTGCCGTGGCCGCTCTGCGCGACCGCGCCCATGTAGCTCTCGTCGAAGTCGAGTCCGATGCCGAGCGACGACACCGTGATCCCGCTCGAGAAGCTGCTGCGAGCGAGTGACTCCGCCTGCGCGCGCGTCGAGTCGAGCCCATCGCTCACGAGCACGATCCTGCGGACGCGTCCCTTCGTAGCCTCGTCGAGCGAGCGCAGCCCATGCGAGAGGCCACTCGGGATGTTCGTCCCTCCGCCGGTCGAGAGCTCGCGGATGCGCGCGCTGAGCGAGCTCCGAACGCTGCCGACCCGCACGAGCGACTGGATCTGCTCGCTCGTGTCCGAATAGCGGATGACCGCGATCTCGTCCTCGTCGCGCATGTCCGAGATGAGGCGCAACACCGAGCGCTTCGCGTCCTCGATCTTCTCGCCGCTCATCGAGCCCGACGTGTCGAGCACGACCACGAGTGAAATGGGGGCGCGGACCACAGCCCGCTCGGAGGCGTCGGCGACGAGCCTCAGCTCGGCGAAGACGGGCGTCGTCTGATGGGCGAGGACCTTCTTGTGGCTGAGCGCGAGGACACCACGCGCACCTTCGCCGCCGAAGGCCACCGCATTCTTGCCGTCCGCCGTGAGCGGAACCCGGATCGAATCGGTGAGGAGGGCCGACGACGTCGGCGCCTTGTAGAGAACGAGCCCACCGGTCGCGAGGACGACGGCGGAGAGCGCAAACGCGCGCCGGAGCTTTTCGGACCGGAACCAGAGCGACGGTGAACCCCGCATGTCGCCCTCAGACGGACGGGATCGGAATTTGGTTTCCGGGCGCGCGAACAAAATCGCCCCGGCCCTGGTCGACGCGGCGCGCCACCTCCGCCCGACCGCTTCAGACGCCCGAGCTCACGTGCTCTCGTCGATCGGCCGCCGCGGCATCCCGGCGCGGACGATCAGGGCTTCGTGGGCGCGATGGTCGTCATGCCGGCCCCGAACCACGCGACCACGCCGGCGTCCTCGGTGAGCGTCATGAGCGTCGTCCCCGCCCCCGTCGACATGTCGATCTCGATGATGTTGCCGCTCTCGTTGAAGCCGTAAGCCGTGCCGGCCCACTGCGCGAGCCCGTAGAGGCTCTTCTGCCCGATGTCGCCGACGATGGTCTTGATGGTGCCGGTCTTGGGGTCGACCTCGGCGAGGAAGTCGTTCGGCGCGGGGTCCGAGATCTTCCTCACCGTGAGGTAGGCCTTGTTGCCGTTGCGGATCGTCGAGATGAGATCGCCGGAGGACTTGTACTTGACCGCCGCTCCAGGAGGGTTGAGGTCGCCGACCTTCGTCATCGTGCCGGTCCCGAGATCGATCTGGACGTAGAACGTCGCCTCGTTGACGGCGTCGGGGTCAAACTGATAGCCGACGAGCACCTCCTTCGTGTCGTCGACCGTGCCCATCGGAACGAAGGAGAGCGAGTTCGGGTATTGCGCAGCCGAATCCTCCTTCACGTAGCTGCACCTCGCGTCGACCGGATCGATCCTGAGAAAGCCGTCGTCGCTCGTGCCATACATCACGCTGTCGCGATCGAGGGCGATGTCGAGGAGGCGGTCTCCCGGCTTGAGGCAGCTCAGGTCGCCGATCTTCGTCAGGGTCTCGGCCAGCGGATCGAAGAGGTAGAGCGTCTTCGCGGTGTGCGCGTAGACACGCCCCGGCGGCTTACCTCCGTCGGCGAGCGGCGGGTCTTCCTCGGTCTGGGGCGGGTCCTCTCGCCGCTTCTTACCGGCGTCCTTCTTCGTGTCCGTGTCGTCGTCACGGTAGTCGAACGGGATCTTGCTCTTCGGCTCCGGCGAGAAGCACGCGATCAACGCGGCGGCCGAGAGAGAGACTCCAGTTCCAAGCGCGAAGAAGAGTGCGAAGCGACGGCGCATAGCTGTTCCATCGAAGATACGCGACGACGTGCCACGCGGCCAGGTCGGGGCCGGCGGCAACGGGCCGATCCCCCCCTCTTCGTGGGAGCGCCGCCTGAAAAGTCGGGTATGGTCGCCGCCATGGCGGACCTACAAATCGAGGAAATCAAGGCGGGCGACGGTCAGGAAGCGAAGGCCGGCGATCGCGTCACGGTGCACTACGTCGGCACCCTCACCGACGGAAAGAAGTTCGATAGCTCCCGGGATCGCGGCCAGGGCTTCACGTTCGCGCTCGGCGCGGGACAGGTGATCAAGGGCTGGGACCTCGGCGTTGCCGGGATGAAGATCGGCGGCATGCGGAAGCTGACGATCCCCTCGGATCTCGCCTACGGCGCGCGCGGCTTCCCGCCGGTCATCCCGCCGAACTCGACGCTCGTCTTCGAGGTCGAGCTGCTGAAGATCGGCTGATCGATCAGAGCGCGGGGCTCACGGCCACGACGTCCGTACGGTCGTCGTGGCCGGGCACGCTCACGATCACGCGACGGGTGCACGCCTCGAGCATCTCCGCCGCCGTCGGCTCGTCGATCCAGTCGAGGTGAGCGTGCAGATCGCCGCCCAGTACCTCCACGTCCTGATGCAGCCAGTAATGCCGGCCGGCACGTGCGAGGAAGAGCGTCGGGCCCGTGTCGTCGTCGACCGAGGTGATCTGATGCTCGCCGGGAGCCGCGAGCCAGCACGCGAACGTGCGACCGCGCGTGGCGCCGACGAGGCGCGCGTTGTCACGGATCTCCATCGTGACCTCCGCACCGACCGAGGCAGGTCGTACGATGCAGACCCGCGCGGCAGCGCTGGGAAGCGCGCCGAGCTCGGCGTCGATCGCGCGGTGCGCGGACTCGACGGAGTGCGTAGACGCACACGCGACGGGCGCCATCACTAGAAGCACTGCCACGAGCCCCGCAAACGCGCGCTCTCCCCCGCTCGTCATCCTGATCTTGTCAGGCGTACGTCATCAGCTGTCAAGCGCACGAGCCGCGGCAGCGAGGCATCGCGCGCTTCGACTCGCCGCTCACACGTTCACGGAAGAGCGACGCGATAGATCGCGGTCCCGTGCGAGAAGTACAAAAACCCGGTGTCGCGCACGAGCCGCATGGGGACGGTGCTCGCTCCGAGCGTCACGTATGCGGTGGTCGGTCCGGCGCCGGTGATCGGCGCGTAGCTCAACTTCCCCGTCGCGGTCTCGGTCCAGTAGACGTTCACGGCGTCTGCCGCGAGCCCGTCGGCCGCGCTGGCCGCCGACGCCAGCTGCTTGGGCGTCCCCCCACCGAGGCCACCACGCTGGATCGTCTTCGTGCCGCTGTTGCTCCAGTACAGGTTGGTGCCGTCGACTCGGAGCAGATTCGGCGTCGCCTGATTCGTCACGTACGAGGAGGAGCTCCCGCCGGTGAGTGCGGTCCGGAGAATCAGGCCGTTGTCCGGATCGCAGAAGTAGACGCCGGTACCGTCCGTAGCGACGTTGCCGCCCGGCTGTCCCGAATAGGTGATGGCGCTCGTGCAGGTGACGCCGCCCCCAGGACCGCACTTGAAGATGCCATGCTGCGTGGCATTCACCGCGTAGCTGCCGACGACGTTCTTGGTCGTCGCGTCGTACAGGATCGATTGGATGAACGAGGCGTTCATCGTCCCGACGGACGCCTGTGAGGCCGCGATGTTCACCTGCCCCTTGAGTACAGGTTGCGGTGCGCCTCCGAAGTTCTGCGAGAACCAGAACACATTGCTCTGGCTGACCACGACATTGCTCCGAGACGTCGGGGGCGCCGTGGACAGCGTCACCTTGTTGCCGCCGACCACGTTGTCCTGGAACACTCCGCCGCCCGTCCCGGTCGCAGACCAGAACACGCGCTGGGCCAGGCCCTGCGGGTTGTCGTCGGTCTGATCGGTCGTGAGCGACGTGATCGCCGCTCCGCCGTCCCCGACGTCGGCGATCAGTGCGGGCTTGCAGACGCCGCTCTCGCACGTGCCCTTCCCGCAATCATGCGCGCAGCGGCCGCAGTTCTCCGGGTCGGAGCTCGTGTCGACGCAGACGCCCTCGCACGTGCTCCCTCCGTCGCACGCGTCACCGTTGCCGTTGCCGCCGTCGACCTTCTCGCCCGCGTCATCTTCCGACGATGACGGCCCCGTATCCGTTCCCCCGTCGACGCTCGGGACGACACGCTCAGGTTCGTCGCCGACGCAGGCGTAGACGACGAGGGACGACCCCAAGAGACTCCCGACGAGCGCGGCCCGCCCCAAGACTGTCATCCTCCAAGGGGACTGCAGTTCCGCTCGTCGTGTCAACTCGCGTCGCGAGCGAGCGTACGAGGCCCTCCGCGCCGCCATCCGAAGAATGGGCGGGCGCGGAGGGCGCTGGCTCGGAGCTACGCGAGGAGCTGACGGAGCACGTACGGGAGGATGCCGCCGTGCTTGTAGTAGAGGACTTCCTGCGGCGTATCGATCCGGACAGTCGCGCGGATCTCCTTCGTCTTGCCGTCCGTAGACTTGGCCTTCACCGTGATCTCCCGGCCGCCCTTGAAGCCGCTGTCGAGCAGCTCGGCGAGGCCGACGACGTCGTAGGTCTCCTCGCCCGTGAGGCCGAGGGACGCCGCGTTCTCACCGGCGGGGAACTGGAGCGGGAGGATGCCCATGCCGACGAGGTTCGAGCGGTGGATGCGCTCGTAGCTCTCGGCGAGGACGGCGCGGATGCCGAGGAGCTTCGGCCCCTTCGCCGCCCAGTCACGCGAAGAGCCGGAGCCGTACTCCTTGCCCGCGATGACGAACAGCGGGACGCCGTCGGCGATGTACTTCACCGATGCGTCGAAGATCGACATCTGATCGCCGCTCGGGAGGTGGCGGGTGACGCCGCCCTCGGTGCCGGGGGCGAGCTGGTTACGGAGGCGGACGTTGGCGAACGTGCCGCGCACCATGACCTCGTGGTTGCCGCGGCGCGAGCCGTAGGAGTTGAAGTCCTCCTTCTTCACGCCGCGCTCGAGGAGGTACTTGCCCGCAGGGCCGTCGGCCTTGATCGAGCCGGCCGGCGAGATGTGGTCCGTCGTGATGCTGTCGCCGAGGAGCGCGAGCACGCGCGCGTTCTCGATCGGAGCGATCCCGCCCGGCTGCGCGCCCATGCCCTCGAAGTAGGGCGGGTGCTTGACGTAGGTGCTGTCCTTCTCCCACGCGTAGAGATCGCCCTCGGGGACGACGAGCGACTGCCACTCCTTGTCGCCCGCGTAGGTGTCCGCGTAGACCTTCTTGAACATCTCGGGGGTGACGGCGCTCTCGACGATGTCCGAGACCTCGCGCTGCGTCGGCCAGATGTCCTTCAGGAAGACGTCCTTGCCGTCCTTGTCCTTGCCGAGCGGCTCGCTCGACAGATCGATGTCGGCGCGGCCGGCGAGGGCGTAGGCGACGACGAGCGGCGGCGAGGCGAGGTAGTTCGCGCGGACCTCGGCGTGGACGCGACCCTCGAAGTTGCGGTTGCCCGAGAGCACCGAGGCGACGAAGAGGTCCTTCTCGTCGATGGCCTTCGAGACCGTCGGCGGGAGCGGGCCACTGTTGCCGATGCAGGTCGTGCAGCCGTAGCCGACGATGTAGAAGCCCACCTTCTCGAGCGCCTCGAGGAGGCCGGCCTTCTCGAGGTACTCCGTCACGACCTTCGAGCCCGGACCGATGCTCGGCTTCACCCACGGCTTCGAGGTGAGCCCCTTCTCGGCGGCCTTCTTCGCGAGGAGGCCCGCGGCCATGAGGACCGACGGGTTCGACGTGTTCGTGCAGCTCGTGATCGCCGCGATGACCACGCTGCCGTCGGCGACGTCCTTGTCGGCGGCGACGCTGTCGTCGGTGAGCACGCTCTTCTTCTTCGGCGCCTTCGGGCGCGCACGGTACGCGTCACGCGCGGCGACGAACGACGTCTTCACGCCGGGGAGGTTCACGCGATCCTGCGGGCGCGCCGGGCCGGCGAGCGACGGCTCGACGGTCCCGAGGTCGAGCGAGAGGACGTGCGTGTAGGTCGCCTCGGGCGTGTTCTCGTCGAGCCAGAGCCCCTGCTCCTTCGCGTACGCCTCGACGAGCGCGAGCTGGCTGCCTCCGCGCCCGCTGAACTTCAGGTAGCGGATCGTCTCGGCGTCGATCGGGAAGATGCCGCAGGTCGCGCCGTACTCGGGCGCCATGTTCGCGATCGTCGCGCGGTCCGCGAGCGGGAGCTTCGCGAGGCCGGGGCCGAAGAACTCGACGAACTTGCCGACGACGCCGTGCTTGCGGAGCATCTGCGTGACCGTGAGGACGAGGTCCGTCGCGGTCGCGCCCTCGGCGAGCGTGCCGGTGAGGCGCACGCCGATGACGTGCGGGAGGAGCATGCTCACGGGCTGACCGAGCATCGCGGCCTCGGCCTCGATGCCGCCGACGCCCCATCCGAGGACGCCGAGACCGTTGATCATCGTCGTGTGCGAGTCGGTACCGACGAGCGTGTCCGGGTACGCGACCGAAAGGGCGCCGTCCTGTGCGGGCGCCTGCATGACGACGCGCGCGAGGAACTCGAGGTTCACCTGGTGGACGATGCCCGTGTCCGGCGGGACCGCCTTGAAGTTCTGGAAGCCCTGCTGTCCCCACTTGAGGAAGCGGTAGCGCTCCTGGTTGCGCTCGAACTCGAGGGCCGCGTTCTGGTGGAGGGCGTCCTTGCTGCCGAACGCGTCGACCTGCACCGAGTGATCGATGACGAGCTCGACCGGCTGGAGCGGGTTGATCTTCCTCGGGTCGCCGCCCATCTTCTTCATCGCGTCGCGCATCGCCGCGAGATCGACGACGGCGGGAACGCCGGTAAAGTCCTGGAGCAGCACGCGGCTCGGCGTGAACGCGATCTCCTGCGAGGGCTCGGCCGATGCCTGCCACTTCGCAACCGCCGCGATGTGCGCCTCGGTGACGGAGACCCCGTCCTCGGTGCGGAGCAGGTTCTCGAGCAGGATCTTCAAGGAGAAGGGAAGCTTCGCCGCTTCGCCGTACTTCTTGTAGACCGCGTCGAGCCGATAGATCGTGTACGAGTCCGCTCCTACGTTGAGCGTCGCCTGGCTGCCGAAGGAATTCTTGGACATATCGGCGGGACTATAGGACGGGCGCGAACCTCGCGGCAATGGGCGGTGCCAGGCGAAATTGGGGCTGCCCCCTCCCCTGGAATCGTGCGCCGACGCCCACCGGCGTTGCCCCCAAGCCCCCGCGGTGGGCGCCCCCGACGCCCCGCAACGCTGGGCCTTCGGCCCGCATCCAAATCGGGCCCGATCACGCACTCGCGCCGGCCCTACAGAGCTCGGCCGCCGCCCGCAACGGCACGGCGTCGCTTCTGTTCGCGTGGTCGCGACCCGGTGCCGCCGTGTCGGAGTTTCCAGACGGACGCGGCGCCGTATGCGCCTGAGTCACCCGTCAGGGCCGCGCCGTGCCGTCGACGAACACGTCGAGCTCACCGAGTCGACCACCCGGGCCTTCGACCTTCACGTCGAGCTCCTTGCCTTCGCTGCCCTGGAAGTACGAGACGCGGATCCGGTGGTGCCCCTTCCGAAGGGCGATCGCGCCCTCCGCATCGCGCGGCTCGTGCTCGCCGTCGTCCTCGAGGATCGTCTCCCCGTCGATCTCGACCCGCACTCCGTCGTCGGCACGCGCGACGAAGCGGTACACGCCGTCGTCCTTCGCCTCGACGAAGCCGTCGAACCACAGGGCGAAGCGCTCCTTTCGCATCCGCCGGCCGAGCGCACGCTCCACGCTCGCGAGCCCGATGCTCGCGACGCGACCGCGCGTGATTGGCGTCGTCGCCCCGAGCTCGGGGAGGCGGTGAAAATCGCCCTCGACGTACGCATAGCTCACGCCGGTGCTCGGCGACGCGAGCGTGGTCGGAGAACGGAGCGCCTCGCGCACGATCGTCGACCGGAGCGGCGGGCTCACACGTCCGCCGGGCAGGAACAGCGCCGCGGTGATCTGCGTCGTGTCGCGCACCTCGAGCGGCGCGACGAACGCGGGTGACGCCCGCGTCGGCTCCGATCCGTCGGTAGTGAAGCGCACGACGCCGCTCGGAAAGAGTCGCGGCGCAACGAGCGTGACGGTGGCAGCTCCGCCGTCGACGAAGACCTCGCGAGCGCGCAGGCCCTCGGGCGGCTCGACGAAGTAGCGGACGCCGGAGGCGTCGAGCGCAGGCAGCTGAGCACCGAACCGTGCTGCAAAGTCGACCTCGCGGGCGCGACCGGCCGAGCTCTTGGCGGCACCGGGCGCGCTCTTGACGGCGCCGGCGGCCTCGCCCGCGCCCGTCCACAACGACTCCGCCAGCGCGGCCACGCGCGGCATCGCCATCAGGTCGATCTCCTCCGGCGTCTCGACGTACTCCGTCCAGATCGTCCCCTCTCCGCCGAGGATCTTCGATGCGCGCGCCGGCTCGAGCCCCTCGGGAGCGGGATCGAAGTCGTACACCTTCGACCACGGCAGGAGGCCCTCGTGCCCCGGCTCGCCCTTCGCGCGCGACTGCCGGATGTTGAGGTAGACCTGATCGTGCGGAGCCATGACGACGTCGAAACCGCGCGCGGCAGCCTCGCGTCCGCGCTCTTTCGATTGCCACGCGAGCACGACGGCATCGGCGGGAAGCGCATCGGAGAGCGCCTCGTCCCAGACCACCGCCCTCCGGCCGTGGCGCGCGAGCATCGACGCCGCGCGCTTCATGAAGAGCCCCTGGAGCGCGCTCGCGTCGAACCTCCCCGACCGCTCCCGAGCGAACGCGGCGCGGCACTTGGCGCAAGCCGACCAGCGCACGGGCGGCACCTCGTCTCCACCGATGTGAACGAGGCGCGACGGAAAGATCCCCGCGACCTCCCCGAGGACGTCCTCGAGGAGCGCGAAGGTCTTCTCGTTCCCGGCGCAGAGGACGTCGTCGAAGATCCCCCAGGTCCGCGGCACGCTCTGCCGCTTGCCGGTGCACGAAAGCTCGGGATGCGCGGCGAGGATCGCGCGCGCGTGTCCGGGCATCTCGATCTCCGGCATCACGGTGATGAAGCGCTCTCGTGCGTGGCGGACGACCGCGCGCGCCGTCTCCTGGGTGTAGAACCCGTCGGTGCCCCCCACCGCCGTGAGCTCGGGATGGCTCTTCACCTCGATGCGGAAGCCCTGGTCGTCGGTGAGGTGCCAATGAAAGACGTTGAACCGGTAGAACGAGAGCAGGTCGATCCACCGCTCGACGACGTCCGCCGTGAAGAAGCGGCGCGCCACGTCGAGGTGCATCGCCCGGAACGGAAAGCGCGGGGCGTCGTCGATCGTGACGCACGGGACCGACCATCCCGACGAGCTGGCGTCGAGCGGCGGCGTCGTCTGCCCGATGCGTCGCGCGCCCGCCAGCTGCGCGAGCGCCTGCGCTCCGTAGAACAAGCCGGCCGGCCGTCGCGCCTGCACGATCGCGCGCTCGGGCGAGACGTCGAGCGTGTACGACTCGTCGTCGACATCTCGCGGCGGCTCGAGCGCGGCGTCACGCGTCTCGCGTTCCGCGCGCGGCTCGCCGTCGGCGCGCTCGAGGCGGAGGACGATCCCACGGGTCGGCTCGCCGAGCGCCCCGCTCGAACCCGTGAGCGCCGCCTCCGGCAAGCCGAGCCAGCGGGCAAGCTGCTCGCCGATCGCGCGCGCGTGCGCGGCATCGGGCGAACGTACGTCCGCGATCGCGAGCGGCGTCGCGCGATCGATCCGGAGCGCGCCCTCGCACCGCGTGAGCGATCGCGGGCGCGGCACCAGCGGCAGCGCCTCCGGCCCACGGCTCGACGCCCGGTCGCGGGACGCGTCGTGGGAGCTCGCCTCGGCGGGGCCCGTCGCGGAAGCGGCGATGGCAGACCGTCGTGCATCGCCGCCACACGAGGTCACGACCGAGATCGCGAGCAGCCCCAGCGCATAGAACGGACGTCGCGTCACGGCTTCACCATAGCGCGCCGCTCCGAGCATCCTGCGCGAATCGCCACGGCGCTCCCGAATCACCGACTCGCGCGCCATGACGTCGGAGCGATCTCGAAGAACGCTCACTCGGATTCGCGGCGTCTCACCGTCGGAGGTCGCGGCGAGCAGCGTCTCGCCGAGCTCGACCGATCGTCTCGCGGCGCCGAGGAGGCGCTCCCTGGAGATTGCCCGATTAGGCACGGTATGTTGGCGTAGGACTGACTTGCTTCGGGCTGTGCGTGTCGCCTTCGTATCGATCGTGATCTTGTGCGCTCTCTGGGCGACGGCAAGGGCAGAGGGCACGCACGTCCGCGCGACCGTCCTCGTCTCGTCTGCCGATGATCGCACCTTGATGGATCGCGTGCGCGGCCAGACGAGCGACCTCGATGCGGACATCACGGTCCACGACGCTCGATCGGTCGCACCGACTTACGAGGCGCGGATGCGCGAGGCGGATGCCGCCGCGAAACGAAGCCAGGCGAACGCGGTGATCTGGTTCCGGGTCGTCGGCGCTTCGATCACCGTCTACGTCGCGGTTCCCGCGCAAGATCGCGTCCTCGTGCGGTCGCTCGGCGGAGGCAGCGGCAAGCCCTCCTCCGCGACGCTCGAGGCAGCGGCCCTCGTCGTTCGCGACGTGATACGCGCGCTCGGGCAGGGCGCCACGGTCGGTGAGCTTCGTGGCGAGCGTGATGCCACCGACGTGCAGCCTCCGCCGCCGCTCTACTTCTGCGCCGAGCCGGCGTGCTGGGACCGCGCTTCGCCGCTCGCGCTCACGTCACCTGCTCGGCCATCGCAAGCGCCGACGTTCGTGTCCGCCGCCGGCTGGGGTCTGGTTCGCACACGCGACGCTTCGAAGGTCATGCATGCGCTCGAGCTTCGTCTCGGCGCACGGTACGAGAGGCTCTTCGCTACAGCGGCGCTCACGCTCGGCGCGATCGACGTCGAGCGCGTGACCGAGCGAGCGGATCTCCTCGTGCGGAGACACTCGCTCGCGCTGAGTGCGGGCGCGACGAGAGTCCTGAGCCGGGACGTCACCATCGACGTCGGTCTCACTGCAGGCGCCGTCACCTTCGTCCGCGCGACGCGCTCGCTCGCACCGGCGTTCGTCCCCACGGAGACGCGTGCCCACACGCGCTTGCTCGCCGGCCCGGAGGCCCGCCTGTCGTGCGCCATGGCGCGAACGGTCGCGGTCGTCGCCACGCTCGGGGTCGATGCCATCCTCGATCCGCCACGGTTCGAAGTCGTGGAGGTGCCTGGACGGTCCGGCGTCTACGGCCTCGCGAGTCTACAGCCGCGTTTGAGCATCGGGATCGAGTGGTCGAGCTCGAACTTTCGTTGACCCGATTTCCAGAGCCCGACGCTCTATCGGGTGAAGATGGCTGCCGTGGCGCGCTCACCCGCCGAATTTTCGTCGGCTCCCCGCACGGAGACCGCTCCGGCTGCCGACGACCAGGCCGCCGCGCATGCCCTGCTCGTCGAGCTCGCTCCGCGCATCCGTAACCTCGTTCGCTATCTGATCCGCGGCGACGTCGACGTCGACGACATCGCGCAGGAGGCGATGGTCGCGGTGCTGAAGAACCGGTCCGACTATCGCGGTGACGGCCCCTTCTCCGCGTGGGTCGACCGCATCGTGGTCCGGACCACGTTCACGGCACTGCGCCGCCGCAAGCGTCGACGAGAAGAGCCTCTCCATCCCGAGCACGCGGAGCCCGTGCACGACGCGTTCGGTGAGTTTCATTCGCGGCGCCAGCTCGTCGCCATGCTCGATCGACTGCCGCCGCCGCAGAGGCACGCCGTCGTCCTTCACTACGCCCTCGGCATGACCGTCTTCGAGATCGCCGAGGAGCTCGAGACGTCGGCCGAGACCATCCGAAGTCGGCTCCGCCTCGCGAAGACCGTGCTCCGCAGGAACCTGGAAAGTGCGCAACGATGAAGAACGACGACCCCTGGCAATTGCACGGCGAAGGCCCCGCGCTCCCGCTCGCGGAAGAGGAGCTGCATCGACTCGTTCAGGGCGCCGTCGGACGCGCCTACGGAACGGAGCAAGGGCCTTCTTCGAGCGTGGAACGTACCGGCGCCACCGCCGCGCGATGGCTCGTCGGCGGTCTGGGACTCGCTGCCTGCGCCGTCGCCACCTGGGCGATCTACGGCGCCGCGACCGAACGATCTACGGCGCCCGGAGCGGGGGCAGGACCAGCGACGCCGGCCGCGGCGATCGCCATGGAGACCCCGGCGTCGCCGGCCGGGGCGCTCGCGACGAACACGGACTCGCCCGAGGTCCCCATCGTCGACGTACAGGCTCTCCCGACGGTGCGACTCGCCGCCGATAGAGCTCCGCGAGGCAATGTCGTTGCGCCGGAGGCCTCGCGGGACCTGCTCCGTGAAGCCAACCAGCTGCGCGCGGAGCGTCGCTGGGGTGAAGCGGCGACGCTCTACCGGCGCGTTGCCGATGCACGCGGCGGCGAATCGACGACGGCGATGCTCGCGCTGGCATCGCTCCGGCTCGAGCACCAGAACGACGCCCTGGAAGCTCGTCGCCTCTACCGAGCCGTCGTCGACGCGGCTCCCGACGGTCCGCTCGCCGAAGAGGCAAGGTTGGGCGTGGCGATGGCCTGTCGTGCGCTCCGTGACGAGCGTGGTGAGAGCGCGGCGCTCCGGGCGTTTCTCGGACACCATCCCTCGAGCCTCTCCGCGACGAAGGCGCAGCAGAGGCTCACCGAGCTCGAGCGCGCGCAGAAAGAGGTGACGCCGTGACGCGACACTGGCTCGTTCTCTTCTTCCCCCTCGCCGCGATCGGCGCGTGCACCGAGCCCGACGTGATCGGCTTCGACACGACGCCCGACTCGCCCGGCTTCGCCCTCATCGACGGAGGTCAAGGCGATGCCGCGGCGTCGGAGGGAGAGCTCGTCTCGTACTGCCCCACGAACAAGTGTCCCGCCGGCTGGACGACCTGCCCGAACTCGCGCTTCCCGTGCGACGTGAACCTGTGGACCGACGTGAACAACTGCGGTGCCTGCGGGCGGCGCTGCCCCTCGGCAGGAGCGGGCGCAACGTTCGCCTGCGTCGAAGGCGTCTGCGCGATGCAATGCAGCGCATTCCCTACGAGGCTCGATTGTGACGGCCTCGCCGACAACGGTTGCGAGGGGGAGCCGCTGAACGACAACCACTGCGGATCGTGCGACAAGAAGTGCACCGACCCGGCGAAGCGCTGCGCCGACCAGACGGGGCGCGGCCAGGGCGACGTCGATTGCGGCTGCCCTGCCGGAAAGCTCGATTGCTTCCGTTCGTGCGTCGACAGCAACACCGACGACTACAACTGTGGTGGCTGCTTCAACTGGTGCGATCCGACGGGTGGAGGACTCCCCGCCTATTCGAATAGCTACTACGGATGCGTCAACGGCTCGTGCGATGGGCTGAAGTGCAACGCGCGGTTTGCCGACTGCGACAAGGTTCGAGAGAACGGCTGCGAGACGTCCCTCGTCACGAACGACAACTGCGGCGCCTGCGGAACGGCCTGCCCCGACGGCCAGGCGTGCCGCCTGGATCCGGACGGAAAGCCGACGTGCATGTGCCCGCCCGGCCTGACGTACTGCGAGAGCGGGTGTGACGGCGACGTTTGCACCGGGAGCTGTGTCGACCTCAAGTCGAACGTCGGCAATTGCGGAGCATGCGGAGCCGTGTGCGGTGGCGCTTCGGCCCCGAATGCCCGGCGCACGTGCGTCTACGGCGCGTGCGTCCCGCACTGCAACGTCGGTCGAGCCGACTGCAACAACAGCATGACGGACGGGTGCGAGGTCAACACGGACAGCGATCCACGGAACTGCGGGGCCTGCGGCCACGTCTGCGACGCGGTCGCTGGCCAGGCGTGCGTCGCAGGCAAGTGCGCGGTCGAACCTTGCGACACCGACGCCGGGACGGGAGAGGTCGCGCGATGACGATCAGGCGTTGGCCGCTCATCGGGGCGGGCCTTCTCACATGTGCATCGGCCAGTGGGCTGCTCGGCGCGTGCGCATCGGACGACAGTGATCCGCTCGGCGAGCCCGAGCCCGGGCAGGTCACGGCGCCGGTGCAAGACGCCGCTGCGGGAGACGCGGAGCCGGAGCCGTGCACCAGCGGCGAATGTCTGTTCTTCCCGGAGGAATGCTCGTCCGACACTCTGTGCCCCACCGGACCGTTCGATCTCGTGAATCCCGCGGCCGGCATGGACTGGCGGACGCGAATCCAGATCGTCCGCGGTCGCTCCGCGAATGACGTCTGGCTGGCAGGCACGGTCGGAACGATTGCCCGCTTCGACGGAGCGTCGTGGACGAAGTCCGAGACCGGAAGCGAGGAGGCGCTGAGCTTCCTCTGGCTCACGGCGACGAGTGAGATCGCGTTCGGGTCCCCGAACCGGATCTACGCACGCGGTCTCGACTTCGACGCGGGCGGCGCGGGCGCCTCTGCCGGTGGATGGTCGCTCCTCCCGAGGGCGATGAGGCCTTCGGGGTTCGGCAGCCAGGTGACCGCCGCATGGGCGCCGTCTGGTTCGGAGCAGCTCTGGCTCGCCATGGAGAACACGCTCTGGCGCGCGCGGGTCGGCGCGGCGTCGAATGTCGAATTCGCTGCCGGCATTCCGACCTCCGTCTGCACCACGCTCGGATGCCGCCGGATGCGGAGCATCCACGGAGCCTCGGCGAAGACCGTGTGGGCCGTCGGCGAGAGCGGCGTGGCGGTGCGCATCGACGACGCCGACGGAGCGACGCCGCGCGCGACGGCGTTCAACACCGCGACGTGGACCGGGTTCTCCGGCGTCTGGGCCGCGTCCGACACGAACGTCTGGGCCGTCGGCGGATTGGGCACGATTCGCCACTACACCGGGGATCCCGTCCGGTGGGACGCCGTCCTCGACGTGCCGACGAGCGAGAACCTCAACGCGGTATGGGGAACGTCGCCGTCGGACATCTGGGCCGTCGGCAACGCCGGCGTCGTCCTTCACTACGACGGGACGAGCTGGTCACGCATCAAGATCGCCGGTCTCGGCACGCGCCGGCCGGATCTCTACACGGTCTGGTCGCCCGCAGCCGGGCAGGTCTGGATCGGCGGCCTCGGCGTCGTCCTCGCCCTCGGAGGCAACCCATGAGAAGCGGTTTCGCTCTTGCGTGTATGTCACTGGTGCTCGCCGCCGCCGCGGCGTGTGCGACCTCGAGCGACGACGAGTCGTTCCTGACCCCGGACGCCTCGGCGCCGATCCCTCCGCCGCCTCCCAGCGTCGACGCGGACTCGGGCCCCGTCCGTGACGGTGCGGCGCCGACCTTCTCTCCGTGCAGCGCTGCCGGTTGGTGCATCACGCCACTCCCCGATCCCGACCTGACACTGAAAGACATCCGCCCGTTCGAACATCGCGCCTTCGCGATCGCGGAGAGCCCTGCGTTCGGCGTCAAGGTCCTCGAATGGGACGACGTCGGAGACAAGTGGGCGTACATCGACGACAACAGCCAGAACACGTACGAGCTCAGCGCCTACGCCGGCAAGATCTGGGCACCGAACGAAAACGAGCTCTACTACGCAGTCGCGCCCGGGGTCGTCTATCACGGCAAACGTGTTGCGCCCGGGTCGCCCTGGGCGTGGACGCGGAGCCGCCTCGACGACAGCCGCGTCGTCTCCAACGACAAGCATGATCCTGGCGTCGCCGAGTACTCGAACCGCTACGAGGCCCCGCCGGTCAAGACGACGGCGCTCGGCGTATGGGGCACTTCGGAGAGCGATGTCTATGCCTGGTACGCCAATACGATCTTCCACCTCGAAAAGGACGGGAGCGGAAAAGACGTTTGGGTGATCGACCACGTCCTGGAAGATCCGGACAACCCCGAAGACACGTTCTTCGTCTTCAACGCCACCGGCTCCGGCCCCGACGACGTCTGGTTCTCGGTCGGACGAGGTCGCTACGACGCCACGGGCCTCTTCGCGTGTCCCGCAGCCGTTCGCAAGTCGGACGAGGGATATCGGCGCGTCCTCGATCACACGATCAATCCCCAGGACACGTGGTCCCATTACGGCGATAGCTGCCAGCCGAAACCGGATGCCCTGAGCTTCACGACGGGCATCTACATCGAGGCGCTGCCGGAGCTCGGCTTCTTCCCCGTTCCCTGGCCGCACGGGGGATGGCTCAGCCACATCGAGTCCGCCGGCCCCGGCTCCGTCGTCGGGATCTCGGGCGGGAAGTACTTCGCCTACCTGACCACGGCCGACGGCGGCTCGGCGCAACTCAATCACACCTACGTCGAGGTTCCGGCGTCCGACGTGCCGACCCTGAGCTCCGTCTGGATCCACGATTCGGAGGTCTGGCTCAGCGGATGGGGGCTCATCCTTCGGACGGGCAACGAGCCTGCGAAATGGAACACCGGTCTCGGCCTGTATCCGCCGGATCACCACAACCCGTTCGACGGAGCGACGTTCAGCGTCTCGACGACCGTGCTGAACGGCTCCCCGCTCGACAGACCCCTTCAGGTGCGAGGCACCTCCAACACGAACCTCTGGGCGATCGGACCCCGCTATGCACTTCACAAGACGACGCCTTGATCGGAGCGGCTCACGCATGCTCCTCGCCGCTGCCCTCGCGGCGAGCGGCGCTGCGATGGCGAGCTGCTCGAGCAGCGACGACGGCGGCTCCGCATCGAACCCGGCGGATGCCGGCGCCGAGGCGACGACCGACGAAGCCGGATTCGATGCCGCGAGCCCGACGGATGCCGGCTTCGTCGACGCGAAGCCGCGCCCGGTCGTCTGTGCTTCGCAGCCCTGTGCGACGTCGCTCGTGACGACGCTCGGCGCGAACGCCGACGATCACGCTGAGGGTTTCTGCGCGCTCCTCGACGACGGCACCGTCGCCTGCTGGGGAGCCAACGGCGCCGGCCAGCTCGGGCGGGGTGACGAGGCCGGCAAGATCGACAGTGCGAACGCTGCGCGCGTGGTCGGCCTCTCGGACGTGGCGATGCTGGATCACACGTGCGCGGTCGACGAGCGAGGCGCGGTGTGGTGCTGGGGCACGGGCCCCTTCCTTCGCGACGGTGCAGGCATCACGACCACGCGTATCCCCGTGAAGCTCGATTTGCCGCCCGCGACGGCGGTCGGCCTCGGCCACTCCACGGCGTGCGCAGTGGTCGCCGAGGGCGTCGTCTGCTGGGGCAGCAACGCGGACGGACAGCTCTACCCGCTCACCGCGACGCCGGACGATGCAGGGCTCCTGCGATCGATCGCGGTCCCAACGGGCGCGCCCGTTCGTGGTGTGGCCGTCGGTCGAGCGACGTTCGTCCTCCGCGAGGACGGTGCGCTCGTGACGTGGGGAGCCAATCCTCCGATCGGACGCCTCTCGCCGATGTTCCCCGATTCCCAACCCCAGGCCGTCGACACGCTGCACGGGGTCGGCTCGTTCGACCTCGTGCACGACAACGCCTGTGTCACGGCGGGCGGCAGGGGATATTGCTGGGGCGCCGCGGTCGTGGCGCCGAGCTGGTACGGGGGTTCCGCGACCGAGCGCGCGCTTCCCCAGCCCGTGATCGCTCCCGAGCCGCTCGTCCAGATCGCGACGACGCGCACGCACGTCGTCGACGGCGTCGTCCAGCGCTACCGATGGTGCGCGGTCGGCGTCTCGGGGTCCGTCTACTGCTGGGGCCTCAACGAGAACGGACAGGCGGGAGACGGAACACGAGAGTTCGCGTTCGACGCGATCAAGGTCAGAGATCTACCGGAGCCTGCAGCGCAAGTGAGAACGACGCCCAACGCGACGTGTGCGCTCCTCACCAATGGGAAGGTCCGTTGCTGGGGCGCCAACTACTACGGTCAGCTCGGAAACGGAGAGAACAGGGGCAGGAGCTTCGTTCCGCAAGAGGTGGTGCTGCCATGAGAGTGAGCGTGAGCGCGCGCACGTCCCGCGCAGCCGCGGTCTCCGTCATCGGTCTCGCGATCCTCGCCGCCGCCGCGTGCGGGGACGACCGTGACGGCTTCGCAAAAGGTCCGGCCGGCTTCGTCACACCCGACGAGGCGGACGCGGGCGAATGCCAGTATCAGTGCTCGCTCGACGGCCGCTCGGTCATTCGCTCGTGCACGGGCGAGGTCGTCGAGACGTGCGCGCCGGAGCTCGCATGCGGCGCCGCGCGTTGCCAGAATCCGTGCGACGCCGCGGCCGACGACAAGAGCTCGAACGGCTGCGAGTTCTTCTTCCAGTCGCCGGCTCCCCGCGGCGAAGCAGGCGCAGGCGACAGCTGTTACGCCGCCTTCGTCGTCAACACGTCGGCGCAGCCGGTGAACCTCACCCTCGACCGTGAAGGCAAGGAGCTCGACCTCTCGAAGTCGATGTTCCGCACGAATCCGGGAGACGCGACGACGTTCATCCACCATACGGGCCCGGTCGCTCCCGGAGAGAGCATCATCCTGTTCCTCTCGGATCGCGATCCGAGCACGCCGTTGGCGGAAGGCTCCCACTCCATCGCATGCCCGGCCGGAGTGACGCCTACGGTTCTGGCAGGACTCTCTCTCCCCGGTACCGGCCTCGGCCCATCGTTTCATCTGAAGGCCGACGTGCCGGTGTCGCTCGTCTCGATGTTCCCGTTCGGCGGTGCCAAGAGCTACATCCCCTCGGCCACGCTGCATCTGCCGGTCACGACCTGGACGAAGGAGCATCTCGTCGTGACCGCGTGGGAGGCGACACATACGGGGAATCCGACGACGCAGATCGTTGCCTCCGAAGACGACACCGAGATCACCGTCGTTCCGGCGCGAGCGCTCCAGGATGCAGTCGGGATCCGCGGCGGCCCCGCCGGAATGCCCGTGAAGTACCGTCTCGCAAGAGGCCAGTATCTTCAGTTCGCCCAGTTCGAGGAGCTCGGCGGGAGCATCGTCACTTCCAACAAGCCGACCTCGCTCTTCAGCGGTCATCAATGCGCGTACGTCCCGACGTCCCAAGGAGCGTGCGACACGCTCGGTCAACAGATCCCCGCCTTCGAGCAATGGGGCTCCGAGTACGTCGCCGTCGGCTACCGCCCGCGTCTCGGCGAAGAGCACGAGCCGATGCCCTACCGCATCGTCGCGGCCCGTGACGGCACGCGCCTCGACTACGATCCCGCGATCCCTGCCGGAGCTCCGACCGAGCTCTCCGCGGGCCAGTCGGTGACGTTCCCTGCCGGCGTCGGGGACGCGTTCGTCGTCCGCACGCAGGACGCCGATCATCCGATCTACGTCGCGGCGTACATGACCGGCTGGACGGGCGGCTACTTCGGCGCGCCGTCGAGCGGCGGCTGGGGCGACCCGGAGTTCGTCAATGTCGTGCCGTCGGGTCAATACCTGAGCTCGTACTCCTTCTACGCGGATCCGACCTACGACGAGACCTCCCTCGTCGTCGTGCGCGCCAAGAAGCACGGTGAGTTCAAGGACGTCTGGCTCGAGTGCGCCGGCAACCTGACCGACTTCCGTCCGCTCGGCACCCGCGGGGACTACGAGTTCACGCGCGTCGACCTCTCGAAAGGTCGCGGCCCCGGACAGCAGTTCGGAGACAAGATCTGTCAGTCCGGGCTCCAGCGCATGAAGAGCGACGGACCGTTCACCGCGACGGTGTGGGGCTGGGGCTTCGCCGCCAGCTACGCGTATCCGGGAGGAATGGCGCATCGAAAGCTCGTCACGACCCCCCTCACGACGGTCAACTGAGGCGGACGACGACGAAGCTGCTGAGGTCCACCTTCCTCGGGAGCACGCAAGGCTCTCCGCGCCCTCGCGGTGCTCGGCGTGAGCCCCGTGGTCGTCACGGGCACGAGGGCGTCGCCAGCAGCGCGCGCCCTCCCGACGAGCGATCTCGACGACCGCTCCGACCCACGCACGTCGCGCACCTCGAACGGGCACGCATCGGTCGTAAGCGCGAGCGACTTCGCGCGTCTGGCTGTGCTTGCTCCGCGGGAGAGATCGTTCGTCCCGCACCTTGGCGCCCGGTGCCCTGAGCAGTCCATTCGTAACCCCTCTTGCTCGGCCAGCCGTTGACGGAGTATCTGGGCATCAATGGCGAAGCTCACGGAGACGATCGATCGTCTGGTCACCGCTCTGGCGGACGACATCATCGCGGCGGTCCGCGACATCCCGCTCGACGAGCTCGCTGCGCTCACAGGCAAGGGCATCAAGGTCGACGCCATGCGGCCGGCGACCAAGGCCGTGCGCCGGAAGAACGCGACGAAGGAGCGAGCGCCGGCGCCCCCGAAGGCTCCGCCTGTGGTCCGCGACCATTCGGCGGCGATGAGCGTCGCACAGCGCTTCTTCGAGGAGCGCGGACAACGAGGCGCAACAGCACCTCAGTTGCACGAAGTATTGGAGGCAGGTGGGCTCGCGCAAACCAGCGATGCCGCCGACGTGATCAGCCTCCTCGTCGCTCGCGGTGTCGTCGGAGACGCAGGCTTCCGGCGAACGACCGGCAGCGGCACTGCCGCCGTCTACGTCCGCACGCCGGCGCAGTAGTCGTCTCGCTCCGAGGGAGCACGCGACAGCGGGTCGTCGTGCCGGCCGATGCGTCGACCTCGAGATGACGGTCGAGCTTGGCCCCTTCGGGCACGCTACGGGTGCGTCATCGATTCGGGCTTCACGATCTCGTCGAACTTTGCCTCGGTGACGAGCCCGAGAGAGACCGCGGCCTCCTTCAGCGTGATGTTCCGCTCGTAGGCGGTCTTCGCGATCTTCGCGGCGTTCGCGTAGCCGACGACCGGCGAGAGCGCCGTCACGAGCATGAGCGAGCTGGCGACGTGACGCGCGATCGTCTCACGGTTCGGCTCGATCCCGACGACGCAGTGCTCGCCGAAGCTCTCGCAGGCATCGGCGAGCAGCTCGACGCTCTCGAGCACGTTGTGGACGATCATCGGCTTGAAGACGTTGAGCTCGAGCTGACCGCTCCCTCCCGCGATCCCGACGGCAACGTCGTTGCCCATCACGTGCGCGCATACCATCGTGAGCGCCTCGACCTGGGTCGGGTTGACCTTGCCCGGCATGATCGAGCTCCCCGGCTCGTTCGCCGGGATCAGGAGCTCGCCCAGGCCGGCGCGCGGACCGCTCGCGAGGAGGCGCACGTCATTGGCGATCTTCATGCACGCGGTCGCGAGGAGCCGGAGCGACCCGCTCAGCGCCACGAGAGCGTCGTGACCGGCGAGCGCCGCGAACTTGTTCGGCGCCGAGCGGAACGGCGCACGCGCTAGACGAGCGATCTCGGACGCGACGCGCGACGCCCACTCCGGATGCGAGGTCATCCCGGTGCCCACGGCGGTACCGCCGAGCGCGAGGTCGTACAGACCGTCGAGCGCCTCGACGATCTTCCTCTCGGAGAACGCGAGCTGCGCGGCCCAGCCGCTCATCTCCTGCCCGACCGTGAGCGGCGTTGCATCCATCATGTGCGTGCGGCCGATCTTCACGATGTCGGCGAACGCCTCGGCCTTCTCCTCGATCGCGCTGCGGAGCGCGTCCACGGCGGGGAGGAGACGCTCGCGGACACGCGACGCCACCGCGAGGTGCATCACGGTGGGGAACACGTCGTTGGACGATTGCGACATGTTCACGTGATCGTTCGGATGGACCGGGCCGGCGGTCCCGAGCTTCGCCCCGAGGAGCTCGTTCGCCCGGTTCGCGATCACCTCGTTGGCGTTCATGTTCGTCTGCGTACCGCTGCCGGTCTGCCAGACGACGAGCGGAAACTCCGCATCGAGCTTGCCGGAGATCACCTCGTCGGCCGCGCGCGCGATCGCGTCGGCGCGCTGCTCGTCGAGCTTTCCGAGCTCGCGGTTCACGTGCGCGGCGGCCTTCTTCACGACGCCGAGGGCGTGGATCACCGCCGGGGCGAACTTCTGGCCGCCGATGCGGAAGTTCTGGAGGCTGCGCTGGGTCTGCGCCCCCCAGTAGCGGTCCGCCGGCACCTCGATCTCCCCCATCGTGTCCCGCTCGATCCGCATCGCCATGCGGGCGTTGATAGCACGAGCGGGGCCACGACAGCCCTGCGGCGCCGGTGCGCCGCGAAGCGTTACTTTCCGCCGAGCGCGTGCGGGATGCGACGAACGGCACTGCGCACCGCCGCGTGCGCCACCTGCTTGCGGAGCTCCGCAGACGCCGGGCCCTCGGCCTGCGCTCCGGCCTCGATGATCGCGATCATGACGCCCGTATGAGCGTCGCGAACCATCGCGTTCACCGTGCACGAGATCGTCTTCTCCGCGACGGCGCGAGTGAGCGCGAGCGATACGACGACCTTGCGACGACCGGGGAGGCGCGACGGATCGATCTGCTTGATCTCGGCGGCGGCCGCATCCCGAAGGACGGAGGCGTCGATCCCCGAGCTCGCCGGAGGCGGCGTGATCTCACCGACCGCGATCGACGCGTCTGCGGCCTCGACGTGCGCGGACGCGAACATCGCCAGCGCGAGCGCGAGGGCCGCTGAGAACGCACGCCACTTCCGCCTCGTTCGACTCGGTCGCTCGTCCAGCGTCATGCCCTCGACAACAGCAACCGACGGGCCGCGGGGCCAAGTTCGGAACGCAAACAAGTGGGAGTATGTAAGCGGCACCATTGGATTTCTCGGCGCCCGGGGATGGGATGTGAGGACATGGGTGTCCCTTCGCCCGTCCGCGTTGCGGCAGAAACGGAGCGCGCACAGCGACGCTGAAGCCGGCAACGCGAGGAAGTTCGCCTCGCACCGCGCAGAGCCGTTCCAACAAGCCCCGCCGTTGCGAGGTCGCCGCGCTCCGCGCTCGATGACGCGCGACCGGTCGGGCTCGAACAGCACGACACCCGAGGCGCGCGCCCGCCGCGCCGCCGTGGTAAGGCACGCTCACGCCCCAACCCCCGCAGAGGTCGGGCCTCGGTCGCGTCACGTTGCACGCCGAGAGGCTTCCCTCGCCAGGAAAGAAATCGTCATGAGTCAGAAGAACTTCCTCGAGCAGCTCAAGAGCATGACCGTCGTCGTTGCGGACACCGGCGACATCAACTCGATCGAGAAGTTCAGGCCGCGCGACACGACGACGAACCCGTCTCTCATCACGACCGCGGCGTCGATGCCGGCGTACGCGAAGCTCGTCGACGACGCTCTCGCCTGGGCGCGCAAGGAGTCGAAGAGCGGCGGTACGGACGAGATCGTGAAGCACGCGATTGACCGGCTCGCGGTCGAGTTCGGCCTGAAGATCCTCCAGATCGTGCCGGGGCGCGTCTCGACCGAGGTCGACGCACGACTCTCCTACGACACGCAGGCGACGGTCGACAAGGCGCGCCACCTCATCGCGATGTACGAGGCCGCCGGCACGAAGCGTGACCGCATCCTGATCAAGATCGCGTCGACCTGGGAGGGCATCCGCGCCGCCGAGATCCTGGAGAAGGAGGGCATCCACTGCAACCTCACGCTCCTCTTCGGCATGCACCAGGCGGTGGCGTGCGCGGAGGCGAAGGTCACGCTCATCTCGCCTTTCGTCGGGCGAATCCTCGACTGGTACAAGAAGTCGACCGGCAAGGACTACGCGCCCCACGAGGATCCGGGCGTCCTCAGCGTCACGCGCATCTATGAATACTACAAGCACTTCGGCCACGCGACCGAGGTGATGGGCGCGAGCTTCCGCAACATGGGCGAGATCGTCGAGCTCGCGGGCTCCGATCTGCTCACGATCGCGCCGAGCCTCCTCGCCGAGCTCGAAGGACACACGGGCGAGCTCCAGCGGAAGCTCGATCCGGCGAAGGCCAAGGCGAAGTCGATCGAGAAGATCGAGATGAACGAGGCGATCTTCCGCAAGATGCACGACGAAGACGCGATGGCGAAGGAGAAGCTCGAGGAAGGCATCCAGGGCTTCTCCAAGGCGCTCGTCGCCCTCGAGAAGCAGCTCGCCGAACGCCTCGCCGCGCTCACCGGCGCGTCCGCCGTCCCGAGCTGACGTCCCCCGTTCGAGCTCGAACCGAAAGGCCGTCTGCCCCGCGGGGGGACAGACGGCCTTTTTGCACGATGCGCTCGTGGCTTGGGTCCTCGCGGCTCCCGTTCTGCAGTTCGACCGCGCTCGGCAGCACCAGCTCGCCGCAGGCTCGCCCCCACGCCGCGCACGCCCGCGCCGGCCGCGACACCACCTAGCGGGAGTCCGCTATCTCTCGTCGCATCCTCGCCACGAGCTCCAATGGCGTTTCGATGAATTTCACTCCGGCAACCCGCAAGTAGTTTGAGACCAGATGCCGCGATTGATAGGATTCGTGAAATGCGGGGCACGTGGCGTTCGCTCTTTGTTGCGATTGCATCTACCACCGGAATCTCGGCGATCGGCATCTCGGCCTGTACCGGAGGTGAACGACCGCCGCCGCTGGTCGACGAGCCGCTCGCTCGAGACGGCAGCATCCCCATCTCCGAGGCAGGCCCCCCGAAGGACGCGGGCGATGCAGAAGCCGGCGATGTTCCGAGCGGTTGCTCCAACACAGTCAAGGACGGTGCCGAGACCGACGTCGATTGCGGAGGCAACGTCTGCGGCAAGTGCCTCGACGGTAAAGCATGCATCGCGAAGACCGACTGCGCCGGTGATGCGTGCCTCAACGGAACGTGCACGACGCCGAACTGCACGAATGGATCGTCCGACGGAGACGAGACGGACACGGACTGCGGCGGCTCGATCTGCGCGAAGTGCACGATCGGCAAGCGCTGCAAGCAGGGATCCGACTGCGTCAGCGGAGCATGCACGAACCAAGTCTGCCGCTGCCCGGGCGGGATGACCGAGGTCTCGCGTGCGGGCGGCAATGGCGCCTACTGCATCGACGAGATCGAGGTCACGAAGTACCAGTACAACAAGTTCATCACGGCGAACGTCCCGATCAACGATCAGATCGCCGTCTGCAAGCCTCCCACGAACACGGAGTTCGTTCCCCGAGGAGCCTGGCCCCCCGCCTCGGCGCCGCCCAATATCAATTCGCCCAACGTCGGCAAGGCGTACAACTTGTCGCTCCCGGTTCACTACGTCGACTGGTGTGACGCCTACGCGTACTGCAAGTGGGCCAACAAGCAGCTCTGCGGCGCCGTCACGGGCGGAAGCGTCGCGTTCGACCGAGCGGACCAGGCCGACGCCGGCGCCTGGTACAACGCCTGCTCCGCGCAAGGCACGAAGCCGTGGCCGTTCGGGACGATCTGGGAGCCGCGCTGCAACGGTGGGCAGGGCCTGTCGTTGCCGGAGGACGCCGGCGGCCCGATCGCGCAGCAAGGGAACGGCTACGGGTTCGGCGGCTCCAATCAGGACCGCGGCATCTACGCGTCGAACAACGGCGACGTGAACGGCAACTACACCATCATCCACTTCGCTCAGTGCGCAGGCGGCGTCACCGGGCTCTACCACATGACCGGGAACGTCGCGGAGTGGGAAGACTCCTGCGACGGCACGGAGGCGGACGCGAGCTGCCGCGTGCGCGGCGGCTCCTATACCTCTGGCGTCGACAACCAGGCCGGTCTCGCATGCGCGACCACGCGATCCGAGCAGCGCGTTCCTCCCGTCGCCGATCCCGATCCGCTCGCCGACATCGGCTTCCGCTGCTGCCTCTACTAGGAGCTCGGCATTTCCGAGCGCGTCGGCGATCGGACGCTGACGCGCTCGGGGGTCGAGAGGTCCCGAGCGCCTGACAGACCAGCGCGGGGAGCGGGGTCACCTCACCCGCAGCGCTCAGCGGAGCGCGGCGCGAGCGTCCTTCGCGCCGTACTTCCCCTTCGCGTCGCGCTCGATGCGCGCTGCGGCGGTCTGCGGATCGTGGGTGAAGAACGCCCAGCCGTTCTCGCCGACGATGCGCTCGAGGAGCGCCTTCTTCTCGTCGATCAGGAGCTCCGCGTAGCGGTCGTAGCCCATCGTGATCGGCAGGTGCACCCACGGCACGCCGGGGACGAGATCGCCGAGGAATGTCACCGGGCCCTCGCTCCATCCCTCCACGCGCGTGAGCATCAGCCCGGGCGTGTGGCCCTCGGAGATCGTGAACGAGTAGGCGTCCCCGAGCGTCTTGCTCTTCTCGCCGGCCTTCACGACCTCGAGGCGCCCCGTGGCTTCGAGGAGGCCCTGGAGCTCCGGGATGAACGACGCGCGATCGCGCGCGTGGGGGGTGTTCGCCCGCTGCCACGAGCCCTCGCTCACGACGTATGCGGCCTTCGGGAACGCGAGCTTCGGCGCCTCGCCCTCCTTCCATGCGGTCAGGAGGCCGCCGGCATGATCGAAGTGGAGATGCGAGAGAACGATGACGTCGATGTCCTCGGGCGCGAGCCCCACCTTCGCCAGCGACTCGATCAGGACGTGGCGATCTTCCTGCACGCCGAAGCGCTCGCGCATCTTCGGGTCGAAGAATGCGCCGATGCCGGCCTCGAGCAGCACGTTGCGCGCGGGCTTCCCTGCCGACGCGTCCTCCCGCACGAGTAGCGCGCGGCACGCGAGGGTGATGCGGTTGCGCTCGTCCGGCGGCGCCCATTTCTCCCAGACCGGGCGCGGGCAATTTCCGAACATCGCGCCGCCGTCGAGGCGCTGCGTGTTGCCTTCGATGGAGAGGAGCTGCATGGCTCCCTCTTAGCACCGACGGACGACGAGCGCGGCCGGGAGAGCGAAGGCGAAGGCGAAGACGGAGCCCGCGCTCCGTCGCTCGAAGCCGGACCTCAGTAGCAGCCGACCTGGCCGCCTCGGATCTGGCACTTCTCCCTCGACTTGCACTTCTCCTCGAGCTCGAACTTCTTGTTCCGACACCGGAGGATGGTGCGTTCGTCGGCGGAGCACGAGAAGTGTTCTTCCTTCTCGCATGCGTCGCCGACGGCCGCGACGGAGTCATCGCACTCGACCTTGAAGCCCTGGTCCTTCGAGCCGGTCACGCGGCAGCCCTTCGGGCCCTTGCAGAGGCTCGCCTGGACGAACTGGCCCTTCCGGCACGCGAGCGCGGCCTTCTTGTCGGGCGAGCACGCGTAGTCTTCTTCCTCGCGGCAGGCATCGCCGACGTTGGCCACGCTGTTGTCACAGGTGACCTTCTTCTTCTCCATCACACAGGCGCGCTCACCGAGGCAGCTCTGCACGAGCGTCCACTTGTTCTTCGTGCACTGGAGCATCCCCTTCTTGTCGCCCGTGCACACGTAGTCGTCGGCGAGGTTGCAGGCGTCACCGCTCTCCGCGACGGACTGGTCGCAGATGTGCTCGCCGCCGTTCTTCACGCAGCCGTCAGGACCACGACAAGCGATCTCCTCCCACTTGCCGTCGTGGCAGGCGAGGGCCTTCGCATCCTCGACGCAGACCTCTTTCGTCTCGATCTTGCAGCTGCCGCCCGCCTTGGGCTTGCAGGCGCCGAGCGATCCGGAGAGCAAAGCCACGGCGGCCGCGAGGAGGAGCTCCCGTTTCATCAGGCGACGATCCTAATCGGGACCGCCCCCTCGTGCCCAGCTTCTAGAGCACGACCATTGCCCTCCGCGCGGGACGTGGCCGCCACGCTCAGCGCCGCCGGGTCGGGAGGCGCTCGAGGTCGCCCTCGGGCGCCGCTCGCGGAGTCTTGTCCTCGAGGAGGCTGGCGAACGTGATGGGCTTGTTCCCGAAGCGCTCCTTCGCACGAAGGAGGACGTTCTCGACGTCGCGCCGCTTGTCCTGCTTCTCGTCACGGAAGAGCGTCGGCTGGACCGCCTCGGCAGGGCCGAGTTCCTGAGCGGAGACGCCGGTGAGCCGCACGCGCGCCCCGGCGAGCGGGAAACGGTCGAGCAAGGCGAGGCAGGCGTCGTGGAGGGTGCGCGTGTCGCTCGCAGGGGACGGGAGCGTCATCCGTCGCGTGAGCAGGGTGAAGTCGTGAAGCTTCAGCTTCACGACGACGGCGCCGGCGACGAGGCCAGCCATGGTGAGCCGTTCGGCGACGCGAGACGCGTGCGCGAGGAGCGTGCGCGCGACCGCCTCGCGAGTCGTGAGGTCGACGTCGTAGGTGACCTCGGCACCGATCGACTTGGCCTCGCGATCGGGGACGACCTCCCGTGGGTCGTTGCCCCGCGCGAGCTCGCGCACCTCCGGTCCCCAACTCCCGAGCGCGCGCTCGAGCGCAGCCGGGTCGGCCTTCGCCAGATCGCCAAGCGTCTGATAGCCCAGCCGCCGGAGGGTGGGCGCGGTCTTCGGACCGATGCCCCACATGCGCTCGATCGGAAGCGGCGCGAGGAACGCAGCGACGTCGCTCGGGACGACGGTGAGGCCGTTCGGCTTGTCGAAGTCGCTCGCGATCTTCGCGGCGAACTTGCACGGAGCAACGCCCGCCGACGCCGTGAGCTCGGTCGCGTCGTAGATGCCCTTCTTGATGAGCCGCGCAATCGCTTCGCCGTCGCCGAAGAGGCTCCGGCTCGCGGTCACGTCGAGGAAGGCCTCGTCGAGGGAGAGGCCCTCCACGAGCGGCGTGTACTCGTGGAAGACGTCGAAGACCTTGCGGCTGACCTCGATGTAGCGATCCCCGCGCGGCGGGACGACGACGAGGTGACGACAGCGCCGGAGCGCCTCCGCCATCGGCATCGCCGAGCGCACACCGAACTCGCGCGCCTCGTACGACGCAGCCGCGACGACGCCCCGGCGGGCAGCTCCACCGACGACGAGCGGCTTGCCGCGCAGGCTCGGATCGTCGCGCTGCTCGACCGACGCGAAGAACGCGTCCATGTCGACGTGGAGGATCTGACGCATGCGCGTCTACCTGCCTTCCAGCGAGCGCGACAGTACGGCCATCGACGTGACAAAGAATTACAACGATTCACCGGCCGGAGACCGAGATTTCCAGTGGCCGAGCGTCGATCGGAGCGGAGGGACCGCTACGATGACGACGTCCATGACGGGCCATCGAAACGACACGCTGACAGGCACCTCGCAAGACGTGCGGGCCCGTCGTCCGTGGGTGAGGGCGAGGGGCGTGCGCATCGCCCTCTTCGTCCTCGCCGCCGTTGCCGTCATCCTCGCGCGCCCCGCATCGCATCACGCGCGTGCCGCCTCGCTCCTCGTGGCGTTCTCCGATCCGACGAGCACACCGGCGACGCTGACCGAAGAGCGCCTGACGTTCACGCGCGAGGGTGAAGAAGTCCCCGCCCGTCTCTACGTCCCGACCGGCATCACGAAGCCCCCCGGCATCGTCCTCGTGCATGGAGTGCATCACGCCGGGATCGAGGAGCCGCGCCTCGAGCGCTTCGCACGGGCAGTCGCCGCCGCGGGTGTCGTCGTGATGACGCCCGCCGTGAAGGAGCTGAGCGACTACAAGGTCGCGCCTCGATCGATCGACACGGTGGGCGCAGCCATCGAGAAGCTGCGCGACCGGCTGGGCGTGGAGAAGGTCGGGCTCATGGGGATGAGCTTCGGCGGCGGGATCTCGCTCCTCACCGCGGCCGACGCGCGCTTCGCCGAGCACGTCTCGTTCGTCGTCGCGGTCGGCGCGCACGGCGATCTCGGACGGGTATCGCGCTTCTTCATCGAAGACGAGATCCCCGAGCCGGGCGGCGCGACGAAGAAGCTCCGCGCTCACGGCTACGGCGTCATGGTCCTCGTCTACTCGCACGTCGAGGACTTCTTCCCCGCCGAGGACGTGCCGGCCGCGCGGGATGCGCTGCGCTTCTGGCTGTGGGAAAAGCGCGACGACGCGCGTACGGCCGCGGCGAAGGTCTCACCGCCATCGAAGGCAAAGCTCGACGGCCTCTTCGACGTCGGCGCACCGCCGATGAAGGAAGAGCTCCTCGCGGAGATCGATCGGCACGCCGAGGAGATGGCGAAGGTCTCGCCGCACGGGCACCTCGGAGCGATCCGCGCGAACGTCTACCTCCTGCACGGCGAGGGCGACACCGTCATCCCCGCGACCGAGACGCTCTGGCTCGCTCGAGACGTGCCGCCGGCACGTCTCAAGACCGCGCTCGTCAGCCCCGCGATCGAGCACGTCGAGCTGAAGTCGCCGAGCGTCGCGGACAAGTGGGCGCTCGTGCGGTTCATGGGCGACGTGATCGGCGAAGCGGAAGCCTCGCGCTGACCGCGCGCGCTCGACCTCGCTACTCGATCTTCACCGGCTGGCCGTACGACTCGAGCTCCACGCGAGCCTGGCTTCCGCGGGCGGCGGTCACCGACCTCGCTACTCGATCTTCACCGGCTGGCCGTACGACTTGAGCTCCGCGCGGGCCTCGTGTCCGCCGGCAGCGACGACGAGGAGCACCATCCCCACGCCGGGACAGTAGGTCGTCTCGTACCGGGCGCCCGGTGAGCGGCCGCCCTCTTCGACCGTCCGGACACACGCCGCGTAGCTCCCGGCGGGCACGGACACGGCAACGTCCGTCGCGGCGATCCTCGTCGTGCCGCCGTGCTCCCCGAGCCATGACGTGCCGACCTCGACGGGCGCCTTCAGGATGTACGCCCCGCCGTCGTACGCGACGCCGTCCGGCAGGTAGACGAATCGCTTCGTCCCGTTCGAGAGACGGAGCTCGCCGTGGGTCGCGTCCTTCCGGGACGCCTTCGCGACGAGCATGCCGCTGTCGTCCCCCTCCTTCGTGACGTAGTGGTAGAGCTTGCCGTCGTCGAGCGGGAAATAGGGCTCGAGGCTCGCGCCGCTCGACAGCGGCGGCTTCGGCGACGAGGGAGGTGCGGTCGATTCGCCTCCACAGGCCGACGTCAGGAGGAGGGACGCGAGGAGGAGCAGGCGAGCTCGGGACACGGCGCGCGATCCTACTGCACTCTCGCGTACCTCGCCGCGCTCCGACTGGCCCACCGCAGCGAGTGGCGGACACTACACTGCCGGTCGGAGCACCGCTGCAAGCAGCTGGTGCCCTGGGTGCAGCCCCAAGTTTCGAGCACTTGGCGGCGGCGGCGAAAAAGTTCGCCTGTCGTGTCGATCCTGTGGACGCCCGTTTGTCATCGGACCGGAGACCGCCACGGGCGCATGAAGATCGACACCGGCAGACTGCCGCAGGCTTCGGCACGACTTTTTCCTGCCCCGCACCTTCCCCAGGCGACCGACGTCGGTCAGGAAAGTGTCGATCGGGGTGCGGCGCGGGGTTGCCAGCGGGCGCTCGACGACGCACCCTCCGCCGCCCTCGATCTTCCGGCCGGCCACCTCGACGCCAGCTCGAGGACCGGGGGCCTGGGGAAGTCACCGTGTTGACGCGCGCACCAGACGGCGACGCGAGCACCTTCACGATTGGATCCGTCGTGCCTGATCAACTGAGCTCGGACCTCGCGTCGCTCCGCATCGATCGCGATGCACCGCGTCCTCCCTCGGCGCTCCGACGCCTCGTCGTCCCTGTCGTGGTCGTCGGTCTGCTCGGCGCCGCGGGCTTCGCGGGCTACCAGCGCGTGGAGGGGGCGCTCTTCAAGCAGGAGGTGAAGGCGACCGAGATCGCGATGATCTCGCCGTCGCAGGCCGACGTCACCGTGACGGCGACGGGGTACGTGATCCCGCAGATCACGTCGAAGGTCGGCTCCAAGCTCCCGGGCCGCATCGCGAAGGTGAACATCAAGGAAGGCGACACGGTCAAGGAGGGCGACGTCATCGCCCAGCTCGAGGACGCGGATCAGAGGAGCCAGGTCGTCGCCGCCTCGACGCGTGTCGGCGCCGCGCAGGCGCGCATCGCGACGGCGCGCGCGAACCTCGCCGAGGTCTCGCAGCAGGTCGAGCGCGAACGCGCGCTCGTCGCGAGCGGCGCGGTCGGCAAGGCGAACCTCGACAACCTCGTCGCCCGCGAGGCCGCGCTGAAGGAGCTCGTCCGCTCGGCAGAGGCCGAAACGACGGTGGCGCAGGCCGACGTCGGCACCTTCGGCGTCGGCCTCAAGGACCGCATCATCATCGCGCCGATCAGCGGCCGCGTCGTGACGAAGCCGGCAACGATCGGCGAGTTCGTCGGCGGCATCGGCAACGTCGGGCTGGTCGCCGAGATCGTCGACTTCAACAGCCTGATGGTCGAGGCGGACGTGCCCGAGCCTCGCCTTCACCTCGTGAAGGTCGGAGGCCCGTGCGAGATCATCCTCGATGCGTACCCGAACAAGCGCTTCCGCTGCGAGGCAGCGCAGCTCGGCCAGCGAGTGAACCGGTCGAAGGCCACGATCATGGTGAAGGTGAAGTTCTTGCCGTCGAGCGCGGACGAGATGGAAGGCGTGCTCCCCGAGATGAGCGCCCGCGTCAGCTTCCTCTCGAAGGCGATCTCCGACGCGACGAAGGACGAGAAGCCGAAGAAGGTCGTCGCGACCGACGCCGTCGTCGAACGGAACGGCGGCACGGTCGTCTTCGCGATCACCGAAGGAAAGCTCCACGCCATCCCGGTGAAGGTCGGCGACCCAGTGGGGACGAACGCAGTGGAGCTCCTCGACGGTCCGCCGCAAGGCACGAGGGTGGTCTCCAAGCCAACGAGTGAAATGGCAGACGGTCAGCGCATCAAGGAGACGGACAAGTGAGCACCGAATCGACGAACGAGCGCACCTCGAAGCCGAATGCCGAGGCCAAGGCGATGCAGAGCGACGTGCCCGAGCAGTACCGCAAGAACGCGACCCCCGAGCGAGGGAAGGCCATCATCGAGCTGTCCGGCGTCACCAAGACGTTCTTCCGCGGGAAGGAGCCGCTCACCGTCCTCGACGGCCTCTCCCTCTCGATCGAGGAAGGCGGGTTCGAGGCGCTGATGGGCCCGTCGGGCTCGGGCAAGTCGACGCTCCTCAACTTGATCGCGGGTCTCGATCGGCCCACGAGCGGCAAGGCCATCATCGCCGGCAACGACATCGGCGCGATGAGCGACGGCGAGCTCGCGAAGTTCCGCGCGCGCCACATCGGCTTCATCTTCCAGTCCTACAACCTCATGCCGGTCCTCACGGCTCGCGAGAACGTGGAGCTCCCGCTCCTCCTCACGAAGCTCTCGAGCACCGAGCGGCGGAAGCGCGCGGAGACGGCGCTGCGCGTCACCGGCCTCGAGAACCGCATGGACCACTACCCGCGCCAGCTCTCCGGCGGCCAGGAGCAGCGCGTCGCGATCGCGCGCGCGATCGTCCACGACCCGACCATCCTCGTGTGCGACGAGCCGACGGGCGATCTCGATCGCAAGAGCGCGGACGACATCCTCGAGCTCCTCACGAAGCTCAACGTCGACTTCAAGAAGACGATCCTGATGGTCACGCACGATCCCGCGGCGGCCGATCGGGCGACCATCACCCGCCACCTCAACAAGGGGAGGCTCGAGTGATTCAGCTCTTTCTCATTGCCGCGCGCAACCTGAAGCGGAGCTGGTTCCGGACGACGTTCACCGTCGCCGGCTGCGCCGTCGCGCTGCTCGCGTTCGTCATGCTTCGCACGGTGCTGTCGGCGTGGAACGTCGGCGCGGAACACGCCGCGCAGGATCGCCTCGGCACGCGCCACAAGGTCACCTTCATCATGCCGCTCCCGAAGCGGTACATCGACGACGTGCGCCAGGTGCCCGGCGTGAAGCAGGCGACGTTCGCGAACTGGTTCGGCGCGAAGATCCCCACGCAGCCCGACGAGTTCTTCGCGAACTTCGCGGTCGAGAGCAAGACCTACTTCGACGTCTACGACGAGATGATCGTCTCTCCGGAGGACAAGGCGCGCTGGCTCGCCGACAAGAAGGGCGCGATCGTCGGGCACGTCCTCGCGAAGAAGATGGGCTGGAAGATCGGCGACAAGGTCGTGCTCGAGGGGACGATCTATCCCGGCGACTGGGAGTTCAACATCGACGGGATCTACAAAGCATCGAAGAAGTCGATGGATGACTCCCAGCTCGTCTTCCACTGGGACTACCTGAACGACGCGCTGACCGGCGAGCAGAAGGACATGATCGGCTGGGTCTCCTCGCGCGTCACCGACACGAGCCGCAGCGGAGAGATCTCGAGGGAGATCGATCGCATCTTCGACGAGCGCGACACCCAGACGGTGACGATGAGCGAGCGCGCGATGAACGTCTCGTTCATGGCCGGCTTCTCGGCACTGCTCACCGCGCTCGAGGTCGTGTCGGTGATCATCCTCGGGATCATGCTCCTCGTCCTCGGCAACACGATCGCGATGGGCGTTCGTGAGCGCACCAAGGAGTACGCCGTGCTCCGGGCGATCGGCTTCGAGCCGTGGCACGTCCGCTTCTTCGTCATCGCCGAGGCGGCGACGCTCGGAATCGTGTCCGGCGTCGTCGGCGTCGGCATCGCCTACCCATTCGTGAACAACATGGTCGGGCGAGCAATCGAAGAGAACATGGGCGGGATGTTCCCCTACTTCCGCGTCGAGCCGAACACCGCGCTCCTCGCCGTCGCGATCGCGATCGCCCTCGCAGCGTTCGCGTCCCTCATTCCCAGCATCCAGGCCGGCCGGGTGTCGGTCACCGACGCGCTCCGGCGTGTCGGCTGAGCGGAGCGAACGAGAACCGATGGTCCCCATCAAGTACAACGTCCGGAACCTGGTCGTCCGCAAGAGCACCACCGCCGCCGCCGCCTTCGGCCTCGCGCTCGTGGTCTTCGTCTTCGCCTGCGCGCTCATGCTCGCGAACGGCATCGAGCGGACGCTCGGCCGCGCCGCGAGCCCCGACGTCGTGGTCGTCATGCGCAAGGGCTCGGACACCGAGATGACGAGCACGGTCGAAGACAAGCAGGTGAGCCTCGTCCTGGCGCAGGCCGCGCAGATCGGCGCGGCGAAGAAGCCGGTCGGCGTCGGCGAAGTGCTCGCCGTCGTGCTCCTCGACAAGGTCGGCGTCGACGGAGTGTCGAACGTCACGGTGCGCGGCGTGACGGAAGACGTCTTCGCGTTCCGTCCCTCCGCGAAGATCATCGAAGGCCGAGCGGCAAACCCGGGCAGCGACGAGGTCGTCATCGGCAGCGGCCTCAAGGGTCGTTTCAAGGGCATGAACATCGGCGAGAGCTTCGAGCTCAAGAAGAACCGGCCGATGAAGGTCGTCGGCATCTTCGACGACGACGGCTCCGCGTTCGAGTCGGAGGTCTGGGCCGACGTCCACGTCGTACGGCAGGCGTTCGGGCGCTCCGGCTCGGTGTCGAGCGTCCGCGTGCGCCTCGACAGCCCGAGCAAATTCGACGCCTTCAAGACGCTCGTCGAAGGAGACCGCCAGCTCGGTCTCATCGCGATGCGCGAGGCCGACTACGTCGAGAAGCAGTCGCAGGCGACGGGCATCATGCTCAAGATCCTCGGTGGCATGGTCGCCTTCTTCTTCGGCGTCGGGGCGATGATCGGCGCGACGATCACGATGAACGCGCAGGTCGCCGGGCGCAGCCGCGAGATCGGGACGCTTCGCGCGCTCGGCTTCTCGAAGGGCAGCATCCTCTTCTCCTTCCTGATCGAGTCGCTCGTGCTGTCGCTCACCGGCGGAGTCGTCGGCGCCGTCGCCGCGATCGGGATGAAGGCGGTGAAGCTCACCATGCTCAACATGGGAACCTTCACGGAGATCGTGTTCGGCTTCGAGCCCACGCCGACGATCATCATCTCGGCGGTCGGCCTCTCGGCGTTCATGGGCCTCCTCGGCGGCTTCCTCCCCGCCGTCCGCGCCGCCCGAGTGAGCCCCGTCGAAGCGATGCGCGGCTGAAACGCCTTCCCGGCGCGAACGGCCATCGGCGACGGCTCACCAAGAGTCTTCGTTCTGCTCGCTCAGCAAGCTCTTCCCGGATAGCTCGCGCTCGTGAGTCGACGCGGTGCGTCGGTCATGTCGGTGCCTTCATGCGTCGGACGACGGGCGATTTTCCGACTGTGCGGAGATACGCTAATCCGGAAGTCGCTCCTTGCGCGCCAACATCGCCACCACCGTCTCGATCGCCGCCGCGGTGACGTCCTTCGCCGTAGCGCGTCTCGCGTCGCGGCTCTCGGCGGCGCCGAGCGGACGGCACTTCCGCTTCGGCGTTCTGGCGATGTGTGCCGGCGGTGTCTACGCCCTGGGCGAAGCCATCGTGGCGGGGTCGATTAGCCCCGGCACGACGATTTGGGCGGTGAGGGTCCAGCTCTTCACGCTGTGCATCCACTCGGTCGCGTGGATGACGTTCTTCGCTGCGTGGAGCGCACGGTCCTTCACCAGGCCGGAGCGCTTCGTCGCCTGGTCATGCGCAGTGATGGCCCCGCTCGCGTTCGTCCCGCGCTTCACGATCGGCGACACGGTCACCGAGCATACGGTCGCGTGGCTCGGTGTGACCTACCGCGACGCGGAGAGCGGCGTCGGTGGCCCGCTCCTCGTCTTCATCACGACAGTCGGGATCGCGTTGTCTGCGCATTCCGCGTACCGGTTGGGCCGGCAAAACGCTCATGCCCGTCACATGGCGCTCGGGTTCGTGCTCTTCGTCCTCATCGCGATCCTCGACACGCTCACGGGCTTGCATGTCGTCGAGCTGCCGTACTTCGCGCCGCTCGCCGTCGGGGTCGTGCCGCTCTTCGTCGGCTCGTCGATCTCCTCGGAGTTCGCCGAGAACGCCGAGAAGGTCGCTCAGCAGGCCAACGAGCTCGCGACGACGCGAGCCGCACTGGTGGAGCGAGAGCGACTGGCGGCTGTCGGGCAGCTCTCCGCCGTGGTCGCCCATGAGGTGCGCAACCCCGTCGCGATCATCTTCAACGCAACGGCGACGCTGTCCCGGCGAGCCACACGCAGTGAAGACAAGGAGCTCGTCGACATCGTTCGGCACGAGGCCGAACGCCTCAAACGCCTCGTCGATCAGCTCCTCGACTCGGTCCGTCCTTTCGAGCTTCAAATACTGAATGGCTCGGTCGACGCCGTCGTGACGGATGCCGTCGCGGTCGCGACCAAAGGCGCGTCCGTCGCCCCCGTCGAAGTCATCATCGAGGAGACGCAGGAGGTCCCCTTCGAGGCCGACACGGTGCTCCTCGTTCAGGCGATCGCCAACCTCGTCACGAACGCGATCCTTGCACCGGGTCGACAGTCGCCGGTCCGCGTACGCGGGACCTCGACGGGTGAAGGGATGGTGCGCGTCGAAGTGCTCGATGACGGCCACGGCGTCGCCGAAGAGAACACCTCGCGCCTCTTCACGCCCTTCTTCACGACGCGTGCAACCGGCACGGGCCTCGGTCTGGCCCTCGTGAAGCGCATCGCCGAGGCGCATGGAGGGTCGGTCGCGTACGAGAATCGAACCCCGGGCACCGCCTTCGTCCTCTCCATCCCGCAGCGACGCTCGCCGACCTCGCGCCCTGCTCGCTGACACCGTCCGACGGCGAAGACGGGACGCGTCTCGAGCCGCTGACACAGCTGCGGCGATCTCGGCGACCGTGCGCCGGATCCGATCATCGAAGCAGGAACGTACGGGCACGTCCTGCGCGATCGCGGCGTTTTGCGGCGTTCGGCCTCGCCGGCCCTCGCCGTCGGGGCTTTTCATTCCGCGCGGGGGTGTCTAACGTGCGTTTCCCCCATCCTGAAGGAGAGAGAATCCATGGCCTTTGAGCTTCCGGCCCTGCCCTACGCGAAAGACGCCCTCGCGCCCCACATCTCGGCGGAGACGCTCGAGTACCACCACGGCAAGCACCACGCGGCCTACGTGACGAACCTGAACAAGCTCCTCGAGGGGAAGCCCGAGGCGAGCAAGAGCCTCGAGGAGGTCATCATGAGCTCCGACGGCGGCGTGTTCAACAACGCGGCCCAGGTGTGGAACCACACGTTCTACTGGAGCTCGATGAAGCCGAACGGCGGCGGCCAGCCCACGGGCGATCTCCTCGCGGCGATCAACCGTGACTTCGGCTCGTTCGACAAGTTCAAGGAGGAGTTCGCCAACGCCGGTGCGACGCAGTTCGGCTCCGGCTGGGCGTGGCTCGTCCTCCAGAACGGCAAGCTCGCCGTCACGAAGACGCCGAACGCCGACCTCCCGATGAAGCACGGCCAGACGGCGCTCCTCACGATGGACGTGTGGGAGCATGCATATTACATCGACTACCGGAACGCCCGTCCCAAGTACATCGAGACGTTCCTCAACAGCCTCGCCAACTGGGACTTCGCGCTCGCGAACCTGAAGAAGGCCGGCGGCTGATCGAGACGATCGCCCCACCGGGCTGATCGACGCGACGAAGCGAACGGGCGGCGCGACGGCAACGTCGCCCGCCCGTCCGCGTTTCAGGTGCCCTTCCCGGCCCTCGCGGAGCGCGAGGCATCCGGCTCGACGCGGTCGCCGCCCTCCTCCGGCGGGCGCGCGAAGCTCGCAGGCATCCCGCTCGACGGGGCGCGCCCGGTTCCGCTCGCGCGCGCCTCGCTGACGCGGGCGCGAGCGCGAACGGCATCAGCGCTGGCGGTTCCAGCGATAGAGCTGCTCGGCCGGCTTCCTCGCAGGAGAGGCTGCCGCCGGCACCACGAGGCGGTGCTCGAGCAGCCGATTCCTGAAGCTGCGCGGCGGGAGCGCGCGGCCGAGCACGACCTCGTAGAAGCGCTGCAGCTCGGCGAGCGTGAAGCGTGAAGGGAGCAAGTTGAACGTCCGATCGCGCAGCGGATCGTCGAGGAGCTCGCAGAGCCGCCGGTAGGCGCGCGCGACGATCTTCGCGTGATCGAACGCGAGGTGGATCATGCCGGACGAAGGCCGCTTGACCGGCCGTCGCACCCCGCCGGCTCGACGTACGGCTGGAGCTGGCGCCAACCGTATCGTCGCGACCGCCTCGTCGAGGGCGAGCCGCCGGAACGAATGCCACTCCACCGCTGCGGCGTCGTCCCCTGCGGTGATCTTCGGCTCCGCCACGAGGAACGTCATGTACGCGACGGTGATGGTGTGTCCCCGCGGATCGCGCCCCGGGTCGCCGAAGGCGCCGAGCTGCTCGAGCCGCGCGCTCGTGATGCCCGTCTCCTCCGCGAGCTCGCGCGCAACGGCGCGCTCGAGCGACTCGTTCTCGTTCACGTAGCCGCCAGGGAGCGCCCACCGTCCCTTGAAAGGCTCATCCTTGCGCTTGATGAGCAGGACCGCGAGGTCATCCGCGCGCATCGTGAAGACGACGGCATCGCAAGTGACCGCAGGGCGCGGGTACCGGTACGAGAAGGGCACGGCGCGAAGAGACCTCTCCTATCCGTCGCCGTCAACCACCATGGTGGCCCCACCTGAACGACCGCGGGAGATCACGCTCAACACGCGGCAAATGTCAGGGTAATGTCACTTTGTCCTCCGGTGACGGATGACGTGACGTGACCTGATGGTGAGGGCTCGAGGCCGATGAAGCGCACCGAACGTCTCTTCGCACTGGCAGAGCACCTTCGTGCGCGCCGCACCGGCGTCACCGCCGAGGCCCTCGCCGAGCGCTTCGGCGTCACCGTACGGACGATCTACCGCGACCTCGACACCCTCCGAGCCGCATCGCTGCCGCTCGCCGCCGAGCGCGGTCGCGGAGGCGGCTACGCGCTCGACAAGAGCTACAGCCTCCCGCCTGTGAATTTCACCGCACGCGAGGCGGCCCTCCTCGTAGCGCTCGGGCGCTTCGCGACCGAGATGCGCCTCCTGCCCTTCACCGAGACGCTCGACCGTGCGCTCGACAAGGTACGGGGCGCCCTCTCCGCGTCCGCACAGCGCGAGCTCGCAGGTCGGCTCAAGGAGCTCCAGTTCGTCGGGATCCCGCAGCTCCCCGTCTCACGCGCGGTCCGCGCCGCCGTCGAGCGCGCATGGTTCGAGCAGCAGCCCCTCCGGATCACCTACCGCAGCGGGAACTACGAGCGGACGACCCGTGACATCCGGATCACCTCCGTGTTCATGGAGCGCACCGAGACGCGGCTCAACGCGATCGATCTGGCGAAGAACGAGGAGCGCCAGTTCCGCCTCGACCGCGTCGAGAAGGCAGAGGTGATCGGAAGCGCCTAGCGCGCCTAGCGCGCCTAGGCCGTGCTCCACTCCCCGCTCGAGTCGCGGCTCGGCGCCTTCGTTTCCGCCCGAGCCCGAAGGACCGCGGACTCTAGGACGTGCGCATCGCGAGGCGCGTGGCGATGGCGAAGGCGACCGCGAACGTGATCGGTGTCATGTAGCCGTTCAGGCCTTGATCGCCCCAGACCTGCACGACGCAGATGGCGATCGCTCCGAGCGCGCTCAGCGCGGCGCTCCGCTCGAGCGGCGTGTAAGCCCCGCGATAGGAGCGCAACGCGAGCGTTCCGGCGACGGGAAAGATCATCCAGAGGAGCGTGAACCCGATGACGCCGCCCCACGACCACATCCAGAGCACGCCGTTGTGCGCGATGAGCCGGTAGTTGACGAACACGTCGCTCAGATCGACCGGAGGGTTGTTCGGCGAGTTCTGGTAGTTGAAGCCGAAGCCCGTCGGGAGCAGCGGGCTCTGCCGCATCGTGTAGATGAGGTTCTCGTTCTCGATGTCGCGCGAGAGGCTGGAGCTGTCCTTCTGGTCGAGGACCGACATCACCAGCTTCGCCGGCTTGAGCAGCGGAGAGGGTGAGCTGATCTCGGAGCCGATCAGGACGTACCCGATGACGAGGGGGATCGAGACGAGCAGCGCGGTCGTAACGCGTCGCTTCCGCTTGCTCGGCTTGAGCGCGAGGTAGATCACCGCCGGGGCGATCGAGAGGCTGACGAACGCGAGGCGGCGGTTGTTCAGCACGATCGCGAAGAGGATCACCGCCGAGACGGCGGCCGCGCGCATGATCGTCCGCTTGGTGCGCTGCTCGAACGCGTGGGTGACGACGATCAGGATCGCCACCACGAAGAGGACCGAGTCCGAGTGGTTGGTGCACCACTCGGGTAGCCCAGGGCGATCGGTGATCCCCTGCGGCATGCACACGATGAAGTAGACGTAGAAGACGAGCAGGCTCCGACAGAGCGCCGTGACGACGAAGATCGTCCCCACCGCCGCCAGGTCCTCGGGCACGCGGAGCGCGTACAGGAAGAGCAGCGTGATCAGCGGGAGCTGCATCAGGTGGACGATCTGACGGAACGTCCCGTCAACCGCGCCGCCGTGAACGATGCCCCACGCGCTCAGCGCGAAGATCGTCACGAGGAAGGCGAGCATCAAGTTCTTCGCGAACTTCGGCGGCGCCCACTGGTCCGCCCGCTTCTTCCCCCAGACGGCGCGGTAGAGGAGGCCGAGGGTGACGAAGAAGAAGACCGGGAGCGACGCCCCCGGCATGCCGCTCCACTCCTTGATGGTGCCGTAATACGCAACCGCCGCCGGCCACAGGACGGTGTCCCAGTAGCCGTCGCCCTGCTGCCGGAGCATCGCCTCGCTGAACGGCTCGATGAAGAGCGACAACACGAGGTAGATGCGCAGGGCTCGCGCGAGCTTGAGGCGCGACATCGCCCACACGAGCAGCGGGCCCCAGACCACGACGAACGCGGTGTCGAACCGGAACGAGTTCGACCAGACTCCCGGCGCGTCGAACGACGGGCTCGCAGCGAAGAACGCAAAGAGCGAGGCGCAGAAGACGCCGACGATGATCCGCAGCGTCGGCTTGGCGAAGTCGTCCGCGAGGAGGGCGCGCTCGTTGATCCCGTCGTGGTGCTCTTCGGGCGGAGGAGGAGCCACCGACCCGAACGAGCCGAACTGCTGCTTCACACGTTCGTGAAGGGCGACGCGATCGTTCGGCGTCGCGAGGTGCGGAGGACGGAACGATCCTCCAGGCCGCTGCGGATTCATTGGCAGATGAAGGCTATCATGCGTCGCGCCGGGCGCGGCAAAGCGGAGCTCGAGCTCGAGCGGCGCCGGCGGTCGGTCTCAGCCAACGCGCTTCGCCAGCTCCCTGATCGCGCTCGGCTGCGCCGCGTCCTCGAAGAGCTGTGGAAGGAACGAGGGCGGCACGGGCAGCTCTCGCGAGAGCCGCGCCAGCGCGGAGGCCTGCACGTCCTCGCGAAGCGCGCGCCGCCGCCCCGCCATCACGGCGGCGTCGGCGGGCGACTCCACCGGAGCACGCCCAACGCGCTCGAGCGTGGCCCGTTCCTCCTTCGAGAAGAGCGGTGGGAGCACGCAGTTCACGACGATCTTGCCGATGGGGAGCTTCAGCTCGCCCTGCAGAGCGTGGGCGAGCTCGATGGTCTCCGTCGTCGGCATCTCCTCGGGCAGCGTCACGAGGACGACGGCACACATCTTCGGATCCTGGAAGAGCTCCCAGGCGCGCTCCGCGTCGCGGCGCAGGAGGCCCGGCGGCACGACATCGAGGATCACCTTCGGCACGCGCAGCATGTCGAGGCCATGGCCGGTCGCCGGCGCGTCGAGGATCACGACGTCATAGAGCGGGCTGCCGTCCTCGCGCGTCTCGGTCGTGTGCCACCACGCCTTGCCGAGGAGCGTCCACTCCTGCATGCCGGGCACGGCGCGGAAGAAGGTGCGCACGTAGCGGTTGTCGAACAGGAGTTTGTAGAGTGCACGCGACTTGAGCATCATCGCGCCGTACTCTTCGAGCGCGCGCGTGGGGTCCATGTTCACCGCCCACACGTTCGGCGCCACGGGGGCGACCTCCGGCCCGATGAGCTCGGAGCCGAACATCGTCGAGAGCCGCTCCTTCGCGTGACACATGCACACGAGGACGCGCTTTCCCTTGGCGGCGAGCGCGAGCGCCTCGGCGGCGCAGACGGTGGTCTTCCCGACACCGCCCTTACCCGTGACGATGAGGAAGCGTCTGTTCTCGAGACCTGCCCTTTGCGGAGGCGTTGACGGAACGGCCATTCTCGCCGCGCACCATAGCACGCACGGATCGGCAGCAGACCGCCGGCGGTGCCCCCCGTCAGGCCTGCGCTTCGTGAGCACGCGGAGAAACCGGCGAAAACGTCGCCAGGGCCTCATGAACCGATGAGCCCGGCCGTTACTCCTCGAAGAGGCGCACGTAAAGGAGCAGCGCCCGTCGACGAGGAGGATTTTTCCACCGCACCCGAGACCGCACCCGAGGCCGCCCCCGAAAACATGACCCGAACACGCACCCGAGCACGGAAAGGAGAGTCAGCCGCCGGACACACCCGAGAACGCCCCCAAAAACATGAATGAACGCCCCTAGAAAGCGCCCCAAACAAACGCCAAAGAGCACCTGAAGAGAGACACGGATCGCAAGGCTCGCAGGGCTCGAAAAGAGGTCGCTACGAGCGCGCACACGTCAGCCGAAAACGAAGGCGATGTGCGCGTTCGTAGCGACGAAAAGTCGTTGTTGGAAAATATTCCTGACGTGCCCGCGGATTGTTGACGAGAAACGGCTGAGTCAGCTCTGCTGTAATTATGGGTCAACTCGTCTCGCGTGCTCTTCGGGCAATGATCGCGTCGACGTTCACCGCAGGTTTGATTGCAGCCTGTGGGTCGGAGGCCGAGTCGACGTTCAACAACGGAGGCGATGGAACCGAGGATGCGGGGCCACCCCCGCCACCTCTGCCTCCTCCCGTGACGCCCGACGGCGGCGTCGACCCCAACACGGGGTGCAAGCCACGCACGTGCGCCGAACAAGGGATCGAGTGCGGACCCGCCGGAGACGGCTGCGGAGGCGTCATCCCCGACTGCGGAAAGTGTGGCGACGGCCTTCGCTGCGGAGGTCCGAACGCGCATTCGAAGTGCGTCTCGCCGAACATCGGCACCGCGTGCGTGGCGAAGACGTGCGCGGAGCTCGATGTCCAGTGCGGGCTCGCCGGCGACGGCTGCGGTGGCATCCTCACGTGCGGAACGTGTGCGGGCGGACAGCAGTGCGGAGGGCCCGGCAACCCGTCGAAGTGCGTGGCCGCGGTGCCGACGTCGCCGGACGGCGGCGCCTGCGTGCCGAAGACCTGCGCCGACTACGTCGCGCAGAACATGGACTGCGGAGAGCAGAGCGACGGCTGCGGTGGAGTCATCGACTGCGGGAAGTGCACGGCGCCCGAGTTCTGCGGTGGCGGCGGTCCGAGCAAGTGCGCCGTGACCGGCGGTGGCACGTGCACGCCGAAGACGTGCGTCGACTTCCCCGGCAAGTGTGGACCGCAGCCGAACGGGTGCGGCGGCGTCACCGCGAGCTGCGGGACCTGCACGGCTCCTCAGGTCTGCGGCGGCGGCGGCGTCCCGAGCGTCTGCGGCGGGGGTACCACGCAAGGGCCCGACGGCGGGGCGTGCGTCCCGCTCGCTGCGTGCGGCCCCGGCCAGTGCGGTCAGATCGCCGACGGCTGCGGCGGCGTCCTGAACTGCGGGACGGGAGCGTGCGTGAACGGGACGATCTGCGGCGGCGGCGGAACGCCGAACGTCTGCGGCGCGCCCACGTGCACGCCGCTCGCGGCGTGCCCCGCGGGAATGAACTGCGGCTCGATCGCCGACGGCTGCGGTGGCATCGTGCAGTGCGGAACCGGCGCCGGCTGCACGTTCCCGCAGATCTGCGGCGGCGGCGGCCAGGCGAACGTCTGCGGCGGCGGCGGCATCGCCGGCGACGGCGGCGCGCCCTGTCAGCCGTTGACGTGCGCGCAGACCGGTAAGCAGTGCGGTCCGGTCGCGGACGGCTGCGGCGGCATCGTCGACTGCCCGAGCTGTACGTCCCCCGCGGTCTGCGGCGGCGGCGGCGTCCCGAGCATGTGCGGCGGCGCGAATCAGTGCACGCCGAAGACGACGGCGGACTGCCCGGCCAACGGCTGCGGCTACATCGCCGACGGCTGCGGCGGCCTCGTGCAGTGCGGTACGAACTGCGCCGGCGGCACCATCTGCGGCGCGGTCACCCCGAACGTCTGCGGCACCAGCTCCGGGCCCTGCACCGGCTTCTGCATCAACCAGGCGACCAACTGCGGTGCGAGCCCGACGCGGATCACCGGCAAGGTCTACGCGCCGAACGGGACGCTCCCGCTCCCGGGCGCGCTCGTCTACGTTCCGAACGGCGCCACGACCTCGCCGTACGGCGTCACCGCGATCGCGTCGGGTGTCACCGGCGGCACCTGCGAGCAGTGCAACCAGCAGGCGAGCGGCTCCCCGCTCGTCAGCACCACCAGCGGCGCCGACGGCTCGTTCACGCTCAACAACATCCCCGCCGGCGTCGCCTTCCCGATCGTCATCCAGCTCGGCAAGTGGCGTCGCATGGTGACGATCCCGGCGACCGCGGCGTGCACCTCGCGCACGCTGACGGCGGCGCAGTCTCGCCTCCCGACGCGCCAGAACGAGGGCAACAACAACGTCGACAACATCCCGTTCGTCGCGATCTCGACCGGTCAGGTCGACGGCCTCGAGTGCGTCTTCCGCAAGCTCGGCCTCGCGGACGATCAGTTCGGCAATCCGCCCGGGACCACGAAAGGCTCCGGAAACAGCTACGCAAACGCCGCCCTGGACTACGGACGCGTCCGCCTCTACCAGGACAACGACCGCGGCAACGCGGCCGGAGGCGCGCGCATGAACACGCGCACGCCGCGGACCGATGCTGCGCTGACCAACACGCAGGCAAATCTCGATCAGTACGACGCGGTGATCTTCGGCTGCGCAGGCGCCGCCAACCAGCGGAACAGTGACATCCTCAATCGCGTCCGCGCCTACGCGGACAAGGGCGGCCGCGTCTTCGCCACCCACTTCGAGTACGTCTACCTCCACACGAACGCCCCGTGGAACACGACGGCCGGCTGGGACCCGAACCAGAGCGGCTCGGGCAGCGGCTCGTGGGCCGGGCTCATCAACACCGGCTCTGCAAAGCGACTCCAGTTCTCGCAGTGGCTCGACGCCGACGGCGTCAAGGCGCTCTCGGCGACGAACCCTCCGCGCGTCAACATCACGGAGGCGCGCAACGACGTCGATCAGCCCGTCGTCGCCGGCGCGGAGGAGTGGATCACCCGCTACAACGATCCGGCGGCAAACGACGCCGTCCTCCACTACACGTTCAACACCCCGTGGAACGAAGCGCCGGCGAATCAGTGCGGCCGCGTCCTCTTCAGCGACTTCCACGTCACCCTCGGAAACACCGCCGGTGACGACTTCCCGAGCCACTGCGGGAACGGCGGGCTGACGAGCCAGGAGAAGATCCTGGCGTACTTCCTCTTCGACCTCACGTCGTGCATCCAGGTGCCGCCCCCGCCGACGTGCACCCCGAGGACGTGCGCGAACTACCCGGCCGGCACCTGCGGCGTCCAGAGCGACGGCTGCGGAGGCACCACCGCCAATTGCGGGACCTGCCCCAACGGTCAGACCTGCGGCGGCGGCGGCGTCCAGAACCAGTGCGGCGGCCCGACCTGCACGCCCAAGACGTGCGAGCAGCTCAATGCCCAGTGCGGCACCGTCCCTGACGGCTGCGGCGGCACCGTCAACTGCCCCGACTGCCCCGCTGGCCAGATCTGCGGCGGCGGCGGCGTCGCGTACCAGTGCGGCGCCTCGTCTTGCACGCCGAAGACCTGCGCGCAGCAGGGCATCCAGTGCGGTCAGACGGGTGACGGCTGCGGCAACGTGATCACCTGCGCGCCGTGCCCTGCCGGCACGACCTGCGGTGGCGGCGGCGTCCCGAACCAGTGCGGCGCGCCCTCCTGTGTGCCGCTCACGAAGTGCCCTGCTGGCAAGAACTGCGGCATGCACCCCGACGGCTGCGGTGGCGCCATCAACTGCGGCACCTGCCCGAACGGCCAGACCTGCGGTGGCGGCGGCGCGCCCAACGTCTGCGGCGCGGCGAGCTGTGCTCCGAAGAACTGCGCGCAGCAGAATGCGCAGTGCGGAACGATCAGCGACCAATGCGGAGGCGTCACGCAGTGTCCCGCGTGCGCCGCCGGGGACTACTGCAACGGCCAGAACATGTGCGTGAGCCCGAACTGCGCGCCGAAGACGTGCATGCAGCTCGGGGTCGAGTGCGGACCGACCGCGGACACCTGCGGCGGCCTCCTGCAGTGCGGTGACTGCCCGCCCGGAATGGGGTGTGGCGCAGGCGGCGTCCCCGGCAAGTGCGGGAAGATCCCGTGCACGCCGCGGACGTGCAACGATCTGGGCGCCCAGTGCGGCCAGGTCGCGGACGGCTGCGGCGGCCTCACGCCGGACTGCGGCGACTGCGCGGGCGCGCTCTCGTGCAAGAACGGCATCTGCGTGAACGCCTGCACCCCCCGGACGTGCGCGCAGGTCGGCGCAAACTGCGGTCACATCTCCGACGGCTGCGGAGGCCTCCTCGACTGCGGACAGTGCCGGCCCGGCGAGACGTGCGGGTTCAAGGGCAACGCGAACATCTGCGGTTCGGACGGACCGAAGTAACCCGGCACCGTAGCTGGTCACCCCAGAGCCCCTCGATGCTTCGGCCTCGGGGGGCTCTCGGTTTTGTCGAGCTCGCAGCGTCCTGGGAACCTGTCGTGCTCGCACGACCGCGCACGAGCGGCAGGCCTCGCCGGCAGCGACAGCCCGGTCGTCCCTCTGGCCCTGTGCTAGATCGGCGACCGTGATCCGTGTCCTTCCCCTCGGAGGCCTCGGCGAGGTCGGCATGAACTGCATGGCGATCGAGCAGCGAGGCGAGGCTCTGCTCGTCGACTGTGGCGTCACCTTCGACGACCGCGGCCTCGGAGTCGACGTCATCCATGCCGACTTCTCGCCGCTCGACCGCCTCGACGCGCGCATCGCCGGCGTCGTGATCACGCACGGGCACGAGGACCACATCGGGGCGCTGCCCTATCTGCTCAAGCGTCATGACGTGCCCGTCTACGGCCCGCCTTATGCGCTCGGGCTCGTCCGAGAGCGACTCGACGAGCACGAGGTGCTCGAGCACGCGCGGCTCATCGAGACCGCGCCGGGTCGCGCGTTCGATCTCGGCTCGTTCCGCGTGGAGCCCATCCGTGTCACACACTCCATCGCCGACGCGACCGCGCTCGCGATCCGGACGAGCGTCGGCACCATCGTCCACACCGGGGACTTCAAGTTCGACGAGTCCCCGCCCGACGGCGAGGACATCGACGTCGATCGGTTCCGCGCGCTCGGCGACGCCGGCGTCACGCTCCTCATGTCGGACTCGACGAATGTCGACGTCGAGTCGGCGACCGGCAGCGAGTCCGACGTAGGGGACGTCCTCGAGCGGCTCGTGCTCGAATCGCCCGGCGCGGTCGTGGTCGCGATGTTCGCGTCGAACATCCATCGCCTCCGGCTGCTCGGCGAGATCGCCCGCGCCGCGAAGAGGAAGATCGTGCTCCTCGGTCGCGGGATGGGCACGCACACGCGCGTTGCCCGCAGCACGGGCTACCTTCCGTGGCCGGACGAGCTCGTGCTCCCGGACGACATGGCGCGCGAGCGACCGCGAAGCGAGATCCTCGCCATCGCGACCGGCTCCCAGGGCGAAGCCAATGCTGCCCTCGCACGCCTCGCCCGCGGCGAGCACCCCACGTTCGAGGTCTTGCCCGGCGATCGCGTGATCATGTCCGCGCGAACGATCCCCGGGAACGAGCCCGAGGTGCACGCCATCATGGGGCAGCTCCTCCGCCGCGGAGTCGAGGTCATCTCGCGCGCGACCGAACGCGGCATCCACGTGAGCGGACACGCGCACCGCCCGGATCAACGGCGCATGATCGAGCTCGTCCGCCCGAGGTGCTTCGTACCGGTCCACGGGACGATCCACCACCTCACGCGCCACGCAGCGCTCGCGCGCGAGATGGGCGTACCGAGCATCGCGGTCGTCGAGAACGGCCGCGCCGTCGAGGTCACCGAGGACCGCGTCATGCTCGGCGAGACGTTCGGCGCGGGCCGCGTCCACGTCTGGGCGGGCCGCGAGGTCCCGACGACGGTGCTCCGCGAGCGGGCCGCCCTCGCCCAGGAAGGCGCGGCCTTCTGCTTCGTCACCATCGACCCCGCTGGAACCATCCTGAACGTCTTCATCGAGACGCGCGGCGTGATGAACGACGACCGGACGAAGCTCGATCTCACGACGGTCGAGGCGGCCGTGAAGAAGGCGCTCGGGGAAGCTCCGCAGCATGCGACGGACGACCTCCTCGCGGAGTACGCGCGGCTGGCGGTGCGACGAACCATGAAGCAGCTCCGTGGCATCAAGCCAGTCACGGTCGCGCGGATCTACCGGCTCGGAGCGTCGTCCCCGACGTCATCGCCGAGCTCACAGGAGACGAGCACGTGAGCCACGCGCAAAAGCCCGCGGAGAACGGCAAGACGCCGCCGCAGGCAGGAGCCTACGTGCTCGCGAAGCTGCGCGATCTCGATGTGGCGGTTACCGAGACGGCGCCGCGAGTGCTCGCGAAGGAGAGCGACGACGAAGCGATCCACGATCTGCGCGTCGCCATCCGGCGCCTGCGCACGCTGCTGAAGATGTCGCGCGAGATCTTCGGCCGATGGCACACCGACGTCGTCCGCGGCGCGTTCGCCGAGGTCATGCGCGCGACCGGGGACCTCCGGGACGAAGAGGTCCTCGAGGAGACCCTCGAAGGAGCGGCCGAGGGACCGGAGCTCGAGGCATGGCTGAAGGAGCGCAGGACGCGCGAGCAGAAGCTCCGCCGCGCCGTGGTCGTCCGAATCCAGCGTGGCGATCTCGACCGGGCGCGGCTGATGTTGAAGGCGCTCCTCGTTTTCCCGGTCGAGCCCGACCGTAACGTCGAGCTCGCCCGCTTCGCGCGGCGCACGGTCGAGCGCGCCCGACGCAAGGTCGAGAAAAGACGCGACGTCGAGGTCACGGACGTCGCCGGAATGCACGAGCTCCGGATCGCCTACAAGGAGCTTCGCTACTCGATCGAGCTCCTCGCCGATGCCCTTCCCATCGATGCCCGCGCGCAGCTCGAGCCCGCGACCGTGTTCCAGAAGCGGCTCGGCGACCTCCACGACGTCGACGTCGCGACCGAGGTCATCACGAACGCAAAGGGTCTCCCGGCCGCGGCCCGACAGGAGGTGCTCGCCTCGCTCGCGACCCTCCGCAACAAGCGCGTCCACAAGTACCTCCGCGAGCTGGACCCGCTCGGCGCCGAGGAGCGCAAGGCCGAGGAACGCGAGGAGGAGCGCAAGACCGAGGCCGCCCGGCCGAAGTCGACGTCACACCCGCATCGGGCCGGCCCCCCGCGCGGCCGCCGCCACGAGCCGAAGGCCGAGCGCCCTCGACCGTCCGAGACGGGCGCATCCCCGTCCCCCACGATCCACGACGCCCCCCTGGATCCAGGGCCCGACCGTCGCAAATGAGGAGCTTCCCGGCCGGTGGGCCGCTTTCGCCGGTTTTGGAGCCCCCTACCCCTTCGACATCGCTATTTTTTACTGCGCTTGACCCACGTTGACCGGGTGCAAGATACTCCCCCGGTGAACGTGAGTGTGGCTACGGGGCAAAGCTGCCCACAGGAGAGGGCTTCTTGATCACCTGTCCCAAGTGCACGAAGGACAATCAAGACCACTACAAGTTCTGCCTCGGATGCGGGGCGGAGCTCCCTCGTGATGCGGCGCCGAAGCCCTTCACGCCCAACACTCCTCCGCAGGGAGTGAAGGCTGTGGGCGTGGCTCCGGCGGCCAGCCCCACGCCGAGCGCGCCGAGCGGGGGCGGGCAGTACCTCCAGCAGCCACCGCTCCAACCGACGAACCCGCCGATGCCGGCCGCGCACCAGCCGTCGCCATCGCCGATCGCATCGCAGGCCCCGTCGCCTTCGCAGGCTCCGGCCGGCGCGACGGTGACGTGCCCGCAGTGCAGTCACGTCAACGCCCCGTCGAACTTGTTCTGCGGCTCGTGTGGTTTCCGTCTGGGAGCCGCCGCGCCTCCGCCGAAGGCGGCGCCGGCGCCGACGCCCTCCGCAGCGCCCGGCAACGTCATCCTCACCGCGCTCCGCGCCGACGGCAGCGAAGCCGGGACGTATGCGCTGCCCCCCGGCACGGTCAGCGTCGGCCGCGAGACGGGCGGCATCTTCGCCGGCGACAGCTATCTCTCACCGCGCCACGCGACGTTCAAGCAGACGCCCGGACGCATCACGGTGAAGGACGAGGCCTCCCTGAACGGCGTCTACAAGAAGCTCGTTCGCGATGTCCCCGTCGAGCTCCACCCGAACGACATGTTCCGCATCGGGCAGGAGATCATCAAGTTCGAGCCGCTCGCGCTGCAGGCCCCGGGGCCGGACGGCGTCGAGCACCTCGGCTCGCCCGCAAAGGGCTACGTCGGTCGCATCGCGCTCGTCATCGGGCGTGACGTGACGGGCAACGCGTTCCCGATCCCGGAGACGGGCGTCCACCTCGGTCGCGAGCGCGGCGATGTCCTCTTCCCGGAGGATGGCTACGTCTCCGGTCTCCACTGCCGGCTCTCGTGGGAGCCGTCGGCGACGGGACAGGGCGGCCGGCTCATGCTGACGGACCTCGGCAGCTCGAACGGCTCGTTCCTCCGCCTCCGTGAAGAGACCGACATCAAGAGCGGCGACGTCCTCCTCATGGGACAGCAGCTCTTCCGCGTGGCCGTCTGATGTCGGCGCAAAGGACGATCCGCGTCGTCGCGGCCGTCCTCGAGCGTGACGGGAATTATCTGATCACGCAGCGTCGAGCCACGGCGGTGCTCCCGCTGATGTGGGAGTTCCCTGGTGGTCGCGTCGAGGCGGGGGAGACCGATCAACAGGCGCTCAAGCGAGAGCTCCTTCATCGACTCGGCGTCGAGATCGACGTCGGCAAGCTGATCTCGTTCGTGAGTCACCCGTACGAGAACTACGTCGTCGATCTCTTCCTCTACGAGTGCACGCTCATGACGGACGCACCGCTCGAGCCACGCGCGGTCAACGCCTTCAAGTGGGTCGCGAGCGGCGACTTCGATCAGTACCCGTTCACGCCGGCCGACGAGGCCAGCATGAACAAGCTGCTCGGCGTCGGCTGACCACGAAGCCGCGCGCTCGCATCATTCGATGCGCGGCGTTGTCGCTCCCACGCTCGGGGCTTTGGCGCGACCACCGCGCGCCTTCACCAACGCCACGACCTCGGGAAACTTGGCGCCGTGGTCCATGACCGTATGCCCCGAGTCCGTGGCCGCGTTGGGATTCGCGCCGCTATCGAGTAACACCTGCACGACGGCGAGCTTGCCGTGCTTCGCCGCGGTGATGAGCGGCGTGAACCCATGGTTGTCGTGAATCTCGAGCTCGGCACCAGCGGCGATGAGCAGGCGAGCGACCTCGACACCCGACGGAGCCTCCCACGCCAGCTGATGCATCGGGGTCTGGTCCCAGCCGTTGCGGGCATTCACTTTCGCCCCGTTCGCCAGAAGGAGCTTCACGACATCTACGGAGTCCGCACCGGCAGCAATGTGGAGCGGCGTGAGGCCGACTCGTCGACACGGCGCCTCCTTATTCGCGCCCGACGAGAGGAGTACGCGCGCGACCTCGGAGCAGTCGTGCTTCGCGGCCTCGCATAGCGGCGTGCGCTGCTCTCCATCGGAGCGTTCGAGCGACGCACCCCGCGCGAGGAGGGCGCTCGCCGATTCGTGCTTCTCCTCGATCGCAGCGATGTGCAACCCAGTGTGGCCTAGCGCGTCCGTACAGTCGACGGGCACGCCCCTCTCGACGAGCTCCTCGATGCGGGAGGGCTCACCTCGACGCACGGCTTCCTGCAATGCTCGGCAATCCGCCTTCGCCTTGCAGCCGGTACCCGCAGCAGCCGCAGCCACCACGACGATCGCCACGAGAAGCCCCCGCACGCTTCGAACATACTCCACGGCGGGTCGCCGTTACAATCGGACCATGGCCAATGCGGGGGACAGGTTCGGCGAGTTCACCATCACGGCGTCGAACGGCATGAGCCGCGGATGCGAGGTGGCGGACGCCGTCCAGGAGAGCACACAGAAGAGGGTGCGGCTCGTCATCTTCGAGCGAGCCGATATCGAGCTGCAGGAGGCGGCGCGTATCCGATCGCGCGTCGCAGACACGCGGGTCCTCGACGTCCTCGGGGCAGGCGCCGCGCCGCTTCCGTGGATCGCCTACGAGCATCCCGCCGGACAAACGCTCGCCGAGATCGTCGCCACGACCGGTCCGCTCTCGGTACTGTCGGCACACGAGCTCTTCACCCAAGTCTGCGAGGCACTCGCGGCGATGCATCGGTCCGGACTCGTGCACGGCGCGCTGTCGCCGAACACGATCTGGATCGAACGCAGTGCAGGAGAGCCGAGCAAGGTGAAGCTCGGCGACGCTGGCCTCGGGTCCGTGCTCGGCCCTGCGCGTCCGACCGCCCCGTGGACGGCGCCGGAGAACGCCAGAGACGCTCGAAGCGACGTCTTCGTGCTCGGAAACCTCGTCTTCTTCGCTCTCGTCGGACGGATCGGAGCACACGTCCCCTTCCCCGCGTCTGCTTCGGCACGAGCAGCGCAAGCGCCCATCGCCTTGCCTCCAGCGTTCGACTCGTGGTTCGCCCGATGCACCGAGGAGAGTCCTGCATTCCGCTTCTCGGACGCTGCGGAGGCACGAGCATCACTTCTTCTCGTACTGGAGGACATGGGGCGCGTCGCAAGGCCAGAGCCGCCGCCCATCGTCGACCCCCATCCTTACCGCTCCTTCACCGCAGCGTTGCCGACGGAAGCGAGGTCGTCGCGCCGGCCGAGACGACTCGTGGGAGCTGCGCTGCTCATCGCGTTGCTCGTCACCGTCGCCGGCTTCTTGACCTTCATCCTCCTCGCGCGACGGAGACACGAAGACGAGAGGAGCGCCGAGCGCGGAGCGCGGGTGACCCGACCTGGCGAGGCATCGCCTGCCGGACGAACGGGGATGCGACCGGCGCTGACGATCCCCGCTCACATGAGCGCCGTCTTCGGCGTCGCGCTCCTGCCAGACCGCAACATGGCAGTGAGCACGAGCTTCGACGACTCGGTGAAGGGCTGGAACCTCGACACCGGCGCGCAGACGTTCGTCCTCTCCCCCAGCTTCGGCAAGGGAGGCGCGCTGGCCGTGAGCGCCGACGGGCTGATCGCCGCGGGCGGCGCCTCCGGAAAGGTGAAGCTCTGGTCGACGACCGACGCCCCCAAGCTCGTCGGCGAGATCGCGGCCCATGCCGGACAGGTCTCCGGGCTCGCAATCGCTGCCGATGCGCCCGTCTTGTTCTCCTGCTCGCTCGGAGGCGACGTTCGCGCGTGGCGGCTTCCTGCAGGCGATCCGATCCGCGCGATGGTCGGACACACGGGGCGGGTGATGTCGGTCGCAGCGTCCGCCGACGGAGAGCGAGCCGTCTCGTCGGGCGAAGACGGGACGGTGCGGGTTTGGTCACTCGCAACGGGTGAGGCGCTCAGGATCATTCGAGCACACGAACGGCCGATCTCCAGCGTCCGACTCGCCAACGACGGACAGACGATCGCGACCGCCTCGGACGATGGGACGGCGAAGCTGTTCCACGCCGATAGTGGCGCCCTTCTCCGTACGTTTTCGATCGGAAGCACCGAGGCGTGGTCGGTGGCCTTCACTCCGTCCGGACGAACCGTCGCGGTCGGAGCGAAGGACGGCACCGTGACGCTCTACTCCGTCTTCGGTGGGGAGCGCCTCCGGCGGATCGAGGCACACCCCTCAGGCGTCATCGCGCTCGCATTCGACGCGAGCGGCTCGGTCCTCGTTTCAGGCGGCGGCGATCGGGTCGTGCGCGTGTGGAAGAATCTGTAGCCCGTGACCGCGAGGCATGGACCGCTCCGACCATCACGTGACGATCAGGGAGATCGCGCCGGCATGTCGAAGCGTCGCGACGCGGTCGGTCCGAAACGAGCCCCCTCAGGTCTCGCTGATCGGCGAGAGCGCGAGCACGCGTTCTCCTCCGAGCGCCAGCTCGACGGCGAGCCTCTCGTGCGCAGGCAAGAGCGCGCAGAGGAGCGCGGTCGCGGCCTGGCGGCTCGCTTCGTCCTTCGACGGCGGGTCGGGCACCGGTAGCGGGTGGCGAGGCGTCTTCGCGAGGTGGACCTCGACCCGCGCGCGCACGTGTGGAGCGAGCCGCCGCTTCACCTCCTCGAGCGCGATGTCGAAGCCGCCGAGCATGTCGACGAGCTTCGCGTCGAGCGCGTCCTGTCCGGTGTAGACCCGCCCGCGGGCGAGACGCTCGACGTCGTCCTCCGGCATCTTCCGTCCGGCCGCGACCACGCCGACGAACGCACGGTACATCGCGTCGAGCTCGCGCTGGATCGTCGCGCGAGCGTCGTCGTCGAGGCGTCCCGTGGGCGAGAGGAGCGAGGCGTGCTTTCCCTTCTCCACCACCTCGGTCGTGATCCCGAGCCGTGACAAGAGCGGGTCGACCGAGAGGCGCGCCGCGACCACGCCGATCGAGCCGGTCACCGTCATCGGCTGAGCCACGATGCACGCAGCAGGCGCCGCCACGTAGTAGCCGCCGCTCGCGGCGACGTTCGCCATGCACGCGATCACCGGCTTCTCACGCCCGAGCTGCTCGATCTCGTGATGCATCAGATCGGACGCGAGCGCGCTGCCTCCGGGGGAATCGATGTGGAGGATGACGCCCTTCACCCGTCGATCGCGGCGGACCGCACGCAGCATCCGCACCACGCGTTCGTCGGTAGAGAGCCCGCCCAGAGGTCCGGCGGCATGCGCGATGGCACCGTGCACCGGGACCACCGCGACGACAGGCGGACGAAACAGGCTCCGCACGAGCGGCCGCTTCACGCGCGCGAGGTACTCACCCGCATCGACGGACCAGCGGCTCGGGCGATCGGCGGCGCGGCCCTTGCCCTTTCGCTCGACGCCGATCTTCTCCGGCACTTCGTCCTCGTAGGCGAGGTCGTCGGCGAGCCCCTGCACCACCGCCTCGCGACCGAAGTACGGCGCCTCGTCGACGAGCTGAAGCGCACGCTCCCGACTCACGTCGCGGCCCCTCGCGACCCCGTCGACCAACACCTCGTGGAACGACTCCAGCAACCGCTCGAGCTGGACTCGCTGCTCCGGGCTCATCGAGTCACGCACGAGCGTCTCCCCTGCCGACTTGAACTCGCCGCAGGTGAAGACCTGCGGCTCGATCCCGGCGCGATCGAGCGCGCTCTTCATGTAGCGAGCCGAGCTGTGAAAGCCGAGCGGCGCCAGCTGGGCGGTGGGACCGAGGAGGATCCTGTTCGCGGCGGTCGCGACGAAGATCTCCTTCGTGTCGCCCCCCATCGGAAGATGAACGACGACCTCCTTGCCCCCTGCCCGTGCTCGCTCGAGGATCTGCCGCAGCGACGAAGCAGAGGCCATCCCGGCACTCATCGATCGCAGCGTCACGAGGAGCCCCTTCACCCGAGGGTCCGGCATCATCGCCGTCACCACCTCGTCGAGGACATGGAGCGACAGCGCCTTCTGCGCGCGCACCTGCCAGAAGCGTGGCTTTCCGACGACGTCGACCACCGGTCCATCGATGGTTACGGTCAGCCACGTCCCCTTCGGGACGGTCTTCCCGCGCCGCAAGAGGCGCAGCGGCAACAGGAGCAGGTCGAAGAGAAGACCGATCAGCCGCACGACGATCATCGCGCCAACATACTCCGTCGTACGAATCCTTCGAGGTGCTCTCGTGATCGCACTCCGGGCACCCAGCGCGAAGCTGCGCAAACCGACGCAAGCGGAGTCGAGGCGCCCCGTCACCACGGATGAACGCGATGTCGATCATGGCTCATCGAACGGTGCTCGCGCTCGCGCTCGCCGCCTGTGCACCGGCGGCGCGTCCTCCGGCAGCAAGCGCACCGCCGACGCTCTACGTCCCGCCGCTGAGGACCACCGCGTCGCCTCCCGACTCCCTGGAAGTGCGCTTCGGTGACGATGCGGCGCCTCCGGTAGGCTGCTTCGCGGTATCGCGGCGCACCGGAGCCGTTGCGTGCATCGTCGGCCAGTACGGACTGGCGAGCGAGTCGGGCGAGCGCCGCCTCACCGTCCTCCTGAACACGGACGACGGCGTCCCCGACGTCCTCATGCGTGTCCGCGCGACCGCCCGCGGGGTCGAGCTCGAGCCTCAGTCACGGCACACCCTCGACTCGATCATGCGCGACGGCGACTTCGTCAGACTCGCGGCTCCGACCTTCGTCCCGCCCGACGCGGCGCGATCGTTCGGCGGGCTCACGGTGGAGCTCCGGCGTGAGGCGCTGCCTTCGCCGGACGGCACGCCTGCGAGCCCCGATGCGAGCTCGGACCTGAAGGTCATCGTTCGATCCGACGCGCTCACGAGCAAGGATGCGGCGGAACAGCGACCCGACACGACGGACGTGCTCTTCGAGAACACGCTCACGTCCGTCGCGTGTGCCGCTCCGAGCCTCTCCGTGCGACCGCTCGGCCCCACCGTCGTGTTGATCGAACGCGAGTGTCGCCTCGAGGGAACGGGTGAGCCCGAGGTCGTCTCGGGCGCCTGGCTCTGCGACAGCGAACGGGCGCGCTGCGATTGATCGGCACCTGACCACCTCGATCCGGCGATCTAAGTTCGGCGAGTGATGAACGGAGCGGACGGCAAGTGTCCCTGGTTCCTCTCCGAGGGCGGCGCTTGCGGCACACTCGCGCGTTCGACGGATTGGTCGAAAACGCCGCTCGGCCCGATCTCGTCATGGTCGCCGGCGCTGCGGGGAATGGCGCGCTTGGTGCTGGGCTCGCTCCATCCCATGCTCCTCTGCTGGGGGCCGGAGCTGATTCAGCTCTACAACGACGCGTTCCTTCCGAACCTGAAGCTCGGGAAGCACCCGAAGGCGATGGGCCAGCGCGTCGCCGAATGCTGGTCCGAGGCCTGGGCGACCGTAGGCCCGCTGCTCGCAGACGTCATGCTCGACGGCCGGGGGAGCCGGCACGACGATCAGCTCGTTCCGGTCCTGCGCGAAAGACGGCTCGAAGAGGCCTACTGGACGTACTCGTACAGTCCGGTCTTCGAAGCGGACGGAAGCGTGGGAGGCACGCTCGTCGTGTGCAGCGAGACGACCGAGCGCGTCCTCGCGGCGCGCCGCGCGCGCACGATACGCAAGCTCTTCGCTCTAGGTGAACACGCAACGAACGCGTCCGAGCTCCTGCCGCTGGCCGTCGAGGTCCTGCAAGGCGCCGTCTCGGACGTGCCCTTCGCCGCCGCATACGAGGTCCGCAGCGACGGCTCGGCCTGCCTCCGTCGAACGAACCTCATCGGCCACGACGAGACGCTCGTAGGCATCGGCAGGGCCGTCGCCGCTCACGTGCGCGCGAGCGGCGAGCACGACGGCGCAACAGCGACCACGACGCTCGCCCTCGCGCCGATCGAGCAGCCGGCGGGCCCGTGGCCGGAGCCCGTGACCCGCGCGTTGATCGCGACCGTCACGACGCGGCCCGCCGCACGAACGACCGAGGTCATGGTGCTCGGCACGAGCCCGCGACTTCCGTTGGACGACGCGTACCGCAACCACCTGGGGCGGATCGTGGAGGTGATCGGCCAGATCCACGCACGCGTCGCAACGACGCAGGCTCGGACCAGAGCCGAGGCCGAGCGCAGCGACCTGCTTCGGCAGGCTCCGGTCGCGACGCTCTTCTCCGTCGGTCGAGAGCAACGCATCGAGCTCGCGAACCAGGCGTTCATCGAGATCCTCGGCCGCGATCCGGCCGGCGAGACCCTCGCAGAGGCCTTCCCCGGCATCGTCGGCACCAACCTTCAGCGCAGGCTCGACGACGCCTACACGACCGGAGAGGCGTTCGGGATCGGCGAGCAGGAGGTCACTTTCGTCCGGAAAGAGTCGACGGAGGTGCGCTGGTTCAAGTTCAACGTCCAGCCGATTCGTCACCTCGATGGAGACGTGTACGGGATGATGGCCGTCGCCATCGACATCACGGACACGATCTCGACCCGGAACGAGCTCGAGGCGTACGCCGCCGAGCGGGAGAACCTGCTCCACGCGGTCGAGGCGGCGAGCCGTGCGAAGGACGAGTTCCTTGCGATGCTCGGGCACGAGCTGCGCAACCCGCTCGCCCCGATCACGACGGCGCTCCACTTGATGAAGCTGAAGGAGCCCACGACGCTCGCACGAGAGCGCGAGATCATCGCGCGCCAGACCACGCACCTGACCAAGCTCGTCGACGACATCCTCGACGTCGCGAGGGTGTCGCGCGGCAAGGTGAGGCTCAACCGAGCGCGGATCGCGCTTGCGGACGTGATCGCGCGCGCTGCCGAGACCGCGAGCCCCCTGTTCGAGCAGAAACGACACACGCTCACCGTCAACGTCCCGAACAAGGGGCTCGACGTGGAGGGCGACGCGCTCCGGCTCGGCCAGGTCTTCGCCAACCTCCTGACCAACGCCGCGAAGTTCACTGCAGCAGGAGGCTCGATCTCCGCGACCGCCGAGCGCGCCGGTGACGTCGCCATCATTCGCGTGGAGGACAACGGCATCGGCATCCCTCCCGACCAGCTCTCGCGCGTGTTCGATGCGTTCTTCCAGGAAGCGCGCTCGTCCGAGGTCGCGCAGGGCGGGCTCGGGCTCGGGCTCGCGCTCGTGAAGAGCTTCGTCGCTCTCCACGGTGGGACGGTCACGGCGATGAACCGGCCCGGCGGCGGCAGCGTCTTCGAGGTGCGGTTGCCAGCGCTCCCGCCGATGGCAGAGCCGAAGGCCGAAGCGCAGATCGAGCCGACGGTGGGCACCACGGAGGCGAGCGAAGGGAAGCGAGTCCTCCTGGTCGACGACAGCGACGACATGCTCGAGATCGTCGCCTCGTTCCTTCGCTTCGCAGGCTACGAGGTCATGGCGACCCACGACGCGCCGAGCGCGCTTCGCATGGCGTCGTCGTTTCGGCCCAACGTCGCCGTCCTCGACATCGGCCTGCCGGCGATGGACGGGTACGACCTCGCAGCGCACCTCCGCGAGGAGCTCGGCGATCGAGCACCGAGGATGATCGCGATGACCGGCTACGGACGAGAGGCCGACCGTGAGCGCGCCTTGCAGGCCGGCTTTGCAGCACACCTGGTGAAGCCGGTCGACCCGCAGGAGCTCCTCGCCAGCGTGCGCGCGATCTCGAGCATCTGATCAGTCCTTCACGTCGGCCTCGGGCACCAGGATCATCGCGCGCTGCTTCGGCACGGTCAGGCGGAGCTCTCCGCTCGCCGGGACGGAATAGGACCTCCGCTCCGGATCGAGCACGTCGACGAGCGTAGTGCCCTTGCCGCCCGCGCCGAGCTTCATGACCTCGTCACCATCGGCGGTGGCGCTGTCCTTGCGACCATTCGTGTTGATCACCACGAGCGCGTAGGCATCGAAGGCGTCGCCCCCGGTGCGCTCGTACGCGATGATTCCCGCGTCCTCCTCGCCACCGACATGCGAGGTCGACCACACGACGTTGGTGTCGCCGCGCCGGAGCGCCTCGTAGGCAGCACGCGTCCGCGCCAGCTTCGCAAAGTGCCGGAACGTGTCGCCGCTCGTGGAGTAGCCCGTGTTCCAGAGGACCTCGCGGTTCGCCGGATCGTTACCGCCTTCGAGTTCCTGCTCGGTGCCGTAGTAGAGGCACGGGATGCCCTCCTCCGTCATGAGCAGCACGAGCGCGTTGCGGAGCGCATCCTTGTCGCCCTGCGCCTCGAAGAGGAAGCGGGCGACGTCGTGGTTGTCCATGAAGTTCACGAGCGCACGGCTCGGAGCGATGCCGATGCCGTTCGGCTGCGGCTCGTTCCGGTAGTTCACCCGACGCTGCGCCCACAGGTTCGCGATCTGATCGGTGCCCTTCTGCTGCTTCTCGTCGAACGCGCGCATGAAGATGTCGCGGAACACCTGGTAGTGCTGCGAGAAGTAGAAGACGCTGTCGAGCATCCCCTCCTGGGTGTAGCTGCCGAGGAGCTGGTCGTTGCCGTCGAACGCCTCGCCGAACATGAGAAAGCGTTCTTTTCTCTGCCGGAGGAGACGCTCGCGAACGCGAGTGCCGAACTCCTTCCAGAAGTCGGACTCGACGTGCTTCACCGTGTCGATGCGGAAGCCGTCGAGGTCCACGAGCTCGACCCACTTCGTGTAGAGGTCGATCAGCTCGTCCCGCACCTCGGGGAGCTCCGTCGCGACGTCCTTCAGCCCGCCCGGGAAGTCTCCGAGCATGCGCTGCTTCTCGTCGTCGTAGTTCAGGATGCGGCCGAAGCCGTGGTACGCGCGGGCGGTCCCGAGGATGCCCGGCGGCGGCACGCGGTTGATCGACGGATCCTGAAAGAAGATGAGCGGCGCGCGACCGGCGGGGCCGAGCGACGTGAACGCCTGAACGCCCTTCGGATCCCAGTCGGGATCGTACTCGGTGATGCGTGAGAGATCGGACCGGCTCGACACGACCGGGAGCGCGCCGCTTCCTCCGATGTAGATGTCCGGGTGCCCGTTCAGGTTGGTGTCGTAATAGAACACCTGGCCCATGTGGTTCGTGACGATGTCGAGCACGACCTTGAGCCCCATGTCGTGCGCGCGCGACGTGAGCCGGCGGAGATCGGAGATGTCGCCGAAGTGCGGGTTCACCTTCGTGAGGTCCTGCGCCCAGTAGCCGTGGTACGAGTCGACGTCGGCGTCGGTCTCGACGTTCTTCACGACCGGCGAGATCCACAGCGTCGTGACGCCGAGCTCCTTGACGTAGTCGAGCCGATCGGCGAGCCCGCGCCAGTCGCCGCCCTGGAAGCGCGCGAGGTGGCCGGGGCGAACCCCGTAGTCGTTGTTGGGGTCACCGTTCGCGAAGCGATCGACGAGCACCTGGTAGATGACCTCGTCACGCCAGTCGCTGACGTGCGTGCCGAGCTTCGTCGGTCTCGACGTTCTTCACGACCGGCGAGATCCACAGCGTCGTGACGCCGAGCTCCTTGACGTAGTCGAGCCGATCGGCGAGCCCGCGCCAGTCGCCGCCCTGGAAGCGCGCGAGGTGGCCGGGGCGAACCCCGTAGTCGTTGTTGGGGTCACCGTTCGCGAAGCGATCGACGAGCACCTGGTAGATGACCTCGTCACGCCAGTCGCTGACGTGCGTGCCGAGCTTCGGCGGTGCGCCCTCGTCCGGGATGCTCACGCAGCCCGTCGTCCCGGGTGTGAAGCACGCGCCGAGGACGACGAGCGAGAGGAAACCGGCGCGGATGGGCGAGAGGATCGACTTCATGATCTTCCCTCACGGATACGACGACGAGTTGAACCACCACTCCGCGCCGACGCCGGCGAAGTGCTCGACGCTCCGCTGCGCGAAGACGTCCTCGATCGGATAGAGGCCGCGGGTGCCCGAGTCGCGGAAGCTCGCAACGTAGAGCAGGCGGATCTGCGGGCGCTTGAAGCTGCCGCGCCCGGACGGTGAGAAATACGGGATGACGCCCGCCTTGAAGACGCTCGCGGTGAGGGGCCCGTCGCCGTTCGGGTTCTGGATCGCGATCCGCCGCTGCTGGTAGCTGCCTTCGACCGACACGCCGAAGTGCTCGCCGATGAAGACGCTCGGCCGCGCCACGATCGTGCCCTCGTCGTACCTCTGCGTCGACGTCTCGCCCGGCGAGCCGTCGCGGAAGAAGCGCACGTAGCCCGCCGCCATGACGCCGAAGACGTCGGTTTCGAAGTTGCCGGAGGCGGCCACCTGCGTCTCGCTCGCGCTGCCCACCGTGCGATCGAGCGCGAACGTGATCGGGACTGCGAGCGGATCGTAGGAGGCGATGCCGCGCGCGTGACGCATGACGAGTGACGCGTAGGTGTCGCGCTTGCCGGTGAAGTACGTGAGCTGCGAGCCGAGCATCCAGCCCGAGTCGTTCGGCAAGCCGCGGTCGACGTTCGTGAGCGGGTCGCGGAACACGCCGGCCGCGAGCTGGTGGAGCTCGCCGTAGAGGACGGCCTTGAACCCGCCGGGGCCGCCGCCTGGCCGGACGAAGTGCGTGAGCTTGAACGTCTCGATCGTGCGTGGGCGATCGAGCTTGGTCACGTCGACCGTGCCGAACCCGATGGGCGCGACGACCGGGATCTGCTGGAACTGGTACGGATTGTCGAGGCGCTGCTGGCCGACGTGCCCCTGGAGGATCGTCTCCTGCGAGCCGTCGTCGCTCCGGTAGATCGGCGCGCCGATGCCGCCGCCGACCGTGTTCTGGTTGTCGAGCGGCCACCAGTTGAGGAGATAGATGTCGTCCCCGCGGTACATGCGGGAGCCCGCCCAGATCGTGACCTTCTCGTAGGTTCCCTGCGCGTAGAGGTTACGGACCCCGATCGCCTGCGTGGGCTTGCCGCTGAAGTGGAAGAACGGCGGGAACAGGGCGAGCGTCGCGACGATGCGGCTCTTCACCTTGTCGCTGAACTTGTCCTCGCGCCGCAGCTCGAGCTCCGCGTAGCTCCCCTCGTCCACGATGCGCGGACCGAAGGCGACGACGTTGGTGCCGCGACCGAGACCGCCACGAAAATCGCTCGCGGCGTACACGCGGCCATAGGAGCCGAACTCGAAGTGCCGCGCGCTCGAAGGAGAAGCGGTCTGCGGCGCCTCCTTCACGGTGCGCATCGCGTCGTTGCCACGGGTCACCTCCGTGGGGCCGACCTTCCCGGGCTCCTGCGCCGTCGCTGCAGCCCCAGGAACCGTAGGCGCGCTCGTGTCCGAAGAGAGCGGCGCGTCAGTCCTCGTCCGCGACGCGGGCTCCGCCTCCGCCGGCGCTGCGGGCGGCGGCTGCGCGCTCGCAGGGAGCGTGGTCGAGAGCGCCGTCACTGCGGCGAGCATCGAGAGGGTCCGGAGCCGCACGGGGTCTCGCACGTAGCACGCCGCCCAGGGCCCGTCCCGCGAAAAGGTAACTCAGAGCTGCGTTACGGATTTCGGGACGTGGTCGAGACGCCGCTCGGGAGCGAGAGTCGAGTCGAGGAGGCAGCAGCATCTCTCCGAGCTGCCGTCCTCCTCGGCGGATCGCGTCGTCGGTCGGATGGATCATGGCCGGCGAACCCGCTGGCGCATGTGAGCGCCGCCGGCATCAGGCGGCCTCGTCGTCAGCGGCGAGCTCGACCTCCGTCTTCGGAAGGAGGCGAGCGATCTTCTCGGCGGCGGTCTCCGTGAGCCGCGTCCCGGCGCGGACGAGCAGGACGCCTGCCGGAGTCGTGACATCGGAGGCGATCACCATCCCCTCCCTGAGCCGCGAGCCACAGACCTTGGTCCGGCCCTGATGGCGTACCGCGACCACCACGTGGACGGCAGCGGCGCCGCGACGGAACGTGAGGGTCCGCTTCGCTTCCGCGCGGTCGAGCAACTTGTCGATCCTGCCCGTCAGCACCTTCGGCGTCGACGCAGCGAAGCGGAACTCTTCGCTGAGGAAGGCGGCGCGCACCGCGCCCATCCCCGAGTTCGCGAGCTCGAGGATCACGTCCTTGGTCACGTCATCGTCGACGAGGCTCGGGTCGCCGGTGAACATCTCGGCGATCGACCGTGCCGCGTCGGGGGGCACGAGGAATGCGAGCTCGAGGCTCAGCTCGTTCTCGACGTCCGTGAGCGAGATCGTCGCTCCCATGCAGTCACGAGGCAGGACGGCAGAGCCGACGACCTGCTCGTAGTCGCTCTGCAGGTACTCGGAGCACATGCTCCGCAGGATGTCGTCCACCTGCGTCCACGCCTGCGTGAGAAGCAAGCGAAGACCTCCGCGGTTCGGCGCCGAGACGACCGGAGCGACTCCTTGTGCCCGGACGTTTGCGGCGAGGGCAAGCCGGCGAAGCGCCGACTCGAGCTCGACGACCCGCTCGCGGAGCCTTCGTTCGAGGCGGACGATCCGCTCGGCAGAGCGGATGTGGTCCGCCATCTCGCGCGGGCTCGCGCTGCTCAAGGCAACATCATCGGCCCCGGCATCGTACGCCGCCGAGCGCGCCTCCGACGTGTCGGAGCTCACGACCGCGAGCAGCAAGCGATAGGCGAGGTCATCGAACCCGCGAAGCGCCTCTGCGATCGGCGCGAGCGAGCTCGCCGGATCCGTGCACGCGACGACGGTGATGTCGGGCTTCTCGGCGGTGACGACTCCGCCTACGGCGCTGACGTGAACGATACGGACTCCGTGCCCGCTCCGCAGGAGCGTCTCTGCGAGAGCCGAGAGCTCTCCCTTGTTCTCTTCGACGACGAGGATGTTCACGTGACGTCTCCCTTTGCTCTTCCGTTGTTGAAGCTCTGATTCCCTCCCCCTTTCGCGACGTCGAGCGGCGCGGGCGTCACCCGAGCCGGCCGGGCGCGAATGCCTGCCCGGCCTCGTCCCGCTCGTCCGCGCGTCGCCCGCTCGTCGCTTCTTGAGCCGCCCTGAGGAGCGTGCCCGCCATTCGATCGAGTGGGACGACATGCTCGGCGGCTCCGCAGGCGATCGCCTCCCTCGGCATTCCGAAGACGACGCACGTGCTCTCGTCCTCCGCCAGGGTCTTCGCCCCCGCACGGCGCATCGCCAGTAGTCCGCGGGCCCCGTCCGCGCCCATTCCCGTCAGGATCGCTCCCACCGCGTTGGGGCCGACGGCGCGCGCGCACGAGTGGAACATCACGTCGACCGACGGACGGTGATGCCCGACGGGCGGAGCCTTCACGAGCCGGACACTGTAGTTCGCACCGCTGCGTACGACCTCGAGGTGAGCTTCACCACCGGGCGCGATGAGCACGTGCCCGTCCAGTAGTACGTCACCGTCGCTAGCCTCCTTCACACGGACGCGGCAGAGGCCATCGAGCCGCCGAGCGAAGTGACTCGTGAAGACGGGAGGCATGTGCTGGACGATCACGATCGGCGGCGCGTTCGGAGGGAGCGCCGTCAGCACCGCGCGGATCGCCTCCGTGCCGCCGGTCGAAGCGCCGATCGCGATCACCTTCTGAGTCGTGCGGAGGGTCATCGCCGAGGGTGGCGACGGCGCTCGTTCGAATGCAGCCGGAGGACGAACCGCACGCCGGCGCACCCTCGAGCGCGCCGCGGCCTTCACCTTCTCGATGAGCTCTGCGCCGAGCTGCAGCGTGCCCCGCTCCATGTCCAGCTTCGGCTTCGTGACGAAGTCGACCGCGCCGAGCTCGAGAGCCCGCAGCGTCGTCTCGCATCCCCGCTGGGTGAGCGAGGACACCATGACGACCGGCATCGGCTGCGTCTGCATGAGGTGGCCGAGAAACGAGATGCCGTCCTCCTTCGGCATCTCGACGTCGAGCGTGAGGACGTCGGGCGCGAGGGCCTGGATCTTCGCGCGAGCGGCGGACGGGTCCGTCGCAGTGCCGACGACCTCGATCTCCGGATCGGAGCGGAGCAGCTGCGACAGGAGCTGCCGCATCAACGCCGAGTCGTCGACCACGAGCACACGCACCTTCCTCATGCTGCCCCGAAGAACGTGATGTCGTCGGCGAACGAGCGACTCGCCGACGAGAGCGCAGCGAGGTGCCTTCTCTCCGCCTCCACGACACCGGGCGCACGGTTGAACGTTCTCACGAACGCGCGGCCCTCGGCAGTGTCGAAGACGACCGAGAGCGCGGAGCGGGCACCGAGCTTCTGGGCCACGACCGGGATCCCCTCGTCCGCGAGGAAGCGCAGCACGAAGTCGGCGTTCTTCTTCGCCACGTGGTGCTGCGAGCCCGGACCGAACTGCTGCGAGGCTCCGAAGACCTTCGCGACGAATCGATGGCGTTCGCCGCCGAGCTTCATCATCGCGTTGATGAGCATCTCCATCGCGTGGACGCCGAAGCTCGACGGCCCGCGGTTGCCCGTCCGATCGTGCGGAAGGAGGAAGTGGTTCATCCCGCCCACCTGCGCCTCCGGGTCGTGGAGGCAGACGGCGATGCAAGAACCGAGCGTCGTGCGGAGGCGGGCTCCCGTCGCGCTCGCCTGGACGCCGCCGACCTGGATCGCGATCTCCGGTGTCGAGGGCGAGGGCGAGGGCGAGCTCGAGGGCGAGGGCGAGGGAGGGATGTTGCGGGGCTGCACTGCCGGGGCGGGCCGCGGCCCACGCAGCGCCCCACTCGGCTGCGCCATGGGGACGTGCACGGTGTTGCCGAGGGGCCGGAGCACGTGGGAGAGCCCGTGAAGGTTCTCCGAGTGTCCGCTCAGGAGGTAACCGGTCGGCTCGAGCAGCGACGCGAGGCCGTCGAATAGCGCCTCTTGCGTCGGGCGATCGAAGTAGATGGCGACGTTCCGGCAGAAGATTACGTCGAAGTGCGTGCGGATCTTCCAGCTCGAGAAGTCCACGAGGTTGATCCGGCGAAAGGTGACGAGGGCGCGCAGGGCCCCATTCACACGATGACCACCGGCGACGGGCTCGAACCAGCGGTCGCGCAACGGCGCGGGCACGGACGCGAGCTCCTCGTCGTCGTAGACCGCGTGCTCGGCGCTCTCGAGGACGTTCGTGTCGAGGTCGGAGGCGAGGATCCGCACGTCCCAACCGGCGAGCGACCCGAGCGCGTCGGCGACCGTCATCGCGATCGTCCACGGCTCCTGCCCGGTGGAGCACCCCGCGCTCCAGATCCGGATGCGCTTCGGCATGCCTGCGCGCACCCGCTCGAGGATCTCGGGAATGACCTTCCCGCGCAGGAAGTCGAAGTGATGCGGCTCACGGAAGAAGCTGGTCTTGTTCGTCGTGATGCAGTTGATGAGCTCCTTCCTCTCGTCGCCGTTGGCGCTGTCCTCGACGAGACGCAGGTAGTCGGAGAAGCTCTCGAGCCCGAGCTCTCTCAGCCGGCGCTGCAGACGGCCCGCGACGAGGGGCTTCTTCGTTTCGCGCAGGTGAATCCCGGCGACCTGCCGGATCACACGCCTCAGCCCCTCGAACTCGTGGGGCAAGAGCTGCGTCGGTCCGGAAGCCCCTGCGTTCACGACGTGCCCTCGGCCACGACGTCGATGCCTGCGACTCGATCGACGTCGAGCAGGATGACGAAGCGCTCTTGCGCTCGGCCGATACCGCTGACGAGGGAAGCGTCGACGCGTCCGCCCAGCTCGGGCGCACGCTCGATCGCGGATTCGTCCAGGGAGAGCACGTCGGACACGCTGTCGACGACGAAGCCCACGGTACGGCCGCGCACGGATAGAACTATGATGACCGTGAACTGACCGTAGCCTTCGTTCGGGAGCCCGAGCGCCGCGCGCATGTCGACGACGGGCACGACGGCGCCGCGGAGGTTCATGACGCCGCGAACGCTGGGCGCCGAGTGCGGGAGCTCCGTGATCCGGCAGATCCCCCGGATCTCCTGCACGCGAAGGATGTCCACGGCGTACTCCTCGCCGGCGAGCGAGAAGCTGAGGTACTGCGCGCTGTTGGCGGCGGGGGCGTGAGACGAGACTGCATTCGCGATGGTCATTGGACCTCCAGGGCCTGAGCGGTCGGGCGCGCAGTCCGTTCGAACTGCGCGGAGCTGGATGTACGGGAGAGCACCTGCACGTCGACGATCAGCGCGACGCGACCGTCACCCAAGATCGTCGCGCCCATGAGCGCATCGACCTTGCGGAAGTTGACCTCCAGGCTCTTCACCACCACCTGGAGCTGGCCGAGCACCTCGTCGACGAGGAGCGCGAGACGCCCGCCGTTCGTCTCGACGATGCAGACGAGGGCCTTGCTCGGATCGCTCTCGCCGTCCGGGACATCGAGGACGTCGCGGAGTCGAACGATGGGAAGCGAGGTCCCGCGCACGTCGATGACCTCCGGGAGCCCGAAGATCCCGCGCACCTGGGACTGGAGTGGACGGAACGACTCGACCACCGAGAGTAGAGGCACGATGAAGGTCTGCGATCCGACCCGCACGGCGAGCCCGTCGAGGATGGCGAGCGTCAGCGGCAGACGAAGACGCAGGCGGGTACCTCGGCCTCGCTCCGTGGAGAGAGTGAGCGAGCCGTTGAGGAGCTCGACGTTCCGCTTCACGACATCCATTCCGACGCCTCGGCCGCTGAGGTCGCTCACGGCGGCGGCCGTCGAGAAGCCGGGGTGGAAGATGAAGTCGTGGAGCTGTTCGTCGGTGAGGACCGCGTCCGGCGCGACGAGGCCGAGGCGCTCGGCTTTGGCGCGGATCTTCGTTCCGTCGAGGCCGCGCCCGTCGTCTGCCACCTCGATGACGACGTTGCCACCCTGGTGGAGCGCGGAGAGCGTGACCGCCCCTTCGTCCCCCTTGCCCGCCGCACGGCGCTCGTCGGGCCCCTCGAGCCCGTGATCGATCGCGTTCCGGACGAGGTGCGTCAGCGGGTCGACGAGCTTCTCGACCATGCTCTTGTCGATCTCGGTCCCCTCGCCCTGGATCTCGAGCCGGACCTTCTTGCCGACGGTCTCCGCAGTGTCGCGCACGAGGCGCGGGAAGCGACGGAACACCGTCGAGAGCGGCACCATCCGGATCGCCATGACGCGCTCCTGGAGCTCGCGCGTGTGACGATCCATCGTGGCGAGCGCATCGCGGAGCCCGTGAGTGTCCTCCCGCGACACACGCGCGGCCTCGACGACCATCGCCTGAGCGATGACGAGCTCACCGACGAGGTCGAGCAGCTTGTCGATCTTGTCCGTCGCGACACGGATCGTCGGCGACTCCGCCGGCGCGTCCTTCGCCGCAGCGGCGGGGGCGAGCGCAACCGAGGCGACCGCTGCCTTCGCCGGCACGAGCTCGTGCTCCTCTCGCACGGGTCGCTCCTCGCGGAGCTCGAATGTGCAGAGGTCGTCGATGAAGGCGAAGACGTCGATGATCTCGGCCTCGGTTGCCGACGTGGAGAGCACGAGGCGCCATGCCATGTGCATCTCGGTCGGGTCGAGGTCCTCGAAGGCTGGGACCGACGACACGTCGAGCTCGCAGGACTCGACGACTCCGAGCGCGCGGAGGTCGCGGACGACCCGGATCGGGTCCATTCCTCGCGACATGAACGCCGGCTTGGGACGGAAGCCCACCACCATCTTTCTCGTGTCGGACCAGATGGCCCCGACGGAAGCGCTCTCTTCGAGGCCGCGCGCGGCGCCGGGAGCAAAGCTCTCGAGCGACTCCTTGAGCGCGGACATCCCCGCCGGCGCCTGGCTCCCGGTACGCGCGGAGCGAACGAGCGCCTTGAGCATGTCGAGTGACTCGAGGAGCGTCTTCCCGAGCACGGCGTCATAGGCGAGCTCGCCCTGCCGCAGCCTGTCGAAGAGCGTCTCGAGCGCGTGCGTGAAGCTGGTCACATCGTCGAGCCCGAAGGTGCCGCTCGCCCCCTTGATCGAGTGCGCGGCCCGGAAGACTCGTGCGATCACCTCACCGTCGTGCGGGTTGGTCTCGAGCTCGAGGAGCCCTTGCTCGAAGGTGGCAAGGTGTTCTTCCGCCTCCTCGAAGAAGGTCTCGAGGAGGCTCTGGATGTCGAAGGTCGCCATGGCTCAGGGCGCGATCCTCTGGACGACCGAGAGCACCTTGTCGGGGTGGAACGGCTTCTGGATCCACGCCGTCGCGCCGGCGGCGCGCGCCTCGTCGCGGAGCTGCTCGTCGACCTCGGTGGTGAGAAAGACGATCGGTGTGAAGCGGTGATCCGGCTGCGCTCGGAGCTCCTTGATCAGCTCGAGGCCGTTCATGACCGGCATGTTGAGATCGGTGATGACGAGCGCGAAGGCCTGGCCGCGAGCCAGCTCCAGGGCCTCCTTGCCGTTCGCGGCCTGTACGACCGCGAAGCCGGCCCCCTGCACGGTCTGTGACACCAGCTTCCGGATGACGAGCGAGTCATCTACGACCAATGCGTTCTTGGACATTTCTCTCTCCTCCGACTTCGTGAGACGCGCGACACCCGCGCTCGGGTCAAGGTTTCCTCGAAGTGAGCACCGTGGCCGCCCCGGCGGTCTCGAACGCCTTTGCAGGAACGGCCGCCGTTGCGGAGACCGCAAACGTCCCGTCTCCGCGTTCGACGAACGCCTTCAGCGCGACGAGGAGCTGCACCCCCGCACCGTCGAGTCGCTCGACCTCATCGAGGACGACGACGACGTCACGCCCGGGGGAAACGAGGGAAGCGAGCTCGTCCCGAAGCGCTCGGGCGTTCGCCACGTCGGCCGCGCCGTGGATGGTTACTTCGAGGGCTCCGCCGGATTCCCGAACCTCGCACAGTGTCATCGTCTCCGGATGAACGGCGTTGCCGAGCCCGTCTTCAGGGGTGGCGCTCGCATTGCGTTGCGCCCCTTCGTCGATCGCGCGGGCTGCCTTTCTCCACGTGCAATCGATGGGACCTCCACGGCTTCAGCGGGCCTGAAGGCTCACAGTCTCGACATCCCGCGACGCAACCTTCGTCGTGCGGACGGCGAATGTCGTACGGCCCCCTTCATGTTCCGTCTCGCCGGTCGTTCCTCCCCACCGGGATGCATGGCGCCTTGCAGCGGTAAGAATTGGAGGATGCGAGAATGAAGTGGTTTCAACAACAGAAAGCGACGACCAAGCTCTTCATGGCGTTCGCGATCATGGGCCTCGTGACGCTCGTGGTCGGCTGGTGCGGCCTGAGCGGAATGAACGAGATCAACCACATGCTGAGCACGCTCTACGAGCGTGACATGGTCGGCCTCGGACACGTTCAGCAGGCCGAAGCGAATCTCATCCGCGTCGGACGCTCCGCACGCCACACGATCCTCGAGACCGATTCCGCCGCGATGGAGAAGAGCGCACGCGCGGTCGAGAAGGCTGACGCCGAGTTCCGGAGCCACCTCGACGCCGCGGAGAAGACGCTGATCAAGCCCGATAACAAGGCGAAGGTGGCGGAGGTCCGCACGCTGTATCCGGAGTACTTCGCGGGCGTGCGTGATGTCCTGACGCACGCGCAGGCGAACGAGAACAAGCTCGCTCACGAGAAGATGCTGCGCGTCATTCCGCTCGCCGACAAGCTCGAGGTGCTGCTTCGCGAGCTGGCGGCGAGCAAGGACGTCGTCGGGAAGGAGGCCTACGACGAGAGCGACGCCATCTACTTCCGCGATCGCAAGATCGCGCTCGCGGCGATTGCCATCGGGATGCTCTTCGGTGCCGTCGTCGCGTATGCGTTCTGTCGCTCGATCGCGCGCGCGCTCGACGACGTGCAGTCGGTGGCGAGCGGGGTCGCGAGCGCTTCGCAGCAGCTCTCGGCGTCGTCGACCGACATCTCGAGCGGAGCGCAGGAGCAGGCGGCGAGCCTCGAAGAGACCGCCGCAAGCCTCGAGGAGATCACCGCGACGGTAAAGCAGAACGCCGAGAGCGCACAGCACGCCGCGCAGCTCGCGAGCGCGTCACGAGACGTCGCAGAGAAGGGTGGGCGCGTCGTCGAAGCCGCCGTGAGCGCAATGGGCGAGATCACCACGTCCTCGAAGAAGATCGCCGAAATCATCACGACGATCGACGAGATCGCTTTCCAGACGAACCTCCTCGCGCTCAACGCAGCGGTCGAGGCCGCGCGGGCTGGGGAGCAGGGTCGGGGCTTCGCCGTGGTCGCCGCCGAGGTCCGCACTCTGGCTCAACGCAGCGCCACCGCCGCCAAGGAGATCAAGGGCCTCATCGTCGACTCCGTCGACAAGGTGGAGGCCGGCTCCAAGCACGTCACCGAGTCGGGATCGACGCTCCACGAGATCGTCTCTTCGGTCCAGCGAGTGACCGACATGGTCAGCGAGATCGCGGCGGCCTCACGCGAACAGCATGCGGCGATCGAGCAGGTCAACACGGCCATCACGCAGATGGACCAGGTCACCCAGTCCAACGCCTCGCAGACCGAGGAGCTGAGCGCCACCGCCGAGCAGCTCTCCGATCAGGCTACGCAGCTCCAAGCGCTGGTGACCCGCTTCCGCCTCGGCACCGAGAGCGCGCCGTCATCGTTCGCCCCTGCGACGTCGACTTCCGCCGGTCAGCCGGCATTCATGACGCCTTCACGCACACCACGCCTCGTGGCAGCCGCGAAGGGCTCGCCGGCAGGGCGTGCGTCGAATGTGACGGTGCTCCGTCCGCTTTCATCGAGGAAGTCCGAGCTCGCACCGACGGGAACCGACGGATTCGAAGAGTTCTGAGAAGGAGCTCGAGTGGTGCCGACTCGGATCCCGCCCCTTCGGTTGGCGGGCCGGGTCGGCCCCTCGTGGTCGAGAGGCATGTCCCAACTTACGCGAGCCGAACGAATGGAGGAGCGCCCCTCCCGGGGTGGGAGATTCGCCCAGGCGTCGTTTGCCACGCGTGGCGCTGCTGCTCGTGACGGGCGTGAGCGAATGACGACGATGATGGGCCGGATTCCTGGAGGTCGCGTGACGGCATCGTGGTTGCTGCTCCCAATCCTCATGCCGCGCAGCGCCACCCCAGACTTCGTTCCAGACACCATGCGCGATACCGCCTGCAGCACCGACGAACGATGGCTCCTGGGGGATACGCGCTTCCCGCCATTCGCGCTCACCAGCGCGCCTCACGCGAACGACGACCACGCCGTCGCTCGGAGGTCCGAGAAGGACACGCGCCGCCTCGGGCACACGACGCGGAACACCGACGACGAGATCACGCTCGAGGCGCCGGCGCCGTCGATCCCGGACGGCGTCCCCTCGCCGCTCGGCGAAGACGCATCCGTCCCTGCCCCACCGCGTCCACCGCCGCCCGCTGCGCCGGAGCCCACGTCGCAGGAGCCAATCCGTGCGCAGGAGAATCGCATGCTCGGCACGCGCCGCTCGGTGAGGCCCAGGACGTTCGAGGCGGTCCGAAAAGCGCGCGAGGCTGCGCGAACTGCGCAATCGGAGGCAACGGAGACGCGAATCGTCGTCCTCGGGATCTGGGGAGCAGTGGTCACACTCGTGGGCTTGCTCGGGTACTTCGCGCTCACCCAGTGATCTCGGCGCGGGTCCGGCAACCACGACGGTGAGCTTCACCTTTGTGTTGATCGTGCGGCCCGCGTAGAACGAGAGACGGTGAAGCGTGCTCGGAGATCTGGACCAGCATTCGTGATCGGCGTGCTCGTCGCGAGCGTCATCGCGATCGCCGGTGCGGCGTGCGGTGGAAGCAACGACGGTGACGGACCGCCCCCGCTAGCAACGGCGGCACCGAAGGACGCGGGAACGCGCGACTCGGGCATCCTCGTTCCCGCCGAAGCTGGCCCGATGGAACCGGGCGCGGCGACGTTCAAGGGGAAGCTCGGCAAGACGAACGCGGTGAAGTTCGGCGGCACCCCCTACTGCGAGTACACGATGACCCTCGAGGACATCGAGGTCGAGATCGCGGCCCTTCCGTCGGGCGAGGTGATCGGCGCGGCAGTGAAGGACCGCGCGGTCGAGACCGCCGTACCGCCGTGCCCGCACGCCCCGATGAAGCCGTCGGCCCAGCGCTTCGCGCTCACGACGGTGACACCGGCGGCCTCGGGCTCGAAGCTGGCCTTCGAGGGCGCGGCGGGCAACCGACCCGCGACGTCGCTCGTCGTCGACCTCACGCGGGTCGGCGTCACGTACGAGGCGACCGCCACATGGACGCGCACCGATCAGGGGCCGCCGCTCTCATGGACGGTGAAGGCGACGCTGACGCTCACCGAACAGTGAAGAGCCGTCCAAGAATCCGGACGATTCGGGAAGGGTGAACCCCTCGAAGGAGAACGACTCGGGCCCTCGCCGGGACGCCAGGGAGACGCGCAGCCCCCCGGAAAAGCGGCCGTCCGCCTTGCCCGTAACTCTGCCATGAGGTACGGCTCAGCCGGCCCGATGAAGCTGTCGTTCGTCCTCCCGTCCGTGGTCGTGGCGCTCGTCGCGTGCTCGGCCGCCTGCTCCTCCGACAACGGCGATGCGGATCGCCCGACGCCGGACGGTCCCGACTCCGGGAGGATCGGCGAAGACGGCGGCGGCGGCGATCCGGACGGCGGAAAGATCGAGACGGACATCGTCTTCGCCGACGGCACTGCGTTCGAGAAGCGCGAGTGCACGCTGACGGTTCGCTGGACGGGCGGCGGAAGCGACGTGAAGCTCGCCGGCGAGTTCACGGGCTGGGCAGCAAGCCCGCTCCCGATGACGAAGAACGGTAGCGCCCACGAGATCTCCCTCGCGCCCAGCGCGAACCTCATCGGCGGGCAGCTCTACGGCTACAAGATCATCGTCGACGGGGACTGGCGCCTCGATCCGGGCAACCGTTACCGGAAGATCGTCGGCGGCGAGATGAACTCGGGCCTCGTCCTCCCTGAATGCGAGGCCCGACCGGAAACGCTCGCGGGCAAGGTCGAAGTGAACGGTAGCGCGATGAAGGTCCGCGTCACCGTCCGCTCCGCCGCGGACGGCGACCTCCTCGAGCGCGTGAAGGCGAGTCTCGACGAGTCCGGCGTCCCCAAGAGCAGCTTCACGATCGACGCAGCCGCCGGCGCGATCGACTTCGCGTTCGACGGGCTGGCGAAGGGCAAGCACACGCTCTCGCTCCGCAGCTTCGACAAGAAGGGGCGCGAAGCGGAACCGGTCGACCTCCCCTTCTGGGTCGAGGACGAGCCTTTCGATTACCGCGACGGCGTCCTCTACATGATGCTCATCGATCGCTTCGCCAACGGCAACGCGGCGAACGACAGGCCGATCTCCGGCCCCGTGCACTACGACGCCGACTGGCACGGCGGCGATCTCGAGGGCGCGCTCGAGGTGATGAAGAGCGGCTACTTCGAGAAGCTCGGCGTCCGCACGATCTGGCTCTCGCCGCTCAATGCGCAGACCGACAAGTGGCATCGAGGTGACGGCGACCAGATCTTCAGCGCCTACCACGGGTACTGGCCGGTGAAATCGCGTGAGGTCGAGCCGCGCTTCGGCGGCGACGCGGCGCTCAGGGCCTTCGTCGCGGAGGCCCACCGACGCGGAATGCGCGTTCTGCTCGACCTGATCAACAACCAGGTCCACGACGATCACGAGTACGTGCAGGCCCATCCGGACTGGTTCCGCAAGGTGTGCCAGTGCGGCGACGACGCGAACGGTTGCGGCTGGAGCGTGAAGCCGTTCGAGTGCCTCTTCCAACCGTACCTGCCGGACATCGACTGGACGAACGCAGGCGCCGAGAAGCAGTTCATCGCCGACGCGGTCAACTGGATCGCCGCGTTCGATCTCGACGGCTTCCGCGTCGATGCGGTGAAGCACGTCGAGGCGAACAGCGTCTACAACATGCGCGCCGAGCTCGCGCGACGCTTCGAGCAGGGCGGAGCGCGCATCTTCATGGTCGGAGAGACGGCCGTCGGCGAGAACGATCAGGGCACGTTCTTCGGCGAGCACTTCGCGAACGGCTTCGCGTGGATCGACGCGTATACCGGACCGACCGCGCTCGACGGCCAGTTCGACTTCCCCACGCGTCACAACATGGCCGATGGCCTCGTCAACGGCGACAAGCCGCTGAACGAGGTCGAGGACCAGATCCGCAAGGCCGAGACACGCTATCGCCCCGGCAATCGTCACGTCCGCTTCCTGAACGGCCACGACAACCCGCGCATCGCGAGCATCGCCGCGAAGGATCCCAAGCTCGGATGCCGCTGGGCCGAGGGGTGCCGCGACGACGCGCTACCTCCGCTCGCGTACGCGGATCCCGCGGTCTACGTGAAGCTGAAGCGCGCTCTCACCGTGCTCTACTCGATGCCCGGCGTGCCCTACCTCTATCAGGGCGACGAGGTGGCCTTCGGCGGCGGCGCCGATCCGGACATGCGCCGGAACATGCTCTTCGGCGGGGCCCTCGCGAGCCTCGAGATGGCGCGACCGGGCTCGCAGGCTCCTACGCTGACGACCGCGCAGCTCGACCTCCGCGAGCACGTCCGCAAGCTCGGCTCCGCGCGCACCTCCGCCCGCGCGCTCCGGCGAGGCGATCGCAAGACGCTCCTCGGCGAGGGAGACCTCTGGGTCTACGCGTACCAGACCGGCCCGAAGGAGATCGCCGTCGTCGTCGTCAACCGCGGCGGCGCGGTGAACGCGCGAAGCATCGACGCGAGCCAGCTCCAGCTTGGCTCGGTGACCAAATGGACGAGCGCCCTCGGCAACGGCACGGCCGCTACCAACGGGACCGCTCTTGCGATCTCCGTCGGCGCCGGCGAGGCGGCGATCTTCGCCGCGCAGTAGACGGGCCTCGAAGTCCTACGGGGCCTCAGGCTGCTGGAAGCAGTACAGGCGATACGTAGTGTTGTTGCAGGGACGCTTCTCCCTCGACGCCCACGTTTTGGCAGCACTGTGGCCACTCCATCCCGCGATGCCCGTGTGCACGACGAGGGAGGACGTCCAGCCTTCGCACGTTGCGGCGGGAGCATTGCCCGTGCCGGCCGTTCCATCTGCGAGGGTCCCGGTCCAGACGTAACTGCCGCCGACGGCCATGCCATTTTCGTCGACGTTGATGGGCGCCCCCAGGCTGCCGCCGGTCAGGTTGGCCTGAGTCTGCGCCACAATCACGCCGTTGAGGAGAACCCATGGCCCGCCCATGCCCAGACGATCGCGCGCGTTCGAGCCGTCCTTCGACATCCACGCGACGTACCTCCCCGCCAGGCCTGCATTGTCCGCCGTCTTCGTACAGAGCTCTTTCTCCCACCGCCGGGGATCCGCTCCGAGCTCCGCCACCGTGAAGGTGCTCGACGTCACGAACGCCCGGAGGACGCCGTCCCATCCGGCTGCGACCGGCGTCGGCCCCCCGTCGTCGATCCGAGGTGCATCCGCGTCGGGCGCCGCCGCGTCGGAAACCACTCCACCGTCCGAGCTCGGCCCGCCGTCTCCACCGGGCAGCCCGTCCGGCTCGTCGTCCGCGCCGCCGGCGCCGAAGCTACTGCACGCCACCGAGACGAGACAGCAGCCCATGAACCACGTAACGGCCGGACCGAAACCGCGAGCAGGCACGCCACTCGGGCTAACACGAGCGGCTCTTGCGGCGAGCTGGCGGCTGCCAACTCCTCACTTCCAAGCATCGGACACGCCGCCGCGCCACGGTGTCATTCCGCCATCTTTCACCCGTCGGTGCCGGAGGGGCGACGTGCTTCCCGCGCATCCATCCGGATGGGCTTCCCATCGGAAGTGCCTGCTCTGCTCGAGCGCGCGGCAACACGTATCGAGGAAGCGCGCTCGGCGCGTGCTAACCATCCGCCCGATGTCTTCACGTTCGTGGCTCGCCTCGTCGGTCCTTTCGATGCTCGCGGCGATCTCCTGCACGCCGACCTCGACCCCGCAGCCAAGCGCCGCCCCTGGGCAGGTCCACACGTCGACCTCCACGCTCGTCCCGCGCGTTCAGACCATCGCGCGCGAAGAGCTCGATCGCGCCGTCGCCGAATGGACGCCGGCGGCCGCAGTGGTCGTCGTCCTCGATGCCAAGACGGGCTCGGTCCTCGCGATGGAGGGACGTGATCACGGGCGAGACGCTCCGTTTCTCGCGTCGGAACGCGCGTACGTGACCGGCTCGACCCTGAAGACGATGACGTTCGCAGCGGCTCTGGACGCGCGAACCATCGATGTCGACGCCTGGTTGGACTGCGCCCCTCGCCGCTACGGAGACGCTCAGCTCGTCGACCACACCGAGTTCGGATCGCTCTCCCTCACGGATGCGCTCGCGGTCTCGTCCAACGTCGGCGCTTCGAGGGTGCTCGACACACTGGGACTGGAGCGGCTCCTCGCCACCCTGAAGGCGCTTCACATCGGCGATCCGCCCGGGAGCATTCCGCCGATCGCCGATGCGTCGGCGATCCAAGCTGCAATGCTCGCGGGGGGCGAGTGGGCCAAGGCGACTCCGCTCCAGGTCGCGGCCGCCTACGCGACAGTCTTCAACGGCGGCCTCTACGTGGAGCCGACGTTCACGAGTCGAGCACAGCCAGGCGTTCGCGTCTTTCGGGAGGAGACGGCGCGCGCGATGAGCGGGATGCTCGAGGACATCATCGAGAGCAACCTCGGCACCGGTAGGCTCGCTCGCATCGACGACGTGCGCGTCGCCGGGAAGACGGGCACCGCCGATCTCGGGGACGAGCGCTCGTACGCGAGCTTCGTCGGCACCGTGCCCGGATGGAAGCCGGGCTTCGTCGTCCTCGTCGGGCTCGAGGCTCCACGCGACGAGGGTACCGGGCCGAGCGCGGCAGCCCCGGTCTTCACCCGCATCGCTCGCCGACTCATCGGCGTCTGACGGCACCGTCGTCAACGCATCGGGCCTTCTTCGTCCGCCGCCCCCGCGGCGACCGACCGGAGCGTCGTCGCCGGAGCGCACTTCGTCCGTCACACGATCGGCCCTTCGGGCGACGAGCCGTCATGCGGTATGCGCGCCTCGCTTTCCTCCCCGCGTTCGTCGTCGTGATGCTCCTCTCGCGTCTCGCTCGTGCCGAGTCGTGTGAGGTGGGTGGGACGTCGTCCGCATCGCCCGCACCGATGAAGCTGGGCCGCTTCGTGTCGCAGCTCGCCGACCGCATCGATGCCTGCGCGACCGAGGCCCGCCGTCCCGATGCCGCGCGCTTCTTCGCGAGCCACGGCATCGCGAGGACGGAGTCCGGCGAGCGCGAATACGTACGGATGCGGACGCTCTTCGAGCTCACGCGCGACGGCGGCCCCCTCCGACTTCGCTGGGCGGTGACGAACGAGGAGCCCACGTCGAAGAAGGTGTGGGCCGCGTGGCGCGCGAGCCCGCCGCCTTCGACGTCGACGATGCCGTCGGCGACGGCCGAGTGCGACGAGATCAGTGCCCTGTTCGCCAATCTCGCGCGCAAGATGGGTGTTCGCCGAGTCAGCCTCTTCTGGCCAACATGGAACCACACCATCGCCGCGTGGGAGCCGGAACGTGGCGTCCGCGTCCTGATCCCGACGACGCAGGTGTTCCTCGGCTGTGAAGACACCTTCGACGCCACGTCGTTCTCGTCGTCTTCGCAGAAGGTCGTCTACGAGTTTCCCTCGAACGACATGGCGGATTCGACCGAGATCCCGGCCCAGCTCTCGTCGTTCCTTCTCGACCAGACGACCCACTATGCCGGCGCATCGCTCGAGGTGCTCGCCGCGATCCGCGCTCATCGCGCCGTCCGCCTCGGCTCGAGCGTGGATCCGATCTGCGCAGGGCGGGCGCTGGCCCGAGTGCAGGCGGCGGGTCCGCTGGGCGCGAAGGACGAGCGGGCGCTTCTTCGCTACGGGGCAACGGAGCTCGGCTCGATCGGAACGGTGCAGGACGTCCTCGCTGCGATGGCTCGCTGAGGGCGCTGCATGAAGCGCCTAGCCATCGCGCTCGGCACTCCTTCGAGTTGATGCTGAGCCCCCTCGAGCAGGAGTCGCCTCGTGGCGATCGTCCGGGAATCCGAACAGTCCGACCACGGAACGCTCCCTACTCCTTCACGGGCCAAGACCTAGGTTCAAGGTGAAAGGAGTTTGTCGTGCTGTCGGAGATCGAAATGCGCCCCCACCCCGGTCCGATCGAGTCGGACCGAGCGAGCCGAAGCGGACGCCGCGGCGTCGTTGATAGGAGGCGATCGATCCTCGTCGGGCATGACTTCTCGGGCCCCGCGCACCGGGCCCTTGCGCGCGCCGTCGACGTCGCACGCACCCACGAAGCGAAGCTGCACATCCTTCACGCCACGCCTCGCGTGACCCACACCGTCGATCGGCTCTTCGGCAACAATCGAGCGGTCACCCATGCGCGCGACTCGCTCGCGCGCGTGACGGCCGAGGTCCGTGCGAAGGGCCTCTCGGTGCGTCCGCACATGATCGTCGGCAGCGTGCCTCAAGCCGTGCGAAGCACAGCCGGCGAGCTCCACGCGGACCTCGTCGTCGTCGGCGCACGCGGGCGGGTCCTCCCGGATGCCCTCGTGGGCTCGACGGCCGAGCGAATCGCCGCCGCAACGGAGCGTCCTGTGCTCATGGTCCGCCGAGCAGTGAACCGGCCCTACCGGCACCTGGTCGTGGCGATCGACGCGGCATCCGACCTGAGGCGACTCCTCGAAGCGGCGAAGATCGTCGCGCCCGGCGCCCAGCTGTCACTGCTCCACGCGTACGAAGACCCGTACGAGACCGGGCTGCTGCTCGATGGGTCGAGCCACGCGAACCTACGAGCCGGCCGCACGCAGGTCCGCCGCGAGGCCCGTGCCGCGCTCATGCCGGTCCTCGCGAAGGCCGGCCTCGAGCAGTACGAAGTCCTCCTCCGCAATGGGAACTCACGACGCGTCCTCGAGTTCGAGGACCGCGAGCGCAGCGGGCGAGATGCACTGTTCGTCCTCGAGCGCGAGCGTTCGGTCGTCGAGCATCTGATGAGCGGTGGCGTATGCCGCTGGCTCATCGCCCGCGGGGAGTCCGACGTCCTGCTCGTGTGAGGCAGGCCCAACCGGCGTCACGCCGAAGCGCAAGCCCCCTACGAGCCTGCGCCTCGGTCAGGGCGATGTAGTGTCCACCGACTCGCCCTCGAGCGCGATGACCTCGAGCTCCTCACGACCGCGCGGGAGCATGACCTCGCGCACGTCACCGACGCAGGCCCCGAGGAGAGCGCGACCGATCGGCCCCTCGACGCTCGCGATCGCCGTCGGTCGGACCGTGCCCAGGAGCACGAGCTCCTCGGGCGAAACGAGGCGGTAGGCCCTCTCCTCGTCGCGATTGTTGCTGCGTACCCGCACCGTCACGCCGAGCGCGGCCCGCTCGGGACGGACCACGGGCTCGAGCGGCTCGGCGCGCGCGAAAGCCTCTCGGACGCGAGGGTCGTCGTTCTCCGCCGCGAGGCGCGCGCCGGTAGCGGTGATACGGAAGGGACCAGGCGGGATCGCGAGGGTCGAGCTCGGCGCGGAGAAACCTGCCGCGTCATCCTCTTTCGTGAATGCCTTGCTCACACGGAGACCTTAGTCACAGAAGATCGCGCGCGCCGTGCGGATGTGGACCGCCTCGCTCCGGACGAGCGGCATCGCACCGAGCCACGCTTCGTCTGGTCGAACTGCCAAACCTGACAATGCTGAGCTATACTCGTGCCATGTCTTATCGGGGTGGGGTGTTTGGTCTCGTCGCGATCCTCGCTTCCGCCGGATGCAGCAACGCGAGCGAAGAAGAGGAATCGTTCGATTACGGTCGCGACGAGATGCGCTCGGCGATCGAGGGCACCTGGGAGGGGACCTCAAAGCGTGCCGACGGAAGCGCCGGGCCTGCAATGACGTTTCGGCTCGTCTACGCGACGGCCGATACCAAGCCGCTCTGCAACAATCGCATGCTCTCGCATGGCGAGCAGGGCTCGATTTCCCTCCTGTGCGTGTCCCAGAGCACGATCAACGTCACCGGCACGGTGACGGCGCCTAGCGACGCGAGCGCGGCCCCTCGCGACCTCGCGCTCCGCGGGACGTTCGAGGTGTGGAGCCTGCGCTTCCACGGCGGCGGGTTCCTGCAAGCCGAGGTGGACGGCCGCCAGCTCGACGCGACGCTGTCGAACGACGTGCTCGAAGGCAACCTCACCGAATCGGACGGCTCTACCAAGCTCGCCTTCTCGGCGCAGCGTCGCAAGTAGTCAGAGCGCGAGGAGCTTCAGCTCCGCGATGTTCACCCGATGGAAGGCGCCCGCCTTCCCGCCGGTCCCGCCGGTGTACGCGGAGAAGTGCTCGAACGCGGACATGTTCACGCTTCGGCTGTCGTGACCGACTCGAACGCGATAGCTCTTGCCCGCCTCGAGGTTCACGCGGACGAACGACGAGTCGCCCCACGAGGCCCAATCGCCGCGCTGGGGCATCACGAGGATGCCGGCGCCGACGACCTTGCCGGAGGGCAGCTCCTCGACGGTCACCTTCTTCACCGCGCACGTGATCCCGGTGCTGATCGGGCCGGCGCCGTTGCCGTAGATCGCCTGCACCAGATGGGCGCCCGTCCGTGATGCACCGAACGTCGCGACGATCTCGTGACCGGGATCGCCCCACGATTCGGGGAACGTCCTGCCGTGGGCGGTGACCAGGTTGCCGCCCGTCACGGTGAAGCTCGTCGCCGGGACCGACGCGACGCGCGAAGAGCCCGGGCCCCAGAAGCACGCCGGATTCGCATGCTGCGAGACGTTCCCGCTCGTTCCCCAGCGAGTCTCGACCGTGTAGCAGTGGCTCGGCGAGGCGTCGCCGGAGGTGCTCGCGTCGGTCCACGTCGTGACGTTCGCCGAGAGACCGGACGCAACGCGCGTCCCGTCACGGTAGACGCTCCAGGTGATCTCGCTGCTGCTCTCGCCCGCAAAGTCGGCGGAGACCGTGAGCTTGCCGCCGGAGACGCCGAGCCCCGTGATCCGCGGCGTTCGCGGCGCGAACAGCACGCGGTAGTCGGAGACGTCGTCGACCTTCCGGAGCGCGGCCGCGGGCGACGCAGGCACGGCGAGCTCGACCTCGACGAGGTTCCGATCGCGGAGCTCCGCGTCGGGGATGACATCGCCGTCGAGCAGCTGACCGTTCAATCTGCGCGACGCGATCGTGTATGCGCCGCCGGTCCCCTCATCGCCGTCGGGGAGCTTCACCGAAACGGAGAGCTTCTTGCCACGGAGCGGCAGGTCGTTGAGCGCGATCGTCTTCGCGCCACCGAGGAGCGAGGCGCGAAGCGCACGCGGGACGAACGGAGCGACGCGGACACCGCCGGAGACCGGCTCCACACCGAAGAGCGCACCGTTCACCGCGCCGATGTAGCCCGCCACGCTCCAGAGCTGACGCTGCGAGTTCACCACCGGCCCCGAGTACGGGCCGTCCTCGTGGAAGGGCTTGCCCGTCACGACCTCGAGGTTCTCCATGTTGGAGAGGTTCAGTGCTGCGCCGCGCACGAGCGAGCGCATGCCGGCTTCGAACGCGACGTCGTTGCCGACCTTCTTCGCCGCCTTCACCCAGTAGGCGGTGACGAACGGCCAGATCGCGCGGTTGTGATAGATGGCCGTGTCCTTCTGCTGCGGGAAGATCACGGGCGGCCCCTTCGGCAGCGTCGGGTACGTAGCGATCGCGTCCTTCGCCTGCTCCGGCGTGGTCACGTCGAGGAGCACCGCAAGCGACGTCCCGAGGAGATCGAAGCGGCGCACCGGAGACGGATCGAGCTCCGTGGTGACGAACGTCGAGAGCTGCTTCTCCTCGGTGAGCCAGAAGCGCGCGCGGATCGCCTTGCGGAGCTCGGTCGCGCGGGCCTTCATCGTGCTCGCAGTGCCGCCGTCCCCCGCCTCCTCCGCGAGGGCGGCCGCGAGATCGAGGAGCGAGAGGTGCGCGACGTTCGTGGAGAGCGACTTGCTCATCCCGATGTGGACGGTGTCCGGTGAGGCCCAGCCGGGATACGTCTGCTCGCGCCAGTCGAGGAACGACTGCTCTCCGCGATAGAGGCCGTCACGCTCGTCGAAGACGACGATGCGATCGTGCGCGATCGTGTTCTTCGCCGCCTCGAGCGCTCGGTCGCGGAAGTTGGCACGAGCCGCCCCGTCCAAGTGCAGGAGCACCTCGCTCGCTCCGAGCGCCCATACGGCACGATCGGTCGAGACCGGGTAGCTCCCGCCGGTGCCCGTGTCCTGGACGATCTGGAGATCGGAGCCGTCTCGACGCGTCGAGATCTTCAGCTCGAGCGAGTTCTTCGCGCGCACCGCGTCGACCCACGGCAGGCCGAGATGGGTCGCGTAGGCGGTGTCACGAGTCCAGACGTAGCTCCACTTCCGCCCGGTCTCGAAGCAGCCTCCGGGGGCGCACGCGAGATCGGCACCGTCGTTGAACGCGTAGTCCCTGATCGAGTCGACGGAGTTCTCCGCCGCCTCCTCGAGAGCGAGCTGATAGAGCGCGTCGAAGAGCGGGCTCGTCGTCTGGAGGCTCGGGCCCCCACGCGACGAGCGCTCGCTCACGGGACGCGGGCTCACAGGCAGATCGTCCTTCCGCGCGGCGGAGCTCGTGAGGACGAAGCTCCGCTCGCAGCCGGTACCCTCGACCTCGACGCTCGCCGAGCCGGTGTCGTCCTCGAGCGTCCGCGCGGCCTCCGCCGCATCGCCCGTGGCGACGATGCACGACGGCACCTCGAACGGTGGCCTGCCCCCGCCATCGAGATCGAGATCGGGCGCGGTGACCTCCCCGCTGTCGGGGCGGTGGTTCGTCTCCGCCGCGGGCGGGTCCGACGCACAGGCTGCCCCCGCGAGGACCGTGGCCACCAGCGATCCGAACAGCACGCGCCTCATCGCGCCCACGCCGTAGCACGCCAGCCGACCGGCGCCAGGGCAAAAGTGACTCAGGTCTGAGTTACTAAATCGGTACGCTCGCGAGCCCCGGACGAGGGACTCGTGGCCGGCCCACCTGCCCTCGTCGCGCGGTCGTCGGGGGGCCGGACCTCGCACGCGTGGTGCACCGGCAGAGAGCTCGAGCGATCGCCACATGCGACGCCCGAGGCGAAGGCCGCGTAGAATGGATCCGGTGACGCGGAGGATCCTGCATGGCGCGCTCGTGGGCATGCTCGGCGCGTCGCTCGTCTTCTGCCATGCGACGAGGCACGAGCCGCCGCCGGCCGCTCCTGCGCCGCTGCCTCCGTCTCCGTCTCCAATCGACAGCCCCACGCCGAAGACCGCGACGGACTCTTCGCCGGACGCCGGCGCTGGAGCGCCGTTCGACGGCGAGGAGGCCCTCCGCTGGGCGCCGATCGATGCCGTGGTGCAAGCGGCGATCGACGCCGCGAAGATGCCCGGCTGCGTGGTCGTCGTCGGGCGGCACGACGACGTCCTCTTCCAGCGTGCGTACGGATCGCGCGCGCTGCTTCCCGAGCGCGCACCGATGACGACGGACACGGTGTTCGATCTCGCCTCGCTCACCAAGCCGATCGCCACGGCGGCGAGCGTGATGATCCTCGTCGACCGAGGCCAGGTCGATCTCGACGCGCGCGCATCGAAGTACGTCCCCGAGCTCGAGAGGCTCCCCGCGTTCACGGTACGCCAACTCCTCCTCCACACGAGCGGACTGCCCGCGGGAACACCACTCTCCGACTGGTCGACCGATCGCGCCGAGGTGATCCGACGCATCGCCTCGCTCGCGCTCAAGGCGAAGCCCGGCGAGCGATTCAACTACTCGGATGTCGGCTTCGTCGTCCTCCAGGAGATCGTCCAGCGCACGAGCGGCAAGGAGCTCGCGACGTTCGCATCGGAGGAGGTCTTCACGCCCCTCGGGATGAAGGAGACGGGCTTCCTCCCACCACCCGAGCTCCGCGTGCGAGCGGCCCCGACCGAGCAGCGCGACGGCGGCTTCATGATCGGAGAGGTCCACGATCCGCGCGCGTTCGCGCTCGGCGGCGTCGCCGGGCACGCGGGCGTGTTCTCGACGGCGCGCGACATGTCACGCTTCGCCCGCGCGATGCTCCAGCAGGGCGAGCTCGATCATCGCCGCCTCTTCGGCACCAAGACGTTCGAGCGCTTCATCGCTCGCCAGGACACATCGAAGGGCGGCCGCGCGCTGGGCTGGGACGTCGACAGCACGTTCGCCACCCATCGGAGCGCGCTCCTCTCGCCCCGGTCGTTCGGCCATGGCGGCTACACCGGCACCGCGATGTGGATCGATCCGGAGCGCGACCTCTTCGTGCTCTTCCTCTCGAACCGGGTCCACCCCGACGGCAAGGGCGCCGTGAACCCGATCATCTCGGAAATCGCGTCGCTCGCGGCGAGCGCCGTCGAGGCGAAGACGGGGATCGACGTCCTCCGCGCCGAGTCGTTCGCGAGCCTCCGCGGCGCCCGCGTCGGGCTCGTCACGAACGCGAGCGCGAAGGCGAAGGACGGCACGACCACGATTGACGCATTCCGGACCGCTTCGTCCGGCGTCACCCTCGCCGCCATCTTCTCGCCGGAGCACGGCCTCGGCGGCGACCGCGAGGGAAAGATCGGTGACAGCACGTACAAGGGAGTGCCGGTGCACAGCCTCTACGGCGAGCGCTTCACGCCCAGCTCGGAGAGCCTCGCCGGGATCGACACGATCGTCTTCGATCTCCAGGACGTGGGGATGCGCTTCTACACCTACGCATCGACGATGAAGCGCGCGATGAAAGTCGCGGCCGAGCGGCGCCTTCGTTTCGTCGTGCTCGATCGGCCGAACCCGATCGGCGGCGTCGCGGTGCAAGGCCCAGTGCTGAGCGGTATCGACGTGAAGGGCTTCGTGAACCATCACGCACTGCCGCTCCGTCATGGGATGACGATGGGCGAGCTCGCGCAGCTCTTCGCCGCCGACGACCAGCTCGACATCCAGCTCGAGGTCGTGAAGACGACCGGCTGGCGCCGGAAGGAGACGTTCGAGCGCACCGGGCTCGCCTGGTCCGCACCGTCGCCGAACCTCCGCTCGCTGCGGGCCGTCACGCTCTACCCGGCGATCGGTCTCCTCGAGAGCACGAACGTCTCCGTTGGACGCGGGACGGAGATGCCGTTCGAGATCGTCGCGGCGCCATGGATGGACGGGAGCGTCGTGGCGAAGAAGCTGACCGAGCTCGCGATCGCCGGCGTCCTCTTCGACTCGATCGAGGTCACACCGAAGGCAAGCGTCCACGCGAACAAGAAGTGTCGCGGCGTGCGGATCTCGGTGATCGACCCCGAGAGCTTCGAGCCGGTCCGGACCGCCATCGCGATCGCCGGTGTCCTCCGCGAGCTCCATCCCGACGACTGGGACTTCGACGGCATGGACCGGATGCTGCGGCACAAGCCGGCGATGGATGCGATTCGCGCCGGGAAGGGCCTCGCCGAGATCGAGTCGACCTGGGCGTTCGAGCTCGGCTCCTTCATGGAGCGGCGAGCGCGCTTCCTCCTCTACAAGTGAGGGCCGGCCGTAATCGCAGGTCCACACCGGGAGTGTGAGCCTGTTGCCCGCACGACTCGGACGTCATGGTCGGCGCGCGGGGGGCCGCGAATTTAGCGAGAAGATTGCGCCTGGTCGGGTGGGTACGAGCCTTGCTGGCGCGGGGACGGGAGCGGGGGCCGGCGGGCGACGGGCCGGGGCCTGCACTCGAGACCAGTGCGGGTGTCAGCGGACATCATTTGAGGCACCTCCCTCGCCGGACCATTCTCGTGAACCAGATGACCATGCTCGAAGACTCCATGCCGGGCTCGCGCGTCTCCCAGATGGAGAGACGCGGCCCGGACGCCGATCCCGCATGTTTTGACGGGGCGCACGTTTCAGGAGCCTCTCGCTACCTCCCTGCTTCACGTATCATGGGCTCGGGGATGCTCGATCGGCGAGTGATGATGTCCGTGCTGGGCGTCGCGGCGACGTTGCTCGTCCCCGCGGCCGCCGAGGCAGCTCCATCGCGTGTCGCCATCCTCGGCCCGAGCGACACGCCGATCCTGCCGCGCCTCCAGCGCAACGTCGACTCGATGAAGCTCGAGGCGTCCCACGCGACGGTGTCGCTCTGTACCCGTGACGTGGTCACGCGCCTCGTGAACGAGCTCGGCACCGACGCCGCGCTCTGCACGGACGGCGACCAGATCGGGGTCTGGGTCCGCGAGGGCGAGCGCCTCGTCCTCAAGGACGCCGTCGTCGTCCAGAGCGCCGACGCTCGCGCGCAGGAACTCGCGGCAGCACGGGCCGTGATGGCGCTCCGGACAGTCCCCGCGACGGACGGCACGACCGCGAGCGCGCCGCCGACCGCCTTCACGATCGTGGCCAATGGCCCGAGCGCGACGATCACGCCCTCCAATCCCGAGCCGACCACGACGCCGACCGAGGCGCCGCCGGCGCGTGACACGGTCGCGGCCCGGCCTCGAGCATCGGCGGAGCGCATCGCCCCACGCCTCGTGCTCGGTGCAGGTCCTGCGATCGCGGGGAGCCGCGACGGCAGCTCGTTCGCGATCTCGGTCGACGCGGAGATCGGCGTCAGCCGCTACGTCGCGCTCGTCCCGTGGCTGCAGGTGGTGCCGGCGAACCGTCTCGCGGAGGCGCCGCTCGGCAGCGCGTCGTTCCGGCCGACGATCTTCGGGCTTGGCTTCGGCATCCCGCTCCTCAGGCCCTCGTCGATCGTCGTGCCGCGCATCGGAGCCGGCTACGGCATCTTGTGGATGCACGTCGCGCCGGAGACGGCGAGCACTCCTGCAACGATGCGGAAGCCGGAGGACCTCCTGGCGCCGATGATGTACGCCTCCACTGCGCTCTCGGTGAAGGTCGCGCAGGATTTCCGCGTCGCAGCCGAAGGCATGTTCGGCGTGTCGAGCCATGACATGGTCGTGCGCATCGGCGGCGCCCCAGCCGCGCACTGGGGTGTCCCGCTCGCGAGCGCTGCGCTCCGCGGCGAATGGGTGGTGCAATGAGCGTTCGTACGCTTGCAGCCGTGAGACGCACTGCCCTGTGGACCGTCCTCACGACGACGGCGCTCGGCGGGCTCCTGTTCGCCTGCGACGAGGTGTACGCCGATCCCGTCACCGCGCCGTTCTCCTCGTTCTTCGGCACCGCCGACTCGGGGCTCACGTCGACGCGGACCCCACCGTTCGCGTGCACCGGCGCACCGGAAGAGAACAGCCCGTGCATCCAGCCGAACGCCGTCTGCGAGCAGGGCCAGAGCCCGGACAGCAAGTGCAACACGCTCTTCGTCTGCGCGAACGACAGCCAGTTCGGAGCCTACTGGACCGAGCAGACCGCCCCGAGCTGCAACACGATCTGCCCGGACCCTTCGCAGATCGTCGACGGCGCCCCGTGCGAGCTCGGCGACGCCGGAGGCCCGGAGGCCGAGCTTCACTGCACGACGAGCCTCGGGACGTGCGCGTGCACGACGGGGCGTGACGGCACGCACGCGCACGCGCGCAAGTGGGTGTGCACGAAGCCGGCAGACAGCCTCTGTCCCCCGAGCCGGCCGATGCTCGGTCAGCCGTGCTCCGGCCAGCGTTCGTGCGACTACGGCTCGTGCGTATCCAAGCGCGGCATGCGGATGATCTGCGAAGACGACGTCTGGCAGACGGAGGTCGCGACATGCGAATGACCTCGCTCCGCGCGCTCGGTCGCTCGAGCCGACGGGCTGCAGCGGTGACGCTGACGATTTCGGCGCTCGCCGGCGCCTGCAACCTGAACGACGAGTACTATCCGAGCCCCGGCTTTGGCGGCGGAGGTGGCTCGTTCCTCGATGCAGGCTCCAGAAGCGAGCCCTCGCACGCCTGCGACGATCCGCAAGAAGGCACCTCCTGCTCCGCGATCGGGTCTCGCTACGCCACGTGCGAGACGAAGTTACACGCGAATCAGGCCTGCAACGCGCGGCTGCATTGCGACCACGCCTGGTCGGCGGAGCCGGCGCGGAAGCAGGACTGCCCGACGGACTGTCCATCCACGTACGTGGCGGACCTCCCGGACGGATGCAGCGCCCCGAACGCCAGCGCGCTGATCTGCGAGTATCCGGAAGGGACGTGCGGCTGCGCCCCCGTGCGGCCGGACCGCCCAAGCAGCCCGGATGGCGGCGCCGACGGAGGCGAAGGCGTCGAAGACGCCGGTGAAGTCGATGGCGGCGGCGACGCCGGATCCACCGTCTACGAGTGGAAGTGCGTCACCGCCGAACCGGGCTGCCCGAGGACACGCCCCCGCGCGGGCGCCCCGTGCACCCGACGGATCGACTGCGACTATGGCAGCTGCGTCTTCGAGGACGGAGTCGTCATGACCTGCACCGGGGAGTGGAGCATCCGAACTCCAGCGTGCAATCGTTGAAAATGCGGACCATCGAGATCACCTTCGAACACTCAGTCTCGTTGCTTCGAGCAGAGGGAGAACCGTCATGAACCGTTGGTGGAAGGTCACGCCGCTCCTCGCGGTGGTCGTCGGAGTCGCCTGCAACACCAAAGGCAACGAGAACCTCGAGGAGGCCCGGTCGGGGCCCATCGCGCCGACACCGGGTCCCCAGCCGACGTTCAAGACGACGGCCTCGCTCTCGACCTCACCTCCGCCGATCTCGGGCGGCACTCTCGCGGTCGGCAACGACGGCCACACCGTCGTCGCGGCCGACCCCGATCGCGATCGCATCTACGTCGTCGACGTCCCGTCGCGCGCGCTGAAGCACTCGATCAAGCTCGCAGACGGCTCCGAGCCGGGCCGCGTGGCGATCGACACGAAGGGCCGCGCCCACGTCGCGCTCCGGAGCTCCGGCAACGTGGCGACGATCGATCTCGCGACCGGGGCGGTCACCGAGCGTCGCGTCTGCGTCGCGCCTCGCGGCATCGCATACGACTCCGAGCTCGACACGCTCCACGTCGCGTGCGCCGAAGGCATGCTCGTCTCGATCCCGCTCGCAGGCGGCGAGCTCCGGCGCATCGGCCTCGATCGCGACGTCCGCGACGTCATGCTCACGAAGAAGAAGATCCTCGTGAGCCGCTTCCGCCAGGCGGACGTCCTCGTGCTTTCGCGCGCCGGCGAGCTCGAAGGCAAGAGCGCCACGCGAGGAGGCAACCTCGGCTGGCGCATGGTGGCGGCGCCGACGGAGGCAGCCGCCGAGAACGAGCAGACCAGTCCGCCGCCGGAAGACAGCGACGAGCCGGCGATCATCTCGCAGCATCCGACCAACCCGGGCCCGACGCCCGGTGGCGTCGGCTACTACGGCTCGGGTTCGACCGACGCGTGCTCGGCGCCGACGATCACGACGACCCGCCTCGACATCCCCGGCAGGCAGAGCATCCTGATCCCGCCGGCCGTCCTCCCCGTCGACCTCGCCACGAACGGGCGCGAGTACGCGATCGTCGCTGCCGGCAACGGTCACACGTCGGATCTCCCGCAGGTCTTCGTGCACCGCGTGAGGCCGAAGGCAGCGGATCTGTCGTCGTCGTCGTCGTCGTCCTCCGGCTTCGGCGGCCCCGGCTTCGGCGGCTTCGGCACGAACATCGACTGCACGCAGATGGCCAAGGGCTTCGTCCCCGGCCAGGCCGTCGCCGCCGTGTTCGACGGCGACGATCAGCTCATCGTCCAGTCACGCGAGCCCGCAGCGCTCTACATCATGACGCCCGATCGCCAGCGGGTCTGGAAGGAGATCGCCCTCGACAGCGATAGCCGCGAGGACACCGGACACGCGATCTTCCACTCGAACAGCGGCGGCTTCCTCGCCTGCGCCTCCTGCCACGCCGAGGGCGGAGAGGACGGACGGACGTGGACGTTCATCGAGGGCGACCGCCGGACGCCCTCGATGCGCGGCACGATCGCGAACACCGCTCCGTTCCACTGGGACGGCACGATGAAGGACATGCGCCACCTGGTCGATCACGTCTTCTCCACGCGCATGAGCGGCCCGAAGATCGACGACGCGCAGGTCGAGACGCTGAAGACGTACCTCTTCAAGATGCCGCCGCCCCCGAAGCTCGAACAGGATCTCGCCACGGTGGAGCGCGGACAGGCGCTCTTCGCGCAGCGCTGCGCGAGCTGCCACTCGGGTGCGGCGCTCACGAACAACGAGACGCACGACGTCGGCACCGGCGGTGCGTTCCAAGTCCCGTCGCTCGTCGGCGTCGCATGGCGTGCCCCGTTCCTCCACAACGGCTGCGCGAAGACGATGAAAGACCGCTTCATCGGCGCGTGCGGTGGCGAGAAGCACGGCGACCTCACCGGTCTGACGACCGCACAGGTCTCCGATCTCTCGACTTACGTAGAGAGCCTCTGAACGAAGCTCCCCCTCACCCGAGGCTCCAGCGAGATCCCTTCTCGCTGGGGCCTCTCTCCATTTCGGGTCCGGCATGACATCGGGGTCGCGCCGTCACCGGTCGTTGATGGCGGGACCGCGAACCAACCGTCACAGCGCCTCCCTGAAAAGGGCCGTCTTTCTCGCGCAATCAACCGCCCTCGAAGGCCACGCGACCGGCGCTTTCGACTGGCCTGCAATGTGCACGGGAGATCCAAGCCCCCTCGACGCGCGAGCTCGGGGCGCGCGGCCCCCGCAGAGGCGGACATCGGGGATCGTCGAAGGCCGAGCACGCGGATCGATCGGATCGAAAATGACTGCTTCCCGCCTTCCCGCCTTCCTGTTTCTCTCTCTCCGCGTAGGCCACGCGAGCGCCGTGGCTCCGCTAGAACCGAGGTCATGATGAAGCGCGCGGCTTCGTTTGGTGTCCTGGCCCTCACGGCCGCCCTGTTCGCTCCGACGACTGCGTTCGCGCAGGAAGAGGAGGCTGCTCCCCCGCCCCCGCTCCCGCCGCCGGCCACGGGCGACGGCGCGACGGCAACGCCCTCGGCGACGGCGACGATCGACAGCGTTCACCTCCGCAACGGCGGGCTCTACCGCGGACGGGTCACCGAGATCGTGCCCGGCGACCATGTCACCGTGGTCGTCGACAAGGGCGAGACCAAGCGCGTGCCGTGGGCGGAGGTCGATCGCGTCATCGTGGCATCGACCGCGCTGCCTGCACCGCCCTCGAGCTCGGCGCCGGTCCCCGCTGCGACGCCGCCACTACCGGCGCCGATGGTCGGTCCACGCGCGCATGTCCGCATCACGTCGTCGAAGAACGTCATCCTCTACCGCCGGCCTGCCGGGTCGACGGGATGGGTCCAGGCGTGCACGTCACCGTGCAACCAGGAGCTGCCGATCGGCGATGCCTACCGCGTGACGGGCAGCGCCGTAGCAGCGTCGAAGGAGTTCCGCCTCGACGCGAGCCCGGGCGGCTCCGTCAACATCGCGGTCGACCCGCCGTCGACGGGCGGGATGGTGCTCGGCGGATTCCTCGCAGGCGGCGGCGCGACCACCGCGTACGTGGGCATGCTGATGGCGCTCATCGGTGCGTCCGAGTCGAACAGCGGCTGCTACAGCTACGGCTCCAGCTCCACGGACGACTATTGCTCGAGGCGCAAGAGCGACGGCGAGGACCTCCGCAACGGCGGCCTCATCGCGATGGGCGTCGGCACCGCGCTCACGATCGGGGGCATCCTCGTCTTCATCGGAAGCGCGAAGACCGACATCATCCAGACCTCGGGCTCACGAGGATCGTCCGGCGCCGCGTCACCGGCCCGACCGCTCGACGCATTCCTCCGGCAGCCCACGTACCGCACCTCGTCGAGCTCCGAGCGCGCCACCGCCGCGCCACCTGCGACGTTCCCGGTCGTGCTCGGCGGCACATTCTGAACGGTGACGTACGTGCAGGGCGCTCCGCCCGCGTCGGTGGCGCCATGCACGCCCGTGAGTTTTACGGCGCCGCGCGCCGATGCTACGAGTCGCTCATGCGCATTTCGACGATCGCCCTCGCCGCGACCCTGATGCTCGCGCTCGCGGCGTGCAACAACGGCTCGAAGAACACGGCTCCGGCGACGACGAGCGAGCCCTCACCTGTCGCTTCCACCGGCACCGCGGCTGGGGCGCTGCGGCTCGGTGCGCCGATCGAAGCGTCAGCACAGAGCGTCGTCCTCTCGGACATCGCCAAATCGCCCAGCGCCTACGTCGGCAAGACGTTCACCACGACCGGCACCGTGACGGCGGTCTGCCAGCACAAGGGATGCTGGATGGAGATCAAGGACGACGCGAGCGAGGCGCACATCAAGATGGCCGGGCACGCGTTCTTCGTCCCGACCACGGCCTCGGGTCGGAAGGCACGTGTCCTCGCAAAGCTCGTGAAGGCCGAGAACCAGGGCATGTGCGAGGGTGAGGGCCATGAAGGAATGGCCGCTGCCGGCAACGGCGCAGGTGAGAAGCGGGGCTGCCGCGCCGAGGCCGAGGCTCAGCTGGGTCGCCCGCTCGCGAAGCTCGAGCTCGTCGCCGACGGCGTCGAGCTGATGTGAGCCTGCGCTCGCCTCATCCGTCAGCGGCGGATCACGCGCCCCTTGCCGACGATGCTCGGCGCCTTCGGTAGCTGCGTCCCTTCGAGCGTCAACGTCACCGCTCCGACGAGAGACACGTCTCCGAGCACACGGCAGCGACGCAGCGTGAGCTCGCTCTGGCCAATCACCAGCACCGAGCGCCGGCCGTCGATGACACAGTCCTCGAGCGTCGCCTTGCACTCCCCGCCGATCGTCACGGCCGCTTGGTCGGGTATCTCCGGGTTGGAGCGGTAGTGTCCGCCGCGCCGGTGCTCGACATCAACACCGCCGCAGAAGAGCGACTCGACCACGTCCTCCGCAGGCACCCTCGCATGGCTCGCCGTCGGGGCTGCGGCGCGAGGCCTCTCGTCCGGACCAGGGAGCAGCGGCTCGTCGGGCGGGCTCACCTTCGCGGACGTGCTGGTCGCGCTCGACTCCAGTACGCTCGACTCGTCCGGGGCGCTCGGAGGGCTGGCCGCGCTCGAGTCCACCGCGCTCGACTCGTCCGGGGCGCTCGGAGGGCTGGTCAGACCTCGACGCGCGACGACGGCGATCGTCGATGCAGCGACGAGCGCCGTGACGCCGACGCCCGCGGCGACGAAGACCCCCGAGCCACGCCGCGGTGGAGAGGCTTGCGCCGGACGAGCACCGATCCCGGTCGGGCCCGAGCTCGATCCGAACGCCGGCCACGGACCGGATGGGAACGGCCCCGGGCTTCCGGCCGGTGGCGAGCTCCGCGCCAGGCCTTCGAGGAGCACGAGGCCATGATGGACGTCGGCGGCCGACGCCGGACGTGCGTTCGGGTCCTTGGCGAGGAGCGCCTCGATGACACGAATGAACGCCTCGGGGATCCCTCGCGTCAGCATCCTCAGATCGGGCGGAGCGTGATCGACGATCCTCACCCAGACGGTGAAGAGGTCCTCACCCTGGAACGGCCTCACGCCGGAGACGGCCTCGAAGAAGACGACGCCGAGGGCGAAAAGGTCGGCGCGCGCATCGACGCTCCTCGGATCCTTCACCTGCTCGGGTGCCATGTAGAAGGGCGTCCCGAGCACGGCCTGAGACGCCGTACGCTCGAGACCGTCGCTCACACGAACGAGCCCGAAGTCGAGGAGCTTCGCGTTCTCGACGCGACCGCCGGGCAAGAACACGTTTCGTGGACCAAGATCGCGATGGACTGCACCGAGCGCGTGCGCATGAGCGAGCGCCGCGGTGAGACGGAGCCCGAGGATCCGGACCGCCTGCCACGGGAGTGGCCCCTTACGCAGGCACTGCTCGAGGTCCTCACCGTCGAGCCACTCCATCGCGAGGTACATCCCGTTCGGGGTCTCGCCGTGGCCGACGTAGCGAACGATACCTGGATGAGCGAGCCGGGCGAGCGTCTCGACTTCGCGCCCGAAGCGCGCGCGCCAGCCGGGATCGGTCACGTACTTGAGCGCGACGACCTCTCTCGTCCGAACGTCGACGGCGCGGTACACCGTACCCGCGGATCCACGTCCGACCTCGCGCTCGATCCGATACGGCCCTGCGTGTGTGAGGCCAGCGCTGCCCTCGGCGATCGGCATCCGCTCCGTGTCCACCGCGCCGCCGGACTCGTCGCCCTCCACCTTGGCGAGCTCAGCGACGAGCTCCCGACACGCGTCGCACGACTCGATGTGGCGCTCGACGCGCGCCCGGGCCGTGGACGAAAGCCTCCCGTCCAGGAGCTCGAGGGCGCTGTTCTCGTCGAGGCAATGCGACATGACGGGTTGTCCGAGGCCTAGCCTACCGGCGCGGTGGCACGCCGTGATAGCGTCTGACGCCCAAAACGCGGCACCTTCTCGCCACGCTCCGATGAACCTCGACGAATTCGTCTCGACAGCGAGAGCGGCCTGGCCGGCGTGGCCGGGCTCGGATCCCGAGGCGTTCGCTCGCTTCGTCGAGGAGCTGCACGCGAACGCAGAAGACAAGGCGCCGCTGGACTCGTTGCACGCCGCCGACCTTTGGCTGGCGTTCCACGCGGGCCGCGGGCTCGCCCCCGCCATCGCCGCGCTCGAGGCGAGCTGCTTCGCCGACCTGACTCACGTCCTCCGAGCACGTCGCGCGGAGCCGGCTCAGGCCGAAGAGGCCGTGCAGCGGCTCCGCCATCGACTCCTCGTCGCCGACCCCGGACAGCGCGCGCGCATCCTGACGTACGCCGGCCGGGGCGAGCTCCGTGCCTGGGTGCGCGTCGCAGCCGTGCGCGGATGGCTCAACATGAAGCGCGAGGCGCCGCTCGGCGGCAGCGGCCCGAGCGTCGAAGACGCCCTCGTCACCGAGGCGACGAGCGATCTCGAGCTCGAGCTGCTGAAGGGCAAGTACCGCGAGCTGTTCCGCCGCGTCTTCCTCGAGGCGGTCGACGCTCTCGCGCCGGGCACGCGCCTCCTCCTCAAGCTCCACTACCTCGATCGTCTCTCGATGGAGGAGGTCGGCAAGGTACTCGGCGTTCATCGGCTCACCGTCCTGAGGCGCCTCGAGCGCGCACGCCACGAGCTCTCCGAAGGAACGAAGGAGCGCCTCGAGCAGGAGCTGCGGCTCGCGCCTCCGGAGGTCGAGAGCCTGCTCCGGTTGATCCAGAGCCGGCTCGATGTGAGCTTGCAGCACGCCCTCGCAGAGCGAAGCAGCGCGGGCTGAAGCAGAAACGCGATCGCCCCGCCGGGCGAGGCGGGCGGCTCGCCCGGCGCCGTTCGCATCACACGAAGTGAAGCACGCCGTAGACGAGCGACATCACGATCGCGAGGCCGCCGAGCGGGACCTGGAAGGCGACGAGCTTCGAGCGAATCGCATCGCCCTTCGCGATCGCTGTCGCGTTGCCACGGAAGACGTACGTCGAGATGAGACCGAAGCCGAGGAGGAGACCGACGGCGAAGTCGGCGACGCCGGAGAGCGCCCAGAACGCGAAGACGATGGGATGGCTTCCGAGCATCCCGAGGTTGAGGACGCACTGGATCAGCTCCCACGCGCCCCAGCCGAACATCGTGAGCCCGATCCAGCCCTGATACTTCGCGAGCGTCGCGAGCTTCTCGGCGGCCTGCGCGGAGCGACCGACGAGGAGAGAGGACATCGCCAAGAGCCCGCCCGCAATACCGATGACCATCGACAGAAGAAACATGGATCCCTCACGCGAAGGGCATGAGGCCGGCGCCGTGCCGGTCCTTGCCCTTTCCGCGGAGAAGACACAGCCCCCTCGCCCCCTGTAGCGGCCGCCACGGTCTTTTTTTCGCGCGTGCACAGAGAACCGCTGTCACCGGCGGGAAAAGGACGGCCGCCATCACGAGGCCGCCAGCATCTGCCGTGGCCGAGCCCCGTGGGATCCGGTGGATGTCACCCGTTTGGGCGACCGGGCGGTCCGTGGTCAGGCCCGCGCGCGCACGAGCGCGTCGAGCTTCTCGAAGCATCGAAACGCACGACCATCAACTCCTCAATCGAGGACACCGTCCGTGCGCGCTGCGCCGACGTGAGCCACGCTGTGCCCGAGCTGCCTCTCGTTCGCCGTCTCGGCGGGTGACTCAAGGGTGACGACAAATTCGGCCAATTCGACGAGTTCCGAGGGCCTCCGTCTGCCGGTGGATGGGGCGCGAGCCTCAGGTTCGTGACTGGCATGCGCCCTGCTCCAGAGAGGGGCTGTGACACTTCCGTGTTCCCGTCGAACCCCGCTTCGTTTCTTCACGGGCGCTCGCCACCACCACCGGACGGTGGAGTCACGATGAAGCGTGCATTCGCTCCTCGTCGCTACGCCCCCATCGCGCTGCTCCTCGCCAGCGTCACGGCTGGAAGCTCCGTGCTCGTCGCTTGCGGCGAAGAGGAGACGCCGGCAGCCCCGTCCGGCCCCGATGGCGGCGCCGCGGATGGCGCGACGGAGGATGCCGCGAATGACGCCCCGAGGCCTCGACGGTCACCGGACGGCGGACGTCCAACGTCGGTCGCTTGTACCGAGGTTCGACCGGCCGGTTCCCTTCCGCAGTCCGTCGACCGCGTCGCCTGCGCTGCCGACAGCGACTGCGACGCTGGCGAGGCTGGCCGTTGCAACAGTCGCGCGTCCGTGGCGGTGTGCACCTACAACGCTTGCTCGACCGACGACGACTGTACGGGAGCGAGCTCGGTCTGCGGCTGCGGCGTGGGCTGGGCACGCCAGAACCTGTGCTTGACCAACTCGAACTGCCGCACCGACAGCGACTGCGAGGGCGGAGAGCGATGTGTCTTCAGCGACCCGCCCGTCTTCCGCGCAGGATTCGGGCCGGAGAAGGGCAACGAGATCGGTGGGGTCAACTACAGCGGAGATGCGGTGGGCTACTTCTGCACGACGCCTGATGACGACTGCACTTGTCCGGACGCCGGAAGCTCCGACCAATGCATCTACAACGTCGAGGCGAAGCACTGGCTGTGCGCCCGCGCGCCTTGAGCGATCGGCGCGCGCTCGCCCCGTAGCGTGAAGCTCGGATCGCGGCGATGAGGACCTCGCGGTCCTTCGAGCCGTTCACCGGGCCACGCGATCGTTCCACTCCCCCCACGCCAGCGTGCAGATGACGAGCTCTTCAAGAGCCTCGCGCATGAGCTCCTGCATCCGCGATGGCCGGACCGCCGCGCAATCGACGCCCTCGGACGAGCTTCGATGCCTGCCGGGGCCTCACCGGTACCGGCGGGTGGTGGCGTGAGCCGTGACGGTGCAGCGCGATCGTGCGAACCTCCGAGTGATGCGCGGCCCGACCAGCGAAGGCTGGTTCTTCTTCGACGCTCCCGAGCGCGAGCTCGTGGCGCAGGCGCTCCCGCTCGTGCGGGACAATCAGCCGAGCCAACACGTCGTGCTCGAGGGAGCGCTGTCCCGGCTCGGAAAGTTGGCAGCGTTGATCCGGGAGGGCCCGTCGCTCGCCGCTTCGTGGCAGAGCGACGCGGGCCCTCCGTTCTCGGCGGAGAGCCTCATCGAGAAGCTCTGTCGGGTCGAGTCCCACGATCTCGATCTCCACGTCCCGACGAAGGCCATCGTCGGTCAGGCGTACCTCATCGCGAAGATCAACTTCCTGAAGGCGATCGGCTACGCGCTCGCGGCGGCCAAGGCCCCTCCCGATCTCCTGGCGAAGGCCGAGCGGGAGGTCGCGCAGTCGATCTACACGAAGCTCGCGGAGGAGCTGTTCATCGCCATCGTGACCGACTCCCACGCGGACCGTCACGTGAAGGTCGGCGCCGCGCGCTTTCTGTTCCGCATCTGGGAAGAGCGGCTGCTCGCGGAGGTCGACGATTTCGCGCCGGTCCTCGAGTCGACGTGGCACGCCCGGTCGAAGCTGCTGCCGATCCTGGGGACGCTCCTCGGGACACATGAGGTCTTCCGCCTGTTCCAGGAGGCTCGCGACAAGCAGTTCCTCGACTACTTTGGCGGAGACAACGTGCGGGAAGACGAGCTCTTCGCCTTCGAGGAATTCCTCTTCGGGCTCTCGCACGAAGAGATCCAGCGGCTCCGCGCGCACATGACCGAGGAAGGACGAGCCACCATCACCATCGACGAGGCGCGGTCCCTGCTCGGCGATACGGTGACGACGTCGGCCCCCAGCGGGAGCGGCGCGCAGGCGCTCTACTCCAGCTACAAGGTGCGGTCCGTGAATGCCTCGCACCGTGCATCGACCGGCGCACGTGGACCGAAGAAGACCGCCGAGGAGTATGTGATGATCGCCTTCCTCCTCGCCGGGCCGCTGTGAGCGGTGCGACGAAGCGCGGCGCGGTCGAAGCGACTCCGCGCATCGGAGCACGGACACGATGCAGCGCGACACAGCGACGGTCGCCGGAAGCGTGAGCGTCCGGAAGCGGGTCGCCATGCTTCGGTGACCTCGATTCGCAGCTCGGGGGCTCCCCCGAGGGAGCCATCGATGGCCGAGAACATGCACGCCACGAGCGCGGAGGTGACGCGCCGATGAACGCACTGGAGCTCCTGAAGGAGCAGCACAGAGAAGTCGATTCGCTATTCAAGCAGTTCCAGAAGGCGAAGAGCGCAGAAGACAAGGAGAGGATCTTCCTGGAGATCGCGTCGCGCCTCGTCGGCCACGACGCGATCGAGCGTGAGATCTTTTACCCCGAGTGCGAAAAAGCCCTTGGCCGGAACGAAAAACTCCTGGAGGGGATCGCCGAGCACGGATTGATGGAGTTCTCGCTCTTCCGCGCCGACAAGGCTCGAAAGAAGCCGACGTTCGACTATCTCGTGCGCGTCCTGGCGGAGATCGTCGAGCACCACGTCGCCGAGGAGGAGAGGGACATCCTTCCGAAGGCGGGAAGGAAGATGGGGAACGCGCTGCTCGAGCGACTCGGGGAATCCATGCTTGAGCGCTTCGAGACCGCGATGGCCCGTGACTTCCGGCGGCCGCTTCGACAGAACCTGGAGCAGGTCCTCGCCGGACGCGCGCGAACGACACCGCCAAAACGCGCGGCTCGTCCTGCCAGACGAAAGCGGACCACTACCCGCACGCCGAGAAAGGCCGCAGCAGGTACGAAGCGCGCGGGGCGCCAAAAGCGTTCGGCGCGCGCGAGCTGACCGACCGCAGGCGCTCGCCTTGCTGGATCATGTCGCGAACGCGCTCGTACGGCGCACTCGAGCGAGCCTAACCACGCCGGCGAGCGCGACCATCGCGAGCGCGATCGTCACGAGCGCACGGACGGGCGAGCGTCTCGGCATCGCGTCCGTGTAACCTTGCTCGGGACGTGGTCGCGCGACGCCCTGCCCGCCCTCGCGCACCGCCATCTGGAGCACCTCGGCGAGGTGCAGCGCGCGGCGCTCCGTCCCGTGGACGATCTGCTCGCGACACGAGAAGCCGTCGGCGACGACGATCGCATCGTCCGGCGCCCTGCGGATGGCGGGCAGAAGGCGCTGCTCGCCGATCGTCATCGATACCTCGTACTTGTCCTTCTCGTAGCCGAACGAGCCGGCCATTCCACAGCAGCCCGAATCGAGCACCTCGACGTCGAGCCCGAGCGCCTTCAGCACGTCAGTCTCGCCCTTCAACTCGTCGAGGACCGCGCGCTGGTGGCAGTGCCCATGAACGATCGCCTTGCGCTCTAGCTTCGGGAGCGGCACCTCGTCCCTCAGGAGGAGCTCGCCCAGGAGGAACGTCTGTTCCGCGAGGCGCTTCGCGTCCTCGTCTTCAGCGAACAGGTTCGTCAGCTCGTCGCGGAACACCGAAGCGCAGCTCGGCTCGAGCACGACGATGCGTGCGCCGGCACGTGCGGCAGGGCCCAGCGCGTGCAGGATCTCGGCGAGCCGCTGCTTCGCGACGTCGAGCATGCCGTAGTCGTAGAGCGGACGCCCGCAGCAGAGCGGGCGTTCGGGCAGGTCGACTCCGTAGCCGAACGCCTCGAGCACCTCGACGGCTGCCTGGGCCGCGTGCGGCAGGAAGTGATCGTGGAACGTGTCGGGCCAGAGGATCACGCGCCCGCGCACCGGCGTGTGCTGCGGCGCCGGTCGCGAAGCGAACCACGCGCGGAACGTGCGTGGCGGCAAGCGCGGGAGCGAACGCTGGCACGCTACCCCCGCGATCGCCTTCGCGAGCGCCTCTACACCCGGGATCGCGAGCAGCGAATCGAGGAACCGTGGAGCAACGGCCGCAAGGCGTGCCCATGTCCGGATGTGTCCCATCGCGTAGGCCGCCATCGGCCGCATGCGGCCTTCCCAGTAGTGGGAAAGGAACTCGGCCTTGTACGTCGCCATGTCGACGCTCACCGGGCACTCGTGCTTGCAACCCTTGCACGCGAGACAGAGGTCGAGGGCCTCCTTGACGGGCTCGCTCCTCCAACCGTCGCCGAGTGCATCGCCCCGCATCATCTCGAACAGCAAGTGGGCGCGCCCCCGCGTGGTGTGCATCTCCTCGCGCGTCGCCATGAAGCTCGGGCACATCGTGCCGCCATCGAGGCCGCGGCACTTGCCAACGCCGAAGCAGCGCTCGGTCGCGAGGGCGAAGCTTCCCTTGTCGTCCCGAAACCCGAAATGAGTCTGCATCCGACGTGGCTCGTAGTCGGGCCCCGTCCGCAGGTTCTCGTCGAGGCGGTAGGCGTCGACGAGCTTGCCGGGGTTCATGCGCCAGCCCGGGTCGAACGCGCTCTTGAACTCCCGGAAAGCCTGGTACAGCTCCGCGCCGAACATCTTCGGGAGCAGCTCCCCTTTTGCCTGGCCGTCCCCGTGCTCGCCGGACAGAGAGCCGCCGTAGCGCAGCACGAGGTCGGCGGCTTGCTCCTGGAAGTGCCGCAAGCGCTTCACGCCCGCTGCGCTCTTCGGCTCGAAGTCGATCCGGATGTGCAGGCATCCGTCGCCGAAGTGACCGAAGAGGGTGAACTTGTATCCGTGACGCTCGATGAGCGGGATCAGCTCTCGAAGGTAGGGACCGAGCTTCGCAGGATCGACCGCCGAGTCCTCCCAGAGGGGCAGCGTGTCTTCTACGCCTGGCACGCGGCTCGCTCCCACCGCTGACTCGCGGATGTGCCAAATCAGCTCCTGCTCGGCCCGATCGGTGATGAGCCGCATCGAGACGTGACGTCCTCGCCTCGCCTTCAAGACATCCATCGCGGAGCGAGCCCGGTCGGTCGCCTCGCGCAACGTGTCCCCGCCAAGCTCAGCGAGCAGCCACATGTGGCCTTTCGGGATGAGCTCGACGCCGGGCGGCACCTTCCCCTTCCGGCGCATGTTGACGAGGACGTGCTCGTGGAACGCCTCGAGCGCGATCGGGTGCAGCGCGAGAACCTCGCTCGTCGCATCGGCCGCCTCGTAGATGCCGTCGTAGCCCAGAACGACGAGCACACGATGGGGCGGGGAGTGCACGAGTCGCAACGTCGCCCCGAGCGTGATCGCGCAGGTGCTCTCGGTTCCGACGAGGGCGCGGGCGACGTTGAAGCCGTTCTCCGGCAACAGCTGATCGAGGTTGTACCCGGAGACCCGGCGCGGGATCTGCGGGTAGCGTTTGCGGATCGCGTCGGCGTACCGGTCGCGGATCGCGCGGAGCTTGCCGTAGAGATCGCCGCGCCGGCCGCCTCCACGGATGATCGCCGCGAGCTCGTCCTCGCTCGTCGGACCGACACGCAGGCGCGTGCCGTCGTAGAGGAGGACGTCGAGCTCGTCGACGTTGTCAGCGGTCGTGCCCGCCATGACCGAGTGCACGCCGCACGCGTTGTTCCCGATCATCCCCCCGAGCGTGCAGTACTGATGCGTCGCAGGATCGGGGCCGAAGGTGAGGTGGTGCTCTTCCGCCGCGAGGCGAAGCTGATCGCAGACGACACCCGGCTCGACCCGCGCCCGTCGCGCGATGGGATCGAGCCCGACGATCCGGTTCATGTACTTCGAGAAGTCGATCACGACAGCGACGTTGCAGCACTGCCCGCAGAGGCTCGTGCCGGTTCCGCGGCCGAAGATCGGGACGTCGTGCGCGCGGCACGCGGCAATGGTGGCCTCGACGTCCTCTGCGTGTCGAGGCACGACGACGCCGATCGGGACCTGACGGTACATCGAGAGATCCGTCGCGTAGAGCGCACGGGTGCCGTCGTCGAAGCGGACCTCGCCGTCGATCGTCCTGGCCAGCTCGCGCGCTATGTCGGCGGCGGCCTCGGCGTAGACGCGAGGCTCGTGCCTCTTCGCGATCGGACGCGGGCGGACTACGTCCTGAGCCGGGATCAGGTCACTTCTTGTTGCCACCGTTGCCATTGCCCACCTCGCGGCCGCCGATGTGCAGCGTCTTCTTCAGCTTCCCGAGCACTCCCATCGGGCTCGCCGAGAAATTGATCTCCTCGATCGCGTTGCGGCCGATCGTGAGCCCGATCGGAGCCCGGTTCACTTCCCCGCGCGCGAGCGCCTCGGCGATGTGCTTGGCCTGCTCGCGCGTGATCTTCGGTGGAAGCGGAGGCTCGTTCGGATCGACCACGCACTCGACGAGCACGGGACCTTCCGTCGCGAGCGCCTCCTTCAGCTGAGCCCGGCACGAGCGGGGCTCGGTGATCCGCGTGGCGCGGAGGCCACACGCCTCGGCGACCTTGACGAAGTCGATCGGGCGGAGCTCGACGCCGTACTCGGGGTTACCGAGGAAGACCATCTGCTCCCATTTGATCAGGCCGAGGGTGTCGTTGCGGATGACGATGATCTTCGCCGGCAGCCGCTGCTGCGCGAGCGTCGCGAGGTCGCCCATCGCCATCGACGCCGACCCGTCACCGGTGATCGCGACGACCTGCCGGCTCGGGAACGCCACCTGCGCGCCGATCGCGTAGGGGAGCCCGGCCGCCATCGAGCAGAGCGTGCCGCTGAACGAGAAGCGCTGGTTCGCGCGAAGCCTCATGCGCGCTGCCAGCGTCGTCACCGTGCCCGAGTCGCCGCAAACGATCGCGTCATCGGCGAGGAGCTGCGACAGCGCCCAGGTGACGACCTGCGGCTTCATCGGCATTTCGTCGCGCGTACCGCGCTCCTCCATCAATGACCACCATGCGCGCGCGCTCGCTTGTGCCGACGTCAGGAACGAGCGGTCCTCGTTCCGCGGCAGGAACGTGAGCAGCTCGCGCAGGGTCGCCTGTGCATCACCGGCAAGCCCGACGTCGATCGGATGCCGGAGGCCGATGCGCTCGGGGCGGTCGTCGATCTGGACAGCGACGCACTGGCCGGGCTTCGGCAAGAACTCGATGTACGGAAACGAGCTTCCGATGATGACGAGCGCGTTGCAGCTCGAGAAGACCTCCGACGCCGTCGTCGTCCCGACGACGCCGGTGCCGCCGACGCAGTACGGGCTGTCGTCGGGGATCACCTCCTTGCCCAGCATCGCCTTCACGACCGGCGCGCCGAGGCGCTCGGCCAGCATCTCGACCTCCGTGCGAGCGCCGCGTGCTCCCGACCCGACGAGGATCGCAACCTTCGTCTTGCCTTTGAGGAGCGCCGCCGCCTCCTCGACGACGGACCGCTCGGGAACGCGCCTCGGCACCTGGAACGCGCGCGACGTGTGGCGCGGGATGTTCCGCTTGCTCCGGTAGTCCTCGCCGCACGGCTGGACCTGGACGTCGATCGGGATGCAGAGATGCGCGACCGCTCGTTCGGAGAGCGCTGTGCGGCATGCGAGATCGATGACGTTCGGCGCGTGGGCGACCCCCATCACCCGCTGGTTGAACCGAGCGACGTCCTGGAAGAGGTAGTCCTGGTTCATGTCCTGCAGATAGTGCGTGCCGATGAGGTCGTGGTACGGCATGCCCGTGATCGCGACCACCGGCGCCCCGTCGGTCTTCGCGTCGTAGAGCCCGTTCAGCAGGTGGACGGCGCCTGGCCCTGCCGTGGAGAAGCAGACGCCGATGCGTCCGGTGAACTTTGCGTAGCCGCACGCGGCCATGGCCGCGGTCTCCTCGTGGCGGACGTGCACGAAGCGGACGCGATCTTTCGCCTTGCGAAGCGCCTCCATGAAGCCGTTGATGCCGTCGCCGGGCAAGCCGAACACCGTGTCGACGCCCCAGTCGACGAGCGCGTCGACGATGAGGTCGGAGGCCGTCGTCGTCGCCATGTCGTTCTCCTTCCGTCATGGATGGTCTGGCGTTCCCCTCGCGGACGAGGTCCGGCCGATCGTGGCCAGTGCTCGATGCTCGCGCCCCCTGTGGAGGACGTGGCAATCGTGCGGTTCTCGACGACAAGCCACGCACGCGGAAGCTCGAGATCGCCGCCGCTGCACGACGCGAGCGCGCCGCTCACACCAGCGGCGAGAGAACAGGCGCGCTCGGTGCGAACGGGGTCGATGCTCATGGAGCGCCTGCCCGTGCGGCGTTGCGAGGACGGGGCCAGCGCACGTCATGCCCCAAGCGCGGGACCAATATCGGTGGAGCTCTACGAACGAATCAGGTCGGCGGCTCGGCCTTGTTTCGGTGCGTCGCCCATCCGGTCTGTTCGGACGAAATGGCAACGCCAGCGAGGAACGCACTCGCGGTGGCGTGCGGTCGCTCGCTGGCGCTCAGGCCCCCTCGGGGGGAGCTTCGTCGTATCGAACCGCGCGCTATTTGCGAACGAGCGCGACCTCGACGTCGGATCGAAGGACCGCCCACCAGCGCTTGGCGCTGCCGTCGAAGCCGACCAAGGGCTGGCCTTCGCATGCGCTCGGGCGCGCCGGCGGCGTCTCCAGCATCGTCTTCGCGTAAGCGCTCTTCACCACGCACGCGTCCGTCGTGAGCGCTTGCCATCCGCTCTTCGTCTTGCGCGCCAGCGTCGTGCTCGCCAATTCGACCCCCGCGGCCGGCGTGAACTGCAGCGTGTAGGCATCGGAGACCGCGTCGGCGATGTCCCACTTCTTCGTCGCCGTCGGCGGCAGCGTGACCGGCCCCTTGGCGGTACCGTCCGGCTGGCTCCCGGGGAGCCCGGGGTCGACCGTGATGTCCTTCGCCGCGCCGTAAGGGTTGCTGAACGTGCCGGTCTGATTCTGCGTCCCGCTGACGATGAGGATGTCCGATACCGTTTCAGCGGACTTCGATAGCCAGCTCAACGTCAGGTGCTCCTTGAGGTCGATCGTCGTCGCCGGGACGATGACCTCGTAAGGGTCGGCGCTCGCGACGAGACGGTTTCTCCCGTTCAGGTTCGGAGTCCACGATTCGTGGTACTGGAACAGGAACTGATAGGCGAGGCGCATGAGCTCGTTCTGGCTCTGCGCACGGCTGAAGCCGGGCGTGTAGGAGAGCGTCCGGGTCGTGCTCTCGACGCGGTTGAACGTCCTGTTCTCACCGTCGACGAGCTTCGCGACGGTGCCGTCTCGCGCGGTGCAGTCGTTCGTCCAGTACTGCGGATCGTACTGCATGACCGGGCGCGTCGACGCCGGGATCGAATCCGGGAACACGATCCGCTCGCAACGCTTCGTCGTGCGGGAGAACTTGTCGAAGAGCTTCCAGTCGGGAGTCGCGAGCTCCTTCGGCCCCTCGGAGTTCGCCTTGATCGTGTGCTCGGCGAAGTAGGCCTCCATGTCGACGCGCTTGGCGTCGAACGTCATGAGCGTCGCGTTGGCGTCGAAGGCGGTCGAGCCGTTCGAAATCGTGTTCATCTTCTGCTGGATGACGCTCTGAACCAGCTCACGCTCGCCGTAGCGGAACTCGTACCCCTTGTACGAGGCATTACCAACCATGACCTGCGTGTAGAGGGGCAACCGATAGGTCCCCTGGTCTGCCGTCCAGGACGACGAATCGACGCCGATCGGTGCGCGGATGACCGACCGCTGATACATGTGCTCGTGCCCCTGGACCCAGATCACGTCGTGCTTGGCGAAGAACGACCGAATCTCGTTCCATTGATTGAACAGGAGATCGTCGCCCTCCGTCCCCTCGACGATCATCTCACGCGCCTCGCCGTATTTCGCGCCCACCAGCCCGTCGTGGCTCGCGATCAAGACATGGTCGACCTTGTCTCGGTTCGCCTCGACGGCCTTCTTGATCCACGGGAAGGCGATCGGGGCGTGGTAGTACCTGAGCACGATGATCAGGACATTTTCTCGGACCACGTAATAGTCCAAGTACTCCGCGCCGCTCATGTGAACGGCATCTTCGGGGATGAACTCCTTCATACGGTCGATCCACTCGACGGTGTAGGAGAAGCTATCCTCGTGATTCCCCATCAGCGGGAGATACTCGACGCCCTTCTTTCGGTAGTCGCGAGCGATCTCCGCCCAGCCCTGGAGCTCGGCCGTCGACCCGTTGTCGGTAAGATCCCCGACGGGAATGACGACGTTGACTCCGAGCGAGTCGAGCTTCGACAGGACCGCCCTCATCGGATAAGCCGCGACGTTGTCGCCGCCCGCCTGCGTGTCCGGCAGGAATCCGACGCGCAGCGGCTTGAACGCCCTGACCGGCGATTCGCCGTCCTCGACGCCACCATCACGCGGCGTGTCGTCTTCCCGCGGAACATCGACTTCGGAACGGTTCGCATCGGTCGCAGGCGCTCCACCATCGAGCGGAATCACCTCATCGGACTGCAGAGCTTCGTCGGAGCCGGTGGTGCAGCCACCGAGAAGCGACGTCGTGGCGAGCACGGCGCCCATGGCAGTAAGACCAGTCATCAAGATGCGAGACTTCATCGCGGCGTTCCTTTCGCACTTCGAAAATGCGCGGACCCTACCGGCGCTGAATCGCGTTCCCGTGGCGTGGCTGTGACGACTTGAGTGCCGAGCTCACGTCGCGCGTAACGTTCTCGAGCAATGACCGCTCGCTGAGCGCACCGTCGTCCACCTCCTGGAGGTGATTCGCTTCATCGTATCGTTCGAGTGCCTTCCCATATGCGTTCGCGGACGGAACCGATGGAGAAGTGTCAGTCGTCGCTCGCTCGCTTGCAGCCTCGACGAGGTCGAGACGCCGTCGTCGCAGAGCGCGCAGCACGCGGAGAGCGTCGAGACACCCAGCGCTGCTCAGCGCGTCGGGGCTTCGCTCCAACATGTGTTGCCCATCGTCCGAACGAGCCAGGCGGCCGGAGGCAGACGACACGGCAGCGCCCGCGCTTCACCGCACCGCCTCCAGCAATCGCGGACCATCGCCCTCGCAGGCGACCGGACCTTTCGTGTTTGTCGGCGAAACATGCAGCCATGCACGACCGTGGAGGTCGCACGACGAGATTGCGCGGAGTTCCGGCTTGGCACGAGACCAGCATGGAAGGACCGCAGCGCTGCGGCGAGGCTTGTCCCCCCCCCGAGCCCGCCGCGGCGTTTTTCTTTTGGGCGACATCGAGCCTCCCGCGCTCGCCGTCACTTCTTCGCGAAGGGAGTTCGTCGCAGCGAGGACGAGCTGGTACGCGTTCGCATCGACTCGCTCGGTCTTGGGGCGCTTCCGCATTAGCGCGCATCGCTCGCCAGCGGTGCCCCGCAGAAGCGCCTCGGCGGCGAGCTCCCGAGCCTGCGCGCGACAACAACGGCAGCACGAAGCCCCTAGCGGGTCCGGTCGAGCGACCGCGCAAGGAAAGCGCGAGCCACGGAGCTCACGGGCGTCAGGATGTCCGCTCGCGAATGGCTTCGTTCAGGGAGTCAAGGTGCCGCTCACACAGGAGCGAGCCTCCTGGCAATCGTTGCCTTCTATATGGGTCGTCGAGTAGCTCGCGACCGCAACTCGCTCAGCGATGACGGTGAAAGCGCTAGCATCCGTTATTCGGAGCGCGAACTGATCACCGTTCGTGAGGTCATTGCTCGAGCCCGGGTAGTAGATGACATGAATACGCGCTCCGGAGGATGTAACCTCGAGCGCGGATTCGCAACCGGCCGTTCCGGCCGGGTCCGCTGCCGTCGGAGCGCACCCGATCTCGTGGCGAGAGACGAATATCTTCGCAAAGACACACGCTCCGTTGCGGCATATCTCGAGTCGTTTCCCGTCGAGCTCGGCAGGCTTCAGCGGTACGTCGAGCGTTCCGGTTACACGACTCTCACAAAACTGGATGTCGAAGGCGCAACGCCTGTCCGTGCAGGCGACCGGCGCGAGCACGAGCGCGGAGAGGAGAAGGAGGGAGGCATACCGACGAGCTCGCTTCGAAAGACCTACGGGACGTCTTACCAACAAGGAAGTTCTCCTTCACGGAATCTTGACGATCTGGACTCGCATTCCAGGACGCTGATTGAATCCCCAACCGATCCGAAAGAGTGGTCCGCCCGCCGAACCGACGAAGGCTACCGGCGAGAACCAGCCGTCCGTACCGGGTTCGCTCTCCCACGCGAGAAGCTGCCCTTCCGCCGTAAATGCCGCGATCGTTCCGACGTCCGGGACGCACGTCCCTATCCCGCACGGCGTCACTCGCCGCGGCAATTCCATGAAGGCATCGTGCCTCGACGGGGCGTATCTGGCCACCGTCTTCCCGTCGGCCCCGACGATCCAGGCTTGCTTGTCCAACGCCATGTCGTCGCTGGTCTCGACGATATGAAGCCGCTCGACCGCATCGGCAGTGATACCCGCGACCTGCCGAAGCTCGGAGAGCTCGCTGTCGAGCGGGAACGCGACGAGCTCGCAGCCATTGGAAGAGACGCTCAACCTCGCGAACTTGGGAGCGGCAATGCTGTCCCATACGACGTAGCCGCTGCGTCCATTCGGAGCTACCGCGAGAGATCCGTGCTCTCCGAGCGTAACGTCTCGTCCCACGCAGTCGATGGCCGGCCCCGGAGCGATCCGCCGGACGACCCCGGGGCCGAGCGCGTATACCGCCCCATCCTCCGAAGCACTGATGGCCGAGAAGTATCCGGTCACCTCACCGAAGATCGGGTCCCGCGCGAAGCCGCAGACGTCGACTCCCGTCATTCGGTATCGCCGAACGCGTGCAACGCGTTCTCCTAGCCCTCGGGAGGCAACATACAATTGAGTGCATCCATCCTTCGTCGTGGACGATTGGTCGACCATCTCGAACGCGGTCTCTTCGAACGGAAGCGCACAGAACGAAGTCGCCGACGGCATCCCCGTCGTACACGGTGCCTCAGGGTCGGTGCGCGCATCGTTCTCGGGAAGGCGCTCCGGCGAGGGCGGTGGCGACGGGGCTACATCGGCGCCATCGCAGGCAAGCTCGAATGCGGCCGCACAGAAGACAGCAGAGACCAAGAGGAGCGCGCGAGCGTAGAAGGTCGTTCTCATGAAGCCGCGGGTTCAGACTACCCGAGTGCGCGTGTCGTCCAGAGAGCATCGCGTGCGGTTGACGTGACGCCTCGGCCCCGCGTGCACTCGACGCTTCCCGGAGCGCCGAGCGTGCTCAGCTCGCCGCTGTATCTACGAGCGCGTAGGAAGTGCAGGCGGGCGCGAGACGCCGACCGCACCGGGGGGCGCCAAGGCTCGAGGGCGGGCCGGTACGGTCAAGCAGTGCGAGGAGGCCGTGACCTCGGAGCTCGGTCTGTCCTGGAAACCGCCTCGCTCAGATCGCGTCGATGAGGACCTCGCGGTCCTTCGCGCCGTTCGCCGGGCCGACGAGGCCGCGTCGCTCCATCGTCTCGACGATGCGGGCTGCGCGGTTGTAGCCGAGGCCGAGCTTCCGCTGCAGCCACGACGTCGAGCACCGGCGCGTCTCGGCGACGATGCGGACCGCGTCGTCGTACATCGGGTCGGTCTCGGCGTCGTCCTCGTCCGCCGCCGCGGCTTCGTCGTCGCGCGGCTTGAGGATGTTCTCGTCGTAGACCGGCTCGCCCTGCGAGCGGAGGAAGTCGGTGACCTCCTGCACTTCTTCCTCGCTCACCCACGGGCACTGGACGCGGCGCGTCTCGTTGGTCCCGTTCAGCTTGATGAGCATGTCGCCCTTGCCGAGCAGGTGCTCTGCGCCCTGCTCGTCGAGGATCGTGCGGCTGTCGATCTTCTGCGCGACCCGGAACGCGATCCGCGTCGGGAAGTTCGCCTTGATCATGCCGGTGATGACGTCGACGCTCGGACGCTGCGTCGCGAGGATGACGTGCATGCCGGCGGCGCGCGCCTTCTGCGCGAGTCGGGCGACGGCGGCCTCGACCTCCTTGCCCTGCTGCATCATGAGGTCGGCGAACTCGTCGATGACGATGACGATCATCGGGAGCGGCTCGGGCATGAGCTGCTCGCCCTCGGGATCATCGAAGCGGACCGACAGGACCTCCTGGAGGTTGTTGTGGTCGCGTCCGATGATCGCCTTGCCGAGCGGGTTCTTGATCTCACCCGCGAGGACGCGCTTCACCCAGCCGTTGTACGTGCCGATGTTCTTGGTGCCGGCGTCGGCGAAGAGCTGGTAACGGCGCTCCATCTCGTCGACGGCCCACTTGAGCGCCGTCGCCGCCTGCTTCATGTCGGTGACGACCGGCAGGAGCATGTGCGGGATGCGGTCGAACGGCGCGAGCTCGACGACCTTCGGGTCGATCATGAGCATGCGCAGCTCCTCGGGCGTACGCCGGAAGAGGAGCGAGGTAAGCATGACGTTGAGACCGACGCTCTTACCGGCGCCCGTCGCGCCGGCGACGATCGCGTGGGGCATGCTCGCGAGGTCCGCGTAGACCGGGTTGCCGACGATGTCGCGACCGAGCACGACCGGGAGCGGCACGTCGAGCGTCTGGAAGCGGCGATCCTCGACGAGGTCGCGGAGGTTCACCGCGGTCCGCTTCTCGTTCGGGAGCTCGAAGCCGATGCGGTTCTTGCCCGGGATCGGCGCGACGATGCGGACCTTCTTCGCGAGCGCGAGCGCGAGGTCGTCCGCGAGCGCGGCCACCTTGCTGACCTTCGTGCCGGCGACCGGCGAGACCTCGAACGTGGTGACGACCGGGCCCGGGAGGATCTCCTCCACCTTCCCCGTGACCTTGTAATCGGCGAGCGTCTTCACGAGGAGCTCCGCGTTCGCGCGGAGCTTCGCCTCGTCGAACAGCGGGCCGATGTTCGCGGGCGCGGGGACGAGCATGTCGAGCGACGGGAGCTTGAAGGCCGGCGTCTCCTTTGGGCCCTTCTTCTCCTTCGGCTCCTTCGGCTTCTCGACCTTCGGCGCCTCGACGACGGGCGTGTCCTTCTCGAGCGCGGCGGACGTGTCGACGATCGTGATCCCGGCGAACGCGGGCTCCTTCTTCGCCGGAGCCGGCGCGCGCGGCTTCTTCTTCGACTCGACGTCGATGCTCTCGAGCGGCGTGACCGGCAGCGCGGCAGCCTCCTCGACGAGCTCCTCCTCGCCCGCGTCGTCGTCGTCTTCTTCTTCCTCGTCGTCGGCACCGGCCTGCTCGATCGCCTCCTCGACGCTGACCTCCGGCGGAGGGGGCGCCTTCTTGCGACGGCTCTTCTTCGCGGGCTCGGGCGCTTCGACCTTCGCTTCGATGGTCGCGTCGCTCGACGCAAATGTCTCGACCGACTCGACCTCGGTCTTGCGCCGACGGCTGCGCGGCTTCGGGACTTCGGCGTCTGCGGGCGGCGTAATGCTCGCCGCGCGCGACTTCTTCGGCGACGGCTCCGAGAGGATGAGCGGGCTCTGCTCGGGGAACGCCTCCGAGGCGATGCGCACGCGCGTGACGGGCGGGATCGACGACGGCTCCGGCGTCACGTCGTGCTCGCCGCTCTCGGCCAAGGGATCTCCGCCGAGGATGGTGGCCTCGTCGTCCGACGGGATCGCGATGTACGGCTCGCTCGCCTGGCGATTCTCCTCGGCGCGCGTGCGCTCGAGCTCGCGTGCCTTCCTCCAGGCGTCGGCGATCGATCGCGTCGCTCCCTGGAAGCGCGCCACGATCGCGCGCCCGAGCCGCGCGATCGCGCGCATGAGGGCGATGAACGAGAAGCTGGCGCGTCCGATCAGGATCAGCCCGACGAGCGCGAAGCCCACGAGGAACGACCCGACCGTCGAGAAGAGCGAGCGCGCAATCTCGCCGAAGAGCTCGCCGACGAGGCCGCCGGCGGGGAAACGACCGAACGCGACCTTCTCGGGCCAGCCCACCTGGACGAGCGAGGCGCCGATGACGACGAGGAGGATGTCGCCGGCCATTCGCGCAGCGGTCGCCCGGCTCTTGCGACCGGTCACGAACGGGATGCCGAGCAGCAGCGCCTCGAACGGCACGACCCACGACATCACGCCGACGAGCGAGACCGCGCTGCGGGCGATGGCCGCCCCGACCGGCCCGACCCAGTTCTCACCGACGATCGCGGCGGCTTCCTCGAGCTGCCCCGCCGGCCCGGCCGGCTCTCCCGCGAAGGACGCGAGCGCGAGCGAGAAGAACACCGCCAGCGTCCACAGGAGCAGCGCGGCGACTTCGCGACCTCGGGCGAACGTTTGCGGCTGAGCGCCGAGCACGTTCGGAGCGCGGGTGTTCGGTGGAAGCGCGCGGCCGCCTCGCGGAAGGAAGACGGGCTCCGCCTCCGGTCCGCTCACGCGAGCCAATGCGCCGCTCTCCGCCAGATCCGGCGAGCGCGAGCGTCCCCCCAAAAAGTAGTCCGAGAGCGTCATACCTACGGTGACCTACATTGGAACCTACGGTACCTCGGCGGCTCCAGTCAACTTGGCGGTGTTCATCGATTCTCCGTCGTCCGGGCCCCTTCTCCGGGAGGCGCCGGCCACGGTCGAGACTGGTTTATCCTTGGTTGTCCGAAGGATGTCGGCGTAATGTTCGGTGCCAACTCGAGGGAACGGATGGGCGGAACGAACAGGTCGCGGGGCCCCGCACACTCGCGGGGATCGAGCAGAGAGGCCTCAGCGCCAACCTCGATGAATCGCCGCGAGCGGCGGCTCTCGATGCGCGCGTGGGCGCGCGGCATCTGCCTCGCGGTGGGGATTGGGACGCTCTCGATCGCGGCGTCCGGCTGCCGCGTGAGCGAGTCGGACGTGAAGCGCTGGGAGACGACGCAGCGCGGTCCTTACAAGCTCGTCGCCGTCATCACGCACGACAAGTATCCGCTCGAGCTGCGCACCGAGGCGGCGATGTCCCTCGTGCGAATGCCCGCCCGCGGAGGCGTCCGTCAGGGCATCAAGTTCCTCATCGAGAAGTACAAGGACGAAGACGGCGTCGATCGTGACGGCGCGCTCGTGCAGCTCTCCGAGGAGACGCGTCGCCAGATCGTCGACCAGATGGTGCCGCTCCTCGTCGAGCAGCTGAAGCCCCCGCCCCCGGCGCGCACGCCGGAAGGCCGCCTCCCGCCGGATCTCACGGTCCCGTACAAGGACGCGGGCTTCGCAATGCTGATCCACGAGCCCCCGCTCGTGTCGAACGAGCAGACGAAGGCGTCCCTCAAGGACGCCCTGATGCACTGGGCGCAGACGGGCTTCGAGGACCGCGTCGAGAACGGCGCGCAGCAGTACGGCCTCGAGCAGATGATGCGCACGCTCGGCTCGGCGAGCGTCAAGATCCTCCCGGGCCTCGTGAACGAGAACACGGCGCGGCTCGACCGCATCGCGTCGCTCATCAAGGACATCGGTGACGAGCCCACGAAGCTCGAGCTGTCCAAGGCGCTCGTCGTACTGGCCGACAAGTACAGCTCGAAGGAGTGGCTCGAGGCGCAGACGAAGGTCGTCAAGGAACACAACGCCAAGAACAACGTGAAGGCCGACGACACGCAGGTCGCGGCGCAGGTCGACAAGATCCAGGAGCGACGACTCACGGAAGAAGTCTTCCCGGCGATGAAGAAGATCGCCGGCCGCTCCTCGGTCGAGTGGCTCATCAAGTACTCCGGCGACGCGGGCAAGCCCGCCGAGCGGCGCAAGCTCGCCCTCGCCGCGCTCGAGGGGAACCTCGACAAGAACAACAAGGACGATCTCGAGCGCATCTTCGCCATCGCGAAGAACAACGACTCTCCGGACGTGGTCCGCGACGGCGCCTTCCGGCGCATGGGCGAGTTCCCGAGGGAGTGGTTCGTCCCGAAGCTCTACACGCTCGGCGATCCCCCCAAGTGGAAGGTCCGCTGGGTCGCCTTCGAGCTCATCCTGGCGACCATGAACCTGAAGCAAGTCCCCGAGTTCATGGGCCACCTGCCGAAGGGCGCCGCCACCAAGATGGGCATGACGGAGCCGCTCTCCTATGCCGCGGTCATCCGGGAGAAGATGGATGGCGAGCCGAAGGCGAAGCTCGACGCCATCCTCCCGTACCTGAACAGCAAGGATCTCGGCCCGAAGCTCGTGGCACTCAGCTACTTCTGGACTGGAAAGAAGGCTGATGCACACTACGTTCAGCCCCACGCCGAGGACAGCGCCCTCCTTCCGAAGTGCGAGAAAGAGGACGATTGCTCCTGGCAATGCGACGTCCCGGCGGCCGGAAACCCGAAGGAGACGGAGCCGAAGGAGCTGAAGACGGTAGGAGACTTTGTGAAGTTCTGTCTCGTACCGAACATGGATAAGTAACCTCGAGCTGGGCTCGGGGCGCTTGTGCTTGCTACCTTCCCAAGTCGTGGTTCTTCGAACCGCACCTGTGCAATAATTTCCAAGCAGGGACCCACGGGAGTGATCCTCACTCGGTGAGGTTCCACCGAACGACGCGATGAGCTCGGATCCGAACAAGAAGAGTCCCCGGACCTTCCAGTGCAGAGACATGCTCTGGGAGACGTTCGAGCAGATGGCGCGCGAGCTCGAATGCAGCGTCGATTACCTCATCAACGAGGCGATGAAGCAGTACGCCCGCCAGCGCAGCTACGGGCAGCGCACGCCTTACCCGGCGGGTGGACAGCGCGGTGCGGATGGCGGCGGCGGGGGCTACCCGAGCGCGCCGCCCCCGCCGATGCCTCCGCCGCAGTCGTTGCGCGGCAGCGGGATGCCCGCGCGCGGGATGGGTGGTGGTGGTGGTGGTGGTGGCGGGCTTCCGCCTCCGCCGGCGCGCGGTGGTGGGCTTCCGGCTCCGCCGCCTCCCCCGCGCGGCGCGATGGGCGGCGGCTTGTCTCGCCCGCCTGGAATCGCCGGCGGGCCTGGCTCGCTGCGCTCGCCGCCTCCGAACAATCCGCGCAGCGCTCCGCCCCCGATCCCCGCCGGGCGCAGCACCGGCTCGATGCCTCCCGTTCCGGGTGGCGGCTTCAACGGCGGCCTCTCCACGGGCGCGGCGCTCAGCATCATCTACCAGGGCGAGAAGCACGGCGTCGCGAAGGATCGCTTCGTCATCGGTCGCGGCAAGCAGTCGAGCGACCTGACGTTGAAGGATCCGAACGTCTCGCGACAGCACGCGATGATCGAGTACCAGAACGGCGTCTACTTCATGGTCGACATGGGCTCGACGAACGGCGTCGAGTACAACGGCCAGCGCATCGCGCGGAAGCAGATCGCCGAGGGCGACGTCTTCCGCATCTGCGACCACGACCTGCGCTTCACCTACCGCTGAGGGCGACGTGCACGTCGCCGTCTTCGGTGCGGGCGCGCTCGGAGGCGTCTACGGCGTCCGGCTCGCGCTGCACGGAGGCGTGGACGTCAGCTTCGTCGTACGACCGTCGCGCGTAGGGTCGACCGCGCCGATCGTCATCGAGACGGTGAGAAAGAGCCGACGCGAGGCGATCGAGTCGCCGGTGCGCACGGACGTCGTCCCGCCGAGCGCGGACGTCGTCCTCCTCGCGGTCGGGACCGAAGACCTCGACGCTCTGAAGCTGCCGCTCGGGGCGAGCGAGGCACCGATCGTCGTCCTCACGCCGATGCTGCCGAAGGACTGGGCGCGCATGCGCTCGACCTTCGGCGAACGCGTCCTCGCGGCGATGCCGAACATCATCGCCTATGCGCGGAAGGACGACGGCGTGGTCCGCTACTGGACGCCCCCGACGCCGACGCTGATCGACGAGCCACGCGCTGGAAGCGCCGGCGCCGACGCCGTTCGCGAGCTTGCGGAAGCGCTCTCGCGCGCGGGCCTCCGAGCGCGGCTCGCCCTCGGCGTGCACGAGAAGAACCCCGCGACGACGGTGTGCTTCATTGCGATCGGGATGGTGCTCTCGATCGCTGGGAGCGTGCCAACCCTGCTCGCCGACGAGACGCTCCTCACGCTCGCGACGCGCGCGTGCCGCGAGGGCGCGCGCCTCTCGCACCGCATCGGCGAGCCGGAGCCGTGGGCACCGCTCGCGCCTGCGCTCGCAGCGCCGTGGGCGCTCCGCACCTGGCTGGGCGCGCTCGACCGGCTCTCGCCGGAGGCCGTGTTCTATGCGGAGGAGCACTTCGGCCGGAAGCTGAAGGAGCAGCACCGCGTGATGATCCGCGAGATGATCGAGCTCGCCCGGGAGAAGGGCCTCCCGCACGAGGCCTTCGACGAGCTCGCGGGTCGGCTCTAGCCCGCGCTCTAGCCCGGATTTTTCACCAACCGCCGGCAGCGCGGCGCACTGAGGACTCCACCTCAGCTCGCGCTCGACGGGCTGGCGCTGGCCCTCGATAATGCGCGCATGGCTCGCCCCGACGATCGACCGCTCCGGCGGCTGCCGCAGCTCGCACCTCGGAAGGCGACGCTCGAGCGGTGCGTCTTCTGTCCGAAGCTGTGCCGGAGCGCGTGCCCCGTTTCGAATGCCGAGCCGCGCGAGACGCTGACCCCCTGGGGCAAGATGAGCATGGCGTACTTCACGGCGAACGAGAGCGTCGCGCTCGCGCCGTCGTTCGCCGAACCCGCCTGGGCATGCACCGGCTGCTTCGGCTGCCGCGAGCATTGCGACCACCACAACGACGTCACCGGGACGCTCTTCGCGGCGCGAAGCGCGCTGGTCGAGGCGGGCGAAGGCCCGGCGAGCGCGAAGCGCGTCCTCGAACGGTTCACGGAGAGCTCGGCCGCGCTCGGGAAGATGGCGGCCGATCCGCGAGTTGCCTCATCGGTGGATGACGGCGCAAAGGTCGCGGTCCTCGTCGGCTGCGAGCACGCGCGCCGCGGAACGGAGGGCGGCGTCGACACGGTCCGCGCGGTGGCAAGGCTGACGGGCTCGAAGGTCGCCCTCGTGAACGTGTGCTGCGGAGCACCGCTGCTCTATGCGGGTGACCACACACGGTTCGTCCAGCAAGGCGAGCGCATCGCGAAGGAGCTCGAGCGGCGCGAGCGCGTCGTCGTCGGCGACGCCGGGTGCGCGGCCGCGCTCCGTGTTCATCACGCCGAAGCGGGTGTGAAGATGCCCGTGCCCGTCGAGCATTTCTCCGAGCTCGCCGCGCGCGAGCTCGGCAAGCTCGGGCGCCTCGACGGCGAGCTCGCGAGCGGACCGGTGCGATGGCACGACCCGTGTCAGCTCGGCCGCGGGCTCGGGGTCTACGATGCGCCGCGCCAGGTGCTCTCTCGCGCGCTCGGCCGCGCCCCGGACGAGTTCGAGCGCCGGCGCGAGGACGCACGCTGCTCCGGAGCCGGCGGCCTCTTGCCGGTGACGATGCCGGACATCGCGAGCAAGATCGCCGAGCAACGGCTCGACGATCACGATCGCTCGGGCGGCGGCACGATCGTCACTGCCTGTGCGTCGAGCATGCGCTCGTTCGAGAAGCGCGGAACGGGCACGGTCCTCGATCTCGCGACCGTCGTCATGCGCGCGCTCGAGGCGGCCGAGCGAGGAGAGCCCTAGGCGCCGATGAGCGGGCCCGCGTCGCTCCCCCCGGACGTGAAGCCGAGCAAGACGCTCGCGACGCGCATCCTCGTCTCGTTCGCGATCACGCTGGTCGCGTTCGCGGTGACGGTCGGCTTCACCGTCGCCGCCCAGAAGCGCGCCGCGGAGGACAGCGAGGAGCTCACGAACGGCTTCGTCCCCGTCGCCCTCAAGCTCGGCAAGCTGCGCGCGGTGCAGTCGACCCTCGCATCGATCGTCGACGGCATCCCGGACGAGAAGAGCCCGCAGTCGACGCGCGACATCCTGAAGACCCTCGACGGCGAGCGCCGCTTGATGTTCGAAGAGACGCGCTCGGCGATGCAGAACGAGCTGCGCTCACTCGGGAGCGACGAGACGAGGCAGCTCGCGCTCGTCCTCACCGGTGAGCTCGACGCAGCGGCGGCCGAGTGGGCCGACGATCGAGAGGCCCGCGATCGCGTGTTCGCCGCGCTGGACGAGGGCGATCGCGACGCGATCAACCGCGACCTCCTCGCGCTCGGCGCAATGGAGCATGCAGCCAACAAGCGCCTGCGCGCTCTGGCGGATCACGTCGAGACGTCGATGAAGAACCTCTCCGACGCCGCGCGCGTCCGCGAACAGCGCGCGGTGTTCGAGCTCGCGCTCCTCGCGGCCCTCACGCTCGCGGTCGGAGTGGGCGTCTCGATCCACACGCGCCGCCTCCTCGGCCCGCTCGAGCGCGTCACCCAGCGCGCGACGGCAGTTGCTCGCGGCGACCTCACGCCCCAGCCGACGGAGCGGACCGACGACGAGATCGGCGAGCTCGCGACCGCGTTCGAGCGGATGGTCGCCGCCGTCGCGAAGGCGCAGAACCGCGCCGTCGCGAACGAGCGGCTCGCCGCGATCGGCAAGATGGCGGCGCACGTCACCCACGAGATCAGGAACCCCCTCTCGTCGATCGGCCTGAACATCGAGCTGCTCGAAGAGAACCTCGCCGAGGCAGGCGTGTCGGGCGAGCCGTTGACGCTACTCCAGGCGATCACGCGTGAGGTGCAGCGGCTCGAGCACCTCTCGGAGGAGTACCTGCGCGTCGCTCGCCTCCCCCAACCACGCATGGAATCCGAGGACCTCGCGTCGAAGGTGCGCGAGATCGTCGACTTCGCGAAGCCGGAGATGGACCGCGCCGGGCTCGGCCTCGAGCTCGAAGTCGAGAACGACATCCCGCTCGTCCTCTTCGACGAGGGCCAGATCCGTCAGGCGATCCTCAATGTCCTCCGCAATGCGCGCGAAGCGATGGCGGACGGCGGGACGATCAACGTGTACGTCCGCGCCGAGGGCATGAGCGTCGTCGTCGGCGTCGACGATCAGGGCGGCGGAATCCCGGAAGAGGTCCGCTCCCGCATCTTCGATCCCTTCTTCTCGACCAAGGGCGAAGGGACGGGCCTCGGCCTCGCGATCACCCGCCAGATCGTCGAGGCCCACGGCGGCTCGATCGCGGTGGAGCCGCGCGAGGGAGGCGGGACCTCGTTCCGCCTCCTCCTCCCCATCGCTCCGCCGCGCAACTCGGGCGCCGTGAGCCTCCGCTCGTCACGCCTCGCACGCGCCGACTGACGCGCCGCGAACTGGCAAGCGCGGCGCGCCTCCCTCGATTGGGTGCCACGGATCCCGGAGAGCACCTCGGGCTGGCCGGAGCGGCTTTGCCTTGATAGCGGCGACGAAGCCAAGGTGATCGTGCAGCCCCCTGCTGCTACAGCAGAGCCACCTTGACGCGCCTCGGTGCTGACGATGGCTCGCGCTCACGCTGGACGCGCTTGGTTGACGCGTGACGTCATCCCGTTCGGAAGCCTTCGCGGCCGGATGCGTGGCTACTTGATGCGAAACGGCCTCCCACCTCAAAAGTGGGCCTACCCCAATGCATAAGGGAGTGTGAGCGTCGCGTTGAGCCTGCAGCAGCGTTCCCCCGCCATCGCGGTGTCTCGCCCTGGCATCGAGGAGCTCTTCACCTCGTGCGTCGACTTCGTGTGGCGCAACCTCTACCAGCTGGGGGTCGCCGAAGTAGATCTCGAGGACCAGACGCAGGAGGTCTTCCTCATCGCTCACCGCCGCTATGCGTCTTGGAACGGCGGGCACCCTCGAGCGTGGCTCTACGCGATAGCGCGCCGGTGCGCGTCGGCCTATCGGCGGCGCGGTCACCGTCGCTACGAGCTGTGCGTCTACGACGTACCGGAAAACGGGATGGAGCCCGATCCGTCCGAGCGCTTCGACGTCAACGAGCTCGATCGCGCCCTCGATGGTCTCGAGGAAGGCAAGCGGGCCGTATTCATCCTATTCGAGATCGAAGAACTGCCGATGCGCGAGGTCGCCGCCGCCGTCGGCTGCCCGGTCCAGACGGCCTACGCCCGCCTCTATGCCGCCCGGCGCGAGCTCGCACGCGCCCTCTCCGAGGAATGATGAAACTCGATCCCACGAATCTCCACCGCATCGACGAAGGGCCGCCCTCCAAGCTCCAGAGGCTCATTCGTAGGTCGCGCCGACGTCGGCCGAGCACGGATGCCACGTCGCGCATGGCGGCGCGCCTCGCGTCTGCCGGTGTGTTTGCCGCCGAAGCGCCCACGTCCTCCGGGGGACCTGCGCTTCTCGACGGGGTGAGGGCCGGCGGAGCGACGCTCCGCAGGCTCGCGTTCGGCGTCGGCGGTGGCGCGCTCGCGCTCGTCGCCCTCGGCGCCGCCTGGAGCGCCTGGCAAGAGCGGCCCGCGGATCGAATGAGTGACGCGGTGGTCGCGCCCACGACGGCGGATCGAACCGGTCCCTCGGCGCTCGGCACGACGGCAGCGGTCGATTCCGCTGCCGTGCCGCAGCCTCTCTCTACGATCGTGCCAGTCGTATCGGTCGACGAATTGCCATCGACACGGCCCGGCCTCGTCGCGACGTCTTCGACAAGGACGGAGGTTCGCTCGTCATCCCCGCCGGCGCCGCGTCGAAGCGAAAGCGAGTTCGCTATCATCAAGCGCGCCCAGGACGCCGTCCTCTCCAGTCCGGCCCAAGCCCTCGATCTAGCGGAGCAGCATGCACGCGCGTTTCCGACCGGTGAGCTCGTGCAGGAGCGCGAAGTCGTCGCCGTCGAGGCGCTCGCCCGTCTCGGGCGGAAGGCGGAGGCCAAGAGCCGCGCGAACGCGCTCCTCACGAGGTATCCGCGCACGCCGTATGTCGTCCGTCTCGAACGAGCCCTCGGAGAGCCGCTCTCCCCTGCGCCCTCGACCAGCGGCCGCTGACCCAGACGTCCACCAGGGATCTCCGATGTACAAGAGAATCAGCAGCTACGTAGCATTCGTCTGCATTCCACTCGCGCTCATCGCCGCGTGTTCGGACACCGTACTCATCGCGGCGGGGCCGAGCCGCTCCGAGACGATCTTCGGCTCTGAAGATGGCGGAAGCGAGCCCGATGGGGCCGCATCCTCGAGCGGGGGTGTCGAGCTTACGCAGTATTGCCCATCGAACAAATGCCCGACGGGCTACACGAACTGTCCGACATCGCAGTTTCCGTGCGACGTCAACCTGATGATCGATCGACGAAACTGCGGCGAGTGCGGGGTCGAATGCCCAACGAACGCGCCAACGGGAACCTACGAATGTGTCGATGGGCAATGTGTCTTGGCGTGCAGGCCGCATACGGGAGACTGTGACGGCATTCCGGACAACGGCTGCGAGACCTCCTTCAGGTCGAGCGACTCCTGCGGTGGTTGCGGAATCAAGTGCACCGATCCGGCCAAGCCATGTATCCCCACCAATCCCATCGCCTCGGACTATGCTTGTGGCTGCCTGGATCCCGACAAGATCGCGTGTGGGCTCTTCTGCGTGGATCCGAGAACGAACGACGGCAACTGCGGAGCGTGCGGCAACGTCTGCCGAGCCGATGACGGTCCGCCGCTCGACCCCTCGTTGCACGCGTACTACGGCTGCCTCGAGAGCGAATGCGGGAAGCGCAAGTGCCAGGGGAACTGGGCAAACTGCGACGGCGATCAGAGCAACGGATGTGAAACAAGGCTCACTACGAGCGAGAACTGCGGCGCATGTGGAAATGCGTGCCCGAATGGGCAGGAGTGCAGATCGGAACCCGGCGGAGGGCCAAAGTGCATGTGTCCGGACGGGGAGCTGTTCTGTATTCGAAATCGCGGGCAAGACATTGACGTGGGCTACTGTATTGATGTTGCGTCCGACCCCGACAACTGTGGCGGCTGCGGAATTAGTTGTTTTACACCAGGCGGAACAGGGCTCTGTGTAAACGGCGCTTGCAGGACGCAGTGCTCTCCGGAAAACGCTGATTGTAACGGCAACCCGCACGATGGGTGCGAGGTCGCCATCGACAGAGATCCTGGAAACTGCGGCGGTTGTGGTGTCGTATGTGACGCGATCGCTGGGCAAGCGTGCGTCGGAGGTAGGTGCGTCGTCGAGCCGTGCGAGGACGCAGGCCCGGAACCGGGAGTCGAGGCCAAATGAACCGCGGTCTTCGTCGTCGACCCTCGCTGGAGGCAGGGCTGAAGGAGCGGGAGCAAGGACGAGATGGAGTGAGATTGCACTGGCTGTTCTCGTTCGTCACCGTTGCGGCGTGCGCCTCGACGGAAGTACTTCTCCAAGGACCGCCCGACGGCTCGGTCTCCGTACCCGAGGTGACCGAAGCGGACGGTGGGCAGGATGGAGGTCAGGGCGAAACGGAGCGTCTGCCGTGCGCGGACTGCGAGTTCTTTCCGGACGTCTGCTCTCCCGATGTCCTTTGTCCCAACGGGCCTTTCGATCCGACGAGCGCAGACGGCCACCTCGCTCCCGGCATCACGATCAGCACGATCCGGGGCCGCTCGGTCTCGGACGTGTGGGCAGTCGGAGCGCTCGGCGCGGTCGCCCACTTCGACGGGACCTCGTGGGCGACTTCCGACGTGGGAAGCCAAGAGTCGTTGCGCTCGCTCTGGCTCCGTGACGATGGCGAGCTCGCGTTCGGCTACCCGAGCCGGGTCTACACCCACGGTCTCCGGGACGTCGACGGTGGAGGGACGCCGTCGGGCGGCGGATGGTCGCTCAACGTCCCGAACACCCGAGGCCTCGGCGACGACGACTCGAGCACACGCCTCTGGACGTCCTGGGGAGCGTCCGATGCCAAATGGTTTTGGATGACGGTGACGTCGTCGAACTACCCTGGCCTTTGGCGGATGACGCAACTGCCGTCGGGTGCGCTCGAAGCTCAAGCCCCCTTCTCCGTGCCCACTTGCCGCATCCATCACTGCGCTGCGATGTACGCCATCCACGGCGCTTCGGCCGATGAGCTATGGGCGGTGGGACCGGCGGGCTTCGCAGTTCGAATTTCCGGCGCCGACGGGGACACGCCGACCGTCAAGGCGTTCAATTCGCGTACCTTCAACGCGCTGAGCGCCGTCTGGGCCGCATCGACGAGCGACGTCTGGGCCGTCGGCGGCGAGGGGACGATCCGCCACTACACGGGTGATCCGGTGACGTGGGACGTCGTCTCCGGCGTCCCGACGACAGGGAACCTCAAGGCAGTCTGGGGATCTTCGTCAGCCGATATCTGGGCAGTCGGCGACGCTGGTCTGGTGCTGCACTACGACGGACAAACGTGGTCGCGTGTCAAAGTCGCGGGCCAGGGTTTGCGTCGGCCGAACCTCACGACCGTATGGGTGGCGGCCCCTGGTCACGTCTGGGTTGGCGGTGAAGGCGTGATTCTGTCTCTCGGAGGAAAGCCATGAAGTCGTCATTCCTCGCCTACTGCGGGGTTGTTTTGCTCGGCAGCGCTGCGTGTGTCGCGGCCTGTGCAAACTCGGGCGATGAATCGAACGCGCTCGAGGAGCGAGATGCGGGACGAAATGAAGCCGTCGTCCACGACAGCGGTGAACGCGGACCGGATGACGAGCGTGACGCGGGGACTGAACCACCTCCGGACGCGGGAGCGAGGGACTGCAGTCCGTCAGGGTGGTGCCGGACCTCGCTGCCGGACGAGGACCTCGCGCTGAAGGACGTCTGGGCCGTTCCGGGGCACGCGTTCGCCCTGGCCGAGAGCTTCACGCTCGGCATCAAGGTTCTGGAGTGGAAGGACGCCGACGCCAAGTGGGACTACATCGACGACGGCACGCAGAACGAACGTGGATTCGGGGCATACCTAGGGGGGATATGGGCGCCAAACGCGAACGAGATCTACTACGGTATCGGGCCAGGCTATATCTATCACGGACGGCGCGAGGACGGGGCCCCCACCGCGTGGAAGTGGAGCCGAACGGCGCTCGCGGACAACAGCCATCCCGACGTCGTGGAGCCGAACGACGGTAATCCGTTCTATTCCGCGGTCCAGTTCACCGCCCTGGGGGTCTTCGGGACGAGTGCGGAGAACGTCTACGCCTGGTTCACGAATACGATCTACCGTCTGGAGGGAGCCGGGGGACCGGCGCCGGAATGGGTCGCCGAATACACCCTCGACCGGTCCGCGTCGCTGATCGACCACGTGTTCTTCCACGCGGCCACTTCGACCAGCCCAGGCACGATGTGGTTCTCTGGAGCGAGGACTCGAAAGCTCGCGCCTGGGGTCGACATCGCATCCGCGGCATGCGCTCTTCTCGTGCGCAGGACCGCCGCTGGCCAGTACGAGAAGATCGCGGATGGGACCCTCGCGAGCGCCTTCGCGCCATGCGCCGTGAACCCCGATTCAATCTCGATCGGTAACGGAGCCGGGGGGCTCGGCGAGCTTCACGCGGCGTCGGCGGATACGCTCTTCGCTATCAAACACAAGCGCGAGATCGTGAAGATCTCACTCGCAGGTGACGAGCCCTCGGTCGTGACCGCCCCATCGATCACCGCGCAAATCCTGCCTACCACGGCCTCCCCCCCCTCGCTCTCGTCGATCTTCGTTGCGTCACAGACTCTCTGGGTGAGTTTCGGGAGCTACGTCGCGCGAGCCGACGATCAGACCATCTGGGACGGCGGTGCATATCAGTTGACGGCGGTATCGACGAACGGCGCGTTCATCGGTGACATCAGCCGAGTGAGAGGCGACTCCAATTCCAACCTTTGGGCCATCGGTGTCCGTAATGCATTTCAAAAGACTGCGCCTTGATCGTCATTCGACAATGGCTGTCATGCTCCTCTCGAGCGTTGCCCTAGGCGGGGCGGGGGCGAGCTGTTCGAGCAGCGACGACGAAAGAGCCCCCGGAGCCACCCCCGATGCCGGTGATGACGCGTCTTCACCGCGCGTCGAAGGAGAGCCGTCCGATTCGGGGATCGACGTGACCATTCGAGACGCCGCGGTACCGCCGTTCGACGGCGGTCCCCTGCCGGTCGTCTGCGCCTCGGCTCCATGCGCAACGTCGCTCGTGACGACGCTCCCGTCGAGCGATACCGATCGTGCCGAAGGCTACTGCGCGTTGCTCGACGACGGCACGGTGGCATGCTGGGGCGCGAACGGAGCAGGGCAACTCGGACGCGGAAACGACGGAGGGACCTTCGACGACGCGCTGCCCGCGCGGGTCGGGGGGCTCTCGAACGTGGTTGGTCTCGCTCACACGTGCGCGCTCGACGCGAGCGGCGGCGTCTGGTGCTGGGGCACGGGGCCTTACCTCCGCAATGACGCCGGCGCGCGTACGACCGAGCGCACGCCCCTCCGACTGCCACTGCCTCCTGCGAGGAGCGTGGGCGTGGGCCTGGAGGTCGGGTGCGCGGTGGTCGACACGGGCGTCCTCTGCTGGGGAAAGAACACGAACGCGCAGCTCGCGCCGCTCGCGAGCGTCGCGGCGACGACCTTGCTTCCCCCTCAAGCGATCGCTCTGCCGAGCGGTGCCCCCGCGCGTGACCTCTTGGTGGGCAAGGCCACGATCGCCGTTCGAGAAGACGGCGTCGCCGTGAGCTGGGGCGCAAACCCGCCGCTCGCGCGCGAGTCGTCGCTTTATCCGGATCCATACCCGACGCCCATCGACCTCGGCGGCGTGACATCGATGGATATGACGAACGAGAACGGGTGCTTGACGGCCGGAGGTATCGGCTATTGCTGGGGAACGGGCACCACCGGCTATGGGGCACTGAATCGCGCACTTCCTGAGCCTGTCGTCGCGCCGGAGCCTCTCGTCCGCATCGCGACGACGATGCTGCGGCGCTACACCGTCTTGGGCAAGACGTTCGTTCTGCCTCGGCGCTGGTGCGGTGTCGGCGCATCCGGGACGGTCTACTGCTGGGGGATCAACCCGAACGGGCAGGCCGGCGATGGGACGAAGGAGACCGCGTACGACGCCGTGAAGGTCGAGGGGCTTCCGGCGCCCGCTGCAGACGTGAGGGCGCTGACCGACTCGACGTGCGCGCTCTTGACGAACGGGAAAGTGTATTGCTGGGGCTCGAACTACTACGGGCAACTCGGCGACGGAAAGTTGAAGGTGAGGAGCCTCGTGCCGGTGGAAGTGGTGCTGCCATGAAGATTCTCCGTCATCGCGTGTTCGCCGGTGCCGCCATCGTCACTGCTGCAGCCGCCTGGCTGGCCGCGTGCTCCGACGTCCGAAAGGAGTTCGACTCCCGCCCTGACGAGCTCATTCCGGATGCAGCGCTTCCCGAAGCTCCGGAGTGCGGCCGCCAGTGCTCGCTCGACGGCCGCTCGGTGATCGAGTCATGTGGAGGTACGGTGGTCGAAGTGTGCGCGGCCGATCGCGCGTGCGGTGCCGGCAGGTGCCAGGACCCATGCGCCGCGGCGGCTGCCGATCGAAGCTCGAACGGTTGTGACTTCTATTTTCAGATGCCGCGCATGGACCCGAAGATTCCGCATAGCTGCGAAGCCGCGTTCATCGTCAATTCATCGATGCAGCCTGCAGAGCTTGTGCTCGAGCGGGAAGGCAAAGCGATCGACATCTCGAAATCGATGTTGCGTACCAGCGCGGGTGGTGGCGAGTTGGTCGCCCACGAAGGACCGATCGCTCCTGGAGAGAGCGTGATTCTGTTCCTCTCGGATTCTCCCCCCGAGGCCAATCCCTCCCCGGCTCGGATCGCGTGCCCGCGGGGCGTCGTTCCCGCCACCTTCGAGAGCAAGCAGCCGCGCCGGACGGGGATCGGCTCCTCGTTCCGGCTCACGACCAACATGCCGGTAGCGCTGACGACCATGTACCCGTTCGGAGGCGCATTGTCCTTCATGCCGACGGCTACCCTCGTGTTGCCGGTGACGACCTGGGCGACGGAGCACATGATCGTCAACGGCTGGGCAGCGTCGCGCGAGGGGGGGCCGTCCATTCAGGTCGTCGCCGCCGAGGACGGCACCGAGGTCACGATCGTACCGAAGAAGGACATCGTCGGAGGTCCCGACGTCCCTGGAGCCTTGGCACACGGTCGCGTGACGTACCGCCTCGACAAGGGCCGAAACCTCCAGATCGTCCAGGCGGAGGAGCTCACGGGGAGCATCGTCACGTCGAACAAGCCGATCACCATCTTTGGCGGGAATGCTTGCGGTCAGATCCCTGTCGGGGTACCCGCTTGCGATATCCTCTTTCAGCAGATCCCTGCCTTCGAGCATTGGGGATCCGAGTACGTCGGGGTGGGCTACCGCCCGCGAACGCACAACGAGCACGAGCCGGTGCCCTATCGCATCGTCGCTGCTCGCGATGGCACGCGTCTCGACTACGACCCCGAGATCCCTCCGGGAGCTCCCACCAACATGAACGCAGGCGAGGTGGCCCTATTCCGTCGCGGGACCGGAGACGCGTTCGTCGTCCGCACGCAAGACGTCGACCATCCAATCTACGTCTCCGCGCATATGACGGGCGCCAACAACATCGGTATGTCCGGGGCGCCCGACTATGATGGTATGGGAGATCCGGAGTTCGTGAACGTCGTTCCGACCCGGCAGTACACGAACTCGTATGGTTTCTTCGCGGATCCGACGTACGCAGAGACCTCTCTCGTCGTCGTCAGGAAGAAGCACGAGGGCGTGTTCGAGGACGTACGGCTCGAGTGTGCCGGCAATCTCACGAAGTGGAAGCCGGTCGGTACGCGCGGCGAGTACGAGTTCACGCGCGTCGATCTCTCCCGCAGCGGTGGCCCGGGGGACACCTTCGGCGATGGTGGCAGTCAGACCGTCTGCCGGACCGGCGTCCAGCACATGCGGAGCACCGGCCCGTTCACCGCTACGTTGTGGGGTTGGGACCAGTTCGCCAGCTACGCCTACACGAGCGGGACGGCGCAGCGGAAGCTGGTCGAGACGTCGATCTCGCCGGTCAACTGATCCGCGTCGACGCCCCGGCTTCCCGCCGGCTTCGGAGAGGGAACCAAGCCTCCTCCCGAAGTCCTCCGAGTCCGGAGACGTCGGCAGTGCCGGCGTGAGCTACGGTCGCGCTTCGCGGCGCCCTACGCGGCGAGTCGACCACGCTGCCTGGTCGGCTCGGTGTCGACTCGCCTAGAGTGTCGGCCTAGACGGCATGCGTGCGCCCGATACGCCAACGATGAGGGTCGCGGTGACGCTGCTCACCGCGGTCCTCGGCATGCTTTCGACGCGGAGCGCGCGGGCGGCCCCCTTCGAGCTCACGTGGTCCGCGCCGCCGAGCTGCCCATCGCATGAGACGATCGTCGCGGCGACGCGGGAGCGGCTCGGTGAAGGCGAGACGAGCGAGCCGCCGGACCTATACGTGCGCGGCTTGGTCACCACCGAAGGGGCGGTGCTCGTCGTCGATCTGCAGGTGAGGGACGTCGGCGGCGTCGAGCTCGGAGAGCGTCGCGTTCGCTTCGAAGGCCGAAGCTGCAAGGCGATTGCGGAGCCGGTCGCCCTCGTGCTCGCGACGATGATCGCCGTCGCGCGTCCGCGCGAGGGGGGGCACGAGGCGACTGTCGGCGCGGTCACCGAGCCGGAGCCTTCCCCCTCGTCGACGCCAGGTCCGACGCCTTCGCCGGCGCCTTCGCCAGCGCGGAGGTCGCACCGGCCCGCGCCGCCGCCGAGCCCCCGGGTGCGCGTGCCGATGACGATCGGTGCGTCCGCCGTCGCGAGCTTCGGACTTCTGCCCCACGCCGGCTTCGGAGGAGCGCTCCGATACACGATGACCCTCCCGTCGAAGATTGCCGTCCTGCTCGGCGCAGAGGGGAGCTTCGAGACGTCGCCGCCGGTGAGTGCCGGCGGTGGCGAGGCGATCTTTCGCTACGTCGACGTCGGCGGGCTGGCGGGCGTGCGCGTAGCGCGAACGCGCTGGCTCGAGCTCGTTCCGCTCGTCGAGGGACGAGCTGGGCTCATCTTTCCATCAGCCACGGGCTTTCCCCTGGACTACGGTGCCATCCGCTTCTCCGGTGTCGTTGGAGCCGGAGTGCTCGGGCGGATCATCCTGAGGGAGGCGCTTCGTCTCGACGTGATGCCCTCGCTTCGCGTTCCGATCACGCGCGACGAGTTTCGCGTACTCGAAGGCGAGCAGCTCGTTCGCGTGCACCGTCCACTCTTTGTCGGAGCGCGCCTTGCCGTCGGGATCGCTTACGAGTTTCCTTGAGCTCGTCGCCCCAAAGGCACCTCGTTCCGCCTCCTCCTCCCCATCGCTCCGCCGCGCAACTCGGGCGCCGTGAGCCTCCGCTCGTCACGCCTCGCACGCGCCGACTGATCCCGGGCCGCGAGCGCTCAGAAGCCGCCCGCGGGCTCTTCAACGGGGTGTCCGTCTGTCGTTCCCCTCCACCGGGGTTCGGTCAACGGTGAGCGAGGCTTCGAATCACTCGCAGCGCGTGCCCCACACCACGTGTGGCTCCGCCAACGCACAGCCTGCCCTCGGGAGAGCCTTCGTCGGCTTCCTTGCTGCACTGGCACGAGCCTTCAGCGACGCGGCGTCGTCGCTCCGCGCGGCGTCGCGCCTATTGATAGTCACCGCCATGGATGGAAGCGGCGAGGTCGAGCATGCGTGCCTTGCCCGAAAGATAGTGAGTGCTCACTGGATGAACCACCTGCCGCAAACTCACCGTGACCTGGTGGATCTCGTTCGCCGCTTCGAACGCGACCTCGAGGTCGTCGGTCGTTTCGGCGTCCTCCGGGCAACAGCGCTTCATGAGCCGGGCCAATCGCAGCTGTAGCACCGTGAGCGGGTTGTTGACCTCGTGGCTCACGGTGGCTGCCGCTTCGAGCACGGTCTGCAGGCGCACCGCCCGGAGGCGCTCTTCTTCGAGCACCTCCACCATCGCGAGGCGCTCCTCGAGCATCCTCGCGTGCTCGGCGAGGGCCGCGCGCTGTTCCTCGCGTTCGAATTCGAGGGCCAGGAGACGCCCGAGGATCACGAGTGTCTGCAAGTGAGCTTCGGTCGTCTCGCGCTGCTCGGTATCGCTTGCAGCGAGCGTTCCCCAGACCATCCCGTCGCTTCCCCGGAGCGGGACACCGAGGTACGAACACACACCAAGCTGCGCACACATCGGCAACCGGCTGAAGACGGGATGATCGCTGAGATCGTGGTGCCGTAACGCCGTGGCCGAGCGCAGGACGTAGTCGCACGGCATCTCGTCGGCCGGCACGACCATACCGCTCACGAGACCGACGCCCGCTCTGTCCGAGGCGTCGAGCACAGTAAGCGTGTTGGCCGCGAGATCGGAGCGCGTGAGCACGCAGATGCGCAAACCGAGGAGCTCGTGAATCAGCCCGAAGATCGCCTGTGCCGCCTCATGGGCACTGCCGAAGGCGCGCGTCGCAACAGCTGACAGGGCGCTCACCGGATCTGTGCCGATACGGATTGTGTCCGTCGACGTTCCCACCATCATGGGTCCCCCTCACCTGGTCAGGACCAGGCATTGCACACGATCTAGACACACATCTGTCGACCACGCCAAGCAAAAAGCGTTCTCGTCCGCTTCGACTCGTCGTCCGCCGCAGCGTCGACGTGCTCGAGGGTCGAAGGGCAGGTGCCCTCCCGCCGCCCGCGCAATCGACTGCAGGGCTCACCGCGGCGAGGACCGAGTCGTGTGAGCGTCGAGCGATGTCGGACCGACCGCCGTAGAGGGCGAGGCCATGGACGGCTACGGACGCGTGGGTCGCCGCCGAGGAGTCCCACCTTGCAGAGCTGGCGCCGGTCGAACGTTGCCGACGGCATCTCGCTTACTGGCCCTCGGCCCGCGATGCCACTCGAGCCTCCGCGCCCGCCCCCCCCGAACGCGGCTCGAGAGCCGAGCCGTCACCGCCCGACACAATCGACGACTACGTCGTTACACCTCTTACTATCGAATACCCATTTTCAATCATTGTTGGCGCTCTTGCGAATAATTGCCACAAACAAGGAGTCCCTATTGATGGCGGGGAGGGACCGAAACGGCCCCGGGGGGGGCCCAGGGCCGAGCCTCTTCTCCCGCGCCGACACGTCAACCACACGACAGCCAGGGGGGAATGATGGAGCATTTCAAGAGTCCGTTCGGAACGAGTGATTTTGCGAGCGCACGCGCAATCGAGAACCGACGCTTCTTCGACGAAGTACTCGACCGAGCCAGGACCCATCGGTACTTCTCGCATCCGTTCATGTCGTGCGTCGACAGGACGCCCCCGTCGCGAGAGCACGTCGTCTTCGTCCTGACGAGCGTGTACCAGCTCGTATCGCCCTTCACCGCCTTGCTCTGCTCCCTGGGCGGTCGAGCCCCGAACCTTCGGTCGCGCTTCGCGCTGATGGACAACATCTACGAAGAGATGGGCTGTGGAGATCTGGATGCGGCACATCCAAGCCTCTACCTGAAGATGCTCGCATCCATCGGCGTCACTGAAGAAGCAGCCGAGAGCATGCCCGCACTTCCGGCGATCCGTCGCATCAACGATCACCTCCGCGAGGTCATCGATCGGCGACACTTCTCCGTCGCCTGTGCCATGCTCGCCCTGGCAGAAACGGTGATCCCGCCAACGTTCCCCGTCTTTGTCGCCATGGCGCAGAGCGCCTTCCCGGATGTCGACATGACGTTCTTCGATCGGCACGGCCCGCGTGACGAGGGGCACTCCGACGACGCTTCGATGCTCTTCGGGATCAACGCCGACAGCGCCCACTTTGCCACCGTCGAGGCCGAGGTACAGCGCGCCCTCGACTACCGAACCGAGCTGTTCGACGAATGGATGCTGGCAGCGACGAGAGGCACGTTCCACACGCAGGCAACGGTGAGCGAGCGTCCGCGGCGCCACCGCAGCGTGCGCCCGGCGAGCGTGCGTCCGCCGAGCGTCCATCCGGCGAGCGTGCGACCGGCGGCCAATCACCACGGCGCACTTCCCCGCCGCTGATCGGAAGACCGGCCGCTCGGCCGCCCTCGCAGGCGCGCACCGAATCGATGCGCGCCTCCTCCGGTGACCCCCGAAGCGGCACGGCGTAGCAATTGTAGACCGATGACGGCCGGTTCGACGGCGGGCGACGCAGCGCCTCGAACCGGCCGCCCCCGCGTCGAGCGTCTCCGCGTCGACCCGCATGCGCGCGCCCGAGCTCCACACACCGCCTTCGGCCACGCGAGCGAGCTCGTGGAGCCGGCTGGCGCTCTCCTCCTGCGGCGAGCCTCTTCTGCTGCACGCCTCAACGTAGCCCGATCACCCGCCACTTCGGCTCGACGAGCGATGCCTTCCTCGGCGCTGCTGGCAAGCGCCGAGCCCGCTGTGTGCCGCTGGGTCGAGGCCTCCGAGCAGGAGCTCGAGGAATCGCTCACACGGGACCTGGCTGCTCGGCCGGTGCCCACTCGGACCCTTCCGGATACGCCTCACGAAGTCCTTTGACCTGTGGTGGGGACGGCAGCGCACGAGCGCCGCCTCGTCGTAGGATGCTGCGAGCAGCGCCGACGACGACGGCAACGCCGGCGACCAATCCAAGCGCGCTGCCTTTGACGAGCGCCAGAGCGCAAGCCGAAGCGCCGCCGACCCCGATGACGAACCGCGTAGCCGGGCTCGCGAAGAGCTTCCGTTTCGGCTCGAGTGTGGGTCCCTGGAGCGCCGGATGCTCCTGCGGATGGTCGTGGACCTCGAGAGCGTCGTCGATCGTCGTCACGCCCGGCACATGCGCGGCAGTGTCGACCACGCGCCCGAGGTCTTCGCGCAGGATCGGGCCCTTGAGCTCGATCCGCCCATCTCCTTTGGCGGTGACTTCGACGGCGCGCGGGTGCGAGCAGACATGTCCGAGCTCGCTCCGCACACGAGCGACGAGCACGTCGCCGGATACGTTCGACTCGCGCCCGGTGACGATCCGCCCGAGACGCGCGGCGATCCCTTCGACGCGGTGCTCGAGATCACGCGCGCCGATCCCGGCCGCGGTCTCGACTTCATGTGCAGTGCGCATGGCCTTCTGACGAATGCCCGCGCGCCGCGCAGCACCGCGGAGGGGATCGAACAAGAACATCAGACCCGCTCCAAGCGCGATGCCGTACGTGAAAGCTCGAGTGTCTCTCATGGGGAGCCTCCCCGCGCGGTCGTGCAACGCACGTACCTTCTCCGGCTCGACAGCAGCCTCGAGATCGAACAGCTCGGCCGCGCACCGGCGTGCGTTCGGCATGGTCCGCCGGAGCGCGCGCGCCACCCGCCCCCTGCCTCCGGAAGAGCTTCTCGATGAGCCAAACGCATGCGTCGCAATCCCTTCGCTGCCCGTCGAGAGCGACGCGAGTGGGCCACCAGCGAGGACGCAGCGCGGCTCAGCCGTGCAGACCTCGGCTCGCGCTCAGCTTGCCGGCCCAAGGCGGGATGCGCGACGGCTCGTCGGGAGTCTCAGCGAGTCGCTTCCATCCCTTGCGTCGGGGCGGCGGCCGTGGAAGGGCCCAACCATGCGACTCTACGCTACTTTCTCTGTCCTTACCCTCTCCACGATCGGCGCCGTCGCCGCGTGCTCGAGCGAGACGGCCACTCCGGTCGAAACACCCGACGCAGGCGGGCAGGACAGCGGCTCCGACGCCGGCGCGTCCAACACGGACTCGGGCCCGAACGACTCGACGGATCCCGACGACGCCTGCGCGGCCAAGGCCAGCGCGAGCGCGTGCGCGATCTGCTGCCAGACGAACCACCAGCAGGGCGCGAGGACCTTCACCGCGGCGGTCATCGACTGCGCTTGCGGTACGGGCGGCGCCGGCCCGTGCGCAACCGAGTGCAAGACGACCCTCTGCGCGGCCCAGCCGTCGAATCCCGATCAGGCGTGCAGCACGTGCCTCGACGCCGTGGCGAAGGAGGGCGCAGCGTGCTTCGACAGCATCACCTCGGCGTGTGAGAGCGACGACGACTGCATGGCTTCGCAGGCGTGCTTGCAGAAGTGTCCCGCGAATTGAGCTGACGCGAGCGCATCACCACGAACGACGACGCGCGCGCTGCCCCGCCCGCACGGTGCGCCTGCGCGCGCGTCGCTGCTTGCTACCGGGGTGCGAGCCGCGCGGCGCCGTGGTGGCGACGGTGACAGAATCGCAACGCCCTTGCGTGCGCATCGCGAGATCAACGCCTCTTGGCCTCTCGGACGAAGAGCGTCGTTGCGCGTCCAGCAAGACAATCTCATAAGGGCGTCAGCTCTCATGGCCCCCGCACCCGCCTCGGTCACGGTCGCCGCCGCTACGGTCGGGTGTGCGACGAGTGCGGATGGCGATACCGAAAGCGACCTGGACGCCAGCGCCTCTCACGACGGCTCGAAAGATGGCACGGCCTCGCCTGACTCGTACGTGCCGGGCGACGGGGACGAGGGCGACAGCGGGGACGACGACTCGCCGCCGAAGAGCGAGGACGCCGGGCTGAAGACGCTCGCGACGATGCTGGTTCGCAGCTTCTGCGGTGGGCGAGGCTTCGAATCACTCGCAGCGCGTGCCCCACACCACGTGGGTTCCGCCCTTGCAGTGCTTGCCGTCGGGACAACCTGCGTCGGTCTCCTTGCTGCACTGGCACGAGCCTTTGAAGCAGCTCCCCGTCAAGCATTCGCTGGGCACGGACTGATCACTGCAAGACTCACCCGCGTATTTCGCGGTCGCCGGATCGCGACAAGACGCACGCCGGCAGACGTACCCGCTCTCGCAGTCGCCGTCGGTCTCGCAGTAGCCCTCCGCGACCGCACGGCACCGCTTCTCGACGCAGACGTAACGGTCTCGGCCCACGGGCGCGCAACCCCAATCGGGTTCGCAAGCTTCGCTGGGGGTCGCCGCGCAGGCTTGCTTCGGGCCGCACGTCTTGGACAGGCAATGCTGGTCGGCTCCGCACGTCTCGCCCGCGACCCGCACGTTGTTCGGATAGCACGTGGCGACGCTCCGTCCGTCGAAGGCGGCGCAGAAGAGCCCGGCGCCGCAAGCGTCGACGCCGTACGACTCGCAGCACGACTCCGACAGGCCACGCACCTTGTCGACTTTGCAAGCCTCGTCGCCCGCGGCTCCGTCCGAGCGCTCGGTGCTCGGCGGCGCGCCGAGGGGCTGCACTTGGTCTTCGCACGCAGCGCAGGTGAACAGCAGGGCGGCAGTAGCGAGCAGTCTCATGAGCATCGATCCCATGAGCCTGCTCCAGGCCAGCAGTCGCAAGGTTTCTTCGCGCTGGCCGCTCGCCTTGCCGGACCACGTCGGCAGCTCGCGCAGCTCAGGCGAGCGTGAGAACGAGGGTCAAGCAGACGACGGCGGTCAGCAGCAAGCCGAGCAGCATGGCAACTCCGGCGGCGTCACCGAGCCGGGAGCGTTCGCCGCGCACATGCGCGCGCATCGCCCAGAAGCTCAAGATGGCCGTACCGAGGAAGATGATCGAGTCGATGCCGAGCAAGAGCCGGGAGAGCGTCCGCACACGCGAGAGTCGTTCGACGACAAGGACCAATCCGATTGCAGTGAGGCAGACCCCGACCATCGTGGCGGAAGTACCGAACAGCGTCCTCTGGTGCATGAAGGCACGGTCCGGAGACGCGTCGGTCGCGGGCGACTGCATGGGACTCCTCCTTCTTCGGCCGATGCGGGTTGCGAGCCAACCAGCACGATCTGGTCTCCTCGCCAAAGCTGGCCCATCCGCGTTTCCTCAAAGCTGATCCGCGCGCCCGCGGTCAGCGCTGCCTCTGGCAGAGCTTCTCGATGAGCGGCGGCGCCAAGCCAACGCAACGCAACGCAACGCAACGCGAGCACTCCTGCCGTGGAGTGCTGTTGCAACTAGAGTGACGCCAGGAAGGCGTCGACGCTCGCTCGTGCGTCGGCCTCTCCGCGCTCAGCGCCGAGCGGGCTTGTTCGTCGGAACGGCCGTCGGAAGGCCCGGTGGAAGGCCTTTCATCGCCGGATGGCCCCCCATCGCGCTCTGGCCGGCCATGCCGCCCATCATGAGCCCACCGATCGCCTGCTCGACGCTGATGACTTTGTAACCGGCCGGCGGCGTGAACGTCTGAGCGTCGAGCGTCTTCTTGTCGACGGTCGATACTTCCACGCGAGCGACCTCGGTCGTGCCGTCCTTGGCGTACATGATCGCGCGGAGCGGAAAGTGTTGGCCATCGACGAGCTCGGCGAGCGCTACGATTCGAGCGGGCGCGCCGGTCAGCGGGAGGTGAAACCAGGAGACCCCCTGTTGCGACACGCAGACGAGAGCCTTGCCCTTGTCACCGGGCTGGGTGTTCTCGATTTCCCAATTCTCGCAGCTGAAGCCTGCCACGATGTCGGTCTTGCCGGTCTTCGTGATCTTCGGCGGATACTCGGGCGCTTTCGGAGCGCCGGTGGGCGCCGAGGGCGTCGTCCCCTCGAGCTGATCTCCGACCTTGTTCAAGTCGACCTCGACGACCGATCTTTGCTTGTCGAGAACGGCGTAGAGCTTCTTCGCATCGGAGTCGACGATGCCGTAGGCGTTGCCGAGCACCTCGGCGCCCGGGAGACCGGCGGGCATGTCGACGCGGAACTTGTTCGCTTTGACGAAGAGCGGAACGGTGAAGGTCCTGTCGGGCTGGCCTGCCGTCTTGGTGCTCGCCGTGAAGTGAATCTCTCCTTCGAAGCCCGAAAGCGAGAGCCCGCTCGGAGAAGCGCTCCCTCCGTCGGCTTTCTGGACCATCGACTTGATCTTGCCGCACGCGCCGAGCGACAAGACGAGCGCCCCACACACCACACCACGGACGAGTACCGGCTGTGCCATGACGACCAGAGTAGATCATGTTTGCCGGCGACGAGCGTTGCTCGCCTCGCGCGTACGGACTGATCCCGGGCGCCAGCAAACCGTCGCGACCGTAAACTGGCGATCCGCCTCACAATCGCGGCACTCCTCCGACGATTGCCGTGCGTGACCACCTCTGCTCTCGCACGCGCGTCGTAATGCGGGCTGCGCCCCAGTGACGCGTGGCTTCCGAGGCGCCTGGAGGCTATCGAGGCCTCCGAAGGCTTCCGATCTTCCCGGCCGGCCCCCCTCCCTTGCCCGAGCTCCGTCCCGTCCCGGCCCTCGCGTGCCGGCTCGAAGCTCGGGGCGGTGGAGGCCGGGGGACAACGATAAAAAACACGAATCTACAGCTTTTCCCTTCTTGCTCGTCACGACGCGATAGAAGACGTCACTCGCATGCTCTCGCTTCTACGAAGGCTCCCGCCGCGCATCGGGATCATCTTCGCTGCTGCGCTCGCCCTCTACACGACGCACAAGCTGTACACGATGTGCCGCATCCGCGGTTTCGTCGGTGAGCACCGTATCGAAGCGCACCAGGTGACGGGCAAGACGGTCGAGCGCGGTGCGAAAAGTCGCACGTTCTGCTTCGTGTCGTGGGCGGAGGACGCGCGCGAGAACGACCGACGACACCGCGTGCAAGTGGACTGCGACTATTGGGAGACGGTGAAAACCGACGATCGCATCGAGGTCGTTCGGCTCGACGGGGACGGCGACGCCTACCTGCGCGGCGGCGACGTGTACACGTCGAACGGGCAGTTCATCTTGGATCTCGTGCTGCTCGGCGCGGAGCTCGCCGGCATCCTGTACTACTGGAGCCGGACGAAGGAGCATTCGCAGAGCCCCCCGGCCTCTTTCACCCCACGGGCTCGGAAAGAGCCCCCACGGCCCTAACGGCGCACGCGAGTGATCTTTCGGGTCTTCGACGCAGCTCGTCCGCACGTTGACGGCCTCGGTAGGAGGAGGCCGTCGCGTGTTAGCTTCCGGCGCTATGAAGGATGCGGTCGTCCAGGCTTGGTGGCCTCTCGCGCGGTCTCTCGATCTCGTCCGCGCGCCGCTGGCGGCGGTCGCCGAGCATCTCGAGAGTGAAATCAGCCGCACGATGCCGCCCTACAAGGCTACGTGGATCGAGCCGAGGCGCCTGCACGACGTCTTCGCGTCGGTCACGACGTTCACGAGCTTTCCAACGTCTTCTTCGCGCTGCCTGCACGGAGTGGTTGGACCGTGCTCTGGAACAACTCGTTCCTCTGCGACGGCTACGACTCGCTCGCTTACAACCTGACGCGCCTCCACGGCGTCGACACGCTCCACTTCTCTTCTTCGGATACCGACGACCGGACTAGCCTCGCCGGAACGACGTTCGCTTGGCGCCCAGCGTCGGGCGGAGGCGAGCCCGCGCGGACGCTCTACTGCGCTTCCCAAGGCAAGCGGTGGCACTTCCAAGCCACCGGCACCCCCCTCCCCGGCGAACCATTGGCGGCCTACGAGAAGAGGGGCATTCGCGAACGACTGAACGAGCGGAGCATGATGGCGTTGCTCGCGACGCTCGGCGCGGAGCCCTGGCGCGAGGCGTTCTACGATTTCTCCGTGCCGGCGTTTCGGATCGACAGGCTCGACGTGCCACCCGCGACCATCGCGCGCCCGCCGTCCGAAGTGTTGCAGTCGGGCCCCCCGCCGTCGCCGGTGGTGGACACTCCGCTGGAAGGCCCGCCCTCGTACCTGCGCGGAAGAGTCGCCGAGCCCGATTGGAACGGACCGGCGAAGCACCTCCGCGACGGCTCTTGGTGCGGTCATGGCGAACCCGTGTTCTGGATCTACGACGTGCGCGATGGCACGAACTCCACCTTTTCGGTGGAGCTGCCCGTCGCCGGGGCGCCCGACGCGCCCGTTGTCCGCCTCGCGAACACCTCCGCTTGCGAGCTCATCGCGTACGACAGCCGAAAGCACCACGCGAGCATGTTCTCCGGCGCGACGGACATCGCGCCGCTCGAGCTCTTCCGCTGCCCTTCGTGCGCCGCCACGGGCTTCCGCGTCGCCGTCGGCTTCGAGGTCCCCGTCGACGCCGATTCGGAGGATGACACGACCTGGTTCGCGCTCGCGCTCGCGTGCGGCGCATGCGACTGGAGCGCGGCTGCTTGGACTGACGAGACGGCTTGAGCAAGAACAGCGACAGTGACCGCTCGGTCGGCCCTCGTTTAGTCGTCACCATCTCATCGAGACCATCCGGAGTTCGTGAGCGAGACCCATCCGGAGTTCGTGAGCGAGACCCATCCGGAGTTCGTGAGCGCCCCGTATGAACGAGAGGTCCCTCCGTGCACCGCTACACCCGCGGGCGATGCGTCAGGGGGACGAGCGACCGTCCCGGGTCCGGCCTGGGCCGAAGCCAGGCCGGACCCGGCGACGTGCGCTCACCGGTTCTTGATCCTCGTGACCTGTCGCACGAGCTTCGAGATAGACCGCTGGTGACGCTTGCGCGCGAGCGCTTCACCCGTGTTCGTCTTCGCGAGGAAGACGGACTGCTCGGCTCGGAGCTTGTGCCAAGCGGCGAGCCGTTCGGGCGTGAGCGCGCCCGTCTCCACCGCCATGCGCACCGCGCACCCCGGCTCGCCGCGATGGCTGCAATCGGTGAACCGGCACTCGCCAGCGAACGTCTCGACGTCGTCGAAGCCGCCGGGCGCGCGGGCTTCGTCTGCGAACAGCGCGAGCTCGCGGATCCCGGGGGTGTCGATCAAGAGCCCACCTCCCGGAATGACGAAGAGCTCGCGATGCGCGGTGGTGTGTCGTCCACGCTCGTCGGACGCGCGCGCCGCTCCCTCACGCTGCACGTCCCGTCCGAGGAGGCGGTTCGTGAGCGCCGACTTCCCGACGCCGGACGAGCCGACCAGCGCGATGGTCTCGCTGTCGGCCACGTGGGCGCGCAGAGCGTCGAGACCATCGCCGCGCGTGGCGCTCGTCGTCACGAGCGGGACTGCCGGCGCGATGTTACGCACGACCTCGACGAACGCGGTCGTGTCCTCGTGAAGATCGGCCTTGTTCAGCACGAACACCGGCCGAGCGCCGCCGTCGATGACCATGGCCAGGAATCGCTCGAGGCGACGCTCGTTGAGCTCCGCGTTCATGGCGCTCACCACGAACACGACGTCGACATTGGCCGCGAGCACCTGGGCATCGGCTCGCCGCCCGGCCTGCTTCCGCAGTAGGGCGGTGCTCCTGGTGAAGATGTGGACGATCGAGCCGTGATCGCCGGTGTCGGCGCGGAGGCCGACCCAGTCCCCGACCGCCGGTGTGTCGACGTTGCTATCGGCGTCCCAGCGCAGGCGTCCGGCGCACGTTGCGCGGCGTGGGCCACGCGCCGTGAGCACGTCGTAGAGGCCGTGGCTAGTGAAGACCACGCGCGCCGGTTCGATGCGTGGCGCTGCGTTGTCGGACTCGTGATCGCGTAGAAGCGTTTCGTACTGTTCTTCGAAATGGGCGTTCCACCCCAGCGGGGTGAGGAGACTCGTGTCGATAGTGGTCATCGGTAGACTCTCGAAAGCGGGTTTCGACTCCCGCGCGAGCAGCGCGTATGCGACCGCTCCGCGCAGTGCGGCGCACGCCGAGCAGGTGCCGCACGCGACCGGATCGGCCGTCGGGCGATCGACGGACGGATCCCGGGCGCGCGTGCTCCTCGGGCGAGCCGCAGGCCTAGCAGGCCCAACTGCCTAGAGGCGTCGGGAAGGGCTACGCGTCAGCGACGCGCAGCGCGTGCGACAAGGACCGGCGAACATTCGAACATGGGCGGCTCCCTTCGCTTCCCGCTTCCGCGAGAGGCCCTCAATGTGACGCACGCCAGGCGCTGGGTCAATCGCGGCTGCGCTCAGCGCAGCTGACGCTCGCGCCTCGCGCCCTGCGACAAAAAGCACGCGGGCGGGCGAGGCTTTCGTCGCCCCACCCGCGCGGTGTACCTCTCGCGTGCGCGCCGAGGGCGCCAACACGCCGCCAAGGACGCCACGACCGCTGTTGCCATGCCCCCGAGCTCATCACTTCCGACGCCGACGCAAGAGGCTCCGGACGCCACACCGCAGGCGGCCGGAAGCAGTCACCGGCCGGACGACGCGGACGACGGTAAGGTCACTCCTCCTCGCGAGAACATCGATCCGCTCTGCCCGCGAGCGTGACGCGAGCCACGCTCGCGGCAGAGAGCGCGTCACCCGAACTTGAGGCCGCGCTCTTCGACGATCGCCGCGTTCTTCGCGTCGGCGCGCTGAAGCGCAGGACGTGCGTTGAGACGCTCGACGTAGGCGGTGAAGGCCGGCGTCGCCTCGAGCATCTTCACCATGAGCATGTAGCGAATCGTTCCGCCGAAGATGGCGTCGGCCATCGAGAAGTCATCGCCCAAGAGGAACTTGCGCCCGGTCACGGCCTTCTCCATCGTCGCGAGCATTTCTTCGTACGAGCCCCAGCCCACGCTGCTCGGCTTGTACGACCAGCCGGACGCCTTCGCCAGCGTCCCGGGCTCGATCACCGACGGAGCGAACAGCGACCATCGAAGGTAGGTCGCGCGCGCGGGGTCATCGACCTTCGGAGCAAGGCGCCCGTAGGCATAGCGATCCGCGAGGTAGAGGCAGATCGCCGCGGACTCCGTGACGACGGTGTCCCCATCCGTCAGGACCGGCAACTTCCCCATGCCGTTGAGCGCGACGTGCTCCGGCGCCTTCTGCCCGCCTTTCATGATGTCGACGAATTGGAGCTGGTACGGCAGGCCAATCTCTTCGAGTGGCCACACGACACCGGCCGCGCGAGAGAACGGGTGGTGGTGAAGGACGAGGCTCATCGCTCAGCCCTCCGTCGAGTAGAAGAACTCTTCGCGAACGATCTTGTCGTTCTCGACCGTGAGGAGCGCGGCCTCCTCCATCTGGAAGCGCTGTCCGCTCGGCTTGTTCGTGACGTCGTAGCTGAATCGAACAATGAAGCGGTCGTCGTGAGGCCACGGGCCTTCGACGCGTCCCGAGTGGACCTCGTGGGCCTCCATCCACTGCTTGCCCTTCTCGACGACAGCCTTCAGGCCACGCACCTCTTTCGAGGCTCCAGGCGGCGCGCCCGCCTCGACGCTCACGACATCCGGTGAGAAGAGCGTCTCCAGCGCCGTGTGGTTCTGGTTGTTCCTACAGAGTTCGACGTACTTCTTGGCGATGGTCATCGTGGACATTCGAAGTCTCCTTCGTTCGAGGTGGCGCGTGAGCCTGCGCCCTGCGCAGCTCGACGGTCAACCGTGGCTGACCGCTGCGGAACCTTCCATGACACTCCGTTGTCAGGAGTTCGCCGTCGTCGAAGGAAAAGGTCGTCACGTTCGCTGACGGGCGGCCTTGCGCCGTGGAAGGGGCGCCGGCCATCACGTGAGGGCCGCTCGCGGCCATCACACCGTGTTCACGCGTATGCGAGGGCGACTCGACGTGCTGGCGTCCGGCCGCTCCACGAATGCGTCGCGCGGCGCCCCCCTCCACCACCGCAGCGTCTCATGGTGCGCCCGCCTCGTCCGTGGAGGCGGGCACTCGGCCGTCACCTCGACGAGAGCGGCCTCGGCGGCGTGCTCGCCTTCGTCAGCATCGTGAGCGCGAGCGACCTCTGCAGTCCAGGATCCAGCGACTCGTGTACTCGTCGTTCTCGAAGACGCGGCCCGGCGGCGTCGTGCGAGTCGCGCGCCTCGCGTGCGCGTCGTCGTTCCCTTGGTCCTTCGACGCTGCATCGTTCGGGCGGGCCCCTACATTTCCCTCTAATCCTCAGGGAGGATGTACCCGAGCATTCGGCGTGCTTTCTTCGGATCCGGCGCGAAGGGCAAAACAGGAAGGAAGACGATGGTCGGGCATCGGGTGCGGCGGTGGAGCGGTGTGATCTTTGGCATCTGTCTTTCGGGCGTATTCGTCACCGCGTGCTCGGGCGCCGACGACATCGAGCTCTGGGACGCCGCCGATGGCGGTCTCGAGAGCGGGCTGCTCGATGCCCCGGGGACGGACGACACGACTCGCCGGGATGGTGCGTCGAATGACGGAAGCTTCATCGATGGACCGATCGATGGTTCCACCGATGGAGCCGACGACGCATCCGATGGCTCTGCGGATGGCGCTCCATCGGACGCAGCCGACTCTTGCTCGTCGCCGCTCGCTCGTTGTGGTCTCGAGTGCATCGATCCGCAGACGGACCCTCGGAACTGTGGAGGCGGGCGGCGCCGCGTGCAATCCGGGCAACGTGTGCGTGCAGGGCGGCTGCGCACTCGAGTGTCCTGCCGGCACCCAGGACTGCAACGGCGCATGCGTGGTCCTCGCCCACGACCCGATGCATTGCGGCTCTTGCACGAACGCGTGCGGTCCGGACGAGTACTGCGCGACAGGACTCTGTCGTGCTGCGCCGGTGGACGCCGGAGTATGCTCGTTGCCGCGCCGCGTTTGCGGCGGCGTCTGTGTCGATCCTTCGAACGACAACGCCAACTGCGGATACTGCAATTTCGTGTGCCCGGCGGACCGCCTATGCACGGGCGGGACGTGCGAATGCACCGGCGGAAGAAGCTCCTGCGGGGAGGTCAAATGCGTCGATACCATGACGAATTCTCGTCATTGCGGCGCATGCGGCGTGACATGCGGAACCTATGAGACGTGCGCCGGCGGCGCGTGTGTCTGCTCCGTGGGGGCGACTCTGTGCGATGGCCGTTGCACCGACACGAACATCGATCCCGCTCACTGCGGCGGATGCGGAATCGCATGCGCCGCGCAGCAGGTGTGCACCGGCGGACAATGCCGGGGGTCACTCTCCTCTTGGGAGATGTTCGGCTCGAACGCTCGACACACCGGAGAGAACACGACGGAGACAGCGACGCCTCCTGCGACGACCAGTTGGTCCTTTCAGTGGCCTCCCCGGCCGGGCGAAGCACCAGCTCCTTTCCGCGGCGTCGTCAGCTCGGACGGGCGCGTCTTTGCTACGGTCGATCGGTCCTCCTCCGATGCGATGCAGGTCGTCGCGCTTCACGCGTCGAATGGCGCGAAACTCTGGAGCTACAACTTCGGAGACGTCACCTCCGTGGGCTGGCCGGCCGTCGTGGCCGGGACCTTGTTCGTCCAGCAGCCCCGCGGCTCTGATCAGGTGCTCTCCACTTTGTGGGCCTTCGACGCGACTTCGGGGGCCACGAAATGGACGGCGCCCTTCGAGTCTCAAGGGGACCGCTTCTTACCGCCGGTGGTCGTGGGGACCGACCTCTACATGAACGGTGGCTATTACGGCGGCCTCTACGGATTCTCGTCCGTGAACGGCACGCAGAAGTTCTTCAACAATACGCTTCCGCAGTACGACCGGTGGTCGCCGGCCTTTGCCGATGGCGTCGTCTACGCTCTCGCCGGGAGAACCCTCAGCGCGCACGATCCGACGACAGGAGTCACGCTCTGGAAGCTAGTCCTGAGCCCACCGGGCGTGCCAACGAGCACTGCCCCCGTGATCGCCTCCGACAAGGCGCTCGTCATCGCGCCGCCGAGCGTCGTCGCTGTCGATCTCACGACACATGCGCCAGCGTGGACCGCGAACGGCGCGTACGTCGGCACCCCTGCGGTAGCTGGCAATGTCGTTTTCGCGAGCGGGGGATCGCTCTCGGCCCTCGACCTCACGACCGGCGCGAAGCTCTGGTCGTTCGCCGGCGACGGTGCGCTCTCGTATCCACCGGTCGTGAGCGCGGGCCACGTCTATGTCGCGAGCGACTCACACGTCTACGCGGTCGACCTGACGACCCACCAGAGCGTCTGGCAGGCCGACGTCGGAGGTCGGCTCGCGACCGCGGCAGGCCGTCTGTTCGTCGCCGGGAAGACCGGCGTCCTCACGGCCTTCGTCCTCACGCCTCACTGAGTTACCGGTCGCGCTTCAGGTTCCGATGGGTCGACGGTTCCGCTCCAGGCGCACCGGCAAGGCGTGGTATCAGATCCGCCATGTCGCAAAGCTCCGGCTCGAAGCCTCGCCCCGACGGCCGCGCCCTCGACGTCCTCCGACCGGTGGAGATGACGATCGGTTTCCAGCGCTACGCGGAAGGATCGGTGCTCTACCGTGCAGGCAACACGGTGGTCCTCTGCACGGCGTCGGTGGACCCGAAGGTCCCGCCGTGGATGGAGGGCAAGGGCAAGGGCTGGATCACGGCCGAGTACCAGATGCACCCGCGCGCGAGCCGCGAGAAGCGCGAGAACCGTGACGGGCGTGGCAAGGCACCGAGCGGTCGTACGCAGGAGATCCAGCGCCTCGTCGGTCGCGCCCTCCGGGCCGCCGTCGATCTCCAGAAGCTCGGCGAGCGTCAGATCGTCATCGACTGCGATGTCCTCGAGGCGGACGGCGGTACGCGCACCGCCTCGATCACCGGAGGCTTCGTCGCCCTGGCCGTCGCGCTCGCCAAGCTGAAGGCCGAGGCGAAGCTCACCGAGCGCGTCATCCGCGAGCCGGTGGCCGCGACGAGCGTCGGCTTCCTCGACGACGCGCTCGCGCTCGACCTCGTCTACCTCGAGGACTCGCGCGCCGAGGTCGACCTCAACATGGTCGCGACGCGCTCCGGGAACGTGATCGAGGTGCAGGGCACGGCCGAAGGCGCGCCGGTGCCGCGCAAGGAGATCGACGCGATGATGGATCTCGCGCTCGTCGGTATCGAGCGCCTCACGCAGATCCAGGAGAAGGCGCTCGCCGGCGCCGGTGTCGAGCTCGGGTCGCTCCTCATCGGATAGGCACGAATCGAATCGGACAAGGAGAGGGCCACGTGAAGCACTCGCTCGTCGTCGCAACGAACAACCGGGGCAAGCTCGACGAGCTGCGCCACTTGCTCGCCGACATGAACGTCGAGGTCCTCTCGCTCGCGGACGTCTCGAAGAAGCCGATCCACGTCATCGAGGACGGCCTCACCTTCGAGGCGAACGCGATCAAGAAGGCGCGCGAGGTGGCAAGCGCGACCATGATGCTCACCCTCGCAGACGACAGCGGGCTCGAGGTCGAAGCGCTCGGCGGCGCGCCGGGCGTACGCTCGGCGCGGTTCGCCGGGGAGCGCGCGACGGACGCGGAGAACAACGCGGCTCTCCTCGCCGCGCTCGACGAGCTCACCGCGGACGCGGCCGGGACACGCACGAGCGACTTCAAGGCACGCTTCCGCTGTGTGCTCGCGCTGGTCGATCCCTTCGTCCGCGACGGTGAGCCGTTCGTGGTCGAGGGCACGTGCAGCGGCAAGATCACGCGCACGCCGCGCGGCTCGGGCGGCTTCGGCTACGATCCGCTCTTCCTCGTGGAGGGCACCGACAAGACGATGGCGGAGCTCACCGAGGACGAGAAGAACCGCATCTCGCATCGCGGACGCGCCACGCAACAGCTCCGGCTCGCCCTCGAGAAGACCCTCGCGGCACGCGACGAGCTCACCCGCACCGTCGTCGGCTGACGACCGCTCGGATCCGAGCACGGCCGCGCGGCTTCACCACCGCGCCGGGATCGCGCACGTCCTCTGCCCGAGCTCGGCGAACGACGGCGGCATGTCACGAGCGTCGATTCTCCCAGACACAGGCGTTGCCGAAGGGCGAGATTGAGTAGACTGCCGACCTGTGACTCACGGTCCCCGCATCCTCACTGGCGATACCCCCTCCGGAAGACTCCACCTCGGCCACTGGGTCGGGTCGCTGGAGAACCGCGTCAAACTGCAGGACGAGTACGACTGCTTCTTCCTGCTCGCGAACATGCACGCGTTCACCACGCGCGCGGAGCAACCGGCGGACATCCGCCGCGACACGCTCGAGATCGCGAAGGACTGGCTCGCCGCCGGGATCGATCCCGAGCGCTCGACGCTGGTGGTGCAGACGGAGATCCCCGCGATCGCCGAGATCTCGTGGTACCTCGCGATGCTCCTCCCGTTCAATCGCGTCATGCGCAACCCGACGCTGAAGACGGAGATCGAGCTCAAGGACCTCGGCGATCACTACAGCTTCGGCTTTCCGCTCTATGCCGTCGGGCAGTGCGCCGACATCCTCACGTTCCGCCCGGAGCTCGTCCCGGTCGGCGAGGATCAGGTCGCGCACATCGAGATGTGCCGTGAGGTCGGGCGCCGGTTCAACTGGACCTACGCCGGCGTCTCGCCTCAGGCGAAGGACGAGGAGCACGTCGCGCTCGGCGGCATCTTCCCCGTGCCGCGCGCGCTTGTCGGCCGCGTGGGTCGACTCATCGGCACCGACGGCAAGAACAAGATGTCGAAGAGCCTCGGCAACGCGATCTTCCTCACCGACACGGCGAAGGAGATCAAGAAGAAGATGGGTGCACTGTACACAGGCCGTCAGACGATGACGGAGCCTGGGGACGTGAACAACTCCCTCTTCCAGTACGTGCGCGCGTTCATCAAGGATCCGGCGAAGGTCGCGGAGCTCGAAGACCGCTACTCTCGCGGGGACAACATCGGCGACGGGCACGTCAAGGTGGAGATCGCCGCGGCGATCGAGGAGCTGCTCGCGCCGATGCGCGAGCGCCGCGCGGCGTTCGAAGGCGAGCGCGGCGACCAGCGGGTGCTCGAGATCCTGCGCGCCCACACCGCGAAGGCCAACGCGGTGGCGGAGGAGACGCTCTACGCCGCGAAGCAGGCGATGAAGCTCGACTTCGGCCGTCGGTCGCTCGGCTTCTTCGCCTGAGCCGGAGCCCGCGCCCGACTCGAGGCGGCGCCGCGCACGCCGCCTCGATGGGCAGCGCTATTTCCCGAAGACGTCGAAATGGATCCCGAGGCCGAGGCTGAGGACCACGTACGTGCGCGCGCTCTGGATGACCTGCCCGTTCTTGTACGTCGGCCCTTGCGAGCCATCGACGCAGTTCGGTGCGCAGGCGAACGCGATGTCACCTTCGCTGTCGTTGAGGGCACCGCTCGAGATGCTGGCGATCGGCGTCAGCGCAAACAGCGTCGCCACGCGGATCTCGGCGCCGAGCCCGAGACGGAAGAACGCGAGCCCGCTCATCGAGTACGACTGGCTGCCGTTGGTCACGCTGACGACGCGCTTTCCGATCGCGAGATCGGTGAGGAAGGCGACCGAGTCGACGTCGCCGCTCAGGTAGCGGAAGCCGATGCCGTAGAAGTCGGTCGACGAGCGGGCCTGGGAGCCTTCGAAGCGGTGCCCCTGCCCCATGAAGCCGTGCTCCCAGAAGAGGTACGGGATGTAGCGGTAGGAGATGCGAGCGCCGAGGTCGAGCTGGGGAGCGACACCGTTGCCGATGAAGTTGCCGGTGGTCTCCTCCTGGCGTTGCTCGTTCACGTAGAAGCTGAAGCCGAAGCCCATGTAGCTGAGGCGCGCTCCGGTCCAGAGCGAGTACTTCGGCGCATGGGTCTCCGGCTCGGGCGGCACCGCATGCGCGACCGGGGGAGGAGGCTGCTGCGGGTAGTAGTAGGGCTGGGGCGGCGGGTAACCCTGGCCGTAGTAGTACCCTGACGCTCGATCGCGCGGCGCGTAACCCGGGGGCGGCGGCTGGTACTGCCCCGGCGGCGGCTGATACTGCGCGGGCGGCGGTGCCGGAGCCGGCGGCGGAGGCTGCTGGGCGCCCGCGAAGCCAGAGACGAGGAGCGCGCCCGACATCACGCCCGCGAGACACGCGGCGCGGAGGGAAACGCGAGGACGCATATCGAGCTCGATCATAGCAGCCAAGCACCGCCTTTCGAGGGGGCCGGCCGGCTGCGCTCGGGTGGCGCGACCGAGGATCGATCACCGCCCCGTCCGCGCCGCGCGGCGCCAAGGCCTATGACTTGCGCGCAGCCCACGTCGGTGGAATAGGCAGCAGGAGATGGCCGGGACCTTCCTCCAGACCAAGGGGCTCAAGAGCTTCGGACGTTACGGCTCCGTCGGCTTCGAGCTGCTCGCGTCGATCGCGGTCGGTTACTACCTTGGTCACTGGCTCGACGGCAAATTCGGCACGCACTGGATCGGGATCGTCGGCTTCCTTCTCGGTTGTTATGCCGGCTTCCGTGCGCTCTTCCGCACGGCCAGCAAGATGAAACGCGACATCGAGCGCGAGGAGAGACTCGACCGCGGCGATGATCCGTGGGCAGAGGCCGACGAGAAGGCCGACCTGGAAGACGACCGAGGGGGAAAGAGATGAGCACTCGCGAGACCGTTTGGCCGAAGCACAGCGAGAGCAGCGATGAGCGCTCCTGAGCCGGAGCCGAGCGATCCGAACCAGAGCGGGGGAAGCAGCGGCCACGACGAGGGGCCGCCCGAAGGTGACGACGCCGCCCGTTCCGCAATGGCCGCTGCGATCATCGGGGCCGGTCTCACGCTCGGAGCCTTCGGCCTTCACGGAACGCGTGCCGCGTACTCCGTGCTGGTCGGCGCGACGATCGCGGTGGCGAACCTCCTCACGATGCGCGCGATCATCCGGGCGCTCATCCCGGCGCCCGACCAGCCGGAAAACGCCCAGGGCGGAATCCCTGATGGGGAGACGGGCGAGCCCGAGCCCCCGAAGACGAGAGGTCGTGGGGCCACCGGCTGGGCGCTCGTCGCGGGCCTCAAGATCCTCGTCCTCATCGGAGGACTCTGGTTCCTCTTGAGCCGGCAGCTGGTCGACCCTATGCCGCTCGTCGTCGGTTACGGGGTCTTGCCACTCGGAATCGCTGCGAGCGCCGTGTGGTCAAGCCTTCGATCTGGCCGATAACTGCTCGTATTTTCAGGACAACTTGTCGTTCGGCGACAGTCTGCCGAAATCGAAAGCGTGGAGTCCATTCCCGAGCGCTTCGTGATATGAGGCCACCGCGAACGAACATGCCGGAGCACACTTCGTTTTTCAGCTACCTGATCGCACTGTTCCCCGCCCTCGGGGAGAACATGCACAACTTCGGCGAGACGTTCGTCGGCCACAAGAAGGTCGATGCCCACGGCGCCGAGCCCCTCGTGGCGAGCCTCTTCGTGGTCTTGCTCATCAGCTTCCTCGCGTGGCGAGCGAAGGCGCAGGTGAGTGACTACGAGAAGTCGGTCCTCCCCGATGAGAAGCTCTCGCTCCGGACCTTCTTCGAGATCTTCGTCGGCTACTTCTACAACATGATGAAGGAGATGATGGGGCCGACCCGGGCGAAGAAGTACTTCCCGGTCGTGGGCACCGCCGCCTGCTTCGTCTTCTTCTCGAACGTGCTCGGCCTGATCCCCGGGTTCCTCCCGCCGACGGCGACGTGGAGCATCACGGTGGGCTGCTCGCTCGTCGTGCTCGGCGCCTTCACCTATTACGGCCTGCAGGCGCAGGGCATCGGCTTCATCACGCACCTCGCAGGTCCGTGGATGGGGCCGGTGTTCCTCCCGATCAACATCCTGATCTTCGCGATCGAGTTCATCTCCACGTTCATCATCCGGCCGATCACGCTGAGCGTTCGTCTCATGCTCAACATGGCGGTCGATCACCTCCTGCTCTCCATCCTCCTCGGCATCTTTGCGCTGTTCTTGCCGATCCCGATCATGATCCTCGGCACCCTGGTCTCCGTGGTTCAGGTCCTCGTGTTCTGCCTGCTGACCTCGATCTACATCTCGCTCGCGACCGAGGGTCACGAGGAGCATGGCCCTGGCCCTGGCCATGGCGGCGAGCACGAGCATGGTCACGGTGACAAGGCGCACGCCTGACGCATCTCTACTCAATTGATGGCTCGTTCGCGAAGCCGTCAGTCTTCTCTCTAGCCACCCCCCAAGAAAACGACTATGAGCGCCGCGCGCGCTCGAAAAATATCGGGGAGCCCCACTTTCCTCCCCACCGTCCCAAGAAGGAGTCTGTCACGATGAGCATCCGCAAGCTGGGTCCCGCTGCCCTCGCGTTCGCCGCCGCGTTCCTCGTTCCGCTCGCTGCGTTCGCGGAGGAGACGGGTAAGGTCGGCTCCAACAAGTTCGACGTCAAGACCTGGGCAGCGGTCGGAGCCGGTCTCGCGATCGGTCTCGGCGTGCTCGGTGGCTCCTTCGGTCAGGGCAAGGCGGCCGCCGCCGCCCTCGAGGGTATCTCGCGTAACCCGGGCGCCGCGTCCCGCATCCAGACCCCGATGATTCTCGGCCTCGCGCTGATCGAGTCGCTCGTTCTCCTCTCGTTCGTCATCGCGTTCTTCCTCCAGGGCATCGCTGCGGCTCCCTGATCGAGTTTCTCGAAGCTTCCAAGCTCCGAGAGAACGCCTGAACGCCCGCGCGCGTCTTCACGACGCGTCGCGGGCGTTCTGCGTTTGGGGCCCCGCGCCGGCTTGCCGCCACACCGCATCCGCCCCTACGAGGGAGGCGACGTCACGCGGAGGTCACTGCCATGAAGGAGCTCGCGACGCCGTTTCCCGCGCACTGGACCGTCCGGCAGGCCCGCGACGCCTATCTCGCCGAGAACGGCTTCACCGTCGACTCCTACGAAGCTCGGTGGACCGACGCATCGTTCTTCGGCGTTCCGTTCAAGGTGCCGAACACGAAGCGCCATCGCTGGGCGATCCGCCTGCACGATCTTCATCACGTCGCCTCGGGCTACGGGACCGACCTCGTCGGCGAAGGCGAGATCTCGGCGTGGGAGCTCCGCTCGGGGCTCGGGAGCCTTGGCCTCTACGTCGGAGGCATCGTCGTCCTCGGCACGCTCGCCGGCGTGACGTTCGCTCCGCGGCGTGTCCTCGCTGCGTGGCGAGAGGCGAAAGGTCTCCGCTCGCTGTTCACCCTCGGTACCGCCGGAGGCGCCGCCGCATACGAGGAGCTGCTCGCGCTCACCGTCGGTGAGCTACGCGAGTGGCTCGGCATGAGCGCCGACGGGCTCGCGAGCGCGCCACGCAAGCTTCACGACTACGCTCCCGAGCCGGCGACCTGATCGTCCGTCAGTCCTGCAATTTCGACCTGCGGCGCAGGTCGAGGAGGACATGAAGGACGAGGATCGTGCCGGCGACCGCCAAGAGGATGCCGCCGAGCGTGTGATCGTGCGCGAAGGCCGTCGCGCCGCCGAGGGTCGAGGACGCAACGACGAGGCCTGAGAAGATCCGCCGGCCGAGGCGATCGGCAGCGGCGGGGAACGCGGGGTCGGGCGTCTTCACCTGGAGCCGTCCGAGCCGGAGATCCTCGAGGACCTCGCGCGCCTGGAGCGGCACGTCGTAGCCGGCGCGGGAGAGCTGCTCGACGCCTCGGATCAGCTCGTTGCCAATCCGCGCTGGCGAGTAGCGCTGCTTGAGCAGCTTGACGAAGTAGGGCTGCGCCTCGCCGAAGACATCGAGCTCGGGATCGAGCTGCTTGCCGATCCCTTCGATCGTCATCAGGGCCTTGCCGACCATCATGAAGTCGGTCGGGATCTCGAGGCCGTACTTCATCGCGCCCTGCACGAGGTCGCGGATCATCGCGGAGAGATCGATCTCCTTGAGCGGCTTGCCGAGGTACTTCTCGGCGAGCGTCGCGACCTCGGCGCGGAACTCGCGCATGTCGACCTTCTTCGTCGGACGCCCGATCGCGTAGAGCGCGTCGGCGACGCCGTAGGCGTCCTTACGCACGGCGGCGACCATCAGATCGATGGTGCGGTCGCGAAGCTCGGGCGAGAGGCGCCCGACCATCCCGAGATCGATGAGGCCGATGACCGGCGGCACGTCGCCGGTGCCGCCCATGATGATGATGTTGCCGGGGTGAGGATCGGCGTGGAAGAAGCCGTCCTCGAAGATCATCTTGATGACGACGCCGACGGCGTTCTTCGCGATCTGGGAGCCGTCGATCCCGGCGGCTGCGACCTTGTCGACCTTGATGCCGTCGAAGAACTCGAGCGCGAGCACCTGCTTGCTCGACGCCTGCTTGTAGACCTTCGGGAAGCGGGCGAGCTCGCCCTGCGGTGTTCCCTCGAAGTTCTTGGTGAAGCGCTCGCTGTTCTCGCCCTCGATCGTGAAGTTGAGCTCGGCGGTGATCGAGCGGTCGAACTGCTGCACGAGGCCGATCGGCGAGTAGATGCGCGTCTCCGGGATCGCGCGCTCGATCGCTGCTGCCATGATGTGCAGGAGCTCGAGATCGCGCTGCACGGTGACGCCCACGTTCGGGCGCTGCACCTTCACCACCACCGGTTCCTCGCCTTCCGGCGTCGCGAGGACCGCGCGGTGCACCTGGCCGATCGAGGCGGTGGCGAGCGGCTTCTCGTCGAAGGACACGAAGACCTGGTCGAGCGACGCGCCGAGGCTCGACTCGACCACCTGCTTGATCTCCTCGAACGGGACCGGCGGGACGTCGTCCTGCAGCTTCTTGAGCTCCGCGATCAGGTCGGGCGGAAGGAGATCGTTCCGCGTGGACATGATCTGCCCGAGCTTGATGAAGGACGGACCGAGATCCTGGATGACGAGCCTGATGCGCTCCGCGGTCGACGTCCGGGTCCGCTCCTCCTCTCCTCTCGCGAGCTCGTCACTCGAGAGCTCGATCGCGTCGGACGGTGCGTAGCTCGCGCCGCTCGGGGGCGGCTCGCTCCTGCCGGTACTGGGGACCTTCTTGGGCTTCCGGCCGAAGCCGGCGCGGGCAACGACCTCGCCGAACCCATGCCTGACGAGCACGCTCGTGATCTCGCGGAGGCGTCCGAGATCGCGTACGGCCGAGACGACGGAAATCACCCGAGCACCGTATCACGCTGCATGGATCCGATCCCTCCGAGGTCGACCGCTCGTCACGCCACCCCTGACGACCGCGTGGGTCGACAGCGGCCATGTTATGAACGAAGCGGCGTGCGCTTCCCTGCGTCGGTGCTCCTCGTCGGGCTTCTTGCTGCGTGCCGGTCGCCAGCGCCTGCCGGGTCGACCGCCCCTGACGCGTCCGCTTCCGCCGGGCCGATCACGAGCTGTGCTCACCCGACGGTCATTCGCCCGCGAATCTTCGGCCGCTTCACGGGGGATTCGACGTCGGGGCTGGCAGGAACGCAGCTGGTGATCGGGGTCGAAAGCACGATCCCGGTCGTCGGCGTCGCCGCGAACCTGATGCTCGCCGAGCCACGCTTCGCCGCGGAGTACGCGCCTTCGGATCTCTGCTCGGACGACGGCTCTACGGCGGACCGCATCGCCGTCCGCTGCATCACCGAGCCGTCGGCGAAGACGAGTCGGGTCGTGATCGAACGAGAGGGCACCAGCCTCGCCGTGACGCAAGATGGGGTGCGCCAGCGTTGGGCCCCTCCCGCCCCGTACGGAGCGGATGGGTGCTTCGAGCTCCATGGCCTCGACACCAAGCAAGACCTCGAGCCGCTCCGCAAGACGTGGATGCTCGACGAGCCGAAGTGCCGACGCAGCTCGTCGAGGGCACCGGTGAAGATCACCCTGAAGCTCGCGCCGCCGGCGGTCCCGATGCCCTGCGGGCCGGGCTTTAATGAGCAAGCGAGCGCGCAAGTGACGCTGCTCGGCGCCGGAAAGCCGCGCGACCTCGGCGCACTGACGAACATGTGTGGCCCCTCGTGGTTCAGCCGTGCGCCGGACATGAACGGAATCACCGTCGCGGCGTCCGACATGGGATCGGTGCAACGCTTCGCATATCAGCTCGGCGATCGCGTCTACTACGTCACCGACGACGGCCACGTCCGCGCCGCCGACCTCCCTTGCGGCGCGCGCGCGAGGTTCGAGATCGCCACCGTCGGACGACTGCAAGTGCCGGAGCTACCCCACTGAGGCCACGTCGATCCGTTACCGCTCGACGGTCCTGGTCCCCAGCATGAGCGTGACGGACGAGGGGCTCCGTCCCGAGCGAGCGAGCGCACGCCGCCCGCATCCGCATGCACACAGCATCGATGCGGGCGACGTTCGTCTCGTCGAGAGAGCGGGTCGAGACCTCGTGGGTCATGTTCCGAGCATCGCTCCGACGAGAAGCACCGGAGTCGTGCCGATTCGGTCACGGAATCATGCGCGAGGAAGGACCTCGAGGTCGACGAGGATGCGCCTCAGCTCGTCCACCTTCTCTCGATCGAGCGGCAGGAGCGGCGCCCGGAGAGGACCGACGCGGGTGCCCATGAGCTCCAGTGCGGCGGAGATGGATCGTGGCAGCCCGTGCGCCACGATGAACTGAAGGAACGGCAGCTGGCGATAGAAGGACTTCCGCGCCGACTTCAGGTCTCCCCGCTCGACCGCATCGAAGAGCTCGATGTTCAGCTTCGGAATCACTTGGGCCGCGGCCGTGCACCAGCCCCGCGCGCCCGCCATGAACGCCGCGAGCGCGAGGGGATTGCTGCCGTTGTAGAAGGCGACGTCCTCGCCGCAGAGCTGGACGAAGCGCTGCATGCGGTTCACGTCGCCCGTGCTCTCCTTGACCATCGTGATGTTCGGGATCTGGAGCAGCTTCGCGATCAGGTCGGGGCTCAGATCGATGCCGGCAGTCGCGGGGTTGTTGTAGACGACGATCGGAATCGAGATCGCCTTCGCGACCGCGTCGAAGTGCCCGAAAACCTCCTTCTCCGTGAGCTTCCAGTAGCTCATCGGGATGATCATCACGGAGCTCGCACCGAGCTTCTCGGCATGCCGCGCGAAGTACGCGGTGCGTTCGGTGGTGAGGCTCGAGACTCCGACCAGGGTCGGCACTCGACCGGCCACGCGCTCGAGGACCGTCTCGGCGACGGCCTCTCGCTCGCTGTCGGTGAGGTACGGCATCACCCCCGCGCTGCCGAGGGGAGCGATCGCGTGAACGCCCGCCTTCACCATCCCTTCGACGATGTCGCCGAGCAGTCGATCATCGACGCTTCCGCGATCGGTGAACGGCGTGATCGGATACCCGACGATGCCGCGGAGCGGCCGGTTCACCGCGCACCTCCGTCGACTTCGTGGTTCCTGTCGAAGAGCTGGTCGCCCCGATCGGGCACCTCCTCGCGGAGCGCGACGCCGCCCATGTTCTGCAGCATCGGCGCGTTCTCGCACGCGAGGTAGCGCGCTCGCCCCTTGCCGGTGTTGACGTGATTGTGCCACGCCCAGACGGGAACGTAGATCGCGTCACCCTGCTTCCAGTCGACGCGCTTGCCGCCGACGTACGAGTACCCCTCGCCTTCCAGCACGTAGAGGACCGTCTCGTACGTGTGGCGGTGACGGTTCGAGGACTGTCCCGGATTGAGCCAGCCGATCGTCATGCTGATCGCGTGGGAAGGCAGGTCGACGAAGAAGACGGGGTGCTTGCGCGCCTTGGAGTAATCGCTGTGCTCGCCGGCGCTCTCCACGGCGCGGTGGGCCAGCTTCTCCGGCATCACGACCCTCGGTCGCGGCGGCGTCTTGTCGAAGTCAGCAGAATGGAACTTGGTCTGGGTCGGAGCAGTCATCGAGGTCTCTCCTTGCTGAGCGCAACGGGCTTGCGCGAAGGAATGGGTAACGCGAGACTGGACCCATTGGAGGCTCCAGATTCGAGATGGCAATGGGTCCAGATGCCCGACCGTGGCGGTTCGACTTCGCGGTGGCTGACGACGCAGGCGGAACGCCGCGCCACGTGCAGCTCGCGCGAGCGCTCGTCCGGGAGATCCAGCGTGGACGACTCGCTCCTGGGGCACGGCTCCCCGGAAGCCGCACCCTCGCAGCGTCGCTGAAGCTGAATCGGAAGGTGGTCGTCGCGGCGCTCGACGAGCTCGTTGCTCAGGGCTGGCTCGAGGCTCTTCCGGCGCGCGGCACACAGGTGGCGCAGTCGCTGCCCGCGATGCCGGTCGCCGACGCGCAGCCCGTCCGAGCGCGCGGCGCTCGCGGCAGCACGACGAACGCCGTCCGATTCACGCTCAACGACGGGATCCCCGACGCCCGGTTGGCGCCCCTCGACGTGATCGCCAGAGCGCAGCGTCGAGCGCTGACCACGCTCGGACGCAGCGGGCTCGGCTACTCGGATCCGGCAGGAGACCCCGTCCTACGCGAGGTGCTCGCTCACTTCGTGAACCAAGCACGGGGTCTCGCGTGCAAGCCGGAGCACGTGCTCGTCACCCGCGGCAGTCAGATGGCGCTCAGCCTCCTCGCACTGACGCTCGTGGAGCGAGGCGACGTCGTGGCGGTCGAGAACCCCGGCTACGTCCCTGGATGGCGAGCCTTCGAGTTTGCCGGCGCCTCCATCCTCCACGTCCCCGTCGACGCGCAAGGTCTCGTCGTCGATGTGCTCGAAGCCAAGGCGAAGCGGCTCGCGGGCCGACTGAAGGCCGTGTACGTGACGCCCCATCACCAGTATCCGACGACCGTTCCGCTGTCTCCCGAGCGCCGCATGCAGCTGCGGGCGCTCGCCGAGAAGCTCGGCTTCACGATCATCGAGGACGACTACGACTACGAGTACCACTTCGACGGGACGCCGCTTCTGCCCCTCTCCGCCGCCGCCTCCTCGAGGCGAGGCACGGTGTACGTCGCGTCCCTCTCCAAGCTCATCGCTCCGGCCGTGCGCCTGGGGTACATCGTCGCCGACAGCGCGTTGACCGCGCGCGCGAGCGCCGTCCGCGAGATCCTGGATCGACAGGGCGACATCGTCCTCGAGCGCGCCATCGCCGAGCTGATCGAGGACGGAGAGCTGCAGCGCCACGCGCGTCGCGCGCGGCAGATCTATCGCGAGCGACGCGACGTCATGTTGACGCTGCTACGGAGCGACCCGCGGCTGCGATCGATGCTCGAAGTGAGGCCGCCGGCGGGCGGGCTCGCGTTCTGGCTCTCGGCGAGCGAGACGGTGGACATCCGCGCCTGGGCACAGGCTGCGGCCGCCCGTGGCGTCGGTCTCACTCCCGGCTCCGCTCACCTCGCGAGCGGGAACGTTCGGGCGTTCCGGGCGGGCTTCGCCTCCCTCACGCCGGACGAGCTCGCGGTCGTCGTGGACCTCTTGGGGGCAAGCCTCGAGGAGACGACGCCTACCGCCACGGACAGGAAGTCCAGCCACGCGCCATCGCGGCGATCGCGTAGGCTCGCGGGGTGATCCACTGGACCGCGGAGTCGCAGGCACTGGTGTACCCCACACGGGCCGAGCCGAACGCTTCCTACTTGCCGTCCGTGCTGAAGGCGGTGAGCTCTCGCAATCCCCTCACGTGGCCGTTCGATGTCGCGCAGGCCTGGACCGGAGCCCGCGCTTGGGATCACAGACGAGAGATCGAACGCGCGCAGAACGGGCTGGGCTCCGCGACGACGGAGCTGCGAGCGGTCATGGAGCGCGCGATCGCCGAGCGGCAACGAACGTCGCCGCCCGACGAAGCGCTCGACGTCGATGTCGAGGCCGCGACCGTGGCCCTCGATATCGCGCATACGTGGAGCATCGTCCCGTACTGGATCGCGAAGCAGGGCGTCCCGTTTGCCCTCGAGGCTCTCGTGCGCGCTCATGCCCTCGAGCCGAGCCACAACAAGCATGGCTACGGCAGTGGCAAGATCTGGCTCGAGGAGAGCTGGGATCACTCCGCCCGGCTCGACAGCGGAACCGGCTGGAACATCCTGCGCGGATGCCTCGCCGTCGCGGATGCGCCGCTCTACGACGAAGCCCGCCGTGTGGCGAATCGCCTTCGACCTTCACTCCCGCTCGGGATTCGATCGGCGGTTGCCTTCGCATTCCCCGACGAGCGTGCGTGGGTCGCGGAGGCCGCGCAAGCGGTGTTCGACGAGCCCCAGCGCTGGCACGGTGACATCCGACGCCTCGTAGCGACAGCCGATCTCGAGACGGCCGAACGGCTGGCGGACTCGATGGAGCTCTACTTCGACGAGACGTTCTTGTTCACCGTGCTCGCACGTCACGGCGCGGCAGGCGCACGGGTCATCGGAGCGGCGATGACTGCCGCACCGAACAACGACCTTCGGAAGCGGCATGCCAAGGTGCTCGTGAACGTCGCGGCGGAGAGTGCAGCCGCCATTCTCGCCGGTTGGCTCGAGAACAAGGCGGTCGCTCCGCTCGCGAGGAAGTACTTCGCCGCTCATCCCGAGCTTGCACGAGGTGCGCTCGAGAATTTGGCGAGCGGGGCCGGTTCGCTCGCGCGCATGGCGACGATCGAGCTCGAGACGCTGACCACGACGAGCTCGCCGAAGCGCGGGAAGGCGAAGCCCGACAAGTCGAAGCCGGAGAGCGCGAAGCAAAGGAAGGCGCCGGAGAAGCTCGACGAGGGCGCGCCCCCCACACGGCACTGCGAGTCGGCTCCGGTCGGACTACCCCCGGTGCTGGTCGCACCTCCGTGGCTCGCGGAGCGGCCGAAGCCGATCGTGATCGAAGGATTGAAGGCCCTTCCCTTCGAGCCACGCATTCTCTGGAGAGCGGGAGAGCTCGAGGCGCTGCAGAAGGACGCCGCCCAATGGGAGCAGGCACGCACGGCTCGCGAGGAATGGACGAACGCCAGCACCGACGAGCTGCTCGCGAAGTGGGTCGAACGCCAGAGCGGACTCCCCCTCTTCTGGATCGGGCGGATCACGGACACGCAGCTTGCGCTCGAGCTCTGGGACCGGCTTCCTCCCTCGAAGTGGTGGTCGGGCACCGACCGCGCGTACCCGACGATCCTCGCCCAGCACGGGCTCGCCGCGTTGCCGACGCTCCGGAAGTTCGCCGCGTCGCGCGCATCGGAGGCCGTTCATGGGCTCGCAAAGGTGCTCTCGCCCGAGACCGCCGAGGCGTTCGCGGACATCCGCATGCGTCTGACGTCCACGAGATCCGTAACGGATTCCTGGCTGGTGGAGCATGCCGAGGTCACCGCGATCGGACTCGTCCCGCTCGCGGTCGGCACACCCGGTCCGACGCGGACGGCAGCGGAGGCGGCGCTGCTCCTCCTCCGTCAGCGTGGGCGCGGCGAGCTCGTCGACGCGGTCGCGGCACGGTACGGCGCCGACGTCGCGCGTGCCGTTGCTGCAATCGACCCCTTGCTCCTGCTCCCGAAGAAGATGCCGAAGCTGCCGCCGTTCGCGAAGGCTTCCGCACTGCCACCGCTCGAGCTACGCGCGGGCGGGACCGTCCCGGAAGATGCGGCCGAGCATTTCCTCATGATGCTCGCGCTCAATGACACTGCGATGCCGTACGCAGGCCTCGCGCAAGTGCGAGAAGCGTGCACGCCGGCATCGCTGCGGGATTTCGCGTGGGCGCTCTTCGAACGCTGGCTCGCGGCAGGAGCCCCCCCGCTAGAGGTGTGGGCACTCCGAGCGCTGGGTGAGCTCGGCGACGACGAGATCGCGTCGCGCCTCGCCGCCAAGATCCGCGTGTGGCCAAAGGAGAGGGCGCTTGCACGAGCGAGCGTCGGGCTCGACGTCCTCGCACGGATTGGTTCCGACATCGCGCTGATGCACGTCGACCGCCTCGCTCAGGGCTTTCGGTTTGCGAGCGTGCGCGAGAAGGCGCAAGAGATCATCCAACGGATCGCGTCTCAGCGAGGTCTGTCGGCCGAGGAGCTGGAGGATCGCCTCACCCCGACGCTCGGGCTCGAGACTGACGGCTCGAAGGTGTTCGACTTCGGAGGGCGTTCGTTCCGCGTCGGCTTCGACGAGCATCTCCTGCCCGTCGTCCGCGCTGACGACGGACGTGTGCTGGCCGACCTTCCGAAGGCGACGAAGAGCGACGACACCGCGCAAGCGAAGGCGGCGCATGCCGCATGGAAGGCGCTGAAGAGCGACGCGAAGGCCGTCGCTGCGCGGCAGATCGCTCGGTTCGAGCAGGCGATGTGCAACGAGCGCGCGTGGCGTATGCCCGATTTCGATTGCTTCATCCGGAGCCATCCGCTCGTGGCGCATCTCGCGCGACGTCTCGTCTGGGCGATCGAGACGACCGAAGGGCAAGGCTCGCGCACGCTCGTCCGCATAGCCGAAGATGGAACGCTGGCCGACGCAGCCGACGTCGCGGTCGCCTCGTCGAACGACGCGCGCATCGGCATCGTCCACCCCCTTCGATTGAACGAAGCGGAGGTGTCCCGCTGGGGTCAGGTCCTCGCCGACTACGAGATCGTCCAGCCCTTCGACCAGCTCGCGCGTCGGACGTTCCCGCTCTCCGACGAGACGGGAGCGGGCGTGACACTCGAAGCGGGATACGTGCGCGGCCTGCGCGAGCGCGGATGGGCCGCCGACGGCGACTCATGGGTCAACGTGCTCACGAAATCGATCGCCGGAGGCGACCAGGCGCCGGGTGGAGTCGTGGTCGTGGGATTCGAGCCGGGCTATTCGGTCTCCGACGGGGTATCGAAGCCACAGGAGATCGTCTCGGTGTCGCTCCAGCTCGGCAAGGAGAACGCCGGTCTCTCGAAGCTCGGACCGATCGCCTACAGCGAGCTCCGGCGCGAGCTCGCCGGGTAGCGGGATCATCGAGCAAGCGAGCGCTTCGCCTCGACTGTCCACCAACGAACGAGCGCCGGCGCAAGGTACTCCTCGCGCCGGCGCCGTCTGAAGTCGCAGGGGTAGCCCCGAGCCGCGGTTCTCGTGAGGCCTTCGGCTCGACCGAAGCCTTCAGGCCTCGCCGGCGCGCTTGCCGAAGAGGGCCGGGTAGAGCCCGCCCGCGAGAGCAGCGCCGATGAAGGGCGCCACCCAGAACAGCCAGAGCTGCGACAAGGCGAAGCCACCGCAGAAGATCGCCGGCCCCGTGCTCCTCGCCGGGTTGACGGAGAGGTTCGTGACCGGAATGCCGATGAGGTGGATGAGGGTCAGGCACAGGCCGATGGCGATGGGCGCAAATCCCTTCGGGGCACGCTCGTCGGTCGCGCCGAGGATCACCATCAAGAAGAAGAACGTCAGCGCCACCTCGGCGACGAGCGCAGAGGTCATGCTGTAGCCACCCGGCGAGTGCTCGCCGAAGCCGTTGCTGGCGAAGCCCTGGTGCACGTCGAAGCCGCTCTTCCCGCTCGCGATCAGGTAGAGAACACCGGCGCCGATGATCGCGCCCACGACCTGCGATGCGATGTAGGCCCCGGCCTCCTTCGCAGGGAACCGCTTCGCCGTCACGAGGCCGAGCGTCACCGCCGGGTTCAGATGACAGCCCGAGATGTGCCCGATCGCGAAGGCCATCGTGAGCACGGTCAGACCGAACGCGAGTGACACACCGAGCAGACCGATGCCGACCTGCGGAAACGCTGCGGCCAGGACCGCGCTACCGCATCCACCAAACACCAACCAGGACGTGCCGAGGACCTCGGCTCCACAACGACGCGCAAGCGACATGAGTGCTCCTCACAATCAACAAGGAAAAAAAACTTCGGACGGAACGACGACCCCGTCGGCCTCGCGCCGCTTCCCGCGTCGCGGTCAAGCAGCCACCGCGCCAGCGGAAACCTGCACGAGATACGAGCCGTTTTGGCCCTGCTGGTGCTGCGCGCGCGCAGCAACCTGTCGCGCCCGAGTTACATGACGCAAGGCGAAAAAGACGGCATCGGCGGTGCCAAACATTCGCAAACTTTCGAAAATGTCACCACCCACCACGAGCTTGTGGCATCGAATCGGTGGGAGATGGTGGACAATCGCGCTCCGGCAAACGACGACGTGAAGCGCGCGCTCGGAATCGGACGGACGCGCGGGAAGCGGCTCAAGAAGTGGATCACCCTGGGCGTCGTCCTCGTCCTCGCGGCGGGCGTCGTGCTCGTCGCGGTGCGTCGACGGGCGCAGTCCAGCGTCCCGAAGTTCGTCACCGAGCCGGTGCAGAAGGTGGACATTCGAGTGACCGTCTCGGCGACGGGCAAGCTCCAGGGCCTCAACACCGTCGAGGTCGGAGCCGAGGTCACGGGCAAGGTCCTCACGGTCCACGTCGACGACAACGACCGGGTCACCGCCGGTCAGGTCCTCGCAGAGCTCGATCCGGAGCAGCTCCGCGCCGCCGTGGACGAGGCGAGCGCTCAGGTGCTCTCCGCGGATGCGAACATCCGCACCGCGGAGGCCACCCTGCTCGAGACGAAGCAGGCGCGCGTGCGTGCCGAAGAGCAAGCGAAGCAGGGGCTCATCGCACAGAAAGATCTCGAGGCAGCGCAGGCGGCGGCCGCGCGCGCAGAGGCGGCGGTCTCCACGGCGAGGGCCAACGCGGTGGTCGCGCGGGCATCGCTCAAGTCCGCCCAGTCGCGGCTCGGGAAGACCAAGATCGTGGCGCCGAGCGACGGCATCGTCCTCGCGCGCGCCGTGGAACCCGGGCAGACCGTCACCGCCGGGTTCCAGACGCCGGTCCTCTTTCGACTTGCCGAGGACCTCACGAAGCTCTCGCTCCGTGTCGACGTCGACGAGGCCGACGTGGGACGCGTGAAGCAAGGCAGCGACGCGAGCTTCACCGTCGACGCCTATCCCTCACGGACCTTCCCCTCCAAGGTCGTCTCGCTCCGCAACGAGCCGAAGACGTCGCAGAGCGTCGTCTCCTACGAGGCCGTGCTCACCGTGGACAACGCGGAGCTCTTGCTCCGGCCCGGGATGACCGCAACGGCGACGATCGTCAGCGAGACGGTCAAGGATGCAGTCGCGGTACCGAACGGCGCCCTTCGTTTCTCGCCCCCGCCCGTCCCCGGTCAGCCGCCCGCCCCCGCGCCTCGAGCCGGCGAAAAGCGCGTCTACGTGCTGCGCGGAGCGACGCCGACTCCCCTCTCTCTCAAGACCGGCGCGACCGACGGGACGGTCACGCAGATCTTCTCGACCGAGCTCGCCCCCGGGGCGGAGGTCATCATCGATGCAGTCGCCGCCCAGTGAAGCCGATTCGCTCATCGAGCTGAGAGACGTCACCAAGATCTACGGACACGGCGACGCCGAGGTCCGGGCGCTCGGCGGCGTGAGCCTCCGCATCGCACGCGGCGAGTTCGTCGCGATCATCGGAGCGAGCGGCTCGGGCAAGTCGACCTGCATGAACGTGATCGGCTGCCTCGACCGCCCGACCGGAGGCTCGTACCAGTTCCGAGGCGTCGAGGTCGCGGAGCTCGATCTCGATCAGCTCGCGCTCCTGCGCCGGCACTACATCGGGTTCGTCTTCCAGGGATTCAACCTGCTCGCGAGGACGACGGCGCTCGAGAACGTCGAGCTCCCCCTCGTGTACAAGCGCGTACCTGCCGCCGAGCGGCGCGAGCGCGCCCTCGAGGCGCTCCGCGCCGTCGGCCTCGATGGGCGCGAGCACCATGCGCCGAGCGAGCTCTCCGGCGGGCAACAGCAGCGCGTGGCGATCGCGCGCGCGATCGTGAGCGATCCTTCGATCGTCCTGGCAGACGAGCCGACGGGCAACCTCGACACCGCGCGCAAAGCGGAGATCATGCGCCTGCTCATCGACCTGAATCGAAGCCGCGGGATCACCGTCGTGATGGTCACCCACGAGCCGGACATCGCACGCTGGGCGCGAAGGATCATCGAGTTCCGTGACGGCCTCGTCCTGCGGGACGAGACGAACGAGGCGACGGAGGCCTGAGATGTGGATCGCGACGATCTTCATGGCGCTCCGCGAGCTGCGTCGCAACGTCATGCGCTCGGCCCTCACGACGTTGGGGATCGTGATCGGCGTGGCGTCGGTGATCGCGATGGTCACCCTCGGTCGCTCGGCCACCGCTCGCGTCACCCAGGACATCGCGAGCCTCGGCCAGAACATGCTCATGGTCTTCCCCGGCTCGGATCGACGCGGGCCGGTGAGCGTGGCCGCGACGCCATTCCGAATGGACGACGTGCGGGCGATCGAAAAAGAGGTAGGGGACCTCGCGACGGTGGCGCCCACATCGAGCAAGAGCGAGCTCATCGTCTACGGAAACGCGAACCACACCACCGCCGTCTACGGCGCGACGAACACGTTCTTCGTGGTGCGATCGCTGAAGATCCAGCGAGGCCGCGACTTCTCCGACGCGGAGCTCGCGGGCGGTAACCCCGCATGCGTGCTCGGCGAGACCGTCCGCAAGGAGCTCTTCGGGATGCAGGAAGCGCTCGACAGCTCGATCCGCGTCGGCGCCGTCGCATGCCGCGTCGTCGGCATCCTCGAGGCCAAGGGGCAGAACACCTTCGGACAGGATCAGGACGACTTCATCGTCATGCCGCTCACCACGCTGCAGAGGCGCCTCGCCGGCAACTCCGACATCGGCATGATGTACGTATCCGTCGCCGAGGAGAAGGCGATCGCGCGGACCAAGGCGCGCATCCAGAACCTGCTCCGCGACCGGCGACGCATCCAGCCCGGTCAAACGGACGACTTCAACGTCCAGGACACGAAGGAGATCGCGAAGACCGTGAGCAGCGTCACCGGTGTCCTCACCGCACTGCTCGGCGCCGTCGCCGCGGTCAGTCTGCTCGTCGGCGGAATCGGCATCATGAACATCATGCTCGTGGCGGTGACCGAGCGGACCCGAGAGATCGGGATCCGCCTCTCGATCGGCGCGCTCGCCAGCGAGGTGCTCATGCAGTTCCTGGTCGAGTCGATCATGCTTTGCACGCTCGGCGGAGTCATCGGCGTCTCGCTCGGCCTCCTCGGCTCCTACGGCGCGACCCGCGCCCTCTCGATGCCGTTCGAGGTCGACCCCGTGATCGTCCTCGTCGCATTCTTCTTCTCGGCCGCGATCGGCATCGCGTTCGGTTACCTGCCGGCCCGAAAAGCCGCGCGGCTCAACCCCATCGAGGCTCTTCGACATGAGTGACACGAGGCGGCGTCTGCTTGCGATTGCAGCAGCTCTACTCACGGCCGGGGTGTCCCCCGCGTGGGCTACCGAGACGGTGATCGACGACGCCACCGTCGTGCGCGTGGCGCTGGAGAAGAACCCCACACTGGCAGCATCCGTCACCGAGCTTCGCCGCGCAGACCTGCTCGAAGAGGCGGAAGCAGAGCGCTACCCGCTCACCCTGGTGCTCGACGGAAAGGCGACGCGAAACGCAGCCCCCAACCTGGGTCCCGGCCGCGTGAACTTTCCGACCTCGACGCTCTACACCGCCGGCGGCGAGCTCCGGAAGAAGCTGCCGTGGGGCACCGATCTCACGCTCCGCCTCGAGGCCTTCCGCCAGGAGTCGATCTCGCTCTTCTCGTTCGCGCAGCCCGGCCAGTCGCCCCAGCAAGTCCTCTTCCGGCTCGGTCCCGGCTACGGCAGCTCGCTTCGCTTCGGAGTCACGCAGCCGCTGCTCCGAGGCGCGGGACGCAGCATCGTGGAGGCCCAGCTCGACCAGGCGCGCGCCGGGCGCACGAACGCGAAGCTCGCGCGTGACCGCACCGCGAGCCAGACGCTGGCCGATGCGCTCACCGCGTACTGGGAGCTCTACTACGCGAGCCGCGCCGTCGACATCCAGGAGCACACGCTCTCTCTCGCGCGCCAGCAGCGCGACGAGGCCGCCGCACGCGTGAAGACGGGTGGCCTGGCCCCGGTCGAGGTGCTCACGTTCGAGTCCCGGATCGCACAGCTCGAGGAGGATCTCGTCACGGCGCGCGCCGAGGAACGCCGGAAGTCGGCAGCGCTCGGAAGGGTCCTCGGCGATCCGACGCTCGAGCAGCGGCGCGCCGCCGAGCGCGAGCCTCCCCACCATCCCGAGCCCGGCGCAGACGCGCGGCGACACGCGCTGTCGGAGTCGCCGGAAATCGCCGAGCAGCGCAGCGCCGTCGAGCTCGCCGAGGTGACGGCGCGCAGCGCGTCGGACTCGCTCCGTTCGAGACTGGACCTCGACGGCTACGTCCAGGCGCACGGCCTCGGCTACGACGACGCGTCCGCGTTCGGACAGGTCGGGACGCTGCGCGCCCTCAGCGCGCAGGTCGGTCTCACGTACGAGGCTCCGCTCGACAACACGCGGCATCGGTCCGAGCGCGCCCGCGCCGAGCTCGCCGTGGTGACCGCGAAGCAGAAGCTCGACGCGACCACGCAGAAGGTCCTGGCCGATCTCGACGACGCCACGCAGCGCGACACATCGGCGCGACAGCGCATCGAGCTCGCCGATCGAACGCTGGAGCTCGCACGCCAGCAGCGCGATGCAGAGCAGGCGCGCTTCCGAACGGGAGCCGCGACGGCGCTGCAGGTGCGCGAGTCCGAGGATCAGGTCCGCAGCGCGGAGCTGCGTGCCGTCCGCGCGCGTGTCGATCTCGCCACCGCCCACGTCACCATCGCGCACCTCACCGGCAGTCTGGTCGCGGAGACGGCTCGCAGCACGAAACCATGACCAGCTCCGCAGCCGGCGCCCAGTCTCGGTGAGCCGGAGCCAGGGCCCGATCTCGGTGAGCAGAGAGCACCTCGATCATGACGACGGCAAGAGCCGAGTCATCGACCGGTGTGCATCATCCGCCATCGGGCGGACCGCCGGCATCTGGGCAGGGCGGATAGACCCCAGCACCTCCGCCCAGATAACTGCCGCTACAGCGCCACTCACGATCGGAACAGCGACAGACGAACTGCATGAGCGCACCCCGCGCAGAGCTGCTGTCAGATGGCGGCTGGCAAAAGAGCCTCACCGCCTTCATCGCACAGGGCTCTTCGGAATTGCAGCTTCCGGTCGGCAGCGCCGACACCGTTGGCGATGGACCGCCACCCGCCCCCCAGTACGCCAGAGACGTGTCGCCACACCTTGCAACGCATTCGCGTTCGGGAATCGACGCTGACTGGTCGAGTTGGGGAAACTCAGTGGCGGAGTCATAGGCTGGCCCATTCGAGCACGTCGACTTCACGCCCGGAGAGGCCGACAGCGTCGCCGACGGCGACGGCGACTCCTCCACGGAGTCGACCGACGAAGTCGAGCCACACGCCACGAGCCCCATGGGCGCAAACACGAGAATCGTCACGGACGATTTCAAACGAGATCGAAATCGCACAACGAGCTCACTGTTCCACTGCATGCCCATGATGACTCCATCGACCTAGAAGCTACGGAGCTGGTCGTCCGCCAGGCGTTTGCAACCACCGCGCCATCACCATCCCAGTTGCGCCGAGCCACGAGCTCCCGCAACGCCAACGCCAAAAGAAGCGTCATGAGGCGATCGTCGCAGCTCGACTAGGTCGTCACACCGTTGTGCCACTCTGGGTCGGGTTGCTGTCCTCCATGTTCGTGTTGCCATGGCCCGCGCGGGTCGGGGGCCAGATCGCGCCCCGGCTCGCTTCGATTCGTCGTAGTCTGGACGCTGCTGTCCATGCGCTCACTGCCGGCTCTCGGGCTCCTTCTCGCCACGACGTTCCTTTCTCCCATCGCCTCCGCCCTCATCACGCAGCCGAACGGGATCATCGTGCCCGTCGACTCGGGGAACGGGGAGATACAGCTCCACACATTCTTCCAGAATCGTAACGAGTCGATCGACTACCGGATCGATGCCAACCCGACGCCCGGCACGTTCTCTCCGGCGTGCGACTTCCGCGCGACGCTCGTCCTGCGTCAGGCAGGGGCCAGTTACGCCCTCGGTTGGTACAACGTGAACGGGACGCCACCAGCTGCAGGCGACATCCATCCCCTCATCCCAGCCGGTTCCCCCGTCGGCACCGTCGCGGAAGCGACGGTCATTCGCAACGATCCGGCGTGGCAGGGCGGTCTCGTCGGCTTCGCGCTGCTCGGCGACCAGACCCACTACAGCCAGCCGGCGCTCGGGCCGATTTGCACCGGCTGCAACCCGGCCGCTCCCTGGATCATGGCTGCCGCCTTCGTGTCGAAGAAGACCGCGAACGCGTATTACCTCGCCTTCGAAGACGGAACGGCCGGAGCGACCCCGAACAGCTTCAACAACGACGGCGACTACAACGACTACGTCCTCTACCTCGAAGGCGCCGTCTGCCCGGATGCCGGGCTTCGCTGCGATACGGGCAAGCCGGGCGTCTGCGCGCCGGGGATCACGGTCTGCAATCCGAACGGCGTCACCTGCCAGGCGCGGGTGGAAGCGACGAGCGAGCAGTGCAACGGTCTCGACGACGACTGCAACGGCCTCGTCGACGACGGCACCGCATTGTGCCCCGACGGCCAGGTCTGCCATCACGGCGCATGCGTGGCGCGCTGCACCGCTACGAGCTGCCCGTCAGGGAAAGCCTGCTCGGGCGGAGGAACGTGCGTCGAGAGCGCGTGCGCGACGAAGACGTGCTCGGCGAGCGAGGTCTGCACGAACGGCGCGTGCCGCGAGGCCTGCGCCGACGTCGTGTGCCCGGCCGGCCAGGTCTGCCAGGGCGACCGATGCGTGAATCCATGCGCAGGCGTCACGTGCGGAAGCGGCGAGCTCTGCGATCGCGGCGTGTGTCGCCGTCGCTGCGATTGCCTCCCGTGCGAGCCGGGTCTCTCGTGCAACGTCACGAGCGGTGCGTGCGTCGAGACTGGATGCGCGACCGTGAGCTGCGCCGCCGGCACGATCTGTCGAGCCGGCGCATGCGCCGACGCATGCACGGACGTGAAGTGCCCTCCGGATCAGATCTGCGCGGTGGGCCAATGCGTGGACCGCCCGAACGTGGAAGACGCCGGCGTCTCGAACGATGCGGGCACGAGCGACTCGGGCGCCGCCGACGCGGCCACGGGCGACGCGAGCGCAAGCTACCCGAGCGACGGCGGCGCCGATCCCCCGATCGATGAGGGAGGATGCACCTGCGGGACCCCCGGACGCTCCGCCTACGGCCCTGCCAGCGCTGCATGGGCCATCGCTGCGGCCACGATCGTCGCGCGATGGCGACGTCGAGCGCGTGTTCGAGGCTCGCGCTGACGAGCGCGAAGCTCATTCTGCTCCGCCGCAGAAGCGCGCGAGGCCAGAGACGACTGCGGCGAGCGGACATCCTGCGTGCCCACGCGGGGCACGTCCGTTGCTGCACGCGTGACGATGGCAAGGGGGAGCTCCGGACAGCGGGCGCGTTTGGCGAAAGGGGACGCCATCGAGCCACGTCCTCTTCGCGAGGAGCTCCGTCGACACGGACAGAGTCTGCGCGATACCTGCCCGCGGCAATCGCACGCATACTGGAGCCCGCCTCCCCGTCGGCACGATCCCGTCGACCTTCTCCGGCAGTCGAGCAAGGGGCGTATCCCCGAGCTGGTCCCGGTGCGCTACGGCCGCATGTTGAAATCTCCGCTCGCGTTCTACCGTGGCGCAGCGCTCAACATGGCCGCGGACCTCGCGTCGACTCCGACGACCGGCGTGCGCGTTCAGGCATGCGGCGACTGTCACCTGGCAAACTTCGGCGCGTTCGGCACGCCCGAGCGCCGCGTGATCGTGGACATCAACGATCTCGACGAGACATTGCCGGCACCGTGGGAGTGGGACGTCAAGCGACTCGCCACGAGCTTCGTTCTCGCTTGTCGGAACAACGGCCATGACCGACACGACACCCGCGACGCGGCGCTGACCTGCGTGCGCTCCTATCGCGAGCGAATGGCGGAGCTGGCCGAGCTACGCGTACTGGACGTCTGGTACGCCGATACCGACCTCGAACAGCTCATTCCCCAGGTCAGGGACTCGGAGCTGCGCCTGCGCCTGCGACGGCGGCTCGAAAAGGCCCGCGCGCGCAGCGTCCTCGTCGACGACTTTCCCCGTCTCGCGACGAGGACCAAGGGAGTGCCGTCGATCAAAGACGCGCCGCCGCTGATCTTCCACCCGCTCGGACGCCGACGCGATGCGGATGTCGCGATGCTCCAGCGAGCTTTCGCTTCCTACAGCCGAACACTTCCGGTGCACCGGCGTCGGCTCCTCGAGCGATTCCAGCTGGTCGACATCGCAGTCAAGGTCGTCGGGGTAGGCAGCGTCGGCACTCGTTGCTTCGTCATGCTGATGATGGCGGGGAAGAACGATCCGCTCTTTCTTCAGGTGAAGGAGGCACGACCGTCGGTGCTCGCCCCCTACGCGGGCAAGAGCCCATACGCCAACGAGGGTCAGCGCGTCGTGATCGGGCATCACCTCATGCAGGCAGCGAGCGACGTCTTCCTGGGATGGACATCCGGTGCGAATGGGCGCCAGTTCTATGTTCGCCAGCTCAAGGACATGAAGATCAAGCCGCTCGTGGAGCTCTTCACGCCGACCGTCATGCTTCAATACGCCGAGCTTTGCGGACGCATCCTCGCGCGCGCACACGCTCGGTCGGGCGAGCCCGCGTTGATCAGCGGGTACCTCGGTCGGAGCCACGCCTTCGACGAGGCCGTTGCGAGCTTCTCGCTCGCATATGCCGACGAGTCCGAGCGAGACTACGACGCGCTCGTCCGGGCGGTCCGACGCGGCAAGCTGGAAGCCATCCTCGACGCGTAGCGGACCGGCCGTCCGGAGAGAACAGACGGCGAATGGCCATGCCGTCCCCCTCCACCGACGACGGGGGCGCAAAGCGGGCAAAGAGCTTCAGGGGACGCAATCCAGACGCGAATGCGCTCCTCTCCGCCTCGTCTGACGATGCTAGGCTCGGCTGTGATGCAGATGCGTGGGTGGAGCAGGAGCGGTCTCGCCGTCTCGACGATGGCGGCTTGCGTGGCGATCGCAGTCGCGGGCATGGCCTGCTCCGAGCTCAAGGTCGCCGAAGATGGCGCGAACGATGGCGGGAGCGACGAGCCCGACGCCGAGGGCCAAGGCGAAGAGCGCGATGGCGGCTCCCGTCCGGCCCCCCAGGACGGCGGCGACGCGGGCGAACCGCCCTCCGACTTCGCGTGCACCGGCACCTGGGTCTCGACCTCCAAGCCGAAGCCGGAATGCGCGCCGCGTCAGGTGAGGCTCATCGACGACAACGTGACCGTCGACGCCACGGACATCTCCATCGCCCGGACTCCGGCTGGACGGATCGGCATCGTCTTCAACAACGAGCTGGGCGAGGAGGGCGAGATGCGCCTCTGGCATTTCGTGCCGAACAAGCCCTCGTTCGTCCCGGAGGTCGTGCTCGAGCCAGGCAGTCTCGGCTACCACCCGGGGTTCTCGACGCGCATCGCAGCGAGCGGCCCCGACGTCCTGCACATCCTCGCGCACAACGTCAACGATGCGAGCGGTGACGTCGTTCTCAGGCGGCTCGAGAACGGCAAGGTGCCGTTGACGCCCGAAGATCTCGTCGCGCCCGGAGTGAAGAGGCAAACGCAGCTCGGGCTCGCCGTCGACAGCGAGGGGACGGTCTACGCGTCCGCGTTGCTGCGCGGCACGACGTCCACGTCGACCGCGAAGCTCGCCGTGCGCCAGAAGGTCGCCGGCGGCTCGTTCACGCCGCTGCCCGACATCTCCACGAGCTTGCTGCCGCACCTCGCGCCGGGCACCGGAGCGGCATCGCTCGTGATCGGCCCCTCCGACCAGCTCCATCTCGTCTACCACTTCTGCAACCTGACCGCGTCCGAGCCGCCGTCGCGCTCGACGCCGCGCTACCACTTGCTCGCGGGCACCGGCTGGTCCGACCACAAGACGGTCGACAATCAAACCGTCGACGGTCTCTCGGGGTTCAGTCCGCGGCTGGTCCTGAGCGGCAATCGAAAGTACGCGGCCTACTTCTTCCACAAGGCCGGGCAGGTGGGCGTGCCGACGGCCGACCTGCGCTTGGCCACCTGGGTGCTCGACGCCGACCTCCCGAGCGTCGAGATCCTCGATCAGGGGATTCCCTCCGAGGATCCGATGTATCCGGCGTATCGCGTCGCCATGGCCGTCGACAAGTTCGGGCTGATCCACCTGGCGATCATCCGACCTTCGCCCGGGAACATCGGTACCCTCGAGTACCGACGTCAGATGCGCGACGCCTCGGGCAACGTGAAGTGGCTCAGCGACATCGTCGACGACAACGTGCTTGCCGGCAACGCGAACGGGCGAGTCGACATGATCGTCGACGACAAGGCACGGCCGCACATCGCGTACCTCTCCGGCGTCGACCTCAAGGTCCGATACGCGACGCGCTACGACCGCTGACGCGTTCGCGAGACACGTCCAAGTCCCCGCCCCCCTGGCGGTTCCTTCGACCTCCTTGCAAGGCCTCGTGACCATGTCATACCTCCGCATGCTTCCGCTCCGCGCTTCGTCGCTCCTCCTCGCGTCCGTCCTCTTCGGAGCGTCGCTCCCGGTCGTGAGCGGCTGCGGCGCCGAGCCGACGGACGAAGAGATCGGGGAGGACGAAGGCGAGCTCGGCTCGAGCCCGAAGTCGGCAGGCCTCGCGCCCGGCAGCCTCGAAGAGGAAGGCGTGCTCCTCCTGGTCAACGATCGGAGCGTCACCGTCGACCTCCTCCGAGCACGCACGAAGGTCACCGCGGCCGTCGCCAAGTCGATCGTGGCTTACCGGACCGACGCCGCGGGAGCTCCCCGTTGGTTCGGGACGATCGACCAGATCGACGCGCTGCCTTCAACCGGCAAGGTGACCTTCCAGCGCCTCATCGCCGACGCGAAGCAGAGCGGCTACGTCGAGGCCTCGGGCTTCGACGCGCCGACGCAGGCGCGCCTCGCGTATCCCGACAACCTCGGTCGTCCGCCGACGTCGGCGGACATCACCGTCGAGGCCGGGTTCGACGGCAAGTCGCCCTCCGAAGTCGGCACCATCGTTCGCGGACGGCTGACGAACACGGTCGACTCGAGCAACGAGCGATTCGTCACGCAGACCATCGCCGATACTCACAAGGCGTTCACGGTCGCCGTCGGCAACATGTTCGCGCAGGGCTCGCCGCACGTGAGGTTCGCCAGCGCGCTCGGCGCCGAGTCACTCACGATGCTCGGCACGATGTCGGCGCTGAAGCCGACGATCCTCGTCGCCGTGAAGGACGGCCGGACGACCTACTACGCGCGGGGCGCGAGCGGCACGTACGAGGCGATCGAGACGCCCCGGTATCCGATCATCATGCGCGCGCGCATCCAGCTCGGCACGGAGACGAAGCCGCAGGGCGTCCGCCTCTTCTACCCCGCCTGGTCGGCCAAGGTCCTCACGGGACCGACGACGACGATCTACGAGGGCGGCGACACCTGACGGCTTCGCTCGCCCCGGCGAGTAAGAGCGCTGAGGTGCTCTCAGCGCACGCGGACGACGGCGCCCTGCTCGCTCTTCGTCGGCAGCGCCGCCGTCCAGCCGGCGGGAAGGTGCGGCGACGTGAAGGCGAAGAGCCACCGCGCGTCGAGCGGGGCGAGGTTCACGCAGCCGTGGCTACGGACACGCCCGAAGTCGCGATGCCAGAACGCGGCGTGGAAGCCGATCGCCTTGTCGAAGAACTGGACCCACGGGACGTCCTCGATCGCGTAGTGCCGATCGACGTCGTCCTTGTCGAGGTTGTCCATCTTCGTCGTGAAGACCTTCACCCAGATCCGGAACGTCCCGGTGCGGGTGGCGAATTCGGAGCCCGGCGTGCCCTTCCCCGTCGAGACGAGCGTCGCGAACACGGGTCGTTTTCCGGAATACGCGACGACCGTCTGTGAAGCGAGGTCGACGTCGATCCAGCGCTCGCCGTCGGTGACGACCTCGGGCGGCGGCGCCGAGAGCCGAGGCCGCGCGAGATCTCGCGCGCGCATCCACGCCGCGGGCTCCGTGTCCGAGGACACACGGACCATCACGCCGCCCTTGCTCGCCTTCTCTTCGAAGACGCGCAGCTTCTCGAAGCGGACGCGGGTGCCGCTCGACTTGTCCGCCTTCTCGGACGCGAAGGTCTGCGCCTTGTCCGCTACGACCCACGCGATGTCGAGCGGCGGCTCGACGCTTCCCTGCCCCTGACCGAGCAGCTCGCCGTGGAACAGGTTCGGGCGCACCGGGACGAGCTCGCGCATGGCGACCCAGCGCCCCTTCTTCGTTCGCCCCCATCGCTCGCCGTGCGCGGTCTTCTCCTCGAGGATCGCGACGGCGAAGCCCGGCTCGAGATCCTGATCCGGCGCGTCGTCGAGCGCGCTCGCGAGGTTTGCGAATCCGTATGCACCGTCGCGGCCCGCGAAGAAGTAGCGGTACGGCAGCCCGTCGTCGGTCGTGGAGACGGGATCGATCGGCGGGAGCACCGTCCGGGCGCCGGGTCGCGAGGGACGCGCGTGATCCTCGTTCGCCGCGCCTTCGTTCCCGGACGTGACCCAGGGCCGGGTGCCAAGCAGCGGCGAGCTCGGTGCGTCCTCGCTGAAGTCCGCGACGTCGGAGCACATCCACGCGTGCGGGCCGACGTTGAGCCAGCGTCCCATGCAACCGCTCGCGCGGCGCGTGGCGAAGAGAGGAAGGCGCGCCCCCGGCTGCGCGCTCCCGCGCCGGAGCTCGAGCTTCCCCGGCTCGGCGTAGATCGCCGACTCCGGCCTGTTCGGCGTGACCGAGCGCGCCCAGATCGGGAGCGGTACGTCGCCCCGATCGGTCCACGGCGGGAGCGCGTCGCTCGCGAAGAGCGGCGTGACGAACATCGATCCGAGCGCCATCGCGGCGAGCGAGAGCGCCGCGGCTCCGATCCGATGACGACGCTTCCCGCGCGACCCGAGGCCCGACATCACTTCTCGTCGGCGGCGTGTTGCGGGAGACGAAGCGTGAAGGTCGCTCCCTTCGAGGTCGACTTCACGGTGATCGTGCCGCCATGCTCCTCGGCGATGCGCCTCGTGATCGCGAGCCCGAGCCCCGTGCCGCCCTTCTTGCCGCTCGTGACGAAGGACTGGAAGAGTCGGTGCTCGATCTCCTTCGGGATGCCGGGCCCGGTATCGGAGAACGTGATGACGATCGCGGCGTCGGCGTTGCGCGTCGCCTTCGCGCGGCTCACCTTGATCGTGAACTTGCCGCCCTTGTCGGCCATGGCCTCCGCGGCGTTGCGCGCGAGGTTGTGCACGATGCGGAGGATCTTGCCCTCGTCGAAGCGTGCGGTGCCCTTGTCCCGGAGGTCGATCACGAGCTCCACGCCGACGCGCGCGAGCTGCGTCTGGAGCTGCTCCTTCACGTCGCCGAAGAACTTCGAGAGGTAGACCTTGCGGACGAGCAGGTTGCGCTCGCCGCGCGCGAACTCGAGGATGTCGCGCTGCATCGCACCGATGTGATGGAACTGCTTCAGCGCGAGCTCCGCGTACTCCTCGCGGAGCTCCCGCTTGTCGGCAGCCTGCATCATCTGCACGTAGCCGCTGATCACCGTGAGCGGCGTCTTGATGTCGTGGATGACGCCGGAGAGAAGCCGACCGATCGACGTCAGCCGCTCCTCTCGCTCACGCGACTCGCGCGACATCTGAAGGCGGATCGCGGTCGAGGCGTTCGCCGCGATGAGGAGGAGGAGCGCGCGGTCCTCTTCGGTGAACTCCTCGTCGCGCATCGCGTTGCCGAGGCGGGGTGTCGAGCCGGGGAGCTTGCGCTTGTTGAACAGCGCGATCGCCCCCATCGCATCGCCGTCCTCGCCTTCGAGCGGCACCGCGATGCACGCCCGGGTGGGCTCGCCGAGGAGATCGTCGAGGTACGGGTCGTGGTTCGGATGCGAAGGAGCGTCGTTGGTGAAGATGACCTCCGCACCTTCGATGGCGGCGCCGGTCAGCCCGCTCCCGGTCCTGACGGCGTGGGGATGAAGCACGTCGCTCCCCTGGAACATCAGGTAGAGCTGGCCGTTCACGCCGCCGAAGCCCTTCATCGCGAAGGCGCCGGCATAGGCCTCGCTCGTCCGGAGCGCCTCGCTGAGGACGCCGGTGAAGAGCTCCTCGAGCGACGTCGCCCGGCCCATCGCGCTCTCGAGGTCGAACAGGAGCTTGAGATCGCGGACGCGATGCTCGAGCTGTTCCTTGATCTCGAGCAGCTCGGTGTTCTTCTGCGTGACGGAGAGGAAGAGACGCGAGTTGTCGATCGCGATCGCCGCCTGCGTGGAGAGCGCGGCGAGGATGATCGCGTCGTGATCGCTGAAGGGCCCGGTCTTCTTGTTGAGGACCTGGATGACGCCGATCGTCCGCCCGAGGTGGTTCTTCATCGGGACGGCGAGGACCGACCGCGTCCGGTAGCCCGAGGTGAGGTCGAGCTCGGCGTTGAAGCGCGGGTCGTTGTACGGGTCGTTGACGAGAAGCGTCTTGCTCGTCCGCGCGACGTGCCCGGCGATGCCCTGGCCCATCTTGAGGCGGATCTGGCGGACCTCGTCGCCCTGGACGATCCGCGACACGAGCTCGTTCGTCCGGTCGTCGAGGAGGTAGAGGGTGGCGCGGTCCGCCTCGACGGCGTCGTTGATCTTCTCGAGGATGAGCTCGAGGAGCTGCTCCAGATCGAGGGTGGTCCCGAGGGCAAGGCCGACCTCTCGGAGCGCGACGCCGATCCGACGCTCGCGGGCGAGCTCCTCGTCGAGGTCCTTCAGCTTCTGCTCGAGCATGCCGACGCGCACATCCCCCTCGCGGGGGCTGGACCGCCTCGGAGGCGGCCAAGCAGCCTCTCCGCTGGCAGGCGGGGTCGCGCGCGTCGATTTGAGAGCCACGTTCGAAGTCTAAACGGACTTTCCGCCGTTCGGACCCCTCTTCGAGCTTCGCGAGGTCGACATCCCCCTCGCCCTCCCGCCGAGCGGCACCCGGCGGCGGGCTTGCGGCGGGCGGGCGGCGGCTGGAGGGACGGCCGAGCGTTCTTCGCTTGCATTTTCTAAGCGGCCGGGATGCTCGGACAGTGCCGCAGCGCATCGGAAAAGTGCTATGCCGGGACCGCTTTATCTCTGCCCCACCGGAACCACGTCAGGGACCAGGTCGACCAGGCGATCCGATGCCCAGAACACTCATCGTCACCCCCACGTACAACGAGAAAGACAACCTGCCGCGCTTCATCGACGCGGTGCGTTCGGCGTGGTCCGACGCGGATCTCATGGTCGTCGACGACAACTCGCCCGACGGCACGGGCGCGATCGCGGACGCGATCGCGGCCAAGGACGACCACGTGAAGGTGATGCATCGGCCCGGCAAGCTCGGGCTCGGCACCGCCTACACGCAGGCCTTCAAGCAAGGTCTGGCCGAGGGCTACGACCGCTTCTTCGAGATGGACGCCGACCTCTCGCACGACGTGAAGTACCTGCCGGACTTCATCGCCGCGCTCGATGAGGGCGCCGACGTCGTCATCGGCTCGCGCAACATCCCCGGCGGCGGCGTCGAGGGCTGGGGTCTCGGGCGGCACTTCATCTCGAAGGGCGGCTCGCTCTACTCCAGGACGATCCTCGGCCTCGGCGTGAAGGACCTCACGAGCGGCTACAAGGCGTTCACGAAGCGCGCCCTCGAGGCGATCGACATCGATTCGGTCCACTCGAACGGCTACTCGTTCCAGATCGAGATGACCTACCGTGCGCTCCGCAAGGGGATGCGCGTGAAGGAGGTCCCGATCGTGTTCGTCGATCGGACCGCCGGGCGCTCGAAGATGAGCCGCCGGATCTTCGTCGAGGCGATCGGCGTCGTCTGGAAGCTCCGCGCCGAAGCGCTCGTCGGCAAGATCTGACGCTCGCGCGAGCCGCACGAACGACGCGAAGCCGTCGACCTGCTGGGCTCAGGTCGACGGCGGGTCGCTCGGCCCGTCGTCCTCGATCGCGGGCGACGGCTCGACCTCCGGCAACACGCCCGGCGGCTCCAGCGACGACGGCATCGACGTGCTCGCGCTTGCGGGCTCGGCGTTCGCGACGTCGACCGATCCCGACGGCTGCGGATCGCGCTGCGCCGAGGGCTCGGTGGGTCGAAGCACCGGGGTGAGCGGAAGGTCCGAAGAGGCGCCGCGCTTTCGACGCGCGAGGACCCACGCGACGACGGCGCCCGCCGCGGCGACGGGCGCGACGACGAGGGACCAGCCGCTCCCATCCGCCGAGGGTCGTCCGGAGCCCACCGACGGCGCGGACGCTGCCCCGGCATCGAGCTCGACCGCAGCCGGCGGAGGAGAAGGAATGCTCGAGCCCGCAAGGCCGACGGGCGCGGCGAGCGCGAAGTCGTTCGTCGGCATCGCCGCTGCGCCCGGTGCGAGGGCATCGTCGTCATCGACCGCGACGCGGAACCCGTTGTCGGCGTTGCGGCTGCCGGGAGGATTGCGATGGCGAGCCGCGCTGCGTCCCCGCTTCGGGTCGCGGAGCCAGGAGCCGCCGCGCAGCACGCGCCGCTCGGGCTCGGTCCCGACGCGCGTGGTGTTCTCGGGATCGATCGTGTCGCTCTCCGAGTACGGCGCGTAGATGTCACGGCACCACTCGAAGACGTTGCCGCTCATGTCGAAGAGCCCGAACGCGTTCGGCCGCTTCTGAGCGACCGGATGGGTCGTGCTGGTCGCGTTCGGCTTGAACCAACCGAGCGCGAGCGCCTCGTCCCCCGAGGTCGCCCCGTACCAGGGCGTCGTGGTCCCCGCGCGCGCGGCATACTCCCACTCTGCCTCGGTGGGCAGGCGCACCCGACGACCGGTCTTGCGCGAGGCCCACGCGACGAACGCGTTCGCGTCTCCGAACGTGACGAGCACCACCGGATCGTCGTCCCTCTGCGGAAAGCCGGGACTGCGCCAGGTGAAGTCCTTTTTCTGGACGAGGGCCTTGCCGTCCCATCCGAAGCCGCCGTTCTGTCCCTTCTCCGCCTCGGTGACGAACCGCGTCTCGGTGACGAAGCGCGAGAACTGCGCACGCGTGACGGGCACCTTCCCGAGCCAGAACGAGCGCGAGATGGTGACGTTGCGCGGAGTCTCGTTCGACTCGCGTCCCGGCTCCGTGGTGGGAGATCCCTGACTGAAGGTCCCGTTCGGGATGCGTCGGAGATCGAGCAAGCCCCCGCCGAGATCGAGCGCGAGATCGTCCTCCGGGGCGGCGCGAGCAACGGCCGGCGAGACGACGACGAGAAGGCCGAGGCAAGCACCGACACACCGTCCAACCGTCCGCCGGCTTCGACACACGGCTCGTCGTTCACGACGCGGCATGACGTCTTCTATAGCAGCGAACGCCGCGGCCCGAGCCAGCACGGCGGACTATTGGCCCCCTACGGAAGCGGTCTATGCTGCGCTCATGAGCAAGGGCAAGAAACTCTCTCTCGAGGAACACGCCGACAAGATCCGCGAAGAGCTCAAGGTCCCGCGTCAGGACGAGCTGTTCAAGGTGGCGATCGAGGCGGGCTACCTCACGGCACGCGCCGACGGCGGTGTCGACGACACCGAGCTCGAAGTGCTCGTGAAGGCGGTCGAGCTCCTGAGCCAGGGGCTCGTGCTCGAGTGGGAGACGGAGAGCCTCCTCGACGAGTGCAAGAAGCTCGCTGACGACGAGGGCCTCGACGGACGCGCGGCGAAGGTCGGCTCCGCGCTCAAGGAGCTCGGTCAGGCCGAGGCGGGTCTCTTCGTCGCGGCGCTCGTCGCACGCGCGACGAAGGGCGTCGAGAAGTCGGAGGCGGAGCTGCTCAAGGCGATCGGCAAGAGCGCCGGCATCGGGAACGACAAGATCCGCGACATCGTGAAGCGCGCGACCTCGCTCACGGGAGAGTGACGGCGGAACGAAGCATCGCCTCTCGCCACGAGCATGAAGCGCGTGAGCGCGGTCGCATGCGCGAAGCGCGAAGGGGGCGCCCGGTCGATGCGCTCCGAGCTACCTCGGCTCCCTCTTCTCCGGAGCCCGCTTCTTCGCGGGCTCCTTGCCCTTCGCCTTCTTCCCTTCCTCTCTCTTGGGAAGCTCGGTGTGACCGCTCCCTCGTGAGGCCTCGAGGATGATCTCGACGCGCCGGTTGTTGGCGCGTCCCTCCGGGGTCGTGTTCTCCGCGACGGGCAGCGTCTCGCCCATGCCTTCGCTGCGAATGCGATCGTCGTCGATCCCTTCGCGGACGAGATAGAGCCGCACGGCGTTCGCGCGCGCATCGCTGAGCCGCTCGTTCGACTCGGGGCTGCCCTGGGTGTCGGTATGCCCGACGACGAGCAGGGACCGCTTGTCGTCCTTGAGCGCGCGGGCGACCTCCGAGAGGCGCTCCTTCGCGGAGGGAAGCAGCTCGCTCTTCCCACTCGGGAAGAGGACGCTCCCCGAGATCGTGAGGATGAGGCCCTTGTCGGACTTCCGTGCGTGGACGCCCTCGATCTCCTTGACCTTCGCCTCGGCTGCCTCGCGTGCCTGGCGCTGCGCCTCCGCCTCCGCCTGCGCGATCGAGAGCGCCCCCTTCGCGCGCTCGAGCTGCTCGCGAGAGGCGGCAACCTGCATGTCGCGGAAGCGCTGGAAGTCGACGACCGCGACGCGCTTCGCCTCGATGGCACGCGCCGTCTCGGCTTTCGCCTGCGCGGTGACCGCCTTGCGATGTGCGATGTAGGCGAGGTTCTTCGCCTTGTCGATCTCGCCGTCGCTGAAGGCACGCTCGGCATCGTCGAGCGCCTGCCGAGCCTCGAAGAGATCGCCGGGAGCCATCGGCGCCGCGGGGTTGGTCAGAGCTTGCTGATAGGCGACGCGCGCGTCGACGAGCTGATTGGGAGGACGAGTCGGACCGCACGCGCCGACGAGGGCGGCGATGGCGGCGATGGCTACGAGTGTCCGCTTCATGACCCGGATCCCCCCTGCTGGATGAGCGCCATCGCCTGCCGGATGGCTTCGATCGTTTGCTGCGCGTCGGCCTTGGCGGCCTGCACGTTGCCGAGGGCGAGCGCCGCCTCGGCATCGGCCTCGGCCCGCATGAGGACCCAGCGTGCATCCTTGTTCTCGCCCTCGATCAGGAGCCTCTTGCCGTAGGTCAGCTGCTCCTTCGCGAGCTGCAGGTGCGAAAGTGCCTTCGGATCGGTGACCGTCGCGGCCATCGCGTCGGCCTCTCGCACCCGCTGCTGGGCGCGGGTCAGCTTGTCGGCGGGGATCGGGGTCGTCGCACCGCAGCCGACGACCGCCAAAGCGGTGACCGCGATCATCATCGTCTTCATGCCGCAACCCTCCTCAGAACTGCCCGACCACACCGACGCCTGCAGATCCCTTGCCGGGAGAGCTCGCCGTGAGCTGCATCTTCACGCCGCCGGCCTGGATGGTGACGGCGGGGACATGCTCCGGGATGATCAAGGAGAGCGCGCCGATCACGAGGCCCGCGCCCTGCGCGACACCGCTGCCCGCGATGAGCGCGGTATGGAGCATCGTCTCCTTGGTGTTCGCGAGGTGCAGCCACGGACCGGCGACCGGGATGAGCAGAGACTGATCTCCGTACGAGTCATGGATGCGCCGCGTGAACGTGACGGCCGCCGTCGCTGCGTACGATCCGATGAGCGTCGCGCCGCCGGCGTAGAGGAGCGTGCGGTTCGGACGATGCGCTTGCCGGAGCGTGAGGGTCTCGCGTGCGGGCGGCGGCATGACCGGGAGCGGCGTGGCGGTCGCATCGGCAGACGAGAGCATGGTGATCGACGTCTGCGGGCTCGGCGCAGCGGCCTTTGCGCTCGCTTGCGGCGGAGCTTTCGCGGCGACATCCGACGCGAAAGATGCTCCGGCCGAAGTCGACGTCGGCCCCTCCTCTTGCGGCTCGTGGGCAAGGGCAACCGTGGTCACCGTGAGCGCGGCAAGTGTTGTGAGAGCGAGCGCTGCCTTCTTCATGGCGGTGTCTCCGGTAACCCTGGCCCCCGAGAAGAAGAGGGCCGACGCGACGAGCGGGTCGCGTTCAAGCGGGATGCCGTGACGACCATCGCGTCGCGTGGGGCCGCAGATCCTCCGATCACGGCCCTCGCTGGCGGGCGACACGCGTCGAGATCGCCCCGCTTCGCTCCGCATCAGTCGCCGGAGACGCGATTACGTCACGCCGAGGCGAGCGCGTCGGTGGCGGCGCCCGGGCGTTCGATACACGACCTTGGGTTCGCGCTCCCCCCGGCAGCGGTAGGCGACCGAGGCGCGCAGAGGCGGACGATGCCTGTGTCTCGTTGCCTTGCTCACGCTGCGCGGATCAGCTCGGAAGCCTCCTCACGGAGAGAGCTTCGTCGCCGCGAGATGCGGAAGGAGCAGGTCCATCTGGGGCCGATCTCGGCCGTTCGACGGATGAAGCGTGAACGGATAGTTGTCCCCCCACCACGGCCCGGCGGCCCACCAGACCCAACCGACGAGGACGTCGCTCGCCTCCATCATCGCCGTCAGCATGTCCGCCACCGCAGCGTTGCAGGTCGGGTTGTTTCCCCCCGCAAACTCGCCGATGAATCCCTTCTTCTTGTTGGCGCGGAGCCACGCGACGAAACCCGCGATGCGCTCCCGACCGATCGTCGAGCTGATGCACTTGTCGGAGCTGCCGCCCGAGTCCGAGTCGAGGTACTGGTGCGCCTCGAAGAAGATGTTGTCGATCGGGTCGACGATGTCGAGCATCGCCTTCGCGTTCGGCGTGCCGTAGTAGTTGTTGTTCCAGGCGTGCGCGCCGGTCCACCCGTTGCCGGGCACTTGAATGACGTTCGTCGCGCCGGCAACGCGGATGGCCGCGATGGCGGCATTGGCCGCCTCGACCCACTGCTCGGTGCGCATGGTGTGCGGCTCGTTGACGAGATTGAACATCACGCGCGCGTTCGCCTTGTAACGAAGCGCGAGGCGCCGCCAGAGATCGGCGAATACCGAGGACGGGACCTTCGACGAGCCGACGGTCTCACCGTAGTAGCGCGCGAAGTTGTGAGGATTGAGGATGACCGTCGCGCCCTTCCCGGTCGCATGGGTGACGAGGGCGTCGAGCTTCGAGAGGTAGGGCCCGGCGAGCTCTCCATTCGCGACGGGCTGGAGCCGCTCCCACATGAAGCCGATGCGGAACGTGTTCATCCCCTTCGACACGAAGTAGTCAACCTCGGAGGTCGTTGGCCACTTGTAGTCCCTGTCTTCCGTTCCCGGCTTTGCCGTGCCGAACTCGGCGCCCGCGAGATTCACGCCTCGATACGGCATCGGGATCGACGGAGCGGAAGGCGTGCTCGGGCCCGGCGGCTCCGGAGCCGGCGTGCCCGGATCCGGCGTTTCTGGAGCCGGCGTCTCCGCGGGATCCGAAGGCGCCTCAGCAGGCTTGTCCGCACCATTCGCGGGCGCACTGCCCGACGTTGTTTCGTCGCCGGAGCTGTCGCTCTCGTCGTTGGGTGGCGGCGCGCCCACGGGCGTCGACGGCCGAGCGTCGATGCCAACGTCCCCGATCGGGGCTCCACAGGCAACGACGAGACAAAGGACGGCAAACGCGCCAGGACGCGCGGAAACGACAGATCGGCAAAACGGCATCGGAGACGCCTCTCTAGTAACGGGTCGAATCACACGATGATGAAGGGGCGCGCTCACCCTTCTCGCGCCGCCTCGCAGCGCTCACCGCCAGGCAACAGTATTTGTGGAGACCGTCCTCACAAAGCGCGAGCAGGCAAATAGGGACGACCATGGAACACATGCCGGCGATGTGCATCACGTCTCGGAGCACGTTTCTCTTCGGGCTGCAGTGAGCCTCGACCGTACCGACCTGATCGAGCTGCTCCGCTCGTGATGTCGCCCGCGCAGTCGCTCGAGCTCGCGTCGAGGTGCGATGTTTCGACGACGTAGCGCTCAGCGCGGAGCGCATGGACACGTACAATGGAGGAATGCGAAAGCTCGCGACGTCGATGGTCACGGCGCTCCTCCTCGCTGCTTGCACGAAGGGCGCAGGGCGCGCGACGGCGGAGCCCCCGAGCCCGGCACCGGAGCCGACCTCGGTTCCGATCGGAGTGCTCGCCCCGAGCGTCGAGCCTGCCGAGAGCGCAGCGACCGGTGCGAGCACTTCGAGCGGCTCGAACGACGGCGAAAAGGCCGCGGCCGCGCCGGCGGAGGGCGAGTCCGGCCTAGGCCCTCGTGCTCCGGTGACTCCGCCGATCCCGTGCAGTCTCAAGGCGACGCTCCGCGCTCTTCCGACGTCGAACGGTCCGCGCTTCACGTTGACGCTGAAGAACGAAGGCTCGAAGCCGCTTCGTCTCGTCGTCCCAGGCGACGGGAGCGAGGTCGGATGGAGGCCTCCCGTCGTGACGTGGTCGGCGACCTTGAACGGCACGCCCGCAAAGCCGCTGGACGGCGCACGGTGCGGGATGACGAACCGGGTCGAGGCCAACGAGATCTTCACGCTCGCTGCCGGCGCATCGCGCGAGATCAAGGAATGGCTCCCCCCGCCCTCGTTCGCGCCGGGGGCGTACGACCTGCGGCTCACCTATCGCAACGATCCGGGGATCCAGACGCGCGGTGGAGAGACCGACGAGGTCAAGCGCCTCCTCGCGAGCAGCATGGCGTGCGAGGCGACGTCGAACGCCGTCCGCGTCACGCTGCAGTGATCGCAGGCTCGATCGCCCGCGCGTTCGTCAGAGATCGTCGGACGCCTCGGCCTCCGAAGCGGTCCTGGCCGCCCCGCCAGCGACCTCGCGTTTGAGGAGGAGGCGGCCGGCGAGAAGGCCGACCGTCATCGCCAGCGCCGAGGCGACGAGGATCGCCGCCTTCGCCTGCTCGAGCTTCGGTCCTGCCGGGAACGCGAGGCCGGCAACGAACAGCGCCATCGTGAAGCCGATGCCGGCGACGAGCCCGAGCACCAACAGCTCACGCCCCCCGATACCGCGCGGCAACGCCGCGATGCGCAGCCGGACGACCGCGAAGCACGCGGAGAGGATGCCGAGCGGCTTTCCGGCGACGAGCCCCACGACGATCCCGGCGCTAACGAGCGAAGGCGTCGCCGCGTTCCGATCGAGCGTCACCCCCGCGTTCGCGAGCGCGAAGATGGGCATGATCACGAACGCGACCCACGGGTGGAGCATCATCTGGAGTCGCGTCGCCGGGGGCAGCGCCTCCCGGCTCGCCAGATCGATGCGCGACGCCTCTGCCGCGAGTAGCGAAGGCGCGACGCCGCCAGGCTTCCCGTTCGTGAGCTCCTGCTCGACCGTCTCGGCAGAGCGACGCGCGAGCTCGACGAGCCCCGTCGGCCCGAGCCACGACCGAGCAGGTGTGAGGAGGCCCACGATGACGCCCGCGATCGTCGGATGCACCCCCGAGCGACAGACACCGAGCCAGACGATGAATCCCGGGATCACGTAGATCGACGGACGCCTGACACCGAGTCGCTGCAAAAGCAGGATCAAGGCGAGGCCGCCGCCGGCGATGGCGAACCCGGACATGTCGAGCGCGCCCGAGTAGAACGTCGCGATCACGACGATGCTCCCGATGTCGTCGATGATCGCGAGCGCGAGCAAGAGCACGCGAAGCGCGGGTGGCACGCGCTTGCCGAGAAGCGCGAGGAGGCCGACGGCGAAGGCGATGTCGGTCGCCATCGGAACACCCCATCCAGGCCGAGCCTCCGGCATGTGTCCCGCGATCGCCAGATAGAGGAGCGCCGGCGCCGCCATCCCGCCAATCGCCGCGGCGAGAGGAAGGACGGCGCGGCGAAGATTCGAGAGCTCACCTTCATGGATCTCTCGACGGATCTCGAGACCGACGACGAAGAAGAAGATCGTCATCAGCCCGTCGTTGATCCAGAAATGAAGCGAGTGCTCGACCTCGAGCGAGCCGAGCTTGAGACCGATCGGCAGCTCGAGGAGGTGATGGAACGCACCGGCCCAGGCCGAGTTCGCGATCACCATCGCCACCGCGGCCATGACGAGGAGCACGACGCCGCTCGAAGCCTCGACGTGGAGGAACGCCTCGATCGGCCTGACGAACCGCGTCGCCCACTTCCGCGCGGTCGTCGACGCGCCCGGCGGCGTGTGCAAGGGCGCTCGATCCCGACCGATGAGCTCCGTCGTCGAGCCAGCCGGCCCCTGCGAGGCCTCCACGTCTCCTGCCATGAACACTCCTCCGTGACGCTCCGTCACGTGAGGAGGATGGCGGCCCGACCAGCCTCGATGACCTGCCGCAGAAGACCTACGGCACCCACCGTTCGGATAGACGATCCGTGAACGTCGATCAAGCTCGTTGGAGCACGCCTGACGCGTGCCCCGCAGCTCGTCTCGGCACGACGAACGTAAAGGCAACGGCGCGAGCTCGTCGCGCATCCAAGCGTCGATCGGATCCGGCCAGCTCCGGGCGATGCGGGGCGCGGCTCTTCCATTCCGACGCGACCGCGTGCGGGGTCACGGCCAGGCCGTCCGCAGGAGCGTGTGCGCGCGATCGCACGCCCGGGGCAAGTTGCCTTCGTCGAGCTCGAGACGACACCGGGCGTTCGCCGGTCGCGCACGACGATCGCGCGGAGCGATCGCGCGGGCACGGCTCTGGCGTGTAGAGGGGCGTGCTCGCGCTGTTCGGGTCGGTGCTGTGTCTCGCGCTGAATGCGTTCTTCGTCGCGGCCGAGTTCGCGCTGGTGAAGGTTCGCGTGACGCAGCTCGACCGCGCGATCCGTCGCGGAGATCGACGAGCGAAGTCGGCCAAGGACGTCCTCCACCGCCTCGACCGCTACCTCTCCGTGACCCAGTTCGGGATCACGGTCGCGAGCCTCGGGCTGGGCTGGATCGGCGAGCCGGCCGTCACCGCCCTCGCCGATCACGTCGCGATGGCTATCCGAGGCGCCCCGCTCGGCCGTGGGGGCCACATCGCCGTCGACGTGTTCGGGCTCGGCCTCCTCACGTTCCTCCACCTGCTCGTCGGCGAGCTCGTACCGAAGTTCGTCGCGATCCAGTACCCGGTCGCCACCGTCCTCGTCTCGTCGCTGCCGCTCCGGCTCGTCAACAGCGTCTTCCGCCCGGTGCTCTGGGTGCTCGAGAAGGCGCAGCGCGCGGTCCTCCGTCTCCTCGGGATCAATCCGGACAACGTCAACGAGGGCACGCTCTCCGAGGACGAGCTCATCGGGCTCCTCGCCGCCGCCGCTACGCGTGATCCGAAGACGGAGGACAAGCGTCGCCTCGTCGAGCGGATGCTCCGTTTCGCAGAGCGCCCGGTGAGGCAGATGATGGTCCCTCGCGTCGACGTCGTCGCGATCCCGATCGACGCGACCGGAGACGAAGCCTACGCGCTGCTGCAGAAGCACCAGTTCTCGCGCGTTCTCCTCATCCGCGAGTCGCTCGACGACGTCGCCGGCTACCTCTACGCGAAGGACTTGTTCCTCGACCCACACGCGCGCGCGCGAACGTCGCTCCACGGCCTCGAGCGCCGCGTCTTCTTCTTTCCCCAGGGCCGTGACGGGCTCTCGACGCTCCGTGACATGCAGCGCGAGCAGACGCCATTCGCCGTCGTGGTCGACGAATACGGCGGCACGAGCGGGATCGTGACGCTCGAGGACCTCATGGAGGAGATCGTCGGCGAGATTCGTGACGAGCTCGACGTCGAGCCCGCGCGCGTGGCCCCGCTCCCCGGCGAGACGAACGCGTGGGACGTCGACGGCCGCGCGAACGTCGACGACCTCCGCGACGCGGGCGTCCCCGTCCCGGAGGAGTGGATGGGTGAGTCGATCGGCCGAATCGTGACGCAGCATCTCGGGCACCTCCCTCGCGCGGGCGACGTCGTGCGCCTGCCGGACGGCGTCGTCGCCGAGGTCGTGGCGACGAGCCGCCGCCGCATCGAGCGCCTCGAGATTCGCTTCGTCCCGGAGGACGCCGCGGCCGAGGCGTGAACCGCCGGATGCAAGCCCCGGCGTACCCCGAACGCGATGCCGTGGTAGGAGCCTCTGCCTCGGTCCGCACGCCGGTAGCTCAGCCGGATTGAGCGTGGGTCTTCGGATTGCGCCGCGCGGACCACGGCGTCGCGGTCTGCGCCGCGCGTCACCGGCTTCATCGGCGTGCATTTTTCGTGATCATCCCGTGACCCCTGTTCGATGACCATGGTGTGCTTGCGATCCGCACGCGAGTCCCGGCCCTGAGCGGCATCGTGGGCCCCGACGAACCTGCTGCGAAGAGTGGGTGCGCGCCGACGCTCGCGGCGCCGCAGCGCGCCCTCGAAGAGGTCAGCTCATCCGTATATCGGGTGCTCCGGCGGATGGGCGTCCCGGCGGACGAAGCCGACGACGCCCTCCAGAGCGTCCTCATGCAACTCTTTCGACACTGGGACCGGCTCGGCGCCCTGCCCTTCAACGAGCTCCGCGCCTACGCGTGCACGGTCGCGTCGGGCACGGCCGTGGACTTCGCGCGGCGCCGAAAGCTGACGAGCAACCTCCTCGTCCCTCTCGACGAGGAGCCGGCCCTTCCGAAGCTGGGCGCGGACGACGTCTTCGAGCAGAAGCGTGCGCTCGAGGTTCTCGACCAGGTCCTCGCCAAGCTCCCGGAGGAGCGACGCGTGGTGTTCGTCCTGTTCGAGCTCGAAGAGGTGAGCCTGCAGGAGATCGCCGATCGCCTCTCTGTCCCGCTCGGGACGGTCTCCTCGCGCCTACGCAAAGCACGCGAAGAGTTCGCGCGCATCGTCGAACGAATGAAGAAGAGCGGAACACTTCCGGAGGGCGGCTGATGAGCGACTCACGATCTCCGCGGCCCCTGCTCGACACGGACGGGCAGGACCCGCTCGCGCGCCAGCTCCTTCGCGCCGGACGCGCAGACGGTCTCGCCCCGCGACGCGCGGCATCGCTCGTCGCGGGCGCAATCGCCGCCGCCCGCGCAGACGAAGCGGCCGGAGCGACTGCGAACAGCGGCCCCCGAGTGGCGACACGAGCATCCTGGACGAAAGCCCTCGCAGCGCTCGTACCAGTGCTCGGCCTCGCCGCCGTCTCGTACTCGATCACGAGCCCCTCCGCGCCGCCGAACACGTCGAGCGATGCGCCCGCGCCGGTCTCACCCGCCGTGTCGGCCATGCCGGCCGATCCCGTCGCGGCGCCGCTGGCCCCACCCGAGGCAGCGGCCATCCCGAGCGGCCCTGTCGCAACGCCGCAAGCGCTCGTCGGCCCCGGCGATCTACCCGACGCAAAGGCTCGGCCTGCGACATCGATCGCGCGCCCGCCTTCGCCCAGCACCACCCAGCCGAGCCGCGCAGGCGAAGGGACGTTCGAAGCCGAGCTCGCCCTCCTCACGCAGGTGACGTCCGCGCTGGACGACAAGCGCCCTGCCCGTGCGCTCGCGCTGATCGACGAGCATGATCGTCGATTTCCGAACGGAGTCCTCGCTCCCGAGTTCGCGGGCGAACGCGTGCTGACCCTCGCCGCCCTCGGACATCACACCGAGGCCTGCGCGCAGGCGACGAAGTTCCTCGCGACATACCCCAAGTCTCCTTTCGTCCCCGAGGTTCGCTCCCTATGCGTCGACTCGACGTCAATTCGATAGCTGCGCTCACGGCCGCAGCGCTCTTCGTGAGCGTCGGGCTCGCGAGCTGCACTCAGACCGAAGCCGTCGTCTTGCGTGAAGCACCGACTCCTCCGGCGCCATTCACACCCGCGGACGCCTCCGCCGACGCTGCCCCGGTGCCCGCGGACGTCCTGATGTGCCCGGTGACGAGGTGCACGCTCCCGTCGGCGACGTGCCCTTCGTCGAGCTTCCCATGCGACGTCGATCTGATGAACGACGACGACAACTGCGGCGGATGCGGAATTCGTTGCGGCGGCACGAACGTCGGCAACAGCAAGTGGTCATGCGTCGAAGGCCAATGCGCGTTCAGCTGCGTCGCGGGCTTTCGGAATTGTGACGACAGCCCCGCCAACGGTTGCGAAGTCAATGCTCGCAGCGACAAGAGCAACTGCGGGGGATGCGGGCGTGTCTGCGCGGAAGGAGAGACCTGTTCGGACGGCGCGTGCATCAACACCTGCAAGCAGCAGGGTCTTCCTGACACTTGCGGCGGGAGGTGCACCAACCTGGAGATAGACGACCGCAACTGCGGGACTTGCGGCACTGAGTGCGATCCAGCGGGCCCCGGCTTGCCGGCACTTCCAGCCGACATGTACTACGGGTGCGGGAGCGGCAAGTGCAATGCGGCGAAGTGTTCCGACAGCGGCAAGAGCAATTGCAACCGCGATCTGAGCGACGGCTGTGAAGCCACGCTGAAGACGAATGATCATTGCACCTCCTGCAACGATGCATGCTCAACGGGAAAGAACTGCCTCCTCGACGTCCGCACATTTGCTTATCGTTGCCTTTGCGCTGACGGCGAGACGCTCTGCTCCGGCATCATCTGTAAAAATCTCGACGATGACCCGCTGAACTGCGGTGGATGCAACCACGTCTGCCCTGGGAACCATCGTCCGCACTTCGTGCCAACGTGCACGTTCGGTGTCTGCTCCGGAAGGTGCGAGGACGGCTACGCCGATTGCGACGGGGTCGGAGACAACGGATGCGAGGTCGATACACGCGTGGACAATCGCAACTGCGGTGCGTGCGGAAACGCGTGCGAGGCAAATCAAGTCTGCTCTGCGGGCAAGTGCCTCGTGGCGCCCTGCGATTCGGAAGGGCCGACGACCAAATGACGTCCCATGCTTTCCCTACGAACCGCCGTCCCAGGGGCGTCGCGATCGCGATCCTGGGGGGACCGCTCTCGGTCGCCCTGCTCGCGAGCTCCGCGTGTGCCGTCGCGGACGATCAGGGCGGCGACCTCGATCCCGATAGTGGTATCGTCGTTCCCGCTCCTGACACCGGCGACGAGGTATCGCTTGCCGACGCAGGCACCGACGCGCCTGAGACCGAGTCGCCGAACCTTCCGTGCGCTGTCGGAAATCTCTGCCGCGTCGAGACTCCCCTCACGCTCGGCTCGGTTGCTTCGCTGAGCGGGCGTTCGAAGGACGACGTCTGGGCGGGCGCGTCGCGCGGTGTCGTGATGCACTGGAACGGCCAGAAGTGGACGGCACTCGAATCCAACATCGACGAGACGCTGTCGAGCCTCTTCTTGACCGCGGAGGAGACCTGGGGCGTTGCAGGAGAGCTGCTCGTGCGGCGTGGCATCGAAGCAAGCAGCGTCCGCACGTTCCGCAACCCGGCAATCTTCTTGGGCGGGATGTCGGGCGTCGCCGTGCTCGGGAACGGTGATACCTACGCCAGCTTGTTGTCGCCGCCGTCGGTCCCGGGCTTCCCTCTGGCTCTCTTGCAGATCACGGACTTCGACAACGTAGGGATCGACGTCGCGCCAGCCCCGGTGCTGGAAGCCAGCGGTCAACCTCAATCGTTGGCCACTCGAGCGCTCTTCTTGGTGCCCGATCGTGTGCTCTGGCTCGTCGGTAGTTACGGGAGCGTCGCTCGGTATCCGGTATCGGCCGGTCTCGGAGACGGCGTCGTGATGCCCGTCGCATCTCAGGCCGATCTCTTCGGGGCATGGGGGCAAGACGATCATCTCTGGGCCGCGGGTAGTGGCGGCACGATTCTCCACTTCGACGGAACGGGTTGGACGATCGAAGATACCGGTACGAACGTGGCGCTCAACGCCATCTTCGGCTTCGGACTGAACGATATCTGGGCCGCCGGTGACGAGGGGACCGTCCTGCACTTCGACGGGCAGCGCTGGTCGCAGGTCGAAATCGGCGGATATCGGGGCCAGCTCAAGGCCATCTGGGGAGCGGCTCCCGACGACGTGTGGTTCGGCGGAGAGCGAGCCATGTTCCATTGGGGAGCACTTCCATGAGATACGCGACCTTCGCATGTGCAGGGCTGATCGCGCTCGTCGCCTGTGCGGCGGACGGGACGACCGACGCGCCGCCCACGAACACGGATAGCGGTGAGGGAAACGACGGCGGAGCGCCTATCTCGGACGGCGGACCGGGTGACGCCGACGCGCCGAACATCGGTCCGGACGCGGAGCGGCCGCTCGCGTGCAGCCCCACCGGCGTATGCGAGACGCGACTCCCGACTTCCGAGCTTGGCGAGCCGCTGTCGCTGCGCAGCGTCTGGGTCGTCGCCTCGAACGACGTGTGGAGCGTGAGCGCTCAAGGGCTCGTCTTGCACTACGACGGAACGAGCTGGTCGACGTCCCATCGGGCGAACCATCCGCTCTACGCCGTCTGGGGGACCGCGACCGACGTCTGGGCGGGCGGCGAGCGGGGCCTTCTGCTCCATCGGAGCGCCGGTGGAAAATGGACGCGTGTCGAGACGGGCCACGTGCAGCCGATCCGCGCCATCTACGGGACGAGCGCCGGCGACGTATGGTTCACCGGCCGTGCGGGTGCGGTCGACCATTTCGACGGGTCGAAGCTGACGACTCTCTCTCCCGGCATTCCGGAGCTTCGGATCACGACGGTCTTCGGGCGTCCCGGGTTCGGAACCTACGCCGCGGGGTACGTGGAACGGCCGGTGAATCTGGACGCGTATACGGCGGATCACGAGCCCTACGTCTTCGAGCTCTCTCCCACGACGGTCTCGACGTTCAATGCGTCACTGACGACAAGGCTCAGCTTCGTTCCGGTCTCCGGCGTCGCCACCGACCATCCCGACGAGGATCACCGGGTTCTCCTGCTCGGTTACCTGGATTGGTACTCGACGCTCGTTCCAAGCTACTCCATCGTTGGCAGAGACAGTGCGGCAGTTGTCAATCGGACGGGGGAGCCTAGCGTTACCGACCACGTCAATTTCGCTCCTCCTCCTCCCGCCTGCCCAGCGTGGGCCAGGGCATGGAACGACGTTCGTTATCTGAACCACTCCGCTGGTCTCCTGCGTTGGGATGGCACTTCCTTCACGAAGCAAGATATCGATATGGGCTACACCTTCGTTCCAAGGACGGTCTTCGGTGTCCACGGGAACTCGGCCGACATGTGGATCGTCGGTGAGGGGTTTGCACTGAAGGGAGCAACTCCGTGATTTCGAGAAACCCTTCGTTCCGTATCCTCGCGCCTCACGCATGGGGTCTACTCGGCGTTGCGCTTCTCGCATGTTCTTCCTCGGATGAGAAGCGGGCCCGCTCGATGGAGACGGATGCGGGTGACGCGGGAGCCGTGCAGCAGGCCGACGCGGCGAGCGAGGTGGGCGACGCCGGGCAAGACGCTGGCGACGCCGCGGCCGCGCTCCCGCCACCGCAGCCCTACGACTTCGCGGTCACGTGCACTGCCAATCCGTGTGTCACTCGGATCGCTGCGAGCGGCGGAGGACACACCTGCGCCGTCCTCCAGGACGGCACCGTTCGGTGCTGGGGCGCGAATGTGTCCGGGCAGCTCGGCACAGGCGCGAGCGACGCGGGCCCAGCATCCGAGTACGAGGCCACGCCGCGTCGGGTGGTCGGCGTCTCGAACGCGACGAGCGTGGCCGCGGCGGGCCGAGGCTCTTCGGGCAGCTCGTGTGTCGTCTCGGCCACGGGTGAGGTCGCCTGCTTCGGCTCCAACGTCTGGGGACAGCTTGGGCGCGCCTCGGCCCCGTCGAACGAGGCGCAGCCGGAGCCCGTCGTGATCGACGCCCTTCGGGCGAAGTCGGTGACGCTTGCAGGGAAGTTCGCGCTTGCGCTCGGCACCGACGATCGCCTCTGGTCGTGGGGCACGAACGACGCCTTTCAACTTGCTCGTCAGCCCTCCGTCCCACCGGCGGGGCCTTCGAGCCCACCGGCTCGCGCCGACACGATCTCGAGCTCCGTGCGCGCGTGCGCAGGCACGGGGAGGAACGGCTTCGTCGTCGGTGACACCGGCGATCTCCTGTCGTGGGGTGGCGGCACCGCCGAGCAGCTCGGCCGAGTGAGCTCGCTCCGCCAGGATCCTCTCCCTGCTCGGGTCGCGCTCTCCGGGGTCTCGAGCGTGACCGCAGGGGCCACGCACGCGTGCGCGTTGACCCCCGGCAGCGTCCACTGCTGGGGTGGAACGAACGAGCACGGTCAGCTCGGCACGGGCGTTCGCGCGCAGGAGATGCTCCCGGCGCGCGTCGCACTGCCGAAGGATGTCTATCCCGTCGCCGTGGCGGCCGGCGGGGACGGCGCGTGCGCCATCGCGGCCACGGGGGAGCTCTATTGCTGGGGCGCGAACGGCGCCGGGCAGTTGGGAATCGAGACTCGTCAGGACCAGCCGAATCCCACGCGCATCGAAGGGCTCACGGAGCAGGTGGTGGGCGTTGCGGTGATGGATGACGCCGTCTGCGCCTTGCTTCGCGGCGGCTCCGTCGCGTGCTGGGGAGACAATCTCCTCGGCCAGCTCGGGCGCGGGAGCCGCGACGGCGACATCCACCTGGAAGCAGCGCCAGTCGTATTCCAGTAGTCGTGTTGAAGTGAGGAAGGTTCTTTATTCATGCGCAGGCCCATCATCGCTGTGCTTCTCCTTGTCTCGGCCGCGTGGGTAGGTTGCTCGTCCGGTCGCGATGGCTGGAAGGAGAACGACTCGCTGACGTTCGCTCCCGACGCCGGCGCCGACGTCGACGTCCCTTGTTCCGGGCTTTCCTGTTCGCGAGACCTTCGCTCCGTGCTCGATTGCAGCGGCGGGCTCGTCAAGGAATGCGCCGCCGACCTGGCATGCGGGAACGGCGAGTGTGTCGACCCCTGCACCGCTGCAGCGCTCAACGAAGGCTCCGTGGGTTGCTCCTTCGCAGTTCCGGGCGCCAACGACGATGGCGCAAATCTGGGTAGCTGTTCCGCCATCTTCGTCGCGAACACCTGGACATCGCCTGCCACGCTCCGCCTCGAATATCAGGGGGAGGAGAGATCGCTCGATGGCGCCGTCTGGCTGCCGTCCGTGGAAAACGGCATCGTGAAGTACACGAAGGTCGAAGGCCCGATTCCCCCAGCCGGCGGGGCGGTCGTCTTCCTCTCGGCAGAGGACCACTCGGAAAGGCCGGGGTGGGTTGGGTGCCCCGAGGGCGTCAAGCCGGTCTTCGACAAGGCGCTTGCCCTGCTCGGAACGGGTATCGGATACGCGCCCCTCGTCCGCTCGGACATCCCCGTATCGATGTATTCGATTTATCCTTACGGTGGCGCGAGCTCCCACTCGCCGAGCGCGACGTTGCTCTTGCCCACGACATCGTTTCGGAAGAACTATGTCCTGATGAGCTCTTGGGGCGGGAAGGGCGATGTCTTCGGAAAAGGCGTCTTTGCGCCTCCGGGAGGGGCGACGACGCAGGTCGGAAAGCCAACTATCCAGATCGTAGCAGCCGAAGACGATACGTCGATCGATCTCCTGCCGAAGGTCGACATCGTCGGAGCTGGAGGTATTCCCGCCGGGGCGCGAAACGAAGTCGCGAGCTATCGATTGCGGCGTGGAGAGATGTTGCAGCTCATTCAAGAGAACGAGCTCGTCGGCTCGGTCATGGAGACCTCCAAGCCAGTCGGAGTGTTTGGTGGACACACAAGCCTGAACGTTCCGGCTGATATCACCTTCGCCGATTCCGACAACAGCCAGATTACTCCGGTATCGGCGTGGGGACGCGAGTACGCCGTCCTGCCCGCACCGAATCGGACCAACCTGATGTCACGCGGGGTAGAAAAGGAGCGCGACCCGAGCCCGATTCGCCTCGTCGCCGCCGTGAACGACACCCAGCTCGTCTACGAGCCGTCGCGGCCGGTCGGCGCGCCCGAACGGCTCGACGCGGGGCAGCTCGCCGTGTTCTTCGCCAACGAGCCGTTCGTCGTTCGGAGTCAGGACGCCAGCCACCCCTTCGTGGTCGCGGTGCTCATGACCGGAACCTTCGCCTCGTCGTATAACATCGGCGATCCGGAGACCGCGCTGGCGGTCGCGACCGATCAGTGGCTCGACACCTACGGGTTCTTCTCCGACTTCACCTACGACTCGAGCTCCGTCTTCGTCACGCGCCGGAAGGTCAGCGGCGTCTTCCGCGACGTCACCCTCGACTGCGCCGGCGTGCTCACCGGATGGCGGTCCATCACGGACGACTACGAGTGGACGTACGCCGAGCTCACGCGCCGCGGCGAGTCGCAGATGTATCCCGCGGGCGAGTGCACCGACGGCGCACATCGGATTCATAGCGAAGGCCCGTTCTCGATCACGGTCTGGGGCATGTCGAGAGCTGCGAGCTACGCATATCCAGGCGGGATGGGGCTCCGTCGCATCACCGAGGTGAACGTGCCCGTGCGTTGAGCTCTCCTCCGCTCGAGCCGCCCGCGAACCGCGCGGGCGGCCCACGTGTGAGGAGCGAGCACGAAGGCGCCCGGCTCTGAAGCGAGCGACCAGAGGTCGTGCAACGGGCAACGGATCGAGATCGCGGAGCTCGAATCGATCGCGCAACACCTACGGCCGAGCTCGCTCGCGTAGCGCGCACGAACGCCTATCGATCCTCTAGACTGGCAGGCCATGGTGGCACGAGTCCGTGCGGGTGCATGGGTGGCCGCACTCGCACTCTCGGCTGCGCCGCGCGTGGCCGAGGCGGCACCCGTGCTCCGCGTCGAGTGGCCCACGCTACCGGGGTGCCCCAGCTCTTCCGCTGTCCTCGAGCGGGCTCGTGTCGCCACCTCGCGGACGAACGGTGTCGACGACGTGTACGCCGTCGCGGAGGTCACTCCCCCTTCCGCAGAGGGCGAGCCGTGGCAGCTCTACATCCGTACGCGGACGGTACGCGGAGCGGGAGAGCGAACGCTCGAGGCGCCGAGCTGTGACGCCGTCGCGCGGGCCGTAGCGATGATCGTGGGCATCGCGTCGCTTCGCACGCGAGCGCCGGCGACGGAGCACACGCTCGACGAGCTCACTCCGGCGCCCGATCACGTCGAAGATGCGGGGCCGCTCGTCGCTCCGCTCGCTCCGGTGAGGCCGCCGAAGGACGCCGCGAACGCGGTGACGGCAAGCGCGGAGAAGCCCATCACGCGCTTGGTGCCGAGCGCCGAGCTCGGCGTTGCGATTGGGCTCTTGCCCCGCATCGCGCCCACAGCGAGCGTGGGCCTCGGCTACGAGGCGGGCTGGCTCCGCGCACGCCTCGCATTCCGAGCGCTCCTTCCGCAGGAGGTGCTCGACCGCGGACGCGGGGCAGAGCTCGGCGCCTTCGGTGTGAGCTTCGACGGATGCGGTCGGTTGCCAGTCACCCCCGTTCTTCGCGCGAAGCCCCACGCGTGCGCCGGCGCAATGCTCGACAACGTCCGCGCGCACGGCATCGGCGCCGACGCCGGCGTGGAAGCCTTCGAAGTCTGGCGCGTTGCGATGATGGCCTTCGCGGGCGTTGGCGCAACATGGGACCTCGGCCGCGCCTTCCGGATCGGCGCCGATGCACGCCTGGGCGGCTCGGTCTTGCGCCCGACGTTCGTGATCGACTCCGCCTCGGACGGTCAACGCCAGTTTCATCGGCCCGCACTCGTCAGGGCCGAGAGCACGCTGACGTTCGGCATGGTGTTCTGACATGCACGAGCGACGGTGACTCGAACGCCGGAGGCCTACTCGCTCGAGCTCGCGGTCGAGGACGACGGGACGCGGCTCGAGTACGAGCCCGCCATCCCCGCGGGTGCGCCCACGACGATGAACGCCGGAGAGGTGGCATCCTTCCTTCACGAAACAGGCGATGCGGTCATCGTCCGGCCCCAGGATGCCGAACATCCGATCTACGTCTCCGCGCACATGACCGGGGGCCAGGGCGACCTCCTTGGCATCAATCCGAAATAGGGCGCGAGAAAGATCTGGAGTTCGTGAACGCCAGTGCGACTGGCCAGCACTAAAACGCATATAGCTTCCACACAGATCCCACGCACGCGAAGAACCCGATCACGATCGTTCGACGCAAAGCAACGGCGCGTTTCAAGGACGTACGGCTCGAGTGCGCCGGCAACCTGACGAACTGGAAGCCTGTCGGCACATCGCGACGAGCGGCAGCGTCGAGGTCCGCCCTAGTAACGACGACACGAACTTCTCCGCCCGGGTGACGACGACTACCGCTTCATCAAGGTCGGCGGAGTCTTCTCGGCGAAGAAATACGCGCCCCACTAGGCCACATTTCAGGTACATTCTCGATGCAGTATTCACACCTAATGTGGTAGCGACGCGCCGTCGTGCTGTTTCTCTGTCTTGGCTGCTCGTCGGAGACCGATGACCCGGCCGCGAACCATGTGAGGGAGCACCTGCGCGCGTGTTCGAGCGTTGCCCGGATCTCGCGGATCCGGGCGGCCCCACCATCGACGGCATCACCGGGCCGTCGTGTGTTCGTGTCAACGAGTCCGCCGATTACGAGATCACATTCCGGGGATCACTGAGCCCGGAGCGGATTGTCGGATTTCGCGTCAGGGGTGAGCTCGTCAGGCCGACGAACCCGTGGGAGAGTCGCTGGCCACCCGAGAAGCCTCCGCAGGATCGCCTCACCTATGTGTTTGCGCCGGCGAAAGCCGGAGAGACGAAGCTAGGGATGCAGTTCATCGACGAGAAGAACCAGTACGGGCCCGCGATGTGCGGCGACATCTCGGTTCGCTGAGTCGGAGCCGCGTGCGCTTGCGGAAGTCCGTCTGAATCGCCTGATGGACCGTGAGCACGTCTCGCTCGAGAACGGTGGGGCGTACGTTCTCCAGCGACCTCGTCGAGAACGGGCACGCGAACGCGCCCCCGGTCCGTACGCTCCCGCGCTCGACGCGCCGTCTGTACCGCCCGACGTGCGATCCGACGACAACGCCCTCTATCGAAACGGCTCGCCGACGTGCGCCGTGTCTTCCTCGCCCTCCCCGAGCCGGTGAACGTCGCGTCCGCCGTCGGCGCCTTCGCGGGGCTTCGCACCGGCGACGTTCTCGAGCTCGAGTGGCGCAACATCGACCTCGCCGCCTGCACCTTCAGCGGCGGGTTCCGGAAGGCAAGGTCACGCCCCTCGAGGACGAAGAGTCGCGCATCGTGCCGATCCAGAGCTCGCTCCCCCCCCATCCTGAAGTGTCGGCACCTCGAGACTGGTGGCTCGGGCAAGCTGTTCGGGCGCCGAGGCGGCAAGCCCGGGAGCCCGCCGCAGTCCACGACGGCCGCATCGAGAAGCTCGCGCCGCTCCTCGGCCATAGCTCGACCGTCGTGACCGAGCCGGTACCCCCATGCTCGGCCCGACCTCTTCAGCCCTCAGGAGAGCGCGACCTCCTCGAGGTGGCCGTCGAGCCCCGCCAGGTCGTGGCACCCCTGTCCGAGACTACGGCCAAGGCCGCCCGGCACGGCGCCTGAGCGTTTGGTTACGCCGTGGCTGCGCAGCCCCATTGCGCGCCGTCGCCACCGCGTGTAAACCTGCGGAACGTCTCACACGCGCCCGTAGCTCAGCTGGATAGAGCGTCGGCCTTCGAAGCCGAATGTCGTAAGTTCGAATCTTACCGGGCGTGCCATCATTCCGAGGACTTGGCGCTGCCGGCCGCTTAGCCGTGACAGCTCCCGCGTAGCCACCTCCGCTCGCTCGACTGTCTTGATGCTCGCGTGGCGGAGGGCCCCAGCCCGTCTCCTCGAGCGACGAGGGCATCCCCACGCGTGCGGATGGGAGCGCGGAGGAGCGGTCGCGTCGAGGACGGCCGGAGACGTCGTCGGCGAGCTCGCGGCCGTGACGAGTAACCACCGAAGTTCGGCTCGCTCCAGATCCAAGGGCCCCATCGCGTAGTACCCACCACTGCGGTGATCCAGTCGCGTTCTTGGACTTCACCATTCGTGAGTGGAGCACCGGGACGAGCAAGCCCATCGAGCTTCCAACGAGCGCGCCGGCGATCGCGTCCGTCGGGTAGTGAAAGCCCCCCTGAACAATGAGTAGCGCGACGCTTGCCGCGAGCGCATGGCTGCCCCCGAGCACGACGAATCTCCAGGGACTCGCGGGATGGCGCTTCCAGGACGTGAACGTGTACGCGGTCGCCGCCGCGAACGCGAACGAGGAGTGTCCCGAGACGAAGCTGCGAACCGCGTCGGGGCTCTCGAGATCGGCCTGCGTCGCGTGCGGGCTGTAGACGAACGGTGAGGTGCGATTCACCGCCGACTTCGTCAGCTGGGTGATCGCTTGCGAGAGCAGAACCGCCTCGAGTGTCACGAAGGTGTCCTCGAACCAACCATCGAAGCGGGTATCGGCGGCGTTGATGACCATGGGTGCGAGCACCAGTCCGGCGGCGATGACGGTCGCGAGCTCGCGCGCGGTGGTGAATAGTTGCCGACAACGGCCTCGTCGATGCCGAGCATGTCCCCGGGTGGCTTGCAGGTCGGGTAGCACGCTGGTTTGGGAGCCTCGAGGATGTGAGGCATTGTCCCGGCTGCACCGAGCGCGACGACGGCGGAGTCGTACGCCCACTTGAGTCGGTACGGGCTTGACACTGCCGCTAGCCCTCGCCGCGAGGCGGGACGACGCGCGGAAGCCGGAGCGTGAACGTCGAGCCCATACCGGGCTCGCTTTCCACATCGATGTGTCCGTTCTGTACCAGCGCTGCGTGCTGCGCGATGCGCAATCCAATGCCGGCGCCCCCGCCGGAACCTGGTTGGATGGTACTGAAGAGGCTCTCCAGGCGCTCCTTCGAGATCCCCGGGCCCGAATCACGCACGCGCAGCAGGATGTAATCCTGAACCTCTTCCCCTTCGACGATGACGAAGCCCTGCCGCGTGAACTTGACGGCGTTCTGTACGAGGTTGCCGAGCGCGTCGAAGAAGAGCGCGCGATCGAGGACAACACGGCACGACCGATCCACCTGCGCTTCGAAGCGGAGACCTTTGCGCCGCGCGTCGGCATCACTCTCGCACATGACCTCCTGAACGAGCTCCGCGAGGTACATCTCCTCCGGGTGGACTGGTGTCGACTCCGGCCGGAATCGCTCGACCCGGAGGACCCCATCAACAAGCCTTCGAAGTCGCTGTCCACTTCTTCGGAGCCTCCGGAGATCCTCCGCATCGACGCTCCCCTTCTGCGAGACCATCTCGACGCCCATCGATAGCGCCGCGAGCGGGTTCCGGAGTTGATGCATGACGCCCGCAAGGTACTCTGCGCGTTCTTGCATGACGTTCTCTGCTTGGTGCGTCGCGTAGCGGCGTACCGATTCCGCCGTCAGCTCGAACACGGCATCGTAGAAGTACGAGTACTCCGCGAACGAAACATCGATCTTCCGCTCTTTAATCCAATCGCGGACGGTCCTCACCGCGATACGGTACTCTTGGACGACCTCTTCTATGGGCACGTCCTGCTCGACGCGCACTTCGGGATCGAGGCGCTCTTCGATTTTCCACATGTCCTCGGTGCACTCGGCCTCACAGAGCTGCTGCAGCTGCTTCCCGATGATGCGCAGCTGCACGGGAAGCTTGTCCTTCAGAGCAGCTTCGCTGAGCTCGGGGTGTGGATGCCGCGAGCGCGTCCAGCGCTCGTACCAACGCTCCACGATCGCATTCGTGTTTTCAATCAGCTCAACGGCCAGTGAGGACATAGGCCCACCTCGGTACGTCCGTAGGCAGTCTGCACGCCCGCGCAAGGTCAAGGACGGACGCTTGCATCGCGCGGGCCTTCGATCTCCATACGAGCTCACACCGATCGCCACGCACGAGGCCGCGCACGTGAAGGTCGGCTTCAGCGCCCCGCGCCAGACTGCCACGATGCCTGCCACGCTTGTGAGTCATGTCGCGCCTCATGCCCGGCTGCAGATGGCTTGCTGCTGGCTCGACCGCACCGGCTGCTCAACGCTTGTACCGTTGCACTCGAGTTCGGCGCCTTGCTCTGTTCAAACTGCAGGCGCTCCGGCCAGCACGAGGTCGGCCAGCGAGAGGATTCCCACCAACCCGATTCTCGTGGTCGACCACGACGAGCCGCTGACCTGACGGGTCCTCATCTTCTCGAGCACTTCGTCCAGAGGGGGCGCTCGATCCCGAACTCCCGCGACACGAAGACGTTCTCGAAGTCGAGCCGCCTCGACTTCTCTCGCAAAGCAAGGCGGGGTCGTCGAGAGATCAACCATCGACCCCCAGTTCCTGTGGGAGCTCACGGCGCAGGAGGATTCGCCTCGCGGAGCCAACTGCCCATCGTCTCTCGTTGGGGAGGCCGTCACTACTTCGCGCAGACGAGGCTCTCGCCGCCGGGCGCGAGGCCCTTGCAGCGGTCGGTCAGCTCGCCGCACTGGAGGCCGCTCGCGACGGTGCCGCCTGCGCAGAAGTATCCGCTCCAGGGCGCGAGCTCGCTGCAGTAGAGGCCGTCCGCCTTGCCGGTGCAGGAGTCCTTCGCCCTGACGCCCTCGTCGACCTTCCCCTTCTTGATGGCGGCGAGCGGGAGCCAGCCGAAGCGCCCTCCGATCGAGCCGTACGCAAAGATCATCGACCTCTTCGTCGGATGATAGACGCGCACGCGCACGAGCGTCGGCACCTCGGCGGTGGAGCGCGCGCGCTTGAAGGCGAGCGCGTCGTCGGCGACGAAGAGCGTGTCGGTCGCGGCGCCACCTACGCCCGGCGTGTGGAACGCGAGGTTGATCACGTTGCCGTCGCGGAGGAGGTAGTCGCGAGCGCGCTTGCTCGAGTCGTTGCCCTTCGCCACCTTCGCCTGCGCCCACGCTGGTAGCTTGTCCGCAGAGAAGGTCGCCTGCGATTGCCCCAAGTCCTTCGCCGACTTGACGACATAGCTCGTGCTCGACAGGTTCGAGCGCCGCGCCGTCCTGATGTTCGGCATCTTGGAGAGCTCACGTTTCTTCACCACCTTGGAGAGCGGGATCCAACTCGATGCCGCGAGCTTGCCGGCGATCGACACCGAGAATGCGTACACGTACGTGTGCTTCGCGCTCTCACCGTCGACCTGCATCGTCTTCTTCTGGCCGAAGTTGATCTTCACGCAGGTCTTGCCGTCGACCTTCTTCGTCTTCGAACCGTTCGCGCCCGCCCACTCGAAGCAGGAGCTCCGCACCGGCTGGCCGCGGCGGTGGCCGGTGCCGTCGTAGAGCGGCGTGTCGTTCGCGATCTCCCAGCGACCGATCTCGTCGATCGACGCGAGCTTGTTCCCTCCGCGCTTGTCGATCTCGCCCACCTGCGATGGCGGAAGGTAACGATTGCGCCCCGGCTGCTCGCTCGGAAGCTCGCAGTTCAGCGGCGATCCCTCGCACACGCAGCTCCGCTTCGTCTTCTGCCGGCAACGCCACTTCTTCGCGCCGAGGTTCATGCGCTTCTCGCCCTTCGGTATCGCGTCGGGCGCGATCGCCGGACGAACCGAGAGCGCCTCGACGTCGCCCGCCTCGACCGCGGCGTCTTCGGCGTCTTCGGCCGCGTCCTCCGCCGTCTCCTCTTCGGGGATCGGGTTGTCTGCGATCTCGCCCGACGCATCGCGGATCGGCTCGCCGTACTCGTCGACCGCCCCCGCACTTTCGGCCTGCTCGTCCGGGACCGAGAGGTCCTCCTCGTCCGCGATGGGCTCGTCGTCACCGATATCGAGCGCTGCAAGCTCGACCCCCTCCTCGACCACGTCGAACGGCGCCGCATCGCCGAGCTCGTTGAAGCGGCAAGCGGAGACGGTGGAGAGGAGACCGACGGCGAGGAGGACCGGGACGGCGAAGGGCGACGCGCGCATGCGCACGCCTTCGAGCAAGAGCGATACCAGCGGACCTCACCGCCGAGGCGCGCACGGATCTGCGCAACGGAGCACGCAGGCCGGCTCGGCGACTCGAGAACGACGCCCGACCCGCAGAGAAAACATGGCCAAAGCCGCTTGCGCAAATCCTCGCGCAAGCCACCGCTGCCGGGGAGCACACATCGGGGTGGTCGACAAGCCAGGGCAACGACGGCCGCGGCGGAATCGAACCGATGCAACGCGCGGATGCACGAAGCACAATGCCGATCGCGACGAGCTCGGCGCTCCGCCTTCACGCATGCGGTCGCTCCCGATCGCCAACGTCGTCCCCGGCATGGAGATCGAAGGTCCGATCTTGGAGCCACTTGCAGACTGTTGAAAGCGGGAGGCATTGGCGGCTTCGGCCGACCGCTGGCTGCTGCGGAGTCGGCGGATGCGGCGCTGCTTTCGCGTCGCGGGAGCGAGGATTCGCTCCTCGCCCCATGCCGCCTCACCCGGCTGAGGCGAGTCGGGCGATTCGGACGGGGTTGTAAGTGGCGTCAACGGCGGTGCTCGACAGCAGGTCCGCGCTTGAAGTCGTTCGTCGAACGATGGTCCGATGCCTCCGAAAACGATGGTCCGATGCCTCCGAAGGAGAGCGCATGGGCGACATCAACGTTTCGCACAAGGACGGCATGCTCGACATCGAGCTCAATCGCTCGAACGAGAAGAACGCGCTCACCTTCGCGATGTACAGACGTTGGCCGAGACACTTCGCTGGGCCAGCACCGAACGGGCCGTGCGCGTGGTGCTCCTCTCGGCCGAGGGCGACGCGTTCCGCACCGGCAACGACATCGGAGATTTAGCTGGTCGGCTTCGACGCCATTCTCGTGCGCGCAGTCGCTCATCCGTCGTGCTCGACGGCCGCGCGAGCGCGCGCCCTACGGCGACGTCGTCAGCGTGCCCAGGACGAACGCGCTCGGCGGAAGCTCCGGTCCTACGGCATAGACGTCGCTCGACGTCGACAGGCTCGAGACGTCCTGGCAAGCGCCGGTGGTTGGTTGGCGCCAGTACACAGCGCCCGCGTGCGGCTTGGTCACGGGATAGCGACGAGTGCCGAGGCCCTCGTACTTCTGACCATACTTCGGTGCGGGCAATCCCTTCGCGAGGTAGACGAGCTCGGTACCGGTACAGCTTGCCGATGCGAAGTACCCGCCGACGAGGGCGGTCGCTGTCGGCATGCATCGCCAGCTCCCATCGGCGTGCTGGAGGAAGGAGCAGTCCTCACCGCCGCGCGCGGAGTCGGACCATCCGAGGAACTGTTGCGTGCCGTCGTCGCCCTTGAGATAACGCAGCTTCAGCCGCGAACCACCCTTGTGCCACTCGCCTGCCATCGCGTTCGGGACGGGGGATCCGGACGATGAGGACGATGACGACGACGAGCCGTCAGCGTTGGCGCCGGGTGCGCCAGGACGGCCATTGTCCTCGTCGTCGTCCCCGATCAGGGGAAGCGAGCTGCACGCTGCCATGACGAAGTACACGGCACATCCCGAAGCGAGGACGGCCAGAGCTCGAGGGATACGCAATCTTAGTTCCTCCCGGGAGCGCGATGCGCACTCCTCCATAAATCACGAATCGGAGCGCACCTGCCGTCCGCGCACAAGATCGAAGCGCCGCTCGGCTTCGACCGGGTTCTTCGGTGGTCCGAGACCGACGAACGAGAGTCAGCGGAGGCGCGTGGCGAGGCCCGTCAACGTTCTACGCGGCCTCGTCGGGCCACGCATCGAGCAGATCGAGGTACTCCTCCCGCGTGATGAGGCCGCGCGCGCGCGCCTCGTCCACTTGCGCGAGCGCAGTGTCGGAGCTCGGTCGGGCAGCGACGAACCAGTTTCGGAGGACATGGACGGCGGACGTCGAGGCGGCATCGCGGGACATGCCCCGACGCTACGCCCCGGCGCACACCCAAGGTGTCATGCGGTTAGACGTGGGTGCTCGGCTAGCCTCGCCGAGACGCGGAGCGAACCGTGTAGCGTCGCCACTACAGCGACGAACGACGCGACGCCGTTCTTGCTGCATGCTCGCTACACCGAGCCGTCTGCTCGCGACTGCGTGCTGCGCGCCCGCTACACCGCGCACGGTGGCGCCGCGACATGACAGCGCCGTCTCGGAACGCGAACTGCACAGCGCAGCCGACGCGAGCGCGAAGGTAATCACGCGCTGCGGCGCGTGCATCGGCCGCGTAGGCGCGTGCACGGACAGGTGAACGGGTATCGGCCCCGAGATTGCTGAGGGCGCCCCGTCTCGGTCCTTTCTTCGGAGGAACACGCATGCGCTCCGCAATGCTCTGGTCGGCGAGCATCCTCGCCGTCGGGCTCTCTTTTGTTTCCGTCGACGCCAAAGCTGCCGGCGAAGACTCGCTCGACGAGGCGCTCGAACAGGATCTCACGCCGATCCCTGCGAGCGACGGGGCGGTGTTCATACCGTCGTTGACCTCCCCGGACGCCGAGCCGCCCGTCATCGTCTATCACGCGGGCGAGCGCGTCGCGTCCGGCTCGACCGGGCAGCGAATCACGCTCCCGCCGGGCAGCTACCGCCTGTCGATCGGCTCCGAGAGCGACGCCATGCCGGCCACCGTCGACGTCGTCGTCACGCGCGGCAGGACCACCACGGTGACGCCGTTCTTCGGTGGTGTCCGCGTCGCGCTCGTGGGCGTGAACGGTGAGGCAGTCGCGGGTGACTATGTCATCGCGACTGCGAAGGACCGCGTCGTCGTCGGCCGCGGCAAGATCGATCCGAAGTCGAAAGCGTCCGCGCGCACGCACATCGTTCCGCCGGGCGAATACGTCGTCGTGTACGGCTCGTCGGCATCGAGCCTCGACAACTCGTTCGCGCTCCGCGTGGGCGGCGGCGACGTGATCCGCTATCGCCTCGTCGCCGACGGCGACCAGATCGTGAGGTCCGAGTTCGGCGACGCACCGGTGCAGAGCACCGAATCGGTGTGGAACGCTCGCTGGATCGTCGGAGCCTCGGGCAGCGCCACCCGGTCGACCAATACGCTCGCGACGGTCCAGGGCGACGCCTTCCTGATCGATCTGTTCAGTCGCTTCGAGGGCGGGATCAGGACCAAGCAGCACGCTGCCACCCTGCGACTCAATGTGGACCAACGCCTGATCGGGCTCGAGGAGCGCACCGGGTGGAAGCTCCCGCTGCGCCCTGTCACCAACGAGGTCGAAGGCGAGCTCTTCTACACGTTCCGACTCGGAGGCATCGTCGGCCCCTATGCGCGCGCGCTCGGAAGGACCGCGCTCTTTGCGACGAACGTGAGGGCTCCCCAACAGCTCGACGTCGTGACGATCGACGCAGCGCAGAACGAGATCGGCCGAACGACCGTGGCCGCTCAGAACAACGTTCGTCTGTTCGAGCCGCTCGCGCCGCTCCAGTTCGTCGAAGATGCCGGCCTCGCCGTGAGCGTGATCGACAACGACGTCGCGACCATCGGCGTGCGCGGTGGTCCGGGGTTCCGCCAGGCCTACTTCGGCAGCGGCCGCTTCATCCGCGAGAACAACGGCTCGCGCCTCCTCCTCCAGCGGCTCGACGACAGCTCGCAGTTCGGCGGCGTCGGCACCGGCATCGCCGAGCTTCGCCTCTTCTCGACGTTGACCGTCTCATCCCGCTTCGACGCCTTCGTCGCGGCGAGCCAGCTCGACGGGACGATCGTTCCGGTCTTCCGCTGGGACAACACCGCGGCCATCCGCATCGGCCGCTACGCCTCCGTCGCGTACACGTTCTCGCTCCGTCGAGACGACGTCGCCCTTCCCGAGCTGCAGTCGCTCCAAGGCCTGCAGCTCCGCGCAAGCTACGGGCTCTTCTGAGCCCTCGAGGAACCGTCATGAATCGAATGACCCTGGTCTACCTGTTGGGCGTCGGCCTGCTCTCACTCGCCGGATGCGGCGCTAGCGCAGCTCCGGCTGCAACCGCGATCGCCGAGGCCCCGAGCGACGAGATCATCCGCTACCAGTCCGTGGTCCGCGAGCTCGGTGCGCGCCCGGATGCTACCGCCTCGCGGCTCGAGCTCGAGAAGTGCGATGCGTGGCTCGCCTCGGCGCGCGCGCGGAGCGCCGCCGCTCCCGACTCGCCCGACGTGCGCCTCTACCTCGACGCGGTCGCCGCCGTTCTCGTCAAGGTCAAGTCCGACATCGCGCTGCGCGAGGCCGAAACCGCTGCGAGCGCGAACGCGCCGGAGTCCGCACCGAAGGAGACGCTCAAGTGATTCGCTCGAACCTGACGACCGTACTCGTCCTCTCGCTCGCTACGGGCTGCAGCGCCAGCGCGGTCACTCCGAAAGCCGTCGACGAAGCACGCGCGCTCATGGCGCGCCCCGAGACGGGAGACCTCGAGCGCCAACGGCCCAAGCTCGTCGGCGAGGCGAAGACGCACCTCGACGAGGCCAACGCCGAAGCCGCGCGCGGCCAGACCGAGCAGGCAAACCTTCACGCGACGATCGCCGTGGCGAAGTACAAGACCGCGAAGAACTTCGTGCTCCGCGACGAGCTCACCGCGCGCCGGCGCGCTGCCGCCGCGAACGAGAGCGGGAACGGAGCGGAGAAGAACGCGCTCTCCGAGCTCGACGAGCGCATCGCGCGCCTCGAGTCTTCCGGAGCGAAGACCCCTGCCCTGACGGCGGCGCGGGCCACGCTCTCCCGAGCTCGCGACAAGCAAGCAGAGGCCATTCGCGAGGGCGCTCCGACGCGCGCGACGGCCAGGTACGAAGAAGGCCGGAGGCTCGTGGAGCTCGCGGTCGAGGAGCTCTCGACCGGCTCGGCGGAGACCGCACCCCGCTACCTCGAGCAGGCCATCACCGCGTTCGACCTCGCGATCGAAGAGACGAAGCGAGGCCAGGCGCCTGCCCCCGTCGATACGGCGGCTCGCTCGGCACTGCAGCGGGCAGAAGACGCGCGCGCGGAGGCCCTCGGTCGCGACGTTCCGACGCGCGAGCTCGCGCGCCCGGATGCGCTGCTCGAGAACGCACGCCGCGCCCTCTCGGAAGGCGATCGTGACCGTGCGATCGCCGCCGCGAACGACGCGCGCACGGCCTACATGCAGGCCGGATCCTCCCGCCAGAAGGCGCCGGTGCCCATCGCGCCCCCGACGAGCAGCCCCGACAGCGGTGTTCGCGCGCTCGCCGATCAGCGCATCCTCGAGCTGGAGCTCCGTCGCGCGGAGCTCGTCGGAAAGGGGCGTGACGAGACCTGCAAGGCCGGATTCAAGGAGTTCGAGTCGACGCTCGACATCGCGAAGAGCCGCTTGCGCGAAGGCGACGCCGTTCACGCGCTCGAGATCGCCACACGCGCAGGTGAACGGCTCCGCGCATGCGATCCGCCCGTCTCCGCGCAGCCGGCAACGCGAGCGAGCGAGCAATCGCACGCCGCGGACGCGGCGCGTACCAAGACGGCCGCGGCCGCGCTGCAGAAGGCTCACGAGCAGCGCATCCGCGCCGAGCTCGCGCTCGGCGACGACCGCCGCCTCGAACGCGCGGCTGCCGCGCTCGCGAAGGCCGAACAGTGGTTCGAGCGTGCCGGATACGAACAAGCGGAGGTCTACGCCCGACAGGCCGAGATCGAATACGGAGCGCTGGCGAGCGCGAAGGAGAAGGACAAGGACAAGAAGGCAGCCGCCCCGACGGCGACGCCGAACGACGCGGCTGCCCTTGCGACGAAGGCGATCCTCTCTGCGCAGGAGAAGCTCGCACGCGTGGGCGCTCGGCATCCCGACGATCCCGCAGTCGCCGAGGCGCGAGGTCTCATCGATCTCGCCGAGAAGGTGATGGCACGCGGGGATCACGAGACGGCAAAGTCGCTCGCGACCAAGGCCTCTCAGGCACTCGACGGGGTCAAGGGCGAGACTGACGCCGACAAGTGCGGCGTGGCATCTTCCGGTGGCGACGACGTTCGAGCGCGAGTCTCGCCGATCGGCGCGACGAACACGGCGCAGGAGCGCAAGGCGCGCGACGAAGCCTTGGCTGCGCTCAAGGACGCGTCCACGCAGAGCCGCGAGGGCAAGTGCGAGGCCGCGATGGCGTCGCTGGAGCGCGCGAAGAAGGCCGCCAAGCTCGTCGGCAAGGAGACGAGCACCGAGACGGCCGATCCGTCCGCACGCGTGCTCGACAAGCTGAAGAATGCGGAGCGTGTGCGCGATACCGTTCGCGTCGACGACGCCAACCGCACGGCGTTCGAGCGCGCATCGGATCGACTCCGCGTCGCGAAGGATGCCTACGCCCGACGGGCTTGGGGCGAGTCCGAATCGAACGCCGACGCCGCGCTCGGCGCGTTCGAGGCGATGGCGAGCGTCGGAGCGACCGGCGCAGTCGCCAAGACGGACAAGGACAAGGCGTCCGACAAGCAACCGAAGAAGGAGCCCGAGAAGTCGGCACCGAAGGAGCCGGCCACGAAGGAGCCCGAGAAGGTCGCCGTCGTCGCGCCGGCGCCTGGAGCGACGAGCCCGGCACCGACGACGGCGGCCTGGGGTCAGCCATACAAGCGCATCCAGGACGCGCTGGCGGCGCGCGCCGAGGCCCTCGCCGTGGCGAACGACGACGATCGTGCCGCCCTCGATACCGCCGAAGGAAACATGGGACGCGCACGGGGTGCCTGGAGCGTGGCGGACTACCCTGCGGCGGACTCCTACGCCCAAGCTGCACTCTCGACGTACGGAACCGTGATCGCCGCGGCGAAGAAGCGCGCGCAGAAGAACGCGCCCGCCGACAGCGCCGTGGCCGCGAAGGAGGTCGATGCAGCGATGCGTGAAGCGAGCTTCGCCCTCGACGACTGCCAGCGCGAGGCTTGCGACGACCGTGACGCCGCCGCGTACAGCCGGGGCAAGCGCCTCTACGAAGCAGCGCAGCAGGCCTCGGACGGCAAGGACCACGCGTACGCGCACGAGCTCGCACGCGAGTCGCTCAAGATGCTGAGAGCTGCGCTCGCGACGCCGCGGAAGAACGCGCCGAAGGATCCGAAGGAGATCGCGCGCGCGCGCCAAGCCGCCGACGACGCCCTCCGTGAGGCAGCCATCCAGATGGACCTCTGCAAGGGCGAACGCTGCGAGACGTTCGCGGCGGAGGACTGGACTCGCGGGACCAAGGAGCTCGACGGGGCGAAAGATGCCCTTCAGCGTCAGGACCACGAGCTGACGAAGTCGCTCGCCGAACGCGCGGCCACGTCCTTCAAGGCGGCGCTCTCGAAGGCACCGAAGCTCACCGTTCCTCCTGGTGTCACGCACGTCCGCGTCGAAGGCAAGCAGCTCATCGTCTCGCCGCAGCCGGACTTCGCCAACGGGACCGCCAAGCTCTCGGCGCAGAGCACGGCGGTGGTGAAGGACCTCGCTGCCGTCCTCAGGGCGAACAAGGATCTCATCGCCCGGGTGAGCCTCACTGGCCACACCGACAACGTCGGAAACGCCGCGCAGAACACGACACTCTCCCGCTCACGAGCGCAGTCGATCGCGACCGCACTGCAAGCAGAAGGGATCTCCTCCTCGCTGCTCGCGGTCGACGGCAAGGGCTCGTCGATGCCCATCGCCGACAACGCTACCGACGCCGGACGGAAGGCAAACCGCCGCGTCGAAATCAACTTCGAGTTCAAGTGAGAGGACCCCTCATGCATCGCCTCACGCCTACGCTTCTCTTGTCTGCACTGTTCACCGCGATGGCGGCGCCCTCCACCGCGTGGGCGGACGCAGCATCCAGCCCGAAGCCGGTCGCAAGCCCGGCAAGGGCGGGCGCTGCCGCCGATCCGTTCGCCGACTTCGAGGCGGCCAATCCCGACGTGACACCGGTCTCGGCGATCTCGGTGCCGGCACCGGTCGCGTCGCAGGAGGTCGCCGTCCCCACTCGACGCGGGACGTTGTCCTTCGGAGGCATCGCGTCGTTCGACTACTCCGGATCCAATCTCGACGCGCTCGACGGGAGCTCGATCTCGAACTCGAACTTCTTCGCCCGCGCTGGCGGGCGCGGCAGCTACATGATCACCGATCGGTTCGACATCGGCGGCACGCTCGGGATCCTGTGGCGCGACGCCGGGCGCGGCACCTCGCAATCGGGTGGCTTCCTCGAGCTCAACGCAGGTTACCTCGTGCCGCTCGTCCCCCGAGCCGCGTTCGCCCCGCGCGTGGGCCTCGGCTTCTATCGTGGCGGCGCCGAGCGCGACCTCGTCGTCGCCGGGAACAGGGCCACCGAGTCGACGACGGTGAACGGTCTCACCGCGACGCTCTACCTGATGGGGGCCTTCCAGGCGTCACCGTCTCTTCAGGTACGGAGCGGCCTCGCGCTCACCAGCCTCGTCGGCTGGGAGAGCGTCGCGAGCGCGGATCGCACGCTCTCGTCGACGTCCTTCATGGTGGGCATCCCGATCGAGATCGACTGGACGCGCTGACCCTCGACCCTCGCTCGACTAAGAGCGCGGTGGACGGTTCGAAGAACGTTGCTCGCCGGGGACCGGCTCTCCGGCGAGCTCGTTGCGTAGGCGCGACACCCACAGCGAGCAGATGACCACGATCCCCCACGCCAGGGAGAACGCGACCGCCGCGTCCACGATGCAGCGCCACGTCGGCGGTAGCTGCCGGACGACGAGGACGATCGCGACGATGCCTGCCACGAGCGCCCAGCTCCGCGCCATCTGCTTGCGGGAGTCCCCCAGGAGCGACATCGCATAGAGGGGGGCGAAGACGACGTGGAGCAAGGCTGGCGCCCGGGCGAGCTCGAAGGAGCGCGCGACCACGCGCGGGCCGAAGGAGCGCGAGAATGCGCGGTAGCCCTCGACGTACCCCATGAAGAGCGTGGTCCCGACGAGCGCCGCCCACTCGGAGGGCTCCAGGCCCTCCGCAATCCGCGCCAGGGCGAAGCGGGAGAGGCGAACGACCGACTCCGCCAGCATCAGGACGACGCCGAGCACCGCCCAAGATGCCAGAGCCACACGCCGACGCTTCACCTTCATCCTCGACTCTCCGTCACGAGCCCAGCCCGCGCCCCGGCTGACCTCCGCGCGCTCGGGCGAAACGCCGCGCGCGCCGCTGCGGTCTCCCTCCGTAGCATGGCCCGTGAGCGCGAGGGCAACGCTCGTCGCTCGGAGGCCTCCCTGCCCCGGATCGGAGCGCGGCGGTAGCGGGCCCTGCATCGCGACGCCGGGAGGCGCGAGCACGCCTGCGCACATCGTATCGAAGTGAGGGAGGACCGGTCGTCCGCCACGGGCGGCGGTCAGGGTTACCCCCCAGGGATGATGGACATCCGTCGAGCTTGAATCTCGAGCGCGGTCGTCGTCTGTTGATAATGATGGCGACTCGTGTCGACGGTGAGATGGAAGAACCAGGCGAACGATTCCGAGCTGTCTTCGACTGTGCGCTCGACGCAATGGTCCTCGCCGACGACGAGGGGCGATACGTCGAAGCGAACCCCGCCGCGCTCGCGATGATGAACATCACGATCGAGGAGCTTCGACAGAAACACGTCCTCGAATTCCCGACGCTCGTCACGGAGTCGGCGGACGCAGCCTGGGCGGCATTCCTACAGGCGGGCGTGCAGTCGGGCGAGTTCGAAGTACTGCATCCCGACGGCAGAGTCCTTGTCGTCGAGTTCCGCGCCGTCGCCCATGTCATGCCCGGACGCCACCTCTCAGTGCTTCGGGACGTGACCGAGCGACGCCGGGCCGAGGCAACACGAGAGAAGCTGGCCGCGATCGAGGCCGAGAAGATCGTGATGGAGAAACGGCTCGCGATCGCCGATCGGATGGCGTCGGTCGGGACGCTCGCCGCCGGCATCGGCCACGAGATCAACAATCCCCTCGCCGTGATCATCGGGAACCTCGAGTACCTCGCTCGCGAGATCGCGGCTCTCAAGGCCGCGACCCCGGGCCCCTCGCTGAGCGCACTCGACGAACCGCTCGACGATGCGCGCACCGCTGCGGATCGCATCCGCGAGGTGGTGCGCGACTTGAAGCTGTTCTCACGACCAAACGAGCAGCGTCGCGGGCTCATCGACGTGAAAGGCGTGCTCGAATCCTCGCTGCAGATGGCGTCGACGGAGATCCGCCACCGAGCTCGGCTGGTGAAGGACTACGGACCGACACCGCAGGCGTACGGGAACGATGCTCGGCTCGGGCAGGTGTTCCTGAACCTCGTCGTGAACGCGGCGCAGGCGATCGCGGAAGGCAACGCGGAGAAGAACGAGATCCGCATCCTCACCTATACCGGCGACGACGGAGGCGCGGTGGTGGAGGTGGTCGACACCGGCGCGGGCATCGCGGCCAAGGACCTACCCCGAGTCTTCGAGCCGTTCTTCACCACGAAGGAGATCGGCATGGGCACCGGTCTAGGGCTCTCGATCTGCCAGGGCATCGTTCACGAGATGCGCGGCAACATCATCGTCGAGAGCGAGCTCGGAAGAGGGACCCGCTTTCGGGTGCTCCTTCCGCCCGCGCCCACCGACGCGCTCGCTTCCGCGGTCCCCGGGGCGCAGCCCGCGGCTCCGGTACGTCGCGGGCGAATCCTCGTCGTCGACGACGAGCCGATGGTCCTCAACGCGGTGCTTCGAAGCCTGGGAAACGCCCACGACGTGAAGGCCGTCCTCACGGCCCGAGAAGCGCTGCGGCACATCGAAGACGGCGAGCGCTACGACGTGATCGTCTGCGACCTCATGATGCCTCAGATGACCGGGATGGAGCTCCACGAGGAGCTCTCGAGGCTCGCACCGGACCAAGCAGAGCGGATGATCTTCATGACGGGCGGCGCGTTCACGCCCCGCGCACGAACGTTCCTCGACAGCAGCTCCAATCAGCGCGTGGAGAAGCCCTTCGACTCGATTCACCTCCGAAGGCTGATCGACGATCGCGTGCGTTGAGCCTGACGGCCGCGCTCGCTCCCTCCCACCACCGGAGCGGGTCGCGCTCGGCCCCGCGCCCGCCGCCATCTAGGTGAGCGGCCGCATCTCGAGCTCGAAGCCCGAGAGGGCATTTGGACTGGCGTTCGATGCGCGATATGGTCGCGACGCCACATGCTCCTCAGCCGTATGAAGAGCGGAGATCCGGAGATCTTCGCGACCGTCCAAGGCGAAGGCACGAGCGCAGGCGTCCCGAGCGTCTTCGTCCGACTCGCCGACTGCAACCTTCGCTGCAGCTGGTGTGACACCAAGTACACCTGGGACTGGATCAAGTACGACCGCGCCTCCGAGACGATCGAGATCGAGGTCGACGAGATCGCGCGACGGGTGCTCGAGGCCTCGGGGGAGGGCGTGAGGAACGCGGTCTTCACCGGCGGCGAGCCGCTGCTCCAGCAGGACGACCTCGTCCTCCTCGCGACGCGGCTCCGCGAGCACGGCTTCCGCATCGAGGTCGAGACCAACGGGACCGTGTCCCCGACGGAAGCGTTCGCAGCGTGCGTCGATCAGTGGAACGTCTCGCCGAAGCTCGCAAGCTCCGGCAACACCGATCGCGCACGACACCGGCCGCTCGTGCTCCAGTGGTTTGCCGCGCGCCCGAACGCGCAGCTCAAGTTCGTCATCACGTCGGACGCCGACGTCGCTGAGGTACATGAGCTCGTGGAGACGCTCGGCGTTCCGCGCGAGCGCGTCATCCTCTCGCCCGAGGGCATCGACGCGACGACGCTGTCCGAGCGTTCGCGCTGGCTCGCGGACCGGTGTCGCTCGCACGGCTACCGGCTCGGCAGCCGCCTCCATGTCTTCCTCTGGGGCTCCGAGCGCGGGCGCTGATCCCCGCTCGCTCGTCCGCTGCCGGCGGATCGACCCGCGCTGACACGCCGTCGATCGCGAGCCGACACGTGCTCGTCACATAGGCTCGATTTGAACTGAGCCGACACGATTTCGTCACCGTAGAGCCCTGCTCTCGCCCCATCTCTTGACTGAGATGGCCGACGTGCATCGGCAACGTCACGCGCTCGTGGCAGCATTCGGGTCACTTCTCACAATCGTCACATTTCTCTTCCACCCCGGGGACGCCTCCGCCGACGAGAAGGTCGCTGCGGCCGCGACGGCGGTTGGTGGCAACGGCCAGACCGGCGACAAGGCGCCGGGCGAAGTCGACAAGCCCTGGTACGAGCGGTTCAATGTCCGCGGGTATACACAGATCCGCTACAACCGCATCGGCGCAACGAACCCGCACCTGAAGAACGAGCAGGGCGACAAGTCGATCGGGGCCCCCGGCGGCCTCTTCCTCCGCCGCGCGCGCCTCGTCGTGCACGGCGACCTCACGTGGTTCCTCTCGGTCTACCTCCAGCCCGACTTCGCCGGGGCGGTGCAGGACACGCTCAACATCGTCCAGATGCGAGACTGGTACGGCGACATCTTCCTCTCCAAGGACAAGATGTTCCGGCTCCGTGTCGGCCAGCAGAAGGTGCCGTACGGCTTCGAGCTGATGCAGTCGAGCAGCAACCGACTTCCGTTCGACCGCAGCGACGGCATGAACAGCGCGTTCGTCAACGAACGCGACCTCGGCGCCTTCTTCATGTTCGAGACACCGGAGGTGCGGAAGCGCTTCAAGCGGCTCGTCGACTCCGGGCTCAAGGGATCGGGCGACTTCGGAATGACCGCAGTGGGCATCTCGAACGGACAGCCGGCCAACTCACGCGAGAAGAACGACAACAAGCACTTCTTCGCGCGCGTCAGCTACCCGTTCGACATCGGCTCGCAGACGCTCGAGATCGGCGGCGGCGGCTACACCGGTCTGTACGTCCCCTCGATGGCGCAGGGGATCGAAGGCCGGAGGGAGATCGCCGACTACCGCCTCCACGGCACCTTCGTCCTCTACCCGCAGCCGTTCGGGATCCAGGTCGAGTACAACGCCGGATACGGTCCCGAGCTCGTCGGCAACCGGGTCGAGAAGCGACCGCTCGACGGCGGATACGCGATGGCGATGTGGCGGCAGAAGACCGCCGTCGGCTACGTGACGCCGTACGCCCGCGTGCACCGGTACGACGGCGGAAAGAAGTTCGAAGAGAACGCCCCGCGGCACGAGGTCCGCGAGCTGAACCTCGGCGTCGAGTGGCAGATCCGCCGCTGGATCGAGCTCACGACGGAGCTCATGGCGAGCGAGCGCACCGTGAACGGCAAGACCGAGGAAGGGCGGATGCTCCGCCTCCAGGTGCAGCTCAACTACTGACGCGGCTGGACGCGGCGCGCGCGCGAGGAGCGAGCCGGCGACGCGCCGCTCAAGCGCCGCGCAGCTTCGAGTGCTTGTATCCGTAGCCGAAGTAGATCGCGAGCCCGAGCGCGAGCCACACCCCGAGGCGCGCCCAGTTCGGCCAGCCGAGCCCGAAGATCATCGCGGCGCAGAGGAGCGCACCGAGGGTCGAGACGACCGGCACCGCCGGAACGCGGAACGGGCGCGGGAGCCCCGGCTCCTTCACGCGCATCACCCACACGCCGATGGACACGAGGATGAACGCGAAGAGCGTCCCGATGCTCGTCATGTCGCCGACGATGTCTCCCGGCACGAACGCCGCGAAGAGGCCGATGAAGGCGAGGAAGAGGATGTTCGCCTTGTACGGGGTGCGGAAGCGCGGGTGCAGCGCCGAGAACATGTTCGGCACGAGCCCGTCGCGGCTCATCGAATAGAAGACGCGTGACTGCCCCATCAGCATGACGAGGATGACAGAGGAGAAGCCGCCGAGGATCGCCACCGTCACCAGGCTCGAGAGCCACTTGTAATCCGGCATCGCGAGATCGATCGCCTGCGCGACCGATGCCTCGCTCCCGGTCGTGCGGAAGAACTCGACCGGGGCGAGACCGGTGAGCACGTGGGCGAACAGCACGTAGAGCACCGTGCAGATCGCAAGCGACCCGAGGATTCCGATCGGCATGTCGCGCCGCGGGTTCTTCGCCTCCTGGGCGGCAGTCGAGACGGCGTCGAAGCCGATGAACGCGAAGAAGACGATCCCGGCAGCTCCGAGGATGCCCATCGCTCCACCGAAGGAGTGGGTGACGCCCTGCTTGTCCGTGTACTCGGTTGGGGCCGGGATGTACGGCGTGTGGTTCGCCGGATCGATGAAGCTCCAGCCGAGCGCGATGATCAGCACCACGATGACGACCTTCACGATCACGATCAGCGTGTTGACGATCGCCGACTCCTGGATGCCGCGAACGAGGAGGATCGTGAGGACGGCCAGGATGCCGAGCGCCGGAAGGTTGATGATGCCGTGCGCGCCGGTGACGTGGTCTATCTCGAACGGCGAGTGACACAGCGCATATGGGATCTGCATCCCGAACAGCTGGAGCAGCTTGTTCAGATACTCGCTCCACGCGATCGCCACGGTGGCGGCGCCGAGCGCGTATTCGAGCGTGAGGTCCCACCCGATGATCCACGCGATGAGCTCGCCCATCGTCGCGTACGTGTACGTGTACGCGCTGCCGGCGATCGGCAACATCGACGCAAGCTCGGCATAACAGAGGCCGGCGAACGCGCAGCCGATCGCGGCGACGACGAAGCCGAGCGTGACGGAGGGGCCGGCGCTCGAGGCTGCAGCCGCAGCAGTTCGAACGAACAGCCCTGCTCCGATGATGGCACCTACCCCGAGCGCGACCAGCGAGCCCGCGCCGAGGGTTCGCTTCAAGCCCTTTTCGGACTCGTGCGCCTCGGCCTCGAGCTCAGCGAGCGGCTTCCGACCCCACAGGTGATTCATGCTCTGACCGGATTACCACGGCCAGGGCTCGACGGCGTCAGCTGCGTTCGCCGACCATGAACTGTCGGTACGCGGCGACATCGTCCTTGGAGCCGATCACGAGCGGCGTCCGCTGGTGGAGCTCGGTCGGCATGATGTCGAGGATGCGATCCTTGCCGTTCGTGGCGCCGCCCCCCGCCTGCTCGAAGAGGAACGCCATCGGGTTCGCCTCGTAGAGGAGGCGAAGCTTGCCGTTCTTGCTCTTCGAATCGGCCGGGTACGCGAAGATGCCGCCCTTCATGAGCGTGCGATGCGCGTCCGCGACGAGCGATCCGACGTAGCGCGCGCCATACGGCGTCTTCGGCGCCTCGCCGTCCTTGTCAGCCCCGATCGCCGGTCCGTCGCCCTTCACCCACCGGGCCCAGCTCTGGATCTCGGGCGTCCAGCGTGAGTAGTTGCCCTCGTTCACCGAGTAGCAGTTGCCGCGATCCGGGCAGCGGATGTCGGGCTGCGAGAGGAAGAACTCGCCGATCGACGGGTCGAGCGTGAAGCCATGCGCGCCCTGACCGGTCGAGAGAACGAAGAGCGTCGACGGTCCGTAGAGGACGTAGCCCGCAGCGGCGATCTCGCGGCCCGGACGCAGCGCGTCAGCGAGGGTGGGAGGAGTCAGCTTCGGCTCGGAGCGCCGGAGAATGGCGAAGATGGTGCCGATCCCCACGTTCGTGTCGATGTTGCTCGAGCCGTCGAGCGGGTCGAAGAGCGCCACGTACCGGCCGTGGTTGTTCTCGATGATCGCCTCGTCGAGCTCTTCGCTCGCGATGACACCGCAGTGACCGCTGCGCTGGAGGACGTTGAGGAGGACTTCGTTCGAGAACGCGTCGAGCTTCTGAACCTCCTCGCCCTGCACGTTGGTCTCGCCGGTGTACCCGAGCAGGCCCGCGAGGCCGGCTGAGCGCACGCGCGAGTTGATGATCCGGATGGCGAGCGAGATGTGATTGAGGAGCGACGTGAACTCCCCGGTCGCGCCGGGTGCGGCGTGCATACCGTGAAGCACGTGCTCGCGAAGGGTTGTGCCTACGACTGGAGGCGGGCGGACGGAACTCGAGTGCTCTCCCATGGCGCTGTACCGTTTCGCCCATTGCGCGGAGCTAAGCAAGCGACGCCGGAAAATTTCGACACGGGCCGTAGGCCCACCACTGCGGGTGGTTGGGGCGCGAGCCCCAAGTTCTCGACGGTGCGGCGGAAGCGATGCGAACACCGACGTAGCACCTCGCCGCGGCACTCATGCCTGAGTGGCGAAATGGTCCGACCGGGCGTTGATTCGATTGAAGGTGCGGACTAGCCTCCGCGCCACTTTCGAAGGAGAAAGCGAATAATGGCGCTGAGCGACCGCGTTAAGCAGATCCTGTCCTGGTACGGCTCGGATTCCCCTGGTGTGCGGGCGAACCTCGTACGCATGCTGAACCACGGCAACCTGGCCGGGACGGGGAAGATGGTCATCCTCCCAGTCGATCAGGGCTTCGAGCACGGCCCAGCTCGCTCCTTCGAGCCGAACCCCGAAGGCTACGATCCCGACTACCACGTGCAGCTCGCGATCGACTCGGGCTGCAACGCCTACGCGGCACCGCTCGGATTCCTCGAGGCCGTGGCCGACCGCTTCGCCGGCGAGATCCCGCTCATCCTCAAGCTCAACAACTCGGACACGCTCGCGAAGGTCGACCAGCCCGCGAGCGCCGTCACCAGCACGGTGAAGGACGCCGTGCGTCTCGGCTGCACCGCGATCGGCTACACGATCTATCCGGGCTCCGGCCTCCGCAACGAGATGTACGAGAGCCTTCGCGAGATCATCCTCCAGGCGAAGGACGCGGGCCTTCCGTCGGTCGTGTGGGCCTACCCGCGCGGCGCGGGTCTCTCGAAGGAAGGCGAGCAGGCGATCGACGTGACCGCGTACGCGGCGCAGATCAGCGCGCAGCTCGGCGCCCACGTGATCAAGGTCAAGCCGCCGAAGGAGCACATCGAGCAGGCCGAGGCGAAGAAGGTCTTCGAGAAGTACAACATCCCCACGAAGACGCTCTCCGATCGCGTCCGTCACGTCGTGAAGTCGGCCTTCAACGGCAAGCGCATCGTCATCTTCTCGGGCGGCGAGGCGAAGGACACCCCGGCGGTCCTCGACGAGGTGCGCGAGCTCGCGAAGGGCGGCGCGTTCGGCTCGATCATGGGACGCAACGCGTTCCAGCGTCCGAAGGCCGAGGGGCTCAAGCTCCTCCAGGACGTCCAGGAGATCTTCAAGAAGGCCTGAAGATCGCCCGAGCGATCGCTTCGTCTCGAAGCGTGCTCGAGCCACTGAGAGGCGAGCGCGTCACCGCCTGGTGACCGCTTGCCTCTTCTCATTTCGACGCGCGCCGAAGACGCACCTCTGTGGGTGGTTGAGGCAACGGCTGCGGGGTGGCTGGGGCAACGGCTGCGGGTGGTTGGGGCGCAGCCCCAAGTTCATCGCCCGCCGGATCACCGAGTCTCGCGCGAGAGTCCGTCGGGGCTCGTGAGCGCGGCCTCCTCGCCCATCGACGCCTCGGCGGGTGCCGCCTGCTCGGCGTGCTTACGCGGATTGTCGGAGCGCTTGCTCCGGATGAGGGCTTGAAACAGCTCCTTCGTCGCGACGTACGTGATGTGCATCCCCAGGTCGTGCTCCTTTCTCTGCGGGCGCCGAGTCGAGAACACTGTGTACTCGCGCGCGCCCAGCGGCAGTCGCCCGAACGATGTCGCCCGGACGGGTGACACGCTCGCCAGCGACGACGCTCGAGCGGGGCCGCGCCGAGTTAGCCCGGCCGCGCCTCGATCGCTCGCCGGTAACGCTCGCGACGCGCCACGTCGCGCAGGATCTCGTACGCCTCCTCGAGGACCACGACGATCTTCCGCACGTCACGTTCGAGATCGTGGAGACGCGGGGAGAGGATGCGGGTCGGCTCGAACGCGCGGCGCAGCTCGACGAACGCGCGGCGGACCTCGTAGCTCGTGGCGTCGCGCGGCACGCCGAGCAGGGAGAAGTAATCACCCTCGTCGACGAGCTCGAGTCGCGCCCGGATGCGCGCGCGGATCGCCTCTTCGTCGAGCGCCGCAGCCTCGGCATCGACGGCATCGGCCGTGGAGGCCTTGCTCGGAGCGGCTGCCGGCAGCACGTCGAGGACGCCGAGCAGCGCGAGCCCGTGGACCACCGAAGCGATCTCGGCGTCCGGTGAACGCGCGAGCAAGTCGCCGACCGTCGCGCCGCGCGACCGCGAGACGAGCTCGAGCTCCGCGGGAGGCAGCGCGCATTCGGTGAGCAGCGACGGTGCACGACCGTCGCCGATGCGGCTCTCCTCGCCGCCGAGGGCCTCGACGGCCTCTTCGGGCGAGACGGCTCGACGTACGAGCTCGACGAAGAGCTCCGCGCCGGTCGAAGCACCGAAGACGCTCGGCTCCGAACGAAGACGCCCCGGCGGCTCGGCCTCGAGCTGCGCGGTACCTCCGGTGAGACGAAGCACGCCCATCGCGATCCACTCCGCATGCGAGCGGAGGGCGCTCCAGAGCTGATCCTGACCGAGCCACCCGTGCGCCACGAGCGCGGCGCCTGCGTGCCGGCCATACGGCGGGACCTTGCCTGCAAGTCGCTCGACCTCGTCGCGAGGGAGCTCGCCTCGAGCACCGAGGAAACACACGAGCGACTCGCGATCGGCGCCCGACGCTGCGGTAACGAGATCGCCGTCGCGGAGGACGAGGCGACGAACGACGCGCTGGTGCTCGAAGCACAGCGCGCCGCTCAGCCTGCGCGCGATCGCTTCTGCGAGGAAGCGACGAGCATCGACGGGGCTCGACACGACGACCCCCGTGATGGGCGCGCGGGCGGGGGCTTCGCTCAGTCCGCGGCCCGGCCCCTGGCTCGGCGGCGGGAGCTCGATCGTCGCCATCGTCACGCTTTCCGGACGAGCGACCTCCGACCGCGGAGGATCGTCGAGCAACGACGGCACCGGTGGAGGTCGCGGAGCAAGCACGGGCGCCACCGGCGGCTCTCGCACGATGGGGATGTCGGTCGTGCGCCGGCTCGGCGTCGGATCGCGAGAGGGGTCGGTCAGGACACGCCGCTCGTACGTGTGCTGCGGTGCCGACGACGCCGAGCGGCCTGAAGCCGTCGTGAGCTTCGAGCCCCCGGCGGTGGTCGGCTTTCCGTGCCCGGTTCCCTCACGATCGTGACCGACGCCCGTCCCGGGGCGCTGCTCGTGCTCCTCGTCCTCTTCGCCTTCGATCGGCTCGTCGAGCGACGCGAGGACGTCCGCCGGAAGGACGGCCTCGATCTCCTCTTCGGGAGTGGGCAGCGGCGCATCCGCGTGAGGCATGATCTCCGCGCGGAGCTCGGCGTCCGCGAGGAGCTGCTGGAGCTCGCTCGAGACGGTTCCGAACGTCGCCAGGGAGCGTGGCTGATCCACGAGATCCGCGAGCGAGGGAACGCTCATCGGAAGAGGAGGACCAGGCGTTCGGAGCCCGGGTGCCGGCAGCGACGGCATGTTCGGTCGCGACGGCGGCGCGCTCCCGATGCGAGGAGGCGGCGTCGAGAGCCGCGCCTCGGGCCGAATGGAGGGACCACCGGTCAGCGCCTCCACACGCCTCACGAGCGCAGCGATGTCGACCGGCCTCATGAAAAACGCGCTGCCCTCGTTCGAGATCGCATCCTCGATGCTCTTGATCGGTCCCACCCCCGTTCCGAAGTAGACGAAGTCGATCGCACCTGCCCCCGGAAGCCGGCGCAAGCGGCCAACCTCGGCGAGCGCCAACTCGGTGTCGACGTCGACCAGCACGACGTTCGGGCGCTCGATCTGCGAGCGGGCGACGAGCATCGGAAGCGGCACATCGACGACGAGGTAGCCAGCCGTTCGCAACGTGTCGGCGACGCGCGAGCCCTCGGGCGCGACATCGGTCACGAAGACGGTGGGGGTCCTCGCGGACGAGCGACCGTGCTCTCCAGACGCTCGATGCGCCTCGTACGTCTCGTCGGCCATCCCCTCCCCTCACTCCCCCTTCGGCTTCGCCGCCGTGTCCTCGTCACTCCCCTTCGCGAGGCGTGCTGCGATCCTCGGAAGCAGCCCCGCTACGTAGATGAGCCCGAAGATGATCGCTACGAGAATGAGCTCTCCGCGGGTCAGGCCAAGGATCACCACTTCTTATTAGCACTGCCGGAGCCCCAAGGGGGCACGTGTCGGGGGCAGCCGATCGTCCCGTAGGGGACGTGCCTGTGCTCTCATGAGCACGTGCTGTATCTGAGGATGGACGGCGTCGCAAAGCGCCACGCCTCCGCGGACCTCATGGCCGAGGGCGGCTCGGTCCGTGTCGATGTCGAGACCCCGATCGCCCTGCGCGAGGTGGGCCCGTTCGAGCCGCTCGCCATCGCGATCGAGAACGGCGCAGTTCGTGACGAGCTCGCGAGCGGGATCCCGATCCCGAGCCTGAGTGGCTACCGGCGGCTCCGCTTCGGCTTGCTGGCGGCCACCGCGGCGCCGATGGCCATGCTGCTCGAGCTCGACCGCGAGCTCGTGATGGCCCAGCACGCGACCGTCGGCCGGTCCGTCATCGATCTCGTCCTCGTCGCCTTCGTGGTGTTCGAGCTGTCCCGGCGAACGCCGCGCATGCCCGGCATCTGCGCGGTCGCGCTCGTGGCGATCGGGCTCCGCTGGGCGCTCGTCGCTGCCCGGCTTTGCGGTGCCGGGGTACATCCGCTCGTGTACGCCGCAGCCGCGCTGTCGGTCCTCGCAGCGCTCGTGCTCCTCGCGCGCGCTCCGTCACGTGCACGCGTTGCGCTCGAGCTCTTCGGAAAGCTCGGCATCTCTCGCTCCGAGCACTTCGCCGCGACGCACGAGAGGGACGAGCCGCCCGGAGCGCTCGTCGCTGCAGCGGTGGCGTGTGCCGCCGGCCTCCCGGCGCTCCTTCACGTTGCGCGGAGCTTCGATTTCGGGCTCTTCGGGCAGGCCGCGGTCTTCATCGCCTTCGCGACGATCGCTCCCGTGATTGCTCGACGGACGACCGATCCCAATGCGGCCCCCACGACGCCGACGCGCATCGAGCCGGTCCGAGTCCTGCTCGGTGTCGCCGCGGGCCTCGCGCTCACCGCGGCTGCCGTGACGGCCGGACGTCTGTTCCTCGACGTCGGCGCGGAGGTCGCCCGATGCGTCGAGCGTCTCGACACCGAGACGAAGATCGCTCGCGCGGCCGAGTCCGCCGAGCTCGCGCGCGCCATCGCGAAGGTGCGCGCCTCGGCACCGCTCATGCTGATGACCTCGGCGATCTTTCCGTTCGCCGAGGAGCGCGTCTACCGGGGGCTCCTCCAGGACGTGCTCGTACGGAAGTACGGGCGCGCGTACGGCGTCTTCGCGGCGTCGCTCGCCTTCGGGGTCGCGCATCTCGGCGTCTACCAGATCGCGCTCTATCAGACGGTGCTCCTCGGAATCGGCTTCGGCATCGCGTACGTCGAAGGCGGCCTGATCGCGGCCTTCATCGTCCACGCGACGTGGAACCTCCTCCAGCTCGGGTGAGGACCGCTCGTCTCTAGGCGAGGCCGCTCGACGAGCTCGGCGCGCCGTCCATGGTGACCGGGCGCACGGCGTTCGCGAGCGTGCCTCGCTGCTGCTTCGGTCGCGGCCGTCGAACCGCGCTCGACCTCTCCGCCCGCCAGCCGGGCGCCGAGGCAAAGCCCAGGGAGGGTGTGAGGGAGAGCTTCATGTGTGACAACGTAACACCACGAGCTACCACGACAATCCCCTGGCGCCGGCTCGGAACGAACCGAGATCTTCATTGCTTCAGAGCACTTGCGCGACATCCCCGGCGTCCCGGCGACGGTTTCGGCTGCTTCCACGGATCTGCTCGCGCTCACCGCCTCGAAGCGAGCTAGAGCATTCCGGTGCCTCGAAGCGCTCTCGTCCTCGGTGCCACCGGTCTCGTCGGCGCGCGTTGCGTCGCTCACCTGCTCGAGAACCCGGCCTACGACCGGGTGACGAGCCTCGTACGGCGCGCGGGACAACCGACAGGCGAGAAGCAAAAGTCCCAGGAGCGCGTGGTCGACTTCTCGCAGCTGACCGCCGAGGACATCGAACCGGCGAGCGACCTGTTCTGCGCCATCGGCACCACGATGAAGAAGGCCGGAAGCCGTGAGGCGTTCCGCCGGGTCGATCTCGAGATACCCCTCCACGTCGCCAAGCTCGCCGTCGCGACCGGCGTGAAGCGCATCGCGCTCGTGTCGAGCGTGGGCGCCGATGCGCGTTCGAGCAATTTCTATCTGAGGACGAAAGGCGAGCTCGAAGACGCGCTCGCGAAGCTCCCGCTCGCAGCGCTGCACGTCATGCGTCCGAGCCTCTTGCTCGGAGATCGCACGGAGTCGCGGCCCGGCGAGGCGATCGCGAGCGTGTTCGCTCGAGCGACGAGCGGCCTCTTGATCGGAGGCCTGAGGCGATGGCGAGCGATCGAAGGCGACCAGGTCGGGCGCGCGATGGTGGCGGCGATGCTGAGCCCGGATCCCGAGCCGCCGCTCCAGATCCACGAGTACGACGCCATCCGCGCGCTCGCCGCGCGTGCGTGAGCGACACACGCGAGCCGAACGCCGACACGTTGCATCGAGGTAGGCCAAGCGCCCACGGGGTGCTCTTCCCCCGGAGAGGAGCGGGTGAGCGCGCTGGATCGTCGTCGATCAGCGTCCACAGACCATGGACGAGCGTTGGCCGAACCTGAACAGACGAACCATTTGGGGCTCGCGCCCCAACCACCCGCGGAGGTACCAACGGTTTCCGAACGTTGTCGGGGGCCGGGAGCGGCCGGATTGTGCAATCGGGCGCGTCGCTGCGCCGGCAGACAACATGCAAGGTGGGAGGGCGTGAAGAAGTCCCGCCGTCGTCTTGTTAGCCAGAGGCTCCAGGGGCCGTGGATGAGCGTCCTCGCGCTGATGGCCGCCGAGTCTCGATCCGACGGTGGGCTGGGCCTTCAGCTCCTCCTCAGCCGCGCGCGGTTCAACGAGCGCCCGCACCTGTCGATCAACAAGCGCGAAGCGGCCTGAGCCCATCTCGGCCTGCCGCTCTCGCCGGCGCGCGCGGCCGCCCGTCGTCAGTCCTTCCGACGTCGTCGCTGCGTGCGCGGGACCTTGCCCTCGAGCGGCTGGCGCTGCGCCGTCGGCATCATGTGGAAGCGGCTCGACGGACGCGCCGCCTGATCCGCGACCTTCACCTTGTCGCGCGAGATCTCCATGAAGCGTTGCTGCGACCGGATCAGTGAAGCGTTGGCCTTCGGCTGCGTGCGCGCGTAGCCGCCGTACGGGCCGAGCGTCCACGACTTGACGTTGTCGGACCACTGGATGCCGAGGATGTCGATGAGCCGCGCTCGGATGGCCGGATCGTCGATCGGGGTCATCACCTCGACGCGACGATGGAAGTTGCGAGGCATCCAGTCCGCGCTCGAGATGTAGACCTCGTCCTTGCCTGCGTTCGCGAAGTGGAAGATGCGACCGTGCTCGAGGTAGCGGTCGATGATCGCGCGGACCTCGATGTTGTCGCTCACGCCGGGGACCCCCGGCCTCAGGCAGCAGATGCCGCGAACGATGAGCGAGATCGGAACGCCTGCCTGCGATGCGCGATAGAGCGCCTCGATTGCGTCCTCGTCCACGAGCGCGTTCATCTTCGCGACGATGCGCGCGGGTCGTCCCTGCCTCGCGTGCTCGGCCTCGCGTGCGATCAGGCCCAGCGTCGCCTCGTGCAGGCCGAGCGGCGCGACGATGAGCGAGTTCCACTTCGCCGGCGCGCTGTAGCCGGTGAGCAGGTTGAAGAGCGACGACGCGTCGGCGCCGAGCGCGGGGCGCGCCGTGAGGAGCCCGATGTCGCCATAGAGACGCGCGGTGCCCGAGTTGTAGTTGCCCGTCGCGAGGTGGACGTAGCGGCGGAGGCCCCCGCGCTCGCGCCGGATGATGAGGAGGCACTTCGCGTGCGTCTTCAGCCCGAGGAGACCGTAGACGACGTGGACACCGCTCTGCTCGAGCGTGCGTGCCCACTGGATGTTCGACTCCTCGTCGAAGCGGGCCTTGAGCTCGACGATCGCCGTGACCTGCTTGCCCGTCTCGGCCGCGCGCGCGAGCGCCTTCACGATCGGCGAGTCCCCGCCAGCGCGGTAGAGCGTCTGCTTGATCGCGAGGACGTCGGGATCCTCCGCAGCACGCGTCACGAGATCGACGATCGTGTCGAACGACTCGTACGGGTGATGGAGCAGCACGTCGCCCTCGCGGATGACGGCGAAGATGTCCTCGGCGTCACGGAGCGGCGGGACCACGAGCGGGCTGTACGGGTCGTCGCGCAGGTCGCGGCGCTCCTCGCGCGGCACCCAGCCCATGAGATCGGAGACGTTGAGGAGCGGCGTCCGGTAGACGTCGCGCTCGGGATCGAGCTTGAGCGCGCGAACGAGCTTCGCGAGCGAGTCGGGCGTCGGCTCGCCGGCGACCTCGAGCCTGACCGCGGCACCGCGCTCGCGGCGACGGAGCTCCTGCTGGATCGTCTGGAGGAGGTCCTGCGCCTCTTCCTCGTCGATCTCGAGATCGAAGTTGCGCGTGACGCGGAAGACGTAGACCCCCTTGAGGCGTACGCCCGGAAAGATCATCCCGACGTGGCGCGCGATGAGGTCCTCGAGGAGGACGAACGCGTGCTTCGCCGGTCCGCCCGGTGTCTTGACGCCGTGCACCTCGAGGAGGCGCGGCAGCATCATCGGCACCTGCACGACGCCGAACCCCGGCTCGGTCTCGCCTTCGCGCGAGAACATGACGCCGAGGTTCAGGCTCTTGTTGCGGACGTGCGGGAACGGATGGCCCGGGTCGATCGCGATCGGCGTGAGGATCGGGAAGACTTCGTTGTGGAAACGCTCGTCGAGCGCCGCGAGCGCATCGGGCGGGAGCGTGTCGGGGCGCACGAGCAAGAACGTGCCGTCGGCCCCGAGCGCGGGCAGGAGGCCGCTCATGAGCCCCGACATCTGCTGGCCGATCAGCTCGTGAACGCGCGCCGAGATCTTGACGAGCTGTTCGTGCGCGGTGAGGCCGTCCGCCGCAAGCTCACCGACTTCTCCCGTGAGCTGCTGCTTGAGGCCCGCGACGCGGACCATGAAGAACTCGTCGAGGTTCGAGGAGACGATTGCGTGGAACTTCAACCGCTCGAGGAGCGGCACCGCCTCGTTCTCGGCCTCGGCGAGGACCCGCGCGTTGAACTCGATCCATGACAGCTCTCGGTTCAGATAGAGCAGCGGAGAGCGCAGGTCGGGCGTTTCACCGGAAGCCGGAGGCGGCACGCTCGCCATCGGTATCGTGCCGGATGCAGGTCCGTTGCTCGAGCTCGAAGGCCCCGTCGACGGCGTCGAAGGAACGATCGCGACCGGCGACATGGCCGGCGGCGCCACCGCAGGAGCGGACGGCGTCGTCGACGAGGCCGGGGGTAGATCGTGGCCGTGCGGAGGCATTGTGCTCACAGTCTACCCCAGTCTGGAGCTTTCCGTCGGTGACGAGTCCGCGACGTATTGCCCAGATGGGATTCCTCCGAACGCCGCCTCTGGCGGACCGACTCTTCGTCCTCAGTCGCCTGGCGCGTCTGGCGTGTGGCCGGGCTCGCGCGCGGCAAGGTCGTTCCTGAGCCAGACGCGGATCCCCTCGAAGTCGGCCGTCTGTCGGTAGCGCGAGGAGAGCCATACGGCCGCTTCGGGGCATTGCGCCGCGAAGTCCGCAACGGCATCCGCCGAGCTCATCAAAGGCGATCGGTCCACGAAGACGAACGCGGCCGGCGGCGCGCTCTCGAGGCGGGTGGCAAGGTCCTGCGCATGAGCATCCCGGATGGCCCGGATGCGGCCGATCTCTTCGTCCGTGGGCGAGAGGCCACCCGGGTCGAAGCTCCCGTGCAGCGCCGCATCGGCGTTGAGGTCGTAGGCGTAGATGTACGGCGTCGCGCTGCGCCGGCCGGCGAGGAAGAGCAGATACGCGTCCATCGCGTAGGACTGGACCCGATCGTCGGGCTTCGTCCGAGCAGCGACGTATTCGGCGGCGTCGCGCATCGCGCGTGGGAAGTAGTCGATTCGGTCGAAGGCGGCGAGGCGTTCGCCGCTCTCGAGCGATGCCTTGTCACGCGCCTCGGGCGCCGGCACCGGCGGGTAAGGCGCCAGCCACGCGAGGTATGCCGCGCGTGCACCGACGAGGATCGCCGCGATGATCACGGCTGCCCGTCGCGCGATCACCGCAGCGGAGCGACCCGACGAGGCGAACGAGGCGGACGAGCCGAACGTGCCCTCCCAGATCGTCACGAGCGCGACGAGCCATCCGAACGAGACGCCGAGCGTGACGGGATGGAAGTGATACGGGAAGCCCTTGGCCTGGACGACGACCGACACGAGACCGAGCACCGGCATCGCCGCGATCGGAATGGCTCGCCGCGGGAGGCGTCGAAGCGCGATGAGGACGCCGAGGCCAGCGCTCGTGACGACAGCGACACGAGCGAGCGCCGCGTAGCCGGGCATCGAGAGGATCGTCGATGCCGGTCGCGGCCAGATGAAGCGGTACATGGCCGGCACATCGACGAACGTGATCCGCGCCCAGGCGCCAAGATCGCCCCGCAGCGCGACGAAGGCGAGGGGGATCGCCACGCCGACCGCTCCGCCGGCGAGGAAGACGACGAGCCTCCGCCCCCGAGCACGAAGCGGTCCGGCCTCGACGAGGAGCGCAACGAGCTGCGACGCGGTGAAGATCGCGAACGTCGGCTTTCCCAGCCACGGCACGAAGGACAGGAGCCCCGATGCGAACAGCGTCGCCGTCGTGAGCCTCGAACGCGGATCGTCGCTCGCCGCACGTGTCGCCTGGAGCGCGATCGAGACGAGGACGAACCAGTCGAGGAAGCTCTCGCGCTGCGCCGTGTCCCAGAAACCGTAGACCGCATACTGAGCGCTGAGCGCGACCCACGCAGCAAGGGCCCACGCGCCACGAACGAGGAAGCCGGGCCGCCGGCGCGGCTCGTAGCCGGCGATCGACGGGAGGAGCGCGCCCGCGATGACGAAGGAGAGCCCCGTACAAACGAGGTCGAGAACACGGAAGCGATGTTCGTCGGCGCCGCCGAGGAGCTGGAAGACCAGGTGCACCATCGAGATGACCGGGCCGTTGACATCTCGGACGTCGCGGTACGCAACGTCCCCCTCCCCGACCGCCCATGCGACGTACTGGAAGATGCCCTGGTCGCGCCCGAGCGAAGCCCACGAGGCGCGGACGGTGGCCTCCCAGACCCAGCCGATCGCAGGGATGGCGACGGCGAGCGCTGGCGCCGCGGCGCCGAGCCGCGCGGCGACCCACGAGGGCGCGGATCGTGCGATTCGGCTCATCGGCGCGACCTTAACATGCCGCTCCACTTCCGCCGCGAGCAGCCCGGTCGGGATGCCTGGGGTCCGAGTCGCCTTGCGTTGGCCGTGCCATGGATGAGCTGTTCGTCGGGTACTTGCTGGTAACACTCGACCTCGAGCACGAAGTCGGGGGAGAATCATCCGAGACGCAGATGCGTCCAGACGTCGCCGCCCGGGCCGAGCTTGACTTGGATACGCGACGAGCGACGCTAGGAGCGAGCCATGAACGAGCCGGTCCGTCGGTTGCCGTTGCCTCACCACGATCGCGCAGAACGAGCCCGCGGCTTCGCGGAAGCGCTTGGCGCTGCCAAGGGGAAGCATCTGCTCATCGCCCTCCGCGGGCATCCTGATCCCGACGGGATCGCGTCCGCGTTGGCACAGGCCCACATCGCGCAGCGGCTCGGCGTCGCGAAGACGACCATCAGCTACTGCCACGAGCTCAGCCATCGCGAGAACCGCGCGCTCGTCAAGCTTCTCAACGTCGAGATGAAGAAGCTGAAGAACGTGCACGACCTCGCCGAGCCGGCGGACTTCGTCGGCCTCGTCGACGCGCACGATGTCGACCCGGAGATGATCGGCGTCGATCAGATCGAGCCGCTCACCATCGTCGACCACCACCGTGCGCATGCCCCGCCGCGCGCGCGCTTCGTCGACATGCGAAACGACGTCGGCGCGACCGCGACGATCTTCGTCGAGTACCTCCAGGAGCTGTGCCCGCTCTCGGCCGACAGTGACGACGATCGCCGGATCGCGACCGCGCTCATGCATGGCCTCGCGACGGACACGGACGACTTCTCGCTCGCGCGCACGACGGACTTCCGCGCCGCCGCGCAGCTCGCCGACATCTGCGATCGCGATCTCCTCCAGGATCTTTCCCGTCGCCTCATCGCGCCGAGCGCGATGGACGTCATCGCTCGCGCGCTCGCGGCCCTCGTCGTGCGCCGCAACTTCGCCATGGCCGGCGTCGGCTTCGTCTCCGAGAGCGAACGCGACACGATCGCGCAGGCCGCCGACTTCCTGATCCGCCGCGAGGACATCGACACGGTCGTCGTCTACGGCATCGTCGGCGATCGCTTCATCGAAGGATCGCTCCGCACCCACTCGCCGAGCGTCGATCCGGCGGTATGGCTCGAGCAGGCGTTCGGTCACGACGAGCGCGGCAAGGCATACGGCGGTGGACGACGGGACAAGGGCGGCTTCCGCATCCCGATCGGCTTCCTCGGACGCGCCACCGATCGCGCCCAGCTCTGGGCGCTCGTCGAACACGCCGCACGCCAGGCGCTCCTGAAGCAGCTCGGCGAGGAGCCGCTGCCTTCGCTCGGGACGCAGGGCGGTATCCCTTCGAACGCCAGCTGATCCCGGCGCCTGCGAACGACATGCGCATCGCGTTCGTGGGTCTGCCGCTGGCGGCGCTCCTCCTCGCGCAGGACGGACACACCATCGTGTGGGCGGGGATCTGCCGCCGCGACGCGATCGGCACGCGACGGCTGAAGAAGCTGCTCGGTGACGACCGCGTCGTGGTCGTCCCCGATCTCGCGAAGAGCGCTCGCGCGATCCGCGCTGCAAAGCCGGATCTGATCGTGAGCTGGTTCTGGACGAAGAACATCCCCCGCTCGGTCCGCGAAGCCGCGCCGCTCGGGGCGTTCGGGGTTCATCCCTCCCTCCTGCCGCGCCACCGTGGCCCCGATCCGACCTTCTGGGCGATCGACTCGGGAGATCGCGAGACGGGCGTCACCGCTCACATGCTCGAAGACGAGTACGACACCGGTGCAATCCTCGGGCAGAAGCGCATCGCGATCGATCCTTCGTGGAGCGCGTGGCGGCTCGCGAAGAAGCTCGATCGGCCGTCGCTCGCGCTCCTCCGCGAGACGGCCCTTGCCTACGCACGCGGCGAGCCGCCGACCCCACGCGGACAAGACGAGGCGCTCGCGACCGAAGCGCCAGCACCGGAGGACGAGCTGCTCGAGATCCGCTGGGCGGATCCAGCCGAGAAGATCGCGCGACGCGTCCGGGCCGCGAGCCCGTGGCCGGGAGCCTTCACCGAGGTGGCAGGCACGGTGGTCACCCTCACGAGCGCACGAGCCACGGACGACGTCCCGCGCGCGCTCGACCAGGGCGAGGCGTGCGTGCGCGGCGACGGCGTGGTGGTGGTCCGCGCGGGCGACGGCGGGGTGGAGCTCCTCGCCGGCCGGATCGAATACGACGATGCCGAGCGCGAGCTCGACGCGAACGCGCTCGCCGACCTCGTCCGCGCCACCGCGCACTGACGACCACGCAGCCGTCCCGCGACGCGACGGCCGACGCAGGGGCCCACTCCGTCGCGATCGAGGTCCTGGATCTTCGGATGGGCGAGCGCTCGCGTCAGACTCCCAGCAGCACGAACGAGGTCACGAGCGCGAGATCCGGGTTCGAGGAATCGTCATGGCGGATCTTCAGCCGGTTGTGCACGCGATGAACCCCGCTCACGCGCTGAACCGCTTCACCGGCGACGCGCTTCGAGCGTCGATCGGGGACCGTGCCTTCGAGGGTCACGTCACCGCTCGCAACGCTGACCTCGATGTCGGACGCGTCGAGGTCATGGCAATGCCTCAGCGCGTAGCTCACGTCCATCTCGACGCGAGGGTCCGGACGGTCCACGCGCTCCGGAGCACGCAGGGCGTCGATCATGCGTGAGACGCCCGCCCTCAAGCGACGCCAGAGGCTCTGCGGAGGGCGCTCGAGATACGCGAAGTACGGATCCGCCTGCGGCTCCTTGTAGACGAGCCACGGCCACGCTTCCTTCTCGTAGAGCGACGCATGGCTGGCGTTGACCGCGATGACGCCGGGATGGGGCGCGCGGTGGTAGGCGTAGCTCCCCTCCTCCGGGTGGATGCTGGGACCGCATCCATATCCCCGCTCGTCGATCTCGGAGTTGCGCGTGTACGTGTCCCGCTGGTCGTACCAAGCGGTGCCGATCGCCCAGGGGCTCTGATTGATCAGGTTCAGTCGATCAGCGAGGCACTGACGATCACGCCGCTCGACGTCGGGGTCCCGCTCGATGCGGCTCGTACCGAACCGCTCGCGCTCCTCACGTTGGGCGTGATCCTGCCGTGTCGACTCGTCCCATCGATGATCGATCGTTGCCATCCAGCACCAGCTCACTGCGAAGCGCATGCCGATCGAAGGAGGCCTGGCTGAGAGCGCGGCGACGCGCGAATGCCGGTCGCGTCTGTCGTCCTGATGGGACGAATGTGCACCTCGTGTCGCACCTCGCCGCGCTCGAGGCGTGACCATGCGCCGCGGCGGAAGGTCTTCCTTGGGACACCGGGCCCCCGCCCATCCGCAGAGGAGGGCCCTCGGATGGCGTCGATTTTCCCGAGCGAAACGGACCGACGAAAGCGGTGTTTGTTTCGACCATACCGGTTCGCCTACGATGCGGTCGCGGCGCCTGCGGCGCACGCGAACCCCAGCTTCGAGGCGACAGTGAGCGATCCTCTTTCGACGTCACGCACGGCACGCGAGTCGCTCGCGCGCGGACTCAATGCACTGCAGGCTGACCCGAGCGTACCGAGCCACCTCGTCGACCTTGCGGCCCCGATCGCGCAGGCGATGGGTGCACTCCACCAGCTCGAGCGAACGAACCAGCTCACGCCTCATGCGGACGTCGCGCTGAACCACGTCCGAGGTGCGCTCGCGCAGCTCCAGGCTGCACCGGCGAACCACCCCGCAGTCAACGCAGCGCTCGAGTCCGTCGCGAAGTCGCTCTCGCTCGTGCACTCGCTGAGCCGCATGGCGAACGGTCCGGCTCCCGCTCCGCAACACGCCGCGCCCGCGCCTGCTCCGCAACACGCCGCGCCCGCGCCTGCTCCGCAACACGCCGCGCCCGCGCCTGCTCCTGCTCCGCACCACCCCGCGCCTGCGCCCGCTCCGCACCAAGCCGCGCCTGCACCTGCTCCGCAACCGGCGCCCGCGCCTGCTCCGCAACCGGCGCCCGCGCCCCAGGCGCTCAACGTGACCGCGGGGATGCCGGGCCAGAACGCGGGGGCTTCACCTCGCGGCGGGACCGCCGGCATGGCCGCGCAGGCTCCTGCAGCGGGAGCGCAGCCGTCGTTTCCCCAGGCGCAGCCTGCTGGAGCGCCCGGCGGCTACGGGGCAGCGAACGTTGCGCGCGATCCGTTCGCGGCTCCCGATCCCTTCGCCTCTCCTCCGCCGGGAGTCGGACCGACCGGGGCACATCCGCAGGCACCTCCCGCGGGCGCACATCCCGGCGCAGTGAGCGGCAAGGCTGCGACGCCGAGCATGCCCGTCCCGGCTCCGCCCGCCGTCGGCAACATGCAGGTCATCGCGGCCGACCTCGGAGCGCACAGCCCGACCAACTTCTACAAGGGCCTCTCGGGCAACGACATCATCGATCACGGCGGCCTCTTCGTCTCGACGTACGTCGCGCCGAAGATCGGCACGCCGGTCCGGCTCAGGGTGTCGCTGCCGGGCGGCTACGAGTTCGAGGCGAACGCCGTCGTGAAGTGGACGCGCGATCTCGGCGGAGACGCGCTTCCTGGCTTCGGCGCGCAGTTCACGGCGATCACGCCCGAGGCACGCCAGCTCGTCTATCGCTACGTGCGCAACCGAGAGCCGATCTTCCACGACGATCTCTGAGCCTGCGGCGCAGCACGTTTGGTGCTGCGCATCGCAAGGCTCGCCGTGGTGTCGCCGCGAGATTGCTCACGGGGCTCTCGACTCGTAGGGGCTCGTGACGACGCGCGATCGCGTCTGCTCGTCGAGCCCCCATATGGCTCGGCGCACTCGACGGTCGTCGATTTCGACCGAGCCAACCTTGACACTAACCACTGTCACGGTCATAAGTGTTCCACCGTGCGGGGTGACGACGTCCTGAGGACCAGGGCGCCCCCGGCCGTGGGAGGCATTCACATGCACGCATTCGCGAACGAGGCCGCGCGCCTCGAGAGCTTCGGCCGCTCCATCGATCGCATCAAACGCGATGTCGAGGCACGCGTCGGCGCCGAAGATCTGCGCCGCGTCCGGCGGCTTCGCTGGCTGTCGCGCACCTGCGAGGTCATCGGACGCGCGGCGATCCATTTCAGCTTCGAGCCGATCGGCTTCACCGCCGGAGTGCTCGCCCTGTTCGTCCACAAGCAGCTCGAGGCGACCGAGATCGGCCACACCGCTCTCCATGGCGCCTACGATCGCTTCGGCAAGGCGACCGGCTTCCACTCGTCGTCCTTTCGCTGGAGAGTGCCGATCGATGAGCCATCCTGGCGCTACGGTCACAACGTCCGCCATCACGGCAACACGAACGTCGCCGGCAAGGACCCCGACATCCACTTCGGCCCGATCCGCCTGACGGAGCACACTCCCTGGAGACCGACGCACCGGCTCCAGGTGCCGTTCGCGCTCTTCATCCTGTTCCCGAACTTCGGGTTCCTGATGAACACCCACTTCACGGGCGTGACCGACTCGTGGTTCGGCAACGGGCGCGGTGGGATGGACTTCCTCGCCGATCGTTCCTTCCGAACCAGGCTTCGCGCGCATTGGCATGCGCTCCGGAAGTACATCCCGTACTACGCGTACGAGTACCTCCTCTTTCCGATCCTGGCAGGGCCGTTCTGGTGGAAGGTCCTGCTCGGCAACTGGCTCTCCGAAGTCCTGCGCGACGTCTACTCCGCGGCGACGATCTTCTGCGGCCACGTCGGTCACGACGTCGCCGCGTACCCCGAGGGTGACAAGGCGAGCGGACGCGGCGCCTGGTACGCGAGGCAGGTCGAGGCCTCGAACGACTTCGAGGTGAACCAAGTGCTGAGCGTCCTCTGCGGCGGCCTCGACCGTCAGATCGAACACCACCTCTTTCCGAAGCTCGCGCCGGAGCGCCTACGGGAGCTCGCGCCGCTCGTGAGGCGCGCCTGCGAGGAGCACGGCGTGCGCTACAACACCGCCAGCTGGCCGGCGACGCTGAAGAAGGCCTTCGCCCACATCGCCGCGCTCTCGAAGGAGGCGCCGAACACCACGACGGTCCTCCGCGGCGCGATGCGCGTGATGAGTTGAGCTCGCTCGCGGCCACGGTCTTAGGCTACGTGTTCGGGGTGGCCGAGGAGAACGCCCCGGCGGATGGGAGTGGTTCGCGCACCGCCACGGTGCTAAATGCGGCGGAGCCCTCCACGGGAGAAGACGATCCCGCTCCGGAACGACGAGAGCCGATGCGCGAGGCGAAGCCCCAGACCGAAGGCGAGACGAGCGCTGCCGACGCGAGCGTCGAGTACACGATCGACGACCTCGCGAGCGTCTCGCAGGTCCCGAGCCGTACGATCCGCTTCTATCAGTCGAAGGGCGTGCTCCCGAAGCCGATCATCAAGGGACGGGTCGCGTTCTACGGGAAGGCGCACCTCGAGCGCCTCGAGCTGATCGCGTCGCTGCAGGATCGCGGTCTCCGCATCGAGGCGATCCGCGAGCTCGTCCAGCGCATCGACAAGGGCGAGCTCGACATCGGCGAATGGCTCGGGCTCGAGGCGCAGCTCCAGCAACCCTGGGCGAACGACCAGCCCGTGACCGTGAGCGAGGACCAGCTCTACGAGCTCGCGGGACGCAAACGGGCCGGGCTGCTCAACGATCTCGTCCGCGGCAAGCTCGTCGAGCGACGAGGCAACGTCTTCTTCGTGCCGAGCCCCGCGCTCCTCGCGATCGGCGCGCGCCTCGAGGCTGCGGGGATCGACATCGACGACGTCGTCCGCGCCAAGGCGATCCTGGAGAAGTACGTCGGTCGGGCCGCGAAGGAGCTGACGGAGCTCGTCGTCTCGCGAGCGAACGACGGCACCGACGGCGACCTCGGCAAGGCCGTCGAAGAGCTCCGGCCGCTCGCGATGGAAGGCGTGCGCGTGATCTTCGCGCAGGCGATGCAGGCGGAGCTCCGCGAGCTCGCCCTCTCGGGCCGCTCCGCCAAGGTCGCGCGCCGACGCGCAAAGAAGTAGGCCCGCGCGAAGCATTGAGGCTCCGCGCTCACGCCCGGCCTCACGTCACCGCTGCGCGCTCGCGGCAGAGCGTTCGCGGATCGTCCGTCATCACGCCGTCCGCTCCCATCGCGAACAGGCGAGCCGCCTCCGCCGGCTCGTCGATCGTCCAGAAGTCGACGCGCAGCCCGAGCGCATGGAGGCGGTCGATCGCGGCCTGACTGGCGAACACGATGCCGTACGCCCGGCGGGGGACCTGGGCCGCGTGGCCGCTCACGCGCAGCCAGCGGAGCGCCGCGCGCGGCACGAACATAATGCGCGCGATCTCGTTGGCCGAGAGCCCCGTCTCGCCCGGGTAGCCGAGCCTTCGTGTCCGCACCAGGTTCTTCGTGGAGAAGCTCGCGATGCGGACCCGGTCCTCTGCACGTGCTCGCCGAATCGTGCGGAGCAGCGCCGGGATCATGTCCGGCGATGTCTGCTTTGCGTCGACGTTGAACATCGCATCCGGGAACGCGTCGAGCGCCGCGTCGAGCGTCGGCATCTTGAAGCGCTGCCCCGCGCGGAAGATGCCGGGGCGGCGCGGAACGAAGAGCGCGCCGACGTCCCAGGCGCGGATCTCGGCGAGCGTCGCGTCCGCGATCGCGCGCTTCACTCCGGCGGCGCGCTCGCCCGTCGGATCGTGCGAGAGGACTACGGCCCCGTCACGCGTCATGTGCGCGTCCGTCTCGATCGCATCCGCGCCGAGGTCGAGCGCGAGCTGGAACGCCTCGAGCGTGTTCTCCGGCAACTCGAAGCTCGCACCGCGATGCGCGTAGATGATGGGCGACAGGCGAGACATGACGAGAAGCTACCTCGGCACGATCGCGGGCGCCCGCCGAAACGCGGCTGGGGCGCAGACGCCTCAGGCGGAGTGGTGCCGGGACTCGAGCTCGAGCAGGAGTCGCTTGTTCTCGATCCCGCCCGCATAGCCCGTGAGCGTCCCGTCCCGACCGATCACGCGGTGGCACGGGACCACGATCGAGAGCGGGTTGCGCCCGTTCGCCGCGCCCACGGCGCGGATCGCAAGCGGCTTCCCGATCGCGCGCGCGATCTCCGCGTACGTGGTCGTCTCGCCGTAGGGGATGGCAGTGAGGGCGCGCCATACCGCACGCTGGAAGTCCGTCCCTCGCGGCGCGAGCTCGAGATCGAACGACGTCCGGGTTCCGTCGAAATAGGCGCGGAGCTGCGCGACGACGGACGCGAACGCGGGCTCGTCCTCGTGCGCCTCGGCGATCGCCCCCACCGCGTGCGCCGCTCGCTCGAAGTAGATCCCGTGGAGCACGACCTGCGATGCGCGAACCTCACCGAGGAGGAGGAGATCGCCGACGGGCGTCGCCATCCGCGCGAAGGATCGCCGGAACGGCACCACCTCGACGGATCGTTTGCTCGAGGTACCCACGTTGCCTCGTTCGGTGCTCATCATCATCCCGTCTCCTCCGAGAGTCCCGACCAGAGATGCGCAGCGGCATAGGCACGCCACGGCCGCCACCGCTCGGCTCGCGCTTCACACTCCGCCGTCGACACTCCGCCGAGGGCCTTCCGCAGGCCGAGATCGCCCGAGGGGAAAGCGTCCGGCCAGCCGAGAGCGCGCATCTCGATGTACTCCGCCGTCCAAGGACCGATCCCCGGCAACGCGAGCAGGGCCTCACGCGTCGCCACCGGATCGGCTGTGCGATCGAGCGTGACCTTTCCGTCGGCGACCGCACGAGCGAGCTCGCGAACGGTGCGCGCGCGCGAGCGGGTGAGCCCGATCGACCCGATCGCCTCCTCGCTCGCGTCCGCGAGCCGGGGTGCGTCCGGCCAGGCCCACGCCGGCGCGCCCTCCCGGGTGGGTCCCTTCACCGGCACGCCGAGCTTCGCAACGAGGCGGCCCGCGATCGTCAGCGCGGCACGCACACTGACCTGCTGCCCGAGCACTGCGCGCACGGCCCACTCGAACGGGTCGAACGCGCCCATCACCCGCTGCGCCGGCCGAGCCCGCACGCGCTTCTCGAGCAGCGGATCGCGCGCGAGGTGTGCGCCGATCAACGTCGGGTCCGCATCGGAGTCGAAGACTCGACGCACGCGCGCGGCGATCGTCATGAGCGACGGCGCGAGCGAGGAAGACACCTCCACGACGATCGCGTCACGCCCCTTCGCGGGTGTGACGGCGACGATGCCCGTGTGCCCGTTCATCAGCGTGGCGCGCAGATAGGTGTCGCCCGAGAACGCCTCTGCTCCCTCGACCGCGCGCGCTCGAAGGAACGAGAACGCGAGCGAAGCGTCGAACGGTGCCCGCGCGTCGAGCACGACGCGAAGCTCATCGCCGGCGGACACACCGGACGCGCCCGGGCGCCGGACCTCCGAGGGCGTCATCCGCTGATGCGCTCGATAGGCGTCGTTGAAGCGCCGCACGCTTGCGAAGCCGCTCGCAAACGCGATCTCGGCGATCGGCAGCGTCGTCCCGAACAGGAGCTCGCGCGCGAGCGCGACCCGCTTCGAGAGCCCGAGCTCGAGCGGCCCCAGCCCGAGCTCGTCCTGCATGGCCCGGCGGAGGTGGCGCGCGGAGGTGCCCAGCGAAGACGCCAGGTCCTCCACGCTCCCGTCGTTCAACGCGCCCTCGTCGATCTTTCGCAGGGCGGTCGCGACGAGCCGCGAGACAGCGTCCACGCTCGCATGCCCGGGCGCCCGCTCCGGCCGGCAGCGAAAGCACGCCCGGAACCCCGCGCGCTCCGCAAGCGCTGCCCGTGGAAAGAACTCGCAGCGGTCGCGCCGCGGCGTCCGCGCGCGACACACCGGGCGGCAATACACGCCGGTCGTCTTCACACCGACGAAGAACGCTCCGTCGAAGCGGGCATCGTGCGCGACGAGAGCGCGGTAGCAGGCGTCGGGGTCGAGCGTCACGCCCCTCTCTTAGCGTCGGAGCGGGCGCCCGTCTGGCCGTTTTCGGACATGGCAGCAACGCCGCGCCCGAGCCGAGGCCGGCCATCTCAGCCGGGAACCGGACGGGAGCACGAAGCGAGGCCTGCCCCCCCGTTGCCCGACCTCTCCCGTTTTCCGGCCCACCCGCGCGGGTCCGCACGTGGGACGCAACTCTTCCGGCGCCCGGCCGACGGGGGAGGACACCAAACGGGAGGGCGCGATGAGCGAAGTGGGTGGAGTGGGGGCGCGGCGGCACTTCTCGACAGACGAGGAGGAGGCGCTCCGGCGCGACGAGTCGACGAACAGCATCGTCAAGCGTGACGCCAAGACGAACGTGAACATCTCCGGGACCGATCTCTCGTGGGTTGCCACCAAGCACCATCAGCAGAGCCCGATGGACAACAAGATGACCGTGCTCGACGTCGGCCACGTCGCGTTCGAGGGGCTCGAGATCGCAGGTGTCATCCACCTCGGCGCGGCGGGACCGATCGGCGGAATGCTGGTTGGAATCGCCCTTGGTTCGTATGGACTCGTAGAGGCGCATGCGAAAGGGGATGAGCAGGCCCAGGCGCTCGCAAAGGACAACGCGCACGTCGCCCTGATCGGTGCGCTCGATCTGCCGGAGTCCTACAAGGCGGCGCGCCTCGACGGCGAGTACAAGCACGTCGCGAAGGGGAACGGCTCTCCCGCGTTCAAGATGGCAGAGGCCATTTGCCAGGACAAGAAGGGGCTCGCCACGCTCCAGCTCCATGCCGATCGCGGGATGAACGCTGCACGCGACCTCTCGTATTCGGGGATGACGAAGGATGCGTTCCTGAAAGCGAATCCGAAGATCGCCGAGAGCTACAAGAACGATGCCGCGTTCCATGAGGGCTTCGATGCGTACCTCCATGCGAAGGCGCACCTCCCGCCCGCCGAGATGAAAGACTTCGAGAAGAAGCTGAGCGAGCGAGACGGATGGTACACGCAGAGCCAGGTAAGCTTCCGCGTATGAGGGGCGAGAAGGAGGAGCCGCCGATGGCGACGCCGTACCGATCTGCCGGCGTGCGCGTCGAAGGCCCGCGCCCACTCGAGCCGGAAGACGAGATGAGGCTTCTGCTCGAGGCCCCCGTGTGGCCTCGAGGTGCTCGCAAGGCGGTGGTGATCGGCCTGGCGCTCATGGGCGTGGCGTTGGTGGCCGTCAGTCTGAGCTCGACGGACCACACGCTCTTCCGCCCCGTGGTCCACGCGTGCCTCTTCCTCACGCCGCTGGTGTCCTTGCTCTCGGCGGAGCTGAAACATCGGCGGCGTGTGGCGAAGCTTCGTGCAGCCGGCTACGACGTCGAAGGCGCGGCGACCGCTCACCTCCGCGTCGCCGACGCCCCTCTCATTCGCGTCGCCGCCGAGCCGGTCACCGAGAGCATCGACGACGAATGCGCCCTGGACGAGCACGGGCGCGACGACGAGACGACGTCCTCCAAGGCCGCAGCGAGGCGGTAGCGGGAAGTCGCCCCCCAACGGCCAGAACGACGGCGGCCCGACTACGAAGAGCAGCACATCGCGCTGACGAAACGGTCGTGGCCGAAGATGGCGGCCCATTGCTCCAGTAGCGGACACGCTCGGACGGCGTTGGCGAGTCGGCGAGGCCTCGCGAGCAGTTCGTAGACACGCGCCCGGAAGCCGATGAGTGAGCTACATCAACCCGCCGCGGCGGCGGGGGCCTTACGCAGACCGCCTCCGATGATAACGCGCCCGGAGCTCATCGGGAGCGCCTCACGCCGAACGCCTTGAACGCGATCCGCTGACTGTTGCTCGCCGGCCAGGGCCGCGGGATTCGTCGAGCCTGCGCACCGGCGAAGGGCGACGGCACGCGCTCATCCTCCGCTTCGCCCACTCCGGGGGTCGATCTCGCGTGGGGCCGAGCCCCCGCTAGTGATGGGCGCAGCAACCGTTCCCGTGCGTCGTCTGGTCGCCAGCTGGGACGAGGTCGTCTCACATGATCGCGAGAGCATCGTTGACGCGGAGGGGCGCGTGGCGCGATGGTCACGATGACTCATGACGCTAGAGCGGCTCGACACCGGTGGTTCCGCCGGACCGCGTGACGTGTACTTCTCGGTCGACGTCGAGACGGACGGCCCCATCCCCGGCGAGTTCTCGATGCTGAGCTTCGCGCTCGTCTACGCCGGCAGTTACGACGGCACGTCGTTCGAAGCGCCGGCACGCTACGACACGTTCTTCGAGAGAACGCTCAGGCCCATCTCGGAACGGTACGAGCAAGAGGCGCTCGACGTGAACGGACTCGATCGGAGCGCGCTCGTGGAGAGCGGAGGCGATCCTTCACGTGTCATGGCAGAAGCTGCGGCGTGGCTCGAGCAGCACTCCGGAGGTGGGACGCCGATCCTCGTCGCGTATCCGCTGAGCTTCGACTGGACGTGGCTCTACTGGTACTTCGTGCGCTTTCTCGGAACGTCCCCGTTCAAGCACTCGCGGTGTCTCGACCTGAAGACCGCGATCGCGATTCGAGGCCGGCGCACGGTGTCAGCCTCGGGCCATGACCAACTTCCGCCGGCGCTTCGCTCGGCGTTGCCTCACACCCATCGCGCGCTCGATGACGCGATCGAGCAGGCAGACATTCTCGCGAAGCTCTTCACCTGGGATGGCACATGACGTCGTTCGACACGCGCGCAACGAGCACGCAAACCACTCTCGATGAGCTCGCGAAGCAGCTCTTGGACAACCTGGGTGCCGACGCGGAGCGCATCCTCCGCAACGACACGAGCATCTACGTCGTAGGCTCCGGTGGTCGCGGCGAGATGTCGGAGCACAGCGACGTCGACCTCTTCGTCGCGCGCGTCGGACGCTCCACCTCCGACGTGGACGCGTTCCTCGTGCGCCAAGCGATTGCGCGAACCCTGTACGCCATGAAGCGGCCGGATCCGTCTCAGGGCGGCGCCTTTCTGAAGATGCACACGGACGCGAGCCTGTGCGATCGCATGGGCACGGCCGAAGACGACGCCGAGAACACGTTCACCGCCCGCATGCTTCTTCTCCTCGAGAGCCAGGCGCTTCTCGGAGAGGCCGCCTACGCCGAGCTGCTCGATAGGGTGCTCGAGGCGTACTGGAAGGACGCGGCGACACACGCGAGCGACTATCACCCCTACGTCCTCGTCAACGACGTCGTTCGCTACTGGCGCAGTCTCCTCCTCAACTACGTCGCGAAGAACGCGAAGAAGGCAAAGGAGCTCCGCGCTCCCGAGCGCCGCCATGGAGAGCGGGAGCTCCGAAGCTACAAGCTTCGGTTCAGCCGCTGCCTCAGCTGCTTCTCGGTGCTCGCGTCGCTTCTCGTCCTGACCGGCAGAGGTGGCGTGCGCAAGGACGACGTACGCGCCCTCGTGCGAAGACGTCCGATCGAGCGCCTTCGCGACATCGGCGAAGCGCGTGCAGGCACCGAGGCCGCCGCGTACGTCGACAAGCTTCTCGCGTTGTACGACGGCTTTCTGACGACGACCAACGCGCCGACGAAGGACCTCGAAGCCAAGTTCGGTGAGATCGAGTTCACGAAGGCAAAGCTCGACGAGGGGTACGCCTTCGGCGACGCGATGTTCGACCTGCTCCAGGTGCTCGGCCGCGAAGGGCGCGCGCGCAACCTGTTCCGCTACATGGTCGTTTAGTCCCGCCAGCGCGGCTCGGCGGCAGCGAGCACGCACTCGTGGACGTCACCTGCGAGTGTTCAATCGCGCCCTCTCCTTCGAGCTCGAGCGGGGCGGCTGCCTGGACTGACCGATTGGCTGCGTGGCGCGTTCTCCGTGCGGGACGCGGCGGCTGAGCGCGCGCGGAACCACTCGGCGATCCCCCCATGTGCGGCTCGAAGTCTCCGGGCACCGAGAGCTTGAGCGCCCCCGCCCGCTCGGCCGTGCGGTTCTCGAAGTCGTGCGCCGTGCCTCCGGGCGCGGCGCGTCGATCCACGTGCCGCCTACGAAGAACCTCATCGTCCCCTCGATCACGAAGAAGACGTCGTCTTCCTCGTGTGTGTGCGCGCCGGGGCCGCGCGTGTAGGGCTCGATCCACCACTCCGAGATCGAGTACCGCCCGCGCGTCTCGTCGCCGTCCGCCTTGAAGACGGCGTGCAGCGGGCCCATCGCATACGCGCGGCCTGCGCCCGGAGGCAGATTGATCGGAGCACGCGTCTTCTCGCGCGGTACGCACGGCATGTTCACCGCTCTGTGATTCGACCGCAAGCGCCGACGAGCGCCGACGAGCGCCGACGAGCGCCGACGAGCGCCTTCGCGGCCACGCGATCATCGCGAAAATCTGGTGGAGCGTTCCGCTCTGGTAGAGCGCGCACCGAGCGGTGTGCAGCGTCGGCCTCAGCGCACCACAGCACGACGACGAGGTCCTGGCACATCTTCGGTATGGATGAGGCCGTGCCGCTTCCAGCCCGTACCGAGAAGCCAGGTGCGCGGCCTGACCTGCGTCCATGGCTCGGGCTCTTCGAACCAATCGAACAGCGCATCGCTCCAGCCGTCGAAGTGCTGGGCCGACGAGTAGTAGTCGAAGGCCCCCGCTCCGAAGGTCACATGACCGTGCTTGCGAAAGTTGTTCATCACGTAGCGCAGCGAGGTCTTCACCTCGTGCGGGCTCTCGAGGTCATGGCGGTGGTACCGGTCGTCCCAGACCTTGCCCTTACGTCCGAGCAGCTTGTTGAGGCGACGCGCGAACGAGATGAGGAAGCCGCTCACGCCCGAGCGCAGCGCGTTTCGTGAGCGAGTGGCCGGTGTCTTCGTCGGTCCGTCGTCCGCCTCGAGGATGACGTGGAGGTGGTTGGTCTGGATCGAGAAGTGGACGATCCGGAAGTTGTCCTTGTACGCCCGCTCACGCTGATCGCGGAGTACCTGGAGAACGAGCGCGTGAACGAGCTGCTGCCGAAATGAAGGCAACCCATGACGTGCGCGCAGGGTCACGTGCACGGGATGCCGCCCCTTGTGAACCGGACGCGCTCGGTGCGGCACGCGCCCGAACGCACGAAGCTTCGGACCGCGCCGCCGAGGACGCTCCACCCGAGGAAGCTCCAGCTGTCGAGACGTACGCCCGCCCCCTGACATGTCACTCCCCCGAACGCGCCCCATCCGCGCGGCCCGCACTTCGCCCCGATCCAGCCAGCCCCCGCGCCCGCGCCATCGCTGCGAGGCGCGAGAATGATTGTAGCCCTGATTCGTCGGGCGGCAACGTCGCCGGCATCGGAAGACGCGCGACCGTTCCAACTGTGCGCGCCTCCCGACGCTACACCTCCACCAACCGCGGCACGCGAGGCACGCGAGGCACGCGAGGCACGCGAGGCACGCGAGGCACGCGAGGCACGCGAG